>Ga0315338_1000330_pt1 | contig 130732 bp, 120 predicted proteins | sample ASW8metaG_FD_204518 | JGI IMG/M metagenome (GOLD analysis project Ga0315338, IMG submission 204518) | Ammonia-oxidizing marine archaeal communities from Monterey Bay, California, United States - ASW #8 | ecosystem: Environmental > Aquatic > Marine > Coastal | place: USA: California | collected... | reverse complement strand
CAGCATGCGCTTATGGTTCTTGGTCAAGCCTGTCAACGCCTCGCGCAGCGATTCAGCTGCCGCCGGCTGTGCCAACAACGCCAGTCCGCCAACGATTAACGCGCCGTGTCCAAATATTCGGAAAATTGCGCTCACCCCAAGTCGTCCACGCCGATTGTTGTTTCGTTTAAGTCGCTGAATTCAATAACAGAAAACAACAGATTCATCACAAGATAGCATTCCGGCGGCAGTGTAGCCGATGACCCGAAGCCTCACCAGAAAATTATGCACACAATATCTAGCCATTTGCTACTGGTTTTCCACACAATATCGGCGAATTTGTGGAGAAAATCTTAACAAGCTGGGGACTGCTGACGATTATAAACTGGCATGGGAATTGCTTATTTATATCCCATGGCAACAAACGTTGATTAACAACGATTTATCACAATGAAGGAAAAGAAAATGAACGCGATGATTTCCCAGTTTGATGACAATTACCTGCAAGATACCACCATTCTGCGCGCCGGCGCCCTGCCGGCCCCGGCACCAAACACGGACCGGTTCGATTCCTGCGTCCGCCTCGTGGATGCCCTGGGCCTCGATTTGTCGCTCGATATGGATATCCTGGATCTGGGTGACCTAATCAATTAACGCCGGCCAAATTATTGCCGAACACCACGCAGCCCCAAACCTATCTACAACAGCGCCGCCTGTTCTTCGCGGGACTGTGAATCGACAACCGCCAAGGCACTCATATTGACCAGGCCGCGCGCCGAGATCGATGGTGTGACGATATGAACCGGTTTCGCCGCACCGATCAAAAGCGGCCCGACGGCCAGGCCATCGCCGGCCGCCTTCAACACATTGAACGCGCCGTTCGCGGCTTCCAAATTGGCGAACACCAGAAGGTTCGCGGAACCGTTGAGCCGGGCGTTCGGGAACACCCGCTGACGCAGCTTTTCGTCCAGCGCCGCATCGGCGTGCATCTCGCCCTCGACCTCCAAATCCGGCACGCGTCGGCGCAATTGATGAACGGCTTCGCGCATTTTCACGGCGCTTGGCGTATCAGCATTGCCGAAGTTGGAATGCGAAATCAGCGCGACCTTCGGCTCGACCCCGAAGCGCCGCACCACGTCGGCACCCATGATCGTCATTTCGACGATTTCCTCCATCGTCGGGTCGGGGGTCACCTGGGTATCGCACATGAAAAACGTCCCCTTATTGACGATCAGACAACTGATCGCCGAGACGTCGCGCACCCCTTCGGACTTGCCGATCACATCGAGGACATGGCGCAGGTGCCAGCTGTAATGGCCGTAGGTGCCGCAGATCATGGCGTCGGCCTCACCGCGGTGCATCATCATGGCGGCGATCACCGTTGAATTGGTGCGGATGACGGTCCGCGCCAAATCCGGCGAGACGCCATGGCGCTCCATCAGGCCGTGATAGCCGCGCCAGTAGTCTTCATAGCGCGGATCACTTTCTGGATTGGTCAGACTGAAATCCCGCCCCTCCTGCAGGCGCAGGCCCAGTTTCTCGATGCGGCTGGCGACGACGTCAGGCCGGCCGACCAGGATCGGTTTCGCCAGTTTGTCATCGACCACCACCTGCAGGGCGCGCAATACCCGTTCGTCCTCGCCTTCGGCAAACACCAAGCGCCGGCTGTCGGCGCGGGCCCGTTCGAACACCGGTTTCATGAGCATACCCGAGCGGAAAACAAACCGCCCCAGCTGGTCGCGGTAGCGCGCGAAATCGTCAATCGGCTGCTTCGCCACACCCGTGTCCATGGCGGCCTGGGCAACAGCGGCGGCAACCTCGACGATAAGCCTGAGATCAAAGGGCTTCGGAATCAGATAATCAGCACCGAAAGTCAGGTCTTCGCCCTGATAGGCATTGGCCACCACTTCCGAGCTTTCGGCCTGGGCCAGATCGGCGATGGCGCGCACCGCAGCCAGTTTCATCTCTTCATTGATGGTCGTCGCGCCGACGTCCAGGGCGCCCCGGAAAATGAACGGAAAGCACAGCACGTTATTGACCTGATTGGGATAATCCGACCGGCCCGTGGCGATCACCGCTTTTGGATTGGCGGCGCGGGCATCTTCCGGATTGATCTCCGGGTTCGGATTGGCGAGCGCCAGAATCAACGGCTGCGCCGCCATCTTCTTGACCATCTCGGGCTTCAGGATACCGGCCGCCGATAGCCCCAGGAACACATCAGCGTCGGCGATCACATCATCAAGCGTGCGCGCCTCGGTGTTTTGCGCATAGGCCGCCTTTTCCGGATTCATTTCCTCTTCGCGGCCTTCGTAAATAACCCCCAGATGATCGACCAGCCAAACGTTCTCGCGCTTCACACCCAGGCTCAGCAGCAGATTCAAACACGCAATGCCGGCCGAGCCGCCACCGGTGGAGACCAGCTTGATATCGGCGAATTCCTTGCCGACCACCCTGAGGCCATTGAGGATGGCGGCGCCGCAGACGATGGCCGTGCCATGCTGGTCATCGTGGAACACCGGAATGCTCATGCGCTCGCGGCACATGCGCTCAACGACGAAACATTCCGGCGCCTTGATGTCTTCCAAATTGATTGCACCGAATGTCGGCTCCAGGGCGGCGATGATATCGACCAGTTTTTCCGGGTCGGTCTCATCGACCTCAATATCAAAGACGTTGATACCGGCGAATTTCTTGAACAGCACCGCCTTGCCTTCCATCACCGGTTTCGACGCCAGCGGACCAATGTTACCAAGGCCCAGCACGGCGGTGCCGTTGGAAATCACCGCGACAAGGTTTTGCCGCCCGGTCAGGGTCGCGGCCTCGGCCGGGTCTTCGACGATGGCGTCGCAGGCCGCGGCGACACCCGGCGAATAGGCCAGGGCCAGGTCTCGCTGGTTGCCCAGCGGCTTGGTGGCGGCGATCTCAAGCTTGCCGGGGATGGGCAGGCGGTGATACTCCAAAGCCATGCGTTTCAGCGTTTCGTCGGCCATAATGCCTCTCTTTTTTCAACGTTACTTAAGCTCAGGGTGATCGCAATGCCGTCCCGACGCAACCGGTTTTCCGAAGCGCCACATGACCCGCCGCCGCGTGTCATCGGGCATCGCGGCGCCGCCGGCCATGCGCCGGAAAACACCCTGATCGCGATCCGCACCGCCGCCGATCTAGGCGTCGCCTGGGTTGAGTTCGATGTCAAACTGAGCGCCGACGGCGTCCCCGTGCTGTTCCACGACGACACGCTGGAGCGCACGACCGACGGCCGCGGACGCGTCGCCAATCACAGCGTGGATCAACTGAGTGAGCTTGACGCGGGCCGATGGTTCGGCCGGGATTTTGCTGGTGAATCAATCCCCAGCCTGGACAACGCCATGGCACTGCTGGCGGCCAAGGGCCTCGGCGCCAACGTGGAAATCAAGCCGACCAAAGGCCACGACGCGGAGACCGGCCACGTCGTTGGCGCGGCCTTGGCGAAACGCTGGCCCGACAGCCTGCCGCCGCCGTTGATCTCCAGCTTCTCGACGCCGGCGCTGAAGGCCGCGGCCGAAGCGGCGCCGGCCCTGCGCCGCGCGCTGTTGGTGTTCGGCGTGCCCGACGATTGGCGGCGCCGGATGGAGGACTTGGATTGCGTCGCCCTGCATTGCCTGTCGCGCAAGCTGCGCGAAGGCCGGGCGCGCGAAATCATCGCCGCCGGCTATACGTTGCGGTGCTTCACCGTCAACCGGCCCGGCCGGGCCCGGCAATTGTTGGCCTGGGGCGTCGACGGCATCATTTCAGATTATCCCGACCGCATACTCAAGACCCTGGCCGGCTGAACCGGCGCGGCCGACGCACAATCCTTTCAACCGTTGAAATCCGGCCCGGTTCCATTTGACCTCAAACGGCAAAGGCGTAACGTGACCGGCTGACGGATCAAGCCGGCACCGGGGAAGGAGCCCAACGTGACCACGTTCAATACCATCAAAGGATCGTCCGCCTTTCTGGCGTTGCTGAAGGAAAACGGCATCACCCACATGTTCGGCAACCCGGGCACCACGGAACTGCCGATCATGGACGCCATGAAAGATCACCCGGACCTGACCTACGTGCTGGGGCTTCAAGAGAGTTTGGTGGTCGCCATGGCGGACGGGTATTCCCGCGCCTCGGGCAAACTGGCAGCGTGTAATGTCCACGTGGCGCCGGGGCTGGGCAACGCCATCGGGTCCATCTACAACGCCAAGTTCACGGGCACCCCGATTATTGTCACCGCCGGTCAGCAGGAACAGGGCCACGGGCTCACCGAGCCTTTGCTCTACGATCCGCTGGTCCCCATGGCGGAGCCCGTTGTGAAATGGGCGACCGAGGTAACCCGCCTGGAAGACCTGCCGCGTATCGTCCACCGGGCCGCGAAAATCGCCCTGACACCGCCGACGGGACCGGTGTTCCTGTCTTTGCCCGGCGATATCCTGAACGCCGAGGCCGGCATCGATTTGGGCAAGGCGACCCGCGTCGATACCCGCAACCGGCCGTCGGACGAGGTGTTGGCCGAGCTTGCCGACCGGCTGCTGGCAGCGAAGAACCCCTGCATTATTTGCGGCGACGAGGTCGTCAAAAGCGACGCCCTGAATGAGGCCGCCCAGTTCGCCGAAACTCTGGGCGCCGCCGCCTATCAGCAATCGGTGGCCTACGGAGCGCATTTCCTGTCGCGCCATCCGTGTTACATGGGCGGCCTCAGCCGTGACCAGAAAGACGTGCGGGGTGTGCTGTCGCCTTATGATCTGATGATCTCCGTCGGCGCCGACCCGTTGCGCATGTCGGTCTACAGTGAAATCGATCCCCTGCCGGAAGGCATGCCGGTGATTATGATGGGCCTGTTGGATTGGGAAATGGGCAAGAACTTCGCCGCCGACATGGCGGTGCGCGGCGACGTGCGCGAAACCATGCGCGCGCTGATTCCCATCCTCAAGGACAAGGGCGGCGACGCCCTGGCCAAGAAGGCCGCCGCCGCCATCGCCGAGCGTGAACCCCGCAACTGGACGGCGACCCGCAAGGCCTTGGGCGAAAGCGTCCTGGCCGCCGCCGACAAGACCCCCATCGATCCCAATTGGATGACCTGGCAAATGGTCGAGGCCCTGCCCGAAAACGCCGTCCTGGTCCACGAGGGCCTGACAACGACCTGGCAGATGCACAAGATGCTCGCCTACAACGACCGCTACAGTTACCACGGGTTTGGCTCCGGCGGCATCGGCTGGGCCGTGCCGGCGGCCATCGGCATTCAACTGGCCGATCTCTCGCGCCCGGTTTGCGCGGTGATCGGGGATGGCAGTTCCATGTATTCCATCCAGGCCCTGTGGACGGCCGCCCACAAGAAGCTGCCCATGACGTATGTGATCTGCAACAACATGAGCTACCGGATCATCAAACAGCGCCTGAAGGCCTTCCACGGTAACGACCACTTCGTCGGCATGGATTTCAACGACCCGCACATCGACTTCGTCCAACTGGCGAACGCCATGGGGGTTGAAGCCGAGCGCATTGAGGACCCGGCCAAGGTCAAGCCGGCCATCGCGGCGGCGATGGCCAATCCGGGGCCGAACCTTCTCGACATTGTGGTCGATGGCAGCGTCTGAGGCGCACGGCGCCCGCCCGAGACACTCTCATTCTGAGCAAGCCTCTGTTCGGCCCCGACCCCCGAACGTCAGGCGTCTTCAAAATGCCCGTGGCATCCCATAAATTGATTTTTCGGGCATCGAACGCGTATTGTTGGATGTGCTGTCAGCGCTTCCGGGCCCAGACATCCTGACGGGAGAGTGTTCGTGTATTTGACCGAAGAACAGATCGACGCGCTTCATTACACTTGGCCGGACCGGTGGATTATCGTCCGCGACGACGAAGGCTATTGCACCTTCGCCGGCGAGATACCGTCGGATGACGATGTCGCGGAGGCCGAAAAGTCCGAAGTCTATGTGAAGTTTCTGATCCGCGAAAAAATCGATGGCCTGGAAGCCGAGATCACCTCGCGCCGGGTCCGCGATGCCTTGTCGGGATCCGTGGAAGCGCAACGCTGGCTCGATGAGCACGAAGCCAAGATTGACGCTGAGCGGGCCAAGCTGGCCGGGCCGGGTCCAGGCGCCGAAGCAGATACACATGCAAGCGCTGATGCAGATGCCAACGCGGACGCGGCTCCGGGTGGCGGCGACGACGCGGGTGCGCCTGCGGAAACGGTTTCGGTTGCTGCGGTGCAGGCGGGATCAGAGGCGAGCGCTGACGCGCCGGGAGAAACAGATACCGACGATGACGCGCCAGGGAAACCGGATACCGGCGCCGAAGCGCCCGGGGAAACAAATGCCGGCGCCGAAGCGCCCGGGGAAACAAATGCCGGCGCCGAAGCGCCCGGGGAAACAAATGCCGGCGCCGAAGCGCTCGGGGAAACAAATGCTGGCGCCGAAACGCTCGGGGGAACAGATACCGGCGTTGACGCGCCTTCGGAAACAGATGCCGACGCTAACACGCCTTTGGTGACCGATGCTGGCGCTGACGCACCTTTGGAAACAGATGCCGGTGCTGACGCGTCATTGGAGACAGATGCCGGTGCTGACGCGCCATTGGAAACAGATGCCGGTGCTGACGCGCCTTTGGAGACAGATGCCGGTGCTGACGCGCCTCTGGAAACAGATGCTGAGGCGGGCCCGCCTGCGGGCACCGATATCCCCCCCGCCGCGCCGCCCGGCGAAGACACCGGCGCCGGTCTACCGCGGAATTCATTGGATGCCGCGGTCCGGATTTTGTTGATGGCGGTGTTTTCTGACGGCAACAAGACACAGGGCGAAATGGATGAATTGGACCGCCAGGCCTCTATCGTCGGCGGTGTCGTCACCTTCTCCGCCGAGGCCCCCCTGCGCTCGGTCTCGCAAGTCATCGACGAACAAATCCTCGGCGTCCGGGCCGCCATGCAAGGCCCCGACAGTGGCGCCGCCGTGGGTCGCACATTGCGCGCCATCGATGATCCGGTCGTCTGCCGGAAGCTCTGCGAGGGGCTCGCCGCGATTGCCGGCTCGGACGGTGTTATTCAGTTGTCCGAACACCAGTTACTGGCCCGCGCCATGGAGACCTGGGGAATCAAGGACATGCCGCGGGCTTGACCCGGCGCGTATAAATCAGGCCGCCAGGCGTCGCGTCCGGTCCGACAATTCGTTCAGCGCCGCATCGACAATCCCCAGCGCCGCCAGTTGTTCACCGAGGTTTTCCAGATAATCCAGGCTTGAGCCGAAAACGCCGACGCCGGTCGCCATGTAGCGGGCGGTTTCGTCGACCGACAAATTGGGCAGATAGCTGTCAGCCGTCGGATCGACAACAAAGGCCAGCGCCGCGAGCCCGCCGGCATCGGTGGTGACCGGAAGAAATGCCGGGGCATAGGCGTGCAGCAGCATTTCGCGCCGCCAGATGATCCGGGTCTCTTGATCAATCAGGTCACCGGGCACCCGAAAAACCAACCCGTCGCATCCGTCGCCGTGATCCAGCCCCGCCATGAGGCCCGGGTTTTCCGGCGAGCCGCGGCCGAGCACGGATTTCATACAGAACCGGCGCTGGTATCCGGGCAGCCGGGCGGTCCGGACCTCGTCGAAATGAAACGCCGGGTCCCACATCAGCGACCCGTAGGCGAAGACCCACAGATCACCGTCTGGGCGACCCTGCATCGTCGCCATCCGCGATTGCTCACGGTAGGCGTCAGGATGGCGCCAATCCGCCGGCGCGCCGATCCCGCGCATTTTTTCATCCATCATCGCCAAATCCATGTCGCGAAACGCCGACGCCTCGGCCAGGACGATCTTGGGGCGCAGTTCGGGGTGGTGAACGAAGGGGTCCGCAGGCTCGGGCATCGTTGATTTCCCATATATGTGGTTGACGGCGGGACGCGAAATCTCGGCGGACACTATATCAATATTAGGCTGCGGCGACAGGCCGCGCGAAAAATCAACGTGCCGATGGCCTCGTTCGACCGTCGCGGACACCGCAACCATGGCATTTCACGCACGGTGTGAATATCAGGTTACCGGTGCCCAGTGCCTTGGCCTCAGCTGTTTTCCAAGGCACAGCGCATCACCGACGAACGGAATCTGTGATCCGAGTTGGCGACAAAACTGATATCGCCGACGGTGCCCTTGCCGTAGCGGCCGTTGATCTTCTTCGCCGAGCTCTGTCCGGCGCGGGACAACTCGCGTGCGGAAGCCAACCGGTCGGTCGGATGAATGCGGCTTAGGGTGACGTAAATGGCGTCGGTAACCCAAGGCGCGTTGACGCAGACCGTCTGATAGTGGCGCCTGTCGGCAACGACGATGAACGGCTGGTAGGACACATAGCCGGGCCGGTTGCTCTTGGATTTGTAGGTCCAATAAAGCGGCTTCAAGAGAACCGCCTGCGGATAGGCGGGCTTGGCCGCGGCCGGTTTGGCCTTGGCTTTTGGCTTATTCGGCCGGGACTTCACCCGCCCGGGTTTTTCAGCTTTCTTCGGTGCCGGCTTTTTCACTTCAGGGGCCGGAACATCGGTCTTCGCCACCTGGTTGCCGGCGTCCCCGGCGTCCCCGGCGTCCGACGAAACGGCGGCGGACTGCATGCTGGCATCGGGCCCGCTCAGCAGCCACGCACTCACCAACGCCGCGCCGATCAACACCACGGCGGTGGCAGCGGCGATCAGCGGCACCTTCGGCAAACCGAAGGCGCCGGCCCGACGCTCCAGCGCCTGCTTACCGCGCTTTTGGGCGATATAGGTTCGGGCCTTGTCGATGCGCTCGCCCTTGATCCGGCGCAGCAGGTTTTCAACCGCCGCGCGGACCTCGATAACGTCGCTGGATTCACGGCCGCCGGTCATGATGGCGTCAAGCGCCACCAGAGAGCGCCGGACTTCGGCCTCATCACCCTTGCGCGTAAACAGGCTTTGGATGACGACGCGGGTGCATTCGTCCAGGGCATCGACGGATTGCGCCTGGACAACCAGCTGGATCAGGCCGCCGGTGGGATCCTCAAACACGGCTTCCCAATCGGTGGTGCCGTCGGTTGTCTTCGGCCATTTCGGCGTCGTATTCGTTGACATCAATTCCGACCCGTTGCGGGCATCGGCGTGCCCAGAGACCGGAACAATAGCCACGGCGTCGACTCATATACAACCTTTTGATCTATATCTTAAGTATAAGATCAAACAAAAAACCTTACCTAAGGGATAAATTTGAAACTTTAGCTTCCGGGCCGCCGAAACCCCTGCCGTGCCTGGTCAACCTCGGCTCGGACCGCGCAACCTTCGACATGATCATTGATCAGTCCCATGGCCTGCATGAAGGCGAAGACCGTGGTCGGGCCAACGAATTTCCAGCCGCGCTTCTTCAGATCCTTGGAGATGGCGATGGATTCGGGCGAGATGGAGACGGTCTGCGGTTTGCCCAGGCTCGCCGGGTCGGGTTCGAAGCCCCAGAAATATGCGGCCACGGAGCCTTCGCTCTCGACCATTTCCAGGGCGCGCGTGGCGTTGTTGATGGTTGCTTCGATCTTGCCCCGATGACGGACGATGCCGGCGTCTTGCAACAGGCGCTCGACGTCCTTGTCGGTGAATTTGGCGACCTTGTTGAAATCGAAATTCTTGAAGGCTTTGCGGAAGTTCTCACGCTTCGTCAGGATGGTCCGCCAACTGAGGCCCGACTGAAATCCTTCCAGGCAGATTTTTTCGAACAGGCGTTGGTCATCAGTAACGGGAAAGCCCCATTCCGTGTCGTGGTAGGCAACGTAATCGGGCGTCGCAGCGCACCAGCCGCAACGCGGGCGGCCGTCGGGGCCGGTGTAGAGGTTGTTCATGCCGTCGGGCTCCTTAGTTCAGCTGAGCAGGAAGGTCAGCCGGTCGTCGGCTTTGGCGGGATCGATTTCTAGGATTTCTGCGCTGACCACGTCCTCTTTGACGAAGGGATCGTCGCTGACCCGCGCATCCAAGCCGTCGCGCGACAGATCATGCGCAACAATGCCGCCGCCGAGACCCGGCTGCAAGCTGCCGGCGACCAGGAAGACGCCATCATCGAAACCGCGCTGCAGCCATTCCTTGTGGTCATCCATGAACTGGCCGGCCTGGGCTTTGTTGGCGGCAAACTTCAACAAAACGATAAACATGGAATTTGGTATCCTTCCTTTATTCATCACCCGTCACGGCACCGGCCGCACAGGCTTCCAGCCAAGCGCACATCTGATCAACTTCGGATTGAACAAAAGCCTCGTCCTGGAACGCATTGGCCAGGGTTGAGACGCCCTGGCTGCGGGCCAGCAGGTGCATGGCCAGCGAGTCGGCCTCGGCCCCCTGCCCCATCAGCGTAAACTGCCGCCCAAGCCAGGTGCGGAACAGCGTGAACAGTTTATTGGCGTCGCCCTGGGCGGGATGGCCGAGTTTCGCCAGTTCCGAACGCAGCGTGCCGACCGGACAGCCGTAGCGCTTAATCCTCTCACCGTTGACAACGAGGATTTCGATGAAGCTCCGGATGCGGGCGGCCGGCGTGTCGCCCGACATTTCCCAGTCGTCCAACATGGCTTGAGTGTTGGCGAGGCGGACGCCGATTACGGCGTCTAAAATGTCGTCCTTGGTCTTGAAGTGGTAATAAAAATTGCCGCGCGAGATGTGCACGACGTCTGCGATGTCGGCAAACGACGTATGATCGAAACCATGCCGGTAGAACAGGTCATCCGCCGCGTCGACAATGTGATCACGTGTCTCGTTTCCGACCATGATTGCACCTTCGATGTTTGCAACTTGATATTTGGACAATCGTCCCAGAAATGTTTTTTAGGACACTTGTCCAAATCATGTCAATGGTTTCTACAAACTGACGGAAACGCCCTAATCCATTGACCGAATGACAACATTACCCGTAAAATTTTTTGAGTTTGGACGCTATGCAAGATGGTGAAAATTCACCATGCGAAGTTTTTCCCGTTGGGAGCCGATGATGTTAAACATGCGCAGGCGGCGTTGCGCATCCTTAGCGACCGGTTGTGCCGTGTTGTTGTTTATATTGATCGCTTGTGAAGGCCCAACGCCCTTGGTGGATGCCACCGGCGCGGAAACCGGGGAATTGGCGGTTATGGTGTTCTCCGAACAGCCGGAGCTGGAATTGGTACACTTCAACACGCAACGAAAGTTCCAGCGCTTCATCAACCGCTTTCACATGCTGGGCGACGGCCTCATGCGCATTCAAGTGACCAACCAGATCGACGACGAAGTGCCCATTTCCGAAAGGATCAGAAAGCTCAGGAAATTTCTTACCCGATCAGGCCTTACGGACAAGAACATGATCGAACTACCGCGTCGCAATGACAAGATTGTCGCCGCCGTGCTGTCCTTCGCCATTTCGCCGCCGAAGTAAGTGTCCGGATAGACTCGACGCCTTAGAGGAAATTCCCCTGCTGGAAATCCTCGATAGCCTGGCGAATTTCATCGTTCGTGTTCATGACGAACGGCCCATAGCGCGCCACCGGCTCGCCGAAGGGTTTGCCGGCAACCAAAATCAGACGGCCGCCTTCGGTGCTTGAGACTGTAACCGCGTCGCCGTCCGTGAGTACCGCCAGATGATCCAGCGCGACCGCTTGGCCATCAATCTCGGCGCCGCCCTTGAAGACGTAGACGAAGGCCGTGTGACCGGCCGGCACAGCAGTTGAAAACGATTTCCCGGCGGCGAGGTCGATATCCATGTAGACCGGTTCGATCTCGATGCCTTTGACGGGGCCATCCGTATCGCCGACCCGGCCGGCGATGACGCGGACGTTGACGCCATCCTCAACCTGGACGACAGGTACGTCACCCGGCTCGAATTCCTGATAGCGCGGATCGCACATTTTCTTGGCGGCGGGCAGGTTGACCCACAACTGAAAGCCGCTCATTTCGCCTTCCGTCTGTTCGGGCATTTCCGAATGCACGATGCCGCGCCCGGCGGTCATCCATTGCACGCCGCCGGGGCGCAGCAGGCCCTCGGCGCCGCTGGAATCCTTGTGCCGCATGAGGCCTTGGATCATGTAAGTGACAGTCTCAAAACCGCGGTGCGGATGATCGGGGAAACCGGCGATGTAGTCGTCCGGATTTTCCGTGCCGAAGTTGTCGAGCAACAGGAACGGGTCCAGTTCCGACAAAACTTCTGAGCCGATGGAGCGCCGCAGGCGCACCCCGGCGCCATCCGATGTGAGGCGCGAGGCCATGGTCTTATTGATGGTGCGTTGGGTCATGAGATTTCCTTTCCAGGCCTTCATATGTGCCGATCAGAAAAGATTGTCCAGACCGTCGGGTTTTCGGACGCCGAAGCCTTGCCTTCGACTGCCCGGACCGGCAGGATTTCGGTGACCACAGGAAGGGGCAATCTCATGGCAGACAACATTTTCGACGTCAGCGGCACCAACGTTATCATCTCCGGCGCCAGCCGGGGCATCGGTGAAGCCATCGCCGCCGGCTTCGCCGCGCGCGACGCCAACGTCATCATCACCGGGCGCGACGCCAAAACATTGGCGGAGACGGCAGACCGCATAAATGTCGGCGCCGGCACCGTGCAGGGCATCGTCTGCGACATCGCCGATGAGGCGGCCATCAACGCCTGCGTTGATCAGGCCATTGACGATCGCGGTCGCATCGACACGTTGGTCAATTGCGCCGGCGTCAATATCCGCAAACCCGTTGAGGACTACAGCTCGGCAGAGTTTGATTTCATCTTCAACATCAATCTGCGCGGCAGCTTCTTGATGTCGCAAAAGGTCGGCAAGCAGATGATCGCCCAGAAAAGCGGCGCCCAGATCAATATCGATTCACTGGCCACCAACGCGCCGCTGCATCTGGTGACGCCCTATTCCATGGGCAAATCCGCGCTAAGCGCCATGACCCGCGGTCTGGCCGCCGAATGGGGCCCGCACGGGATCCGGGTCAACGGGCTGGCGCCGGGGTTTATCCTGACCGATCTGACGGCCGGACTTTGGTCCAATGAAAACATGAAGAACTGGAACAATGTGGTCGCCCCGCTGCGCCGCCTGGGCGCCCCGGACGACATGGTCGGCACGGCCCTGTTCCTGGCCTCGGACGCCGCGGCCTTCATGACCGGCCAGATCCTGCGTGTCGACGGCGGTGTCTCGGCGGGCCTCAGATGGCCCATCGACGATGGTTTCCAGGCCGCCGAAACCTGAGCGCCCTAAATTAAAGGCTGATCGTCTCTCCGGTTTCGGCCGACGCAATGATCGCCGCCAGGACCGATGTCGCATGGTCGATCTGGTCGGGCGTGACCAGGAACGCCGGACCGCCGTTCACATCCGCCGCGAAGGCCTCCAGGGCCGCCTTGATGGTGCCCATGGCCGGGTAGTCGAAGCCCGGGAAGGTCTCCGTCGTCGTGCCATCGGCAATGGATGATACTTCCAACCGGTCCTGTTCACGCATTTCCACCCAGCCGCCGGTGCAGAACGCTGAAATGCGCCACAGCATATTGGTCGCCGACACGGTGGTCAGATGGCCGGTGCAGCCGCTGGCGAAATTCAGGCGCACCAAGGTGCTGTCGTCGACATCGATGGGCGAGGCGACGCGCTTGCTTTGCACCTGGACGTCGGCGACGGAGCCGAACAGGTTGATGAACATATCCAACGCGTGAATGCCCATGGAGGTCATGCCGCCGGCCGGGCTTTCGTCGCGGCTGTCGCGCCACTTGCCCACCGCCGGCGCCAGGTTGGAGTTGAAATGCCCGTCCAGATGGATCGGCGCACCCAGATCACCGGCCGCCAGCAGTTGTTTCATGGCGATGGCATTGGGTGCGTAGCGGCGGTTGTGGCCGATGGCCACCTTCAGGCCGGCGTCGGCCAGCGCCTTCAGCGCCGTGCGGCCTTCATTGGCGTCCAAGGTCCAGGGCTTTTCGCAATAGACGTGCTTACCGGCCTCCGCCGCCGCCATCAGTTGCCCGAAGTGCTGGGTGTGCGGCGTCGCGATGACCAGGGCGTCGATGGCGTCGTCACCAAGCACGTCGTCTAGGTCGCTGGACAGGGACATGCTGCGCTGGGCGCAAAAAGCCTCCGCCTTGGCGGGTGTTCGGGTCACTGCAGCGGTGAAGTTGATGGTCTCGCTGTCGTCCACCGATGAGACCAACAGTTCGCCCCACCGGCCGAGGCCGACGATGGCGGCGTTAAGCGGATTTGCCATGATCTGAATTCTCCCGAGCTTCAGCGCGACCATGCCAACTCCGGGACGCGAAGAAAACCCACTTTCGGCAGCGGCGTTGTGATCCGGTTTTTGCGCGTCCAATTGAACAGGCCGGAAGATCGCGATAAAACATGGATCACACCGAACGCCTTGGAGACCCTCATGCCGGTCGATTTACTGCATCATTTCACGATCTTGACCGACGACCTGGAAAAGACCGCGACGTTTTTCAAAGACGCGCTGGGCTTCACCGATGGTTATTCACCGGATGTGGGTTTTCCCTTCGTCTGGCTGTATTGCGGCGACCAGCCCGTGGTTCACATTGTCGAACGCGATACGCCTGGCGCGCACGGCTGCGGCCGCATTGATCACGTGGCCTTCAATTGCACGGACTATCTGGCGGTCAAGGCGCGCCTGGACGCCTGCGGGGCCACGCAAAAAGAACAAACCCTGCCCGAGGTCGGCGTGCATCAAATTTTCGTCGAAAGCCCGGAAGGTGTGTGGCTGGAATTGATTTTCGATATCAACGCCTACCGAAAATCCGTCGCCGCCGCCTGATATAAGCCCCTGGCTACCGCCTGATTTAAGTCCCGGGCTGCCTACATCACCGTGCCGACTTGCCAGGGCACAAACTCGTGGTCACCGTAGCCCAGCGCTTCTGACTTCGACGGCTTGCCGCTGGCCGTCTCCAGCCACAGCTTGAAGACATCCTCGCCCATGGCCTCGATGGAGCGGCCTTCGTCAACGATGGGGCCGCAATTGATGTCCATGTCCTCTTCCAGCTTATCGAACATGGCCGTGTTGGTGGCCAGTTTGAGGCTCGGCGCCGGCTTGAAACCGAAGGCCGACCCACGACCCGTGGAGAAACAGACCAGATTGGCGCCCGACGCGACCTCGCCGGTGATCGAGCACGGGTCGTAGCCGGGGCTGTCCATGAACAAAAACCCCTTGGCCTTGTTGATCGGCTCGGCATAGCGGAAGACACCGTTCAAATTCGTCGTGCCGCCTTTGGCCGCCGCACCCAGGGATTTTTCCAAGATTGTCGTCAGGCCACCGGCTTTGTTGCCGGGCGAGGGATTGTTGTCCATGACGCCGCCGTGCATGGCCGTGTAGTCCTCCCACCACTTGATCCGCTCGATCAGCTTTTCGCCGATCTCGCGGCTGGCGGCGCGGCGCGTCAGCAGATGCTCGGCGCCGTAAATTTCCGGCGTTTCCGCCAGTATCGCCGAGCCGCCGTGGCGCACCAGCAAGTCCGCCGCCGCGCCCATGGCCGGGTTGGCGGTGATCCCCGAATAGCCGTCCGAGCCGCCGCATTGCAGGGCCACGGTCAACTCGCTGGCCGGCACCGTTTCGCGCACGTTGGCGTTGGCGACGGGCAGAATTTCCTCAATACGTTTGACCCCCGCCTCAATGGTTTTCCGCGAACCGCCTGTTTCCTGCATGACCAGGCTGGCGAAATTCTTGCCCTCTTCCAGGCCGTAGGTTTCCTTGAACAGCGATATTTGGAACACTTCGCAGCCTAGACCGACCATGACCACGGCGGCAAAATTCGGATGCCCGGCGAAGCCGTGCATGACGCGCTGCATGTTGGCGAAGCCTTCGCCGTTGGCATCCATGCCGCAACCCGACCCATGCGCGAAAGCGACAACGCCGTCGATATTGGGGTATTGATCAAGGATTCCGGAGTGCGTCACGCGCTCCGCCATCTGTTTGATAACGGTCGCGGAACAATTGACGCTGGACAGGATACCTATGTAGTTGCGCGTGCCGATGCGTCCGTTGGACCGGCGGAAACCTTGGAACGTGGCGCGCTGTTCTTCGGCAATGTAGTCGGTGGGTTTCGCATCAACACCAAATTGGTAATCACGTTCAAATGACTCAAACTTGCAATTGTGAGTATGAATATGCTGGCCCGGCAGGATACTTTCCGAGGCAAAACCGATGATCTGGTTGAACTTCCGCACCGGCGCGCCTTCGGCGATCGCCTCGACGGCCATTTTATGGCCGGCCGGGATGGTCACCAGGGCGGCGACGCCATCATTACCGTGGCTGTCGCCGGCGGCCATGGCATCCAGGGCGACGATGACATTATCGGCCGGATCCAGGCGGATGGTTTGGGTTTTCTCGCTCATTATCCAGTTCCTAACTGTACGTGTTTTTAGGGGATCAAGACCGTCGATCCGGTGGTCTGGCGCGCCTCGATGGCCTGGTGCGCCTGGGCGGCGTCCTTCAAGGCGTAGGTATAATTGACCGTACTGGCCACCGCACCCGTTTTCATCACGTCGAACAAGCCGTTCGCCGCGGCCAGCAGATCTTCGCGCGCTGCCAGATAATGGTGGACGGCGGGACGGGTGATAAACAGCGACCCGCGGGTGCCCAGATCGGAAATGATATCAACCGGATCGGGCGGTCCCGACGCGTGACCATAGGCCGCGCACATGCCCATGGGGCGCAGGCAGTCCAGGGACTTCTGCAGCGTGTCCTTGCCGATGGATTCGTAAACCACATGGCACAGCTGACCGTCGGTAATTTCATCGACGCGCCGGGCGAAATCCTCCGTCGCATAATTGATGACGTGGTGACAGCCGAGGGCTGAGGCAATCTCCGCCTTCGCCGGACTGCTGACGGTGCCGATGACCTGCGCCCCCAGATGCCGGGCCCACGGACACAGCACGTGACCCATGCCGCCGGCGGCGGCGTGGACCAGCACCCAGTCACCGGGCTGGACGGCGTAGGTGCGGGTTAACAGATACTGCGCCGTCATGCCCTTCATCAAAACGCCGGCCAGGGCCACGTCATCAATGCCGTCGGGAACGGCGATCAAGGTTTGGGCCGGATAGATGCGTTCCTCCGCATAGGCCCCCAAGGGCGGCAGGCCATAGCAGACCTTGTCACCAACGGCGAAGTCCTCGACACCATCACCGACGGCAGTGACCATACCGACGGCCTCAAATCCGACCACTGTCGGCAGCGGTGGCACGTAGATCGGGTGGTTGATGCCGCGCCGGTGATAGGTGTCGGCATAATTGACGCCGATGGCCGTGTGGCGCAACCGAACCTCGGCCGGACCAGGATCACCGACATCGACGTGTTCCCAGCGAAACACATCGGGGGTACCTTTCTCGTGGATGACGGCGGCCATGACCATCGATCGGCGGACTCCTGCTTGGTTTTCAGGCGGCTGAGTTTAGGCAGCCGCCGCCAGCTTGGCGAGCCCATAGAAATGGCTAAAATAGCGGACCGCGACAAGAGCGAGTGACGATCAATGCCCCTGGACAGCCTGGATCTGAGTTTCGAAGTCTCGGCGCAGATGCTGAGCGAACAAGTCACCGACCGCCGCGCCTGGCTGTCCGGTGACGTTGACCCGCGTTCGGCGGTGATCACCCTGGACGACGCGGCGAGGGCGGAAACCGACATGCTGGTGGCGCGCCTGCGGGCCCAGCCCCTGCCGATGATATTACGGACACCGGATATGTTTGAGCTGCCGGCCTGGCGCGCCGCCATGACCCGGGCTCGCGACAAGCTGGACAATGGTTTGGGGTTTGCCGTCATCGATCGCCTGCCCATGGACGACCATGCCGAAGACGACATGAAAACCGTGTTCTGGATCGTCGGCCAGTTGATCGGCCGCACGGTGGCGCAAAAGTGGGACGGCACCATGATCTATGACGTCACCGACACGGGCCAGACCTTTGGTTACGGAGTGCGCGGGTCCTACACCAATGTTGAGTTGGTGTTCCACACGGACAACGCTTTCGGCGCGGCGCCGCCGGAACGCGTCGGCCTGTTGTGTAAATATCCATCCGTGTCGGGGGGACTGAGCCGTTTTTGCTCACTGTATTCCGTCCACAATATCATGCTGCGTGAGCATCCCGACCTGTTGCGGCGCCTGTATCAGCCCATGGTCTTCGACCGCCAGGCGGAACACACAGCCGGCGCCCCGAAGACGGCCCTGGCGCCGTTCTTCAGCTTTGATGGCACCCGCCTGACGGCCCGCGCCAATGTGCAATTGGTGCGCAAGGGCCATGAGGTGGCGGGCGTCAAAATGGAACCGGAGTTGGCCGAAGCCATCGACGCCGTCGAGGCCGTCGGCAATAGGCCGGAATTGTGGCTGGAATTGGCCATCGAACGCGGCCAACTGCAGTATTTGAACAACATTGAGCTTGGCCACTATCGCAGTGATTTCGAGGATCATGCCGATCCGGAAAAGAAGCGCCACCTGTTCCGGACCTGGCATCGCGATCACGGCGTCAGGACCTACGACGGCTAGTCGGAGTCGGGCAAAATAAAACACGCCCCGCCGTGACAGCGGGGCGTGCTCCATGCAGCAAGGCGTTGCTCGACGCGCCTGCTGAGACTTCGTCAGCCTTTATACTTTTGGATTTCTCCACTCTTGATCTTGCCCATGTAGGTGTCCAACTCCCGTTTGACGATGGGCGACAGGACGTAAAGACCCAAAATGTTCGGCACACAGATGAGGAACACCAAGGCATCCGAGATGTCGAGGATGGGTCCGAGCTGAACCATGCACCCCAAAGCGACAAACACGCAGAAGATCAACTTGTAGATCGTCTGCCCCTGCGCACTTTCACCGAACAGATAGGTCCATCCTTTCAGGCCGTAGTAGGACCAGGAAATCATCGTCGAGAAAGCAAACATCATGCCGGCGAATGCCAACGGCACCGGGAACCAGCCGATCTGCTTTTCGAAGGCCGCCGACGTCATGGCGATACCCGTCGATTCCCCGGCAAAACCCGGATGGGCGACCGCCGTCGTGCCGATGACCATGGCGGTGATCGTGCAAATGACGATGGTATCGATGAACGGCTCCAGCAAGGACACCATGCCTTCTGTCACCGGCTCGTTGGTCCGCACGGCGGAGTGGGCGATAGAGGCCGACCCGATGCCGGCTTCGTTCGAGAACACGGCCCGCTGGAACCCGATGATCAACGCACCCAAGGCACCACCGGCGACGCCTTCGCCCGTGAACGCGCCGTGGAACACATTGCTGATGGCTTCCGGGATGGCGGCTGAGTTCATGAAGATGACGATCAGCGCGAAGAAGCAGTAGAAGATCGCCATGAAGGGCACGATTTTTTCCGTGACCCGCGCGATGGATTTGATGCCGCCAACGATCACGGCAAAGACCACGGCCGCCATGACGATGCCGACAAGCCAGCCAAGACCGTCAAACATCCCGCCGGTGACATTGTTCAATTGCACATAGGCCTGGTTGGACTGGAACATATTACCGATGCCCAGCGCGCCGATGAAAATGCCGATGGCGTAAAACGCGCCGACAAACTTGCCGAAGCCCTCCATGCCGCGTTCCGAAAAGCCCTTGCGCAGGTAGTACATGGGCCCGCCGGAAACAGAGCCATCGGGGTTTTCGTTGCGGTATTTGACGCCCAAGGTGCATTCGACAAACTTTGTCGACATGCCCAGGAACCCGGCCATAATCAGCCAGAACGTTGCGCCCGGCCCGCCGACGGTGACCGCCACGGCGACGCCGCCGATATTACCAATGCCGACGGTCCCCGACACCGCCGTCGCCAGGGCTTGGAAGTGCGACACTTCCCCGGCGTCATTGGGGTTCGCATAGTCGCCGCGCACCAATTCGATGGCATGGCGGAACCCCCAGACATTGACGAAGCCCATGCGGAACGTGAAGAACACGGCGCCGACCACCAACCACAAAACCACGAGCGGCAATTGCGCGCCGAAAATAGGAACTTTGAAGAATACCAAGGCGCCGACCGCCGATGCGATTGGTGCCGTAACGGTGTTAATGGTGTCGTCAAACCCGGCGAATGCGGCCTGCGGCGAAAGCACTAAAACCGCCAGCGCGAAAATCAATCTCGTCATAACTTCCCCTCCAAATAAGATCGTTGGAATTTTAGAATTCAGTTGTCCCGTCAGGGCACGACAGTCACGGGCACAGAAGAAATCTGAACCAATGAGCCGGCGACACTGCCGAACAACAACGACCCCATCTTCGATTGACCTTTGCGGCCGATGAAAATTTGCGAGGCGCCGCCGGCTTCGGCAATTTCGATCACCGATTCCGCCGGGTGCCCGTGGCGAACCACGGATTCACAGGCCAATCCAGCCGCCTTGACGGTGGCCTCCGCCGGCCCCAACAGGGCCTCTTTGGCCCGATCCAACTCTTCTTCACGGCGACCGTGCCGTTCCGCCAATTCGTCCGGCGTGTGAAAAGAAAACGGTGACCATTCAATGATATGAACCAGCGTCAAAGCAACGCCGGCGGTTTTTGCCAACGCAATCGCGGTGCTCAACGCCCGCGCGCTTCCCTCGCTGCCATCAACGGCAACGATAAAGTTTCCTGCCATGTCTATTTGCTCCCCAAAAGTGAACCAACCACGATGCGCACTGTTTTGTGCATCGATAGTGAAACGTCGCTCACCGTAGGGACAAATCGACGCGACGGTATGTGCCAATTTTCAATAATTTTTGAGACCAGTCGCGGATGACCGACCGTTGAGCTTAAAAAATATAGGCCCGTGCCGCGATGTAGGCGCCAAGAACGACCACGGAGACGAAAAACACCTGCTTGAAGCGCTGTTCCGACAGGCGCTGGCGGATCGTCTGACCGAACCGCATGCCGATCAGCGCCGGCACCACGCCGATGGCCGACAACAAACCCAGGTCCGGCGGCAACAGACTGCGCCCGCCGAGCGCCAGGGCGATTCCCAGGGCCGCCGTGGAAAAGCAGATACCCATGGCCTGGATCAGTGCATCGCGTGGCAATCGCAACGTCTGAAGATAGGGCACGACCGGTAGCACCGTCGATCCCGTCAGGCCCGCCAGAACCCCTGTGGCACCGCCGACCAGGGGCGATAACCAGGGCTCTCGGCGGCCCGTCGCCGGCATCTCCGGGGTGACCAGACCAAACACGCCGTAAATGATCAAGGTGATGCCAAGGAGCGCTTCGAGACCAGAGGTATCGGGCATCTTCAAGGCCTCGGCGCCGAACCAGGTGCCCGCCAACATGGCCAGCAAAAGCAACCACAGGCGCGCCAATAGCGCCTTCAAATGACCACCGACCATGCCTTGCCAGACATTGGTGACGAAGGACGGCACCAGCATCAGCACGATGGCTTCCTTCAGCCCGAGCGTCGCCGCCAGCACACCCAGCGATACCGTCGGCAGGGCCATGCCGATGACGCCTTTGACCGTGCCGGCCAAGAGGAACGTACCGATGACAAGGATGAGCATTTCGGGGGACCACATGATCCAGTGCCTTAGCACGGTGGCATTTCATTTAAAACGCTTTCGCCTGATCGCCGACCGCGTGATAACAAAGGACACGATTTTCGAACAGAGGAGACAGCACCATGGGTGAGACCTCGGCACCAAAAGTACTAGTCGACCGCGATGGTCCGGTGACCACGGTGACCATCAACCGGCCGCATGCCCGCAACGCCTGCGACGTAGAAACGGTGCAGACCCTGCACGACGTGTTTCACGAATTCGAGGCCGACCCGGAGGCCCGCGTTGCGGTGCTGACGGGGCAAGGCAATGCCTTCTGCGCCGGCGCCGATTTGGATGAACTGGCCAGTGGTGCGGCCATCGGATTTTGCTGGGCCGGCGAGGACCGGGGCGTCACGCGCCGCCAATTGGATAAACCGGTGATCGCTGCTGTCGCCGGCCACGCCGTAGCCGCCGGCTTGGCGTTGGCCGTCTGGTGCGATTTGCGGGTGGCGGATGCAACGGCGGTGTTCGGCGTCTTCTGCCGACGCTTCGGTGGTCCCATGCCGAACGGCGCAACGGTCCGCCTGCCACGCCTCATCGGGCAGGGCCGGGCACTGGACATGATGCTGACCGGCCGTGGCGTCGATGCGGCCGAAGCCTTGACCATCGGCCTTGCCGACCGCGTCGTGCCGGCCGGCGAGGCGCTGCCGGTGGCCCAGGGATTGGCGCGCGCATTGGCTGAATTTCCGCAGTTGGCCATGCTGTCCGACCGGGCTTCGGTCCTCAGACAGTGGGATTTGCCTGAAGACGAAGCCATCCGCCAGGAAATCGCCGGCAGCCAGCCGGCTTTCGAGCAGGAATTTCAATCCGGCGCCGGGCGTTTCGTTGACGGTGCCGGGCGTCATGGTGCATTTGCGACACCAATTGACGATTGATCCCTTGCCCTGTGTGCATCGTCACTGTCAACGGCCCGCAAACACGTTAGATTGATCTACAATTCACGTGCTCTGATGGAATGACAATGACCATATCCCCAACGCCCGCCTGGCCGACATTGCCCAATGGCAGCATTGATTGGGAAGCCGTCTTCGAAGATCCGACCACCGGCCTCATTCCGCTGATCACCCAGGCGCAGACCGCATCGACCCTGCGCCGCTGCACGATTCTTGTCATCGAACAATTACACACCCGCAAGCAGGATCCGGATGTGGTTCAGCGGTTTGTTGATCAGTTGAATGAAATGGTTCCCGACGACACGCCGACCGACAGGTTGCCGAAGTTAGCGGCGGCCATCACCGGCATACTTCGTCACATGAAGGACGACCGCATTGCCAAAGCCACCGCCCACGCGCTGGCTAAGGCGTCGTCGGGTCTTGTGCCGACAGGAGAAGATCAGCCGGCTGATCCGGAAACTGAAGACAGCACGGCGACAATAGACGTTGCGGCTGCCGATGATGCGGACGACCGGCGCCAGGCCGCCGATATGGACGACATTCCGGTGTTCCGGGTCGAGGAAACGAAGGCGCCGCCCTACGCGCTTTACGGCGGCATTGGTGTGGCCACCGCGGCAGCCGCCGCGCTGGCCTTCTATATGCTGCTCATACCCAGCGAGCCGACCAGCGCCGAAACCAACAAACAATTCATCGCTGAAATGCAATCGGCGCTGTCCGGCAAGGGCCCGACGTCGCATGTCTTTGGCGGCGCCCTGTCCATCGACACATTGGCCGGTCGCAAGGCCGTGACGGCGGCCGCCGTGCCGCCCGGTGCCTGCCAACAAATCGCCTGGTCTCTGGCGGCCAAAGGCAACGTCATGATTTCCGGCGTCATGCCGAAACGCGTGCAACCGGCCGTACTCAAAGAATTGTGTTCGAAAAAATTGCTTGGCGCGACGCTGGTCTGGCTGCCGCGTAAGTCCTACTAGGGAAAGCATTCAACAATGAACGCCGTCTTCCTGGCCATTGTCCTGATCGCCTTCGCCGTTGCCGCCGTCCGTCAAATCATGTGGTCCGGCACCGCCGATGCGGCGCCCATGTCGGTTCTTGGCAAAGGCATGATTGATGCGGCGGCGGGATCGGTCACGTTGGCGATCGGTCTGGTCGGCGTCATGGCGTTGTTCCTTGGTTTGATGAAGGTCGCTGAAAAAGGCGGCCTGTTGGTGATCATCGCGAAGACGCTCCGGCCGCTATTGATCCGTCTGTTTCCCGATGTCCCGGCCGAACATCCGGCCATGGGCGCGATGATCCTCAACATGGCCGCCAACGTCCTGGGCCTTGGCAACGCGGCGACCCCCTTCGGCATCCGTGCCATGCAGCAACTGGATACCTTGAACCGCCAGAAAGGCACGGCGACCAACGCCATGGCGTTGTTTTTGGCCATCAACACGTCGAGCATCACCATTCTGCCGACCGGCATCATCGCGCTCCGCGCCTCGGCCGGTTCGGTCGATCCGGCGGGCATCGTCCCGACAACCCTGTTCGCGACCATTTGTTCGACAACCGTCGCCATTATTGCCGCGAAGTTTCTCGAAAAGCGCTGGGCCATGCCGACGGTTCCGGCAGATGAAGCAGCGGAACCGATCCCCGATGATCACGATTTCGGCGATGTGCCCGATGTGCCGGAAGGTAGCGGCGGCGCCTATCCCCTGTGGATATCCGTGACGGCCCTGGCCAGCGTCGCGGCGTTTGTGCCGCTGACCGTGTTTTACGGCCGCGCCATCGCGCCGTGGATTATTCCGGGCTTGATGGTCGGCCTGCTGAGCTTCGGCGCACTGCGCCGCGTCCAGGTTTACGAGGCCTTCGTCGAAGGCGCCAAGGACGGCTTCAATGTGGCCTTGCGGATTATCCCCTACCTAGTCGCCATCCTGGTCGCGGTCGGCATGTTTCGGGCTTCAGGCGCCATGGGTTTGATCATCGAACCGCTTGGCACATTGACGCAATTGGTCGGCCTGCCGCCGGAAGCCCTGCCCATGGCACTGCTGCGGCCACTTTCGGGCTCCGGCGCCTATGGCATCGTCGCCTCGATCATCCAGGACCCGGCCATCGGTCCGGACAGCTACGTCGGCTATCTGGTGTCGACCTTCCAGGGCTCGACGGAAACCACCTTCTATGTGCTGGCCGTGTATTTCGGCGCCGTCGGCATCCGCCGCATCCGCCACGCCCTGGTCGCCGCCTTGCTGGCTGATCTGGCCGGCATCTGCGGGGCAGTCTTTATCGTGCGGTTGCTTTACGGGTAGACTGCGCCCCGAAAGGGTTTTCCATGACCGAGATCGCCACTAGGGGGCGCGCCTCATCGGCGCCCGGCAAAGCCATTATGTGCATGTTGCTGGGGGCCGCCGTGCTGACCGCCAACGATGCCTTGTTGAAATGGCTGACCGGTGGCTATCACGTCGCCCAGATCATGTTCTGCCGCGGTATCTTCATCAGTTTGCCGCTGGCCATCCTGGTCTGGCAGGCTGGCGGCCTGAAGGCGTTGCGGCCGGTCAATCGGAAAGCCCACGTGATCCGCGCCGGCCTGGTGGTTGTCGGCACGTTCCTGTTTGTCAGCGGGCTTAAGTTTCTGCCACTGACCGACGCCATCGCCATCGCCTTCGCCGGCCCATTGTTCATCACCGCCCTGGCGCCGTCGTTGCTTGGCGAACGTGTCGGCTGGCGCCGTTGGCTGGCCGTCGCCGCCGGCTTTTTAGGCATTCTGGTGATCATGCGGCCCGGCGGCACGGTCATTCAGTGGGCTGCCCTGTTTCCCTTGGCGGCCAGCCTGACCGGCGCCTTCCGTGATATTCTGACGCGCCGTATGAGTGCTCAGGAAACCACCGTCGCCTTGCTGTTTTACACATCCCTTGGGGTCGTTTTGGCCGGGCTTGTGGTCTCCCCTTTCGTCTGGAAACCGGTGCCGGCAGCGGACTGGGGATGGTTCGCCGTCAGCGGTTTTTTGATCGGCTGCGCGCATTTTCTGATGATCGAGACCTTCCGTTACGGCCAGGCCGCGCTGGTCGCGCCGTTCAAGTATTCCGGCGTCATCTGGGCCGCCATGCTCGGCTATCTCATCTGGGGCGACATTCCCGACATGGGCACGGTCACCGGCGTTGGTATCGTCGTCATCGCCGGCATTTACATTCTGCACCGCGAACGGGTGCGCCGGCCCGCATGAAACCCCGGCGCGCCTGGATCATGGCGGCAATCATGACGGTGATGATCGCCGTGCCGTGCGGTACGCATGCCGACACGGTGCAAAAACTAAAAGACCTCTATCGCCGTCCCGCCACCATTCCCCATCCCGGCTACAACCCGCCAAGCCCGGCCAAGGCGCGGTTAGGCAAGGCACTATTCTTTGATCCCCGTCTTTCCGGATCCGACGCGTTTGCCTGCGCAACCTGTCATAACCCCGAAATGGGGTGGGAGGACGGCCTGCCCCGCAGCTTCGGTGAAACCGGCAAACAACTGGCCCGACATACACCGACCCTGCTCAATCTGGCCTGGAGCCTCAGGTTCGGCTGGGATGGCCGAATCCCGACCCTGGAAGGGTTCGTTTTGGGGCCCATTTCGAACCCCCATGAGATGAACCAGAACCTGGACACATTGATCTCCGAATTGACGGCTCTTTCCGGCTATCGGGAATTGTTCGCCAAAGCCTTCCCCGGCCAAAAGCCCGCTGTCGATCACGTCTCCTTGGCGATCGCCGCGTTCGAACGCACGATTGTCGCGCCGCCATCGGCGTTCGATGCCTGGATCGATGGCGATGAAAACGCCATCTCGGCCGCCGCGAAAGCCGGATTTCGCCTGTTCAATGAAAAAGCCGGCTGCGGCCAATGCCACAAGGGTTGGAATTTCACCGACAACGCCTTCCATGACATCGGCATTGCCGATCCGGACTTTGGCCGTGGCGGCCTGGCCGATGCCGCCGCAGAGACCCGCCATGCGTTCAAGACGCCGACCCTGCGTCAGATCGATCACCGGGCGCCGTTCATGCACGACGGGTCGCTGGACAGCCTGGACGCCGTGATCACCCATTATGCTGAAAAATTTCAACGCCGGCCGACCTTAGCCAAGGAAATCAACCCTTTATCACTCGATGCACACGAGAAGTTCAACCTCCTGGCCTTCCTAGGAACCTTGACGGCGCAGGCAAAACCGGTGTCTGCTCCCCCCTTGCCGGACAGATAGGAGACTTGCAGCGATGGCACGAAATTATTGGCTGATGGCGGCTCTGGTTGCCCTCGTGATATCCGGTGAAACGCGGGCCATGAGCAGCGGCGGTTCGAGCGCCACGTCGACGGCGACACCTGAATTCATGGCCGGCGCGGCGGCGATCGAGGCCAAGGACTATGCGACGGCGGAAACGCATCTGAAGGCCTCGGTGGAGAAACTGCCCACGCATGCCGATTCATGGAGCATGTTGGGGTTCGCATCGCGCAAACTGGGCAAAATGGATGAGGCCTTCAAGTATTATCGGCAAGCCTTGTCAATTGACGACGAACACCGCCCCGGTTTGAACTACCTGGGCCATTTGTTTTTGGAAACCGGTCAAATGGACAAAGCCAAGGGTATTCTTGAACAACTAAGCAGCGCGTGTTTATTCGGTTGTCCCGAATATGATGATCTGAAGGCCGCCGTCGCGGCCGGAAAATCCGGTAAGTATTAACTCGAAAGCGTCGTTTTCGAGGCGACGTGCACCATCTCGCCCATCGCGGCATTAATAGCGTCACAAAGTTCCTGAACCTCAATGGGTTTTGACGCGATGGCGTCGAACCCAATGTCACGGTATTTCGTCACATGGTCGGTGGAGATGTCGGCGGTCAGCGCGACAATCGGCAGACCGGCGGCCCGGCCGTTGATCTTTCGGATGGCCTCAAGCGCCTGCATACCATCCATATGAGGCATGCGGATATCCATCAAGACGATGTCGTGGTTGCCGGCGTTTGACGCCTCGACGGCCTTGGCGCCGTTGTCGACGATCTCATGGATGTGCCCCAGCCTGTTCAATATGGCCGAGATGATGGCCTGATTAATCTCATTGTCTTCGGCGACCAGGATATTCAGAGACCGGCACGTGAGAAGCTCGGCATCTGATTTTTGGGATTTTTTGACGGGTCGGGAAGCCGCGCTGAGCGGCAATTCAAACCAGAACATGGAGCCCCGCTGAAGCTCGCTTTCAAAGCCCATTTCGCCGCCCATCAATTCGGCCAGGTTTTTACTTATGGAAAGTCCCAGGCCCGAACCACCGAAGCGCCGTGAGGTCGAGGCGTCGGCCTGCTGAAACCGGCCGAACAGGTTTGCTTGGGCTTCGGCGGAAATACCTTCGCCCGTATCTTCGATGCAGAAACGTATGCGGCTGCCGGAGGTCGGGGTGATGTCCACCTTGATGCCGCCCTCCGTGGTGAACTTGATCGCGTTGCCAAGAAGATTATAGAGGATTTGACGCATTCGGGTCGGATCACCATGAAGGCCCTCCGGAACGCCATCGTCCACATTGACGGTCAGCCAAAGATCCTTCTCTTTGGCGCGCGCCCCCAGGTTCGAGACCGCCTCTTCGACCAAAGATCGGAAATGAAAATCAATATTTTCGATTTCCATGCGGCCGGCTTCGATTTTTGATTGATCCAGGATATCATTGATAATCCCCAACAAGCCCCGGCCGGAGCTTTGAATGGAGGTGACGAACCTCGCCTGTTCCGGCGTCAAATCGGTGCGCCGCAGCAAATCGCTCATGCCCAGCACGCCGGTCATGGGGGTGCGAATTTCGTGGCTCATGGTGGCCAGGAATTCTGATTTCGCGTGGTTCGCCGCTTCCGCCGCCTGCTGGGCGTTTTTCAACGCGGTGATATCGACGCGGAATCCGACAATGCCACCACTGGGCATCTTGCGTTCGGCAATCTTCAGCCACCGTCCGTCACTAAGCCGCTGCTCGATGGAGGTATTTCCCGACTGGTGGATCGCCAGGCGCTCGGCAACCCATTCATCGACACGACCGATGGCTTCGGCATATTCACCGCGCTCGGCGCCGGCGCGGATCATATCCTCAAAGCGGGCGCCGGGAACAATCATGTCCCGCGATTTCGGATAGTAATCGCGGTAGCGGTCATTGCACATGACAAGCCGATCGTCGGCGTCAAAAAACACAAACGCCTCGTCGATCATCTCGATGGCGCTGAACAACTGGGCGCGGGCATCATCAGCGGCTTCCTGGGCGGCCAGAATATCCAACTCTTTCTTTTTGAGTTCGCTAATATCCGACGCCACCAAAGCGATGAAGCCACCGGGCAATAGCTGTTCATCGACCAGGAAGGCCCGGCCCTCCTGGCGGAGAACCTCAAAAGGGCCTTTCGGATTTCGATGCCGGTGAATGCGCTCAGTGATGTATTTCTCTTCGTCGCCGGCGGCGTCCGGATGGTGCGATACGCGGATACCTTCGCGCAAAAAATCCTCAAACGACAGGCCGGCCGCCAAGGTTGGTCCGAGCGCCACATTTAAATCGCGGAAAGCCCGATTGAAGATAATCAGCTGATCGTTCTCATCCCACAGCGAAATCGCTTCATTGATCTGATCGAACATGGTTTCGAAGGATTGCGACTGCCGCGAGATATTCACTTCGTTGGTGACGTCACGGGCGACGCCCCGGTATCCCTTAAAATCACCCTGGTCATCAAAAATTGGCTTACCGCTGGTTGACAGCCATTGATTACCATTGGCGCCACGGCGTTCGAAGACAAAATCGGCAAATGGTTGCCGCGCGTTCAGGGTATCAAGGTGATGTTGCCATTCGGCGTCATCGATACTGTCGCTGCGCAATTCAATCCGGCTTTTGCCGTAATGCCATTCCGGTTTAAGCCCGGTAATCGGCTCGACGGACGCGCTCAAATAAACAAAACGAAATTGTTCGTCGGTTTCCCAAAACCACCCATTGATCAGTTCGGCGAAATATTCAAGATCGTCACGTTCGGTCATCGGATACCCGGCTCAACGGCAACTGCTTGTGCCCGCACCTTGAGGACTTCGCGGTACTCATTCCACCCTAAAGATGGTCTCTCAAACTGTCACTGCCAATAGGCATGGCTTTAGGGGGCTTAACCTTTACGGCGCGGGCAGATCCCCGGCGGACAAAATTTGGCGTACTGAAAGTTCGTCTTTGCGGCCCCGGACCTGAACGGAAATGACCTCAAATTGCGCCAGGTCAACGGCGGCACGCTCGGCGACTGGTTCACTGATGATCAATTGACAACCGGCTTCCTTGGTCATGCTTTCCAGGCGGCTAGCCGTGTTTACCGTATCACCGATGGCGGTCAAACCGGCGGCATCACCGTATCCCATGGTCCCGACAATGGCCGGCCCCATGTGAATACCGATGCCCAGCCGCAGCGGTTCCGAAAGATCATTTTTCAACGCTTCGTTCAACTGATCCAACTGATGCCCCATCCGCCGGGCCGCCTCGATGGCGGAGCGCGCCGCGGCGTCCGGATCACCATCGATCCCAAACAATGCCATGATGCCGTCGCCGATGAACTTATCGACCCGGCCGCCGGCATCGGTGATCGCCATGCCCATGGACTTGAAATACCGGTTCAGCATGAAGACCACGTCAAAGGGCAATCGGCTTTCCGAAAGTTTCGTGAACCCCCGGAGATCGGCAAACATAACGGCAATTTCCATTTCCTGGCCGTGTTGGAATTTCCCCGGCTGCATGGCGTCCTTGACCGAAACGTCGGGCGGCAGCAACGGATCAACGGTGATGTCGGCGACCGGCCGGGTTTGGCAGGCCAAGCGAACGTTCTTCGGCAAATTCAGACGATCCAAAACCTTTTGCTCGGCCTCGGCGGCTGGATTGACGGCACCGTCGGCGGCCTCAATGACCAGAATTCGGCAGGTCGAACACCGCCCCCTTCCGCCGCAAACTGAAGCATGCGCGATACCGCCGGCGCGGCTTGTCTCCAGGACGCTGCCGCCGGTCGGCACCAGAATCCGCCGGCCGCTGGGGTAGCTGACGCGCACCCCATCGCGGGTCCGTTCAATGCCTATGCGAATCCACCGCCCGATGAATGTCAGGCCGATCAAACCGCCGTAGAGGCCCAGCCAAATCATCGTGCCCATTTCAACGTAGCGGTTCATGGCCTGGCCCGGATAACGCAAATCACGAACCATTTCCTGAATCCAGGCCGGATCCATGGTTTTCCGCGCCACATCAACCCCGGCCGAGACATAGCCCAACAGCGCCGCGGCGGGTATCAGCAGGGCGATGCCCAGCCAGACAGGCTGCCAAGGCTGGTACCAGTCGCGGAATTTCAGCCAATGGTGCAGGCCGAAGCAGGCGTGGCTCCATGCGGCAATCAGCAAGAATGCCTGCATGGCGCCCTTCCACGGCGCGAAATACCAAAACTCGGCCAACACGAAGGCATAGGTGGGGTTGGTGCCGAACTGCGCCGCCGCGCCGCCCGTCGCCAGGGCGTGTTCAACCAGCATGGCCGGAATGCTGAGGCCGAGGATCAATTGGGTCCACTGCCAAGCCGGCATCTTCAGGCTGCGCCGGCCGTAGGTGACCCAAAGTGCACTGCCCAGGTGGGTCAATACGGCCGCCGTCAACAACACGGTGCCGGGCACCGTCGTCCACGGGTCAATGAATACGCGGCGCGCCTGTTCCATGGCGTTCAGGGAAACCACACCAAGCGAATGATTGAGCAGATGCATGGTCACGTAGGCCAGCATTACCAGCCCGGCACCCAGGTGAACCCCCCGCCGTGTCAATTTCATGCACCGCCCTTCCGGATCACGTCAATCGACAGAATACCCCAAGCGGATGACTGCTGACTACGCCGCAATTAATTTAGAAAAAATGCCGCAAGCCGGCGCGGATTTCATGCACCATCAGATCGTCGTATTCGGTGCCGCCTTCCTGTTGGAATTCGCCTAAGCTAATGAAACGGTAACCCAAGTCCGCTTTGGTTTTGTCGCCCATGCCGACGTCAATGGCGGTCCCCAGCATCAGGGCCCAGGCAAGGTTCGTGCTGACGTCACCGTTGGCGCTGACGCCGGTCTGATCCGAAGTTTCCAGGCGGGCCATTCCGATGCCGGCACCGACGTAAGGTACAAAACCGTCAAAATTCCCGAGATCATAGTAAGCGTTGAGCATGGCGGTCATGCCGTTGACTTCTGAACTGATCGCCGTGCCGCCCGCCGTGGTCGCATCGACATCCGTATCCGGCCGGTAATCAACGGTCAGATCGGCGCGCAGGTTCTCATCAAATCGATACCCCAGGCCGCCGCCGAATATACCCAAATTCCCCACATCCTCGCCGCTCATGGCACCGGCGGTGGTCGACCCGTCCGGGTTCATGGTGATGCCATAGCCGACATCCACACGCAGATAAGGGCCGGCAAGGGCCGGCGTTTTCGCCATGGTCTTTTTCATCGCCGGCGCCTGCGGTTTGGCAACCGGTTTCGGCATCGGTTTTGGCGCCGCGACGGGCTTTGGCATGGCCGCCGGCATTTGCTTTTTCGCCGGTGCCGGCTGGCTTACCGGTTTGAAGCTGGGCGCGGACTTCGGTGCGGCCTTCTTCATAGTCTCGGCCGGCACTTGGTTTTGCCCGGCTTTCTTCAACTGCTCTTTCGTCGCCTTGTCGTCGTCGTCGGCGCCGGCCAACTCCGCCGTTTGGATAAACTGTGCGCCTGCCGTTTGCGGCAGTGCGACGGTCAGTATCCCAGAGACCGCCAGGGCGGCCATATACTTGAGCGTCATAGGTTGTTCCCCGTCAAACCGGCTCGAAAGCCATTGTCTCCCTGGGGAATACCGTTGTTTGGGTAAATATAGTATTAAATGTGGGAATCGGCCGCAAGATAAAGTATGCGCCCGGCGACAATCCGCAAACCGGCGGCGCACTGCCTACTTCTTGAAAAGCTCCGGCGGCAGGACTTTTTTCAAGGTATCGCGGGCCTTCTTGGCTTTCTCGTCACCCAGGCCGGCGGCCCGGTCGATCCAGGTGTAGGCGCTGAGATCATCCTTGGCGACGCCTTTTCCTTCGTAAAACAGAAATCCAAGATTGTATTGCGCCGCGGCATGGTCCTGTTCACCGGCTAGACGGAACCACTTTGCCGCTTCGGCGAAACTCTGATCCGTGCCCTGCCCCAGGTAGGCCATGATGCCCAGATTGTACTGGGCACCGGCGTGGCCTTTGGCGGCAGCCTTGCGGAACCACTCGGCGGCGGTGCGGAAGTTTTTCGGCACTGTCGTGCCGTTATAATGCAGCAAACCGCGCTTGTGCTCCGTATCGCCACCATCATCGACGGGAACCTTGGCAGGCGGCGCGGTGGTGGATTTTGCCGGCAACGGTTTGGGTTTCGCTGCCGGTTTGGGAGTTGGCGGCGGCGGCGGAGGCGGCGGCGCCTTCTCCGGCAAGGCCTTCGGGGCCGGTGTCAATGCGGCGGTCTCAACCGGTTTCGTCGGAGCTGTTTTCGTCTCCGGTTGCGCGGCAGGCGGTGGCGGTGGCGGTGGCGGCGCCTTCGCCGCCATGATGGCGGCCGGCTTCACCGCCTTGGCCGCGGTCGGCATGGTCCCCACGACAGAGGCCGGTGCGGCCGCGCTCACCATGGCTTTTGCGGTCCCCTTGGCGACGGCTGGCACGGGCATCGGGTCGGCGGGTTTTTGTTCGCCGGCCTCGGGCGTCGGCATGGTCTCGGCCTTGTCTGCCGGTTTCGCTGGGGTCATCGGCTTTGCCGGGGTTGGGGCCGGGGTTGGGGCCGGGGTTGGGGCCGGGGTTGGGGCCGCGATTGGGACCGGCGGCGTCGTTGCGGCCTGGGCGCGGATTATTTGTTCGCGTACCGCGCGGGGAATCTCGACCACAGCCTTCGGGCTGGTATCAAAAGCCTCGCCACCGGAAATATCCCACCACAGGGATTTCGTCGAATAGACGACACCATCGGCCCAGTGCGACAGGTCCTCGCGGGTCTGGTGTTTGGACGCGACCAAGGCCTCGCCTTGTCCGCCGGGAAGGCTGCGCAGCATGTCGTCGGGAACGAAAAGAAAGGCACCGCCGGCGCCGACGGCGAGGACAACTAAAAGCCCAAAGACGATCTTAACAGCGGTCTTCACCTAGCGGAAACCCTCACTCGTAATGGCCGGCACCATGGTATGACAACGGGCGGCGAATCACCCTATTATACCCAATCTGGCGGCCTTCAACCTCTTCAATGATGCCCCGACCGGGCAGTGATAAGGGCGGCTGGCGCAAATTGCCATATCTGGATTAAAAGTCAGTTAAAACGAAGGCCGCGCGAACCCCCGCCGAATACCCGGCACCCGCAAAGGCCATTGTCGGATAAGCGGCAAATCAGTATTCTATAATAGAGAGGACTGTTCGATGCCACACGAGGCTTGTTTGTCGAAACTGACGCGTGCGGATTTGGATGACATCCATGCCCGCGGGGAAACGCGCCTTTATCCCACCGGCAGCGTGATCGTCAATGAAGGCGACACGGTCGATGAATTGCGCATCCTTCGGGTTGGTAATCTGCGCGTCGGGCGGTCCTATCGGAAAAACACCCTGGCCGAATTCACCGGTCCGCTGGGCCCCGGAAACGCGGTCAGCGAATTGTCCTTCCTGGACGGCGGCGGCGCCAGCGCGACCCTGATCGCCGACGGTGACGTCGAGTTGTTCATCGCACCGCGCGCGGCCATCGATGCAATGATCGATGCCGACCCGGGTTTCGCCGGACGGCTTTATCTGAGTCTGTTCGTCGAATTGGCCGGCAAGTTGCGGGCGACCAACCAGCGCGTCCTGCCGACAGACCCTTGAGCCGTCATGCCTGAGCCGGCGCCCATGGGCGGGCCGCAAGCCTGGCACGCTGCTGATCTGGACGGCGGCGCCGGCTGGCGTATAGAGCTGAATCCCGAAGACATCGCCGAAATTGATGCTGCGCTGGCGGCTTCGCGCGACGGCGACAAGCATTGGAGCGCCCTGACCAGGGCTGATTTCCCCCTGCACGGCTTGGCCGAAAAATTGCGCGGCTTGAGTGTTCAGCTTGAAATGGGCCGTGGTTTGGCGCTGGTCTCGGGACTGCCTGTGGCCTGCTACGATGAAACCGAGCGCCGGCGTTTGTGGTGGGGCATGGGCCAATACCTGGGCCGGCCGGTGTTTCAGGATTTCCAAGGCCAGCTGATGCGCGATATCACCGATGCCCGCGAGGACACGGACGGCCTTTACGGCCACCGGCTGACGGCCCGTGACGGCGGCAAATTCGTCTCGTCGAAGGCCCGCACGCTGAGCAACGGTCCGCTGCGTTATCACACCGACCGCTGCGACGTCGTCGCGCTTTTCTGCGTTCACGCGGCAGCAGCCGGCGGCGAAAGCCGGCTGGTCAGCATCGCTGCCGTTCACGACACCATTCTGGCGCGGCGGCCCGATCTGCTGGCGCTGCTGTATCAGCCGTACACGCGCTCGCGGCTCGGCGAGGAACAGGGCGGGGAAAACAAAACCTATGACCTGCCGGTGTTCGGCGTCAGCGATGGCAGATTAACCAGCCACTATTCGCGGACCTACATCGAAGCCGCCCAGGAGATGCCCGGCGTGGCACCGTTGACGGCAGCGCAGTGGGAGGCCCTGGATATGCTGGCCGCCGTCGCCGACGAGCTGGCCTTTGAGATGACCATGGCGCCGGGCGACATGCAGTTTCTCAACAATCACGCGGTCTATCATGCGCGCAGCGCCTACCAGGACCCGCCGGGCGGTCCCGGGCGGTTGATGCACCGATTGTGGCTGAGTGTGCCAAACAGCCGGCGCCTGCCCGACGACCACGCAGTGTTGTGGGGCGACGTCGCCGCCGGGGCGGCCCGCGGCGGCATCGTTCAGGCCGCCGGCGACTGAGCCAGCGCCGCGGCGACGTGATCGACCACCGCCGGCCAATCCGCCGACGCGGCCTGACGGAACAAACGCAGGCTGGGGTACCAGGGGCTGTCGCCGCGGTCCATGAGCCAGCGCCAGTCGGGCACGTGCGGCAGCAACACCCAACAGGGCCGGCCCAGCGCACCGGCCAGATGGGCGACCGCCGTATCGACGGTGATGACCAGATCAAGACCGGCAATCGCCGCCGCCGTTTCAGCAAAATCAGTAAGTGCCGGGGCCAGGTCCGTGACGGTGCCGAGCCCCTGCAAGGCCGGCCAATCGCCATCGGCGGGCGCCTTCTGCAGACTGAAAAACTGACACCCGGGGGCTGCCAGCAACGGCGCCAGCAGGGCTGGATCAAGCGACCGGTTGTGGTCGTTGACGTGATCCGGATTGCCGCGCCAGACAAGGCCGACCCGTCGGCCGGGGCCGGCCAGCCTGTCCTGCCAGTCGGCCAAACGGTCGGCCGGCGGCATGATGTAGGGGACGTCGGCAGGTATGGTATCCAGCGTCGTCGCGAAGACACCCGGCAGGCTCAGCAATGGCATATGGAAATCGAAATCCGGCAACCGGTCACCGGCGCTGACGACCTGGGCACCGGCGAAACCGCGCAGCAAGGTCTTCAAATGCGGCGGCACCTCCAGCACGACCGCGCCGCACCGCGCCGCCACCATGGAAACGTAGCGGATGAAATGCAGGGCGTCACCGTAGCCCTGTTCGGCGTGGACAAGCACCCGCGCGTCGGGCGGCGCGTCCAGGTGCCAGCGCGGCACATCAAAGGTCGGCGGCACCGCACCATTCCTGGCAAACCGCCACTCATACCATTGCCAGCCTTCGGCCAATTCGCCGGCCAAAAGTAAAGCGACGCCCAAATTCCAGGCCGTGTTGGCGTGTGCGGTGGCGGCCGGATCGTCGCCGGCACCGGCCCGATAGATATCAACGGCTTCGCTCACCTGACCCTGGCCCAACAGAACCGTGCCCAGGTTATTGCGGGCCTGGGCCTGATCCGGGTTTTCGGCCAGGGCGGCGCGGTAACTGGCTTCGGCGGCCCCGGCATCGCCGTCCGCCTGCTGGGCCAGGCCCAAGTTGTAAAGCGCGTCCGGCTGATCCGGGTCGGCGGCCAGGGCCTGGCGGTAGCTGTCGATGGCGGCGCCCAGATCACCCTGCGCCTTCAGGGCGATGCCCAAATTGTAATGCGCGTCAGCACAGGCCTGGTCCAGGGCAATGGCCTTACGGTAGCTCTCCAGGGCCGCCGTGCTGTCGCCCATCTCATCTAGGGCGACCCCCAGCCGGCTCCAGGTTGCGGCGTCATCGGGGGTCAGCTTGAGGGCCTGCCGATAGGCCTCGGCGGCAGCCTCGGGCTGCCCGATTTCACGACGCAAATTGCCCAGGTTGACCCAGGCCTCAACTAGGTTCGGTGCGATGGCGGCGGCGCGACCATAGGCCTCGGCGGCGGCCTCGGGGCGCCCGGCGTCACTCAGTGCCAGTCCCAGATTAAAGGGTATAGCCGGATCCCCCGGATCAAGCGCCTCAGCGCGCGTATAGCTGGCGACGGCGCCGTCCAAATCACCGGCCCGTTTCCGGGCAACGCCCAAGGCCGCATGCAAGGGCGCGAATTCAGGCAGCAGCGCGGTCAACCGGCCATAGGCAATGACGGCATCGTCAAACCGCTCGATCTCCAGCAGGGTCTCGGCGCGATGCAAGTGTGCCTCGAGATAATCCGGGTCCGCGTTGACGGCCCGTTCGAAACAATCGAGCGCTTCACCGGACCGATCCGTGTCGCGCAACACCAATCCCAATCCGTCCAGCGCCTCGGCGTTCGTGGCGGCATCTGCGAGCACATCGCGAAATGCGGTTTCCGCCGCCGCCAGGTTTCCGGCCACGAGGTGGCCTCGGGCTGTCGTCAGTTTTTCGAGAAGCGACGCGCCGGCCATGCCGGGCCTTAAAGTACCCTGAGGTCGTGGCGGTCGCGGTCCCAACCCTCTGCCCAGTCAACACAGCGCTCGATATCCTCGGCCAGCATCAGCCGGTCCGCCACCAAAGCCTCGGCGGCGGCGCGGATGGCGGCTTTGTAAGCGTCCAAATCGGCATAGCGTTCTTCGATGGCGGCCCGCGGATCACCGGTGGCGGCGCGTTCATCAGCGGTTTCCGGAAATACCACGGTGGAGCCCGAGAATTTGTACTTGGCACCCTCGCCGAAGCCGCGGGCGCGGAGGTTCCACCCGGTATAGGTGGCCAACGGTGCTTCGACCATGGGGGCGCGGACTCCGCCCAAGTCATTGCCGTCGGCGTCGGTGGCCGGCACCAGGGTCGGATAGCCGGCGGCGTCAACCACATCGGGCGGCTCTTTCGATAGCACACCATTTTCGAAGTCCGGGCCGAAATCCAGCAACGGCAGGCCGGCCGGTCCACGCGGCAGGGCCAAACCGGGGATCACCGGGAAATTCGCCCGCCATGCGTCGGCGCTCACCAAGGTGCCGTCGTCGCGTCTTGGGCAGCGATTGGCCGGCGGCGCTGTGCCGTCGGTCGCCCAGGCGTCCAGGGCATCCAACAGAGCCCGGAACAACATCGACGTGCGGACGACGTTCGACAGGTTCTGGCATACGCCGTGCGACGGTTTCTTCAGGTTCGGATCAGCGAAATGTTCGGAACTGCCCCACATGAACACCCGCACCGTATCGGGCTGGTCCAGGTCGTTGCCCTGGGTATCCGTGTGCACCAAGGAACCGCGGCGCTGCCAGTATTCCGTCGCCGTCTGCGAATGAATGACCAAGGGGTCTGTGTCCGGTCGCTTCAATATGGCATCCGTCTTGCCGGTCAAATGGTCGGTCGTCTCAGCGTAGGAGAACGGGAACCGGTCGGCGCAATTGTAATGATCTTCGTATTCCTGGCCGGCCGGTACGACCCCATTGGCGAAGCGGTGGTTCAGCCACATGAGACCGCCACCGGCGACGTGCGGCAACACACCATCGAAAACCTGGCGGCCTTGGGCGTCGGCGTTGTGGCCTAGATAAATGAAATCACGGATGATCCGCCCGGTTTGCGAGCGGCCCCAACCATAGGCCTTTTCAATGCCGATATCGGCCAGCGGGTTAGCGTTGCCGGCGGCGTCCTGGGCGCCGTATTTCAAGAAGCTGATGAAGTCGCGGACGGCAACATGGCCGAGGCCCAAGACCAAGGGATCTTGGCCCGTGTAGACCAGTTCATAAATCCAGCCGGGCTCGAACCCGCTCGCCATGTAAATGTCGGTGGCCGACGGCACGATAGCGGATTGACGCGCCACGCCGTCCAGGCCAATGCCGCCGGCGTCGCGGGCAAACTGCCATTGGTCGGCGGGAATGACCTGGCGTTCCGACGTGGCGTAACGGCGCTTCGTCAAAGTCGCCGTGGCGGTATCCATGGACGCGGTCGGATGACTGCGCGTATTAATCCACCCGGACAGGGGATAGGTTGCCGTACCGGTGCTTTCCGGGGTGATCTCCGAGCGCACAAGGCCGGTCAGCGGCCGGCCGCCAGCGGTGGCCACCGGTACGTCCAACAGCATGCGCCCGTCGCCGGCCAGCAGGTCGGCCTGCCAGGCGCAACAGACGAAGGTATAGCCGCGCCGAAACAGAAACCCATTGCCGGCCTCGGCCGATGTCAGCGGCGCGTTCGATGGCGGCGCGTCGTTGAAAAACTGGATGGCGCGCTGGTTGCCCCGGTTGCCGTAATCATAGAACACACGCTTATTGGCCTTCGCCGCATCGACGGGCCGGTAGATGAAAATATCGCTGGCAAATTCCACCAGGCCGTCGGCATTGACCGGCGCCTTATCGATATCACAGACCCCGACATTCGCCGCCGCCGCCGGATCGACGGCGAAATGCGCCCGGCCCTTCAGCCGTTCGTAAGCGCCTGCCGCACCAAATTCCTGGCCGTTCGCAAAAGACACGCGTTCGGTAATCTCAAGGGTGATCTGATTGGTCATGGTATCCTCGGCGCAAGTTTTATCGGCTGTCCGAGTCCTAACATGACCGCCGCAGCCCGGAAAGCCTGCCACCTCCCGCGCGCCGTGAGCCGATGCTCATCCATTAATCGAGGATGGCATTGAACACCGGGCGGCGGTATTATGTTGGCCGTCGCCGAACGGCGGTTTCGACCTATCGAGCAAAGATTAACGGGACAACACCATGCAACCCCGCCCTATCCCAGAAAACCCCAAGCCTAACCAATGGAATGACGCCGAATGGCAACTTCGCGTTGAACTGGCCGCGGCCTATCGTCTAGTCGAATTCTTCGGCTGGACGGAATTGATTTACGGTCACCTGACGGCCCACGTGCCCGGTGATGAGCCGCATTTCCTGATCAACCCCTACGGCTTGAGCTATGAAGAAGTGACGGCATCCAATTTGGTCAAGATCGATGTTGACGGCATCATCATCGAGCCCACCGAACACAGCGTCAATCATGCCGGCTTTGTCATCCATTCGGCCGTACACATGTGTTCGTCAGATGAAAATAAAGTCGTCATGCACACCCACACCCGGGCCGGCATGGCGGTGGCGGCGTTGGAGGAAGGGCTGTTACAGGTTTCCATGAACGCCACCTCGTTTCACGGCGATCTGGCCTATCATGATTATGAAGGGCCGAGCCTGTATCTGGAAGAACGCGAGCGTCTGGTTGCCTCGCTGGATGGCAAGCATGCGATGATCCTGCGCAATCACGGCCTGATGACGGTCGGCAAGACCGTCGCCGCAGCCTTCCAACGCCTGTACCGGCTGGAACGGGCCTGCCAGGTGCAGATCGATGCCGGCGCGGCCGGCACCCTGAATATCATGTCCGACAATCTGGCGGCCAAATCCGGTTACGACACCAATGCCTTCGCCGCCAGCGAGGACGGTTACGGCTATGGCGACTTGGAGTATGCGGCCTTGATGCGCAAGGCCGACCGGATTGATCCCAGCTACGCCCATTGACCGCGATAACCCCAATAAGGGTTTGCCTCGGCGCGACCACGTGACATCAACGACGCCATGGAGACGACCATGAAAATTATCGGCCTGGATCATCGCGGCATTCGCACCGCCAATTTGGAGGCCTCGCGGCATTTTTATGAAGACTTGTTGGGCTTACCGCAGGGCGACCGGCCGGCGGCACTGGGCACGGCGGGCTATTGGCTGTATGCCGGCGACACGCCGATCATTCACCTGATTGAAGATTCCGACGGCTCCGTCGATCCCGACGTCACGCCGCGCCAGCAACTGACCAATGCCGGCGGCCAGACCCATATCGCACTGACCGTGGAAAAGGCCCGCGACGCCGTCGACCGGCTCAATGAGGCGGGCGTCAGCTATTGGGATCGCTTGTTCAAAAACCCGGTCATGTATCAGGTTTTCGTTGAGGACCCGAACGGCCTTTTGATCGAAATGATCGACCGCAACCCCGGCGACATTGACGGACCCATCTGCAAGATCGTTGAGTGATCGGTGCCAGCGCGACGCCGACGATGAAATTAATTCCGGCTCGAATGAGCGATGAACACGGCACCTAGTCCGCCGAGGTATCTCCAAGCGACGGCAACGCGCCCAGCCTAAATGTTCATTTTCGTGACCAGACGGAGACATTAGACGATGTCATTCTTTGAAAATTTTACCTTGGAGACCATCGCGGTCGAGGACGGTGACATCCGATTGCGCCATGGCGGTTCGGGGCCACCCTTGTTGCTGGTGCACGGTAACCCGCAGACCCATGCCATGTGGCATGCCGTGGCGCCGGCCCTGGCCGAACGGTTCAGCGTCATCTGTCCCGATTTGCGCGGCTATGGCCAGTCCATGAAGCCCGACGCGACGGCTGACCACGCGCCCTATGCAAAGCGCCGGATGGCCAAGGACTTGGTCCAGGTTATGGATCATTTCGGACACGATACCTTCGCGGTTGGCAGTCATGACCGCGGCGCCCGGGTGGCACACCGGCTGGCCTTGGCATATCCCGACCGGGTGCGGAAGCTGGCGGTGCTGGACATCATCCCAACCATTGAGCACTTCGAACGCGCCGATATGGCCTTCGCCATGGGTTATTATCATTGGTTCTGGTTCGCCCAACCGCATCCGTTTCCCGAAACTGTCATCAACGCCGCGCCGGATGACTGGTTCCGATCCCACACCTCACGCGAGCCGAAAGACGACGGGTTCTTTCACCCTGATGCCCTGGCCGACTATCTGGCGGCGGCACGCAACCCGGATATGATCCGCGGCATGTGCGAGGACTACCGCGCCGCCGCGACCATTGATTTCGCCCATGACCAGGCCAGCCGCGATGCCGGCGATAAAATTCAATGCCCCTTACTGGTGCTGTGGGGCGCCAAGGGCAAGATCGGCCAATGGTATGACGCGCTGGAAATTTGGCGCCAGTATTGCGCCGCCGACGTCAGCGGCGGGCCGGTGAACAGCGGCCATTATCTGGCCGAGGAAGCGCCGGACGAGGTGTTGGAAAAGTTTCTGGCGTTCTTCGCTTAAGGCACGGGCTCACGGTGTCAGCCGTTGATCTTCCGGCAATTTTCGGTAATGCGCGGCGACGTCACCGGGCTTGGTGATCCAGACCTCGGCCTCGTGGGCTTTCATGTGTTCCAACAGACGACGCAGGTGCTTCAGACGGAACGGTTGACCGGCGATGAAACTGTGCAGGGAGACAGCGAAGATCTGTGGATAGCGGTCGGCGGTGCGGCGCATCTCATCGAACTGATCGATGGCGTAGGTGAAAAAATCTTCCGGCGTGTCGCGTCGGAACACCATAGCCGGCTGGTCATTCAGCTCAATGGGATAGGGTAGGCACAACAAGGGCTGCGTGGCGGCGCACCAGAACGGCTGGTCATCGGTCATGCCGTAATCCAGGATATAGTCGTAACCGAATTCCACTAACATGTCGGGGGTGCGTTCCGAAGGCGCCAGATAAGGCGACAGCCAACCCTTCGGGGGGGTGCCTTCGGCATCAGTGAGGGCTTTCGTCACCTGGTCGAACATGACCCGTTCCTCGGCCGCATCCATGGCCGCCAGGGGTTTTGAATTGGTAATCCCGTGGCCGATAATTTCATCGCCGCGTTTGCGGTGCGCCGCCATGATATCCGGCGCGTGGTCGTAGACGGCCGTGTTGACGATGACGCCCATGGGCATGTCCAGTTCGTCGAACAAGTCCAGGATGCGCCACACACCGACCCGGTTGCCGTATTCGCGCCACAGGTAACTGCGCAAATTCGGCGGCGGCGAGGGGCGGTCCAGATCGACGCCGCCTTCGCCGTATATAAAGTGCTCCAGGTTCAAGGCAATATAACAGGCCAGCCGCTTGCCGCCGGGCCAATGAAATTGCGGGCGGTTTCGCAGCGCGGTGAAGGGAAGGCGCTTAAAGTCCGGAAATTCGGTCATCGGGGGTTCCACGTCTGTCGGTGGTGTTCAACTTAGCATGATGGCATCGATTTTTGACGGCTCGGTTCACGCCGTGAAATGTTCGGCGATCATCCGTCCCCGATAGACGTTTCGCTGAACCCGACGCGCCGCTACCATTCCGACAAGATGCTTATGGGAAATTCATGACGTTACCATCTGCCCTTTCAGCCAATCTGCGCCTGCCGTTGATCGCCGCGCCCATGTTCTTGGTCTCGGGCCCGGATTTGGTGATCGCGGCGAGCCGCGCCGGCGTCATCGGATCGTTCCCGACGGCCAATTGCCGGACCTTGGATGACCTGGACAACTGGCTTGACCGCATGACCGCGGAAACCGCCGAAGGCGCGCCCTTTGCCGCCAACCTGATCGTGCATAAATCCAATGTCCGCGTGCAGGATGATGCTGACCTTGTGGCCAAGCATCGCGTGCCCTTGGTCATCGCCAGCGTTGGCAGCCCCGCCCCGGTCATCGACAAAATCCACGCCTATGGCGGCAAGGTGTTTGCCGACATCGCCTCCATGCGGCACGCGGAAAAGGCCCTTGAAGCCGGCGCCGACGGCCTCATCTTGCTGACTGCCGGGGCCGGCGGGCAGACCGGCTGGGCCAATCCCTTCGCCTTCGTCCGCGCGGTTCGCGAAATATTCGGCGGCCCCGTGGTGCTGGCCGGCGGCGTTGCCGACGGTATCGCGCTCCGGGCCGCTATAACCTTGGGCTGTGACCTTGCCTACATGGGTACGCGGTTCATCGCGACCCGGGAAAGCATGGCCGTCGATGACTACAAGGAGATGCTGGTCGACGCCTCACTGGACGACGTCATGCTGACCAGCGCGTTCACCGGCCTGCCGACCAACAAGCTGCGCCCGTCCATCGCCGCCGCCGGGCTTGAACCCGATGATCTGCCGGCACGCGGCATGATCAATGTCTCGGAAGACATTAACCCGGACAAGCGGCCGAAGCGCTGGAAAGACATCTGGTCGGCGGGACATTCGGTTTCCGGGGTCGCCGACGTGCCGCCTATCGCGGATTTGGTGGATCAACTGGCCGCCGAGTATCAACAGGCGACGGGATAAACCAACATGAGTTTTGAAAAACCCTACGACGGCCTGAAGGTCCTGGATTTGAGCCAAGGCGTCGCCGGCCCCTATTGCGCCATGCTGCTGGGCCGTCACGGCGCCGACGTGATCAAGGTCGAACCCTTGGAAGGCGACTGGTCGCGCCGATTGATGCCGGCCTATGGCGACAATACGGCCTATTCGGTCAGCGCCAATATCGGCAAGCAAAGTCTGGCCTTGGATTTGAAATCGGATGCCGGCCGTGAAATCATTGACCGCCTGGCGGCGGAGGCCGATGTCTTCTTGGAAGGCTTCCGCCCCGGTGTCATTGAACGCCTGGGTTTCGATTACGAACGCCTAGCCGCCCTCAACAAGGATCTGATCTACGTTTCCATTTCCGGATTTGGCCGCGAAGGCCCGCTGCGCGACAAGCCGGCCATGGACCCCGTGCTGCAGGCCTTTACCGGCTTCATGGCCGAGAACACGGGCGACGGCGACACCCCCATCCGCACGCCGGTGATCATCAACGACATGACGACGGCGCTCTATGCCCACCAAGCCGTCGCGGCGGCATTATATGCGCGCCTTGGCGGCGCGGCGGGCCGGCGCATTGACGTCAGCCTCATGCAGGCCTCTGCCAATCTGCAAACCGTGCGCCTCATGGGCGGCTATCGCAACGGGCCGTTCAAGCCCGGCTTCGTGCCCAACGGCGCCTTCCCGACAGCCGACGGCTGGCTGATGCTGCTGGTGCTGAAGGACGACGACTTCCGCACGCTATGCGACGTGCTCGACGACGACGCTTTGACCAACGACCCGCGTTTTATTGACGCCGCCGGACGGCTCAAAAACGGCGATGCCTTGATCACTAAATTACGGGATATCCTGATCACCCAACCGGCGACCCATTGGCGTGACAAACTGACGGCGGCGGGGTTGCAGAATGAGGTTATTCAGACTTACCGGAATTTCGTCGACCACCCCCATGTGGCGGCCAGCGGCCTGATTTCCTGGCTGGTGCAGCCGGGCGATGACGATCCCTGGGCCGTGCCGAATATCCCCGGCGTGCCGCCGCTTGTGAACGGCGGTGATGACGCCGTCGCGCCGCGCTGTGGCCAGCATACGCGGGCCGTGTTAAGTAACCTTGGTTATAGCGACGCGGACATTGACACCCTGGCCGACGGCAAGATCATCGGCCTGTAGCCCGCTGGGCACGAAGATTCGCGACAGTGCCTCCAAATGGCTGGCGCCAGGTTTTCGGCTCGAATTCCCCTATATTACAGGAGGTTTCTTGGATTCGTCAGCGCATACCGGCATCCTCGCGATCTCGCCCCAAGCCCCTTGCACGGCCCCCTTTCCCATGCTCTAACGCCGCCAACAAATTCGCGCCCGCTTGGGCCGCCACCGCTTTGACAGGAGTTTCCCCCCATGACCGACAGCATTCGCGCCGCGCACATTCTGTGCAACACGGAAGACCGCTCCAAGGACGAAGCCCTCAAGGAGATCGAGGATATCAAGGCGGCCATCGACGGCGGCGCCGACTTTGCTGACCAGGCCAAAGAGCATTCCGATTGCCCGTCGGGCTCCGGCGGCGGCGATCTGGGCGACTTCGGCAAGGGCATGATGGTCAAACCCTTCGAAGACGCGGCCTTTGCCCTGGATGTGGACGAAATGTCGGCTCCGGTCGAGACCGACTTCGGTTATCATTTGATTCTCAGAACTGCCTAGTCCTTACCCGCGACCATTCGCGTCGCCGCATAGGTAATCACCGTCTCGCCGCGCTGGTTGACGATATCGTTCTGTGTCTTGACGATGCCGCGGTTGCCTTTGGAGGTCTGGCGGACGCTGACCACCTCGATTTCCGCGTGCACCGTGTCCCCGGCGAGGACCGGCGCCAGGATCTTTTTTTCCAGCTCCAGCATGGCCAGTCCGGTGCCCTGAATCAGGTATTGGCAGATGATGCCCTCGATCAGGGCATAGGTGAGGACGGCCGGCGCGGCGCGGCCCGCCGCGGCGACGCCGATGGTAAATGTGTGGTCGGTGAACAACACTTCGTTCATGCCGGTGACACCGACGAAATTGATGATATCCGTCTCCGTCACTGTGCGTCCCAGGGTCTTGAATCGGTCGCCGACCGTATAATCTTCCCAGGTGTAACCGAAACCAACGGTGCGCAATTCGGTCGGGGCCGTGTCGTTCATGGCGGACGTCCTTTCACATCATTCGGGCGGCGCCATTATGTTGGCGCTCAGGTGGCCGACAAGATGAGGGCATTTCATTTGGCCGCCCACTCGGCTTATCATCGGCGCCGGGAGGAATAATAACATGGCTGAGACGGCACCGCTTGACCTGGGCACCTATGATTACGTCATCGCCGGCGCCGGATCGGCCGGTTGCGTGCTGGCCAATCGGCTGTCGGCGGACCCCAAGAACCAAGTCCTTTTGTTGGAAGCCGGGAAGGACGACAACTATTTCTGGATCGATATCCCCGTCGGCTACCTCTACACCATGAACAACCCGCGCACGGATTGGTGCTTCAAGACGGAAGAGGAACCGGGCTTGGGCGGCCGGGCGCTGGATTATCCGCGCGGCAAGGTCTTGGGCGGCTGTTCGGCCATCAACGGCATGATCTATATGCGCGGCCAATCGCGGGACTATGACCAGTGGCGCCAGATGGGCAACACCGGTTGGGGCTGGGACGACGTTTTGCCCTTTTTTCTGAAATCCCAGGACCAACGGCGCGGCGCCAGCGATCTGCACGGCGTCGGCGGCGAGTTCCGGGTTGAGGACATGCGCCTCAGTTGGGAGATACTGGACGCCTTCCAGGACGCCGCCGCCGAGGTCGGCATTCCGAAGACCGACGACTTCAACACGGGCAACAATGAAGGCTGCGGTTATTTCCAGGTCAACCAGAACACCGGCGTGCGTTGGACCTCGGCCAAGGGATTTCTGAAGCCGGTCATGGATCGAGCCAACCTCACCGTGTTGACCGAAGCCCAGGCGACCGGATTGATCCTGGACGGCAAGCGCTGCAGCGGCGTCAACCTGCTGCACAAGGGCCGCGCCGCCCGGGTCGGCGTCGGGCGCGAGGCTGTCCTGGCCGCCGGCTCGATCGGCTCACCGCAATTGCTGCAATTGTCCGGCATCGGCCCGACAAGTGTTCTGGGCGGACTGGGGATCACAGTCCGCCACGAATTGCCCGGCGTTGGTGAAAACCTGCAGGACCATCTGCAAATCCGCGCCGTCTACAAGGTCAAGAACACCAAGACCTTGAACGAGCGGGCCAACAGTCTGATCGGTAAAATGGGCATCGGGCTGGAATATTTCCTGTTCAAACGAGGCCCCATGACCATGTCGCCCAGCCAGTTGGGCGGCTTCGCGAAAAGCGATCCGGACCGCGACACGCCGAACCTGCAATATCACGTGCAGCCGTTATCCCTGCCGAAGTTCGGCGAACCCCTGCACCCCTTCCCGGCCTTCACCGCATCGGTTTGCAACCTGCGCCCGGAAAGCCGCGGCCACGTGCGCATTAAAACCACCGACCCCCTGGATCAGCCGGCGATCCGCCCGAACTATCTTTCCGTTCCGGCCGACCGACAGGTGGCGGCGGACGCGCTCCGGTTAACCCGGCGCATCGTCGGTGCCGAGGCCATGAAGCCGTTCGAACCCGAAGAGTTTCTGCCCGGCCTGGAATTTGCCGCCGATGAGGATCTGGCCCGCGAAGCCGGTAACATTGCGACCACCATCTTCCATCCCGTCGGCACCTGCAAAATGGGCGACGACCCGATGGCCGTTGTCGACGACCGCCTGCGGGTCCAGGGTCTGGCCGGTCTGCGCGTTGTCGATGCCTCGGTGATGCCGACGATCACGTCGGGCAACACCAACGCACCGACCATCATGATCGCCGAGAAGGCGTCGGACATGATTTTGGCCGACGCCTTGAATTAAAACTGAAATTAGGCATTTGGCGTGATGGCCGTCACAGCCAGACGGCAGAAAACCCCGTAAGTTTTGTTCAGATGATTGCGGAGCCTAATGTTTCGTCATCCTCGATAAGGGCAAACCGCCGGAAACGGTGGGGCGCAAAGTAACCGGCCTAAGGCCTGCGACAAATCAGGGCTAAGGCAGCGGAACCGCCGGAAAGGAACAAAACAATGCCGATCATCGACCTCATTCGCCGCCATCGCCAAAAATGTATCGGCGTCAGCATCGCCGTCGGCATCCCGGTCGTATTTCTAGCCTTCATGTTTCAGTTTTCGAAGCCAGCCGCCCAAGAAGACCTGCTGAGCGTCGCCGCCATCGCGCTGCATGATCATTATTCCATCAACCCCCCCTATGGGGTCTGGGCGTTCGATGGAGTGCGGATCACCGACGACAACCGCTTGGTGGTTGATGTCCATGTCGCGGTCATTCCTCATGCCACGTTCATCGAGACCCGCAATAAACGAATCCGCTATTCCTACATGAAATTGGCCTGCCCCAGTGCCAAGGCGGACGTTCAAAAATGGTTGGGTGACGTGCCGGTCTGGATCAATTTGAACTTCCACGGCAAGACCCTGCTGGAAGGCACTTGCCCGAAAAACCCGAAGGGCAAATTTTTCGCTAAAAGCTGAGGGCCCAACCGGGCCGCGATATCACCGCTAGATAATTGCACCATCCAACTGGTACTTGCCGCCGGGGTCTTCGATTTCCAAAACCCAGATATCCGGATCAAACTTTAGTTGACGCTGGATGTAGGTTTCTGCCGCCGCCTCCAGCACGGGGCCTTCTCCAGTGCCTCGTGTCCAGGCCCGTGACCCTTCCCCGGTCCGGGCCTGGACGAATATTTCCGACGTGCCGTCGAGGCGATCGAGCTTCAGGATCACCGCACCGGCATCCGCATCACCGCGGCGGCGGATATAGGCCGGCGTCATGGCCAGATCGCACATCCGCACCTGGGCTTTGATCCAAATCTCGACGCGAAGCCGCGGTTCCGCCATGCGCTTGTTCTCCCCACCTCACCGTGACAGGCTAATTGTGCGCAAACATACAGGAGCCCGCCATGTTCGTCCTCCACGAAAGACTGTCCGCCGATACCTTTGAGGTCAGCGACTGGGCGCTCTCAAAAGTGCTGCTGTTGAACGACGCAACCTATCCGTGGCTGGTCCTGGTGCCCCGGCGCGAGGGACTGAAGGACTTTCACGACGTTGCCGCGGCCGACCACGCGGCGCTGATGGCGGAGATCGACCGCGCCTCGCGGGCCCTGCAATCACTCCACAGGCCTGACAAGATCAACGTTGCGGCGCTCGGCAACATGGTGCCGCAATTGCATATCCACGTGATCTCAAGGCTCACCACCGATCCGGCCTGGCCGGGGCCCGTGTGGGGCGCGGTGGAGGCGGCGCCCTACGATGACGCCAACCGCACCGAAACCGTGGACCGCCTCAGACAGGTTTTTGACGAAACGGCGACCCGGTGATCATCGTCTTCTGTATCTCCTTGGATTGGCCGCAAAACCGAGCACAATGCCTCCTGAGGGCCCGAGTAAGGAACGAATAGATGACAACGCGGATGATGATATTGAACGGCCCGAACCTGAACCTGCTAGGTGTCCGGGAGCCGGAAATATATGGCGCGACGACCCTGGCCTCTATTGAAGCGAGCTGCCGAGATTTTGCCGAGGTATTGAACGCAAGCATCGTCTTCCATCAATCAAATCACGAAGGTCCGCTGGTCGACTGGATCCAAGCGGCGCGTCAGGACGCTGACGCCATCATCATCAATCCCGCCGGGTTCTCATTTACGTCAATTCCTATCCTTGACGCCCTGAAGATGTTTTCCGGACCGATCATGGAAACTCATATCTCAAACATTCACGCCCGTGATGAACTGCATCGGCACTCGATTCTTTCAAGCGTTGCCACCGGTGTGGTCTGTGGCATGGGGGCCTATGGCTACATCGTTGCCATGCAAACGGCGGCGCACATGTTGGGCGCCGTTCCCGACAGCCTGCCCGAACCCATTCGAACCGGGCCGATTTGAGCGGAGCTTCGGTGTGACGATTGAATTTGCCGACCTTCCCGTCGAGGTCGATCTTCTGGTCCTGGGTTCCGGTGGCGCCGGCATGACGGCTGCGTTGACGGCCGCCGCGCTCGGGCTTGACGTCGCGCTGATCGAGAAGACCGACATGATCGGCGGCACGACGGCATATTCAGCCGGATCGGTGTGGGTGCCCAACACCCGTCACGATCTACCCAACAGCGATGATCGACAACATGCACTGACTTATTTGCGCCATGCCGTCGGCGATCGGTTGGATGAAGGGCGGGCCACAGCATTCCTGCAAACGGCACCGGAAATGGTGGATTTTTTGGAGGATCATACCGGCCTCAGGCTGCGTGCCTATCCTTACCATCCGGACTATCTGGCAAACCTAGACGGCGCGACCACCGCCGGCCGGGTTCTCGAACCCCACCCCTTCGATGCATCCGTACTGGGCGCGCAGTTTTCCCATATTAGGCCGCCGCCGCCGGAATTCACCTTGTTCGGCGGCATGATGGTTGATCGCACGGATATCAAACACCTCATGGTGGTAACCCGTTCGCTATCATCCTTCGGGCACGCCTTTCGCCTGATCGCGCGGTATTACTGGGATCGATTGCGCTTTCCACGGGGCACCCGCCTTGTCATGGGCAACGCCTTGGTCGGCCGGCTTTATCATGCCCTGCTGCAACGCGACGTACCGATTTTGCGATTGGCCCGAACGGTTGCCCTAAAACAAAGCGAAGGCCGGATTTCCAGCGTCGTCGTTGCCTGCGGCGGCAATCGCCGTGAAATACGCGTTCGCGCCGGCGTCGTTTTGGCTACCGGCGGATTGTCGCGACATGCCGAGTTGCGCCAACAATTGATGCCGGGCATTCCCGATACCAACTCACCGGTTGTCGATAGCGCCACGGGCGACGGATTGGCGCTTGCGGAAACATTGGGCGGGCACCTGGCCCCGCCCTACGACAACAACAGCTTCTGGGCGCCGGTCTCGAAGCGCCGCCGGGCGGACGGCTCAATCGCCGTGTTCCCGCATTTCGTCCTGGATCGCGGCAAACCCGGCGCCATTGCGGTGGGTCCGAACGGCCACCGGTTCGTCAACGAAGCGACCAGCTATCACCTTTTCGGCGGCGCCATGATATCGGCGCTGAACGGCACATCCCGGACATCTTGTTATCTGCTTTGCGACGATGCCTTTATTGAAAAATACGGACTTGGCATGGTCAGGCCAAAACGGCTGGGACTTCAAAATGCCATCCGCCGGGGTTATCTGACAACGGCGGGTTCAATTCCTGAATTGGCAGACAAGATAGATGTTCCAAAAGTCGATCTAGCCGCCACGGTTGATCGCCATAACGGCTTTGCCGATAGCGGCATCGACGAAGAATTTGCCAAGGGTGATGATGCCTATCAGCAAAACCTGGGCGATCCCGGGCATCAACCGAATCCCTGCATCGGCCCGATTTCCCAGCCGCCCTATTACGCCTTGGAGATATTCCCCGGTGATATCGGCGCCAGCATCGGCCTGATGACCGACGAACAGGCCCGCGTCCTCGGTGCCGATAATGAACCAATTGTTGGATTGTACGCCTGCGGCAACGATATGGACTCGATTATGGCCGGCCATTACCCCGGTCCCGGAATCACCTTAGGCCCGGCGATGACTTTCGCCTATGCGGCCGCCCGCCATGCCTATCAACACCTTGCCGGCCGATGACGGGTCGCAGCCGTTTGAGTGCCACATCAAGCTACAGACCAAGCGCGGCATCTGGAATCTGGAAAACATGGGCCTGGCGCAACTGGTCGCCATCTCCTAACGCGATTGCCAAGGCACATACGTGGGCGCCGTCATCCGGCGGCACCCGTTAGGGCGCGATCTCGATCACCTCGCGGGTGCGCTGCACACGGTCGCCCCAGGCTTCGTCAAATTTGCCGATCAGCAGCTTCAGCGCATCGGAGCCGGAAATTGCTTCCGCCGCCTCAATGCTGGCGAATTCATAGAACGCCATGTGCACGGCCGCGTCGACCTTGCTCCAACCGCGCCACGCGCCGGTGGCGTTGAACAAGTCGACGGCCTCTTCGAGATGCTCGGTCTCGTACCAGTCTTCGAACGCCGCACGGTCGGCTTCGGGAACCTCGGCCCGGACGATGAAAACGCCTTTTGTGGTCATGATTGTGTCTCCCGTCTTCAGTTCTTCGCCTGCGCCGCTTCGCGGATTCCGCTCAACGTCGCCGTCGGCGTGATCGCTTCTTGATCGACGATCAGTTCGATAATCGCCGGCTTGCCGGACTCTTTGGCGCGTTCGAAGGCGGCGGCAAAATCCTCCGTCTTCTCGACCCGCTCGGCGTGGGCGCCAAACGATTGCGCGAACAGCATGAAGTCCGGGTTGGTCAGGTCCGTGGCAACAACGTTGCCCGGATAATCGCGTTCCTGGTGCATGCGGATGGTGCCGTAGGTGCCGTTGTTGACGATAATCGCGATGGCGGCAATGCCGTGATGCGCCGCCGTCGCCATTTCCTGGCAGGTCATCATCACGTCGCCGTCACCGCAAACGGCAACCACGGTGCTGTCGGGCCGCATGCGTTTCGCCGCGATCGCGGCCGGCAGGCCATAGCCCATGGACCCGGACGTCGGCGCCAGCTGGGTGCCGAAACCGGGATAGCGGTAGAAGCGATGCACCCAGGCGGAGAAATTGCCCGCACCGTTGCAGATCACGTCATCCTCGCCCAAATGGTCGCGTAGGTGTTCAATAATCTTGCCCAAGTTGACGGGTCCCGGCACCTCGGTCGGTTCGGTCCAGGCTAGGTAATCGGCGCGGCCCTGGCGGGTCCGGTCGGACCAGTTCCCGTGGACGGGCTCCATCTCGGCTACGGCGGCCGCGAAGGCCTTCATGCCGGCGTGGATGGCCTGCACCGGGCGATAGACGCTGCCCAGTTCCTCGGCCCCGGCATGGACGTGCACCAGGCCTTGTTTCGGCACGGGAATATCCAACAGACTGTAGCCGCCGGTGGTCATTTCGCCCAGCCTGGGACCAATGGCGATCAGCAGGTCTGCTTCCTTGACCCGCTCCGCCAGCTTCGGGTTGATGCCGATGCCGACATCGCCGACGTAATTGTCGTGGCGGTTGTCGAACAGGCTCTGAAACCGGAAGGCGGCCGACACGGGAAGATGGCTGGCTTCCGCGAAGGTCTGAAGATGCGCGCAGGCCTGGCGGTCCCAGCCACTGCCGCCGACCACCACCAAGGGCCGTTCCGCCGTTTCCAGGCGGCCGCGTAGTTCGACCATGGCGTCCGGTGACGGATGGGCCTGTGACACATGGGCGGCGCCGATCTCAACGCCCACGGCGCGGTCGCGCAGCATATCCTCGGGCAGCGACAGAACCACCGGGCCGGGACGGCCGGCGGTCGCCGTGTGAAAGGCGTGGGATACGTATTCGGGCATCCGGGCCGCGTCGTCAATCTCGGCGACCCACTTGGCCATCTGTCCGAACATGCGGCGGAAGTCGATTTCCTGGAAGGCCTCGCGGTCGCGCATGTCACGGCCGACCTGACCGATGAACAAGATCATAGGCGTCGAGTCCTGATAGGCGATATGCACGCCGGCAGACGCGTTGGTGGCGCCCGGACCGCGGGTCACGAAACAAATGCCGGGCTTGCCCGTGAGCTTGCCGTAGGCATCCGCCATCATTGCCGCGCCGCCTTCTTGGCGGCAGGTCACCAGATCAATGGACGGCGCCCCGTGCAGGGCATCCAAGGCCGCCAAATAGCTTTCGCCGGGCACACAAAAAGCCCGGTCAACGTTATTGGTCAAAAGGGTATCGACCAGCAATTCACCGCCAGTCCGTTTGTTGTCGCCACCGCTCATCTGTTGAAACTCCTGAATATTCGCCGCATCCACAATCCCGGCGGCCCGGCAATGTAGCGGGCGAAATGCCGTCTGTCACATGGCGCAGAAAATAATTCTCGGAGTGTGATGGGCATCACTGCGCAATAGTCCTGGCCGACCTATATTGTGAGCATATCCACAAGGTCTCCCTTATGCACCCGGCCTCGCGCCGGGTGATTTTTTTGCCCGGACGTCATTGGGGCCGGGGACTCAGCATTCGCATCCGTGGTATCATCGCGTGTTCAACGGGAAAATCGGGGTCGCCAACATGGTCCCGCAAGAGACCACGATCACCAATCCATGCATCCCCTCGGCAATCCATTTCGAGGCGATCGATGTTGCCGGCGTCAGTGGTCGGTTGGATCGATCCTTAGTCAGCAAGGTTCGCAAGTTGGTCGATGATCATCCCGACCAGGCCCTTGAGGTCATTCGCGGATGGATGGCGGAAAGCTATCGGCATTGATGTCGTCGCCTAGGCGCCTAGGCCCTGGGCCGCATCGGCGTCGCCAGCTCGTCGCGCAAAGTTGCACCGAGACGCCGAAATTCCTCACCGCGCTGCGATGTGGCCCGCCATACCAAAGCGATACGCCTTGACGCACGCGGACTGGAGAACGGCCGGAAATCCAGTTTCGTGCCACGCAGGATGCCGGCATCAATGGCCATCTTCGGCAGGACGGTAATCCCAAGGCCGTTTTCCACCATCTGAACAATTGTGTGCAGGCTGGTGGCTTGAAACGCGGCGGGCTCAGTCGCATCGCGCGATCCCCGCATGTCCAGAACCTGATCGCTCAAGCAGTGGCCCGGTTCCAACAGCATTAAGGGGGCGTCTTTCATCGGGGCGCCTTTCAGACGCGCCGGGGTCAGGGTCTCAAATCGGCCGATCTCATGGTCACGCGGAAACACCGCCAGGAAAGGATCGTCCGCAAAGGCGAGAACCTTGAGCTTCGCGGTCTCATAAGGCAGGCCGATCAATACCAGATCCAGCTCGCCGTCGGTCAACCGCCCAAGCAGCGCCGCCGTCTGATCTTCGCGCAAGTAAAGCCTCAGGTCCGGATAGGCGTCACGCAGGCCCGGCAGGACGCGCGGCAACAAAAACGGCCCGATAGTCGGGATCACGCCCATGCGTAATTCGCCGCTCAAGGGTTGGCCGGCGCCACTGGTCATTTCCGTGAGACCATCAAGACGCGCCGTCACCTCGCGCGCCATCGCGATCATCTGGCGGCCGACCGGCGTCAGCATGACCGAACGCTTGGTCCGCTCAAACAACGCCACGCCGAGCACCGTCTCCAACTCCTTAATGCTGGCGCTGAGCGATGATTGAGTGAGCAAACAGGCTTCCGCGGCGCGGCTGAAATGGCAGAATTTGGCCAAGCTCAGAAAATGACGCAATTGGCGGACGGTGGGTTCGGTTTTCATGGATATGTACATTAATTGATTTTACCACTTTATTTAAGTGTTATTAGTCGTTTCACAAATTAAATATTCAACCCTATCTTTTCCCCAGTAGATCAACACCACGGAGCCCGGCCACGCCGCCTCCGGACATACAAGGAGAAGATGAAATGCACCCGACCACAGTCCCCGACGTGACCTTCAAAACCCGCGTCCGCAACGATGCCATCGATGGGCCCAACCCTTTCGAATGGAAGGACCTGACCAGCGACGAGATTTTTGCCGGTAAGCGGGTCGTCCTGTTCGCCCTGCCCGGTGCCTTCACGCCGACCTGCTCGACCAGTCATCTGCCGCGCTACGAGGCGCTTTACGATGAGTTTCGCGCCGCCGGTGTCGATGCCGTGATCTGCCTGTCCGTCAACGACGCCTTTGTCATGTATCAGTGGGGCCACGCCCAGGGCGCCGAGAACGTCTTCCTGCTGCCCGACGGCAGCGGCGAATTCAGCCGTAAAATGGGTATGTTGGTCGATAAGACCAATCTGGGCTTCGGCATGCGCAGTTGGCGCTATGCCATGCTGGTCGAGGACGGCGCCATTACCAAATTTTTGGCCGAGCCGGGCTTTGCCGACAATAGCCCGACCGATCCCTTCGAGGTCTCCGATGCCGACACCATGCTGGGGGTTGTAAAGCAGCACCGCAAAGCGGCTTAGCCCGCTTTCTTTAACCCGCCGGCCTTAGTCCGCCAGTGGAAGGCCAGGGGGCGCGTTCGGCAGCCGCACAGTGACGATCGTCCCCTGACCTGGCTGGCTATCAATGTTGAGGCTGCCGTCGTGGGCGTGGATCAGAGATTCAACGATGGCAAGTCCCAGCCCGGTGCCGTGTTCGGCAAGATGCGGATTGGCATGAACCTGGGAAAATGGCTTCGTGATATCGCGAAGTTGATCCGGTGAGATTCCAATTCCCGTATCGGCGAAGACGACAACGAATGACTGCATGTCAACGCCGAGGTCGGCGGAGACCGAAATCCTACCGCCCGGGCCGGTGAATTTAACGGCGTTGGACAGCAGGTTGTTGACGATTTGGGTCAGCGATCGCTCGTCGGCATGCAGGGCCGGCAGGTCGGCCGCAGGGCTGAGGGAAATATCCAGGCCTTTCTCGGCGGCTGCGGCCTCCACGGATTTGATCCCTTGCAACAGAATGTCAGCGATGGCCAAGTTGGTTTTCCAAATCCGGCGTTCCCCGGCCTCGATGGCGGCGATGTCGAGAACGTCGTTGACCAGTTCGAGCATGTGCCGGCCGCTTTGGTGGATATCGTTGGCGTAATCCTTATAGGTTTCGATTTCCATGACACCCATGGAACCGAGCCGCATCATGTCGCTGAAACCGATGATGGCGTTCAGGGGCGTGCGGAATTCGTGGCTCATGGTGGCCAGGAATTCAGACTTGATGCGGCTGGCGTCCTCCGCCGCTTCCTTGGCGGCGATCAATTGGACCTCAATCTCCTTGCGCTCGGTGATATCAGTGTCCGTGCCAACCAGCTTCACCGCCTTGCCGCTGTCGTCGAAGATCGGATGGGCCCGGGCCTCGAACCACCGGATCGTACCGTTGGGAAGCGTCACGCTGTATTCGATAATCGATTCATCGATCCGGTCGCCGCGCCGGTAAGCCGCTACGTCGTTCATCATCGTTTCGGCGACAGACGGCTCGACCCGGGCCAACCATTGATCAATGTGGCGGATGTGCTCGTCGGTCGCGCATCCCAGCATCTTCTCCAAATTCGGCGCGAAATAGACCTCGCCGGCTTCCAGGTCCCATTCCCAGACCCCGACGCGGCCGGCCAGCGTGGCCCGTTCATAACGTTCATCCTGAACCGCAAGGCGTTCCTCGGTGCGGCGCATTTCCGTGACGTCCGTACCAATCGCCCCAATCGCAACAATCTCACCGCGATCATTGCGGATAGGAAACCGCGCCGTAAGCACGCGCCCACCTTCGGCCATCAAGTTCGCGGTGTGTTCGTGGATCATCGGTTCGCCGGTTTCGATGACCCCGTTGTCGTAGGCCAGCAGGTCATCGGCAACGGCCTTCGGCACGACCGCTGCAATGTCTTTGTGGTGGGCCATCCCGGCGCCAATCCCAAGGTATTCCTCGTAAGCTTTGTTGACCAATAGAAACCGGCCATCCGTATCGCGAATGCCGATGATCGCCGGCGAGTTATCAAGAAGGCTTTGCAGTATTTGGTCGCTTTCGCGCCGCGCCCGATCGGCCCGCCAGCGGTTAACTTCGGCGCCGACGCGTTGGCTGATCAGGCGGAAGAAGGCCGTGTCATCGGGATCACCGTCCAATGTCTTGTTGTCGATGATGAAGACATGGCCGATACGATTGCCGTCGGGGTCGTGAAACACTTCGGCCCGGTATCCTTCGGCGCCCAGCGTAACCAGCGCGGCATCTTCGGGGAATAAGCCGCACAGCCCGGCCGAGTGACAAACATGGGGCTCGGTGCCGGAAATCGTGTAGACCTCTTCGCAGGGCGTGCCGGCCAGATCGTAGGTATACGGCGTCCGAAACTCACCGTCCTTCAGCAAAACCCTGAGATCAACCTTGGTCCGCTCTTGGTCGGCTTCGCCGATACCGACCAACATACAATCAAGGCCAAGCGACAGGGCTTCGGCGGCCGTGTGTAAAAATTCCGAATGCGTACCCGTGGCGCCGGCCAGCAGGGCCAACGCCTGATGACGGCGCTCCGGCCCAAGGTGTGAGCCGGTGGGTTGTTTCATTCGAGCCGGCATTTGAACCCAATTCCCCTACAGCCTTCGAATGGCGACGCAATTGTAGCGCGCACGGCGCTCAAAAGAACACCATGAAACGCATCCCGACATTAGCGTGCGGTCGCATGTCGATTTCCATCCAGCACCTTGAGGCGCGACAAGCGTTGTGAAATCCCCCAACTCATACGGTCGCACCGCCAAGACGCAACTAGTCATACACGACGTCGTGAAACGCCTTATTAATGATCCGCCATTGACCGTCGGTTTTGATCAAGCTCAACAGGTCGGTCAAGAGTTTCAGCGCCACGGCGCATTCCACCTTGGCGATGGCGGCGTCGGGACCGGCGGTAACGCGGCTGAGACCGTCATTGGGATGTAATAGCGGTCCAATTTATCGGTATCGCCTTTATAAATGCCGTCGTGATATCAGCGAATTCCGATGCGGATTTCGGCATCACAACCTCCCCGGATTGTGCCCTGAAGCGGCTCATGCGGGACTTTTCCCGACGCGTTGGCAGGCGCTGGGCGGCATGATAGATTTTCGTCACGATTGACCGGGAGCCAGCCATGACCACCTATCAAGGACCATTATCGCGTTTCACCATAATCGATCTGACCCGGGTCCGGTCCGGACCGACGGCGGTTCGCCACCTGGCCGACTGGGGCGCCAACGTGATCAAGGTTGAAGCCCCGGCAGCGGTTGACAAATCAAAGGGCATGGGCGGCTCGCGCACCGGCCCTGACTATCAGAACATCCATCGCAACAAGCGCAGCCTAACCTTGAATCTGAAGGAGGACGCGGGACGCGATATCCTGTTCAAGCTGATTGCCGATGCCGACGTGGTAGTGGAAAACTACCGGCCCGATGTGAAGCATCGCCTCGGCATCGACTACGACTCCTTGAAAGCGGCCAACCCGCGGATCATTTTGGCCAGCATCTCCGGGTTCGGCCAGGACGGCCCCTATGCGAAACGCCCGGGCTTCGATCAGATTGCCCAGGGCATGGGCGGGTTGATGTCGATTACCGGCATGCCGGGCCAGGGCCCGATGCGGGTCGGCATTCCCATTGCCGATCTGTCGTCGGGTAACTACACGACCATCGCCATTCTCATATCGCTGTTGGAGCGTGAGCAGTCGGGCCAAGGCCAATGGGTCCACACGTCGCTGTTGGAATCCATGATTTCCATGCTGGATTTCCAGGCCGCACGCTGGACCGTTGGCGGCGAGGTGCCGCCACAGGCCGGCAACGATCATCCGACCTCAATTCCGACAGGCGTCTTCAAGACCCAGGACGGACACATCAATATCGCCGCCACCGGCGACATCATGTGGGTCCGTTTATGCGAAACTTTGGAGGCGCCGGAGATTGCCGAAAACCCGGATTTCGCCGACGGCGCGCTGCGCTCAAAAAACCGGGCCGCGGTCAACGCCGCCATTGAGGAACGCACACTGGTCCGGACGTCGGAAGCATGGATTGACATGCTGGAAGCCGCCGGTGTGCCTTGTGGGCCGATCTACGCCATCGATGAAATGTTCGCCGACCCGCAGGTCCAGCACGTCGGCATGACCCATCCCGTGACCCATACGGAGCTGGGGGATCTCAATCTGGTCGGCCAACCCATTAATATGAGCCGCTTCGCCCCACGCACCGGCATGCCAACACCCATGCAAGGTGAACATACGGACGACGTGCTTACGGACTACGGTTATTCAGAAAGTGAAATTGCCGATCTTCGGGCCAAGGGAATCGTCTGATCGGCGAGAACCGGCGCGCCGCCGGGATCAAATAATTCAAATTCCATTTATTTATCAGTAGTCTGTCGATTTTTCGTGCATGTCTATATATATATTGATATGTATATTGGCATAATGATTCACGCCAAATGTAATAATATAGTGCTCCACTCCATGGAGCCCGAAACGATCAACGAGATATCTCGAACTCGGCTGGCCGACGCCATGCAAGACGTTCGCGCCGCACTTCAGGAGCAACGTATTGAGGTTCAACGGTTCCGCGAGACCATGGACATCCTGGCCGCGGCCGTCGATGATATGCAGAAAGGATGGCAAAAATACGATGGCGCCGTCGGTCGGCTTGATGTCGGCCGCCTGGGCCGCCGGGCGCGCCGGCTGGCACGGCTCATGAGTGCGTAAATTCGGTTGTACTGGGCCGATATGAGGCTAAAATTTCGTCCCCGTTTCCTGACAATCTCGCGCGCCGGAGCGCCAAGCCGCCGTGAAGACAATTGTTGAACTCTATGGCGAAGCGGCGGCCGGAAATGTTCAAATCCATGGCGGCCTGGCGGCGGCAACCGCTGCCGGTATCTTCGAGCAATCCGGCCGTCTTGCCGCCGGACTGAGCGATCTGGGTCTCGGCCACGGCGACCGCATCGCGGCCTGGCTGCCTAATCTGGCGGAATACCTCTGCCTGCATGCCGCCTGCGCCCGCTTGGGCGTCATATTGGTCGCTATCAACACACGCTTCGGTGCCGCCGAGATCGCCGATATTACCGACCGTTCAGGCGCCAAGGCATTGACCGTTGCCGGTGGCGGCAATGTCTTGGCTGAAATCGATCCGCGAACCCTGCCCGAACTGACGCACCTGATCACCATTGGTGAAACCGCTGATTTACCCGCCTGGGATCGTGTGGCCGTGACGCCCTACGGGCAACTTGTCGGTGCCGCGACCTCGGACATCAGGCGCGGTGGCGGCAATGATCTGGTCAATATATTCACCACCTCGGGCACGACGTCGGCGCCGAAGTTTGCCGCGCACAGACAAGACGCCATCGTCGGCCATGCCGAAGACGTCGCCCGGTTCCTGGATATGACCGCGCCGGACAGTTGTTGTCTTCAATTGCTGCCGTTCTGTGGGGTTTTCGGTTTTGTCCAGATCATGGCCGCTCTGGCGGCACCCGCCGACCTGATCATGCCCGTCTCTTTTGACGCAAACCAGGCGATGACCCTGGGCCGCCGCCATGGCGCCACCCACATGTTCATCACCGACGACATGCTGCGCCGCATGTTGGACGCCAGTGCCGACGAAACGCCGTTGCCGACGCTACGATCTTGCATGTATGCGGGCTTCAATACCTGGCTGCACACGCTGCCGGCGGAAGCCGAGGCGCGCGGCATTCCGGTGCAGGGCGCCTTCGGTATGAGCGAGGTATTTGCCATCTTCGCCGGCCGGCCTATGGCGGCGGCGGCGGCGGCGCGCCACCGGCCCGGCGGCACCATGGTCAGTGACGCATCCCAAGTGCGCGCCCGTGATCCCGAAAGCGGCGCCCTGATGGGTCACGGGGAGGCCGGTGAGCTGGAAATTTTCGGCCCGCATATGTTTGCCGAATACTACGGCAACTCGGAAGCCACGACAGCCGCGTTTACCGATGACGGGTATTTGAAAACCGGCGATCTTGGCTATACGGAACCGGATCACGCCTTTGTCTATCTGCAACGCATGAATGATACGCTCAGGCTGGGCGGGTTTCTGGTCGCCCCGTCGGAAATCGAAGCGGCGGTCATGGATCACCCGGCCGTGCGGGACGCCCAGGTCGTCGCCGCCGGCACCGACGCCGGCAACCGGCCGGTTGCCTTTGTCATTCCCGCGTCGGAAACAGGCGTCAATGAAGATGTCGTGATCCGCCACTGCAGAGATCAGTTGCCGAAGTTCAAAGCGCCGGTGCGCGTTGTCAGCCTCGACGCCTTCCCGGTGACACGGGGCCCCAACGGGACGAAAATTCAAAGAACGAAGTTGCGGGAGATGGCGGAAGACCTGTTGCGCGGCTAGCCAACCTCAGCACATCTTGGTCAGATCCAATTCCAAAATACCCTCGGCCCCGGCCGATTTAAGTTTCGGAATCAGGGTTCGCACCTCATGGCCATCGACAACGGTTTCGACCGCCGACCAGCCTTCGTCTGCCAATCGGTTGACCGTTGGCGCATGCAGGCTGGGCAGTAGGGCGACCACAGCCTGCAGATTCTCCGCCGCGACATTGAGCTTCAGCAAAACCTTGTGCCGCGCCGTCAGTGCGGATTGCAGCAAAAGCGCGATCTGATCGATCTTGCCCTTCTTCCACTCATCCGCCAGGGCCGGCTTGCCGGCGATCAATACCGTATGGGAGACCAATAAATCACAGACGATACGCAACCCGTGCGCGCGGATGGTCGAGCCCGTTTCAGTAATCTCCACCGCCGCATCGGCCAGCCCTTCGACAACCTTGGCCTCCGTCGCCCCCCAGGAAAACTCAACCTTGGCGTTGATGCCGCGTTCTTCCAGATACCGTTTGGTGAAGCCCAACAACTCCGTCGCAATGACCTTGCCTTCCAAATCCTCGACGGATTGGATCGGACTGTCGTTGTCGACGACCAAAACCCAGCGGGCCTTTTGATCCGACGCCTTCGAATAGACGAGATCGGATATCACTTCGACATCATCTTCCGTTTGGGTTTCCAGCACCCAATCGATGCCGCAAAGACCGGCATCCAAGGTGCCGCTGGCGATGTAGGGACCCATTTCCTGGGACCGCACCAGTGCGCATTCGATCTCCGGGTCGTCAATGCGGGGAAAATAATTCCGCGACTGGGGTGTAATCGTCCAACCGGCCTGCTTGAACAGATCGATGGTTGCCTTTTCAAGGCTTCCCTTGGGAATGCCCAGTCTCAGCTTTCCGGAAGTATTGGCGTCCACGCGCGGCTCCTCTGGCAGATTTCCTGTCCCAATGGCGCGGCACCATAAAGGCCCGGCCCCGCATAATCAATTGGGATCGGGGTGATCATGAAACCAGGCGTAGCGTCTAGTGATTGTGTTTCATTTTTGCAGCGCCGGGTTTTTTCATGACCACGGCATCAACATGTTTCTCGGCGCCGCTGGAAAACGTCACCACCACCATGAGGTGATCGCCGATCTTCAAAGGCCGCTTCAACCCGAAAAGCATGATGTGATGGCCGCCCGGCTTAAACGCCGCCGATCCGTGCGCCGGCACCGGAACAGATGCAATCCGGCGCATTTTCATCACGCCATCGTGCATCAGATGGGTGTGCAGTTCGGCCCGGTCGGCAATGTCGGTCGTGACGCCGACCACCGCGTCGGCGTTCATGCCGTGGTTGGTGATGGTCAAATAAGCCGCACCATTCTTGACCATGGGGGCACTGGCGCGAGCCCAGGCCCCGGTGATTTCAAGTCCACCGGAAGCGCCGCCTTCCATATTCTTTTTATGACTGTGAGAATCCGCATGAGCCGGCAAAAAGCTGCCACAAAGGAGGATCACAGCAAAAACAAAATTCAGTGGGAATTGCATAGTAATAGGCCCAGGACGCCTGCCATTAATTGGTCCGTTCACCGACGGCCGGACTATCGCACCAACATTTTTGAACGTCCAGACACAGTTTCGTGTCAGCGCGCTTGGATCGTTAATGGATTACACCAGACCTGCCCCTTGAGGGCGCGAACGTTGATGCACAGGCGTTCGCCTGTCTTGCGCTCCGACAGGGGCCCGACAAACAGGTTGTGGACGACACCGCGGTCCTTGCCGTCGGCGTCCTTGCCCAGATCCTGCAGCGTCACCATGGGACGGAGTTTCACGAACTCGTTGGGAATTTCCTTCTTCAGGTCCTCCCAGGCTTTCAAGGCCGCGTCCTTGGTTAGGAACGACGTCAGCAACACCCTGTAGGTCCGTTCGCGTTGCGCCAGTTCCAAGAAGAAATCAGTGCCGCTGAGGACGGTGCCGTCGCCGGCGATCTCGACCGACATTGACTCCTGTTCGGCCAGTTTCAAGCGAGCGATCTGGTCTGGGTCAATGCGCACGTCATATTTGCCGGGCACGACATAATCGAGCAGATAGAAGCCGTCGTAAGCGGTTTTCGTCTCCTTCACGACGTCGCCCTTGGGATCGACCAATTGCACCACGGCGTCTGACACCGGATCTGACCAATCGCCGCGCCGCCGGTAGACGGTACCATCGATCTCGCCGGTCGAAACCACTGGAAAGTTCAATTCGCCGGTGACGCCCGGACGCAAGATCAGTGACACGCCTTGTGGTCGCGTAACCCAGAATGGGTCCTCCAGGGTTCCCGATGCAACGCCCAGGTTTACGGGCGTATGGACGTCCAGACCGGTGATGAAGGCAAAACCCTCGTTGTTGGTTTTGAACGGCCGTTGGGTACCGTTGACGGTGAATTGAATACCCTCCAGGGGTTCATCGCCATCATCAAATTTGTCATTGAAGTTCTTATCCAGATAGACCCGTACCGACATGGCGCCTCCCGACGCCATGCGTTGAGAACTGACCACAGGGATCAGTGGGTTCTTTGGATCACGGGCCGACGAGAACGACAGAGTCATACTGCCGGAGATGTCATTGGTGGTGGCATAACTGAGGTTTATCCCCAGCGCCACATACTTGAGATCGCCGTTGATGCCGCTAGAAAAAGTTGTCACCGTTTCGTCACCCAGGTCTACCGTCAACCCGCCGTTGGCATTGATTGTAGGCGTCACGGCCACATCTCCGGAAATGGAACTGCTGGAAATCTCGACGCTCGGTGACAGCAGGTAACTGAGTTGGCCGCGAACCCTGATGTCGCGGAGCCGGCCGCCGATCAGAAAACTGCCATCAACAGTCGTTGTCCGGCTGCTGGCCGTTCGTGCCAGCTGCCACTTCATGGTTTTGGTGATGGAGGCCGCGGCGATCGCCGATGACATGCGGCCGCTGAGTGATGTATTGGTATCGCCCGATTCCTGTTGGGCGTGCTCGCCGGTCAGGCTGTAGGGAATATGAGCAAATTTCGCCAAGCGTACGGCGCCATCCAACCGCAAGGATGTGTCATGCTCGGTGGGATCATCACTGCTTTCGAATTGCTCACTAACGAAGTCGAACAGCCGGTCGTGCTCGGCAATCAGGTTAACACCCTTGAACCGGCCTTGGCCGGCCAACTTAATCGCCCAGCCCTCGCTCAAATCACGCACGATATCAGCGCGCCCAAATACCGACCCGACACTGGCGCGTGTGCTCAAACTTGCGTAATTGCGGCGCCCGTCGGTGAAGGGAATAGAGACCAGACCGGTGGCGAGTGAAAGACTGCGGTTCACGCCCGTCGCATATTCAAAGAAATAGCGGTTTTTGCCCTGTATGGATTCCTCCGTCGGATCGACGGCATCGCCCAACAGCAATTGTGTCTCCTGTTCGTTGAAGGCAACGGTATATTGGTGGTCGCCGGGTTTGACCTGGTCGGCGCCGACACGAATTTGGCGCACATCCTCGCGAAACTGCCCTTGGGGTCCATAAAAGCCGAGCCGCAGAACGTTGACGCCGAACAGCAACGGCACGTTCTGGAATTCATAGCGCCCATCGGAACGCGATACGCGGAAATCCAAAAGGACTTCGTTGCGGTAGAGTTCCACCTCCCAACCGACCGGCAAATCACCATCCAATGTGATTCGGTCGAATTCGCTCGGCTGGTCAAGTGGCACGTTGCTGATCACAAACCCGCGGCCCAGTTCGGAATTCGAAATCATCGGCACCTGCGGCGTCGAAATATCCCCAAACGAAAATTCGGTGGCTTTCAGCGCACCCAACATATGACCGTCGGGATCCTGGCGGCCCAACTTCAACCGCGCCTGCGAGAAGTTTTGTTCGTTCGTGCTGGCAAAAAACCCCTCGGCGCTGAGCTTGCCGATATCGCCGGTAATAAAAGTCGTCTGTTCGTACTGTGCATCCGTGGCTGAATCCGATTTATCGAAATTGAAGCGCATGCTGGAATCAGTAATCGGCCAACTGACAAGCTGGTATGGCGTAGGAATCCGTGGGTAATTGGGATCCTTGCCGCGACGCGACGCTAAAGCCTTGGTACGTTTTCTCTCACGGCTCAAGCGCAGTTCCACCGGCAGCGGTTGGCGGGATTCCAAAACCACCAAAAGGTTCGACACATCAATGTCGAAATCTATTGGAAACCATTCCGACAATAGGCGGGCATCGACGAAAATATCGTCATCCAATACGCCGACCAAGGCCGGGTTATAGGAAACACGTTTGCCCTTAATCACCGCTGTGGCGCGTTGCACGTCCAGGCTGAACAATTGATTTTCTTTGAGAAACCAACCTTCGGCAATCCCTGATTCGGGTTTCACATTGATCGCAAAATCGACGGCGCGGACAAATTCGCTCAAGGGTAAAAGCAAGCTCCCTTCGTTCAAATATGCCGGCATCGCGTCGTAAAGTGGAAACTGCCCCAGGTCCATCTGAACGATCAACAAATTGTCTTCATTGGGCGCAATGAAGTCGGATGGCGCGACGACACCCTTGTCGGCCTTCCCGGATATCGTTTCATCCAAATAAGGTTTTGGAATTGCGACAGTTTTGGCAAACACTGTCGGAACATAATTATAGAATAAGGAAGTAAGAAATAAGTAAAATAAGAATGATTTTAAATAATAGTTTTTAAATGATCTCGACCGGACAGAAGGTCTTTCTTGCAATCTGACCATTTGGTCATGATCGATGTAGTGATTTTTCAATTTTGATGACGGACGGCCGATATCGCCACTGTCGGCGATTTGGATGTTAGGGTCAAAATTAGATTTTTTTCTGTAATAACAAATGTTTATGCGATAACCATTGAACAAATATTTAGGCACACCATAAGGCCGAACGACCGATGGGTCGCACGCTTCACAACGGGCGATCACATGCCACCTGGGCAATGAGGCAGCCATTTAGGGTATATTCCCAGGTTTGTTAACAACCGTTAATACGGCTCTCACAACCTAGAAACAAAGTATTAATGACTCGTTAATTATATAAAATTGATTTCCCGCATACAGAAACACTCAAACTTACATAAAAAAAATAGGCGCCGTCAGTAAGCTGTAAGTTTTACTCTGTATTTAGGTATTCAAGAAAGGCCGCAGAACATTCGGCATTTGTCATGAGCCTGCGGTTTTTCAACGGATTTAGAGAATTTTTCAAACGCCCAGATCAGGTCAATCAAAGGAACGTAAAATTATGAAACTCAACAGTTTTCACAAAGTCGCCGCCGCTGTCGCCATATTGGCTTTTGCAGCCTCTCCCTCGACCGTCGATGCGGGTAGTGCCAGCGGCACCGCCGGTGCCACCATCGAGAAGGCGTTGACCGTCACCCAGTCGATACTGATGAACTTCGGCCGCGTCGAAGCACCGGCCACTGGTTCCGGGACGGTCGTTCTCGACACGTCAGACGGCACCACAGATACCAGCGTGACGCGGCTTTCCGGCGGTACTGCGGCGTCTGGCGCATTTACCCTGGCTGGTTCCACGAGCGCCGCCTATACGGTAAGTGCGATTGCCGACACCACGATCAGCGATGGCACGACAACTTTGGGTGTCACCGCGTTCAACACAAGCCCCAGCAGCGGCTCGCTTGACGGTTCCGGTGCAGGCAGCATCGCCGTCGGCGCAACACTTACTGTTCCCAGCACAGCCACCAACGGCACCTACACGGGCACCTACGCGATGACCGTGAATTACAACTAAGACTGACGAACGAGAGCCCCGACCCCGCGGCCACGCGGGGCCGGTGGCTATGGTCTTAGGACGGTGGAAGACCAGGACACTATCCTGGTTTTCTGCTAACTTGCCATGCGGCTCAACGGGGCCAATGATAAAATTAGGAATGCTCAACTGAGAATGACGCACATCAGGCGAGGCACGGGATTCCAAATGGCGAAGGCGGCCGCATTCGTTTGCGGCTTTTTTCTGTTGTTTACTGGCGCGGCGGTATACGCGGCCTCTGGCACGGGGACGACAGGCGTCACCATCGAAGTCACGGGGTGTGTTGGCGAAGGCACCTGTTCAACAGGCGGTACGGTTGCCAACGCCGAAGCAGCCGCCGCAGCGGCGGCAAGCAAGGCTGAAGAAGCCAAGCAAGACGCTGTCAATTATCAAGCCATCGCCGAAGCCGCACCCGACGAAGCCTCGGCGAAAGTAGCGGCCGAGAGCGCTGAGGCGTCTGTTGAGCGTGCCGCCATATATGAACGCCTGGCCGAGGTTGAAGCCACTGCAGCCGGATCCACGACCGCCCAAACATTCGCATCCGCGGCGACGCAATCCCTCACGGAGGCCCAAACGGCCGCCACCGCAGCGCGCTACGCGGCCGATAATTTTACGCCGGCCGTGCCAACCACCGAGACCACGACGACGACCGTTACCAATACCACCGGTACATCATCAGCGCTGCCAAGCACGGAAGGTGGGGGTGTGACAGACGCGACGGAAGCCGTCGAAGTCGCCGGTGAGACCACATTTCGGCCGGCCCCGGAAACCCCTGTTCCGGCCCCGGTCAGCGCCGCGTCAACATCGACCGCTGCGCCTCAAGTCCAGGCAGAGACCCGCCTTCCACAAGGCGCGCGCACTGTTGGCAACTTGCTGGGCGGATCCAGTTCCATTGGGGTCGCCGGCCTGCCGAACCAGACTTTTGTTGTCTCATTGCCGGGAAAGACAGTGTATTCCGGCTCCGGCGGCAATGTCGTCGCGATCGACAGTTTCGTTCATAACGCCGGGTTTACGCCGGCTTTGAATACCGCCGGCAGCGGTGTCTTCGTCATGGGCGCCAACATTGGCTCCGTTCCCGGTGGCGGCAACGCCGTTGGGCCTCGTGTAACCGCCGGCACGGGCAGCGCGGCCACGGCGCAAAGCACCCCAACCGCCGGCGGTCCGGCTGGCCCCGTCGGTCCCAGAGTGGACGCGGCAGGAAGTAGCGCCTCACCCGGCGGCGGATATACTGGACCGGTGATTTCGGTCAGCCCTTTCTTGGTCATTACAATTTCGTACAATTGATCCGCATCTTGATTAACCGAACCTGGAATAATCCATATGAATCAATTAGTTCTGGAAAATTTTAGGTTGCTCAAGGTGTTAACTGGCATTAGGCTGATGGACAGAACACGCATGAAATCGATTGGGCAGAGATCATGATAACCTTTGGGAACATTCTCCGGGGCCGCGCCGGCCGTCGGATTGGCGCGATGGCGCTGACGTTTGTCGCAATGACGATGGTCCTCCTGGATGCGGAGCTAAGCTTCGCGCAAGGTGGACAACTGGCCGTCGCGCCTACTCGTGTTGTCTTCGAAGGGCGATCTCGCTCGGCACAGCTATCGTTGGTCAACAAGGGCGCGAAGACAGCCACCTTCAGAATTCGTGTGGTCAATCTGCGCATGGACGAAAACGGCGGCATGCAGGAAATCGACAAACCCGACCCCGACCAGCAGTTTGCCGGCAAGCTTTTCCGCTATTCACCGCGTCAGGTCACTCTAAAACCCGGTGCCAGCCAGGCGATCCGCCTTCTGCTTCGCAAGCCCAAGGGCTTGGCCGACGGTGAATACCGCTCGCATCTGATGATGCAGAACGTGCCCGATGAGTCAGGCGTCAGCCTTGAACAGTCCACTGGCGGCGACGGTGTCGACATTAAGCTGGTCCCCGTGTTCGGCATTTCCATTCCGGTTATCGTCCGCCACGGCAATACGGCGACACAGGTTTCACTGTCGGGCATGAACGTCGTTGCCGCAGACGAACAAAATAAGTTACCACGTTTGAAATTCACCATCGGCAGGCAGGGCAACAAATCGGCCTTCGGCGATCTGATCGCCACCCATGTGGCCGGCGGCAATCGGACCGTGGTCGGCCAGATTATGCGCCTCGCCGTCTATACGCCGAATATGTCTCGGACGGTTATGTTACCCCTGCGGGTTCCGGATGGTGCCAAACTTTCCGGCGGCACCATCAATCTGACGTTTTCCGAAACGGAAGAGGCCGGTGGTAAGCTCATGGGTGAGGCCAGTCTCAGCGTACCGTGAGTCCCGTCTGATGAGCCAACATTAAGCAGTCCGGGCCTCCCGGGCTGTTTGCTTATTGGTAATCGACATTGATAATGAAGCCGGTCACCTCGTCGTCATAGGTGCCTTTTTTTGGTTCGGCGCGACGGTCACCGTGGCGCCGAAGAAGATATTCTTGACGCCGGAATTGTTAAGCCGGACCGGATTGGTCAGGTTCATGGATGACATTGGAGACCGTTACCGTGTGCGCACTCGTGCCTTTGTGCATGGTGAATGACGATGGCAGGGTCACGATAACGTAGGCTTTCGAATCACCGTTCGTGATCCGCAGCTTGCCGCGCTTGATGGTGCCGCGAAAATCCGTGAGGTTGCCGGTAATAACTGTTGTGTCCGCAGCAGGACTGAGGGTCACCGTCCCGCCGGCGACATCCTCGGCCGCCACGGTGCCGAATTTTATCTTCGTCTTCCACTCCAGGACCAGCGGACTTTGCGCATTGGCGTCTGCCGGCAACAAAATGATGAATGCACACACCATCACGAATGCGGCAACGGATCGGTGAAGCCAGTTCATGAATACCCTCGGAAAACCGGACATGTCCAAAGTGTCAGTACCTTAACGACAAAGGTTTACAGGTTCCTGAACAGGTGGATCGAATATGGTCTATTCTCACCGCATGAAACGGCCCAGGGATGACAGATCAATCCGCGGCCCATAAAATCAGGCTTATGGAAATCCTGAACACGCCCGTGATCGAAACGTCCGTCTGGAAAGCGGATGACTATCGCCGCGATGATAGCTGGATCGTGCATTTTACACCCACACATCTGGCCGAGATCGACGCGGCCCTGGCGCATTTGCGCGCGCAAGGAATCGGCAACGGTGCCGATTTCGGCAAAGCGGCATTTCCTCTCGATACCCTTGGCCATGAACTCGCCGTGCAGTTGGAGATTCTAGAGCGTGGCCGTGGGTTCATATTGCTGCGCGGCATCCCGGTTGAACGCTATGACCTCAATGACCTGACGGCCATCTATTGGGGCCTCGGCACCTATCTGGGCGACGGCATCTATCAGAATGCCCAAGGCGATCTGGTTGGCCATGTCACCGACCACGGTCATGAGTTTGAAGGTGACGACCCCTACAAATACAATATTCGCGCCTACACGACGACGGTCTCCATTCCGCCGCATACGGACAGCTGTGATCTGGTTGGCCTGTTGTGCGTGCGCCCGTCAAAGTCCGGCGGCGAAAGCGCCGTCGTCAGTTCGACCGCCCTTTACAACGAATTCCTGGCGACCCGCCCCGACCTGCTGGAGCCGCTGTATGACGGCTTTCACCTTGATCTTGTCGGCAAGGGCACGAAGGAAAAGGAACTCACCCATCACGCCATTCCCGTTTTCTCATATTGGGGCGGTAAATTGAGTTGCCGATACAACAAGGGCCAGATTGAGCACGGTGCGCAAAAGTCAGGCGCAGGTCTGACGGTGTACCAGCAAGAGGCCGTTGATTATTTCCGTGAGCTGTCCATGCGCGCAGAGTTGCGTCTGGAAATGGAGTTTCGCGCCGGCGACATCCAGATTTTGAACAACCGCACGACCCTGCATTCGCGCACCGCCTTCACCGATTATGTGGACCCGGACAAGCGCCGGTTGTTGTTGCGCCTTTGGCTGAATTCGTTCACGCCCCGGCCCATGCACCCGGCCTTTGCCAACCAACTCAACACGGGTGCCCGCGGCGCCGTCACGGTGCGGCCCTGAAAACCCTCCATGCATGAAGTCTATGTTGATGCCGACGCCTGCCCGGTTAAGGACGAGGTATTGAAGGTCGCGGCCCGCCACGGCTGGCCCATTCACATGGTGTCGAACAGTTGGATGCGGCTGCCCGAAACACCCCTGATCAACCGTGTCGTCGTCCCTGAAGGCCCCGACGTCGCCGATGACTGGATCGCCGAGCGGGCCGGTGACGGGGATCTGGTGATCACCAACGATATCCCGCTGGCGGCGCGCAGCCTGGAAGCCGGCGCCAAGGCCTTGCGTCCGACGGGCAAGGCCTTTACCGAAGACAACATCGGCATGGGCCTGGCCATGCGCGACCTGAGTGCCCAGCGGCGCGAAATGGGCGAGATCACCGGCGGACCGCCAAGCTTTACGAAACACGACCGATCGAAATTTCTGTCAGCCATGGAAGACTTGATTCAAGCCATTCGCCGCAGCACATAGGCCTTGGCATATTCACAACGGGAGGATTTCTCAATGGACGTACGTATGGACGGGCGCAATGCCATCATCACGGGCGGCAGCAAGGGACTGGGCAAGGCCATGGCCATGCAGTTCGTCGCCTCGGGCGCCAATGTCGCCATCGTCGCCCGCGATCAGGGCGGCCTGGACGCGGCGAAAGCCGAGATCGAGGCCCAAGGCAGCGGCAAGGTCGCGGCCATCGCTGCCGACATCCGCCAAGCAGTTGATTGTGAGCGGGTGGTCGCCGAAGCCAAGGCGGCGATCGGCAACATCGACATCTTGATCAACAACGCCGGCACGTCTCAGCGCGCGGCCTTCATGGAGGTCTCCGATGAACTATGGCAGGACGACATCGACTTGAAGGTGTTTGCGTCCATCCGTCTGACGCGGCTGGTATTCCCCGGCATGTGCGAACGCAACTGGGGCCGGATCATCAACGTGCTGAACGTCGGCGCCAAGACGCCGGGCGCCGAGGGTGCGCCGACCCACGTCACCCGCGCCGCCGGCATGGCCTTGATGAAAGTGCTGGCCGGTGAAGGGGCGCCACACAATGTCTTAGTCAACGGCATGCTGGTCGGCAAGATCCGCTCCGATCAATGGGAGAAGCGCCATGCCGCCGACGACCGCGGCCTGAGCCTGGAGGAATGGTACGCGGACGCGGCCATCGGCCAGCCGCTTGGCCGGTTGGGCTTGGCCGAGGAATTCGCCACCATGGCATGTTTCCTGTGTTCGGATCAGGGATCTTACATCAACGGCGCGGCGATCAATGTCGATGGGGGGCTGTGTCAGGCGGTTTGACGTGCGTTCGTTGCACGGAACGTGGTGAGGTCTGGGGATGGCTGGGCCGGCCAGTCCGATGAGCCCTTCAGCGGCGGCGTACAGCCTTTCCTAATCCCCTCACCCTCCCGCTTCGCGGGCCCCTCCCTCTCCCCAAGGGAGAGCGTCAAGAAAATCCTTCTCCTAGGGGAGAAGGTGGCGCGAAGCGCCGGATGAGGGGATAACGATCAATAACTCCTGGGCATCCCGAGCACATGCTGGGCGATGAAGCTCAAAATCAGATTGGGCGAAATCGGCGCCGTCCGCGCCAGCCGCGCCTCGCGCCATTTGCGCTCGATGTCGTATTCGCGGGCGAAGGCAAATCCGCCGTGGGTGGAGAAACACGCCTCGCCCATGTTCCAGGCGGCCTGCGCCGACAACAGACGCGCCATGTTGGCCTCGGCCCCGCAGGCCTCGCCGGCATCAAATAAGGCTGTCGCCTTGCGGACCATGAGATCGGCAGCCTCCAACTGCGCATAGGCCTCGGCGATGGGAAACTGGATGCCCTGGTTCTGGCCGACGGGACGGCCGAAGACGATGCGTTCGTTGGCATAGTTGACGGCTTTCTCGGAGAACCACTTGCCATTGCCGATGGCTTCCGATGCGGTCAGGCAACGTTCCGCGTTCATGCCATCCAGAATATAACGGAACCCTCTCCCCTCCTCGCCGATCAGCGCGTCGCCGGGGATCGGTACGTTGTCAAAAAACACTTCCGTGGTGTTGTGATTGACCATCGCGTCGATGGGCCGGATTTCGCAGCCGTGCTTTTGGGCTTCCCTCAAATCGATCAAGAAGGTCGAGATGCCGTGGGTGCGTTTTTCCACCTGATCCGCCGGCGTCGTGCGGGCCAGCAAAAGCATCAGGTCCGAATGCGCGGCCCGGCTGGTCCAGACCTTCTGGCCGTTGATGACGTAGCCCGAACCTTGCTTGTCGGCGCGGGTCTTGATTTGGGTGGTGTCCGAGCCCGTGGTCGGCTCGGTCACGCCGAAGGCTTGCAGACGCAACTCACCACTGGCGATCTTCGGCAGGAAATAGTCTTTCTGTTGCTGCGAACCGTGGCGCAGGATCGTCCCCATGGTGTACATCTGTGCATGGCCAGGCGACGCCGAACAGCCCGTGGCGTTGATGGTTTCCAAGATCACGGCGCCGCCGCGCACCGGCAGGCCGGCGCCGCCGTATTCCTCGGGGATCAGCGCCGCCAGATAACCCGCCGCCGTCAGCGCCTCGATAAACGCGGTCGGGTAGCTCCCGGATGGCGGCTGCTTTTCCAAATCGCGCCAGTATTGGCCGGGAAAGTCCTCGCAGAGCTTGGTCACCTGATCGCGAATTTCCGAATAATCGTCGGCCAAGTCCATGGTGATGGGCTGGTCGGTCATGGTGGTGTGTTCCTCATAAGGATGCGCGCTCTCCCTCCATGTCATTCCCGCAAACGCCGGAAAGTGGAGTCACGATTGACGCGCAACGGTTTGATGAGTCGTGAGAATACTGCCTTTGGCGTTTTGAACCCAAGGCATTTCCTGTGTGTGTCGCTACAGGCAACGACAATCACGGTGAAGCGCGCCGTTCACGCGTCGACTGCCAGAGCGTCTTGGCCGTCGCGGTTGAACACCATCGGATCGGCTTCCCAATGGCCGCGAAGTTATGGCCGGCGGCCGAATCCTGTACGTTTCGTATCCAAACGTGTCCTTTCGTACGCAAATGTACACATTTCCGTTAACCTTTTCGGTGCCACCTCAACAAAATCAATGCTTTAGCATGGACACATTTGTGACCGTTTTTGTGACAAATGCTCCAAAAGTTGACGGAAGGTATCCAAATTGACGGGAATTAACCACAAATGACCACGTGAGGTCTGGGGATGGCCGGGTTGGCCAGACCGATGTGTCGACGCACGGTGCGTCAAACACCCCTCCCTCCGGGGGATCACATGGCGCTTACGCGGCCACGTCCGCCGACGCGCCTACTCAATCCGCTGAGCCCAACATCCATAAACCCTTGGCGCATCAGTCCCGGCGGTGCGCCGTCCCGGCCAACACCAGTCCAGCGCCATCTTCACAATGTTCAATAGCGTGCAACTGCCGCTCGTCCGCAGCGCATGATCATCATATGGGCAAGTCGAATATGAATTTCAACCTATCCAGAGAATTTTTTATGACGCTGCCAACGCGGCAATCTTGGTCCGCTTTTCTCTCCAGAACGGACACGTACTGAGCGATTGCCAAATGTCCGAGAATGACCCTGAGCGGACATTCAGACCATGTCTCCAGTATGTCCGAATTAGGTTATATCTGAAGTTTTTCCCATTTTGTTATGGCCGGAAAATCTGTCGTAAATGTGAGATTAGATGTACATTCGGGATTGATAAGGGTCATCAGACAAAAACTTCGATTAGGAGAGGGAAGTGTCATGGCAGGGAAAATTCTCGTCACAGGCGCCACTGGAAACATTGCCGGCCTCGTAATCCCAGGCCTTCAAGCGAAAGGCACTTCGGTTCGTGCATTGGTCAGAAGTCCAGAAAAAGTTGCGCCACTCGTAGACGCCGGCGTTGAGGTGATCGAGGGCGATTTCGCCAATACGGAAGCCCTTGATAGCGCGATGGAGGGTATCGACACAGTCCTGTTAATTACGCCCCCTAATGCCGATGGGATTAAACAGGCGAGCAACGTCCTTGCGGCAGCAAAACGCGCCGGCAATCCACGTATCGTCCGAATATCGGCGTTACATCCGACCGCCGAGGGACCGACCGACAATTCACGTCAACACTTCCATACGGACAGCGAAATTCAAGCCTCCGGGTTGCCCTACGTCATTATCCGACCTCATTTCTTCATGCAGAATATCTTTATGGCTGCCGAAACCATCGGGGCAGACGGCGTCATGTATTGGGGCATGGGAGATGGTCGCATAGGGTTTATCGACGTTCGCGATATTGCGGATTTTACCCTAACCGTTCTCACAGAAGACGGGCACGAAGGGAAAATCTACACCATCACGGGACCGGAAGCGATTTCCTGGCACGATGTCGCGAAAACCCTTTCAGGTGCCCTGGGGAAAGAAGTGACTTATGTCCCGGTGCCTCTCGAAGCAGTAACCGAAGCGGTGCTTAACATGGGAATGGGCGAGTGGTTCGCCGGCATTATGACCGACTATTCCCGGGCTTACGCAGAGGGGTGGGGCGACAACACAACAGGCGACTTCGAAGCGGTTACAGGTAAGCCGCCCCGATCAATTGGAACGTTTGTGACAGAAGTCTTCGCACCGGCGTTCGGCGCTTAGAAGTCCCGCAACTTTGATCTCCAATCAACGGCGGATCATGGCTCGTAAGCCGACATTTGTTATAAGTCGGATGTTCGACCGGTCTTGACCCATAGCCGACCAAACGCGTTAGCCTGGGTTGACCCCCGAAATCACCCAGGACGATGACGGCATGACGATCCCGTCAGCTTCGGTCTTTTGTTTATTGATGGCGACAGTAAGGGCGGCTTCGATCTGTTCGCGTTTTTCTTCCGCCTCTTCACCGGCTTCCCGGAACACCTCGCCGGCGGGGCCAATGGCCAGTTGAAAGTCGATGGCATCCTGAACCGTTTTGCCGACCAACACGGGTGCGTCTACCCGCTCAAACTTGACCTCTTCGAAACCGGCGGCCTTCATCATCCCGGTGACCATATCCTGGCCGGCCATGGAAAACGGTCCAGGGCCACATGACAGACCGTCCTCGCCCGGCGGCGGCAGGTATTGCAGCACGACTTCCTTGGCCATGCTCAGCCACGGATTGTCGGGCGCCGTCCGCCAAACGATATGAGTGGCGATACCGCCTGGTCTCAATGCCTTGCGCATGTTGCGCAGACCTGCAACAGGGTTGGAAAAGAACATCGTACCGAAGCGCGAAAAGACAAAATCGTACTCCGGCTCAAAGGGGTAGATGATCACGTCGCCGTTGACGAAAGTCAGGTTGCCGAGACCCTCGGCCTTGGCTTCTTCTATGCCATACTCCATGAAGGCATCACAGCAATCGACGCCGACCACCCGACCCTGGGGGCCAGTCAGCCGGGCAAGCTTGATCGCCGTATCTCCAAACCCGCAGCCAACATCGAGGACGCTGTCGCCTTCCTTGACCTGAAGTTTCGGAAAGATGGCCTCACTGTGATGGGTCAAGCCGTCCACAAGGATATGCTTGAACTTGATGAATTTGGGAACCAGCACCGTGTTCCAAAAATCGACGAACTCAACGTCGCCTTGAGCTTCTACTTCGTCAGGCATGGTCTTGTCTCCCTACACCGAAATACTCAAATCACGACACCCTCAAATGAGTACCTGGGCGCCGTCGTTAACGAAACCGATGGTCCGCGCCGCACCGGCGATCTCGGCACCTTCAATTAGGTCGTCGGCCCCAATGTCTCGGGCACCGGCGCACACCGGACAGACCCAAAGTTGGCCACCGTTTTCGATGAAGCTTTCGAGGAGTTCACCAATCGCCGGGTATTTTTCAAGTTGCAAACCGTCGGTGCCCCCTGGGACCGCCAAGTGGACCGAGTCGCCCGTCATGAATACGGCGGTCTCTTCACCCATGGTTGATGCGGCACCGGCGACAATCATCGACACCGTAGCCTTTTCCAAATCATCGTTTCCGTATTGGCAATTGATAAGAAACTTATTCGCCATAGTCCTGTCTCCCCGTGTTTCTTGAAATGTTATGAGCCCACGATTGTTGCCGTAATGACAACTATAGTTGCCATGCCGTTGGCGTTTATCGCCGCTTCATTGGTTGTTTCATTAAACCTAACGCCAAAGAGGGCATTGTCATTCGAAAAAGTTTTGATGTCCGTTCTTGGCTAAATTCGGAAGTTCCGAAAGCCGCCGATTAACGTCCGCAATAAAGGGTGAAGCGGACCTCAATTTCGGAATACCCGCATCGATACAAGGCTGCCGGTTCCGGGTGACCCGCCACCCCTACCCCTTGACCGCGCCTTCATACCATTTCACCAGCAAGCGCCGTTCCTGGGTGCTTAATTCGATCCCATCACGCGCCACGGCGGGCGGCGGCATGGCGCGTGAGCGCCCGGCCTGCAGGTAGATTTCCCGGGCCAGGCGGGCGATTTGCGCGTCGGTCTCGAATTTCACGTTCTTCGGCGCGGTGATGAAGCCTTCAAAGCCGGGCTCCTGGGCGTGGCACATGATGCAGCGGCCCTGCACCAGTTCCTTGACCTCGGCGAAATGGCTGGCCGAGGCGAAGCGCTGTTCGTGGGGGGTCATGGCCGCCTTCTCGGCTTCATCGGTCGCCTTCGGGCCGAGCGTCGACAACCACATGATGGCGATGAACAAGAACGTCGTCGCGATCCAGGTCCAGGTGGGGTCGCCGGCGCGGGCATGTTTGGTGTTGAAATAGTGGCGGATGGTAACCCCCATGAGGAAGACCAGCGAGGCGATGACCCAGTTGTATTGCGTCGCGAAAGCCAGCGGATAGTGGTTGGCGAGCATCAGGAAGATGATCGGCAAGGTCAGATAATTGTTGTGGGTTGAACGCTGCTTCGCCACCGCGCCATACTTCGGATCCGGCGTCCGTCCGGCGACCAGGTCATCAACGACGATTTTCTGGTTCGGGATGATGAGGAAAAACACATTGGCCGACATGATGGTCGCCGTGAAGGCGCCCAAATGCACGAACGCGGCGCGGCCCGTGAACACCTGGGTATAACCCCAGGCCATGGCGACCAGGACGAAGTAGAGGAAAATCATCAGCCGCGTGTTGTCTTCGCCGAAGGTCGATTTGCACAACAGGTCGTAAATCACCCAGCCAACCCCGATGGAGGCCAATGAGATCAGCACGGCGGTGCCCGGCGTGACGTCCAGCACGGTCGGATCAACCAGGAAGATATCGGCGCCGGCATAGTAGACGATGGCCAGCAACGCGAAACCGGACAGCCACGTGGCGTAGCTTTCGTATTTGAACCAGATCAGGTGATCGGGCATCTTTGCCGGCGCCACCATGTATTTCTGAATGCGGTAAAAGCCGCCGCCGTGGACCTGCCATTCCTCGCCGTGGACACCGTCGGGCAGGCCCTCGACTTTGCGCAGCCCCAAATCGAGTGCGATGAAATAGAACGACGAACCGATCCAAGCGATGGCGGTGATGATGTGCACCCAACGCACCGCAAAGCTCAACCAGTCCCAAATAACGGCAAATTCATACATGGCATTCCCCAACGGATTTCCCACCGCATTGCCTGGCGGGCGGTTGCTAATTCTCTAGCATGGAGAATGGCAAAAATACCGAGCGAGTTGAATACCCGCGTTCTCCAAACACTTTCAAAAATAACCGAAAAATGATACCTATTTTATCATGTCTTATGTGAATAATCTAAGAACCTTCGTCCGGGTCTTCGAACTGGGCTCCATGTCAGCGGCCGGCCGCGACATGCGGTTGTCGGCGGCTGTCGTCTCCAGCCGCATTTCAGAGTTGGAAAAACACTTCGCCGTGCGCTTGTTCAACCGCACCACACGCTCGATGACGCCGACCTCACACGGCGAAATGCTGTACACCGGGGCGACCAAGGTTCTGGAAACCATTGCCGAGGTCGAAGGCGGCATGGCCGAGATCACCTCGCAGCCGAAAGGCACGATCTTCGTTTCGGCGCCGCTGGGGCTCGGCAAGAAACTCATTGCGCCGATCATTCCGGCCTTCAAGGTCCAGTATCCCGATATCAACATCCGGCTCCGCCTGTCGGATCGCAAGGTCGATATCACCAACGAGGGTTTGGACGCCGCCTTCGTCATCGGAAATTTGACCGATTCGGAAATGCGGGTGCGCCACATTTATGAATTCGAACGCGCGCTCTGCGCCGCGCCGGCCTATGTGGCGGCCCACGGCATGCCGGAGACGGGTGATGATCTGGTCAGCGGCGGCCATCATTGTCTGTTGCTGCGCTATCCAGGCGCCGACGAGTTTTTCTGGACCCTGCAGGTCAACGGCACGGCCCAGCGCTACGACTTTACCGGCCCGCTGGAATCAGACGACGGCGACGTGCTGACCGGCTGGGCCCTGGCCGGCAGCGGCATCGTCAACAAGGCTGTCTTTGAGGTCTCCGATCTGTTGGCCTCCGGCGAGTTGGTCCGTGTCGCCGAGCAAACCCCGCCGACGCCGCTGCCGTTTGCCTGCATCTACCCGCACAAGCGCCTGCAGGACCCGAAAATTCGTTTGTTCATCGATCATGCCGTCAATGAATGTAAGGGGCGGCTGGGCGGTTAGCGCACCCGGCTCGGCCTACTCAACGTGAGGTCTGGGGATGGCTGGGTTGGCCAGACCGATGTGTCGTTAGTAAGGCCGCTACTGGTACGAACCTTCTTCCCATTGCCAACCATTTGGCTCGGGCCAAAAAGGAAGAAGAAGTCATGCGCCACCACCACCTGACTTCGCCTCTCCCACGGGGAGAGGAAGGGGCCCGCGAAGCAGGAGGGTGAGGGGAGATAAATAAATCGCCCAAGATCACATTTTGCAGCCGCCCATGGACACGCTAGTATCGGGGCGCAACACCATCACCAAGGAGGACACCATGATCATCGCCGTCGTCGACATCCCTTGGGGCGGCCCGAAGCGCGACCGCGACGCGGTCATGGGCCAGGCGCTCGACTCGACCAAAACCTACACCGACGTCAAAGGCCTGAAGCGCAAGTATTACCTGAACGGCGAGGCCAGCGGCGGCGGCGTCTACCTGTTCGAGACCCGCGCCGACGCCGAGGCCTGGTTCCACGACGGCTGGGCTGATTGGATGGAAGGCCGCTTCGCCGTCCGCCCGACGCTGACCCTATACGACAGCTACCTCACGCTGGACAACGACGCCGGCGAGGTTCGCGTCGACGGCCAACCGGTGCCGGCGCCTTGGGCGTCGGATGCGGCGGAATAGGTCGCCTCAACAGTTTTCGACGAAAGCAGCAACAATTCGAGATCAGAAAAACGCGCCCACCGCGTCATTACCGGGCTTGGCCCGGCAATCCACGGAGCGGATACGCCAGTCGTCAAACGTGAATGGGTCGCCGCCCGGGACCAGCCTGCCTCTAACGCGCCCCCGGAGTGTTTGAACCCGAACATTCACCAGGCATGACGATGGGATTGGGCCCATTGATGGACGAACCTGGAAGGCTCAGGTAAGTCGGTTAATAGCCAAGAACGGCCCCAACCATCATGTCATTCCCGCGAAAGCGGGAATCCAGGGAAGCACACACCGAGGGTCTCAATTCTAGATTCCCGCTTTCGTGGAAACGACGAATGGGGTGTCCGCTCAGTTTCATTTGATGTAATCGTGGTGACGTAACCGGCCCGTCTGCAACGCCTCACAAAGCTGACCAAGCAAGGCCGTCTCAACTCCCCCGATAGGTCGAGAACGAATAAGGCGAAGCCAACAGCGGCACGTGATAGTGCTGGTCAGGCTCGGCGATACCGAAGCGGATGGGGACGATATCAACGAAGGGATGCGCCGCCTTTTCCCCGTCACCGGCGAAATAGTCGCCAATGGCGAAGACCAGTTCGTAGGTGCCGACTTCCAACTCACCTTGCGGGATGATCGGCGCGTCGGTGCGACCGTCGTCGTTGGTGACGACCGATTTCATATGTGCCCGCGCTTCGCCGTCCAGGCGGTAAAGATCAATCCGCACCCCATGCGCCGGGCAGCCGCCCGCCGTGTCCAGAATATGCGTGGTCAGAAAACCTGTGCCTGTTGCCATGTCGTCCTCCTGAGGCCGGGGATCATCCGGAAAACCGGAGCCCGTGAGTAGGTGCCTTATTCTTAAACATCTTTCGGAATTTTTTTAAAGTCTAATACATTATCATGCATTACAGTATGGCTACTCTTGGGAGGGGTGACGATAACTGGGATGCGCTATCCACGCGACATGCACGGGTTCGGGGGACACCCGCCGGCGGCCGATTGGCCGGGCGGTGCAGCTATCGCTGTCCAATTCGTCATCAATTACGAAGAAGGCGGTGAGAACAATATCCTGCACGGCGACGCCGCCTCGGAGGCCTTTCTGTCGGAGATTGTCGGCGCCGCAGCGTGGCCCGGCCAACGCCATTGGAACATGGAATCCATATACGAATACGGTGCGCGGGCCGGCTTCTGGCGGCTGCACCGGCTGTTCACGGGTGCGGGCATTCCGGTCACGGTATACGGCGTCGCCACGGCCTTGCAGCGCGGGCCGGCGCAAGTCGCGGCCATGCTCGACGCCGGATGGGAGATCGCCTCACACGGGCTTAAGTGGATCGAATACAAGGATCACAGCCGCGAAGCCGAACAGGCTGACATGGAGGAAGCCATCGCCCTGCACGAAGCCGTCACGGGGGCCCGGCCGCGCGGCTGGTACACGGGGCGGTGTTCCGACAACACGGTGGACTTGGTCACCGAGGAAGGCGGCTTTGACTACGTCTCCGATGCCTATGCGGATGATCTTCCCTATTGGCGTCATCACGCCGACCGCGACCAATTGATTATACCCTATACGCTGGATTCCAATGACATGCGGTTTGCGTCGCCGCAGGGTTTCAATGCCGGCGATCAGTTTTTCAATTATCTGAAGGATTCCTTCGACGTCCTCTACGAAGAAGGCCAGGCCGGCCAGCCGAAGATGCTGAGCATCGGCCTGCATTGCCGCTTGGTCGGTCGGCCCGGCCGGCTGGCTTCCCTGAAACGCTTTATCGCGTACGCCCAAGGCCACGCCGATGTCTGGTTCGCGCGGCGCATCGACATTGCCGAGCATTGGGCCGCGGCGCATCCGCCGGCCCGCCATGACTTGGTGCCATCGCAAATGGAGAGAGATGCCTTCGTCGCGGCCTTCGGCGGCGTGTTCGAGCATTCCCCCTGGATCGCCGAACGCGCCTTCGATGGGGAACTGGGGCCCGCCAACAACACAGCATTGGGATTGCATGCAGCCCTGGCCGCGCAATTCCGCATGGCCAGCGCCGATGAGCGCCTGGGCGTACTCACCGCGCACCCGGATTTGGCCGGCAAACTGGCGGCGGCGCAGCGCCTGACAGCAGACTCAACGTCCGAGCAGGCCGGCGCCGGATTGGACGCTTTGACCGATGACGAGCGCACCACGTTTACGGCGCTGAACGAATCGTACACGGAAAAATTCGGATTTCCGTTCATCATCGCCGTCAAAGGCCTGCAAAAGGATCAGATTCTGGCGGCCTTCCAGGACCGCGTAAACAATGACCGGAAAGTGGAATTTGTGAAGGCATGTCAACAGGTTGAGCGCATAGCACGACTACGCCTGGACGACGTGTTGCCGTAAGGCCGCGGCAATTATCTGCACGAACGACCTTTGAACAACTAAAATTCAAACGCTGAGGGAATTCAGAAAAGGAGACGATTATGGCTATGGAAAACAGTGCTCTCGGGACACCGGAGCAACTTAGAGACCCGGACTACATGCCACCCATTGCCGCGGCGGTGCCCTTGGGCATCCAGCACGTGCTGGCCATGTTCGTCAGCAACGTCACGCCGGCGATTATCATTTGCGGGGCGGCCGGCTTCGGCTTCGGCTCCAAATCACCCGACTTCCCGCAGATGATCTACATGATCCAGATGTCCATGCTGTTCGCCGGCATCGCGACCCTGTTCCAGACCATCGGTTTCGGCCCGGTCGGCGCGCGGCTGCCCATCGTCCAGGGCACCAGCTTCGCCTTCCTGCCGATCATGATCCCATTGGTCGCCGGCAAGGGCGTTGATGCCATCGCCGTCCTCATGGGCGGCATCATGGTGGGTGGTGTGTTCCATGCCTGCCTGGCACCCTTTATCGGCCGCATCAGGTTTGCCCTGCCCCCCCTTGTCACGGGCTTGGTCGTGCTGATGATTGGTCTCGCCCTGGTCAAGGTGGGAATCCAGTACGCCGCCGGCGGCGTGCCGGCCATGGGCAAGCCTGAATTCGGCTCCATGCAGAACTGGTCCGTGGCCCTGGTCGTCATCGTCGTCACTCTGGGCGTCAAGTTCTTCACCCGCGGGCTGATGTCCGTCGCCGCCGTGCTGATCGGTTTGGCTGTCGGTTATGCGGTCGCCTATGCCATGGGCATGGTGAGCTTCGTCAATGTCGGCCGGGCGGCGTCTTTCGCGCTGCCCAATCCTTTCCACTTCGGGGTTGAGTTCTCGGCCGGTGCGATTATCGGCATCTGCCTCATGTCCTTCGTCTCGGCGGTGGAGACCGTCGGCGACGTGTCCGGGATCACCAAAGGCGGTGCCGGTCGTGAAGCGGAAACCAAGGAACTGGAAGGCGCGACCTATGCCGACGGCCTGGGCTCCGCGCTCTCTGGCGTCTTCGGCGGTTTGCCGAATACGTCGTTCTCGCAAAACGTCGGCCTGATCGCCATGACCGGCGTCATGAGCCGCCACGTGGTCACCATCGGCGCCATCTTCCTGATCTGCGCGGGCTTGATCCCGAAGGTCGGGGCGCTGATCTCGTCGGTGCCCATTGAGGTCCTGGGCGGCGGCGTCATCGTCATGTTCGGTATGGTCGCATCTGCTGGGGTCAACATGCTCTCGGAGGTCAATTGGAACCGCCGCAACATGATGATCTTCGCGATCTCGTTGTCGATCGGGCTGGGCTTGCAGTTGGTACCGGGGGCGCTTCAACACGTGCCGGGTACGGCGAAGATCCTGCTATCGTCGGGATTGTTGCCGGCGGCCTTCCTGGCCATCGCGCTCAATCTCATCTTGCCGGAGGAAGCGGCCGATGATGCGGCGGCTGAATAAGCCTTCGGTTTCAGCCTAACAGGTGAATCCAGCCGGCCGGAAAGGGCAACCTTTCCGGCCGGTGTCATCTTTGGATAGATTGTTACCATGACGACCTTACTGGCGAAAAACGCGGACGTCCTGGTCACCATGGACGAAACGCGCCAAGAAATTTCCGGCGGTGGCCTGTTTACCCGCAACGGCATCATCGAGGCCGTTGGCGCGGCAGATGATCTGCCCACATCGGCGGACCAGGTGGTCGATCTTACCGGCTGCGTCGTTACGCCCGGCCTGATCAACACCCATCATCATTTTTTTCAAAACCTAACCCGCGCCGTGCCGGCGGCCCAGGACGCGACCTTGTTTAAGTGGCTGCAAACCCTTTACCCGATCTGGGGCCGCATGGGACCGGATGAAATTCGCGTTACCGCGTCGTTGGCGCTGGCTGAATTAGCGCTATCCGGCGCCACCTGCTCGTCCGATCATTTGTACATGTTCCCAAACGGCGCGCGGCTGGACGATGAGATCGATGCGGCCCACGATTTGGGCGTCCGGCTGCATGCCACCCGCGGCGCCATGAGCATCGGCGAAAGCGCCGGCGGCCTGCCGCCGGATGCTCTGGTCGAGAGCGAAGCGGATATTCTCGACGACTGCCTGCGCGTCGTGCAAACCCATCACGACCCCAATCCGGGCGCCATGATCCGCGTCGGCATTGCGCCGTGCTCACCGTTCTCGGTCAGCCGCGAATTGATGCGCGACGCCGCCCTACTGGCCCGCGACCAGGGCGTCATGCTGCACACCCACCTGGCGGAAAACGACGATGACGTCACCTATTCCATGGAGAACTTCGGCTGCCGGCCCGGCGACTATGCCGAACAGTTGGGCTGGACCGGCGACGATGTCTGGCATGCCCACTGTGTCAAACTGGACGCGGCCGAGATCGATCTGTTTGCCCACACCGGCACCGGCGTTGCCCATTGCCCGTGTTCAAACATGCGTTTGGGCAGCGGCATCGCGCCGGTGCGCGCCATGCGCGACGCCGGGGTGAAGGTCGGCCTGGGTGTTGACGGTTCGGCATCGAACGATTCCGGGGACCTGATGGCGGAGGCACGCCAGGCGCTGCTTTTGCAACGTGTTGCCCACGGCGGCGATGCCTTGAGCGGCCGGGATGCCCTAGAGATCGCAACGCTCGGCGGGGCAGCCGTTTTGGGCCGCGATGATCTTGGATCGCTGGAGGTTGGCAAGCGGGCCGACTTCGCCGCCTACCGGACAGACACCATCGCGCTTGCCGGCGCTTGGGACCCGGTGGCGGGATTGATCTTCTGTGGACCCTTACGGGCTGAGCATACAGTCTGCGAAGGTCGGTTCGTTGTGCGCGATGGGCGGTTGGCGACAATGGATATGAAGAAGCTACTCGACGTCCATGCCACACTGACCTCCCAACTCATCAACAACAGCTAGGTCTTAATCCCCTCACCCTCCCGCTATCGCGGGCCCCTCCCTCTCCCCAAGGGAGAGGGAATGTCAGTCGGATAAGTCCTGTGACTCCTTCTCCCTTGGGGAGAAGGTTGGGATGAGGGGATTTACGATGCGTCGTAGACAAGTTCTCCCGCCGCATACGTCGCCTTGATAGCACGATCGTCGGCCAGGATCATCTGCGCAAACAGCACGTCCCAGATATCCTCGGCTCGCGCGATGCGCCGGCGGATCAAGTCTGTTGAATTAAGATCGATTACAGTCACATCCGCCTCCATGCGCGGCGCCAAATTGCCGATCTTATCCGCCATCCGCATGGTTTCAGCCGAACCGACCGTCGCCAGATACCAGGCCTTCGCCGGGTGCAGGCTGTAGCCTCGCAGCTGGGCAATCTCATAGGCCGTCCGCATGGTCGCGAACATGGAAAGCGACGAGCCGCCGGCGACATCCGACGCCAGACCGACAGGGATCGATGCATCCGTATCGCGCAGGCTCTGCATGTCGAACAGGCCCGAGCCAATGAAGGTGTTCGACGTCGGGCAATGGGCGATGGCCGATCCGGTATCACGGATCGCCGCCCGTTCGCGGTCCGTCAGGTGAATGGCATGGCCAAAGATGGCGCCGGGTCCGGCCAGGCCGAATTTCTCATAGACGCCAAAATAATCCGGCGCGTCCGGGAACAGCTCGGCGACCCAGGCGATTTCATTGGGGTTCTCGGAAAGATGCGTCTGCATGAGCGCATCCGGATGCTCTTTCCACAACACTCCGGCCGCGGCTAGTTGCTCGGCGCTGGACGTCGGCGCGAAGCGCGGCGTGATGACGTAGGTGTTGCGCCCCTGGCCGTGCCATTTTTCCATCAGCGCCTTCGATTGATCGTACCCGCTCTGGGCCGTATCGGTGAGATCATCCGGCGCGTTCGTGTCCATCAACACCTTGCCGCAGGCCGTCCGCAGATTACGGGTCGAGGCAGCTTCAAAAAATGCGTCGACGGATTGCGGATGCACCGTGGCGTAGACGGCGGACGTGGTGATGCCGTTCTTCAGGCTTTCATTCAGGAAGAAATCAGCCGCCTGCCGCGCGACAGCGGCATCACCAAAGGCGACTTCAGTCGGGAATGTATACTTCTCCAGCCATTCCAGCAGTTGTTCGCCATAGGACGCGATGATCGGCAGCTGCGGGTAATGGGCGTGGCAATCAACGAACCCCGCCGTGATCAGGTGGTCGCCATAATCGTGCACTGGCACATCAACGGCTTTGGTCAGGATTTCCGCGGCCGGTCCCGTTGCGCGGACAAGACCGTCTTCGATCCAGACCGCGCCATCCGTCTCGTGACGCGTCGCCGCCTCTGGGCCGACGGCAAAGGGATCGCCGGCAAAGCAGAGCGTCTGTCCTTTCAGGACCAAACTGTCGCTCATGGAGAAACCCTTTTCTCTCCAGACAGAAAAAAGGCGGCCCGGCGCTTGGCCGAACCGCCATCTTTCAAGTCTTACTTCGGCAATGAGCCTTCCACGCCTTCGACGTAGAAGTTCATACCGGCCAAGTCACCGTCCGGCGCCGTTTGCCCGGCTGTCAGCCACACGGACCCGTCTTGCTTGTTGATGGGGCCGGTGAAGGGGTGCAGCTTGCCAGCCGCGATGTCGTCGCGGGCCTTGGTGGCCATCTTGCGCACGTCTTCCGGGATATCCTTGGAGAGCGGTGCGATGGCGACCATACCAGGACCGATACCATCCCAGGTGTCCTGGCTTTTCCAAGAACCGTCCATGACGGCTTTGACGCGGGCCACGTAATAGGGACCCCAATCATCAATGATCGACGTCAATTGGGCTTTCGGGCCGAACTTGATCATGTTCGACGCTTGGCCGAAGGCGTAGATGCCCTTCTTCTCGGCGATCTGCATGGCGGCCGGGGAATCCGTGTGCTGCATGAGCACGTCGGCGCCCTGATCGATCAATGCATTGGCAGCGTCGGCTTCCTTGCCCGGATCGAACCAGGTGGAGACCCAGACAACCTTGAACTTGACGTTCGGGTTGACGCTCTTGGCGGCCAGATAGGCGGCGTTGATGCCACGCACGACTTCCGGGATCGGGAACGACGCGATGTAGCCGATCGTGTTGGTCTTGGTCATCTTGCCAGCGATCAGGCCGATGACGTGGCGGCCTTCATAGAAACGCGCCGAATAGGTGGTGACATTATCCGAACGCTTGAACCCGGTGGCGTGTTCGAACTTCAGCTTGGGGAAATTCTTAGCCACCTTCAAGGTGGGATTCATGAATCCAAAGGACGTGGTGAAGATAATATCGTTGCCGGCGCGGGCCAACTGTTGGATTACGCGCTCCGCGTCCGGTCCTTCCGAGACGTTTTCCACGTAGGTCGTTTTGACCTTGTCGCCGAAAGCCTTTTCGATGGCCAGACGGCCCTGGTTATGTTCGTAGGACCAACCGTGGTCACCGATCGGGCCGACGTAGATGAATCCGATGTTCGTTTTTTTCTCGACGGCGGGCTTGGGTTTTTCTTTCGTCATGGTCATGTAAACAGCAATCGCAGCAATCACAATCACGATGCCAGCTATGATCTTCCACACAATTGGTTTCATTCTAAGTTCTCCCTTGTCGAATGTATTAATTCCAAATTCCGATTGATCTGTTTACCCGGCCATCACGACGAGGCAAAGAACGGTTTGCCCAGACATGCCGGCGCATTCAGGTTACCCCGCGTCTTGTCGCGGGAAATGATGACCAGCACCAGGATGGTCACCAGATAAGGCAGCATGGACAGGTATTGCGCCTCGATATCAACGCCGAAACCTTGCACATGCAATTGGATCACCGTGACGCCACCGAACAAATAGGCGCCGATGATCGCCCGGCCCGGACGCCAGGCCGCAAAGACCACGATGGCAAGCGCGATCCAGCCGCGCCCCGCCGACATGCCTTCGACCCAGAGCGGGGTCTGGACAACGGACAGATAGGCGCCGCCCAAGCCGGCACAGGCGCCGCCGAACAACAAGGCCGCCATGCGCACGCCGACAACGCTGTAGCCGATGGCGTGGGCGGCGTCGTGGTTCTCACCGACCGAGCGCAAAATCAACCCGGGCCGCGTCTTGCTGAGGAACCAACCGACGCCGGCAACCAGACCGACGGACAGATAAACCAGTGGGTCGTGAACGAACAGCAGCGGACCGATAAACGGGATGTCGGACAGTAAGTAGATATGAAATTTCGCCAGTGGTTGGATGGTTTCGCCGGAATACCCCTGCCCCCAAAGCGCCGCCAAGCCGAGACCGAAGATAGTCAGGGCCAGACCCGTGGCCACCTGGTTCGACAGCAAGACCTGGGTCAATAGGCCGAACAGTGCCGCTGCCATGGCCCCGGCGAAAGCCGCCGCCGCGATACCGATCACATAGGATCCGGTTTCCAGGGTCACCGAAAAGCCGGCGACGGCGCCCAGGATCATCATCCCTTCGACGCCCAAATTAAGAATGCCCGCCTTCTCCACCACCAACTCACCGATGGCGGCAAAGACCAAAGGCGTCGCCGCGACAATGACGCCTTGCAAGATGAGGACAAGAAGATCCATGGCCCTACTCCCCTGCGCCGGCGGCGGCAACCCGCCGCGTCAATCGAATGCGGAAGCGCGCAAATACATCGATACCCAAAAGCGCGAACAGGAACATGCCCTGGAAAACACCGGTGACGGCGCTCGGCAGGTTCATCTTGATCTGCGCCGATTCACCACCAATGTAGGTCAGCGCCATGACAAAGCCGGCGAGCAGAATGCCGACCGGCGTCAAACGGCCCAGGAAGGCAACGATGATCGCCGTGAAGCCGTAACCGACGGGCAATGCCGGGACCAATTGCCCGACCGGCCCGGCGGCCTCGAACGTGCCGGCCAGTCCAGCCAAGCCACCGGAAATCATCAGGCACATCCAGACAACCTTGCTTTCAACAAAACCGCCGAACGACGCGGCCTTGGGCGATTGGCCCATGACCTTGACCTGATAGCCGAAGACATGTCGGGCCAGCAAAACCCAGGCGACGGCAACGGCTAACAGGGCGACCAGGAAGCCCACATGCGCACGCGTGTCCTCGATCAGGATCGGCAAGGAGGCCGAGGAATTAAACAACCGGCTTTCCGGGAAATTGAAGCCCGCCGGGTCTTTCAACGGACCGTGGACGAGGACGCTCAACAGCAGCACTGCCACGTAGGTAAGCATCAAGGTGACCAGGATTTCATTGGCGTTAAACCGGGTCCTGAGAAAGGCCGGGATGGCCGCCCAGGCCATGCCGCCCAGAATGCCCGCCACGCACATGGCGGGCAGCACCCAAACGCCCTCAACCGGATACAGCGCCGGCAAGGCGCCGCCGGCCAAGGCGCCCATGGTAAATTGGCCCTCGGCGCCGATATTCCAAACCCCGGCCCGGAAGCCGAACGACAGGCCGATGCCGATGAGAATCAACGGCGTTGCCTTGACCATCATTTCGGAAATCGTGAACAGGTCGGTCAGGGGTTCGACAAAAATGATGTAAATGGCGCTCAGTGGATCTTTGCCCAAGATCACGAACATCACCGCGCCGAGCATAATCGTCAGCCCGATGGCCATGACCGGGGTCAGGTAAAGAAGATTTTTTGAAATCTCCTTGCGGGGTTCCAGGCGGATCATGCGGAGGCCTCCTGAACCGTCTGAGCAGCGCTGTTATGCACGCCGCCCATCAACAGGCCGATCTCCTCGATCGATTGGCTGCCGGTCGGCTTTGGTTCCGACAACCGGCCTTCGGCAATTACCGCGAAGTTTGTGGAGATCGCCATCAGTTCATCCAGGTCCTGGGAAATCACCAGGATCGCCGCGCCGCCGGCCGCCATTTCCTGAAGCGCGCGGTGAATATCCGCCGCCGCCGCCGCATCCACACCCCAGGTCGGCTGCAGGATCACCAGCACCGTCGGCGCCTGCAGGATTTCCCGGCCGACGATGAATTTTTGCAAGTTGCCGCCCGACAGGCTATTCGCCGCATGATCGATGCCGGCGGTTTTGACGTTGAATTTCTCAACCACCTCATCGGCGAAGGCACGCGCGATCCCGAGGTCCAAGAAACCGTTATTCTCCATGCCCTTGCGGGTCCTGGCCGAGAGGATTGTGTTTTCCCAAAGCGACATATCGGGCACCGCGCCGTGGCCCAGGCGTTCTTCCGGCACCGAACACATGCCGCGCCCACGCCGGTCCGTCGGGCCCATGGCGCCGACCGCCTCGCCGTCGATTTGGACCGAACCAGGCGCCGTCGTAAATTCGCCGATCAAGGCTTCCATCAGTTCCACCTGGCCATTGCCGGCAACCCCGGCGATGCCCAGAATTTCCCCGGCGCGGACGCTGAACGACACGTCGCGAATATCGACGCCAAAGGGATCATGGCTTTCGGCCGTCAGGTTGGTGACGACCAGCCGTTCCTCACCCAGGTCCGGTTCCTGGCGCTCGGCAAAGGTCAGCGATGTGCCGATCATCATCTCGGCCAGGCTCTTCGCCGTTTCCTCGCGCGGATCGCAACTGCCGACCACCTTGCCGCCGCGCAGCACGGTCGCGGCTTCGCAAAGCTCGCGAATCTCCTCCAGCTTGTGCGAGATATAGAGGATGGAGCAGCCTTCCGAGGATAATTTCTTCAAGGTCAGGAACAGGATATCGACTTCCTGCGGCGTCAGCACCGAGGTTGGCTCATCCATGATCAGCAGGCGCGGATTCTGCAAAAGACAGCGGATAATCTCGACCCGCTGGCGCTCGCCAACGGATAGCGATCCGATATAACGGGTCGGATCCAAAGTCAGGCCATAGGCATCCGAAACGTCGATGATCTGCTTGTCCAGATCGTCACCGACGGCTTCCTTGTTCATACCCAGCGCCACGTTGTCGGCAACCGTCAGGGCATCAAAAAGAGAGAAATGCTGAAACACCATGCCGACACCGTGGGCGCGGGCCTCGGACGGCCGCGCCGGCGCATAGGGCGCACCGTTGAAATGCATGGTGCCTTCATCGGGCCGCTGCACCCCGTAGATCATCTTCACCAGGGTCGACTTGCCGGCGCCGTTCTCACCCAGCAGGGCATGAACTTCGCCGGGCATGACGGAAAAGCCGACGCTGTCGTTGGCGACAACACCGGGAAACCGTTTGGTCAGTCCATCAAGTTGCAGGAGCGGTGTTTCGGTCATGATTTGCCCAGGGCCTCCGCCGTGGCGTCCGTGCGCAGCGGCAACGCCGCTTCGCCACTGACCTGCTGCAAGCGGACCAGCAGGTCGGCCGCTAACGAGACGGCGATCACCGCCGGTTCCTTGCCGTCCAGGCCCGGCAGACCGATGGGCGCGTGAAGCCCGGCAATGATATCATCGGACAAACCTGCCTCGGCCAGCCGGCGCCGGAAGCGGACGCGTTTGGTTTTGGACGCGATTAGGCCCAGATAGGCGAACCCGCCGCCCGACAAAACGGCCTGGCAGACATCGAAGTCGATGGCGTGGGAATAGGTCATGACCACGTGCCAGGCGCCGGTGGGCGCATGCCGCGCGGCATCCGCCGGATCGGCGGAAATCAGCCGGTGCACGCCGGCCGGCACGCTTGGCGGATAGCGCTCGGCAAGCGTATCGACCCAGAAAATCTCAAATGGCAGGTCCGACAATACTTTGACAACGGCCCGCCCGACATGCCCGGCGCCGTAAAGGAACAGGGGAATCTTCGATGTCCCCAGCGGCTCCACATACCAGTCGCTGACGCGTTGTGCCCAGCGGCGGGTCCGGTTGCCGGATTGCAGCGCATCAACGGCGCTCAACACGTCCTCAGGCATATTGTTCGAAATATCGCCCGGTTTATCTTCCGGGTTCCCGGCGACGCGGATCGCCTCACCGGCTTCCAGTGGACGCAACACAACGCCGGTCGCGTCAAAGCTGCCGTCACCGGCAATTTCCGAAAGCACCAATGCCTCCTTCGGCGTGACCAATTCAAACAGCAATTCCACATAGCCGCCACAGCATTGCCCCAGCGACGGCCCCAGCGGGAACGGCCGCCAAAGCCGGTGCCAGTCCGATGCGTCGTCGAGGCTTGCCGGCGCCAGCATATCGCGGGCCACCTTCAAGGCTTCCAATTCCAAGGCGCCGCCGCCGACCGTGCCGGTGAAACGTTCGGGTCCGACGACCATGGCGCTGCCCGGGCCGCGCGGCGCCGAGCCATCGGCGCGGACCACACTGGCCCGCACCACGGTGCCTTGACTGTCCACCGCCGCCGCCAATTCGCGCAGCCAGTTGCCGCTCATGCCGCCGCCTCCGTCGTTTCCGTGACGCGCTTTACCGCCGCCAGAATTCGTTCCGGCGTGGCGGGTGCGTCCAAGGCTGGATATTGACCGTAATTGCCCGCCGCGGCAACGGCATCCGACAGGGCCATCAGCGCCGCGATGCCCAGCATCAAGGGCGGCTCACCCACGGCTTTCGAGCGATGGATCGTCTGTTCGACATTTTCGCCGGGCGACCACAGATTTATCCGCATGTCCGGCGGCCGGTCTCCTAGCGTTGGAATCTTATAGGTCGACGGCGCATGGGTGCGAAGATGGCCACGATCATCCCACCACAGTTCTTCCGTGGTCAGCCAGCCGGCGCCTTGGATGAAGCCGCCCTCGATCTGGCCAAGATCGATGGCCGGGTTCAGGGACTTGCCGACATCGTGCAGGATATCAACCCGCAGCAGCCGGTTCTCTCCGGTTAGGGTATCAATGGCCGCCTCGGTCACCGCGGCGCCGTAGGCGAAATAATAGAACGGCCGGCCCTTCGCCTGTTCCTTGTCCCAATGAATTTTCGGCGTCGCATAAAATCCGGTCGCCGACAGGGGCACGCGGGCCTGGTAGGCCTGGTTGACCAATTCATCAAAAGACACCTCGGCGCCGCCGACGCGAACCCGGCCGGGCAGGAATTCCACCTCATCGGGGCTTGTCTGCCAGCGTTCGGCGGCAAAATCCTGCAGGCGTTTCTTGATTTTCCGGCAGGCATCGTCCGTCGCCATGCCGTTCAGGTCAGAGCCGCTTGAGGCCGCCGTCGCCGACGTGTTCGGCACCTTGCCCGTGTGCGTGGCGGTGATTTTGATGCGGTCGATATCCACCTGGAAGGCTGATGCCGCAACCTGCGCGACCTTGGTAAAAAGGCCCTGACCCATTTCCGTGCCGCCGTGGTTCAAATGAATGGAGCCGTCGTTGTAAACATGCACCAAGGCGCCGGCCTGATTGAGGAACGTCAAGGTGAAGGAAATACCAAACTTCACCGGGGTCAGCGCAATACCGCGTTTCAATGTATTGCTGGTCTTGTTCCATTCGCGGATCTCGGCACGCCGCTGGTCATAGTCTGAACTGTCGCGAAGTTCGGTGACCAAATCGTCAATGACGCAATCCTCGACAGTCATGTCGTAGGGCGTGACGGCGCGGCCCTTCACGGCACCCTTGGCATCGTAGAAATTGATCCGGCGGACCTCCAGCGGCTCCTTGCCCAGAGCATGCGCGATCTCATCAATAACGCGTTCAATGCCGACCATCCCCTGCGGACCGCCAAACCCACGGAACGCCGTATTCGATACGGTGTGGGTCTTGCACCGATAGGACGTGATGCGGACGTTCGGCAAATAATAGGTGTTGTCGGCGTGGAACATGGCCCGGTCGCAGATCGGCACGGACAGGTCGTAGGACATGCCGCAACGCGCCGCCTGATCAAATTCAATGCCTTCGATGCGCCCGTCGGCGTCAAAGCCGACCCGGTAATCGATGCGGAAGTCATGGCGCTTGCCGGTGATGATCATGTCCTGGTCGCGGTCGTAGCGGACCTTGGCGGCCCGCCCGGTGCGCGCCGCGACCAAGGCTGCGGCCGCGGCCGGCAGGTTGCCGTTGCTTTCCTTGCCGCCAAAGGCGCCGCCCATGCGGCGGCATTCAACGGTCACCGAATGGTTCGAAAGACCCAGAATTTTCGCCACCGTGTGCTGAATTTCGCTGGGGTGCTGGGTTGAGCTGTGGACCGTCACGTCACCATCCTCGCCGGGCACGGCCAGCGCCGCCTGGCCTTCCAGATAGAAATGTTCCTGGCCGCCCATGTAGACCCGGCCCGACAGGCTGTGTTCGGCCGCGTCGATGGCCTTATCCGCCTCGCCGCGGGCCATCACATAGGGCGCTTCCAGAAGGAAATCCTGATCCATGGCGTCGTCGATGGAAATGATCGCCGGCAATTCCTCATAATCGATGACCGCCAAGGCGGCCGCGTCGCGCGCCTGTTCCAGGGATTCCGCGGCCACGGCGAACAGCGATTGTCCGGCGTATTCAACCAGGCCCTCGGCAAACAACGGGTCATCGCCCATGGCTGGGCTGATGTCGTTCTTGCCGGGAATGTCTTCGGCGGCGATGACGCAGGCCACGCCGGGCGCCGCTGTCACGGCGCTCAAATCCATGTTCAGGATTTTCGCATGCGGCCGGTCGCTCATTTCCACATGCACCGCCAATGCGCCCGCAGGCGTTGGGATATCATCAACGAAGATTGCTTCGCCGGCGACGTGCTTGTGGCCGCTGTCATGGCGCTGTGGGGCGCGCACGTCGCCTTTCACGGCGTCACCATCAGGGCCGTCCGTGACGATGGAACTGTCGCTGCGCGACCCGGCGATGGCGGCGCCGCGTCCAACAAGACGCGTTGTAGCCAGATCATCTGCGGTTTCGCGGAAATAGCGCGCAAGCAGGTTACGGGCCGAAGCCAAACGATAGTCGGCACTGGCGCGCATGTCGGAAATCGGCGCGTAATCCGCGTCAAATGCCGCCATGGCCTCGTCCACGGTATCGGTGGTCCAGGGCTTGCCGGTCAACACGCCCTCTACATTGGTGGCGCGTTTCGGTATCGCCGCCATGCCGCCATAGGCGATGCGGGCCGATATGACCGTGGCGTTTTCAACGCGGATGGCAAAGCAGCCGCAGACCGCGGAAATATCCTGATCGAATCGTTTCGAAATTTTGTAGCATCTGAGTTCGGCGCCGGGCCCCGGCAAGGGTATTTCAATGGCTTCCAGGAATTCTCCGGACGCCCGGTCCTGCTTGCCGTAGTCGATAAAGAAATCCTCGATGGGCAGACGCCGGCGTTCCGATCCCTTGCGCAGGATCAAAATCGCGTCCAGGACGATCAACGCCGGCGGCGTGTCGCCGATGGGCGAGCCGTTGGCCACATTACCGCCGATGGTACCGGCGTTGCGGACCTGCACGGCGCCGATGCGCCGCGTCATCTCGGCGAAATCGGGAAACAAGTCGCCAATCGTCGCCAGGGCATCCGAATAGGTGACGCCGGCGCTGATGGTCAGGGTGTCCGGTGTGCGCTGAATGGATTGCATCTCCCGCACCCGGCCCAGATGGATCACGGTTTCCAATTTGCGGTGCATCTTGGTCACCCAAAGCCCGACATCCGTGGCGCCGGCCACCAACACGGCATCGGGCGTGGCCGCGTAAATCTTCGCCAGATCATCAAGACTGCCGGGCGACACGAAGCGTCGGCCGGCGGCGGTATAATCAACGGTTTCACCGTCCGCCTGATCCAGGACCCAATGGCGGTCGGCCTCAAGGCGCGCCGCTTCCCAATCCGGTGCAGCAAAATCCTCAACCTTGGCCGCCGCCGCCGCGATCGGACCGTAGCCCGTGCAACGGCAGAGATTGCCGGCCAACAAATCGGCGCTACTGTCCGCATCCATCGCCTGGCCAGAGATATAGGCGGCATACATGGACATCACGAAGCCCGGCGTGCAGAACCCGCATTGCGAACCATGCTCATCAACCATCGCCTGTTGCACCGGATGTAGCCGGCCGTCCGGCGCCTTCAGGGCCTCGACGGTGCGCACGGACTTGCCTTCCAACATACCCATGAATTGGATGCAGGCGTTAACGGCACGGTAGCGAACCTCGCCATCGATCAACTCACCAACGGCAACCGTACACGCGCCGCAGTCACCTTCGGCGCAACCTTCCTTGGTGCCGGTCAGACCGCGCGTCTCACGCAGAAATTCCAACAAAGTCAATGTCGGCGAAATCTCATCCAGGGTTTGCACCTGGCCGTTCAATCGGAAGGTGACAAAATCACGCATGCGAACCCCGCCGACACTCTCGGGGGAACTCCGTTTCAGGCCGTCGTGGATATCCCGCGGAATTTGCACGTGGACCCGCCGGTGTCCAATCCGTCATGGCCTTCTCCCTCCCTGGCGGCAATGATTGATATTGCCCTGCCGCTCATAGTACATCATCAACATGACGATGGTTGTTGCTGTTGCACAATCAATATTACCCGAACAAAGGCGTCCGACTATTTGATTATTTTTGATAATGACTAAAATTATACAATAAAATTAAAAAATCAGCACCCCCGAGAGGCAAGTCGATGACGGAAAAGACGTATGTGACCGCGCAGTCCTTGTTAGATGATTCGTTTCGCCTGGGACTTCAGGTCATGGAAGATGGTTTTCGCCCCGATTACATCATCGGCATCTGGCGTGGCGGCACACCGGTCGGCATTGCCGTTCAGGAACTCCTCAAATACCACGGCTATCCCTCCGATCACATCGCCATCCGGACCTCGTCATACACCGGCATTGAACAGCAAAACGACGAGATTCGCGTCCACGGCCTGCACTACATCATCGAAAACGTAAACGCCGATGCGTCGCTGTTGATCGTTGATGACGTGTTCGATTCCGGGCGCTCAATTGACGCCGTGATCGAACGCATCAATGCCCTGTCGCGGCGCAATGCGCCCGAGGTCATGCGGATCGCCACGGTCTACTACAAGCCATCGAAGCGCCGTGTTGATCTGGTGCCTGATTACTTCATCCATGAAACCGAGGATTGGCTGGTCTTCCCGCATGAATTGGAAGGCCTGACCGAAGCCGAGGTCACGGCCAGCAAGCCGCTGGCGCTGGGTAAATCTTAAAGGCCGCAATGGGCAATTGAACGAACCGGCCCCGGGCGCTAGAACGTCCCGTGCACGGCCCCGGCGGAGAGGTGGCAGAGTGGTCGAATGCGGCGGTCTTGAAAACCGTTGAGCCGCAAGGTTCCGGGGGTTCGAATCCCTCCCTCTCCGCCACTTCTTTCTTTCTACACCCCCCAACATCCCTCACTTAAATACCTCTAAAAGCCAAGGTAACACTTTGTTACGCGGCGAACGGTGTTTCCATTATTGTTCGTTTTTGTCCTTCCATGTTCATACAAATTCGGATATTGTGTGCGGGTATTTGATGGGGTTATTTGATCCATGGTCCGAATGATCGACCGACTTTCAGCGCTGGAAGTGGATAAGAAAACGGCGAAAGGCGTCTACGCTGACGGTGGCGGTTTGTACCTCCAGGTCGGAAAGGGCGGCGCCAAGTCTTGGATTTTCCGGTATCGCTTCGGAAAAACGGCTTCAGGGAAACCAAGAATTCGTGAAATGGGCTTAGGCGGTCTCAACACATTCTCGCTCGCAGACGCCCGCCAGAAAGCCCTACAGTGCCGAAAGCTGCTCCACGATAAAATCGACCCCATAGAGCATCGCAAAACCGAGCGTGCGGCCCGACAGGTTGAGACGGTGCAGTCTAAGACATTCCGGGAATACGGCGACGAATATATATCGTCACACAGCGCGGAATGGAAGAACTTCAAACACGCTCAACAGTGGGCCAACACGTTAGAAGCCTATGCGCACCCGATAATCGGGGACCTGCCGGTGCGGTCCGTAGATGTTGAGAAAGTGCTGACAATCCTCCGGCCCATATGGACCGAGAAACCGGAGACCGCTAGTCGCGTCCGTGGCCGCATTGAGGCAATTATCGATTACGCAAAGGCAAAGGGGCAATTCAAGGGCGAGAACCCGGCCCGCTGGCGTGGCCACCTAAAATATCTTCTGGCGGACCGTTCCAAGGTGCAAAAGGTCAAGCATCATGCCGCGCTTCCGTATTCGGAAGCTGACGAGTTCATGAAGAAGTTGGCCGGTCAGGAAGGTGTTGCAGCCAAGGGATTGGCTTTCATGTTCTTAACAGCGGCGCGTACCAGTGAAGTTATTGGTGCGGTATGGGATGAGATCGATACCTCCAATCGGGTCTGGACTATTCCCGCAGAACGCATGAAAGCCGACAAGGAACACCGTGTACCGCTATCGGAGCCAGCGATGGCAATCATCGAAGAAATGAAAACGCTCTCCAAATCAAGTTTCATTTTTCCGGGTGGCAGGGCAAATCGTCCGTTATCCAATATGGCATTCCTCCAATTGCTTAAGCGTATGGAGCGGCGAGACCTCACGGGCCATGGCTTCCGTTCGACATTTCGGGATTGGGCAGCGGAGGATACGGGCTTCCCCGGTGAAGTAGTGGAAATGGCATTGGCACATGCCGTGTCGAATAAGGTCGAAGCAGCGTACCGTCGCGGTGATTTGTTCGACAAGCGCCGGAAACTGATGGACGCATGGGCGAGCTATTGCAGCATTGCCGAGACGGATCGTGGGAAAGTTTTGACTTGGCGCCGCTAGGGTCGCTCCCGAACGCCCGGTACCGCACCGGGTTGCCGCGTCATCCGTTCCTTTGCGGGTGCCTGAGCGGAGCGTAATGAAAAAACGACAGCTTCCGAGAAAACCCCTCACCGCCGACGAAGAATCAGCGGGCGTTTCGTATTTCGGCGGTAGCGAAATTGACGATATCATTGCCACGCTTCCTGATAATGCGAACTTGGATCGGGAAGCATTCCAGCAGGCGTTGGAAACGGCGGCGGATTTGTATGTATGCCTAGCTCATGGTGTGGCTGAGTTCGACGTTGCGCCGTCCGTTGAAGCACGGCATTGGCAGCCAATTCATGCCGCACTGGATAACGCGATTATGTCCTTCAACGATTCTCCACCCTGGGCAATCCAAACTCTCCAAAATAACGCCGAATTAAAAGCAGATGCCGAGAATTTTCTTCCCGATTTTGAGGCGGAAAATTTGCCACCCGGGGCTCTACCTAGCATTTTTTATAGTGATGGGCGATTGACGATATGGCCAGTTGAGGAACAGATACGCAAGTCGATAGACAATCTCAAATGGCTACGGGATGTCGTCGCCCAAGCCGAGGCCGCAGCGAATGCAGATAAGGCCACAACGGGCGGAAATCGCGAAGATGTGGCTAGGCGGCTGATTTACCGAAGGCTCCGCATAATTCTTTCGGGACATTTCCCTGACAAATCCTTTTCTGCTTGGACGGAACGAGAAACAGACGATGTTAAGGGGCCGCTTGCTGATTTTCTTGAGGCGGTTTTTCGACCCTTGGGGATCAACGCTTCCAGGGCCACGCTCGTGAAAGCGTTTCGACGCGCCAACGGGACATAATGTTGCAGGGCTGACATCGTTATGTCCCCGTGAGCACCACTTCCATCTATTGATATGTTCATCCTCGTATTAAGGGCGCCACCATTGGCGTCACCGTTCCCCCCAACGAGGAGTAGACATCATGTCACTCAAACATAGTCCCGACGGCGCGGACCCGCGCGAAAGCGTCACCCGTGCAGCTTGGTCAATAAGCCAGTGGTGCGACGAGGCCGGTATTGGCCGTGTCAAGACCTACGCCGAAATCAAACAAGGCCGCGTCAGAGCAAAGAAGTGCGGCAAGCGCACCCTGATCATCACCCCTCCGGCGGAATGGCTTAACAGCCTTCCCGACATGGGAGGTGCAAATGCAGCCTGATACTTCCGCGATAAGTAAATCTTCTTATTTCGCAGGTCTCACTGCGTCCGAATTAACCGCCTTCATCAACGACGCCTCGTCCGGAAGGGCACATTTGAAAAGTATAGCGCAGGCGATCCGCGACGCAGGGTTGGTTCATTCCCTGATACTTCGCGGCGAGAAATACCCGCCGCTGCCTAAGCGCCTACGTAGCCGCCCTGTCCTGTTTGTCGTCGGCGATGACCTGTACACGGCAATGGGGCCGGACGCGTTTCACCGAAAATCCTTGAGGCGCGCCTTCCGGGGAGTTCGGCTGGTAGTTATTCATTGCGCGGAAGCATCAGCCCAACATTACGACGTAGCGACAGCGGTGGCGCTGGCGGCTGGAAAAAGCATCATTATCGAGAGCCAGCCGAGCCATGAAAAAGAGTGGCTTGCGTTTGTGGGGCACCATGCCCCTCAAGCCTCCATCATAATGGTGACGCCGAATTGCGCCTCTTATTCTTACCAGCAAGGGAATGCCTAACCATGGCCGCTGCGTCCCAGCCATTTGTGTTCAAAGGCCCTCCACCGGAACCTACTGGCTATTACGGAGAGCACGCCCGCCCCCTCGTAGAACTGGGCTACGATGTCACGCCCGTCAATGGGAAGGCACCAATCCTGCCGGGCTGGCAGAAGCGGCCCGAATGTGCCCTAAATTTCGGCGCGTACAACGGTGCCGGTGTCGGGATTGTGGCTGGAGGGGCGCACAACGTCATTGCGCTGGACATCGATATCCTTGACCGGAACGCGGTCAACGTTCTCAGGGACCTCGCACTTGATCACCTCGGCTTCGCGCCCGAGCGCATCGGCAAGGCCCCTAAGACCATGCTGGTCTACCGGTGCACTGAACCGATCAGAAAACTCAAGACGGGCGTGTACGATATTTACGGTGTGGACGCGGCTGTTGAGGTCCTTGCCGAAGGGCAGCAGTTTGTCGCGTTCGGACTACACCCAGACACCGGCCAACCATATTCCTGGCCCAACGACAGCCTTGAGGACTTCCCCGTTGATAAACTACCGCTTATCGGGCCTGACGGGATCAAGTGGTTTCTTGAGCGTGCCGAGGCGACATTAGCCGAATACGGTACTCCAAAGGCTAAGTCGCGGAGCAGCGGGGGCGGGGATAAACAGTTGACACCGCCGCTTACGGAACACGCTAAAATATTCAAAGTTCGCGAACACAGCCAACAATCATGGCCTGAGGAAATCGAAGCAGCCGTCAGCGCTATTCCAAACAACGACTGCCACTACGACGATTGGGTGCGCATGGCACACGCGGTCAAGGGGGCACAAAAGGGCATGACGGCGGACGGCGGTAACGCGTTGTTCTTTAAGTGGTCACGGAAGTCCGCAAAAAACGACGATACCGCCACGCTGGGGTTATGGAATTCGATCACGGAGGTCCGCGAGATCGGTGCCGGGACAATCTTCGATTGGGCAAAAGATTACGGTTTCGATATTGGCCAATGGCGAACCGAACATTCGCCGATGGCACAGATCACGCCGAGCGGCGACTTAATCCTGGACCCTGCCGACCCGTTGGCAACAGCGCGGACCATCCTGGAACGAGAATTCACCGAGAACGGCTTGCGGACGCTACATCATCAGAGCGGTGAGTTCCGTAATTGGGTGAACAACCACTATCCCGTCGCCGACAGTGATGACATTAGAGCAATCGGTTATCGCGTGCTCGACGATGCAATGCGGCCAACTAAGGAGGGACTAACCCCGTTTCAACCGACAGCGGGGAAGGTCAACAACGCTATAGATGCCCTCAAAGCCGCCGCTAATCTCAACAGCGCGACGACCGCGCCGGCTTGGCTCGATGGCAGTAGTGATCCAAATCCTCGGCAAATCCTGGCAATGAAAAACGGCCTGCTAAACATCGCGGGCAGACAACTGATGGCGCCGTCTCCGCTGTTCTGGACCTTTAACGCTCTCAACTATGTCTACAAACCAAACGCCGGTTGTTGCGAAGAGTGGCTGAAGTTTCTGGATAGCATCTGGAACGAAGATCAGGCGTCCATCGAAGTCTTACAAGAGATTTTCGGGTATCTGTTGACCGGCGACACACGTCAACAAAAGGCGTTTCTTCTGGTTGGACCTAAGAGATCGGGGAAGGGCACCATCGCGCGCCTCCTGACGGCCTTACTGGGCTCAAACAATGTTTGTGCGCCGACATTGGCAAGTCTATCCAGCCAGTTTGGTTTGGCACCGCTGATTGATAAGCTGGTTGCGATCATCGCCGATGCGCGGCTTGGTAGCCGTGCCGACCAACATCAGATTGCTGAACGTCTACTGAGCGTTTCCGGCGAAGACGGCCAAACAATTGACCGAAAGTACTTGCCTCCGTGGAACGGGCGACTTCCAACGCGGTTCTTCGTCATGAGCAACGAACTCCCGAGGCTTGCGGATGCGAGCGGGGCACTTGCAAGCCGCTTCATCATCCTGCAGATGACCCGGTCGTTTTACGGGAAAGAGGATCAAGGATTGACGGAGCGTCTGCTTGGAGAATTGCCGGCAATCCTCAATTGGGCACTTGACGGTCGAGATCGACTTGCCAAGCGCGGCCACTTCCAGCAACCGGAAAGCTCTGTAGAGGCAATGCAGGAATTGGAAGACCTCTCCAGCCCGACAGGCGCATTTGTTCGCGATCGTTTGGAGGTCGGACCTCTGCACGAGGAGAGCATCGATGCCGTTTATTGTGCATGGAATCAGTGGTGCGAAGATCAGGGCCGCGACTATCCCGGTACAAAGGCCACCTTCTCTCGTGACCTTCGCGCGGCTGTGGCTGGCTTGGAGACGAAGCAAAAGCGTCTCGGGGGCGGTCGGCCCCGCTTTTTTGTCGGGGTTCGGCTGATTTGACGGAATTGTCACGCGGTGTCACGCGTGACTATGCATTGTTTCACTCTGAATTTATTAGGGAAAAAAGAAGAAAGATAAAGTTAGAGCAACAATAGGGCGGACCGCGTGACACCGCGTGACAGGTGCGACCGCGGTCGTCGCATCGAAGGAGCGATCTCTATGACCCAAACATGCAAAGTGTGTTCGCATCAAGACCGTCATGCGATTGAGCAGGATATTGTGTCCGGGCAACCGCTTCGCGTCATAGGGCGCCGATGGGCCATTTCAAAAGATAGCGTGCGCCGGCACCGCGATGCCCATCTTCCAAATGCCGTCATCGCGGCTCACGAAGTCGCTGAGGGCGAGCGTGGAAGCCAGTTGCTGCAGCGTACCCGTGACCATCAAGCGAGGGCCATGCGGATATACCAGGACGCTGAGGCCACTGGCGACAGCCGTGTCGCAATTGGCGCGCTTCGGGAAGTGCGGTCCGGCTATGAGCTTGAGGGCAGGTTGACAGGCGAACTCGCCGGCAACACGCAGCACTCCGTCAACATCAACGTCGGGGCGGTATTGAGCGAATTGGAGCGGATGACGATGCGGGATATCACGCCGAGGCGCGAAGCTATTGAGTTCAGGGATGATGGGCCAGGATCGAATGACGATGACGGGAATGACGAAAACGACGATTAGACGGACTCGGCCTCCGCCAACTAGCTATGAAATCCAGTGCATGTATATGGACATCGCCGAATTACCCACACATCTACCCTCATTTAGAGGCAGATTAATGGTGCCCAAATAGATATTCCCCTCCCCTGGGGGGGTACCCCCATGGCCGATCTGGGGCCCCAGCGATCTCGGTCTGGTCCCATAGGAGGTCCTTCCACCACCCGCGCCGCTGAATAAATATGTTCAAATTTCTGGAGATTTCGACAATTCGAACATTGGTGTCCGTTTCTGGGCGCTAACGGGATGTATTTGGAAGTGATTGCAGACAAATTGGGCCAAATGCACAATTAGTCCAGAAACTGAAAGCGCCTGGCACATGATTTACTGGCACTCGTAAAAATCCTCATTCATAATTCGATTTCTCAGGAGGCGAGAATGGGTGCAATAAATTTTGAAGCATCAGCAATGTTCGGGAGCCTATCCGACATCATTGGCACCAAATCCGGATTGGCTTTGAACAAGCCTCAAATCATAGATTTACTGGCGCGTGATGAAGATGGCAGTTTTCACGAATTTTTAGAGTTTGAAGGGGATGAAGATTGGGTTCGGATACGATCCGAGACCTTTGAAGCAATGGTCGAATTTCTGCTTTTCTCAGTTGGGCGACTTGAACGACCCGTTAATCTAATGCCAGGCGTTCGCCAATACCACCAATACAAACATGATCCGTCAGCACTAAAAATAGTTCATGAGATAGCCGAAAGGTTCCATGATTTCTTGGACGTTGCACTGAGAAACCCTGAACTGGCGCCGGGTCAGAAAATCGACCCAACACCGTTCATACAAAAATGCGTTGATGAGTACGGAAAGCTGGGGTTGGAGATCGCTGATCAATTTATCAGTGATTTTGCGATCCGGCTTGAGATTAGCTCTTCCCATTTTCCCTCTGTTTCCGAGTGGGCTGATGTAGCCGAGTTGGAAGATTTGTTTCAATCAGAAGGGCTTGGTACATTTTATGGACGCTTTTTTGATCAGCGGTACATCGACTATCTCCATCGGAACTTCGAAGACATCGACCGGATCAACTGGCGCAAATTTGAAGGACTGACCGGCGAATATTTCGACCGCGAAGGTTTCCAAGTGGATATGGGGCCAGGAAGGAATGACGACGGTGTTGATGTGCGCGTCTGGAAACCGGGCGACGATATTGAGGCACCTCCAGCGATGATAATTCAATGCAAGCGCCAGAAATCGAAAGTCGAAAAAGTTATAGTGAAGTCCCTCTACGCTGATATTCTCGACGCGGACGCATCCTCAGGGTTAATCGCTACCACCTCTCAATTAGCCCCTGGCGCTAGGAAGGTTTGTGCCGTGAGGAAGTATCCGATTGCCGAAGCCGACCGCGAGACGCTGCGGAAATGGATCGGGGAAATGCGGAAGCCAGGTATGGGGATGGCGACTTGAACGGGGGGATAGCAGGAAAAGCCGTTCAGGGTTAGTCTCATTACATGAGTATTACAAAGCGCTTCCTATTTGATCGAAATCCTGATGATGATGATGCCCGGCGCCGGATCGGGGACGCCAATTGGCATGGCTGCAAAGTGTAAACCGCGATGGCTCATGCAGATATAATTGAGGCTTTTCTAACCCTGAACGATAAGGCATTGGTGGGCATGCCCAATTGGGTTGAGCAGCCCCGCGCCGGCGAATTGATGGCCACTTGGCAGATTGAGGCAGACGGCGTGATTACCGAGAACTTTGAGGTTCGGGCACTTGCCTATCCAAACGTGGCAAGGACACTACAGCCTTATTTCAAACTCGGACTGTTTTACCTAAAAACACCGGTTTGCCGGCTTGACTTTCAACGAGACAAAACCCATTTCAACCAACCGCACCGCCGGCCCCCACATGTCCCACCAGGCATGGTCCAAGGTGAACACTGGCATGACTTTGCAGATAATAAATTCCTTTTTGAGGCTGCCAAAATGCCAACTCGATTTCAGTTTGCCGTCGCGCCCCCACACAGGATAACAAGATTTGAACAGGCTTTTCATTGGTTTTGTGATACGATAAACACCGCAAGAGAAAATCATCAAGTTGTCGATTTACCAGTTAGGACACGTTTGCTTTGACTTGCCCGGACTACATATCAAAGGCCCTAACGGACCTCCAATATTGTGTTGCGATTGGCGACAGTCAGATCAGTGTGGCCACGCATTGCCTTTATCCGGACGGCGGCGGAGTTAGTGTCGTCATCACTAATTTGGGGACTGAGTTCATGGTTTCGGATGGTGCCGGCGCCTATGAAACACTATCAGGGTACAGTAAGAAGCCAACGAATTGGGATCGGTTCCTGAACAGGTTCGCGGCGCCTTATGAGCTTAAGGCGGATGCTTGCGAAATTGTGACCGAAAAGCCTGTTTCGGTGGATGATCTACCAGCAACAATCATTCTGGTTGCCAACGCCTCCAAGGAGGCGGCGGACACTGGTATGACGGTTCTTAAGCTGGAACGCTTGAAACGTTTCCGAGAAGTGTTCGATGACTTCGTTGAGCATAAATTTTCTCGCGCTGAAAGAATAAAGAATTTTTCCATAGCCGGGGAATCAAACAAACAACATCGCTTCGACTACGCTATTAGCCTGGCAAATGGTGGCAAGCTACTTACAGACCCTGTTGCGCATGATGGGAATGCGATCAATGCAAAGGTGGTTTCTCATCTAGACGTGAAGCACGCCAAAATTGCAGGGATTTTTCAACGTCTCGTTTATGACGACCGTCAGGAGTGGCCGTCATCCGATCTGCATTTGTTGAAAATGAGCGCCGAAACCGTTCCTTTTTCAAAGGCCGATCAGACTTTCGTGGAAGCCGCCGGCGATTAACACAAAAAGCCCGGCGCCCTCTACTATTTTCACCCCGCCCCAATCGGCGGGGGTTTTGGTTGTTAAGACCAAATCATTATAACCCACCAGGATTTGCTTGGATATATGATGGGGATAAGCGTGGGCTTCCTCCACTCCCCGGGCGCGCGCCCCATGGCTGATCTTGGGGCCCCGCGATCCTTGTCTGGTCCCATACAAGTGCAACTAGCCACGCCCACTAGTTCAAAAATTATTCGGCTTTCCTGACGGTTTCCAATCGGAAATTCGATAAAACGGATATGCCGATACGGGAAACCATAAAATTACCGATGAAAAACCGACGGAATTAACGGAATTGGTCATTTCCGTATCGGATTTCCTGGTCCCACAATACCCCGGTCACGGTAAGCGTTGAATATCGTGACCGAAGTGGAGCCTTACTGCACTTTCGCAACTGGACGGAAACTGGCCTTTAATCAGGTCGGGCAAATTTGTCTGAGAATCACCCGAAGCGGAAGTTCAGAAATCAATTTCCTTCGCCAAGTCCAAGATGTTCAGGGCAAAGTTGCCCAGCAGCATATGCCTCCAAAAGAGCACGATGGCGCGTGTCGTCAACGGCTATGGAGCGAAACTGGTACGTGTTTCTCAGCTTGGAACCATCTTCCTTCAAATACTTTCTAGTGAAAGAGGAATTGCCAGACATGTGGTCGCGCAATCGCTGGTAAATGCCCTCTTTTCCCCTAGGTGTTCTTCCCACATGAACAACTATCCCAGATGGATTGTGGATCACATAGACGCCTTTTTGTTTCGGCGCGATCAATTTGCCCCGCAAAGGAGGAAACGTCTGAAGCGGATTTTTCATTAGCCTAGTGAAGAGAGCTGTCACCGTTTTCCGTTCGCGTTTTTGTTTGGAGGTCATCATACTATTGCTCCTTTTCTACATGCGTATCCGCCGGGGATTGTTCGCGTGCAGGAAGATAGTATGACAGACAAAAAAATTGACGAACTCCTCCAGGGTCAATGGACACAATTACCAAGAGCCGACGGCTCATTAGGATATGCCTTGTTTCGTGAAGGATTTAAGGCGGTGGTGATCCCTGACGATAAAGAAGAATTTCCTTGGGCATGGCACATAGGAGACAATATGTGTGGGGTTGCGGTCACGCCTATGGAGGGCATGCAGGAAGTTGAAGATATTCTAGAGCTGCTTAAAGCGGGCAAACTTGTGTAAGGCCCATGCAGTCCGTCACCCACGGCCCCCGGCGGCGGCAATGCCGACATGATCCGCGACTTGGTTCACGACTTCCGGGCGGCGTCGCGGCAGCAGTTGAAGGATGAATACCCCGGCATTGCGGCAGAGATGCAGACGTTGAAAAACGATGCGATGGCGGCGGCTGTGCGGTGATGTTATTTCGTGTCCCGAGTTTCATCCGCAGTCGTATCGACCTCAGGGGAGACGTCTCTGTTGATCAGGACGATGAAGAAAGTGGCAACCAGCATTATTAGTCCCCACTGATATAAAAGTTGGGTTAAATCGATTTCAATAAGATGTGTGGGTTCGGGCGGGCGTAAAATAAACGCGTGTCCTTTGCTAACGCTAGGCCCGTTAGTCTCGAAACGCCATGGTGGGAATAGCCCCATCCCGAAACTTGATGCCAGTGCCGTAAGCAAAATAATCTTGCGTTTATAGAAATTACTCCGCGATGCGAACTTCTTAAAACCACCACGAAAAGCGGTTATGAGGATTGCTAGCGCCCCGAATAAAGCACCCATCACAGCCCCGGAAGCGCCGACATTTATCATCCGGTCAGTTAAGGTCGGTTCACCATAAACCGCCGCATCGTCGAGATATTCTTTTATGCTAAACCCGTCGGTAGGGTTTTCAGTATCCGCAGCAAATACGTTTGAGCGCTGACCGTCCCAAACAGCCACACTTACGATCAAAGCCACAAGCGCGGGGATGATGAGGCGGGTCATTTGCAGGGATAGGATTTAGCCAAAGCTTCAGCGATCAATGTGGGAGCGGCAAACTGGTGTTTTTGCGGGTTCCTCATTAGCCAGTTTTTTACAACATTCTTCACTGTCCCCAAGGCAACCCATTCGGGGGGACAAAATGTAAAACCACCGGCGCCCTTGCCGGCCCCTCTAATGGCATCCGTCGCCCCTGTGATATAGCCGAGACAAAGAGCTTGGTAGGTGCCTTCGCCGCTCTTGCAATTTCTGTGTAGCAAGTTTCCATCTTTAAATACGGGATCCCCCCAAGCCGGTGACACCAAGCACACTACTAACGCCGTCAATATCAGTTTTTTCATCGTCGCGCTCCCCCATTGCCGCACTGATGATAGCGCAGCGGGGCGAGGGTAGAAAGGTGGCTTGGTCGCACAGCGTGTCAGCACCGGAACTCAAAGAACCGATGGGCCCACAGTCGAAGCAGTTCATGGTCGATCTGGTCAACGGCAAGCGGGTGCGCTGCGAGTTGGACGGCACCAAGACCTATGACCGCTTCGTCGGCATATGCTACCGTAACGGCAGGGACATCGGCGCGGCGGTCATTGAGGCCGGTCTGGCGCTGGACTGCCCGAGGTTCTCGGACGGACGATATGCCGTGCATGAAACTGAGGGAGCGACAGCGCGGATCAAGCTGGCGGGATACTGCACGAAATGATGAACTACGAGATTTCAGTAGAGGTTCTCGCGGACGAAGGCCTGGTAAACAAGGCATCCTATCACCATTGCTTTTTCAGCGCGGTGCCACGCATCGGTGACAACATCTACCTCGCGGATTTTGTTGATCAGAAAATTGAGGAAGGCCGTCCAGTAATAGATTGGTACGAGGTCGTCGGCGTCGAGCATTTCCCCAGACACAAACGAAACCAAGAACCTCGGATCAACATCCAAGTGAGGGCGATCCGGTTGAGATGACCGCCACCCTCGCCAACCTCGTCGCCAACGACAACGACCTACGCCTGTTCTGCGACGGCTGTGGCCGGTGCGCCGATGTGGATGTGGGCGCCCTGGTTGATCAGTACGCCCCGGCCATGGCGTTGCCGGAAATTGGTCGGTGGGCGCGGTGCCGGGGATGTGGGGCGAAGGGCGGGAGCGTTCAGGTGGTGGTGGATGTGTGATGAAGGTAAATCAACTCACAGACTTGATGACGCCTAATAGGGCTCTCTTTACGTCTGGATCCTTGATGGCCTCCAATCTCTTTGCCGCACGGTAGACAGCCAGGGACCCGCGCTCTTCGGAAGTTTCGGTTCCAAGCCCGTCCGTGAGGACCGAGAACGGAATGCCGAGCCCTTTGCAGATTTCGAAAGCCTTCGACATGCTGACCCGGTTTGCGCCTCTCTCATATTTCTGCACCTGCTGAAAGCTAATACCTAGCGCATTCCCAAGGTCGGTTTGGGTCCAGCCCTTGGTCAAGCGTTGATCCCGTATGCGTCTTCCGACTTCTACATCGATTGGATGGTACGGCATGTGCATTCTCCCGATTTAAAGCTATCCAAAGCCCAACCATTGTCATTTATGATTTGCCGCTAACCTACTTCGTTTTACGTGTTTTTGCTGGCGCATTAATCGGCGAATGAATCGTGCTATCGGCATCGAGACAATTGCAGTAATGTCCGCCGCCAACCAAAGGAGGCTGTCATGAAACGCCGCAACCCCGTGGCGCGGAATCTGCTATCCCCAAAGTACCGAAAGCGGATTGTCAGAGACCGAACCAAATTCACACGAAAGACTAAGCACAAGCCCCGGCCCCTGAGCCGGGGTTCTTCTTTTGGGTCGTTAGCGTGGTAAGGTTCGTCAATGAATTCGGGGAGGACAGGAAATGGCGAAACCAAAAAAGAAACCGGCGAAGAAATCCAAAAAAGGGACAACCAAAAAACCTACGAAACGGCCTACCTTTAACCGGAACCAAGATACGACCAGTGTTCTGGGCGGTCCTATGCAAAACACAATACGTTCAGCTTTCTTGAATCGATCGTGAACTCCATTGCAGCCCGCGACCCTTCAAAACCTCGTCGCAAACGATAACGGCCTGCGCGTCTTCTGCGGAACTTGTGACCGTGTGGTGGAGCTGGACGTGGCGGCGCTATCCGCTTGGTCACAAAAAGGTCACGAACTGATAAGTACGAGCAAGGATACGCCGGGATCAAAACGCAGAGTCGAAGGGGAAAAGGACGGAAATCCGTACGAATGCGGATGGGTTAACACGGGGCAAAACAACCTAATTGGAATTTCAAGACCGCCGCATTCGACCACTCTGCCACCTCTCCGCTGTTGATATTATTGGACTTTTTGGTTTGACAGAAATTCGAAAAACAACAAAAGGTCACAAATAGGTCACAACATTATAGTGCGTCGTTCTCGATGCGTTTACCTAGCGCAGCACGCAGGGCAGTGTCTACCCTAATTGCAGCGTCTTCCTGCATCCCCGGCATAACGTGAGAATAAAGATCCAGGGTAACGGCGATAGTTGTGTGTCCAAGTCGTTCCTGGGCAACCTTCGGGTGAACACCCTCTTTGAGCAATTGGGTGGCGTGGGTATGCCGGAGATCGTGGAACCGAACTCTCGGAATACCTGATACGTTCCGGCAATGGCAACGGTGGCACCGGGCAATGGAACGGAATGCCGCCTAATGAGAACAATAGATCGCAACGGAACGTATCGATTCGCAAGGGCGGGACGAGCGTCAAAGGTTCAATTTCAAATCAGGCCCGGCAAGATTGGTCCCCGTCGCAACATGCAAACGGTATCGGCGGGGGCGGCGACGTGCGCGACAGACCGGCGGTGCCAATTGACGCATGATCAAACCTAACTGGCCCATTGATGAAATCGACTATCGCCTTCGTGAACGCGTGGGCGAACTAGTCGTGTCCGTCTCGGGTCAAACTGGCATCCGGCGCGGTAATGAGATGCGTTTCGGCAACAAGGGCGGTTTGAAGGTTGATATCTCCGGTGCCGATAAAGGCCGCATAACACCCTTCGACGGGGCCGGGAAAGGAATGACCCCATTCCAGTACATACAGTCCGAAATGCGTTGCTCATTTCCCGAAGCCGTTCAATGGGCCGCTAAATGGTTGGGCTTGTCACCCGACTTTAAACCAGATCCGGAAACGGACCGGCGCCGTAAGGAGCAGCGGGAGCGCGACCGCCAAGAAACTGACGCACGGGAACAAGCCGAACGGTCCAGACGTATCGATCTTGCGATCAAAATATATGAACGCAGCGAAGACCCGGCGGGAACACCCGCAGAAATCTATTTGAGGGCGCGCGGTATCACGGTGCGCTTGCCATCCGACATTCGTTTCCTTCCCGCAGAAAATGGCAAGTTCGATGCATTGGTCGTCGTCGCGCGAAACGTCGCCGGGGACATCTGCGCGGTACAGCGGGTGTTCATCCACGACGGAAAGAAAGCACCGGTTGTTACGGTCAACCGACATTGTCGGAGATGCATCCCGACGTCATTGCCGAGGCTGTCCGATGGAGTATTTGCGAGGCCGGTCTAATCCAGGTCATTGGCCGTGGTCGCGCCGTTAATCGGACGGAAGAGGACCCACTGCAAGTTGATGTCATCAGCACCATGCCGCTGCCGTTGGAAGTCGATGAAGTGCTGGCTAAGGACGCCATCGAACCGAACCCGTTCACCGTCATGGCGGCCAGGGGGGTGGTGATTGATGAGAAGGCGACGAAGGGGAAATGGCAGGTTGTCCAGAAGGTTTTACCGGATTTATTTGATTCCGACGACGCAGCAAGAATGGCGCTCAAACGAACAAACGCTAATAAGATATATCTATTAGCAAATGTTCGTTTGAGTGGTTTTGTACACGCCCTTATCAAACTTGAGAATGCTCGCTATGCCGTGCCTGTGTGGATCGACGCCAACAGGGATAAGCCACGCGAAGTTGCCGAAAAGTTGGTTGGCCCCTTGACGGCGTTCGAAATCTTGCCAGTCGAAGCCGCTCAGTCATCGGCGGGTGCAGAAGGCACCGAATTAAATGTTGCTCCTGTCGTCTATTTAGAACCACCTGTGCAATCTAAATAACGCTGCCAAAGGGTTTGATACAGGATCCTTTCGAACTGGTTTGCCATTTCCTCGTTTGTTTACCTCAGTTGCCGATCAAGTTTCGAAACCATCGGATTACGCTCTTCAGATGATTAACCGCCCTGTCATATCGTTTCCCATATGTATGCTATCGGCCCCGCTTCGATCCGCAGCACGACGAGTGAGGAATCAGTTTGGTCTCGTAGACATAATTTAGATTGGCATGCATACTGATCGCGAAACATTCTTCGTAAGCCCTTTGTGAGAGAAATGATGTTGAAAGCAAGTTCACGGATTTCCTTGGTGCTTCTTTTAGCGCTTTCAATCGCTGGCATGGGTACATCTCGGGCAAAGGCTGAACCGACGCTTGCTGAGACGATTCAATATTTGAACACTTATCGGTCGCAAAATCCTGCATTTAAAGTGTTTGAATATTTACACTTTGGGGGCACAAAAATTGGCGTACTATATGTCGGTGCTCAAGAGGTGGATGGGTTCGCGGAGGTATATGATGTGAGGGATATTATTCCCTCTTTTACAATTAAAAAGGTTAAAAATAATTATTGGATCGGGCTTAAGTGTCGGAACGGAAACTGTGTTGATTCGGTGGAATATCGAAATTGTACGGGCAGAACAGCAAATTCTTGTAGGCGCGACCCCGATCCCCCCTTGATTGAAAATCGACGCCCTAGTACCGGCTTTTCCATCCGCTCAGATCGGATCGGCAATGCCAAAAGGGCAGTCCACCACATGTTCAAAAATCTATTAGGAAACTAAGAAACCAATGCCGCCAACTGGTGGAGAGTTCGGAAGGAGAGACTTCCAAATCATATTTAAGAAACTCTCAGTGCGCACAAGTGCCCTAGAAATCAACACCTTCCCGCCAAGGCTCGTCCTTCAACGATGGTCCGTCGCGTAGCTTGGTGAACGCGCTCGCCGCAATATTAAGGCGCCATACGGATGCGTAGTCACTCCACGGGTCGAACAGGAATCGGCAACCTCCGTCTGCCTCCAAACGCATGTCATGAACACCCCAGTATTCTTTTCCGCTTTGCCTAAATTCCGGCTCCAGTTCGCTTTCGGAAACACCGCGTCGGCGAAAATAATCTTGGCCTCCGCGATCAAAATCGAACAGCGTCACACCCTCTCCGCCGACCGCGAACCAGGTTCCGTCGGCGGCGATGACCGCACAGGTTGGGTCGCCATGGTGATCGGCGATTTGCCATTCGCCGCCATTGGATTTGTTGATGAGAAGGACCGCTTCGTCCACGTGGTAGATTTGAAAGGATGAGGAGTCGGCAAGCGTCACCCGGCTGGAAAGTGGTGGCGGTTGAGCGGCAATGGAAGCGACGGTTTGTTCTTGGCCATCATTGGAATCGGCTCCCGGTACGGTCCCCTCGTCGATCATCCGTTGGATGTTCGCTTTCATTATCTCCGCTTCTGCGTCCTCATCGATTTCTTCGGCGGTATCGACCAACAACGGCGCCAGGAGCGCGTCAAGGGCCGCCATCAGCGCCGGATCGTCCATCTCTCCGGCGATCTCGATGGCGCGGCGGATGTCCTTGGCGGAGAGTTCGAACAGGGCAGCACGCCCGGACCAATCAGGCGTTAAAGACGAATACTCCGGCAGTTCCGCCATGGCGTGACAGACCAGGGCACGGGACAGATCAAATTGTTCCCCATCGCTCAGATGCAGAAGGCTGAGTTTGAACCAGGCCCGCTGGCGGCTTCGTTCGTCACTTGTCGCCAGCGTATAGCGACGCTTCGCTTCAACTGTATTCGCAGGGAAATCCTCAACCAGAAAATGAATGTCGCCCAGGCAAAGTGCAGCGATGCCATCACCCTCATCGGCAGACTCCTCGTAGAAGGCTCGTTCGGCCTCGGGGTCCGGCACCCCGCCGGCTTCCCATGTGTAAATACCTTCCATCACGCCGCTCGATGGCGGGCAAACACCGTCATCGTCCGCCGGTTCGATAGAAAAAACCTCGCCCGCCCGCTCAAGAAATATCGCCATCCAGCATAGGGCGTTTCCGACGCCATCGATTTCCGTTTCGCCGGCCTTCGCCGATGCTGCGACTTCGGAGGACAATTTTTGCCATGCCGCCGCCGTCATCGAGGCGTCGATATGCTCCTGCATGGCCTCGGGTGTCGCCTGCAGCAACTTGCGGAGGCTCACCGGATCGACATGGCGGCGCACGTAGCGTACTGCCGCCGGTGTCAGCTTGAGGAAATCCTCCAGCATGAATTCGTTCATGACGCGGCACCTTCTGATCTCAGACAGTTTTCTTTTTGAGGAACCCGGCTCACGTTTGTGCATCACCGAACGGGAGAATTATTCGCAAGGCGAGGCGCCGCCATTTCTTATTAGCGTAGGCCATTTCGTTTGTCGCGTTCAATCGAACATTCGGTGTTGGTATAGGCCGGAAGGTTATATGTAATGCGGCCACACCTTTTCAGCGTCTTACCTTCAGGACCAATTCGGTGGCATCGCCATTCTCCATCGTATTTGAACAAGATGTCTCGTCTTCCCGAAAGTTCATGCGAGACGACATACTCGTGAATGTTTTTCGCCGCACCTCCTCTGGTGCAGGACGTATACATGACCCTCGTGATTACATTGAACCGTGGGATAGCACCGCCCGACCGAGCTATTTCCGGTGCTTTTCGCTGGTCAAACGGGTCTCTCGGGGTTGCTCCGCCCGGCCTGTCAAAGGGATCTGTAGTTGATCCGATGGGCTTATCAAAGGGGTCACTCGAAGTTGCTGCGCCCGAATCGCCAAAGGGGTCTGGTTTTGTGGGTCTGCTTGGCGATCTCGTGCGACGCACCCCATACCCGCCAGATGACCTCGGCCTACGGGAGATTTCGTCTTCAGCGCCGTTCCGTTCCTGCCCTCCTCGGGTCGCCGAAATTCGCGGTACACATTTGAACCTTGTGCCACTTTCATTCATCCAAAATCGGTCCCCTCGTGCATAACATTGTTTGCATTTGCGAATGGCCGCAAAATATTCATCTTTCAGCCAAATATAGCTGCAATTCCAACCCCGCCCATGCTTGTCCTTCATCGTTCGCCCCGCGAATTTGTCCGATGCTGCCTGAGCTTGTGCGGTGGCGGCTGAGTGCCCATAGAATATGGCTGCTGCCGTAACGAATAACGCTAAGAACCTCCATTGGATCAAAACTTTCATGGCCGGCATCCTGTCACCGCAAGTGTTGTCTGTAATCGCCGCACATATCATATCATTCGCGGGGCCGCATATCGCCCTGGGTTTCCGTATCTCCTATAGATTTCTCCTTGGGAAAACCTAACCCAAAGCCGACGGCGAAGGTCATTTGCCAGATGATGAAGACGGCCATGAACGGATAGCCGTCCTTCGAGATCGAGAGCAATTCGAAGATGGGCCACGGGGCAATCCCGGCGACGCCGCAGGCAATGACCATGCCGATGGCGAGTCGCCAGTTGTGGTAAAACGGGAATATGCGCCAGATCGCAAAAATCAGGATGGTGCCGCCGGCCATGCCGGCTGCCGGCATGACGATGACGTTGTACGCTTTGCCGAATGATGCAACGGCGGCGACGCTGAGCCCCACTGCCACAAAGTTGCCAAAGGTCGAAAAAACCGCGAAATTGCCGGCCTGCGGCAAGGTCGCTAATTTTGCCCGCACCAGATAAAAACCGATCAACAGGCCGAAGACGAGGCCCGGCACAACGGCCAGGAATGCCATCGTTCCACCGTCGTGGGGCACAAGGCCAGACAGGGCACCGGACAGGGCGCCGATGGCCCCCAGCTTGACGGCGCGGTGATCAATTCTCCATGTCATTCCGGCGGCGCCTCCGCTGTCGCTCGCCACAGTATAGGGCATTCCCCAATACCGGCCACCTCCAGGCGTGGCATGTGTCGCGGCGGTCGGGATTGTCGCGGCGCTTCATGGCATTTCCGTGCCGGTTACCGTCATACAATTGCCATGGATGGGTGGTCACTGAAGATGGGACCGTTGGATGCCCGCCGGTTGCGCCGGCGATGCATAAGCGGGTAGGCTTGCCGATCTGTCAATCCGGACCGCTGACGGGCGACAGCAACTGGAGGCACTATGATTAGGACCACAACTATTGTAGCCCTTGTCCTGGCTTTCTGGGCACAGACCGCGCGGGCAGATTTCAAGCAAGATGTTCTTTTGTGTTCCCACAAAGCCGCGCCCGATGATGTGAGGATACGCGCCTGTTCGCGACTCATGTTGCCTGAGCGGTTTTCAAAACTGAATCTCTCCAAGATTTATATCAACCGGGCCTCTGCCTACATCAACAAATCACGGTGCGATGAAGCCATTTCAGATTTGAACCAGGCTTTGCGGCTTACACCGAAAAATCCGCGAGTATTTTTCACCAGGGCAAAATGTTTTGAGGTCATTGAAGAAGATAAAGCTATCGCCGATTTCAGCCGCGCCATTGAATTGAAACCGGATTTCGCCGAAGCCTATGCCCGGCGTGGCATTATCTATGCTGAGGGCCTCGGGGATGTGAACCGGGCGTTTGCCGATTTCAATCAGGCTGCCCGCCTGGGGACAAAGAACCCGGAGGTTTTCGTCTTCCGGGGGGCAATCTATTCGCAAAAAGGCCGGCTAAATGACGCCCTGGGGGACTTCAAAAAGGCCATTGCCCTTGGAAATGACGACCCGGAAATCTTGGCGGCGATTCGCGAGTTGAAAGGTTCCAGCGGGAGAAATACTCAAGCAGACCGCACGCCCCAACGGAACCGCGGCGAGGCCTTCAAGTTCAACGAACGAGGCCTCGCCGCCTTCAAAAAGGGGCAATATGATCTCGCCATCACGGAGATTAGCCAAGCCATTCACCTCGATCCAGGCAATGCCGTCCAATTCAACAATCGAGCCAACGTTTATTATAAGAAGCGCCAATACGACCGGGCGATCGACGACTTCAACCAGGCGATCCGCCTGAACCCCGGCTATGCTAACGCCTTCTACTCCCGCGGTGCTGCCTACTACAACCAAGGACAATACGACAACGCCATAACTGATTTAAGCGAGGCTATTCTCCTGCAACCTAGCGACCCGATGTCCATCATGAATAGGGGGGTTGTCTATGAAAAAACCGGGCAAATGCACAAGGCCCTACAGGACTACAAGGAAGCCTATGGCCTGGGCCATCGTTCCCAAAAATTGTTGCAGAAACTACGTAAGCACGGCGTGCTCCAGTGAGGCTGCGGTCGTGCTGGGAGCATTGGCATTTCACACATCGCCGGCCTGTTGTAGCGGATTCTGTTGGCTATTGCCTTCGAAAGGGCATTGAAATCATGACCGAACCAGAAGGTGCATTATTCTCAAGTATCGACGACACGATCCGCACAATTCGCGCGAAGCAAATGAGCGTCGAGTTGTTATACAAAGCCGTACGGGGGACCCGCGAACTGTACGCCGAGGCCCTGTCAACGGAAGCGCATATTCCAAGCCGGGAGAGCGATTACTGGTCGGTCGAGGTCGGAGGCGGCGGCAAGCTGGAAATCTACACGGAAAGCCGCGAGCGTCACCCCCCTCAACATGACGACGGCGGTGATGTAATTTTCACCTGTTCAGCCTTGGCCGTCTGGCGGCTTTATACCAAAGACCACTTCGAAGTGGTCATGAGTTGGCCTGAATTTTGGACACTCCGGATACGCCGACGCGACGGCGTCTTCTTACCGGAGAAAGAATTTATCGACATTGAGCCATGTACTTTCTTAGATCAAATGGTTGCTCAGATGAATTGATCGCTCAGTTGGAAATTGCGATCAGATATCAATCTGTTTCTGCTTTTTGTTCCGAAATCGGACCTCCTCAGCGACTGTCTCAAACTTCCGGTATTGGCTATTAGCGGCTGTCATCCGGCTCTGAAAATAACGTCCGGTTAGGTGCGACCAGCAGACATCGGTTATAGTCGGGCCATGCAGTCTGCCGCCCTCGCCACCCTCGCCTTCGTCTGCATGGCAGTATCACCAGCCATTGCCGGTGATCCCACGACCCTCACCGGCACCGTCACCCACGTCCGCGATGGCGACACCATTGAGGTTGGCAAGATACCGATCCGGCTGAACGGCGTGTCTGCGCCGGAACTCAAAGAACCGCTGTGGGCGGTGCGTCGATGTGGACGTGCCGGTGATGGTGGATCGATACGGCCCGGCCATGCCGCTGCCGGAGATTGGCCGGCGGTCGCGGTGTCGGGAATGCGGGGCTAAGGGTGGGAGCGTTCAGGTGGTGGCAGACGTGTGGTGATAGATCATGGCGAACTAGGACTAGACCGGTGGGGGCTATTGTGCGGGTAAAACAGATGAGCGACATTAAAATCCTTTTATGAAGCCAGTGTAGGCGGACTCCCTCTCCGCCAATTACTATAGTCATTAGATTGTTTTATAAGGATAAAATAAATTCTTCCACCACTACGTACCACATTGCGTACCACACTTAGACGACAGTTGAGGTGGCTTTGACGGTTTCTAACGGCGACAGCGTCGGGTCGTCGGGCGGCAACCCCGGCGGCTTCTAACCTTTACAACGAACCGCCGCTCCTTGTGTCGGCGGGGAAGGCCGTCTCGGGTAGGGCGCGTTAGCGCCGTCAGATGTTAGCTTTTGTTAACATTCCGGCGGTGGGCTGATGTTAAGTTTTGTTAAGGTTGAGGCGGTGACAAATATCAGGTTTTATCAGGTTCTGTCAGGTTGGTTTACCAGCCCAGTATTCGCTTTGCGCCGACAATGAATTGCCGGTCGAGGTCGTCCAGTCGGTCGCAGATCGCTTCGTGGGTTCGCCGGTGCATCCCCTTCGGGCCGTACCCCGGCAGCTTGATCGCTGAACGCGCCGCTGCTGTCTCAACTGCCTTATACCTACCACCCGAGAACCTCGGGCAGTCCAGCGCCAGACCGGCTTCGATGATCGCCGCGCCGATGTCCCTGCCGTCAAGCTAGCAGACGCCCACGAACCTGTCGTAGGTCTTCTCGCCGTTCAGTTCGCAGCGGACCCGCTTATCCCACACCAGTTCGACCATGTACTGCTTCGAGGCGTTGCCGTAACGCTCGTCGAGTTCCGGCGCCGACACGCCGTTCAGCCGGATAGGGATGCGGCCCACCTCAATGGTGTCGCCGTCGCGGACGTGGGTGACGGTGCCGGTGAGGGTTGTGGGGTCGGCGGCAATGGCGCGTGTGGTTATTGCCAGCATGATTGCTAGGGTATGGCCCACGTCCTGGCTATCTTATGCTTGTCGCCAGTAATCTGGAATTGGTCCTGGACTACATAGGGTGTTCGGACGGCACTTTCCGCGGTCGCCACAGTCGGCAGAATTAGAGCAAGCACAAAAACGAAAAACTTCATCTACAGTACCCGGCAGCTTCATACGCGCCGCCGCCCCCTCAAATTCATCCCGCTTTTATCGTCCGCTGCTGTATCGCGGGCGGTCCAGCGCCGATCCGGCCTCAATGACCGCAGCGCCGATGTCCCTGCCACCAAGGTAGCAATTGCCGACGAACCTGTCATAGGTCTTCTTGCCGTTCAGTTCGCAGCGGACCCGCTTATCCCACACCAGTTCGACCATGTACTGCTTCGAGGCGTTGCCGTAGAGTGGACAATACCATGTCTGCTTTGGCCCCTTAAAGCAGACGTTCTGGCGGGCTGCTGAAAGAGTCCGAGTGTAGCCAAGAGGAGACTAAATCGAATTATCTGACCGATGCTGGTTTTCCCAATACTCAGCACCGTCGTCGGTTAGACGTGTTGATACGAGTATGTGATCGAGTCTCTTGCCATCGTTAGAAAGCGGTAGGCGAAGACTAGTATGAATATGATTGAACCCGGCAGTATGCTGGAATCCAAACACGGACGCGCTGGCGACCGGCTCATCGTACATCTTCAAATGAGTCTCACGCAGCGCTAATGCTAGGTCCGACGGGAAAATTTCGTAGGGGCTGGCACCGGTCATATCCTTTCCGTGAATGTACGTCATTCCGGAACCCCAAAACCGGAATACATTGTCATCTATATTTCGGAAACAATCGATCACCATCGTAAAAGGGACGATCGGTGCGGGTAGTTCTTCAAGATTAGTTTTCTGCCAGGAGCAGTTCAGCAGCTCGCCGCCCCGGACGCGCCAATATTGCCAAGTTTGATTTAGATCTTCCGGCAACTCGGACAGCGGGATGTTCTTTTCCAACATTCTTTATCTCGGGAAGTAGAGATTACATTCGAATCTGAAGCCTAGGTCCGTCTTGGGACAAAGGCGAATGGTTTCTCTTGTGAGTCACGAAAAGACTTTTTTGCCGCTGCTACTCGACGCCTGTAGTGCGCCACAACGAAAACCAACGAGAGGAAGGTCCGCTTTCCGCTTGAAGGATTGCCCACCATCGCTGTCCATAGCGTTACTGGTTCTACCCAACCATCCCACGGTGAAGGACGACGTGAGTTTCCTATGACAGATGACAATAGTGACAATAGTGACACTGCGACGTAATCGACTGGCGCAGACCGGCTTTGTGCAGTCGCTTTAATCCACGTCTGCCAACCGCCAAGGATTTGCAAAGGAAACTCAGGTGGTTTTCTGCGGGGTTCAATTATTGACCTGTCTGGTTCCGCCCATAAGATCGCATACCAGCGACGGCGACGTTTCTGAAGATAAGTAGGCATGAGAGTGGCTCGAAAAGTTTATTACCACATACATTGAAGTTCTGAAATCGCCAGTATATATGAACTACAAGTGATTAGGGAAACGGGGCGGAGTGAGCTTTAATCTCCGACAAATTTCCTCTAGCGATACCCTGGTGCTGCCGGTAGATACTCCCACAATTGCATCTTCAGATTTAGACAAAACTGTTTCAATGCATGGAGAGTGCGTTCGTAGTGGAGCTGAACTTCACGGGCCAATCAGACTATCAAATTATATTGACGTTTGTGTATCAGCGCGCACACCCTGAATTGACATCAGAACATTCGACCAATCCAGGCAAGACCTCCTACATGTCTCCTGAAAACTCCCAGCGACAGAACTCATCATCGTAAGAATGGACCCGGCACTGAATGGTATCCTGATCGATCTTTGCATTTTCAGCAAAAAATGAGATCTCGTTAATGTGGTTCCCGTGCTCGCTACCATAGGAACTTGCTGAACCACCGCAAATCACCTTGACCTGCTCGTTGACATCAATCCAGTAACCGTCTTTTTCATGCGTATGGCCAGAGAGTATGAGCCCGATATCATTCTCAATTGCCGCCTCAACCAAACGATCCTCGTCGATCAACCGAAGGCTCGGCGGCACATTTTTAAACATTGGCGGAAAGTGAATTCCCCAGACAATGACGGCGTCTTCGTCCTTATTCCTAGTCAATTTTGTTGCATCGATCAGAGCGTCAAGCCTGATCTTATTAATCTCACCTTGGCCCATGAATTCAGGGAAATGCGCCTCCGACGAGTAGCGCAGCGAAAAATCCGCGCAGATAACCACAAGTCGCACATCATTATTTTTATGGATTGATATGGCCCTTACCATGTCGCCGACGATTGCCGCGCCGGGCCTTTTGGAAAAATGGGAAGCGTTCGTTCGAAAGTCCCATCGCGAGCCGAATTTATCCTCAAAATTGGTTGACCCGGGTTTATTCAAGAGGCCATCAAAACGATCGTGGTTCCCTGGCATCAACATGAATGGAACACGAATTTTCTCGATGGACGTGTCTTCCATATTTGGGAATTGTCCAAACCTTCTACCCATCAGAAAATCGGCCGCGGCATCCAAATCTTGTTCGTCGCCTGTGTTCGCTATATCGCCCGTGAAAATCAGTAGGTCCGTAGGATCGTTAGGATCAACTGAAATAATCTTCTTCAGATACCTAAACATTTGATTTGCGACAGCCGAATCGTAGGAGGTCGGGTGTGAAAATCCGCTCGCACCCAGCGACAAGGCATCCTTGACGATGAAAAAAGCCTTCAATATGTCGAGCGGGTGACGGGTCTCAAATGCAGTCTGAACGGTGTTCTCATAGTCGGAAAACCGCGAAAAATGACAATCGGTAATGTGCAGTAAATTGAAAATCATCCGTCGCCAAAAAATTCTTTGGTGTCTACGTTCCGGAATTCGGTTTTTTCCTCGAATTCCACGTTCTCGATTTCGAGTAAAAGCGCGCCCTGATCATATCGCAGGGTGAATTCGCCATTGGTCAACGGTGATTGGCGGGACGCTTGGACAAGCGCATGCCTCAAATCGTCGAGAAACGCCTTCCGTTTCGCGTCATTGACGGGAACCTGAGCGAACAGGAGCTTGCGGAACACGAACGCAAACTCGCCGGAATGATCGACTAAAACCATAGCTTTACCGAAGTATATCGCGGTCAGAATGACGACCTTAATAATTGTGCGAGCCATTTCCTTCTGATACTCATCGCGATCTGGCGTCCAGATATGTCCGGCGGAACTTTCCTTCTCGCCCGACCCCACATTCTGCAATGCACCCATTTCTGCAACTTCCTGTTGCGCGAACAATAACATTTGGCTTGAAATCGACCCGCGCAACAAAGCAACGGGCGAAATCGGCTTTCCACCTGAAACATCTTTGGCACCATCACCGTCTTCGGCAGCCTGATCAAATGTCGCCGCTTTGGCGGCCGCAATGATTTGTTTGGTTGCGCCTGATGCAACGAGACTGGGTGCAAAGCCCTCAAGTTTGATCGGAGACAACGAAGCCAGTTCATTAACATCGTTAATGCCTGCGCGCCCCAAGGCATCGAAAAAATCAAACGGGTCGACATTCGCAGCATAGATGGCGGCAGTAATTTCCTTTGTAATCGTTGTTGGGTCAATCATTTGATTGCCCGCCTGAAACATTAGCGGGTTTGAGCCCGCCATCGCCCCATCGTCCTTGTCAATCTGAGCCAATTGCCGCATTTGCGGAAGATTGGGATTCCGGCTTAATTCGCGTGTCTCGGCCGTCGGAAACGATGCTTCCACTTCCCGAACATTATCAATAAATTCAACGGCTTCATGCAGAGCAGTCTCGAATTCCGAGTTCTTTTGGTCCAAAGGTTCGTCCTCAGTTTTAGATTTGCGAACCCATCTGACAAAAAAACCCTCCCGCTCCCATTTCTCTAAAATTTCCAGGGCGTCAGGGTCATCCCGCCAATTACTGAGAATGATCGCGGGGATTTTGCGAGCTTCGGGAAATTGATCAAGTACACAGTCCCACAATATAAGGCCCAAGATACTTGCCTTGAACTCAGGGTGATTCAGATAATCGGCGCCAAACCTCCCTACAAATATATTTGAAGTCGCGCTTGCCTCAAATGCGTCAATCTTTCTTTTGTCAAATTGCTTGTCGATAACGACAATGTCGGGAAGCGGGTATGTCGATTTTCGATCGACGCTCTCATTATTCAACTCTGCCGGACCCTCGGCGCGCAACTGTTCAACAGCCGTCACGAATTCGCTTGCCGTTTCGATGAAGGTTTTGCTGAAACCAATCTCCTCAACCAACGCCAACTCTGACGTGATGGTATGTGGCTCATCATCAATTAAGAGAACGTTCAAAAACGCTCTCCTTATGCCTTCATAATCAAGTTTTTCTACGGCGCTCATGAAATCAAAAAACCCAAAGCTTTGCACACTCCCTAGCGCCAAATTCAATCAACTGGCTGGAAATTTCGCCTAAAACAATTTCCAAGGGAATTTGACCGAAAAGTAGTGCCACACATCATTCGTGTTATCAATAGTGCTTGGCCTATCGGGACCAGCGTTTTCCGCGACATCTTCAACCTGGGAGGGGCCGTAAAAAACATCTCCTCCGTATACACGCATGAGGTCACGCGCATATCCCAGTCCACGACCTTCGCCGTCAATGTTCGACGCCTCGGCCCAAGCACTTCGATACGTGTCATCAAATATCCTCTCGCGTTCACCAGGGGCCAGGGGTTGGCCGCGATTGCCAATGACCAAGAAAACGCCTTCATCTGGTAAATCGCTGGATCCAAATTCTCGAATGTATGCTTTGATTGGATCATCGGTCGTCGAATACTTCACCGCGTTGTCACCCAGTATGCGAAAGACGCTGACTAGGTTTTCCCGGTGCATTAGAACCTTGTCCGGGCCGTGATAATTAGGGCCACCTGTCCACTCAATTTCGACATCGCCCTTTTCTCCCTCTGGAAAGAAGTTGTTCTCGAATTCGCTTTTGATGGACAGGTGCTGAGGAGGCTCCTTATCTTCTAAGCTCCGTGACAAGAGCATCCGCGCACCGTCTGATATAAGAGCTCCGATATCAAAGTTTCCGAATTGCATAAAGTTGGCGAAGTGCGCCAAACTCCGCGAACGGGCGCTTAAATCATGCATGTTGACGGTTGCATCTTCGATATCCTTCTCATCAACAATGCCCTCCAACTGATCGCTGTAATCTGTAATTTGACGTCCCCTGAGCTGGTTGGCTGCATGGGTTATGGCGTTGGAAATATGATTGAGCTCGTGTCCCAACTCTCTCAAGATCTGGACTGTAAATGTTGATTCGCTGAACAACGGCTCGAGAACATTGGCGATTTCTGCGGTCAGCGAGGGCATAAGCGATGTCCACGCATCGCTGAATCGCCCTTCTACCTTGGACATCAATGTGATTGTTCCAAACGCCTCACAAATGTAGCCATCGGCTTCCTGCATTTTTATTGCGGCGATACATACCGATTGAAAGCCTTTCTCAGAGAGGACGATCCGATTATTGCGCGACAGCCACTCGTCACCAAATAACCCTTCACCAATGACCCCCGATTCAACGTCTCTCAGTTCTTCATTGAGGATTCGCGCTGAAATTGAAGACGGGTCATATCTCACAAACATGTTCGGTTTATCTGATGTGCTCAAATCCGGTCTATCCACATAGGCACGGACGAAATAGTCCAAATATCTCAGGCGAATTCTGGCTTTTTCATCCACCTGGTCGGCGCGCTGCGGCCGCGTGAAGGGAAGAAGTTGGGTTGCACGAAGATTTGAAGGCAAATGAAGTGCGACGCTTGGACAAAGAAAAATATGTGGCAGCACATTGCAAATCTCTTCAATTCGTCTCGCCACGCTTAAATCGGGATCGGCGCCAATGATCCGGATCTTTGAAAGGCCGCGCGCCATAGATTGCGAATAAAAATGCGACGCAAAAATCGAGGCGAGCTCTGCGAACGATCCCCGGTGATCGGGCTTGAATTGCTGATCTTGGCTGCCGAAAATTTGAAGTAGCCCCCATGTGTGCCCAAGGTGGATGATGGGCGCGACCATCTCGCTACGTCCCTCATCTTCTCCGCCCATACACACGATCTGTTGTTTGAAGGATGCATCCTGATTTGGGCTCAAGTCGTCAAATGAAATTTCCTTGCGAACGGATCCCGTCTCACCAAGTCCGTGTTCGCCGAATACCACCATGAATTTACGGACATAATCAGCCCGATAAATAATTGCGCAATCTGCGTTAGAAAGATGCGCAGCCTTTCTGGCCGAGCGATCGCCCATGTTATATGAGGGCCGTGCCCGATAATCAGTTCGGGTTTTGTCGACATTGGGCCGCTCGGTTGCAGCGCGAGAGTTTACCTCTGAATTATCGCGATTTTTAGCCCTATCGGTATCGCGATTGGATTCATCGCCGGAGCGGTCATTCAACCAACTCCGGACCAGCGTATATGTTTCTTCGTTATAGGCATGCCATTCGGAGTGTACCTGGTCAGAGAACCGGCTAAATATTGAAATTAATTGGTCGCCCTTTTCTCCGACGGCTTTCAACTTTATCCCATCAACGGCTTCAATCAGCATTTCCCGAAGCGCTCTCCCGAGATCGCGACTAACTTCGGTGTTATCGTTTTCACTGCCATCGGTTTCGTTGACGACGAATGATGTCGTGCCGTCCGACAACTCAGCGGCAAATTCCTGACAAGTAAGGCCCGAGACTTGTTGCTGCCAATCGGATCTCAAAAATGCCGCGATCGTGACGATCTGCTCAAGGCAGACACGGCTCGAGGGAATGCCTGTTTCCTCGATGATTTGAGCCGTCAAATCGAGTGCGTTCCCAGCTTGTTGGGCACGGTAGATCAGATCGCTTTCGGTAACGGATTTTCGACCGAACGCCATTCGCGTCAATCGCGTACTCCGAAATTTGGCTCTCCGGCCGAACCGATCCCCCTGCCACGCCTTATCAACGGAAGAGACAAATGACTTCGCGACTTTCGTCGACCTGTTCCCTCGGTCTTTCGTGATTTTCCAGCATGGTCCCGCGACCAGGATATACCTTGCAGTGCTATTCAGTCGGGCGGGAACTACGGAAAAGTGATCTTCGAGCGAGCCAGGGAAAGAGACAATACGATTAAATTCCACCGTATTCTCGCCTAGCGTACGGAATGCCCAAATTAATTCCCACCATCGCCAAGGCCAATTCCCCCTGAACAGCCTGATAATGGGATTGGCGAAACTGGCCGAAAGAGGCCAAAGATAAACGTCCCCGGCCGGCATCGCGTTTTGCCACAGTTGACCATGCTCCGCCACCTTGATCATTCCCGCGTCGGAATTACGCGAAATATCGTTTGCATAAGCGGCGAAGCTTTCCTCCGACTTGAGGAAATCCGGTTCGTTTTTGGCGTGGGAAAGAAGGTGGGTTCGAAAGTTTCTGGCCGCGTCTAGATCAAATATCTGCAGCGGGAGTCTGTAGGCGTAAGCGATCGTGTCAACGGCAATTTGTAACGCCCACAAATTTCCAAATAATTTGCAACTCGATACAAGATTAGCATTTTCGGTTTCGGACGCCATCAACTTTCGCGTTTCACCTACTCAAAATCATTAGAACCTTACGCGTTTGGGCCAACCTGTCTCCATTAGAAAGAAATCCTGATCAACATGCTGATCGTCGGAATTTCAGCCCGTTTCACCAATTGCCGAAAAAGCGGCGCGGGGAAACCTCCGAATCGGTATTTAATTAGATTCCATTCTGACGCTTGCCGTCAACTGCTACTTGAAATAGTGAGCCTGACCCAGCTGCGGTTCAAAGGAATTGCTTTTTGTTAAATGACAAGCGCTCGAGAATTGAATCTGTCGCTCCCAGCCAGAATAGATGTCCGTTTGCGTCACGCGTTACGTCGACGCATTCAGCCAGCGAGATACCGCAAGCGGCGACGCACATAGGCGACATCGTCATCGTCCGGCTCATTTCGCGCTTCGGCAATGTCTTTCTTCCATGCCGTAACAACGGGGAGCACGCGACGCTCTGCAATCGAGCGGCTTTCCGTCTCAAGTGATTGGACAAACCTTGGCTTCCCAAATCGCTTTCGCAGGGGCTTGGGTAACTCTAAGATTGCGTGCCAGCGACGGCGACGTTGCTGCAGATAGGAGGGCATAAATGTGGCCAATAATCTCTCTAACCACATACGCTTACCACACACGTTTGAGGCTTGAAAGCTCTTGTATATAAGGGTTTCAGACGCTTACGATAATATAACGGAGTGTCCCTCCCTCTCCGCCATTATTTTTCAATGTGTTCACTGTTTGCAACAAATCTAGAACGACCCGACAGAACGTCATTTTGCAAACATGTGCTTTTTTGGGTCCGCTTCGCCGCCAGCAGCGGCCTAAATTTGTGAGCCGTGATTATAGTCTCTTCATAGCCATGAACAGGCATCTTCTTCACCTTTGTGAAGCCAACCGTTAGGCGTATTTATTCGCCACGCCGAACTATTCTGGCACACCTGCCTTGCGAAGTCCGCCGATGTAGAACTGCATTGCTGACGGAACGAACGGCAGGTGTTTTCGCACCGATGTGCGGATCGCAAATTTAGGCGCAATCTTCAGCAACGTTTCGACAGTACGTTGCGCCTCGGCCCGATTGCCAAGCTCCGCCAATGTCGGCGCCAGGAACATATAACATGGCCGAAACTTCGGGGCGCGCACTGCGCAGGTTTGCAACTGTGCAGCCGCCTTATCGAACTGCTTGGAGAAATAATAGGCGCGGCCAAGATACATATCGAACAAGACCCGATAAAACGGATCAAGCCGCATGGCGGTGAGTATGGTTTCGATAGCCTCGTCCGCTCGGCCCATGAATGTCAGTGTGTCCGCAAGGTATGCGTAACTAACGGCGCGGCTCGGGTTGAGTGCTATGGACTTCTTATGGGTCGCAACAGCATCGTCATATTGACGCCGGCGAAGGTAGACCCGCCCAAGCAACGAATGTGCTGCCGACGACAGAGGGTCCAATTCAACCGCTTTTAGCGCCGCACTATAGGCGTGTTCCAAGGCGTCCGGTCCCTCCCACTGAAGTACGTAGGCAATACTGTACGTGTCGCCGAGCATGGCGTAACCGGGAGCATAGTCAGGGTCGATGGTGATGGCTTGCTGTGCAAATCCACGCGCTTGCAACGTCGTTTTTCGGCTGGCCATTGATAAATGCGCCCGCGCGCGAAGCACATAGTCGTAAGCCGAATGATCCTTGGGCCGCTTCTGAGACGCCTTGGCAAGATCGGCCTTGCCGACGCCCACCAATAGCGCGCCGGCAATTTCTTGGCTAATTTGGTCCTGCAAATCGAACAGTTTAGACATCGGTTCGTCGTACCGCTTCGCCCATTCAAGAGCGCCATTGGCCGCGTCGATCAACTGCGTAGTAATCCGCATATTCTCGCCGATCCGCCGTATCGAACCCTGGACAACGTAGCGCACGCCCAGCTCTTCGGCGATTTGGCGTATCTTCACCGCGCGGTCCTTGTAGGTGAACGTGGAGTTACGGGCGATGACAAACAAATCCTTGGATTGAGCGACGTTGGTGATCAAATCTTCGGTAAAACCATCGGCGAAATATTCTTGCCGCGTATCGTCGGAAAGATTTGCAAACGGCATAATCGCAATGGATGGACGCTCAGGCAGTGCATGGGCGAAGCGGTCCGGTCGGGCCGCATCCACCCTCTCAAGCCAGGGTTTCCACCACCAGACAGAACCGCCGACGACCACCATTGTGATCGCGATAGCGGCCGCCATAAACCGGGGTGAGTACCCTTGCGCCGCCCGTCGGCTTTGGCCAATCAGTTTACCTGCATCGGCGGGGTCTAGGAGCACGCGGTATACTCTTACCGATTGTGCGATGTTCTTGACTTGGCGTTCGCCCAGGAACTCGTAGCCGACATCGACTGTTTGTTTGAGCTGATCAAAAGTTGTTCCTGACAGGCAGACCCCGCCAACGTCAGCAATCGCTTCGACCCGCGCCGCGACATTGACGCCATCACCGAGAATGTCATCGCCATCAATGACAATGTCGCCGAGGTTGATCCCGATACGATATTGGATCAACTCATCCGGTGAGGCTCCGGCTTCTCGCTCAGGCATTGCCCTTTGGATCGCGACCGCGCATTCGACGGCGTCAACCACACTGGAAAATACCACCAATAGGCCATCACCCATGGTTTTAACAATCCGACCCTGATGCGTGGAAATGGTTGGGGCGATGAGATCGGAGAGGTGGGATTTGTGGCGGGCGATTGTTTCGCGTTCATCGGCCTCCATGAGACGGGAATAACCCACCATGTCGAGCGCCAATATCGCGGCAAGTTCGCGTTGTTCGTGTAGTTGCGGCATCAAGGTCCCCGGCACGATATGAACAAATTTAGCAAAACTGGGGCTGGAAGGCCACGGCGGTTTCGCTAACGTCCGCAATGGGTCATAGTGGTTTTCCCCCGTTTTAATGGACACCTAGACTAGGCGCAACGGGCGCTAGGAGGTGTTGGATGACGAAGCCGAAGCGATATAAGCGCTACAGCGCGGAGTTCAAGCGCGAAGCGATTCTCAGGGCC
>Ga0315338_1000329_pt1 | contig 130805 bp, 106 predicted proteins | sample ASW8metaG_FD_204518 | JGI IMG/M metagenome (GOLD analysis project Ga0315338, IMG submission 204518) | Ammonia-oxidizing marine archaeal communities from Monterey Bay, California, United States - ASW #8 | ecosystem: Environmental > Aquatic > Marine > Coastal | place: USA: California | collected... | reverse complement strand
GCTCGAGCGCCACCTCTTCGACGGGTCGTACAAGGGCGTCACCGACCTGGTGACGAAATGGGTATGGCCGGCGCCGGCGCGTGTCGTGACGCGCGTTTGTGCGCGCCTCGGTATTCGGCCGAACGCCGTGACCGCGGTGAGTCTGGCGCTGGTGGTGATCGTGACGCTGCTCTTCGCGGAGGGCCGCTTCGCGAGCGGTCTCGTGCTCGCGTGGGCGATGACGTTTCTCGATACCGTCGATGGCAAACTCGCGCGCGTGACGGTGACATCGACGCCGGCCGGACACTACTTCGACCATAGTATCGATGCGGTGCATCCGCCGATCTGGTACTTCGCCTGGGGGTGGGGCGTCATGGATGGCGTGCCCGGGGTTTGGACGCTGGCGCCCCTGCTGGGGGCTCTGCTGGTGGGCTATCTGATCGGGCGCTTGATCGAGAGTACCTTCGAGCACGTCGTGGGTGGTGGGACGCTGTTCACGTGGCGCCCCTTCGACTCCTACTTTCGACTCGTCATGGCGCGCCGCAATCCGAATCTCTTGCTACTCAGCGGGTTCCTGGCGGTCGGGGCGCCGGGCGCCGGTGTGGTGGCAGTGTCTGTATGGACCGTGCTCTCGACGGTCATCCTGGGCCTTCGCCTGTTGCAGGCCGTCTATCAGCGTTCCCGGTACGGCGTCCTTCGCTTCTGGCTGGCTGAGCACGATGGCGCCGGTGGCCCGGTGCCGGCCTGGGCCCGGCCCTTCGTCACAGACCTTGCCGCCGTGCGCCATCTGGTGCACTAGATCTGGTGTTGACCGCCCCCCGACCATCAGCCCGGAGCCTGGATCTCGATCCCGCGAGTGGCCCGACGCCGCCGCCGCGCGTGACGCGCGACCATCCCAAGAACCAGCCGATACGGGTCGCGTTGATCAGCAACCCGACGAGTGGGCGGAACGAGCGTCACGGCCTGCTCGGCGGTGTCCATGACCTGGTGCGGGGTCATCCGACCGTGGCCCATTTCCAGGAGCGCACCTACGACGGCATCGTGAAGGCGACCCGCACCGCCATGGCCGACGAGGTCGGCATCCTTGCAGTGAACGGTGGCGACGGCACCGTGCAGGCGGTTCTCACCAGCATGCTCGGCGCCCCGGTTGGGTCGTTGCCCGTGCTGGCGGTGCTGGCTGGGGGCACGACTAATACCACTGCCCGGAACGTTGGCTACGGAGAGGCCCCGTTGGCGGCGCTGGAGCGCGTGCTCACCGGGTCTGCGGCCGGTGTGCTCGCCGGTACGGTGGAGCGTCGCCCGGTGTTGCGGGCCGACGCCGACGGTGACTCCCAGTTCGGCATGATGTTCGGCGCCGGCGCGGTCTACCACGGTATCGTCTTTGCTCGCGACCAGCTCGCCGCTCGGGGTGTCCGCGGGCAGTTCGGCGCCGGACTGGCGCTGGCGACGTTCTTGATGAAGGCGATCCGCGGGAAGGACGGTCCGCTGGCTCAACCCCTGGAGGCCGAGATTTTCGCCGACGGCGTCGCGCTGCCATCAGTCCCCTACCTCGGCATGCTTGCGTCGACGATGGATCGGCAATTCCTCGGTCTGTGCCCGTACTGGGGCGTCGGGCCGGGTGGGATCCGTTTTAGCTCCATGCGTCACCAGCCGCGCCATCTCGCGCGCATCATCGTGCCGATTCTCCGTGCCCGTCCGAGTCGATGGCTGGTTCCGGAATTCGGGTACCGGAGCCTCAACGCCCACGACATCACATTGCAATTTAGTGGCGGGTTCACGCTCGACGGTGAACTCTTCGAGCCTGCCCGGCGAGCCCGACGGGTGGCGCTGACGGCTCGGCAATCCGCGTATTTTCTCCGAGCGCCCTGATGACGGCACTCGAGGCGCTGATCGGCCAGGAGCTCGCACGGCCGGTGCCTCAGGGTGCGCATGCGCTCGCCGATCGTGTACGCACGATATTTGGATCGAGCGTTCGAGCGATTCTCATGTACGGCTCGAATCTTCGCCAGGATGACGACCGCGAAGGCCTGCTCGATCTCTACGTCTTCGTCACTAGTTATCAGGCTGCCTACCAGCGTGCCGCGTTGGCGATCGCAAACCGGCTCCTTCCCCCGAACGTGTTTTATCTCGAGGTCTCCGTCGGAACCCGCGTGGTGCGTTGCAAGTATGCCGTCCTGGCGTTGGACGACCTTCCGCGACGAACCTCTCCGGCCACGTCCGAGCCCTACTTCTGGGCGCGCTTCGCCCAGCCGTGCGCGCTCGTGTATGCGGCCGATGATCGGGCGCGCGATGCCGTAGCGATCGCGCTCGCCGGTGCGGTCTCTACGTTCGTGCGTTTCGGCGTGCCATTGGCCGGCGCGACGTTCTCGAGCCAGGAGTTGTGGACGCGAACCTGGCAGGCCACCTACGCAGCCGAGATCAGACCAGAGCGCTCTGGTGCCGAGGCCGCCTTGTACGCGAGCGATGCCGAGCGTTTCGAGCAGGTCACGGCACTGGCGGTGCCGCTGCTGCCGTGGGCATCGACCAGCGTGCTCGAGGGCGATCGGCGTCGGTTCCGGGTCGAGGTCCCTGCCTCGGAACGCCGACGGGCTGAGTGGACGTGGTGGTTCCGTCGCCGCCAGGCCAAAGCGCGCTTCCTGCTTCGTATCGTGCGCAACGCGCTCATCTTCGAGGGGGGCGTCGATTACGTTCTCTGGAAGATCCAGCGCCATTCCGGGGTGGTCATCGATCAGGGCTGGCGGGAAAAGCGCCACCGCTGGTTGGCACTCGGCGCGGAGGCGTGGCGTCTCTACCGCGCCGGCGCGTTCCGCTAAGGGCCGCGGGGGGATTGGGGAGTGCGCGGGATCCCGCGGTCATCGCGGGGCAGGGGGCCCGGGAAGCCCCGCGCTCAGCAACTGGACGGGGGCGCGCGATACGGGTATTAGCACCCTCGGTCTGATTGACGGTTGTGCCATTGTCTGGCACATATCAAAACACGGTTCGGGAGCCGGTGGGGTATTCCGAACTGACGGTCGGGGGGTCGTGGGGATGGACGCCAAGGACGGGGCTTGAAGGGGATCATTCTCAGTGCAGGTCAGGGCCGGCGGTTACTGCCTCTGACACAGGATCTTCCTAAGTGCCTGCTCGAGATCGGCGGGTGCACGGTGCTGGAGTGGCAGCTCCGTATGTTGGCGGCGGCTGGCCTCGATCGCGTAGTCGTGGTGGTCGGTTTCGGCGCGGCGGCCGTGGAGCGCCAGGTGGCCGAGATCAGGATTCCTGGCTTGCACGTGCGGACGCTCTTCAACCCGCTCTACGATCGCGCTGACAATCTTTTGAGCTGCGCCATGGCGGCGCCGGAGATGGACGAAGACTTTCTCCTGCTGAACGGCGATACGCTGGCCGATCCCGTTGTCATTGCCCGGCTGCTCGCGAGCGCCGAGGCTCCGGTCGCGATGGCGGTCGCCCAGAAGGACGCGTACGACGCGGACGACATGAAGGTGTCCTGTGACGGCGTGAAGGTGCGTCGCGTCGGGAAGGACCTCGGTCCGCAGGAGACCCAGGGCGAGGCGATAGGATTCTCACTGTACCGTGGGCGGGGCCCGGCGCTCTTCGCCGAGGCGTTGGCGCAGATGCTGAGCGACCCCGAGGCGACGCGTCGCTGGTACCTCTCGGTGGTGGATATCCTGGCGGGACGTGGCCACGTCAACCTGGTGAACGTGGGAGGCGCCCAGTACGCCGAGATCGACTACGCGGAAGACCTCCCGTGGGCGCAGACGGTGACCGCGTGTCTCGCGGACTGCCCGAAGTCGGAGGAGCCGCTCCCCTGGGCAAGCACCGACAACGCTCGCCCGTCGGAGAAGAGTCGCGCGATCCGTCAGACGGTCCCGGCGGGAAGCGCCCCCTGAGCCCCTCCGTGCGTCACGGTTTCGTCGCGACCGAGGAGCCCAATCCGCATACCAGGCGGGGCCGGGAACTCCTCAGGCGGCATCCTGAGATTCGGCGCCTCTTCAAGCCACATCCTGCGTCCGCTGCGTATATCGTCGCGCTGGTGGCGCTGCAGGTCGCTGTCGCCTACCTCCTGCGGGATGCCGGCTGGTTGTGGGTGCTGCTGGCGGCGTACGTGGTGGGAGCCTTCGCCAGTCATGCCCTGTTCGTGCTGATTCACGACGCGAGCCACAACCTGATCCTGACGGGGACGTTGCGAAACCGGCTGCTCGGGATGCTCTGCAACGTCGGGCAGGGGATTCCGAGTGCGATGTCGTTCCGGACCTATCATCTGCTGCACCACTCGCATCTCGACGAGTACGATTTCGACGCCGACCTGGCCTATGACTGGGAGGCGCGCCTGGTTGGCAACTCGCCGTTCCGCAAGGCCGTGTGGTTGTTGTTCTTCGCCGCGATCGAGATCGTCCGTCCGCTGCGCATCCATCGGAAGCTGGCTGACAATTGGGTGGTCGGAAACGTGGTCGCGATCGTGGCGGTCGATGTGCTCATCTGGCAGTGGTGCGGCGTGCCCGGGTTCGCGTACATCCTGCTGTCCACCTTCTTCGGGGTCGGGCTCCATCCACTCGGTGCGCGCTGGATCCAGGAGCACTATACGTTCGTTCCTGGCCAGGAGACCTATTCGTACTACGGGATTCTGAACCACCTCACGTTGAACATCGGGTACCACAACGAGCATCACGATCTGGTCCGGGTGCCCTGGGTGCACCTGCCGAAGGTGAAGGCGCTGGCGCCGGAGTTCTACGACGATCTCTACGCGCACCGCTCGTTGACGCGCGTGTTGCTGCAGTGGATCTTCGATCGCAACCTCCACCTCTACACCAGAATCACGCGCGATCGTGACGTTGCGGTTCCTGTGAAGCGCGATCTCCCAGCGGCCGCGGCGTAGCAGCTGCGCCGTACCGGGGGCGCCTGCTGCGCCCCTCCTGAATCGGGGCGCTCCCCCGTATCGCGTTGTAGGCTCAGCCGCCCTCGCGAGCCGCGCGTGCCGTGCGTTCAGCCGCTCGCTGCAGGAAGAAGGCCTCGGCGACGCTTCGTTGCTCGGCGGTGTCGACGTCGAAGCCAGCGGCCGGATCCGAGAGGAGGACGGGGCGCACCCGCAGGCCGGTCTGCGCAAAGAAGAGGCCCGTCAGATCGGCCAGGGCGAGGCGTCCGAGAAAAAAGCGAGCCATCGTGCCGTAGCCGAGCATGCCGATCAGGCGCCATGGACGTTTGCGATGCGCTTCGACGCTTGCCCACAACGTCGGAGCCTCGCAGCCGGCGGGGGTCAGCAGCGCGTACAGATTGCAGCCACAGAATCCACCGTCGCGAAACTTGTAGGCCGTGCGGCGGATGCCGGGAAAGGCGTCCTGGACGAGGCCGGCCGGGACCAGGCCGAAGGTCACGTCTGCAGTGATCGCGCGCTCGCAGAACGCCTGCAGCGTGTTTGGCGTGAGCAATGGATGATCGGCGGTCGTGATGAGAATCGGGGGCTCGAGGCCCAATGTTTCGATGGTACGGGCCGCGCTCGCTCCGGGCGTACGGTCGCCGCTTGCGAACTCGATTTCCGGGCCGTCGTCGCCGTGCGCGTCGTTGAGATCACCCGCGTCCGCTGCCGAAAGACCGCAGACCACGATCCGCGTGACTGACGATGTCGACCGCAAGGTGTGCAGGACACGCGCCAGCATCGCGATCCCGTCGATGGGTGTCAGGGCCTTGAAGGGCACCCCGCTCGCCCGGGCCAGCGGATCCCCCGTGTCGCGGCTTCCCGCCATGACGAGGGCGGTGAAGGGTCTCGCGCTGGGTGTCGCCGGGCTCAGGGGAGCGACTTTTCGTAGACGCGGTAGCTCTTGTACTGGCGGCCGCCGAGCATCCGCATCAAGCGCAGGAGCGGGAAGTTGTCTTCGAGGACCCAACCCATCTCGAGACGGCGGAGTTGAGTCGACTGTTCCGAGTACTGGACCGCCTCGATGAGCCCGAAGAACAAGGCCATGGCGAACGCGCCGCCTTGATACTTCTGGCGGACCCCCATGAGCGCCACGCGGGCCGATTGTGGTGGACGGAAGCGCAGGCGCCACAGAAGCCGCAGCCACCCGAGCGGGAACAGGCGCCCACGAAGATCGCCGATCAGCTCGTTCATGTTCGGGACGATGACGAGCATCGCGACCGGCTCGCCGTCCACTTCCGCGAACTGTACGAGATCGCGTGGCACCAGGAACCTGAGCGCGCCGCCGAGTTCTGCGAACTCCGCTTTCGTAAACGGCACGAAGCTCCAGTTGTCCTGCCAGGCGTCGTTGAAGATCTCGCTGATGACCGCGCTCTCCTCTTTGATCCGGGACTTGTCGAGCGGGCGGATGCGCACACGCGCGGCTTTGCGGGCACGGGCGGCAGCCTCGACCATCGTGCGGGGCGGCTTCCCTTGCGGATCCATCTCGTACGCTACGACATCTTTGACCTTGCGGTACCCGAGGGCCTGGACGCGCGCGTCGTAGTACGGACGCCCATGGCCCGTGAGAAATACGGGCGGGGCATCGAAGCCTTCGGTCAGAAGGCCGACGTCTCCGTTGATCGAGAGGTTGAAGGGCCCGATCACGCGCTGCATGCCCTGGGCGCGAAGCCAGGCTTCGGCCGCTTCGAGGAGGGCGGCGAACACGGCGGGATCGTCGATGGCCTCGAGCATGCCGAAGTGACCGGTGGCGTCGTCATAGTGCTCGGTACGGAGCTCATCGACCTGCGCGCTGATGCGCCCCACTGGCTCGCCGTGCTGGTAGGCTACCCAGAACTGGACTTGCGCGTGTTGGAAGAAGGCGCTTCGCGAGGAGAACTGGTGCCGTTGCTCGCTCAGGAGCGGCGGGACCCAGGCTGGATCATCGGCATAGAGTGTGTAGGGGACATCGATGAAGGCGCGGAGGTCCCGCCGCGAATGGACCGGCCTGATCTCGATTGCGGCACGTGCGGCATCGTCGGACGGGTGCCCGGTGGGGGCGGCGGAGGCCGCGTTCGCGCTACTCCGTAGTGTCGTCACGCGTCGTCGGCATACGAGACCGCGCTAGAGCGGTCAAGCGAGACGTCCGCAGGGACGGTGTCCGGCTGAGCCGGCAGGTGCACCACGGCGTTCTCCCGGAAACGCCGGATCGACGGCTCCTGGTAGAGTGCCCAGAGGAGGGCCCGGTTGTAGAGCTCGAGCGTGTAGGGGAGCTTCCGGGCGACATCCAGCCACAGGACCACCCGGACGCTGTCACTTTCGTTGGAGGCGTCGTGGAGATTCGTGTCGTCGAACATGACGCCGCGTCCGTTCCGCCAGTAGTACTTCGGCCCGCGTTCGATCAGCGCTTTGTCACGCAATGCGTTGTCGGCGTCGTCGGGATTGACGCGTAGCCAGCAGTTGCCTTCCGCGTTGTCCTTCGGGATGACGACGCCCAGATGGTAGCGCACGAAGCCCTTGTAGTAGCCCCAATGTGGACTCACGTACTGGTGCGGCTCGAGAATCGAGAAGAATGCATTGTGCACGCTGGGCAGCTGGCGGAGGAGCGCTGCGGTCTGCGGGGCATGGGCGCAGTTCTCTTCGACGAACGAGCCCGACTTCAACATGAAGGCCTTCCAGCGGATCGTGTGAATGCCACGCGCGGTATAGTCGCCGCCGAGCGCCGAGATATCGGTCAGCTGCTCACGGAAGTGCAGCAGGTGTTCGCATTCGCGACGGATGTCGGCGTAGCCTGCTTCGAGCGTTCGCAATTCCGGATAAGCGTCCGCATAGTCCTCGTCGAACGCCGGCAGGCGCGCCAGGATGCCAGCATCTTCGCAGCGGGCATACACGCTGTTCAGCGCCTTCTTGACGCGTTTTCGTCCGCGACTTCCCCCGCCCGGCAATCGTCCGAGCGCGGTCGCGATCTCGAGCCCCGAGGACGCGGCGATGCGCAAGGGCGTGAGCATGACGTTTCGTTAACGGGTCGAGGGACACCGTGCAAGCGCCGACGTTTGCGCGGCATGCAGAACTCCCTTAAGGGCCTGGGCGGGTCAGCGCGACGGGCCGAGGGCACGAAGTCCTGAGAGAGAACTTGCACGAGGAAGTCGGTTGAGATCGCCCCATCCGCGGCGTGTATGGGGCCTGCTCGGCCATCGATCTGGGGACAATCAGCAGGTCGTCGCGCTGTGCGAAGCGCTTGGCTGGCCGTTCGAACTCGAGCAGCTGCGTTACGGGTGGGCGAGTCTCATGCCGAACGTGCTCCGGCGCGCGCATCCGCTGGGCGTCGCCGTCGAATCTGGCGTGCCGCTTTCGCCGCCCTGGCCGGATCTCGTGGTGGCGGTCGGTCGTCGGAGCGCGCCGCTGGCGTTGCAGGTACGTGCGGCGTCGCGCGGTCGCTGTCGGCTGGTACAGCTCGGGAGGCCGAGCGCCCCGTTGCACTGGTTCGACCTGGTCATCACGACTCCGCAGTACCAGATTCCCCCACGTTCCAATCTACTCGAGATTCCTCTTCCGTTCGCCGGTGCGCCGCGAGCCGGCGATCCGATCGTCGCGTCGGAGATCGCTGATCTTCGCGGGCCGCGAATCGCCGTGCTCGTCGGCGGCCCGACAGCGGAAGTGCGCTTCGGCGCCGCCGAGGCCAGCAAGCTCGCCGCGTGCCTCGGGCATCTCGCGGAAGGCCAGGGCGGGGCGTGCCTGCTGACGACGAGCCCGCGCACGCCACCGGTCGTCGTCGAGGAGCTGCGGCGGCGGTTGCCGGCGCCGCACCGCATCCACGAGTGGAGTGGCGCGATGCCCAACCCGTATGCGACCTACCTGGCGGTGGCAGATACGGTGATCGTGACTGGCGATAGTATATCGATGATCGCCGACGCCTGTCGGACCGGGGCGCCGGTGGGTGTGTATCGCCTGCCGGAGCGCGCAGCGCCCGTGCGGCGCGCCAGCGCAGCTCTCTACTCGCGGTTGGCGCGCCGGGCCGAGCGTCAGGACCGCCTGTCCCGTATCCTCTTTCAGCTCGTCGACGCGGGCCTGCTGACGGCGCCCCGGGCGTACGATGCGGTCCATCGTAGTCTCGAGCAGCGTGGCCTCATCGCCTACGTGCCGGGAGATCTGCCCGCTGCGGACGGCGCCGAGCAGCGGCGGCGTGCGATTTCGACCTGGGAGCAGAGTGCCGTCGATCGGGTGACCGCACTCTTCGGTGGCGGGTGATTGGCCGCGGGCTTGACGCCGCGCAGGGCACACGCGACAATTTCTCGTAGGCAACGCATGCGGACAGTGTTCATACATACCAACCCCAAGCAGCAGGTCGGGGCGATCGTTGCGGCGCACGCGCTCCGTCGGAATTCGGCGCACCCGGAGCGGTTCGCCGTCGAGATCTTGTCGACCGAAGACTTCCCGGTGTTGCGGGCGTACGAGGGCCGGAGCTACGCGTTCGGCGGGAGCCCGCGGGTCTGGCAGAACGACGACCTGCAGTCGTTCACCCCGCTGCGGTTCGTTCCTCCCGAACGCATGGGTTACGCCGGCCGCGCCGTCGTCATCGACCCGGACGTCTTCGCCGTCGGCGACATCAACGAATTGCTCGAATGCGATATGGACGGTAAGGCCATTCTGTGTCGGCGGCGGCCCGCGAAACCCCATCGCAAGGGATATCTGGCTTCGAGCGTGATGCTCCTCGACTGTGCGCAACTCGCGCATTGGCAGGTGGACCGCGATTTCGCGGCGCTCTTCGACGGACAACGCGACTACGAAGACTGGCTCAAGTTGGCGCTGGAGCCGCCGGCAACGATTGGTCTGTTCGCACCTGGGTGGAATGACTTCGACACGCTGACTCCCGACACCAAGCTCCTCCACAATACGCATCGCCGTACGCAGCCCTGGAAGACGGGCCTGCCGGTCGATTTCCGCATCCACGCGCCGCTGTTCGGGATCATTCCGCAGTCGGTGGTGCGCTCGCTGCGACGCCTGGCACCGTTCGAGGATGTCTACCAGCCCCATCCCGACACCCGCCAAGTCGAGCTGTTCTTTGGTCTGCTGCGGGAATGTCTCGAGCTGAAGTTGCTCTCCGAGCCGCAGGTGCGGGACGAGATCGAGAAGCGGCACGTTCGACCCGACGCCTTCGAGTTGCTGGACCGGGTGCCGTCGTTGCGGACGCGGCCCGCGTTGGCCGCCGCGGCGGTCTCCTGAAAGGGGCACCCGACCAGCCGCGGCTCGGTCGCCGAGCTCCGTTCTGGAAGGAATGAAACCCGCATGCGTCTCCTGATCACTTTCGCGCGTGCCTATCCGCGCCAGACGGTCGTGCTCGGACTGTGCTTGTTGGCCGGTGCACTTGCCGAGGGCATCGGGGTGTCGAGCCTGCTACCGTTCCTCGCGGGAGCATCCGCCGAGGGGCCGGAGACCCCGGCGAGTCCACTTCAGCGCTGGATCACCGACAGTGTCCGTGCCGTCGGCTTCGAACCCTCGATGGGTCTCTACCTCTGTCTCATCGTCACCGGGGTGTCGCTGAAGGCCGTGTTGTTGCTCCTGGCAAACCGCCAGGCGGGGTACTGCGTTGCTCACATGGCGACCGATCTGCGTCTCGACCTGCTGCACTCCTTGCTGCGGACGCGTTGGCACTACTACGTCCACCAGCGCCTGGGGACGTTCGCCAATTCGTACGCGGCCGAGGCGCAGCGGGCGGCCGACGCCTATCTGCGCGCGACGACCATGATCGCCCTGATCGTGCAGGCCCTCGTCTATATGACCATCGCGCTGCTGGTGTCGTGGCAGGCAGCGTTGTTGGCCATGGGGGCGGGGTTCACGATGGGCTTCTGTCTCAGCGGCCTGGTGCGCATGTCGAGACGTGCCGGTGCCAAACAGACGGTCTTGATGAAGGATCTCGTCGGGCGGCTCACCGACACGCTGCAAACGGTCAAGCCGCTCAAGGCCATGGGCAGGGAAATGCTGATCGGCCCCTTGCTCGCGCAGGGCACGCAGCGATTGAACAAGGCGCTCCGTCGTCAGGTGCTGAGCCGGGCCGCGCTCAGATCCGTCCAGGACCCGGCCATCCTCGTGTTCATTGCGGTCGGGGTCTACGTCGCGGTCACGATCGCCGATGTTCCGCTCTCGACCGTCATCATGCTCGCGCTTCTTTCCGAACGCATCATCTCCGGCACCGGCAAGGTGCAGCGCGAGTATCAGGAGATGGCACGTGGTGAGAGTGCCTTCTGGTCGATTCGCGCGACCATCGCGGAAGCGCAGGCCGCGGCGGAGAGCCTGCCCGGTACCCAGGTTCCAAGTCTGGCGACGGGCATCAGCCTCGAGAATGTCGGCTTTGCCTACGACCAGGCGCGTGTGTTCGATGCCGTCAGCCTGACCGTTCCCGCCGGTCAATTGACGGTGGTCGTTGGCAGTTCGGGAGCCGGGAAAACGACGTTGATCGACGTGATGATCGGCCTTGCCGAACCGATCGAGGGCGAGGTGCGGGTCGACGGTACGCCGCTCCGCGACCTCGACGCCGCATGCTGGCGCGCCGGGATCGGATACGTGCCACAGGAAACCCTGCTCCTGCACGAGAGTCTGCACGCCAATGTCACGCTGGGCGATCCCGACATCACCGAGGCCGACGTCTATCAGGCGCTGGACGCCGCGGGCGCGAAGGGTTTCGTGGCCGCGCTTCCCGACGGTCTCGAGACCATCGTTGGCGAACGTGGCTTGCGCCTGTCCGGGGGGCAGCGCCAGCGCGTCGCGCTCGCGCGTGCGCTGGTGCGGAAACCGAAGTTGCTCATTCTCGACGAAGCGACGACCGCCCTCGATCCGGCGACCGAGGCCGGCATCTGCGCCACTTTGCGGCAATTGAGGGGCGATGTGACGCTGCTCGCGATTTGCCACCAGAGCGCGCTGATCGACATGGCCGACCGCGTCTATCAGATCGAGGCCGGACGGGTCAGTGAGCTTTCAGTCGCGCACGGCGAGGCCGAGCGCGAGGTGCTCGCGGGAAGGCGCTCCTGACCTACCGACAGACACGGCTCGAACCACCCACACAGCGCTTGAAGCGTTTGTTCCAGCGATGGTCGGGTAGCGCGCCGACCAAGCTCCAGCGCGTGTATCGCGTCGACATCGGGGGCCAGACGCTGAAGCGGATCGTCTTTCCGGATTCAGGGCAGGCGCGGGAGCTCGCGGAGGATCTGCAAGCCACCCGCGGGCGCGCGGTCTTCCCCGAACTCGTCGGCCAGCAGGGAGCAGACGTCTGGGTGGAGTTTCTCGACGGCACCTGCGTTTCCGCGTTCGATACGCGTGGGATCGCCGAGCTGGCGCGCCTCTATGCTGCCCTCTACTCGATAGACTCGCAGCTGCGTCCCATAGACTCGGGTCCGTGGCTTCCCGACATCGAGGCGGATCTCGCGTTCCTCGCGCGGGCCGGAGTGCTCGCGTGTGGCCCCCACCAGGAGTTGCGGAGTCGTCTGGCGGATTGGACGCCGGCGCAGGTCTGGGTCGGATACGATTACAGCGATCCGCGACCGGCGAACGTCCTCGTCGGCGAGGATGGGTCGTATCGCTTCATCGACATCGAGAGCCTGGGGCGTCACCGGCTGTTGGGCAGTGGCGTCGCCAAGGCGTGCTATCGGTGGCTCGGTGATCGGCGGGAGGAACTCCTGGCGGCACTGCGGCAGTATCCGTGCGCGCCCGTTCTCGAGACGTTGCCGTTCGTCGAGCTCGCCTCGCTCGCCAGTTGGACGCGGCGCTCGCTGCTGCTTCGTAAACCGAAGCTCGTGCGCCCGGCGCTGTTCGAGAGGCTGCTCGAGCGCCGGTGAGTAGACGTCGACGCGCGTGAGTGTTTCGTCTCCCAGAGTCACCGTCTTCATGCCGGTGCGCAATCGCGAGGATTTCGTGACGGGCGCGATCCGGAGTGTGTTGGCGCAGAGTTTCGGGGACTTCGAGTTGCTGATCATCGACGACGGCTCGACCGACCACAGCGCCGAGGTCGTGGCCGGGATCGACGACCCGCGCATCCGTCTCGTGCGCCAGGAGTCCAATCAGGGCATTCCCAAGACCCGCAACCGTGGTCTGGACCTGGCACGCGGGGAGTACCTCGCGCTGCTCGATAGTGACGACTGGGCCTATCCTCAGCGACTCGCGCGCCAGGTCGCGTATCTCGACCGTCACCGCGAGGTCGCGGCGGTCGGGTCGTGGGCACATCGCATCACGCGTGACGGCCGACCTGCGAGCCCGATCGTCCGCCCCTTTCGGCCGCGCGACGTCCGCGCGCGCATCCTCTTCGTGAGCTGCTTCAAGAATCCGACGATGATGGCCCGCACCGACGTCATGCGGGCGTTCCGCTATCGCGAGGAGTTCACCTTCTGCCAGGACATCGACCTGTGGGCTCGCATTTCGGCGAAGCACGCGCTCGCGAACATCCCGGAGTTCCTGATTCGTTATCGCCTCGGCGGGGACAGCCACCAGAGCGATGTCCTCTCAGAGCAGCTCAAGACCAGGATCGCGGGGGATCAGCTGCGCGATCTGGGGATCGATGCGACTCCGGACGACGTGCGAGGTCACCATCAACTCCGCAATCTCGTCGGATTCGATCCGGCGGACGCATTCATCGATTGGTGCGAGGCCTGGCTGCGGCGGCTGATCGAGGCGAACGTGAAGAACGCGCGCTATCCAGAGCCCGAGTTCAGTCAGGCCGCCGCCGGGCGTTGGTTTCGACTTGGCCTCGCGGCGGGGCCAAGTCGTCTGCTGACCCGCTTTCTCCCCGTGCCCACGTTTCTGCGCGCCGCGCCCGCCCTGGTCGCCTACGGGGCCCGGATCGGCGTTCGCCATCTAGTGGCTCAGCGCCCCTCCGCAGGCCACGGATTGGTGTAGCTCACGGCGGTGACCGTGTGACCGCTGAGATCGAGCGGCGCGTTGCCGATCGCACGCGTCAGCCGCAAGTGCCAGGTGCCGTCGGACCATGACCGCATCGGTCGCGAACGCAGGCCGAGCAGGAAGCGGAAGGGTTGCGGGACGATCGTGAGTGGATTGATGCGGAGCAAGCGTCGCTGCGGCTCTACGGTGAGCTGGAGATGGTCGTCGCTGAGGCGGATACGTTCTGGGATCGGATACGGCATGTCGTCATCGTCGAGCGCCGTCGTCGAGGCGCGGGCGACGGCGTTTCTCGACTCGTAGACGACCGTGTCGTCACGGACGACGGTGGTGCAGGTGCGGCGCTCGCCGGTTGGTGCGACGAGCACCGAAGCGTACACGGCGACATCGTCATCGCGGGCCGTGATCTCGATCCTCCGGTGCACGTTGTCGATTTCACTCCGGGTGCTCCACCCGTGGGTGACGTCGATCGTGCCGGAGGCGGCGAGTGGTGCCGCCATGTCCTTCGTCCACGCCACACCGTCGATCGGGGCCGCCAGAGCCAGAAGGTCGAAACCGCCGGCCTCGTCGCGTCGGGCGCACGGCACGCGCGGTGCGTCCTCGATCGGGAAGCGCAGGTAGATCTTGATCCCCTGGCGGTTGGTATCCAGTTCGACGCGACCGACGGGGGGACGCAGGTCGAGGACTGCCGAGGCAATCTCGAGATATCGGCCCGCGCCAGCCAGCGTCCACTCGGAGCGTTCTCGCCCGTAGCGGAAGTCCGACCGAGTGCCGTCGGCGTCGAGAAAGGAACCCATCGCGATCCCGGTATGGGAGCCCGGACCCTCGTTGGTCACCCAGAAGCGGGCGAAGAAGTAGGCGCCGCCTTGTAGACGGGCGCGCACGTCCCAGTATTCTCCAGCCGAGTCCTCGCTGAGCATGCGCGCGGCGGGATCCGCCGCCGGGCGCGCACCCGCGGCAGGCGCCGCGGGTGATGGGCCAACGGCAGGGGAGTCCGCGTCGTTTGACGCGGCGCTCTTCGCACCGGGAGCGCATACCGCGAGCAGGCTGATCAGGGCGAGGCACGCGGCGACCCGGCAGCCTCGATCGTGGCGGTGTCCTGGCCTACGTGCGGGCCGCTCGTGTATCGAGTCGTGCAAGCGCATGCGCCTGGTACCGTCCCCCTTGTGGTCTAGTACCCGCGTGGTTCCAGCCCGACCGCTCGTTTTATCCGGGCGATCGCGGAGCCCTTGTTGATGACGACGATGAAGACCTTGCGCATCCGATCCTTCGGGCAGGTCACCGCCTTGACGCCGTGCCAGGAGTGGCCGCGACGTGCGAAGAGCAGTGAACGGTTGCCGATCGTTTCCGCGGCGTAGCTGGCCGCGAAGTCTTCGAAGGCGGGAGCCGATTCGCGTGGAATCGTGCCGCGGTCGTCGAGGATGAGCGTGTCGCCGCCCCACTCCGGATTCCAGTCGTCTTCGGTGTTGAAGTAGAAGATCTGGGAGCCGAGCTTGCGCAGAGCGTCGCAATGCGGCGAGACCGAGCTGCCCCGCGGCGCGTAGTGCCAGTGGAAGCTGAGATGGACGGGGCGACCCAGCATGGTTGCGAGCCACGCCTGATAGCGTCCTCCGCGCAACTCCTGCATGAACTGCGTCCACGGTTTCGACAGCGTGAGCGCCTCGTCGTACTCGAGCGCGTAGCGATCGTGACTCTCCTGGCCGAAGCGCCGCATCTCTCCGAAGCGCCGCTCGAACTTCGACACGTCGGGCATCGTGTCCTTGAGCGCCAGGAATCCTTCGTCGGTCAGTGCCCCGCGGGGATTGGCCCAGGGGTACGGGTCGGCGGCTTGAAATTCAGCCGGAGAGAGTTGGTCCAGCACGGAGTGATTGAGGAACTGCATACGTGGCTAGCCGCGGCCGCCAACGCTACGACGAGCCCAAAAGGTCGTAGGCGTCCCATGGTACGTGGCGCATCCGCCGTAGATACTCCCAGGTGCTCCCCGCCCAGTTGTTGGTGATCTTGCCGCCGTCCATATACCAGCTCGCGGCAACCTCGTACCATGCCATCGTGTGCAGTCGTGCCTGTAGCTCTTCGTTGTAGCGGGTCTCGGCGTCCTGCTTGATGTCGAGTGCGGCCCGGGCGCGCTCGTCCAGTCCCTGGATGCAGGCGACGATGTAGCGGCTCTGCGCCTCCACCATCAGGAGGATGGAGTTGTGGCCCAGATTCGTGTTGGGGCCGTAGAGCATATGGAGATTGGGAAAGCCGTGGGTCGAGACTCCGAGGTAGGCTTGCGCTCCGTCGATCCATGCGTCGCGCAGCGATCGATGTCCCAGACCGCGGATGTCCATCGGCGCCAGGAACGGGTTGGTCTTGAAGCCGGTGCCGTAGATGATCGCGTCGAAGGTCTCTTCGACGCCGTCCTTGCGCACGATACCGGTAGGCGTGAAGCGCTCGATTCCCGAGGTGTCGAGGTGGACGTTCTCTCGGGCGAGCGCCTGATAGTAGTTGTCCGAGAACAACACCCGTTTGGCTCCGACCGGATAGTCCGGCGTCAACTGCTCGATGAGGGTGGGGTCGGTGATGTGCTCCTCGAGATACCGCCGCGAGATTTTCCGCAGGAGCATCTGCGCCAGCCGATTGTTGCGCATCGCCGAGAGAAGCAGGAGTTCTCCACGTAGCCAGATACGAAAACGGGAGAGCTTGGCAATCAAAGGGACATGGGTGGAAAGCCAGCGCTCCCAGTTCGTGTAGGCGCGATCCTGCTTCGGGATGACCCAATTGGGACTGCGCTGGAACACTGTCAGGTGCGAGACCAGCGGGGCGATCTCAGGGATGAACTGCAACGCGCTGGCGGCATTTCCGACCACAGCGACGCGCTTGCCTGTCAGGTCGGCGCTGTGGTCCCAGCGAGCCGAATGGAAGCGGACTCCCGCGTAGGTCTCGTCGTCCGGGAAGTGTGGCACGTTGGGATGGTGCAGTTGGCCGACCGCTGAGATCAGATGCTGCCCGGCGTAGACCTCGCCCGTTGTCGTCGTCACCATCCAGCAATGCTGTTCCTCGTCGAAAGAGGCCGTGGTAACTTCTCGACCGAAACGGATCCGCTCGGGGAGGTTGTGCTTGGCGGCCACATGCTTCTGGTACTCGAGGATCTGCGGTTGCTCCGACCATTTGTACTGCCAATCCGCGTTGTGCTCGAACGAGTAGCTGTAGAGCGCGGACGGAATGTCGCACTCGGCGCCAGGGTAGGTGTTCTCGCGCCAGGTGCCGCCAACGTCATCGGCTTTCTCCAGGAGGACATAGTCGTCGATGCCCGCCTCCTGCATGAGGATCGCGATGCACAGGCCCGAGAAGCCGGCGCCGATGATGATCGCCTTGTGGGTGTGGTCGTCGGTGCTCGTCACGCGCTAGAGGTCTAGAGCGCACGTCGTGAAGAAGCAAGAATGGGCGTGTAAGCGCGCCGAGGAGGTGCGCAGTGCGCCCGGCGTGCTACGCGCTCGAGATGGTGCTAAGGGCTAGCGATGCCTGGGGTTGAAGTTCTGGTGACTGGCGCCGGCGGTTTCATTGGCGGTCATCTCGTTGCCTCGTTGCGTGCTCAGAATGTGGGTCGGATCCGGGCCGTCGACCTCAAGCCGTTCGAGTCGTGGTACCAGCGTTTCGACGACGTCGACAATCGTCAACTCGACCTGCGTCACCGGGAGGCCTGCCTCGAAGCGTGCGAGGGCGCGCGTGACGTCTATCAACTCGCCTGCGACATGGGCGGTATGGGCTTCATCGAAAACAACAAGGCGCTCTGCATGCTCAGCGTGCTCATCAACACACACGTGTTGCAGGCGGCGCAGCAGCACGGTGCGCGCCGTTTCTTCTTCGCCTCATCGGCCTGTGTCTACAATGCCGACAAACAGCGTAGCTACGACGTGACGCCGCTCCGCGAAGTCGATGCCTACCCGGCGATGCCGGAGGACGGCTACGGCTGGGAGAAGCTTTTCTCGGAGCGCATGTGCAGGCACTTTGGCGAGGATTTTGGCCTGGAAACACGTGTCGCACGTTTGCACAACGTCTACGGCCCGCACGGTACCTGGGACGGTGGACGCGAGAAGGCGCCCGCGGCGATGTGCCGCAAGATGGTCGAGGCCAAGGTCAGCGGCGATCACCGCATCGAGATCTGGGGCGACGGACGGCAGGGGCGCTCGTTCACGTACATCGACGACTGCGTCGAGGGCATCGGTCGTCTCATGGGCAGCGCTGTGCACGAGCCGATCAACCTGGGATCGAGTGAGACCGTGACGATCAACGAACTCGTCAGTATCGTCGAAGAGATCGCGGGCATTCGGCTCGAACGCTCCTACAAGCTCGACGCTCCGAAGGGCGTGGACGGCCGGAGCAGTGACAACACGACGATCCTCGATCGACTCGGCTGGGCACCCTCGACTCCTTTGCGCGAGGGTATGGAGAAGACCTACGCCTGGATCTACGATCAGCACCTGGCGCGCGACAGGGGGCGCGACCACAGAGTCTGAAGAGTCTCGCGGGTTTCGATCGAGACCGTGCTTGCCGGCTCAGTCGAGATAGCCGAGTGCGCGGAGCTGTGCCCGGTCCTTCTCGCTGAGCTCCACCCGCTCGGCCGGATCGAGTTCCGCCCGGTCGAGCGTGTCGAGGAGCAGACGGTGCAGCGCTCGTACATCGTCGGGCTTGGTCGCGGCAAGGTCGACCGACTCGCCCGGATCGGCGACCAGGTCGTACAGGGCTATGCCTCGGGGACGAGCGAGCAGCTTTGTCGTTGCGGTCCGGAGCATCTTCTCGCCGCGACCCTCGGCGATCACGAACGGGTGTCCCGGCGTGTCTAGTGGGAGCAGCGGGAGGCCGCGAAACTGCGGGTCCGGGGGCAGGCCGAGTGCGGCGAGAACGGTCGGCGGGATGTCTACGATCTGCACGAGTTTCGTGCTTCGGGCGGGCGCGGTGTCCGGAATACGGACGATCAGGGGCACGTGTACTACCTCGTCGTAGAGCGTTCCGTGGCGGATGTGGCCGTGGCCTCGTTCCATGAGTTCCTGCCCGTGATCCGACGTGAGAATCATCAGGGTCTCGTCCCGGAGGCCGAGTGAGTCCAGCTTCTCCACGAGACGACAGATCGACGTGTCCACGAAGCGGATCTCATTGTCGTACAGCGCGATCAGATGTTCCACGTCCTGCTCGGAGAGGTCGATTCGTCCCTGATTGATTACCTGGCCGAGAAATCCATTGATGTTGAATAGGTCGTTCGCGCTGCGGGCTTCGTACTTCTCGCGGAGACCGCTCCGAACGAACGCATCGTGATTTTCGAGCGCGCGCATCGGGCCCGCGTAGTCGGACGTGAAGTCCGAGGCCCCGTCGTGCGCGATGAACGGTTCGTGCGTGTCATAGGCGTGCACAAAGACGAAAAAGGCTCTGTCCGCATGGTCGTCGAGCCACGCGAAGAGGTCCCCTTCCAGGCTCTCGAAGCGCCACCCTTGACCGTGGTTCGGCGGGCGATCGTCGTACTCCTCCTCGTAGACGTCGAATCCACGATCGAATCCGTACCGACGCGAGACGAAGTGCCCAGCCGTGAATGCTGCCGTGTCGTAGCCCTGCTGCTGGAGTGTTTCGGGCAGGGTGCGAATGCCGCGTCCGAGCCGGTGCTCGTCGCCCGTGACTCCGTGTCCCGAGGAGTAGAGCGAGGTCAGCATCGACAGATGCGAGGGGAGCGTCCACCCCGCCTGTGCGAACGCGTTCTCGAAGACGATGGCATCACGCGCGAAGGCATCGATGCAGGGACTCGTTGGACGCGTGTGCCCGTAGATTCCGAGGTGATCGGGGCGCAGGGTGTCGAGCGAGACCAGCACGACGTTGACACGCCCATCCTGGCTCGGCGAGCGTGGAGTCCCGGCCCGATAGAAGAGCAGCGCCGCCAACGCGGCGGCCATGAGAAGCGTGGCCCGCACGATCCTGGTTGAGCGCATGGTCGAGTGTGGGGATGGTGAAGGCGCAGCGCGCAGAGGTCAAGTGTGTTCGGCTGTGGTTGCAAAGGCGCTCGATGCACGATGAATTGGGGCCGACATGCCAGCCAGTGATTTTGCCTCGCACGATCCCGACTTCAGTCCAGCGCAAGAAGCGCAGTGTCACCGCATCGTTGACGGGCTGCGACAGATCAATTCGAAGATCGTCCGTCTCGGCGGCCCGCTGGAGGAGTTGACGGCGGCGGCGGAGCGGGTCGAGGCCCTGCTGGCATCGCTCGACGCTGTCAGCAGGGTGCGGGCACTTCCGTCCTATCGATTTGAGTTCGATCTCGACGATCCCAATGCCGTCATCCCGTTCAATCCCGCCACAGGCATCTTCAATCCCATCGCGCCAACGCTCCGCATGACGGTCGAAGGCGCCAAGCTGATCGTCCGTTGCGCGTTCCCCAACGCCTACGAGAGCGCACCGGATACCGTGCATGGTGGGATGGTCGCGGCCGTATACGATCAAGTTCTTGCGTACGCCGTCATGCTCGCGGGGAAGACCGGGCCGACAGTCTGGATCAAGGTCACGTACCTGAAGCCGACGCCGATCAACGAGCCGCTTGTATTCGAGGGCGCGGTCGAATCCGTCGATGGCAGGAAATTTTCGGTCAAGGCCTGCTGCTACCATGGGGACATCAAGGTGAGCGAGGCCGAGGCGCTGATGCTGGGCTCGTACGACGTTTCGCGAGTAGGGAGCAGTCCCGAATGAAAGAGGAGAAGCCCATGGCGAAGGACCGCGTCGAGATGCTCTCGCCGGATGCGACACGCGCGATGGTCGAGAAACTCGGCATGCCCGAGGCGATCGGCACGCTGAACATTTTCCGGACACTGCTGCATCGTCCGAAGACGGCGGTTGCCATCTCCAACCTGCTGCTCTCCCTCCTGCTGGAGGCCGAACTCGATCATCGCTTGCGCGAGCTGGTCATCATGCGCATCGGATGGGTCACTGGCTCCGTCTACGAGTGGACGCAACACTGGCCGCTCGCGCAGGACATGTTCGGGTGCAAAGCCGACGAGCTTCTCGCGGTGCGCGACTGGCGAGCGGCCGGGCTCTTCAGCGAGCTCGATCGTGACGTGCTCGGGGCGACCGACGAGCTTCTCGAGACCGGTACCCTCTCCGACGAGAGCTGGTCGCGATGCGAGAGCGCACTTGGCCGCGATGCCAGTATCGATCTGGTTGCGGCGGTCGGGACCTGGCTGATGATCTCCAAGGTGGCGCGTGGTCTTCGGATCCCGCTCGAGGAGGGGGTGGCCGCCTGGCCGCCGGACGGCCGGGCCGCGCCTGCGGACGGCGGCAGGCCGTAGGGCGCGTCCGAAGTCCGCCACCCGATGTTCGGCGTGGCGGTTCCTCGCGCCACGGGTGTGCCCGAATGCGCGCGCCTCGGTCGAGCCGGGAGTGGTTCTTCCCGGATCAGAACCCCGGAGGGGGCGTGAACTCGCCAAGCCAGGCAGAGGTCTGGATGGTCGTGCGATCTTCGAAGCGTCCGCCGACGATCTGGACGCCGACCGGGAGGCCGGCGCGCGTGCAGCCGATCGGAGCGACCGTGGCGGGGAGCCCAGCGACCGTCGCCAGGCTCACCCAATGCAGGAAATCGAGATACGGGCGCTCGATGCCGTTCACGTGGAGTGCACGGCTGTGGAAATCCTGATGGTGGTCGTGTGGGAACGCGGCTGTCGGGATCACGGGCATCAGCACGACGTCGAAGTCGCGGAAGAAGCGTGCCCACGCCGCGCTCATCTGGTGACGGATCTCGTCGTGCATCAGCCACTCGCGATGTGACACGAGCGAACCCCGCACGTGGAGCGCGTGTTGGCTGCGATCGTCGGGGGCGATGTCGCGGGCGGCGGCTTCGAGGCCGGCGATGACCTCCTCGGGGAAACCGGCGGCGATCACCGGCCCGAGTAGCTGTCCGTAGGTCCAGTACGACGTCGCGAAGTCCACCGCGGGACGAGCCGAGCGATCGACGATCGCGCCGGCGCGCTCCAGTGCGTCGGCCGAAGCCTCGAGCATCGTTCGATACTCGTCGTCCACCGGGGAGAAGGGGTCGTCCAACCAGGCCGCGACCCGCAATCCCTTCGGGCTCTGCGCGCGCGGCGCCGGCAGCTCGAGATGCCACCCGCCCCGCACGTCGGTGGAGGGTGGTGCCGCGAGAATGTCGAGCAGCAGCGCCAGGTCTTCGGCGCTTCGCGCCATCGGGCCCACGACCGCAAGATCGGTCTGGGCGAGCGACCCGGGTGGTCCTGGGATGTGGCCGCGGTCCGGGAGGATCCCCCACGTCGGCTTGTGCCCGAAGACGCCGCAGAAGTGTGCGGGGTTGCGGATCGAGCCGCCAATGTCGCTGCCGATCTCGATGGGGGTGAGCCCCGCGGCCAGAGCAGCCGCCGCGCCGCCGGACGATCCGCCCGGGGTTCGTGTGACATCCCACGGATTGTTGGTGGTGCCGTAGACCTCGTTGAAGGCCTGACAGTCGCCTGCAAAGAGTGGGACGTTGGTCTTGCCGAGCACGATGGCTCCGGCGTCGATCACGCGTTGCACCGGATCGGCGTTGCGCGCGGGAACATGCTGCGCGAGCACCGGAGCGCCACACGTCGTCACCAGCCCTTCGGTCTCGAGCGAGTCCTTGATGGTCATGGGCACGCCCAGAAGCGGCTGGTTGCACTCTCCGCGATCGAGCGCCGCATCGGCCTCCCCGGCACGGATACGGGCGCGCTCGAAATCACGGGCGACGACGGCGTTCAGACGATCGTGCTCACGATCGATTCGTTCGATCGCGGTCTCGACGAGATCGCGCGCGGAAAGAGAGCGCGCGCGGAGGCCACGCGCCAGCTCGGTAGCGCTCGCAAAGGGAGAGGACATGGTTCCGAGTAGCACGGTCGGCGCGGTCCCGACCAGCGGGTGGCCTAGTCGAGATCGCTCGCAGCGTGGCGCTCGGGGACGCGTAGTTCTTCCGGTCCCCAGGCTTTGTTGACGCGCTGGCCCCGCTGGACGGCGGGGCGTTCTTGAATTTCAGATGCCCAGCGTACGACGTGGGTGTACGCCTTCGCATCCAGGAAGACTTCGGCGTCGTAGATGTTGTGCAGCACGACGCTGCCGTACCAGGGGTAGGTGGCGATGTCGGCGATCGTGTAGGTGTCGCCACCGAGAAAGCGCCGATCGGCCAGGTTACGATCGAGCACGTCGAGTTGGCGTTTCACTTCCATGGCGAAGCGACTGATCGGGTACTCGTACTTCTCGGGGGCGTAGGCGTAGAAATGGCCGAACCCCCCTCCCAGGTACGGAGCGCTGCCCATCTGCCAGAACAACCAGGAGAGGCATTCGGCGCGCTCGGAAGGCTCCTTGGGCAGGAACGCATCGAACTTTTCTGCCAGGTACACGAGGATCGCGCCCGATTCGAAGATACGGGTCGGCGGTGACGTGCTGTGGTCCACCAGGGCCGGGATCTTGGAATTGGGATTGGCTGCGACAAAGCCACTCCCGAACTGATCGCCCGTGCCAATATTGATGAAGTACGCATCGTACTCGGCGCCCTGTTTGCCGAGAGCCAGCAATTCTTCCAGGAGTATCGTGACCTTCACGCCGTTGGGTGTCGCGAGTGAGTAGAGTTGTAGGGGGTGCTCGCCGACCGGGAGTTCCTTCTCGTGGGTCGATCCTGCGATCGGGCGGTTGATGTTGGCAAAGCGCCCGCCACTTTCGGCGTCCCACTTCCAGACTTTCGGCGGCGTGTAGGGAGAGGCGTCAGTCATGGTGAGTTCCTTTCGTATTCCAACGTCAGTGGGGCGGCAGGTTCTACGGCTCGCGATGCTCGACGACATGCATGTCGGTGTGGTGTCTGGACACGGCGCTCATGACGGCGCGGAAGGACGCGGTCGTGATCGATTCGTGCATCCCCACGCCCCACTTGATCGTGCCGTCTCTGCGCTGGGTCTCGACGTAGGCGACAGCCATGGAGTCGCTTCCTGACGCGACGGCATGCTCGCTGTAGTCGACGATGTCGATGTCCAGGCCGAGATCGGCCTGGAGTGCGGCGACGAGCGCGGAGAGCGGACCGTTTCCCCGACCGGTGACCGTATGCGGGAGTCCGTTTACCAGGAGTTCGGCGGTCACCGATGCACCCCGCTCGCCGGTGGTGGTGGTGGTGTGCGAGACCAACGCAGAGGATGCGTGCTCGGAGAGGTACTCGCCGAGGAAGGCGTCCCACAGAGCCGTGGCGCTCATCTCCGTTCCCGTGTCTTCGGTGATCCCCTGAATCGTTTTCGAGAATTCGATCTGGAGACGACGGGGAAGATCGAGGCCGTGTTCGGCCTGCATGACGTACGCTACTCCTCCCTTACCCGACTGGCTGTTGACGCGGATGACCGCTTCGTAGTTGCGACCGACGTGCTTCGGGTCGATCGGGAGGTAGGGCACCCCCCAGACGTCGTAGTCGGGGTTCAGCGCGGCGAAGCCCTTCTTGATGGCGTCTTGATGGCTTCCGGAGAACGAGGTGTAGACGAGGTCTCCCCCGTAGGGATGGCGGGGATGGACGGGGAGCCGATTGCAGTATTCCGCCACCCGCCGGAGCGCGTCGATATTCGAGATGTCGAGCTGCGGATCGATGCCCTGGCTGAACAGGTTCATCGCGAGCGTGATGACATCGACGTTGCCGGTCCGTTCGCCGTTGCCGAACAGCGTCCCCTCGATGCGGTCTGCGCCGGCCATCACTCCCAGTTCGGCGGCGGCAACGCCGGTCCCCCGGTCGTTGTGCGGATGGAGTGAGAGGCAGACCTGATCGCGGTTGCGGATCGTCCGATGGAAGTACTCGATCACGTCGGCGTAGATGTTCGGCGTGAACATTTCGACCGTTGCCGGGAGGTTGAGGATGATGGGCCGAGCCGGGGTGGGCTCGATGACCTCCATGACCGCTTCGCAGATCTCGATCGCGTAGTCGGTTTCCGTGCCCGTAAAGCTCTCGGGAGAGTACTCATAGCGGACGTCGCTCCCGGTCAGACTCTGTTCGAGACGGCGACAGCGCATTGCCGCATCGACCGCGATTTGCTGGATGCCCGCTTTGTCGAGCCCAAAGACCACCCGTCGTTGCAGGACGGAGGTGGAGTTGTAGAAGTGCACGATGACCCGTCGCGCTCCACGCAGGCACTCGTAGGTGCGGTCGATGAGCTCGGGTCGGCACTGGACGAGGACCTGGATCGTCACGTCGTCGGGAACGAGATCACGCTCGATGAGCTCGCGGACGAAATCGAAGTCCGGCTGGCTCGCCGCCGGAAATCCGACCTCGATCTCCTTGAATCCCATCTGCACCAGGGTCTCGAACATGCGGAGCTTCCGGACGGGATCCATCGGATCGATGAGCGCCTGATTCCCGTCACGCAGATCGACGGAGCACCACAGGGGCGCCGCGTCGATACGGCGTCCTGGCCAGGTGCGGTCGTCGAGGGGAACGCCCAGGGGCGTGAAGGGCTGGTACTTCTCGAACGGCATCCGTTTCGGCGTGACATTCTTGGGAGGCATCGTCGAATCTTCCTCGATCGCTCCCGCTCGGGCGGGATCGGTGCTGGCGTTCTCCGGCGCGAAGCGCCGAAGCACGACGTTTAGCGTGCTCTACCGCGTTCGGGCAAGTTCTCGCCAGGTCGCGTCAGGACCTCGTCGGGACCCGCGACAATGTTCCGATGCGTGTGATAGGACGCCGCCATGGTGACGAAATTCGGGACGCATCCTGTGACCTTGCGGCAGTTGCAGTACGCCGTCGCCGTCGCCGAAGTGAAGAGCTTTCGCCGCGCTGCCGATCTCTGTGCCGTCTCCCAGCCTTCGCTGAGCGCGCAGATCGGGGAGCTGGAAGCGGCGCTCGGCGTCAGCCTCTTCGAGCGGGACCGGAGGCGCGTGCTTCTGACGGCGGCGGGTGCCGAACTGGTGGAGCGCGCACGGCGCACCCTCCTGGAGATCGAGGGCTTACGCGAGGCGGCCGTGCGGTATCTCGATCCGCTGGCCGGTACGCTCCGCATCGGGGTCATTCCGACCATCGGCCCCTACCTGCTTCCGGCACTCGACCCGGCACTGCGTAGCGAGTTTCGTCAGCTCACGCTGCACTGGCGGGAGGACAAGACGGACTCGCTCGTCCGGCAGGTCGGCGCGGGTGACCTCGACGCCGCGCTGGTCGCGCTCGAGTCCGATCTTCGCGACCTCGAATACGCGGTCGTGGGTCGTGACCATTTCGTGCTCGCCGCCGCCAAGGGGCACGATCTGGGTCGTGCGCAACGTCCGGTTCCACTCGACACCTTGCGGGGTGGAACCGTGCTCCTCCTGGAGGACGGGCACTGCTTTCGCGACCAGGCGCTCGATCTCTGTGCCGCGGCGGGCGCCGAGGAACTGGGATTCAGGGCCACGAGCATGGGGACCCTGTCCCAGATGGTTGCCGCTGGCACCGGCATCACCTTGTTGCCGCGCTGCGCCGTCGAGGTCGAGAACCGTGCGGGCCTTCTCGCGATCCGCGAATTCTCCCGGCCTGTCCCATACCGAACCGTCGTCCTCGCCTGGCGTCGAGGATCCCCGGTCGCGGGCTCGCTGCGCGCGATCGCAAAGGTCGCGACGGCCGCCTTCAACGCACAGGCGCAACCGGTGTCGCGTGCCCGTTCCGCGAGTCGTGGTGGCCGTTTACGGAGGAAGAAACCTACCTAGCGTCTGAGGGTGCCTTCACCTCCTTCGCGCCCACGCTCCTTCCTATTCGCCCGATGAGTGCAGATGGAAGACCTTGTTCACGATCTTCCACTCCCGGTCGATCTTCAGCAGTGTGAACAGATCTGTGAACCGATGCCCGGTCCAATCGTCGAGTTCGAGGCGTACGGTGGCCACGGTGTCGATGAGATCGATGCTGGCGATCCGTGCCCGCAGTCCCGGCGCGGGGCCATTGTCGTCGTTCCAGGCGAAGAGCTGTTCGATGGGACCAGCGAGCAGGTCGCCGGCAATGTAGCCGAAAATCGTGGCATCCCCATGGAAGGCGGGTCTCATGGCGTCGCCGCTCCCGGACCTGGCGCTCTCGATATATTGCTGGACGACGTTGGCGATCCCGTCGTAGTCGCTCACGTGTGTCGGTGCAGTCCTCATGCTGATCCTCCCCTAGACCTGAATCATTCCGCCGTCGGCGACCAGGTCGGCTCCGGTGAAGTAGCTCGCATCGTCGGAGGCGAGAAAGGCTACGGTGGCGGCGATCTCCCGGGCTTTGCCCGGACGACCGAGTGGAGTCTGCCGTACGACCTGCGCTCCGAACGCATCGACGTCGTCCTGGTTCAGGCCTACCTTCGTCCAGAACGGGGTCTCGATGAGGCCGGGACTGACGACATTGACCCGGATGCCGCGAGGCGAGAGTTCGGCTGCCAACGTCCGGCCGAGCGAACGAACCGCGGCTTTCGTCGCCGAATAGATGCTCGTGTTCGGTAGTCCCGATTGCGCGACGACCGAGGCATTCAGGATGACGGAGGCCCCTTCGGTGAGCAGCGGGAGAGCCTTCTGAACGGTGAAGAAGAGACCTCGGACGTTGACGTTGAACAGGAGATCGAAGTGCTCTTCGGTGACCGCCTCGAAGGGAACGAAGGGGGCGATTCCCGCGTTCGCAAAGAGCACGTCTATCCTGCCGAACTGCTCTCGTATCTGCGTGAACAGGCGGTCGACGTCGTCGAGGTCGGCGACGTCACCGCGGACACCGGTCGCCCGGCGGCCGAGCTCGACGAGTGCGGTGTCCAGCGCGTTCTGGTTGCGGCCGGTGACCACGACCTGGGCACCATCTGAGATGAACCTTTGGGCAGTGGCCAGACCGATGCCACTGCTTCCTCCAGTTACGACAGCGATCTTGTTGTTCAATCTATGCATTGTCTTTCTCCTTTCTCATTGGGGAATCCTTCGTTGCGCCCGGCCCTCTACGCGCCAAGGCCGGCCACGGTCTCGGCGCGCTCGCCTGCGACGAATCGCATCGCGTCGACAGCATCGATGGCGAGCGACGTGGCATCGAGCACGATCACTGCCCGGAGCCAGAGCCCGAAGGCGTCGGATGCCGGGGCGTTGGGGAGTTGACTCCACAAGAAGGCCAGGAGGGGAACCCACGCGATGTGTCCAAGGCCGACGATTCGGCTGAAGCCGAAGCGGGCGGTGAGGGCGGTCATCAGCGCCATGCCGAGCATGCCGGCGGCCAATACGATCTGTGCCTCCAGATGGCCGAGGAAGAAGAATGGGGTGATGATGTTGGCGCTGATCAGCAGCAGTACCCAGGCCCGCCAGTGCAGGGGCATTGCCAGCAGCCCCTGGTTGAATCTCATGAATGCACGCATGTGGGTTCTCCTTTCGGTGCCCGCCAAAGTTGCGCGGGGGTTGTAGGTTTGGGGCAAGCCACTAGCTGCATATGCAGCTAGTGGCGCAAAAAAACTCAGGCAGGCCGTGCGGTCTCGATGGCCACGGAAAGATCGCTCAACAGACGCATGAGTCGTTCCGGGCGGAGGCCCTTCACCATCCGCCGTTGCGCCTGTTGCCAATGCGGCAATGCCTTGTTCACAGTCGTTTTCCCGGTGCGCGTCAGGCTCACGACGCGCACGCGGCGATCCTCGCCGGGGTCGATCCGCACCAGGCCTCGCTTCTGCAGTGGCCGCAGATTGCGTGTCATCGTTGTGGGATCACTCACCACGGCTTCTGCGAGCTCGTTCACCGTCAGTGGGCCACGCGCCTGTAGCGCGACAAGCAGGGGAAACTGGGTGGCGCGAAGGCCCGTGGGGCGAAGCAGGTCGTCGTACATCTGCGTGACGACGCGGGCCGTCTTTCGGAGGTTGTGGTAGGCGCAGACGTTTGCGACTTCCTTCGGATCTGTGGTGTCGAGCTGCTTCATAGGGTGACTGTATATGCAGGTATAGCTCGAAAGTCAAGCGCCTGTTCGGGAAAAATGTTCTCACGTCCGCAAGGCGTGGTTCGGGGCGACGACTCGCTGGTCAATCGAGCCGGTACTGTACCGCGACCCGTTGCTCGAGAATCGGCCGAATGAATTGCGCGATGGCGGCCTGGTGTGCCGGGTGGGCGGCGTAGGTGCGCCAGGCCGCTTCGTCATCGACATCCGCAACGATCGCGAAATCGAAGTTGCCCTCGGCGACCCCGGCGTCATCGCCGAACCGGTAGCTCCGAAGCTCGGGGATCTGGTCGGGGAGTGCGCCGAGGCCGTTCCGGAGCGCCTGCTTGGCCTCCTCACTGGCGTCGGCCCGGAATCGCAGCAGTACCACATGGCGGAATCTGGGTTTGCCCATCGTATCCTCCGATCTCGTCGTATCAGTGCTCGCTACGGGCAGCGAAGACGCGTTGCCTTCCGATTCGCTTTGCAGGCATCGATGCTGAGGTACGACTCGCCAGCGAGTTCGAGCGCCATCGAGAGTTCGGGGCCGATGCTGTCGCGCAGGTCGAGCTTCTTCGCCGCGGCCGAGATGTCGATGCGCGCGTTGCGTTTGGCACGCAAGGTGACCCGGGTCAGGCCGCCGAGCGACGCGCCGGTACGATCACTGACCTGGAGCCGTGTGCTTCGGCGGTTGCTCTTCCATTGGCCCGGAGGGATCGTGACATCGAGTACGGCCTGGCCGAGCGCGTTGGACAGCACCATCCGGACCGGTTGGCCTGCGATCGCGCTCAGAGAGGCTCCGATGGTCGTGGCGTCGATCCGCCCTCTGACGGCGAGCCGATCCCCGGCCGCGGCGCGGCCCAGGCTGATCCGCAGGCTCTTCAAGGAGAACTGTTCGCACGCGTCGGCTGGATGCTGTTCGGCGTTGGCGCCCGCGACGCAATTGTCGCACGCGTCTCCGACTCCGTCGTGGTCGATGTCGGTCTGCGTCGGATTCCGTGTGGTGGGGCAGTTGTCGAGTTCGCTCGCGATCCCATCGCCGTCCGCGTCTGGCGGCGCGGGGGTTGGGCCTACGGTTGGTGTTGGCTCCGGGGTGGTTGTGCCGTCGCTGTCGGCGCCCGGGTAGATGAACGAGACGCCGGCTTCGTCATCCGGGCGGAGCGTCGCACCACGTCCGTCGAAATGGGCGAACATCCGCATCGTGGCAGTCTCGTCGGTCGAGTGTCCCAGGCCGATCGTGTGTCCCAACTCGTGCGTGGCGACTTCGGCGACGTTGGTGGCGTTCCACGCTGGGCAGTCGGTCCAACCGTCGTTGAAGACGAGGTCGCCTTCGGTGGCCTGGCGGAAGGTCACCCCGTTGATGGTGCGAAAGCTCAATCCGACGCAGTAGCCGCCGACCGCGAGGATGCCGCTGCACCCGGTCGGGTCGGTGACCTGGTCGTACGGATCGTCGAAGATGATCTTGTTGATGCCGTCACAGAACGTGTCGGGCGTCGCGTCGGTGAGACCGGCGGTCTCGAGTACCAGACTGGAACTCGGGACGTTGGTCCATGCGGCGAACGCGGCGCGCATGGCGGCTTCGGATGCGGCGGGTCCCAAGCGTGCGTCGCCCACCCGATCGATCCAGTAACGGATCGGGGTGCCGTCGTCGGGCTCGAACCAGCGGACGTTGTTGGAGAGAGTGAAGGCGGTCGTCGTCTGCTGGCCGTTGGTGGTTGTTGCCGCCGGGCGGCCGGTGAGCGGCCGCATCGGCTGCGGTACCGGCTGGCTACGGACGAGCTCCCGCAGCCGCGTCTTGAAGGCCGCCGCGGGGCGGCGATCGTCCGCCGCATGGGACTGAAGGGCGGCGTTGCCGAGGGCGAGCACGCCGACGTCGTCGAGCCTCCGGGTTGCGACCGCCTGGCCGGTGCGGTCGACCGCGATGTCGAACTTTCCGAGCGCCATCTGGTGAGTGCGCAAGAACCCGTGGTCGTCCTGGTCGAGGAAGACGATCGTCGTTTCCCCGACCTCGAAGCGCGGAGTGCCGAACAGTCGGAGTTCCTCATCGCCGACCCGTCCACCGGGCTCGCGAATCGTGATCGCCGCCTGCGGCACGTAGCCCTTGAGCACGTCGTCGACCATGAGCGTGATGTAGGTGTGGATCTCCCCACCATCCCCCCGGCCACTCTTGACGTCGGCCACGATGCCGCTGAGGATCACGTCAGACCCGAGTACCAGCGACGCGTCGTCCATGCGCACCATCATGGTAGCGCCAGCAGGGGTGAGCAGGACGACGAAGAGTCCGAGCCACGTCCCAGCTCGAATCATCCAGCGCCTATTCCTCCTCATCCCATCCTCTCCTCTGGCGACGCTGTGGGGCTGCAGGCGTAGGGTCGTGCCGGCGCAACTCCAAAGCTTCCCGGGTGAAGCCGCGCTCCACCGGGACCACGAGTGTGTGGCGCGTCGCCGTGTCGTAGCGTGCGGCCTCACCTCCGCGGAAACCTGTGATGCGCGATACGCCTGCGAAAATCAATAGAAAGCAGATTCCCGCGACCGCAGAGATCAGGCACGCCGTGCGTTGACCGGTTCCGCTACGGTTACCCTGCCTTGCGCTCGCGGCGCCTCGCGCACCTCTCGCGCCGATGCCTGGGTGTACGGAGGTTGCCTAGTTGCCGAAGTCCCAGCCGCTGCCGGCGCGATATTGCTTGAGTACGTTCTTGGCGATCAGGATCTTGTGCACCTCGTCGGGGCCGTCCGCGATGCGTAGGGTGCGGGCGCCCTGGTACATGGCGGCGAGCGGCAGGTCACCGGAGACGCCGGCGGCGCCCCACACCTGAATCGCGCGATCGACCACGCGGTGGTAGGCCATGGGAACGAAGATCTTGATCGCCGAGATCTCGGTGCGCGCATCGAGGTCGGCATCGAGTTTCTCGGCGGCGTGGATGGTCATCAGCCTGGCGGCCTGGATGTCGATGTAGCTCTCGGCGATGAAGCCCTGGACGAACTGCTTGGTCTCCAGCAAGCCGCCGTGTACTTCACGCTCGCCGGCGCGCTCGACCATCAGATCGAACGCTCGCCACATTTGCCCGACCGAGTTCATACAGTGGTACACACGGCCGGCGCCGAGCCGATCCTGCGCGGCCTGGTGACCGGACCCGGTCGCGCCGAGTTGGTTCTCGAGCGGGACGCGCACATCGTCGTAGATGAACTCGCAGTGGTCGGCCTGCCGTCCCCACACGTTGACGCCCCGGATGAGGTTCACGCCGGGAGCGTCTGTCGGGACGATGATCTGGGTCATCTTCGCATTCTGGTCGCCCGTCGCGTCCGGATCCTCGGTGCGGCACATGACGATCAGGAAGTCCGCGGCAAACCCGTTCGAGGTGAACCACTTGTGCCCGTTGATGACCCACTGGTCGCCTTCCCGCCGCGCCGTGGTCCGCAGCGAGCGCGGGTCGGAGCCCGCGGTCTCGGGCTCGGTCATCGAGAAGCCGGACTCCATCCTCCCTTCGGTGAGCGGAAGCAGCCATTTTTTCTTCTGCTCCTCGGTGCCGTACTTGAGAAGAATCTTCTGATTCCCGGAGTTGGGTGCGACGACACCGAAGAGCGACGCGGCGCCGATGCTGTAGGCGAGCACCTCGTTCATGTACGCGTGCTCCAGGAAGCTCAGGCCCGCGCCGCCGTACTCTTCGGGCAGGTGGGGCGCCCAGATTCCGGCCTGTTTGACCTTGGCCTTGATCTCGTCTCGTAGCGCGTGGGCGACCTCGCGCCGGCGCTCATCGACCGTGCCGTCGAGACGCCACGACCAGAGCGCGTTCTCGTTTGGAAGGATCTCTTTGTTGACGATGCGTGCGGTCAGGAGCCGGATCTCGTTGATCCGGTCGTCGAGTGCGGGAATGGGTTGGACGTTCATGGCCATGGCTGACTCCTCCTGGGTGACTGTATCGTATCCCGTCGGGGCCTGAGAGCGGCCGGGCCGTTATGACTTCGGGCAGCACGGAACGTGATCTCGGTTGGCGGCGGAACGCGTTGTCTTGCACCGTCCGGCGCGCATCGTGATGACACATGTCGTCTCATCTCCTGCTCAAAGTCACGCCCGGGGATGCGGGAGTACCTAGCCAAACAAACGTTCGTTCGACATCGTATCTCCATGGACAAGAAGGAGGTCGCGCGATGAGCAAGTACACGCCTGCAGTAGAAATCGGTCTCAATCGCATGCGGGAGATGGCGCGGGGGAATTTCGACCTGCATTGGATGGAGTCGAATCCCGACGGCTGGGGGCACCAGGTCACACCGGGAGCGACGGGGCTCCGCCTGCGCGACGTCGAGACGGGGCACTACGCCCAGGTTCCCGAGCATGGCTCGAGTCACGGCAGCATGGCGCCACGCGGCTGCGCGGTGCCCGACGATGTTCCGGGTCTCGGTATGTACACGATGAACGAGATGTCCGAGGTGTGGGCGGAGAACGCCGCGCTGCTGTACGACGAGGCGGTCGTTCGCCAGTGGAACTCGGTAACCGATGTCCCCTGGCATAAGCTGCAGCAGCTCCCCGACGACATCGAGAAGGCTGTCTGTCAGATGTGCACCGGCCTCTGCGAGGTCGAGTTCGTCGCTGGGGACATGCCGGCGAAATGGTTGTGCCGCATCAATCACGATTTTCACGAGGTGAAGCTCTTCCTCGCTACGCAGATCATGGACGAGGCGCGGCACCTCGACGTGTTCCGCAAACGTGCGCTCGCCAATGGTGGGGGGTTGCTGATGGCGTCGGCCGGTCAGGAAGAGCTCCTCGCGACCATCCTCGAGGCCCCGGACTACACGACGGCGAGTGCGCTCATGCACATCTTTGGCGAGGGCTTCGTCTTGACGCTCTTCCGCCAGGGCGAGTTCCTGGCGCCAACGGAGGTCGAGAAGACGATCTTTCGTCTCTGCATGCAGGACGAGGCGCGCCATGTCGCGTACGGGGTCAAGCATCTCAAGTACTTCCTCGAACGGCATCCCGACCGTACCGAGCAGATCCACAAGATCCTCGACCTCGGGGAGCAGGCCATCTTTACACTGACGCTCGAGCCGCAAACCTCGGAGCCACGTGCGATCCTTGCTGGCGGAGGCATTCAGAACATCGAACTCGGTCTTTCGCGCATGGCGTTCATCTACGGCAAGCAGGTCAAGGAATACCTGCGGCGGCTCGAGGTCGCGGGACTCGATCGCGAGCCGCGCATGACCATCCCGAAGGAGATTCCCTGGGAGGAGCTGGCCGCGTAGCGGTCGTGCGATTCGTTCAGGAGGTGAATGTGACGAGACATACGGGTGCGTTCCCATCGACAGGATGGTTCAAGGCGCTCGCGCGCCGGATGCAGGAGAACGAGGCGTCGTATCGCGCGCTCGGCTCGATCGAGTGTACGATGATCGTCAAGGTCGAGGCGCCAGGGGAGAACGATCTCCACGAGATTGCCTTCGAGGGTTTCGGAGTGAAGTCGATTCGGCGGCTCGATCGCATCGAGGACGCGGCCCCCGATCACTTCGTCCTCGAGGCCACGATCGACACCTGGCGCGAGATGATCGACAACATCCGGGCGCACGGCGGGGCGGATCTCGAGCACACGCTCAACTATCTCACGTTTCCCGATGATCCCATGCGCGTGGAGGGTCCCGATCAGCTCGAGATCGATACCTTCTATCGCTACAATGAGAGCTTGCAGCGCTTCTTCGACGGCGCTGCGCAGGTGACCCCGACGTAGACATCAACCCTGCATCGAGGGCGGGGCGTTTGACAGCGGCGCGGGCTCCTTGCCAGGTTGGGGCATCAGGAGAGTCTCCGAGACCCGATGTCCCTACGCTTCGATTACCGACGCTCCTTTGCTTGTTTCGTCGCCGTCTTGCTGAGCGTCGGCCTGGCGCATGTGGACGCATCCGCACAGCTCACCGACGTCTCGATCCCCTTTGCGCCGCAGGGTGCCGGGCTTGGCGACGCCAATGGCACCCCCGCACCGTTGTCGGCCACGGCGCTCGTCGTACCCGCCACTGGGCCGGATGGGATTGCGCAGACCGACGACGACGTCACGTTGCTGGTCACCAACATCGGTGGTGCCGCGGTGGTGACCCCACTGGAAACGCCGTTCCTTCTGGCTGATGGCGGTGCGTCACGCGCGGTGCGACTGTCGAAGACGCGCGCGCTGATCGCGAGCGCTGGGCCCGATGGCGACGAAGAGACGGCGGACGATGTCGTCTACCTTCTCGACGGCCTCGGCACGACGAACGTCGTCACGCCGCTGACCGTTGGCTTCCTCGGCACCCGGACGACGTGGAACCCGGTCCGACTTTCCGACGACGCGGCCGCCGTCGTCTCGGGCCTGACTGAGATCGCGCTCCTGACCGGCCTCGGTGTCACGAACACCATCACGCCGCTCCCGGCGCCGGATCTCCGGAGCCGCGCCGGCCAGCCCGTATCCCTGGGCCCGACGGCGCTCCTCGTGCCTGCCGGTGCCGAGAGCGCGTCGGACGAGGTGTATCTCTTCACCGATCTCGGCGGTGCCAACACGCGCACGGACCTCGCGACTCCGTTTCTGTCATCGTTCCGGCCTGGCACGCCGGAGCCCCTCGACGCCGCGCGCGCCATGGTCGTCGGTGTAGGGTCCGATACCCTTCCCGGCACCAGCGACGACGGTGTCCACCTCCTGAGCGGACTCGACACGGCGACGCCGAGCGCGACGTTCATTCCCATTGGTGCGCTCGCCGAACGAGGGGCGGGCGGAGCCACCATGCTGAATCCAGACCTCGTTGTGCTGACCGCTCTCGGGGCGGACATGACGCCGACGACGGCCGACGATCTCATCGTGTTCCTGTCGGATATCGGGGGCGCGAATACCCTCCGCGGCGTCCTCATGGCCGGGCTGCCGTCGGACCGGGCCGGTCGACCGGTGCGCCTCGGACCGACGTCGTTCGCGCTGGTCAGGACGGGCGATGATCTCGCTTTTGGCACATCCGACGATGCAGCCGTCGTCGTGACGAACGTCGGCAGCCTGAACGGCAAGCACGAATACGCCCTTGGTGGTCTCGGCGCTGGCGCGACCACGCAGATCTCGGTCATCAGCGAAACGGCGATCATGGTGGCGAACGGCGGCCCTGACGCCGAACTCGCCGCGGGCGGCGACGACGTCGTGACGGTCATTACTGGAATCCCGCGCGTGCCGCTGGTCCGGAGCATTTCACTCATCGGCGACTTTGATGCCCCCGCGGATCTGCACGGGCGCCCGCAGCTTCTCGGCACGAATCGGGCGGTGTTTCTGTCCGGCGGTGCGGATGCCGCGCAGGGCAGCGGTGACGATGATCTCATCCGCATCGTTGCCGGCATCCGGCCGCTTCCTCACTTCCAGTGTTACGATACGCGCCGTGCCCCCTTTACGAAGGTCGGTGTCGGTCTCGAGGACGCGCTCACCCTCGGCGCCGGTGATTTGAAGCGGCAGCGACGACTGTGCACGCCCACCAACAAACGTCGCGAAGAGCCCGGCATCGAGGCGGACCCTCGACATTTCGTCGGCTATCAACTGACGAAGTTTCGGCCGCGTCTCGGGCGGGTACGCGACGTCGAAGTGACGAACCAATTCGGTGCCGCCACCGTCGAGCTGCTGCGTCCGGAACTGCTCCTCGTGCCTTCCGCGAAGAGTCTCACCGATCCGGCGACTCCACTCGCGAGCGAGATCGATCACTACAAGTGCTATCGGGTACGGGGCGCACGCGCACGCGTCCGCGACCTGCTCGTCGAGGATCAGTTCGGGAGCGCGCTCGTGGACGTCAAACGACCCTTCCGCCTCTGTACACCGGTCGACAAGAACGGCGAGGGCTTGTTCGATGCCGCGCAGCACCTCATGTGCTACGAGATCCGCGCTCCCCGGCTGGCGCCCCCCACCGTCTTCGTCGACAACCAGTTCGGGATCGGCCCCCTGACACCGAAGCGTGCCCGGGAGCTCTGCGTCCCGTCACTCGTGATGCTCCCGTAGCTGGCGGACGCTCAGGCACGGCGCGGGCTTGAGTTTCAGAGTGCGGAGCGGCAGGAAGTTGCCATGGCCGAGAGTGTACGCGAGATCGAGAACCTTCTTCATACCTACGCCGAGCGGATCGACGCGGGCGATCTCGACGGGGTCGCCGAGCTGTTCACGCACGGCTGCATCCTGCCTTCGCCGGATGCCGCGCAGGCGGTGACCTTCAAGGGGCGCACGCAGGTGCGGCGCATGTACGAGGCCGCGACCCGTCTGTACGAAGACGGTACGCCCCGCACGAAGCACGTGACGACGAATGCGATCATTGAGGTCGACGACGGCGCAGGAGCCGGAACGGCCCGGAGCTACTATACGGTCTTTCAGCAGACCGATGCGCTCCCTCTGCAGCCGATCATCTGCGGGCGCTACCACGATACCTTCCGCCAACGCGATGGACGCTGGTGGTTCGACACGCGAACGATGTTTGTCGACCTCATCGGCAACGTGAGCCACCACCTGCTCTACGAGCTACGCTGAGTCGGCGCCTGTGGCTCGCGGCCTTCGCCCTGCGTACGGTTCAGCGAGGCGCCGGGAGGGCAGCGGCGGCTGTCGTGCTGCGCTGTGCGGCGATCGGCGCGACCGCTCAGACGTGGTTCCGGAGCATCAACTCCTGCGGGTGCGGTTGGAGGTAGACTTGCTCTCGCACGTAGGCGATGTCGTGGTGGTCGATGTGGTGGCGGAGGAGGGTGATCGGTACGATCAGCGGCACGAGGCCGCGACGGTAGTCGTCGATGAGTCGCGCCAGCTCCGCGCGATCGCGTTGCTCCAGATGCTCGCGGCAGTGACCGGCAATGTGTTGCAGCGTGTTCGTGTGTTTGCGCCTCGTCGCTCGCGTCGCGAGCGCGGCCATGAATCCGGTGCCGTAGCGTCGGACGATGGCCTCTGGTCGCAGCCGCTTCTGTTCCGCAACCAGGCGCCCGAGCGCGCGATACTGCTCCGCATTGTGCGCGAGAAGCTGATACTTGTGCGCCGTGTGGAAGGCGATCAGGTCTCGGCGCGTGGGGCTACTATCGACGAGCGTCCGCCAACGGCGATGCGCGAACAGCCGTTCGATGAAGTTCTCCCGGAGCGCGGGATCGTTGAGGCGACCTTCCTCCTCGACGGGGAGGAGGGGGTACGCCGCCATGAACGATGCACAGAACAGACCGCGGCCGTTCCTGCTCGGCCCGTTCTTCCGGTAGACGCGTACGCGCTCCATCCCGCAACTCGGCGAGCCCTTCTTGAAGACGTAGCCGTCGAGATCCAGTGCGGCCAGTTCGCGAACGCGCCGCGCAGCGAACCGGCGCATCCTCGCCGTGTAGTTGATCTCGCTCCGGACGCCGATCATGCGCGGTGCGTCCGCCGCTCCGACCAGCCGCACCGACTCGCGCGGCACGCCCATGCCCGCCTCGACTTCTGGGCAGACGGGGACCCAGTCGACGTAGTCGGCGAGGGTATCGGTGAGGAAACGATCGTGCTTGTGCCCGCCGTCGTAGCGTACCGACTCGCCGAGCAGGCAGCTGCTCACCCCGAGTCGGAGGGTGCGGCGCTTGGCCGAGTGACTCACGACGCTCTGGTTAGACGCCGGAGGCCCAGTGCTGCAAGCTCTCGAGATCGCCCAAGATGCGTGCTCCGCTGAGCGTTTTCGGTGCGCCGCGACCTCCGACGATGAGGGTGGTTCTCGGGGGGAGATCGTCGCGGAGGCGGCTGATCTTGGCGGAGGAGGTCCTGCCACGCGATGCTTCCGACACGCTCAGACCTACCGTGGCTGGGCGCAGCTCCCGCGCGAGGCTCACGATTTCCGGCACGGGCATTTCGGTGCCTACGTAGCAGACGCGTCGTCCGGCTGTAGAGATCAGGAGGGCTGCCATTTGCAACCCGAGAGCATGTGTCTCGCCGGGGAGCGTCGCGAGTATGACGAGCGGGCCTGTGGCCCGCTCGTCAAAGGGGAGGCGGAGGGTTCCCAGCAGATCGCCAATCCGTTCGGAGACGAAATGCTCGTGGCGGATATCCAGATCGCCGCTCGCCCATCGGTCTCCGACCTCGCGGACGAGGGGGGCAATCCGATGGCGGAGGAAGTCGAGTGCTCCGAGCCGCGCCCATTCTGAGAGCAGCGGGCGCGTCAGCCCCAGGGCGTCGAAACAGCGGATGGCCGCCACCAGCTCGCTCGTGTCGGCCGACTCGGGTGGCAGCGGGGGCTGTGAGTTCGGCGTGGATGCGGACTGTAGCAGCGCTGTGAGCTCTGCGTCCGAGGCTGCGACGACCTCGCGGGCGCGATGTCCGCCGGCAAGCGCCTGCGCGATGCGGCGCAGGCGAGGCACGCTGTCCAGGGGATAGAGGCGGTGGCCCGACGCCTTCCGTTCGGGCACCGGATAGCCGTAACGCCGTTCCCAGGTTCGCAGTGTCTCGACTGAAATATCGGCGGCGCGCGAGAGCGCCCCGATCGAGAGCCTTGCTCCCGAGCTCGCGGCGCTCACGATCGCACGTTCTCCTGAATGTTGGCTCTCATCCGGTAGCATTCTGTACCCAGCTTTATTGGAGTGTCAAGTATTGAATAGGTCTTGACCAGGTTTAGCTCGCTCGCTATATTCCCTCCAACACGGCGAAGAGGAGGGCCTTGGACCATGACTGCTTCAGACATCGCGTGCATCGACCATCTGATGGCTGGGGGCGAGATGCTCTCGTCCCAGGTGCGCGCGAGCTCGTTGTGGTCTCCCGAGAAGCGGCTCGCGGGAGCGGTGCTTGCCTCGGCGCTTGTCTGCGTCCGTGATCGCCACGCTGATCCGCGGTACGCGGAAGCGGTCGAGGAGGACCTGGCGTGGATCTCCTCCGACGATAGCGGCGATCCGTTTTCGTTCCTGCTTCTGTGCGACCTGTTCGGCCTCGAGCCGGCGTGGGTTCGGGAGACCGTTGCACGTTGGTGTCGGAGCGCACCGCAGCAGCGGCGCGTGTTCTCCCTCAGTCGCGACGCGGCGTAGTGAGAGGAAGGTCGAGATGAAGATCGTCGTTACGGGTGCCACGGGCTTCGTCGGTCGCCCGCTGGTTCGGAGGCTGCTGGCTGCTGGGCACGAGGTGCGGGCACTCAGTCGCGATCCACAGGCAGCGCAGCGGGTGCTCCCAGCGCGGTGCCGGAGCTTCGCCTGGGATCCGACGGCCGCGACCCTCGACGAGCGTGCCTTGGCCGGCACTGACGTCGTCGTGCATCTCGCTGGCGAAAGCGTCGCGGGCGGGCGATGGTCGGCCGCCCGGAAGCACGCTATCCAAGCCTCACGGGTCGAGGGGACCCGAAGCCTGGTGCGGGCGATCGGCACGCTCCCCGTCGGCGATCGTCCCTCGGCGCTGGTGTCAGCCTCGGCGATCGGTGTGTACGGGGATCGCGGTGACGCGGAGCTCGATGAGACGGCGTCGGCCGGCACCGGGTTTCTTGCGACGGTGTGTTCCGAATGGGAACGTCAGGCCTTCGCAGCGACAGAGAGCGGACTCCGTGTCGTGGCGATTCGCGTCGGCATCGTGCTCGGCAAGGGGGGCGGTGCGCTCGCGAAGATGCTGCCGCTCTTTCGCCTCGGGGTCGGCGGTCGTCTCGGGAGCGGTCGTCAGTGGATGAGCTGGATTCATCTGGATGATCTCGTCGGACTCTTCATGGCGGCCGTGGAGCGTGCGGATGTGTGTGGTGTCGTCAACGGAGTGGCTCCGGCGCCCGTGCCCAATCGCGAGTTCACACGCGGCCTTGGTGCTGCACTCGGTCGCCCCACGCTGCTGCCCGCGCCGTCGTTTGCGCTGCGGCTGGCATTGGGCGAGATGTCCACGCTGCTCCTCGCTAGCCAACGGGTCGTGCCAGCGGCGGCCGAGCGACTCGGTCTGCCGTTCGCGTATCCGACGCTTGCCGTAGCCTTGGCAGACGTGTGCCGCGATCGTGAGACCGACCTCGAGTACGAGCAGTGGGTACCCCGAGCCCCGGAGGAGATCTTCCCGTTCTTCTCGGATGCCCGTAATCTGGAAAGGATCACACCCGCGTTCATGCATTTCAGTGTGCGCGCGGTGTCCACCCCCGAGCTGCAGGAGGGCACTACGCTCGACTATGGGCTCCGGGTCCATGGAGTACCGATGCGGTGGCGCAGTGTGATCGAGGCCTGGCGGCCGCCCACGAGGTTCGTCGATCGGCAGATCCGTGGTCCCTACGGCCTCTGGCATCATACGCACGAGTTCGAGTCGTGGAACGACGGTACCATCGTCCGTGACCGTATTCGCTATGCCGTGCCGATGGGTGCCCTCGGTGATCTCGTTGCCGGGGGACTCGTCGCACGCGACGTCGCTACGATCTTCGCGTTTCGGCAAGAGAAGATCCGGGAGTTGTTCGGTGAGGCGCCCGCCGGGTAGGCGCGGTCGGTGAGGGGCATGAGGCAGGTCAGGAACATCAAGAAGCCGCTGGCGGCAGTTGCGCTGATAGCGATCGTGGCGTCGGCGCGGCTGGCTGGGGCCGCGGAGATTCAAGGCGTGAAGTTCAGCGGCCAGATCCGGGTCGGTGATACGGAGTTGGTGCTCGCGAACGTGGGCCTGCTCCGATACCGGATATTCATCAAAGCGTATGTCGCAGCTCTGTATCTTGGCCCCGGGGTCGAGGTCGGTCGCTTGTTCGATGACGTCCCGAAACGTCTCGAGATCGAGTACTTCTATTCGATCGCTGCCGGCGGTTTTGCCAACGCGACGGAGGTCGGCATCGCAGCGAACGTCGACGGGCAAGAGTTGGAGCGTCTCAAGCCTCGGATTGCCAGGCTGAACGCGCTCTACCGCGACGTGCGCCCGGGGGACCGCTATGCGCTTACCTATCTGCCCGGTTCTGGGACCGAGCTGGCGCTGAACGGTAAACGGCTCGGTCTCATCGAGGGGGCCGAGTTCGCTGTCGCCGTCTTCTCCATCTGGCTCGGTCCGAAGGCCCTCGACAAGTCGTTGAAGGCGCAGTTGCTCGAATGACGAAAGGGGGTGCGGGATGTTTCTGAGCAAACAGGCCATGGTGGGAATCAACGTGGTCGGTGGCGTCGCCGTGCTGGCAAGTTACGCCTACTGCCTGGTTACCCATCCGCTCCCCAGCGAGTTCTGGGGCGGCGTGCCGCAGGGGCTGCGACCCGTGTACACGGTCAACATGTTCCTGGCAGCGGCGGGTTACTTGGTGTTCACGTACTTTCTGATGTTCCGCCTTCCGATCGTATCGGAACACGGTGCGTGGTCCGGCGTCGGTACGTTCAATATGCTCTACGTACTGATCCTCCTCCCGTCGGCTCTGTGGATGCCGCTGACGCTCGAGATGCTGTCGTCGCCAAGCGTCGGGCTATGGTGGATCATTCGCCTGACGTTGATCGCGGTCGGCGTCGGCTCGGTCGGGATGTTGATGGGCCTGGTGGCAGTGCGACGGCGCTCGCCTTCGCTGCCGCACATGCTGGCCGTCGCGGGAAGCGTGCCGTTCTGCATTCAGACCGCAATTCTGGATGCGCTGGTCTGGCCCGCGTACTTCTCGGCCTAGGAGCCTCGGACGGATGTGCGTCGCGCCCAGGATGGCCGCCCTTGATCAGTTTTGCAGTGCTCGTTCACGTGGGGTCCGGCAGTGAAGGGGGGCATTGGCCAAGGGGGCTCGGGGGCGCGGCGGCTGATCACGATTCCCGCGTACGTCATCGCGTGGCTCGTGTGGCTCGTGGCGGTGCCGCTCTGGCTTCCGCTGACGATCGTCGTTGATCTTGTCGGTCGCAGTTCGTGGGTGGCCGTCCGGAGTGCGACGCTCGTCGCCGTCTACCTGTCTTGCGAGATCCTTGGCATTCTGGCGAGTACGGGACTGTGGCTGTGGAGGCGTGCCGTGGGTGCCGACGACGAGCAGTGGACGCACATCCATTTTCGGCTCGAGGCGTGGTGGGGCGCCACGTTGTTCTGGGTCGTGGTACGGCTGTTCGGGCTCCGACTCGAGATCGATGGTGACGCCGATCTGGGACACGGCCCCTACATTCTCCTGCTTCGGCACGCGAGTACGTGCGATACGTTGCTCGCGTCCGCGCTTGTGAGCCGGCCGCATGGGATGCGGCTCCGGTACGTGCTGAAGCGGGAGCTGCTCGTGGATCCGTGCCTCGACATCGTGGGCAATCGTGTGCCCAACGTGTTTCTCGACCGCACCTCCGTTGACGCCGAGCGTGAGATCGAGCGCCTGCGGAAACTCGCGCGTGGTCTCGGTGCGCGTGACGGCGTGCTCATCTATCCGGAAGGCACCCGCTTCTCGGAGCACAAGCGCCGGCGCGTGCTCGACCGTCTCCGTCGGAATGAGGATGCGAAGATGCTCGCGTATGCGGAGTCGCTCGCGTACGTGCTGCCTCCGCGGATCGGCGGGACGCTGGCACTGCTCGAAGCTGCGCCCACGGCAGACGTGGTTGTGTGTGCGCATACGGGCTTCGAGGGAGCTGCAACGCTCGCCCATATCTGGAAGGGCGCGCTCGTGCATCAGACGGTCAGGGTCCAGCTTCGCCGCGTTCGGCGTGCCGAAATTCCCGCCGGGCGGGAGGCGCGCGTTACGTGGCTCCTTGACGAGTGGCGACGTGTCGGCGGTTGGGTCGAGCGCCACCGGTATCCGGAACGATCTCGAGTCCCCGTGGGCGCGAAGACGCCGGAGAAGGCAGTTCTAGAATCGAATCGGCTGGGATCTCGGTGATTGCCGCCATTCCGGCCCCGGCGCTACGGGCACGTACACTGGTTCGGAAGGCCAGGGGAGACGCAAAACCCCGGACAAGCGGGTGCATCGAGCCCGTCACATTCCTCGATCGGCGTGTCGGCGAAGTCGTTGCCGCAGAACGCCTGGATCGCTGAGGGCACGCACAGTTCCTTCGGGTGCGTGATCTCGACCTCGCGTGTATCGAACTGGTTGTCGATGAAGATGCCCGCGATGTTGAGCCGCTTCGGTACGGTCTTGACCTGATAGCACATCAGGGACGTGAGCGGTGCGAACAGGGGGGTCGGCGCCTCGGGGGCGATCTCCTTCGTTGCTGGGATGCACAGCCGCTTCGGCTTCTTGATCTTCGCGACCAGCGTGTTCGGATCGACACCGAGCGGGCCGAAGAACTGATCCTCGATGGTCGTACCTTCCGAGCGGTACCGGGTCTTGGCGACCTTGTAACACTTGTAGTGATTGAAGTCCTCGGCGAGGGGCCCGGGCGCTCCGCCCAGGGCCTTGGCGCTTGGCAGCATGAGCAGGTCGGGTTTGATGATGTCCATCAGTAGGCCGCCTGGATGGAACTGGTTGAAGACCAGGATCTCGCGGCGGCGTTCGAACTTGGGGAAGCCCGACTGGCGTTTCACCATGTAGCCGACCAGATGCTCGTTCGCGAGGGCGGCGTTCGGATCCTCGCCGTTCTTGTTCGCCGGGCTGCACAGGCGCGAGAACTTCTTGACGCGACCCACCCACTCGCCGAAGTGCACGTCCGTCATCGTGACGTTCTCGATTTCGACGGTCGGGAAGCGTCGACCCTGGTGACAGAGGAAGTGGCGGAGCGGCGAGCGCGTCGGGACGGGTGTTGGCGTCGTCGTCACCGTCGGTGTCGCGGTTACCGTGGGAGTGGCCGTAGGGGTCACCGTCGGCGTGGGGGTTGCGGTGACCGTTGGGGTTGGTGTTGCCGTGGGCGTCGGCGTGACGGTCGGTGTTGGCGTTACCGTGGGCGTTGGTGTGACCGTGGGCGTTGGCGTCACGGTGGGCGTCGCCGTCACGGTCGGTGTTGGCGTGACGGTGGGCGTCGCCGTGACGGTCGGTGTTGGCGTAACCGTGGGCGTTGGTGTGACCGTGGGCGTTGGCGTCACAGTGGGCGTCGCCGTCACGGTGGGCGTTGCCGTGACGGTGGGCGTCGCCGTCACAGTGGGCGTCGGTGTCACGGTGGGCGTTGCCGTCACGGTGGGCGTTGCCGTGACGGTGGGCGTCGCCGTCACGGTGGGCGTCGGTGTCACGGTGGGCGTTGGCGTCACGGTGGGCGTTGCCGTGACCGTGGGCGTTGGGGTCACGGTCGCCGTCACAGTGGGCGTCGGGGTCACGGTCGGTGTGACCGTGGGCGTCGGCGTCACAGTGACCGTCGGCGTCGCTGCGAACGAGAGCACCGGCAGCACCGTGTATCCCGCGTCAATGCAGGGATTGCTGGCAGTCTCGTTGCCGTCTTCACCCCATGCGACCGCAATCGGTCCAGAAGCAGTGATGACGGCACCGGAGTTGTCGTCGTCCGCGACATCACGGAAGCGACCACTCTCCAGGCGGTCGAGCACTTGCGAGGTGTCGATGACGCCATTGTTGTCCCAGTCGACGTTTACGGTCGTGTTGTCCTGCGCCGGGGTCACCCAGATCGGTCCACAGTTGAGTGTGAAGTTCGTCGAGCCGGGAGCCCAGGCCACGTAGTACAAGGGCAGCAGCGCGTCCTCTCCCACCAGGGTCCAGCCCCAGTCGAAGTCGGCACAGTCGGTGTCCGCGACGCCAAGGGCGTAGAAGTCGGTGGTCGAGGAGAGATACACGCCGGAGTTGGTCGGCACGGTATGCCCGGTTGCGGTGGAGTACCGGACCGTGGACTTGGCCGGAACGTTGAACGAGCCAGACGAGGGGAGATTGTCCTCGTAGCTCACGCTGATCGTAGAGTTCTCGGCATTGTAGATGTACAGGTCGGTCGACACGCCGCTCGGACAGCCGCCCGTTGCGCGATTCCCGTCTGGCAGGTCGGCCACCGGGTTGTAGTAGGCGCTCGACCAGCGGGTCTTGGGAAGCAGACTGTACATCCGCATCTCCGATGCCGTTCCGGTGCGCGGATTCCCGGTCAGCACCTGCGCCTGCACCGGCTTGCTCGCCGTGATCGTGGTGCCAACATCGGTGTGGTAGAGGTGCGTCACCTCGCCCATGTTCAGCATGACGCTCACGTCCGGCGACAGCACCGTAGAGGGGTCGTCGATCTCGACGAGAGTGCTGTCCTCGGTTGCTTGCACGACGACGTAGGTATTGGCGAAGTCGCCACCCAGACTCTCACCAACCGGGATGTCGTACGTCAGCGCTAGCGAGACCGCGGGGTACACTTCCCACGCGTCAGCGTAGACCGTGCCGATCGATTCTGGCCAGAAGGCACGCGTCACGGTCGTGGCTTCGTCGGTCGACAGCACGCGATCCCGACCGTCGTAATAGCAGGTGCTCACGCCACAATCGCCGACGCTCGCACGGGGCAACGGCACGTTGCCGTTCTCGAAAAGGTGATGGTCCCCCTCGTTCAGCGCCACCAACTCGTCGCAGGTTCCAGGCAGATCGCCGGGATCGGCATCGTACCCGTCCTCCCAATGGTCGTAGCAGATGCTGATGCCGTCGTTCCACGCCGCAACACCTACGGCGGTGTGCGAGCCCTGACTCTTGTCGAGCACCGGATCGTTGTCGAGGTCGATGAAGACGTCGAAGAGCTGCTCATCCTCGCCGTTGATCCAGTACGTCGCCAGCGCCGCCGAGGCTGCGGTCGGACTGTACAGGGCCAGCATCGCCCAGATTGCCAGGCCCAGCCAGCCGGCACGGGCCGGACATCGTACCAACTGCGACGGTGTCGGCAGGGGGTGGAGTCGCGACTGGAGCATGAGGTGTGTCCTTTCCCTGTTTCCGGAACTGCTGGGCCATCCGAGAGGCCGGGCCAGGTCGTTCCGGTCTCGGCCAAACGACTGTTTGGCAAAACAGGTCTGCCTGTCAAGGAGACGCGCCCTGTCGGCGAGCGGGGCACGTAGGTCGTCGCTTTTCGGGCTGTCCCGAGTCGGGCGGCCTCGTCGACTCTACCGGAGCGCCGCCACGTACTGGCTTGCCGGAACGCTGTCGAGATCGTGCGCTAGACACCAGTCGAGGACGCGCCGCAGTGCATCGAGCGAGTCCTCGCGTACGCCGCTGTACCAATGAAAGTAGACGTGCACCGGGAGCGACGGATGCGCCTCGAAAAACTCGGTCACTCGAGCGAAGCCGTCGAGCGAACCCGGGGCCGTTGGCAAGAACGTTTCCGCGGTTCCGCCGCCGGCGTGGCAGCGCGCGAGGTCCATGCCGGTCCAGTCGTTCCATGCCCGCGAGTGGTAGTGCCGATGCTGCCCGACCGTCGTGAAAGCCGACTGCATGTCGCCGCCATTCAAGTTGCCGATGCCGAGACCATCGACGATCCGGAGCGCCTCCTCGGTCGGGTTGCAACGACCCGTCCAGAAGAACAGCTCGACGCGTTGGTCGGTGGGCAGGAGTCGCTGCTCGAGGAAGCGTACCGAGTCGATAATCTCGTGCTCGAGATCGACCTCTGGCGTGGTCCAGTCGCCCGGATGCGACCAGCTGTGCGACGCCGCCTCCACGTTGTCGAGCGCGAGAATGGTCCGTGCGAGCTCGACGTCGAACCGATCGCGATAGCGTTCCAGGTCTTCGGCGATGAAGGAGGCGGTGAACTCGAACGGGTACGCCGTCAGCACGTGATCATGAATCAACTCGCCAACGGGTCGCCCACTCGTACGGTGGCGGTAGATGAAACCGTCACCGTCGATGGTGATGAAAAGCTGGCGACGGGAGCCCACGAGTTCTCGCTCAATCGATCTCGGGCGACGGGGCGTGGCCGGGGATGTCGGGCTGCCCGCTGTGCGGATGACGTGACACCCGGGGAATCTGCCGAGAGTGTCGAAGGGTTGAGTACAGAATGGTCCCAGGGGGAATCGAACCCCCGTTTGCGACGTGAGAGGCCGCCGTCCTAACCGCTAGACGATGGGACCGTAGGTGTTTCCAGGTGCTGCGTGCTGCGTGCTGCGAATGGCGGGCGAGACGCCGGTTCGTGGCCGGCGTCTCGTCACCGTCTTGTGGCTGAGGAGGCAGGACTCGAACCTGCAATCCCCTGGTCCAGAACCAGATGCCTTACCATTTGGCCACTCCTCACCGGACTCCCGGGCGCCACCCCGAGAGATGCAGGCACACCGCTTATAAGGAAGGGGCTGCAGACCGTCAAGAAAGCCACGGATCGGGGGCGCCGGTTGGCGCACAGCTTCGGATCGCGCTGAGGCGCGCCCAACGCGTCGGGAAATGCGATTGTGGCTAGCGTGGCTTCGGCGGCAGGCCTGGCCACCACACTCCTCGCCCGAGGGGCTTCATCAATTCCTTCTTGTCCCAGCGGTCGTTCGCATAGAACGCGTCGAGCCACTCCCGACCTGGCGTAGTCGGCGTCTCGCCTACGAGGGAAAAGCCCATCGACTCCATGTAGTCCAGGAACTCCTGCTCGCTGCTCATCGATTCCGCGCCGTCCTTCTCGTACAGACCGAGATTCATGATCTCCGCTTGCACTCGCTTGACTCGGCGAAGATGCTGGCCCGCCGACTTGAGTGCTTGCAGATCCAGACCCTGGATGTCGATCTTGAGGAACTCGATGGAGAGATGCGGGGGGATGCGCTCGATGACATCCTCGAGTCGCACACCGGGTACAGAGCGTACTTCCAGCGTCCGCATTTTGTCCGCGATGCCCTTGATGAACTCGGCGGAGAGATGCGAGGGGGGGCGCTCGGTTTCCTCATCGAGCTGCTCTCCGGGGACCGTCTGGAGCAGCGAGTTCGTTCCGTCCGCCTCGTTTACGTTCAATTCCAGCAGCCCGCGTTGCAGGCTGATCGCCACCGGAACTCCGATCAGGCGAGGGTTGTCAGGCCACAGTGTCCAGTGCTCGGACATCGGTTCGATCGCGATGACCGCCATGTCACCATTCGCTGACAGGGCGTGCTTCGACACCGTGAGCTTGTAAGCGCCGAGGTCTATCCAGACGCGCTGTACGGTGTCGGGAATCGCGAAGAACCCATCGTCTCGGAAAACGGTCCTGCCGCGATTGCTCGCGTTCCACAGATCGGCCGCTACGACCTGGTCCAGATTCGATTGAAACTTCTCGCCTGGACCCGGCCCGGAATCGCAAGCTGCGCAGGCGAATAGCAGGCAGGAGATGATCAACGGCCGCATTGATTGAATGGGAAGCATGCCTGGTCGGGTCGTGCGCGGTAAGTAATCCCAAGCTCGTCGGCGAGCAAGCAGCGCGCGCCTCAGTGTGCAATCAACCAATCCGCGCGATCGCCGCGTCGATCCTGACCAACGTGCGGTCTCGCCCGAGAATCTCCAGCACTTCGAAGATCCCTGGACTCGCCGTGCCACCGGTGACGGCGACCCGCACCGGCTGCGCGAGCTTGCCGAGCTTGAGGTCGTGTCGGCCGATGACCGCGTGGAACAGCTCGGTCAGCGTATCGACGCTCCAAGGGGCGAGGGCCGCCAGGCCTTCCCGGAGATCCTCCAGGACCGGTCCGATGGCGGGCTTCAGGAACTTGGTAGCCGCCTTCTCGTCGAGGGTGATGTCGTCGCTCAGGTAGTAGCGGGCCTGTTCGGCGAGTTCGACCAGGGTCTTGGCTCGTTCCTGGAGCGTCACCAGTGCCCTGGTGAGCCAGGCCTCGTCGCCCGGGACTGCCAGACCGGTGGCCGCTATATATGGTTGCGCGGCACTGGTGAGATCCGTCGGCGAGAGTTCCTTCAGGTAGTGGGCGTTCAGCCACTGCATCTTCTCGGGATCGAAGACGCCGGCCGAGGTGCCGACGTGATCGAGCCCGAACTTCTCGATCAGCTCGGCGCGACTGAAGATCTCCTGGTCCCCGTGCGACCAGCCGAGCCGCACGAGGTAGTTCACGACCGCATCGGAGAGATAGCCCATGTCGCGGTAGGCGGTGACCGACGTTGCGCCGTGCCGCTTGCTCAGGCGGGCGCGGTCGGTGCCGAGGATCATCGGGACGTGGGCGAAGGCCGGCAACGGGTAGCCGAGCGCGTGATACAGGAGCGCCTGCTTCGGGGTGTTGGTGAGATGGTCATCGCCACGGATGACATGCGTGATGGCCATCTCGGCGTCGTCGACGACGACCGAGAAGTTGTAGGTCGGGACACCGTCGGTCCGCACCAGCACGAGATCGTCGATCTCGCGGTGCTGGATTACGACCTGGCCTTTCACGAGATCCTCGATCACGGTCTCGCCGTCGCGCGGCGCCCGGAAGCGGATGGTGTGGGGTTGGTCCGTCGGGCTCGAACTGCGCTCACGGCAGGTGCCGTCGTAGGCCGGGCTCCGCCCTTCGGCTTGCGCCGCCTTGCGTTTGGCGTCGAGGTCTTCCGGGGTGCAGTAGCAGCGGTAGGCGTGGCCGCTGTCGAGCAGCCTCTCGGTGGCCGCGCGATACTGGTCGAGGCGCTGCATCTGGAAGAACGGGCCCTCGTCCCACTCGATTCCGAGCCAGGTGAGGCCCTCCATGATTGCGTCGATCGCCTGCTGCGTGGAGCGGGCACGATCGGTATCCTCGATCCGGAGCACGAAGACCCCGCCCTGGCGGCGGGCGAGCAGATAGCTGAACAGGGCCGTCCGGGCGCCCCCGATGTGGAGGTAGCCCGTCGGACTCGGGGCGAAGCGTGTTCGTGGTAGGGCGGATTGCGTCACTGCGTCATTTTAGTCGCGCGTCGAGCTCCCCGGGTGGGGGGTGTCAACTCATTGGCATGCCGTGGCGATGGCCAATAGTGCCAGCAAACATGCGGGAAAATTCCCTAGAGGGCCGCGTCTATAACCTGTATTCATCTGCACTGCTAGCGGCATAGCTCTTGCTGCTCCTCACGACGACAGGGACGGTCCATGGATCCCGGCTTCGACGAAAGGCGAGCGCTATGAAGAAGATCTTGGTGGTTGAGGACAACGAGGACAATCGGCGGATCCTCGTCTACCGGCTCCGGAAGATTGGCGAGTTCGAGATCATCGAGGCCCAGAACGGCGTCGAGGCGATCGAGATGACCGAGCGGCACATCCCGGATCTCATCTTCATGGATTTGAAGATGCCCGTCATGGACGGATGGGAGGCGACCAAACGGATTCGCCAGACCGACGTCGGAAGCCGCGTCGCGATCATTGCGCTCACCGCGCAGGCCATGGCCGGCGATGAGCAGAAGGCGCTCGCGATTGGGTGCGACGACTATCTGGCCAAGCCGGTGGTCGATCCCGAGCTCGTTCGCACCAAGCTCGAGCGACTGCTGAACAAGTACGAGGCGAGCGAGGCCGTTCTGCACTGACGTACCTCGCTCGGTTCCACTCCCGAACCCCCACGACAGGTTGAGGGAGTTTGTGCCGAAGGCTGTATGCCTACTCGACGCCCCGGTGATTGTTCCCCGGGGCGTTCGTGTGTCTGGTGCCCACCCGTATTGACGATTCCGTCGCCGGCCGTTAGTCAGCCGTCATGGCATCGCTGACCGGGAAGGTCGTCCTCGTCACCGGCGGCACGGGTGCGCTCGGATCGGTCACGAGTGCTGCTTTTGCCGAGGCGGGTGCCACCGTCGTGGCGAGTTACATCGTCGATGCCGAGGCCGAAGCCCTGCGCGCGATGGGCGGTGCCGGCCGCTACGAGCTTGCCAAAGTCGATCTCGGCAGCGTGGAAGCGGTGCGTACCTGGGTGGACGACGTGCGGACGCGACACGGACGGATCGATGTGCTCTTGAATCTCTGCGGGGGATTCTGGGGCGGGGTGCCGGTTGTCGAGACCCCGGAGGAGGAGCTGGATCGGATGCTGGTCATGAATCTCAAGACTGCCTTTGTGTGTACCCGCGCGGTGCTTCCAGCCATGATCGAACAGCGGGCCGGGCGCATCGTCAACGTGACGGCGCGCCCCGCGCTTGCCGGCGGGGCCTTCGTGGGCGCGTACGCGATCTCGAAGGCGGGTGTCGCTGCACTGACCCGCGCCGTCGCCGACGAGGTGCGCGAGCACGGCGTTACCGTGAATGCGATCGCGCCCAGTACGATCGACACCCCGGCCAACCGCGCCGCCATGCCCGACGCCGAGCACGCGAGCTGGGTCCAGCCCGCCGAGATCGCGTCCACACTGCTGTTCCTGGCAGGGGAGGGCGCCGGGGCGACCAGTGGCGCCATCGTGCCCGTGTACGGACGCGCATGAGTACGCGCCGCGCATGGATGTGTGGGATGCGGTCTTCCTCGGCCGCCGTGCTCGCAGTCGGAGTCCTGCTCGTCGGAGGCGCCGGGCTCGTACAGGCCGAATCGCCCGAGCGCCTTCCGGCGGATCACCCCCTGGTACCCAACGGTCGCGTGATCTATCGCGCCGTCAGGGCAGGGTCGTTCGAAAGCCTCGGGATCACCATGATCGCCTGTCGCCATCGCGACCCCGTCCCACGCCGCTTCATGGTCGAGTTCTTCGAGCGCTCCGGGCGCCAGGTCACGACCTTCGGCCCCAACGTCGCCGAAGTGGCAGCCGGCGAGAAGGTGTTCTTCGTGACCGACGCTCGCTACTTCAAGAATCGCAAGATTACGGACGTTCGTCTCGGCCATCTCACCGGCGGCCCCGCGACCATCACTTCCAACGCCGAGATCGTTCGCTGCCACGGCAAGATCCGTCTCGACGGCGGCATCGGACACCCGAGTCGGCGCGGCGAGATCGGTCTCTACCGCGAAGGCGAGACCCCGCCGCCCAGACCAGAGTGGTAGCGTCACCCCTCGGACGAAGTCGTTTGCCGACCGCCGCAGGAATGCATAGTGTCCGTCTCTACGCGGGCCGTTAGCTCAGGAGGTAGAGCAGCTGCCTTTTAAGCAGCGGGTCGAAGGTTCGAGTCCTTCACGGCCCACTTCACTTTTCCCTAGTGATCCCACGGCGTCGAAACCGATCGTGTCAGTATCCATCCTGCCTTCCGTTGGCACAGCCAACTGGTGCCGTAGCCGGCGATGACGATCACCGCGAGGAAGCGGTCTCCCGTTACCATCCCGAGGTATTCGCAGAAGCCTCCGAGCACGGCGCCGATGAGGTTTGCTCCGAGCATGGTGGCCGGTTGAGTCGATCGAGCGAGACTCGTCGAGAAAATGATTCCTGCAAAGAAGATCGGAACCGGGACGGCGGCGAGAGTCCAGGCGATACGGCCAATGATCGGCAGCCCGAGAACGACGTCGTGTGGCGCGAGATAGACGGCGACAACGGATGCCAGAAGCGGCACGTACGATCTTGAAGCGATCGTCGATGCCGGCTATCGCTACGCGATGGATCTACTCGACTTGGCGCCGCGCGGCGTTGGATGACCTGCTGCCCTGATCCATCCCAAGCATTGCGGGCCTGCTGCCGCGATCGGAGCTCGCAATGAAGTGGTCTCGACTCTTGGATGCCTCGGTCCGGTATCCCATCCCGGTCATCGTGTTCGCGGCTGTCGTGACGCTCTTCTTCGGCACGAGGATCGTCGATCCCTTCGAAGGAACCGTGCATCTGCGGATCGACCCGAGCTTCGACGCGATTCTTCCTGATACAGCAGCGCCGCGCGTCTACTACGACTGGGTGCGAGAAGAGTTCGGCGACGACACGACGCTCATCCTTGCCTGGAAGGTCGACGATCTCTTTACGCTCGACGCGCTGCATCGCGTGCAGCGGATCTCAGAGGCGCTCGAGGAAGCGCCTGGCGTCGACTATGTGACCAGCCTGGCGACCGCCGATCACATCGCGAGCGACGACGGCAGTATCACGACTCGGCCCTTCCTCGAGCTCCCGCTCGAGACCCCGGCCGATGTCGAGCGTGTCCGGCGCGAAGTCATGGGCAACCCCGTGTACGCCGGGAACCTCGTTTCTCCCGACGGCAAGACCACGGCGTTCATCGTGCACGTCGACGAGACACCGGAGCAAGAGTTCACCGACCGCGGCCTCGATCTCGAGATGGCGAAGATCGCCGAGCGCGAGGCGGGGTACGGCGATGTCTTCCTCTCCGGCACGGCGCACATGCGCTCGGCGACATCGCGGGTGTTGCGTGCGGACCTGGCCTTCATGCTGCCGTCCGTTGCCGCCTTGATGGCCCTGATCGCGGCGCTCAGTTTCCGTCGTCCACGCGGCGTGGTGATTCCGATTCTCACGATTCTGGTCGCCTCGTTCTGGACCTTCGGCCTCATGGCCTGGGCCGATGTTCCCATCAGCCTCGTGACGACGATGACGCCCGTTCTGCTGATGACCATCGGCTTCGCCTACTCGGTCCACGTAGTCGCCGACTACGAGAAGGCGCTCCTGCGGGCGCCAGAAGAGATTGCGGCGGCCGGAGGGCCGGCGGCCTGGGCCCTGCATCACGTCGCGCAGCCGGTCTTCTTGACATGCCTGACGACCGTCGTCGGGTTCCTCTCGCTCACGATCAGCGCTTTTCCCGCGGTGCGCGAATTCGGTCTGGTTTCGGTGTTTGGCGTCGCGGCCACGGGGTTGCTCACGTTAACGCTCTCGCCTGCGCTGCTGCAGCTGCTTGGCGAGCCGAAAGGGGCGCGACCGGTGGACGCACCTGACGAGCACGCCCCGGACCGATTCGATCGCTGGCTCGGGCGACTCGGGCAGCGCTGCATCGACAACCGTCGCGGGTGCATGATCGCTGCCGGCTTGCTCGCCCTCGTGACGATCTGGGGCATGAGCCTGATTCGCGTCAATACGCACCTGATCACGAACTTCGCGATCGATCACCCCGTGCGCGTGCACTTCGAGGCCATCAGCGAGGACCTCGAAGGCGCGCGCCCGATCTCGGTCGTGCTGCGATCAGAGGAAGAGGAGGCCTTTCTCGATCCCACGAATCTTCGGGCGCTCGACGAGTTGACCCAATGGCTCGAAGCGCAGCCCGAGATCGGTGGAGCGACCTCCTTTGCCGACTACGTGAAGCTCCTCAATAGCGCTTTCCACGACGACGACCCCCAAAAGTTGGTCATCCCCGACGATTCGATGCTCATCCAGCAGTATCTGCTGTTCGGCACGACCGACGACCTCGACGATTACGTGGCGTCGACCTATCAGAACACGCTGATCAAAGTGCGTTCGACGTGTGAGACGACGCATGAGATCGCGGATCTCGCCGCGCGCATCGAGGCCCGCTTTGCAGAGCTTCCCGAGGGCATCGAGGGTGGCGTCACCGGCAATACCGTGGTGCTGGCGCAGAGCATCGACGCCATCGCCGACGGACAGGTCGAAAGCCTCTCGGTCGCAGCGATCTTCATCTACATCCTGCTGGCCATCCTGTTCTCGTCGCTGCGCGTCGGCTTCTACGCGCTCGTTCCCAATGCGCTTCCCGTGCTGCTCCTCTTCGGCGTGCTCGGGCTGACCGGGGTGCCCCTGAGTCTCACCACGGGCATGCTTGCCTGCCTCGTGCTCGGTGTGGCGGTGGACGACACCATCCACTTCATGACGCGCTTCAACATCGAGGCGCGCGATCGCGCACACGAGCGTGCAGGCGCACTGAGCGCACTCATGAGCGTAGCGAGACCCGTCACCATCACGACGATCGGGCTGTGCCTGGGCTTCCTGGTCTTCACCCTGGGCGATCTTCGGACCCAGACGGAGTTCGGCGCGCTCGCGGCCCTGGTGCTGGCGTTCGCGTGGGCGGTCGACATGACCTTTACCCCCGCGCTGTGTTCGGGATTGCGCATTGTGACCCTGTGGGACGTCCTGACCTTCGATCTCGGTGCGAATCCGCACGAATCGATTCCAATCTTCCATGGCTTGACGAAGGCGCAGGCGCGGATCACCGCGTTGATGACACAGGTCGTGACGGTCCCCGCGGGCACGCCTGTGTTTCGCGCCGGCGAAGTCGGCGATTCGTTGGTCGTGGTGGTGGACGGTGAGCTCTCGGTCCAGTTGACAACCGATGACGGGAAGCAGGTCGAGTTGGCGCGAGCGCGACGGGGCGACGCGCTGGGCGAGGTGGGCCTGTATCACGGCAAGCGCACGGCAGATGTCCATGCGCTGAGCGACGCCCGGCTGCTTCGGCTCAACGCCGACAACCTGGCTCGCCTGAGACGGCGCTATCCGCGCATCGGAGGCCAGGTGCTCTGGAACCTCTCGGTCGTGATGGCGGGTCGCCTCGCCAAGGCGACCGCGCGCGAGGGTGCGCTCAGTATGCGCCTTCGACAGCTTGCGAACGAAGCATCCTGACCAGGTGAGGCGGGCCGGCATCCTCCAGCATCCCGGCGGGGAGTCGCCGCGGCCGCACGTCGTCAATCTCTCTTCGGCGACGAGCAGCCCAGGATGTTGTGCGCGGGCAAGGGACGACTGAAGCCCTTCAGTACGACCTCCCCGACCGAACTCGCCTCAACGAACGGTTCGACCTTGGCGAGCAGGGGATCCGAGACGAGGATCTGGCCATCGGTGGCCTCTGCGCACAGGCGAGCCGCCTGGTTCGTCACGGGGCCGATGACGGCATAGTCCCACCGACCTTCGAACCCGATCGCACCGAGGGTGGCGTCCCCGGTCGTGATGCCGATCCCGAGCCCGAGGTCCCAGCCGAGTCGCGTCCATTCCGTTCGGAGCTCTGCCACCGCGCTTCTCATGCCGACCGCCATCCGCACGGCACGCTCTTCGGGGTTCGACACCTCCACCGGATCGTTGAAGTAGATCAGGAGGCCATCGCCCGCGAAGCGTTCCAGGGTGCCTTCGTGCTCGATGATCATCCGCCCCATGGCGGAATGGTACTGCCCCAGCATTTGCATGAGCTCTTCGGGCTCGACGCTCTCTGCGAAGCTCGTGTAGCCTCGGAGATCGACGAATACGACGACGACGCGGCGCCGGTGTGCCTGGAGCCGCTGCATGCCGTCCCGCGCAATGACCTCGGCGACCTGTGGTGGAAGAAAACGTTTCAAGCGGTCGAGGTGCTTCAGCTCGGCGACCTGCGCTTCGACTCGCTCCTCGAGTGTCTTGTTCCAGTGGGCCAACTCGGCTGCTTGCCGCCGCACAGTTTCATGCAGCTCGCGAATCCTGAGCAGGGAGCGGACGCGGGCGAGCAGCTCCGCGGTGTTGATGGGCTTCGAGAGGAAATCATCGGCACCCGCCTCGATGCCCTTGATCCGTTCCTCGGCGGGATCGAGAGCCGTCACCATGACCACCGGCAAGAGCCGTGTCTCTGGATTCGCTCGAATGCTCGCGCACACCTCGTACCCACTCATCTCGGGCATGACGACATCGAGGAGAACGATGTCCGGCTCATACTCCGCGAGGTGTGCCAGTGCCTCGGCGCCGGAAGCGGCGGTGCGGACCTCGTAGCCTTTGGCGGCCAGCAGGTCCGCGAGGAGCTTGACGTTGCGCGCGGTGTCGTCGACGACGAGGATTCTTGACGGGGCACTCACCTGGCGGCTCGATCGAGGAGTGTGCGTACCTCCGCGAGGAGACTCTTCACACTGAGCGGCTTTGCCTGATATCCATCGAAGCCCGCCGCAAGGATGTCGGAGCGCTGCGACGGCATGACGGACGCCGTGACCGCGATCACCGGAATGTGTCGCGTGGTCGCGTCGCTCTTGATCTCGTTGAGTGCCGTCGCCCCGTCCATACCGGGAAGTCGGATATCCATGAGGATGAGGTCGGGCTTGCGTTCCCGGGCGATTCGGAGGCCCTCCTCCGCGGTCGTGCTCTCCAGCAGCTCGTAGCCCGTCGCAAGCAGCACGTCGCGCAGCAACTTCGCGTTCAATGGATTGTCCTCCACCACCAAGAGGAGCTCACCGGCCATCGTGGCGCCTCGCGTCTACGTGCCCCGGAACAGCCGGCTTCGGTAGCGTGAATGCGAACGTAGTGCCCTGACCCAGCTCGCTCTCCACCCAGATCCGCCCACCATGCAGTTCGACGAGGCGCTTCGAGAGCGCCAGGCCGAGGCCGGTTCCCTCGATCTCCTTCGCGGAGTCGCTATCCGCCTGACGAAACTCATCGAAGATCACCGCGCAATCTTCCGGCTTGATGCCAATCCCCGTATCGACGACCGAGATCGAGAGTGCATCGTCCGACGATCGCCCGTGCAAGCTCACCGTGCCACCTTCGGGTGTGAACTTGACGGCATTCGTCAGCAGATTGATCAGCACCTGTTTCACCTTGCGTTCGTCCGCCGTGATCAACCCGATGTCGCCGTCGAGCTGGTTTCGGAGCGTCACCCCGCGACTGCTGGCGCGATCCTTCAACAGGACAAAGGTGTTCTCGATCGTAGCCGGAAGGTCGAACTCCGCCGGCGACAACTCGAGCCGACCAGCCTCGATCTTTGCGATATCCAGAAGGTCGTTGATCAGCGACAGCAGGTGATGGCCCGACTCGTGGATGTCCGTGATGTACTCGGCCTGCTTGTCGGTGAGCTCCCCGAAGACCTTTTCTCCCAACACCTCCGAGAATCCGATGATGGCGTTCAATGGGGTTCGTAGCTCGTGGGACATGTGCGCCAGGAATGCCGACTTGTGGCGGTTCGCGGCCAACGCTTCTTCGAGCAGTCGTTCCGATCTCTCGTGGAGATCGGCAGACTGGCAGGCCAGCGCGAGCAGACGCACGACCCCCTCGAAACGAGTCACCTCGGCGGAACCGAACGCGCGCTCGCTTGGAACGAAGTCGCAGACGAAACAGGCCCCGTAAACCCGTCCGCGCACGATCAGGGGAAGGCCGACCATCGCGGTGATGTTGAGATCCCTGAGCCGGTCGACGGGCAGCCATGATTGATCGTGAATGTCGTTGATGACGACCGTGCGGCCCGCGCCGAGCTCCAGCGCGATGGGGTCGCCTGGGCGAAAGTCCCAGAGACTGCCCCCCTTCACGACCTCCGCCGGGGCTCCGTGCTGCCCGGCAAGGGAGAGCGCGCGGCGATCCCTATCCCAGTAGTAGGTAAAGGCCGCATCGCACGCCAACAGCTGAATCACTCGCCGATGCACGTGTTCGAGGATCTCCTCCAACTCCAACGTGCCCGTGATCTCTTCGGCGACCTCCAGCAGCGCGGCCTTCTCCTCATCGGCCTGCTTACGCTCGGTGGTATCACGCCAGATTGCCGCGATACCGTCGACCTCTCCATGCTCGTTCGTAATCGGAAAGGTCTCTCCCCCGACCCAACGGACCGAACCGTCGGGGTGGATGATTCGACACTCGGACTGGGCGGCTTGTCCTCCACGGATTGACTGAAGCGTGGCATGCAAGCCTTCACGGTCATCGGGATGCGTACACTCGAAGAGCGGCGCGAAGTTCTCGTAGTAGGGCGTGGGCGGCCGACCCATGATCGCTTCGAACGCTGGGCTGGCGTAGTGCAGCTTCGTCATGCTCGCGTTCGCGAGCAGAAAGATCTCGTCGATGTTGTCGGCCAGCTGCTGGAAACGCTCCTCGCTCGCCTGGAGAGCCGCCTCGGCGCTCTTGCGCTCGGTGATGTCGCGCCAGATGCCGACCATGCGGTGGACCTCGCCGTGCTCGTCTCTCACAGGGAAGGCCCACCCCCAGATCCAGCGAATCGACCCGTCCGGGAGCAGGAGACGAGCCTCCTGCTCCGCCTCCTCGCCGCCACGGACGCGTTCCAGGGCTGTGGCGAAGGCTTCGCGGTCGTCTGGATGCGCGAGTTCGAGTACCGTCGCCAGCGAGCCCATGGCCGCCTGGCGCGACAAACCCGTCACTTTCTCGAAGGCCGGGCTCAGGTAGATCAACTTGTAGTCCGATGTCCAGATCCAGAAGATGTCCTGGACATTGTTCGCCAATTGATCGAAGCGCTCAGAACTCTCTCTCAGCTTGGCCGCGGCCTGCTTGCGCTCGGTGACGTCGGAGATCGTGCCGGAAAGCTGTGGCCGCCCCGTGTCCTCGAGGAAGCGAGAATTCGTCGAAACCCAGATCACCTTCCCGGCTCTCGTGACAAAGCGCACCTCGATGGGCGCCGGGTGGCCGGCCAGCCCTCGCTGCGTATTCTCGGCGAGCTTCGTCGCGTCGTCCGGATGCACGAAATCGAGCGCCTTCCGGCCTATGGCTTCGTCCACCGTGTAGCCGGAGAGTGCTTCGAACGTCGGGCTGACATAGGTGATGCGGCCGTCGCCATCGAGGGTATAGACCACCTCGGCGAGGTTCTCGACGAGGTCTCGATATCGTTCCTGTTCCCGCTCGGCACGGTCTTTCGCCTTGTGGAAGTCCCGGTCGCTTCGCCATAGAGCAAGTCGGTGCAGTTCGAAGACGTGCGTGACGTAGATGGATAGTCCCGCAAAGATGATCGCGCCCCCGAGTTCGTCGACGCTCCCGAAACCACGGTAGGTATCCGCAGCGACCGCGGCAGACACCACGAGAACGCAGGTCACCTGATGCACGACCCGCCACGGCACCAGCGTGGCAAGAATGAACGCAATGCAAATCGCTGTTTCCGACAAAAGCGTTCGTTCGAGGACCTCCGACTGCGCTGCAACTCCAGCGACGATCGTGGCCACTGACACTAGCACCAGCCAACTGGGCCACCGCCTGCCCCAGGCGGTGCGGAGCACAACCAGCGAGCTCACGGGCCCGATGGCCGCGGCCGCTTTGCACGCGTAGACATACGCCAGCACAGCGGGGTTCAGCACCAGGTCCATGAGGGCGAAGGTGGCAAGAGCTCCCAGCGACAGCCAGAGCGTCATCCGAGCACGATCCACCAGGTGATCGTGGGTCTCGGTGCGGAACTGGGCGAGCTCGGAATTCATCGCCTCGCAAGGTAGCACAGCGGTGCGAGCCGGACACGTGGGTGCCAGTGTGCGTCGTCGAAGGAACCGAGGCTGTACGGCGTCGATCGGCGCGGGATCGATGGGGTCGAGTTCCAAGATGCGCTTTCGGCATCTCTGCTTGCCGACGCCGCGCGGAGATCCGCTCGCCTACGACGATCTCCGTGAAGCTCCAGAACCTGCACGTGTCGGGCTCGAGCTGGGTGCTGACCGATCCGGTGTCGCTCCCCAACCGGCCGGGTCGAGCTCGATCAGGAGCCGCTGTGCCAGTCGATCTGTTGAATGGCCTCGTTCGTGCCGGCCCAGACCGTGAGGTCGCTGCCATCGGGATTCACGGTGAGAATCTGCCGGCGCCCACGATCAGGACCTGTAAGGGGTCCCCCGGCTCCTCGAACGAGCTGTACGCGATCCGGTGCTGCGCGCACGCTGCTGCTGATCGCGCCCACGAACCCACGCGCACTGCTCGACGTTGCGTAGAGATGCGAAGGGCGTCACGCGCCCCGGCTGCTACCGCGCTGCTACCAAACCACCCCGTACCACCCCGCATCACGAGCACCTTCACTCACCCCGATTCGTCGAGAAAAGACTCGGATAGCGTGTCGTAGTCGGCTTCCGGTTCTTCTTTTAAGCAGCGGGTCGTAGGTTCGAGTCCTACACGGCCCACTTTTCGCCACCCCCCTCGTTCTACGACGGCTACGAGTAGGGCTGACTGCCGGGGAGGTTCCTGCTACGCTTCGGTCATGCCTGCCGGGAAGTTTCTCGTTGAGATCGAGCGCGAGGATGACGGTCGTTGGCTGGCCGAAGTCGTGGCCTTGTCGGGGGTCTTGGCATACGGAGCGACGCGCGACGAGGCGTTGGCGAAAGCCGAAGTCTTGGCACTCCGGGTGCTCGCCGACCGCCTTGAGCATGGCGAGCCGATCCCCCAGGTCACGAGTCTGTTCGAGGCTGCTTGAGCGAGTGGCCGTCCACGCGAGCCCGGCGCGTCCTGGCCGCGCTCACCCGGATTGGTTGGTCCGTCAAACGTACAACAGGGTCGCATCGCGTCCTCGAAAGACCGGGCTGGACTGACTTCGTCTTCGCGTTTCACGATGGCACGGAGATCGGCCCACGGATGTTGGCTCGGATCGGGCGCCGGACGGGTCTTACGCCTAACGATCTGTGACTCGTCGTTCGACTGTCCGCCTTTTGTCCGTGAACTCCAGCCGCGTCCAGCCTACTGGAGCCGACTCGATACCGTAGTGAGTCGAGAGAGTTCAGGCTGTTGTCGGCTGGAGTAGGCTCGCGTCGCACCCTACCGAGCCCTTTTAAGCAGCGGGTCGTAGGTTCGAGTCCTACACGGCCCACTTTGTAACTCCCTGATCGGACAGCAGAAGTCTTGGCAGGTTTCGATCCAAGTCGCCCGGAAGCGCCGCCTGCTACTGCTTCTGCTACCGTTTTGCTACCACTCTCCTGCCACGCGAGATCGTCGAGGCTATCCACGGCGGCTTTGTCTGCCATCGGGAGCCACTTGCCGTAGGTGTCTACGGTGAGTTGGATGGAGGCATGCCCGAGTTGCCGCTGTACGTAGGCGATGGGCTTGCCGGCTGCGATCAATAGCGACGCGTACGTATGCCGGAGGCAATGCGGGGTGAAGTGCGGCGGGAGCTTCGCGGCCTTCAGTGTGCGCCGCAGTGCGCGACGCACGTTGTGAGCATGTCGAGTAGCCCAAGCTTGTTCAGCCGATGCTCGAAGAACCTTGCGCACAGGCCGTAGTAAAACGAATGTACCGCAAGGGGCATCAAGGGGTTGGCGCTGAGTTCTTCAGCGTTCTCGAGAAGATGGTACATCGGGCCGATCCGCTCACACAAGCTGTGCAGCGCGAAGACCGCATCGGGCATTTCGCTGACCCGCTCCTGATACTCCCGTGATCTCCAAACCCGGATCTGTTCCCGGCTTCGACTGATAGCGACGTTGAGCGGTTCTCCGGGCGTGCCGCCAGAACACCAGCCATGAGTCCCCGTTGGCCCTCCTGCGTCGATGGATCTTGCTCCTCGAGACTCCGCTCCCAACTAGGAAACACAACTATCGCCGGATAGGGGAGGTCCGCGTCAAATTCAGGTCCGCGGTCAGGACGACATTTGCGCCCGCGGGGATGACATCGCCGCACACGACTGGGCCGCAGCGGGCAGCGCACTTGCGAGCAAGATAAGGATGGGTAGGACGCGACGCGTAGCGATCGACACTTGGTTTCTCCTCTAGCTTGGGAAGGTTGGGGTGGATGTGGCCCTCCGTTGTGCATAGCGAGTTCGACCCCGGCAGGTCTACTAGCCCAGGTGCGATTGCGGCTCGCGAAGAGTCCTTGTTTCGCGTGCTCGCCAGATGGGCGATCCCCTGCTGCGGCTCGTTTGTCGCCAGGAGCCCGTTGACTCGACGGCGCTGAAACCTGCAAGGTGCGATCCCGAAGGCCGTGGCGCCGGCATGGCCGATTGGCCGAGCGGATGGTGACCGCAGGCCGGCCCGATAGCTGAACCACATTCGAGCACCGAACCTACGAGGCCAGGCGTCGCGGCCTCTCATTGGAGGATACACATGAGCCGCATCGCCCTCGCCGCACTCGCCGTCGTGTTTATGGTTGCCGCTGTTCCGGTTCACGCGCAGGGCGTGCCTGGCGCCGACGTGAACAAGTGCCTCGCCGGTAAGAACAAATGCGTGAGCAAGAAGATCGCGGGCCTCATGAAGTGCCGGGAGAAGTGCCAGAAGAAGCCTGACAAGTGCGGGCAGCCGCAGGCCGACTGCGAGCAGAAGGTGATGGACAAGTTCGACGGCGGGACGAACCCGGCCAAGGGGTGTTTCGCCAAGCTGGAGGCGAAAGCGGACCCGGCGAAACCAGAGTCGGTGTGCACGACGACGGGGGATACTGCCGCGGTCGGGGCGGAGGTCGATGCGGAGGTCGCGTCGCTGTTGGGGCGGCTGGAAGGCACGTCCGCGCCGACCTGCGGGGACGGGGTGGTCAACGTCGTTGGGGAGCAGTGCGATGGGGCGGACCTCGACGGTGCCACGTGCGTGTCGCTCGGGCATACTGGGGTCGGTCTCACGTGCAATGGCTCGTGTGATCTCGACACGAGCACGTGTGCCGACTGTGCGACGTTTGGCGGGACTCTCGTTGGCGGCAGTTGCTGGTTTCTGTCCAGTTTTAGTGGGGGCGAGAGTTGCACGACGGCCTGCGCCAACGCCGCGTTGGCCTATGACGATGCGACGAGGACATACGCGGGCTCAGACGGCGGCGATGCCGAGTGCGAAGCGGTGATAACCGCCTTAGGCTTTACATTTTTTGGAGCGGAGGACTGTAACACGTTCGTGAACCCCCCCGCGGCGGTAGGGTGTACCGTGTTCGCAACTCCCGCTCCTCTTGGGGTCCGGTGCACCGCCCCACCCACAACAGCTGAGGCAAGCAGCGGGCCGGCTTTTCGGGCATGTGCCTGCCGGTGAAGCGCCGCCTTGCGCCCCGCTCGGCGAGTCAGCGCGCGTAATCAATAGCAAGGATCTACGTAGTGATGCGGGCGGTGGCCCCGCATCACTGCTACCACGCTGCTACCAAACCACCCCGTACCACCCCACATCACCGGCTGCTCGACTTACCCCGATTCGTCGAGCAAACACTCGGATAGCGTGTCGTGGTTTAGTTCCGCGCCTTCTCTTAAGCAGCGGGTCGAAGGTTCGAGTTCTACACGGCTCATTTTGTAAGTTCCCGTTCTCAGGAGCAAAGGCCCCGGCACCTTGGCGTAGGCAGTCCGGGGCCTGGTGCGCTCCCTCACGTCGGCTAGATCATCGTCGTCGGTGATGTCGTAGCGGTCGAAAACGCTGCGTGTCTTGTGGCCGGAGACCCTCATCGCCACGGTTGTAGCTTGCTAGCTCGCACCATGTTCCTGACGTTGCTGCGGCGCGGGTCATGAAAGAGACAACTCTTCGCGCCAGCCGCCTCGCAGGCTCGTCGCCAGGATTCCCGAAACTCACCGGTGCGAAGACGCGGTGGAGAAAGCTGACGCCCGCTAGCCGCACCGCGCTACGGCGTCGGCAAGCCATCCAGGATTCTCGTTGACTCTCGGTCCCGAACCAAGCAGAACTACGGAGCCGACTTCCCAGAACCCCAAGGAGACCTCCATGACCGTCCGTCGCCGGTTCACCCTCGCTCTATTGCCGAACCCACGGACTGAGCAGCAGGATCCGAGAGGATCTCGAGAGATGATGAGCCACCGGTGGACGGCCCGTTTGGCGTCGTTGGGTGCAGGGGCTCTCTCGGCTTTGGTGACGTTCAGCCCCGCGCCGCCCCTGGCGGCCGCGCTTGGACTCGCGTTCCTGCTCGTGTCTTCGCCCCCTGCGGGGGCAGAGGTGATCGAGCCCTCGCAGGACACCTACATCACCGCGCATGGCAGTCTGGCTGGCCCCAATTCCAATCATGGATCGGATCTGGAACTGACGTTCACGGTGGACCACGCCCTCAACCACTTCCAGTGCTACGACGTGGCGCGCACGAAGTTCGATCGCCTCTCGGTCGCCCTCGACGACGACTTCGGGCCGAGCGTCACGGAGGTGCGCCGGCCGCGCCTGCTGTGCGCGCCGGTCAACAAGAACGACGAGGACCCGACCGCGCCGGACGACCCCGACCATCTGATCGGCTACGAGATCCGTCGCACATCAACGCGCTTCGAGCGTGTCGTCGACGAGGTCGTCGTTGACCAGTTCGGCTCGCTGGTGCTCGACCTCCAGCGCCCCGAGCGCATCCTGGTGCCGTCGGCGAAGAGCGTAAGCGGTCCGGCGTCATCGCTCGACCCGCCGGTAGTGGATCACTACCAGTGCTACCGGGTGCGCGGCGACCGCCGGCGCGTCCAGGACGTCATGGTCGAGGATCAGTTCACGGAGAACGGCCCCGACCTGACCGACGTGAAGAAGCCGCTTCGGCTGTGCCTGCCGGTGGACAAGGACGGCGAGGGCATCGTCGACAACGTGGCCCGGCTCATGTGCTACAAGACCAAGCCCGGGCCGCGCGTGAATCAGGAGGTGTGGTTCGACAACCAGTTCGGCGGGGGGATTCTCGAGGTTCGGCGGGCGCGGGAGCTATGCGTGCCTGTGGCGATTCCCGCCGCACCGGTACCGACGGCCACCGAGACGGTGACACCCACCCCGACGGCTACGCCGACACCGACTGTGACGGCGACGATCACCCCAACCCCAACCCCAACCCCAACCCCAACCGTGACCGTAACCGTGACGCCGACGGCCACCGCGACAGCGACGATCACCCCAACCGAGACTGCGACGCCGACACCCACCCTGACGCCGACGGCTACGCCGACCCCCCTGGTTTGCGGCCACCCAGGTCCCGTAGAGGACGTGACCTGTACCGATCTTCTTGCGCCAGACTGTACACAGGCTGCGCGAGATCAGGCCGTCACCATCTGCGGCCCTTGCGATGACCAAAACGCGGGAGTGCTGTGTTGCCACGTTACCTATATGGCGACCGGGAACGAAGAAGCGGCAATATCCTGCCTCGTCGCGTTCGAGCCGACCCCGACCCCCACGGCGACGCCCGAACCCCAGCTCTCGTGTTCGGCCGAGCAGCCTTGTGCCGGCGGTGTCGAGTGCTGCTCCGGGACCTGCCTCCCGCCCGATGCCTTCTGTCGACGAGTGTGCAGCGAAGAGCCGGGAATTCACTGCAGTGTGGACGCCGACTGCCGGTTCCCCAATTGTACGGAATCGTCGCTTTGTTTGTCCGGTGAGATGACCTGCCTGCCGCCGCAAATCATCCCGAACCACTGCGCAGGGGGGACCTGCCTGACCACTGAAACGTGCTGTGGCGCCGGGAACTGCTGCCGGCAAGACGACGAAGTATTCGAAACATGCACTTCGGGCGTGTGCGTACCCGCGTGTCGGCAGGGCACATTCGCCTGCGGTCAGGAGGTGCTGACATGCTGCTTGGACAGCCAACTCTGCGTGGCTGGCGCGTGCAAGACGTCCTGTGGGACTACGTCCTGTTTCCCGGAAACCGAGACGTGCTGCGCCGACGTATGCTGCGACTCGGCCACTCAGATCTGCGGTAGCCAGCCCGGAACCTGTGTACCTCGCCAGACCTGCACAGGAACCGATGTCTACATCCCGTCGCAGGACCTCTGCTGTGCGCAGGCAGACTTCTGCGGCACCAGTGACTGTTGCAGCGCGCTCGAGCAGTGCGACATCGAGACCGGGCAGTGCGTGCCTAATCCCTGATCAACCCTCTGCCGATCAGGGTTTCTATCCGCGCGACCTGTAACCCGAGTCAGAAAAATGGTCCCCGATACCGCGAGCACCTTCTGCCGAGTTCGCAACCGTTCGGTCCGAAGATCCCAAGACTCAAGGCCCGGATCGAGTGCAGTGTCCTGGTCACGAGGTCGATCGCCGACAGGGGCCGTGGCTCCGCTCGGAGGTGGCCATGTCGGAAGCGAGTTCCGAGGCTCAACCCGCGATGCGGCTGGTAGAGAGCGCCAGAAAGGCATGAGTGAACAGAACCCGAAGGCGAGTCATCTCTACACGCGCGTATGAACGCTCCCGGCCACCGAATGCTGCAGCGACGCCCCCGAAGCCTGCAAGAGCGAGGGCGAGTTCGGCAATCAGCGACGGCTCAGGCGGTGGGTGTGCCTACGACGTCCCAGAGACGGTCATAGGTGTCGAGGACCTTCGCTAGGGGGTGGGCTGGCGCGTGCGAGCGGAGGCGTTGCGTGTAGTCCGCAGTCACGCGGAAGCCGAGTGCGCCCAGCTGTTCGATGATCCTCCGCGCGTCGCCCGGTCGCCCCGATGCGGCGTGCAGGGCGGCGAGGCTGGCGCCGAAGATCGAAAACCCTGGCGCCGCCTCGAAGCTGGCTTGCAGATCGGTGCGGGCGCCCTCGAGGTCGCCGTGGCGCGCGCGTGTCATGCCGCGCAATCCTTGCCAGGCGGGAGCGAGCGGATGACTCTCGTGGTCAGCGAGCAAGCGGTCCAGGCCGTTCTCAGCGGCTCGTACCTCGTCATCGGTCCCCCAGGTCGACAGATGCGACCAGTAGAAGTTCCATGCCAGAAGATCGTGCGGCAGGAGCGTCACGGCCTTGTCGAGTGCGGCCCGGGCTCGGGCCCTCTCCCCGCAGGAGGACCACGCCTGCCCGCAGTTCATCAGGGTGTACGGGTCGAAGCTCGCCAGCTGGTAGGCGCGGTCGGCCGCCGCGAGCGCTTCGTCGAAATCCCTCGCGGGATCGTCGCTTGCAAAGAAGAGCATCCGTTCAGCGGTCAACGCCGCGAGACGCGCGTGCGCGGACGCGTAGCCCGGTGCCAGCACGATGGCTTTTCGCGCGCACTCGATCGCTTCGTTCCAGGTTGCGACACCACCGCGACGCTCGATGACGATGTGTGCCGAGTGTACCGTGAGCGACCATGCGTCGAGGCTCTCGGGGCCGGCGAGGCGCATGCGTGAGTACTCCGCGTGCATGAGTTCGCCACCGATCTCACGGGCGATCGCGCCGGCGATCTCGCGCTGCAGCTCGAACAGATCGGCGGTATCTCGCTCGTAGTCTCGTGTCCACAGCTGTGAGCCGTCGGCGACGGAGACGAGCTGCGCCAATACGCGGACGCGCGCACCTGCTAGTTGCAAGCTGCCAGTGAGCAGGTACTGGAGCTGAAGCTCGTTTCGCAGTGAGTCCAGGCTCTGCGCGCTCTCGCCGAGAGTCATGAGGGGGACGGCGCGTACGTCGCCGAGGCGCGCGAGCGCGTGTCCGAGTTCCGAGCCCAGTCCCCGTGCCAGTCCGAGGTCCCGCTCGTGCCCGGTTGGCGCATCGAACCTAGCGATGCCGATGGCAATCGTAGCCGACTTGACTGACGGACGCCGGCTGGGCGCTGCGGTACTTTTCGCAGCGGTTCCATCGTGCGACGCTCGGCCTCGTGCCCGCACCCTTCGTGTCAGCGAGACGATCGGGAAGCCGAGTACCCCGAGCACCGCAATGATCGCTGCAATGCCGGAGAGCAGGCTCTCCCGAGTCTCGATCCACGCGAGGAGGGCCGTCAACGTGTCCATTCGGGCTCGATCTACATGATCGAAGGCGGCATGACGAACTCCCGACGGCTATGGTGGCTCGGAACGCTCTGCGGCATGGGCTGCGAGCGCGCAGACGTTTCGCGTCGTGCAGGCAGACCGACTTTCTGTTGCCGCTTCCCCGACGCTCAGAACGAACGGCACACGAAGCGGGCCCTGTTACTTGGCGAGCGGCCTCCAGTCCGAGCACGTCGTCGGGGGGCCCATGTTGGGAACGAAAGTTCCGGCGCCATCGTAGGCCGGAAGCTCACATCTGACGGCAACATTGCTCAACCCGCCACCAGCACCAACGGTGGATGGCCGAATCAGGCCCACTCGCTTGATGCCCAGGGGATAACTGTCGCCTGGGCAGTAGCACAGGCCCTTCTTGGGCTTCTCGACGGAGGGGCTGATGTACTGGCGCGTTGCCTTCTGCATCTTCTCCATATCGGTGGCCGCCTCTGCTTCTGTGTGACCGACCACTGCAGCGAGTCCTAGTGCGATGACGGGTGCGATGATCCGGGTTGTGAGATGCATGAGGTGGTTCTCCTTTCGAGGCAGGTTTGCCGAGAGCATAGCGATGAGTCCCGCGGGATGGGGCGCGATCAACCAAATACGTCGAACATCGCCGCGTGGTTGCGGCGGAGATCATCACCGGGCACGCCCACGGTCGGCGCGTACAGCAGGACCTCGTCACACAGCCCGTCCCACTGTGCCAGGCGCGCCGGCGCTTCGTCGGGAGTGCACGCAATCGCGATCTCGTCGACCAGCTCGTCCGGCACGGCGGCCGCCATCGCGTTGATGTCGAAGGTGGCCAGCGCCGCCCGACACTTCGCGCCGACCTCCAGCATCCCGTGCGGTTCGAGAATCGAGTGATAGAGCTTTGACGTGTAGTAGAATCCGATCTGCTTCTTGGCGTTCAGCACGGCGCGTTCGCGGTCTTCGTGCAGCGACGTCAGGACGTACGGCACCAGCTGGCAGGATCCTTCCGCGCGTTCCGCCTCCGCCTCGGCTGCTCGCACCGTCGGCAAGGTGCGCTCCCGGTGCCAACGCCGCGTCGCGATCGGGTGCCCGACCAGGCCGTCGGCGACCGCACCGGCCGCCCGCATCATCGGCTCGTTGACGGCGGCGATCCAGATGGGGAGGTCCGTGCGCGCCCCGGGACGGGTGAACACCGGAATCTTCAGTTGCCAGAACTCGCCTTCGAAACGGAACCCGAGCCCGCTCCCGGCGGCGAGGACCTCGCGGATCAACCGCACCTGCTCCCGCATCCGACTGGCGGGGCGGGAGAACGGCATCCCCCACCAGTCTGTGTTCATTCGTCGTGTGCCGCTGCCGAGCCCAAGAATCATGCGACCACCCGACAGATCGTCGAGATCCATCGCCGCGGTCGCGTGGACCAGCGGGGAACGCGTAAAGGCATTGGCGATGCCCGTGCCGAGCTTGATGCGCTCGGTTGCCTGCGCGATGGCGCCCAGCACGGCGAAGGCATGCTGATTGAAGAACTCGACACTGAGGACGGTCGAGAACCCGGCGGCCTCGGCGTCGCATGCCAACGCGACGTTGGCCCTCGGGTTGCCCGCGGTGAGAATCAAGCCAATCTTCATGGTGCCCCTCGTATCATAATGACGCGGGATCAGGATGATAGGCAGCCTGAACGCGCGATTGTGGGTGAGGCAACGCTGGAAGTTGGATCTTCGTCGGGGATTCGCCTCCCATTTCATCCTTGACATCGGGCGACCGGCCCGGCGATGATCCGCGTGACCGAACGTCGGGATCTCGAGGAGGTTTCCATCGTGCCATTCTTTCGACGTGCCGTTCTGATTCTCGGCTCGCTCTTGATCACGGCGGCCGCCGGCGTACATTGCGCTCACGCGGCGGCACTGGAGATGATCGAGATCACCGCATGTGGACAGCAGATTCCGAGGCGGACGATCGGCTACCTGAGCGCCGACCTCAACTGCAGCACCGCGTTCCCCAGCGTTGGCGTCTATCTCGGGCGCCGGGCGCAGCTTGATCTTCGCGGCTTCACGCTCTCCGGGGGGTATGTGTCGGTGAGTTGCGATCCCCCGGAATGCGAACATCTGCCCTGTGTGTCGCGCCGCAGTCGTTGCGAGGTGTACGGGGGAGCGATCGAAGACGCCGGTCGCACCGCGATCGCCGGCGGTCGGGTGTCCGTTCATGATCTTACGATCAGCGATAGCGACACCTACGCGGTTCTCGGCCACTCACGTATCGACGCCGTCAACGTGCATCTCGTGTCGAATCCCAACGGCATGCAGGCCCGCAAGGTCCGCGTCACGAATTCTCTGCTCGAGGCGTCGCTCGTCAACGCGACTCGCGGCAGGCTGACGTCGACGACGATCACTGGCAATCGGCGCTTCGGCGTCGTCGGCACGAGCTTCCGACTCATCGATGCCCACATCGTCGGCAATGGGACGTCGTTCGTTTGCGAGACCACGCTCTGCGCCGATCTGTTTCTGAAGCGCCGTCCGCGTCTCGATGAGACTTCGACGTGTGACGTCAGTCTCAAGATCAACGCCGATCCGCCCACGAGCTTGGGGGTGTGCGCGCTCGACTGAGCTCATGGCTCGTCACGCTGCTCGTGACGTCGTCACGCCCATCGTGACGCCCTCCGTATCAAAGGGAGGGCATCACATGATCGACAAAAGAGGGAATCAGAAGCAGAACCGCACGGATCGCGTGAATCTCACCGTCAGCCTGGCGCTGCTCATGACAGCCTGCGTGCTGCTTCTCCCCGCCCGTGCTGCGGCCGTCGAACGCTGCGACGTCAAGGTGGATAAGGCGACCGGCGCCATGCAGGTGAACGCGCGTGGGCTCTCCGGCCCCCTGTTCTGGGGTGATGCGGAGGGCCAGGAGATCCACGCGTTCTACGATCAGAGCTGTCTCAGCCCGAGCCGCGCCCGGAACTGCTTGCTGGACGATCCCACGACGACAGCGGCGACGACGCCTCCGGCCTCATGCCGGCTCTACTTTGCGGATGATGTGAGTACGTGCTCCGCTTTCGTCGCCGGCTGTACGCCGGGCGTACGCGCGCAGGCACCGGACGAGCGCTTCGGGACCAACACGAGCTATGCACATCCCGGTCGCGGCGCCGAGTGCGTTCTCGGCGAGGTGTGGCTCACGGCCGGTCACGTCGCCTCGGGGATTCCAGCCGAGGGGCAGCTTCTGGACGTCAGCCGGAACGTGGAACTCTTCTCGCTCCTCGGCACGACCTACGGCGGTGACGGCCGTACCACCTTCGGCCTGCCGGATCTTCGTGATGCCGCCCCGAACGGTCTGACCTACGTCATCTGTACGGTCGGGCGGTACCCGTCGCGCCTGTAGGGCGCGGCGTTCGCGCACGTGAGCGCGTTGCTGCCCGACAGCCGCTACGCTAAGAAGCGAGAGGCGACAGCCTCATGAGTACGACGGTTCTGTTGGCAGTGCTGGCCGTGGCGGCCCTCGGCGCTCTCGCGTTTCGGAGGGCCAAGCGAAATCCCGCCGAGGCGGTCGAGCGGTCGGACGACTCGCGGGAGATGAACATCCCCGCAGAGTCACGCTCGGCCTTCCTCGTCTGTGTCTTCTCCATGTTGGGCAAGCTCGCGTCGGCCGATGGTGAGGTCTCTCCCGAAGAAACCGCCAAGGTCGAAGAGTACATGGGTTCCCGTCTGAACCTCGATCGGGAGACGAGGGCGCTTGCGTTGAGGGTGTTTCGAGAGTCCGTGACCTCGCCGCTCGAACTCCGCGACTATGCCGAGAAGTTCCGTGACACGCATCGAGAGCGCTATCGGATGTTCGACGCCATGATCGAGATTCTCGTGGAGCTCTCGGTCGCGGACGGGGTGCTTTCGAGCCGGGAGGACGCGCTCATCAGGTCGGCCGCGCTGGTGCTCGGACTGACCGGACCTGCCTACGAGGGGATCAAAGCCAAGCGCGTGCGGGGCCAGCACCTGTCCCACTGAGTTCCAGCGACGAGCCGCCCGCGGCCATGCTGGAGTTTCCTGGGCCCTTTGAGCGTCGAACCAGCGAATTTTAGTGGAAAAAGCAGTGGGTTTCGTGCGATGAGAGTGTGGACGATCCGGTTTCCACCACTCTACTTCCGATGACTTGGAGGACGATCCCATGCTCGAGAATCTGACCGGCGCCCGTGTCGCCGCGCTCGCCATCGCACTGTTTCTGGGTTGGGGGGCTGGAGCGCAGGCGGCGACCCCGGAAGAGAAGTGCAGCGCCTCCTTGATCAAGGAAGCCGGGAAGTACGTGAAGACGCGTACGAAGACGCTCACCAAGTGCAATGACAGTCTGCTCAAGGCGAAGGCTGGGTTCAACGGTCTGCAAGGAGCCCTCTGCCGGAGCACCGACGGCAAGACCCAGGAGAAGCTGGATAAGGCCGAGACCAAGTTTCAGGCTGCCATCGATAAGCAGTGCGGCGGGGGCAACAAGACGTGTCAGGACGGCGACGCGCGCGATCTCGACGACCCGGCCATCGGCTGGGGCGCGAGTGGTGGTTTCGGCGGCAACTGCCCCGGGTTCGAGGATGCGACGAGCTGCGAGTTCGTGATCGACGATTGCGGCGGTGTGAGTTCGAGCGGGAGCGGGGTCAGTGACTGCCTGCTCTGCATCAACGACGCGGCGGTCGATCAGGCCATGGACCTGGTCTACGGCGATCTCGATCCCACGAACTTCGGCGCGGCCGATGATCCGGAGAAGACCCGCAACAAGTGTCAGCAGGCGCTCGTCAAATCATCCGCGAAGTTCCTGCTCGCGAAGTCGAAGATCCGTGGCAAGTGTTGGGCCTCGCTGGACAAGGGCAAAGCCGGGTTCAGCTCGTCCGACGAACTCGGCTGCATCGATGCTTCGGGCAAGACCGACGCCAAGATCGCCAAGGCCGAGTCGAAGAAGATCGCCGGCATTTGCAAGAAGTGCGGCGGCCCCGGGAAGGCCTGCGCGGAGACGATGGGACCGGCAACCGCCCTGGTGCTCGGGGACAGCCTCGCGGATGATCTCGATCCACAGACCGAAATTGGCTTCGGCCTGACGTGCCCCGACGTGACTCTTCCCTACGTGCCCAACACCAACTGCGGCACTCTCGACGACCTGCCAAGCGGCACCGTGGGCGATGTGATCGACTCGTCGGAAGAACTCGTCCGCTGTATCGACTGCGTGCTCGAGTTCAAGGTCGACTGCATCGACCGGGCGACGGCCCCGCACCACGAGAACTATCCCGACGAGTGCACCGTGTTGGCGAAGGCGCAGGCGTTCGAGATCACTGATCCCGCCGACCTGATCGGCGGCAAGCTCGCGCGTGGCCGCACCGGTGACTACATGATCAGGAACGGGAAGATTCGGGTCATCATCCAGCAGCCGGGTCGCAACTTCTCTGGCTCGGTTGGTCAGTACGGCGGCAACCCGATCGACGCCGACATCGTGCGTGCGTCCGGCGAGCCCGGCAACGACCTCTTCGAAGAGTGGGCGTTCCTGATCAACACCGAGAACACGGTGAATGCCACGAGCGTGATCGTGCTCAATGACGGCAGCAACGGCAATCCCGCCGTGATTCGCGCCACCGGTCCGGACGATCTTCTGGATCGCATCAACCCGAGCAGCGTGGTGGCGGACTTCGGCCTGCCGTTCCCGGCGGCGCTTGACGACACCGATCAACCGATCGACGTGAGTACCGACTACACTCTCGAGCGCGGCGCGGACGCGCTGCGGATCGAGACCACGGTCACCAACACCAGCGGTGCCGCGATTGCTCTCATCCTCGGCGACTTTCTGGCCGGCCTCGGGCAGGAGGTCTTTCACCCCGGCTACGGTTACGGCGAACCGCTGGTGTCGACGACGTGCGGTGGCGGTGCGGCCTCGCCATGCGACTTCTGGGCCTACGCGGGTGAGGGCGACAAGGGCGGTGTGTCGTACGGCTACATCCAGACCACGCCGGGCTCGACCACCTTCAACACCACCGGCGTCCAGATCAGCCTGCTCGGCACCGATGCCGCGCTCACGCTGATCGGGGCCCTGCCGCCGAACTTCACGATCGATCCCGCCGCCAGTGTCACAGTCACCCGCTACATGGCGGTCGGAGACGGTGACGTCGCTTCGGTACTCGACATCCGCAATCAGCTCTCCGGACTCGATGTCGGCACGGTGTCTGGCCAGGTCACGATCGGTGGCCTGGGTGCTGAGGGCGTCGAGATCGCGGTGATCAGTCAGGATCCGGCCGAGGGCCCTGGCACGACCGTGAACGTGGTCTCGCAGTTCCGCACCGACGCGAACGGTGACTACGAAGGCACGCTGCCGGTGGGCGACTATGAACTCACCGCGCACAAAGAGGGACACGTCTTCGGCGTCCCGGCAGCGGCTCCGCTCGCCATGACGTCGGGTGCCAGCCTGGTGCAGAACTTCACGATCGCGTCGCCCGCCACGCTGAACGTCGATGTCGAGGATCACAACGCGGCTGCGATCGGGGCGCGCGTTACGCTCGTAGGTTTCGATCCTGCCGTGGATCCCGGGAATTCGCAGCTCGTCCTCGGCTTCATCCAGAACGACACGGCCGTCTTCGGCGACATCACCAAAGACCCCTTTCCCTACGGTGTCGCGAGTATCCACCACGTGGATCCGAGCGGCTCGATCTCGATCCCACTCGAACCCGGCGACTACCGCGCCGTGGTGTCGCACGGCATGGAGTACTCGGCGGATACCTTTGATTTCACTGCGGTCTCCGGCGTCGCGACCAACCTGAGCGCGACCGTGGCCGAGGTGATCGATACCACGGGCTACGTCTCGATGGACACGCACGTCCACTCCTTCGACAGTCCTGACTCGGCCGTCACGCGGCACGAACGGATCATCAGCATGATCGCGGAGGGTATCGACTTCTTTACCCCGACCGATCACGAAGTGCGGGCGGACTTCAGCGGCGACATCGCCGATCTGGGTGTCGGGAGCCTGATCTCGGTTGCCCCCGGAAACGAAATCACCCCGTTCGACTATGGCCACTTCGGAGCCTTTCCCGTGACGGTCGATCCCAACCAGCCGAACGGCGGCGCCATCGACTGGGGCCGCGCGGAACCGGCGGGCTTCGACTTCCCGGTGTACGGCGCCTATGGGCTGTCCCCGGGTGAGATCTACGACGCCGTCGCGCTCGATCCAGGGACCGAGACGATGATTATCAACCATGTGGCGAGCTTCTTCGACGGCGGCTTGCGCTTCGATACGGGTCTGAACCCGCCGGAGTCCTTCGGCGATCCGACCGACTTCCGACTGGATCCCGGCGTGCTCAACTTCTGGGACGACGACTTCACGGCGCTCGAGATCTGGATCGCCACCACCCGCGGTCAGATCTTTGGCAGCTTCCTCGGCGAGAATACGGGCAACTGGTTCAACCTGCTGAACCAGGGCCGTGTCCGGACTGGCACTGCGTCGTCGGATACTCACACACTGTACAGCGTGTTCTCGGGTTTTCCGCGGACCTATGTGCCCGCAGCGACCGACGATCCCGCGTTGCTGGGCGGGATCGCGGAAGATCTGGCAATCGATCTGAACAGTGGCCGTGCGATCGGAGCGGCGGGTCCCTTCATTCGACTCAGTGTCGAAGGCGATCCGAATGAAGTCGGCGGGCTGGGTCTGAGCGAGGCGACGCTCGTGAAGGCGACCGGCGGCTCGGCGACGATCACCGTGGATATCCAGAGTCCCGACTGGGCGCCGTTCGATACGGTCGAGTACTACGTGAACAGCGCCCCGGTGCCGGATACGACAGGGCGCGCGGGCCTGCCGCCGCTGTACCGCTCGTGTCCCGACGTGATCCAGACCGATGGCGTCGATTTCACCGTGACGTCCGTTCCGGTGAACGGGGCAACGCGTCTGGAGGCCACGAGCACGCTTGCGCTCGCTGGTCTGGTGGAAGACACCTGGGTGGTGCCGATCGTCCGTGGCACGGACGGCGTGTCGTGTCCGATGTTCCCGGTCATTCCGCACAGTCTGAGCGAGGCGGCGAATCCGACACTCGCCGATCTCAAGACCTGCACCTTGGGCTCAGGCGAGCTCGGTATTCCAGCGATGGCGTTCGCGAATCCGGTATTCGTCGACGTGGATGGTAACGGTGTGTTCGATCCGCCGGGCCTCGCGTTCGGCGTTTCGTGTCCGTAACGGCGATGCTTCCTTCCCTGCTCCTGGTCCTGCTCGTCGGGACCGTGGGAGCAGGGGAGGCGCCACAGAACCTCCGCGAGTTTGTCGAGCAGTCCCCGTGGATCGTCATCGCGAACGTCGCGGCCACCGAGTCGCACGCGGACGGGCAGATCTTCGTGCACCGGTTGGAGGTCGTGCGCAGCCTGCAGGGGCCAGAGCGTGAGGTGCTGCGCGTGGTCGAGATCAAGAGATCCTCGCTCCGCGAGTACGAGGCTGGTCAACGGGTGCTGGCGTTCCTGCAGCCGGCTCCTGCCCACTCTCTGTTGCGGAAGAACCTGCCGCAGGGTGAGTACAAGGCCACAGTCGCAGGGCGTCGCGGGGCAGGGCCGATCGCGCCCGACGCCGAGGCTGTCGCTGCCGAGGTCGTGGTCGCGTATCGCGACCTGGACGCCGAGGAGGAGCCGGGGCGTGCCCTCGTGCTTCGGCAACTGGCGTCGGGGCAGAACCTGCTGGCCACCGATGCCGTGGATCAGCTCGCCCGCCGCCGGGTCTGGCTTGCCACGCTCGGCGAGACCGACGTGACGGCGGTCCGTGCCTCCCTCGAATCCGAACACGTGACCTCCGCCACCAAGCAGCGACTGACGCAGCTCATGGCCGCCGGAAACACCGGGGATGCGCTGGCGCTGTTGACCGCCTGGAAACCGAGCACGCCGGCTCTGCAAGCCGCGCGTGCTGCGGCGTTGGCGCAGCTGGGCGCGCCTCCTTCGGTGGAGGAGACCTACGCCCTGCTCAAGCACCCCGATGAAGAGATCCGGCGCTTCGCCGTCGCCGAGATCGCGCGCAGTCCGGATACGGAAGACGTCCCCATGCTCGCGAGCACCATCCGTACCGATTCCGCTTCGAGCGTTCGCGTCGCCGCGGCGACGGCGCTCGGCGACGTCGATACCCAGGAAGCCGCTGTCGCGCTCGAGTCCAGCTTCGGAAACGAGGATCCCCGGGTGCGGGTTGCGTCCGCTGCGGCGTTGAAGGACATGACCGATCCGGAGGTGGACGTCGCGCTACAGCGCCTCGTGGGCGGCGCTAGTAGCTACGACTTGCAGGCGCGCGCCCTGCTGCTGCTCTTCGTCCGTGGTGCGACACCCGAGGATCCAGAGATCGCACGGCTGATCCAGCAACACCCCGACCCGCGCATTCGGAAGCTGGTCGACCAGAAGATCTCCCAGGGGTTGCATCACCACTGAACGTCGAGTCCTCGACGGCCCACTCGGGCTGCCGATCTCTGCGGCGCAGTACTTCGGGGCGGAAGACATTCGTGTCCGGACTGTTGCTGCGGACGGTAGCGCGCGCGTACGCCGGGAGCAGGAGGATACGTCATGCGTCTGGTCGTATTCGCGGTGTTCCTTGTGCTCCTTCCCACGGCGGCGGTAGTTGCCTTCGGTCCCTGCCCGTCCGGGGGCGAAGTCGTCGAGCGGCGAACGGCTTTCGGATTCACCCCGGGGGCGCGCATCCCGGATACCTTTGATGTCGCCTGTCTCGACGAGGGATGTAGGGCTACCTGGTGCGCCAAGCGCGTCGACGGCGAACTGCTCAAGCACGGCCGGTTCACGTCGCGATATGCCAACGGCGGCCGGTATTTCGAGGGGCACTATCTCGAGGGCCGTCGCCACGGGCATTGGAAAGCGTGGTTCCAGAACGGGCGTACGAGTTACACCGGGCAGTGGCGGCACGGTCGAAGGATCGGCCGCTGGCGGCTCTTTCACCTGGACGGAACGCTGAGCGCCGAGGAGACCTACCGCCGTGGTCAGTTGCACGGTCGTCGGACGCACTACTTCTTTCGCGGCGGGGGAAAGAGTTTCGAAGGATACTACGAGCATGGCCGCATCGTTGGCCAGCACCGCTACTGGAACAGGGACGGCACACGAGATACCGATCGAGAGATAGGGTCGTCCGTCATCCAATGAGAAGCGGTCGATTCGCGTTTGACCTCCGCCCCCTCCGGGCGCGATGCTCTGCTCCCTCAAAGGAGGATTCATCATGCAGATCGCTCGCTGCTCGGCGCTCGTGGTCTCGGCTCTGGCGCTCCTCGTCCTGACGATACCATCCATGGTTGACGCCCAGACCGTCAACAAGTGCTTGGCCGGGAAGAAGAAGTGCGTCAGCAAGAACGTGAAGGCGCTGCTCGGTTGCCACGAGAAGGCGGACAAGAAGGGTGAGCCGATCACGGCTCCGAAGGTTGCCGCGTGTCTGCAGAAGGCGAAGGACAAGTTCGATGGAGGTGCGGATCCCGTGAAGGGGTGCTTGGCCAAGCTGGAGGCGAAGGAGAATCCGGCCAAACCCGAGACGATCTGTGTGACGACGGACGACACGGCCGCGATCGCGGCGGACGTGGACGCGTTCGTCAACCAGGTGGCGGGCGACCTCGATCCGGCGTTCGTTCCAGAGCCGCGCTTCGTGGATACGGGGCTGACGATCATCGATCATCTGACCGGACTCGAGTGGGAGAAGAAGACCGATGACGGCAGCGTCCACGACAAGGACAACACCTACACCTTCACGGCGACCTCCGGGGGCGCGGAGCCGGATGGGACGGCATTTACGGTTTTCCTGCGCGAACTCAACGATTGCGGAAGCAGCGACGGCAGCACGATCGTCGGCGGATTTGCCGGACACTGCGACTGGCGGCTGGCGCGGATCGACGAGCTGCAAACGATCCTCGATCCGACCCAGGGTGTCTGCGGCGGCGGGAGTGGGGCGTGTGTCGATCCAGTCTTTGCCGAGGCCGTCGGCGACGACTCCGGGTCAGGCACCTATCTTCTTCCCATCGATCCACCCATGAGATGGGAGCAGTCGTTCATTAGTCCCACCTCAACCATGAATCCCTTGAACGTCAACAGCGGCTACGCCGCGGTTCGCTCTGCTCCCGCTGGTGGAGACTGATAGGCCCTGAGATCCTTGCGTGCGGGGTCGGTGAAAGATCGGGTGCCTTGCCGAACGCGCGACCGCCGCGTAAGTGCATGACCGACGTGCGACTCCTGCTCGTATCCGACCTGCACTACACGCTGCGCCAGTACGACTGGGTTGATTCGGTCGCTGCCGAGTTCGACGTCGTGGTGGTGGCAGGCGACCATATCGACATCGCTTCCGCCGTTCCCGCGAACGCGCAGGTCGTGGCCATCATCAAGCACCTCCGGCGTGTCCACGAGCGAACCACCCTCCTCGTGTCGTCGGGCAACCACGACCTGACGTCCCGGGACGAGGCCGGAGAGAAGGTCGCCCCATGGATGGCACAGCTGCGGCGTCTCGGCATCGCCTGTGATGGCGCGGGACTGGAGGTGCAGGACAGTCTCCTCACGGTTTGTCCGTGGTGGGACGGGCCGCGAGCGCGTCAGGCGGTCGGCGACCTGCTGGCGCGCGATGCGGAACGTGGCGCCAAGCGGTGGATCTGGATCTATCATGCGCCCCCGGACGGTTCGCCGACCAGCTGGGCCGGCCAGCGGCACTACGGCGACGCGGATCTGCTGGCCTGGCTCGAGCAGTATCGGCCGGCCATGGTGTTGTGCGGGCACATCCACCAATCGCCGTTTCGGAACGGCGGTTCGTGGGTCGACCACGTCGGGGCGAGCTGGGTGTTCAACGCCGGCCGCCAGATCGGTCCGGTGCCGGCGCACATCATCGTTGATACCGAAGCGCAGACGGCGCACTGGCACTCGTTGGCCGGGACGCAGCGCATCGACCTCGCGTCGCCGACCGCGCAGCCGGTGGAACTCTCGCAGTGAAACTCGCGTAGCGGTCGCGCGTTGTTAGTAGTTCGGGTCGCGATCCGAGCCCGGTTCGCAGTCGGCCGCCGACTCGTGGTGATGCGTCAGCGCTTCGAGGACTTCGTCGACCACGGCCAGACCGGTGTCGGAGCCCTCGTACTGCCGCTTCAAGTCGGCGAGGTAGCTGCTGGCCATGTGCAGTCGTCGTGCCAGGAGGCGCGCGACGGCCAGGTTCGCGCCAGCGGTGTTCTCCAGGAATCCTTGCCCGTCGGTCGCGACGAAGCAGCGCGACGGCTCGAGGGCACGGACCGTTGCCGAGAAGGGCACGTCGAGCAGCAGCGACATCTCGCCGAAGAAGGCGCCCGGCTCGGAGACCACGGCGATCTCGACATCGCCCTTGAGTACCTGCAGCGAGCCTTCGGCCAGGATGTAGAGCGCCCCCGGCGAGGGCTCCCCCTCGACCAGAAGCGTCTCGTTGGGTTGCAGGCGCCGCTCGTCGAGCGAGCGGCAGAGGTCGAGCACGTGGGCCATGTGAGAGACTCATAGCGTCGGTTCGCTGGTGAGGGAAGCGGGGGGATCGTGGAGTTCCACCTGACCGCACATCGGGGGACGAACATCGACGCTGCGGAATTCGTGGCCGCGCTCGAAAAGAACGGTATCGGTCAACAGCGCCGGGCCGTTGCCAAGTCGTGAGCGCACGGATAGCGTGGCGCGCGCTATCTCCAGGAGACCACGCGGAGGACATCGTCATGAAGGTGCAAGGAAACGCGCTTCGGCCCGGCATGATCATCGAGCACAAGAATCATCTGTGGCGCGTCGTGAAGTATCAGTCGACGCAGCCCGGGAAGGGCGGCGCCTACGCGCAGGTCGAGCTGTCGCAGATCGGCGCCGGCACGAAGCTGAACGAGCGCTTCCGCTCGTCGGAAGACGTCGAGCGCGTGCGCCTCGATCAGCAGGCCTATCAGTACCTCTTCGCCGACGGTGACATGCTCACTTTCATGGACGCCGAGACGTTCGAGCAGATCACGCTGCCTCGCGACACCATCGGTGACGCCGCCGCCTACCTGCAGGACGGCATGGAGGTCAATATCGAGTCGCACGAAGGCGTGCCGATCAGCGTCAAGCTCCCCGACTACGTAACCCTGGAGATTGCCGAGACCGAGCCCACCGTGAAAGGGCAGACGGCCACGTCGTCACCGAAGCCCGCCGTCCTGGAGAACGGCGTGCGTGTCATGGTGCCGCAGTTCATCAACCAGGGCGACCGGATCGTCGTGGCGACGGAAGATTCGACGTACACCAAGCGCGCCGACTGAGAGAGCCCCGGCGGCTCGTGGACCTGAGCCTCGATTGACCCAGCCTGGGGATCATTCCCTTGTCGCCGCTCACGTTGCCGCTTTCGACGGGTGCGACTGACACGTCGGACCCGTGGCCTGCACCGTGAGCGGTCGATCTTCCCGTGCCAGAGCCGGGATCGTCGCCGCGCCCCGTTTGACAGCCGCGTTCAACTAGTCCGTAACTCTACGGACCAATCCCAGCAAACTCCAAGGAGTCCTTCATGACCGTCCGCCTCATTGGTGCCCTCGTCTCGATCTTCCTTCTTGTTGCGCCGGCCGCGTACGGCCAGGTCAACCACGGCGACCTCCTCGGGACTGGTGTCGATTTCCTGCAAGTCACCGAGACGACCCAATCGGCCGGTGATCCTCCGACGTTGTGGGATGCCCCGACGCTCGCATCAGGAACGGCACTCTCGTTTGCGCCGCCGGCCTACACATCTTTATGCGCGGCAGGAAGTAGTGACATTACCTCGTCCGAGTTGACGATGACCATCGCATCCCAGGGTGGAGCCCCGATCGAGGCAATCGCGTTCGGAGAGAATGGTACCGTTGACCTCACGATCTTTCCCCCGTTTGGCACCCCGGCCACGAACGCGACCGTCAGCCTCTTCGGTTTTGCAACGGTGATCGAGGATACGGGGGGGCCGATCGCTCCGGTGGTCATCCCCTTCACGGGAACGTTCGTTCCGACGGACAGCTTTGCGCTCCCCGCACATTTCGGGTCGAACACCTGGACCGGGTCTGTGACGATCGATGTTGCGGCGCAGGTGCCACTCGCCACTAAGGTGGTTCTGACGATTGACAACATTCTGAGTTCGGACTGCGCGCCGGTGGGCAGCACCGGCAAGATCCAGAAGATCGGGGTCACAGGTCCAACGGTGACGTTGGGTCCTGCGCCGTGTGCGGCGGGGAGTGCCTCGTCGACCGGCCTCGAGCCGTGTGACCCTTGTGTCGCAGGTTTCTTCGCGAGCCACACGGGGAGCCAGGTCTGCGCGCCATGTCCTGTTGGTCGATTTACCGATTCGGCGGGGAGTGCAAGTTGCGCCCCTTGTGATGTTGGGACGTTCGCGCCGGCTGAGGGTAGTGCGGCGTGCACACTGTGTCCGGTAGGCCGCTTCCAGGACCAGACTGGAGGGGCCGAGTGCCTTGACTGTCCCGAGGATACGTTTGCAGACACGACCGGTAGCGCGTCCTGCCAGGCCTGTCCCGCCGGCGAGACGGCACCGACGGGGGCCACCATGTGCACGGCGTCCGCTGTCCCGCTCAACCATTTCCAGTGTTACGACGTGGCTCGGCAGCAGTTCGATCGGTTCTCCCTGAGTCTCGACGATGACTTTGGAGCGAACACGGTCGAGGTGCGTCGTCCGAAACTGCTCTGCGCCCCGGTCAACAAGAATGACGAGGACCCGAGCGCTCCCGGCGATGCCGAGCACCTCGTGGGCTACGAAATTCGTCGCGACGGGCGACGCTTCGAGCGCTTTACCGACGAAGTCGTCCAGGATCAGTTCGGGGTGCTCGTGCTCGACCTCCAACGCCCCGAGCGCCTGCTCGTGCCGTCGGCCAAGAGCCTGACCGACCCGGCCACGCCGCTCGCGGCGCCCCCGGTCATCGACCACTACAAATGTTACCGCGTCCGGGGCGATCGGCGGCGCGTCGCCGGAGTGACCGTCGAGGACCAGTTCGGGACAGGCGTGACCGACGTGAAGAAGCCCCTTCGCTTGTGTCTGCCCGTTGACAAGGATGGCGAGGGCATCGTCGACCAGGCGGCGCGACTCATGTGCTATCAGCTCAAGCCCGGCCCGCGCGTGAACCAGGAAGTCTTCATCGACAATCAGTTTGGCGCCGGAAGCCTGGAAGTGCGGCGCGCGCGGGAGCTGTGCGTTCCGGTGGTGACCCCGGAGCCGGAGCTCACGCCTACCGCAACGCCAACGCCTACGGCTTCGCCGACCGCGACGGCTACCGTGACGCCGACGGCTACCGCCACGACCACCGTGACGCCAACGCCGACACCGACGGCAACACCCGACTGCCTGGGCGATGGCGATTGCGACGACGGGACGTTCTGCAACGGCGCCGAGACCTGCCAGGGCGGTGTGTGCGAGGCGGGAACACCTCCGACCACCGATGACGGCGTGGGATGCACCGATGATTCGTGCGACGAGGTGAACGACGTCGTCGTCAATGCGGCGAACAATGGCAACTGCTTGTTCTGTGATTCCGAGATCTGCGATCCCATCAACGACTGTCAGTTCTCGTTCAGTGCCGGGTGCCCTGGCGTGTCGATCAACCCCTGCGTGGCGAGTCTTGCCTGTATCGAAGCCGAGGATCGCTGTGAGGAAATTCTGGAACTCGATGGAACGGCGTGCATCCCGCCGGGTGGGGGCAGTAGCACTTGCCTCGGAGGCGTCTGCCAGCCGTCGACAGGTTCGTGCGTCGATGTGTGCGACGCCGACTGTCGCGCCGACGCGGTCAACGTCTGCGGATGCGACCCATGCGTCGCTGGGAACTGCGTTGGGGCCTTTCTGCTATGCGCGCAGGATGTATGTAGCGTCGGCATCCAGGACGTGTGTCCGTTCTGACGGGGCGGTCGACATCGGTCTTTTGCGTCCTCCGTTGTCGGTGAGCGTAGCCGTAGCGGCAGCCTTGACGGCGTCTAGTGCTCCGCGCTAGACGCCGTCGGTGACTGCTCCCGCGCGGAATCTCCGGCGCGCTCCTGGCGCGGAACTCGCCGCCGTTCTGCTCTTGCTCGGGTTCTTCGTCGTCAACGGGCTGATCGCGGCACGCACCCACACCCCGACCGTCGACGAATTCGTCTATCTCCCGGCGGGCTACTATCACCTGCGGACGGGTGACCTGACCTTTGATGCGAGCAACCCGCCGCTCCTCAAGATGGCGATGGCGCTCCCGTTGCTCGCGATGGATCTTGAACTCGAGCGCGATCCGTACTGGCGCGACAACAGCACCGGGTGGGGCCCGTGGATCTTCGGCACCCGCTTCATGGAACTGAACCGCGCGGCCTATCTCGACGCCTTCTTTGCCGCCCGATTGGTGACGATCATGTTCGGGATCGTGACGGGCGCGTTGCTATGGTGGTGGGCGCGGACGCTCCTCTCGCCGGTCGCGGCGCTCGCCGCCTTGCTACTCTACGCGACATCGCCGACCGTCCTCGCCCACAGCGCCCTCGCGACGCTCGACATCGGCGTGACGATGTTGATCCTGGCGGCGTTCGGCGCACTGGCACGCTTTTCGGCGAGCCACCGACGGCGGTGGGCCGTGATCGCCGGTGCGCTTTTCGGCCTTGGCGTCGCGAGCAAGGGCGTGGCGCTCATTTTCGCGCCACTCGTTCCCTTTCTCACCGCGACCGGCTGGCGAGCCTGGGATCGCGATGGCACCCTCCGTTTCGCCGGCGGAATCATGGTCCTTGGTGCCAGCGCCTGGCTTGCACTCCTGACCGTCTACCAGTTCTCTGGATTTCCCCTGCCGGGACCCGTGCTCGAGGGCATTCGCTTCCAGGCCATTGCCAGCAGCGCCGGAGAGTTCCCGGCGTTTCTGAACGGGGAATGGTCGCAGACGGGCTGGTGGTACTATTTCGTGGAGGCGCTCGTCCTCAAAACCCCGCTTCCGACGATCGCGTTCGTGCTCGTCGGTCTCGCGGCGATCGTGCGCCGACGCGGGCGCGCCGCGGGTGACCTCTGGATCGTCCTGCCGCCGCTCTTCCTTCTGTACGTGCTCTCGTTCCACTTCGGTAAGAACTACGGCGTCCGGTATCTGCTTCCGGCATTGCCATTCCTGATGCTGCTGGCGGGCGTTGGCGTGCAGGCCCTGTTGCGCGCGCGCCGCGCGGTGCCCGTCGTCGCGGCGCTCGTGCTCTGGCAGGTCGTAGCTTCCGTCTTCACGGCGCCGCATCATCTCGCCTACTTCAACGAACTCGCCGGCGCCAAGGACGAGCACCGCCGTCTGCTCCTCGACTCGAACCTCGATTGGGGCCAGGATCTGGGTCGGCTCAAAGCGTTTCTCGACGAGGGCGAGACGGGCCCGATCCTCCTCGGCTATTTCGGTCACGTCGATCCCGCGCTCTACGGCATCGATTACACTCTGCCGCCGGACGCACCGGCGCCGGGACGCTATGCGGTGAGCGCCAACTTCCTCGCGGGCTACCCATACGCCATCACCTACCGCGAGCCTATGCTCGGGGTGCGGCCCGGCGCGTGGTCATGGATCGATCGCGTGCGGCCTATCGCCCGCGTCGGCAGTTCGATCTACGTCTTCGACGTGAGCGAGGACGATGCTCGGCGCCTCGCGACGCGCCCCGATGCGGAGGAACACTAGGGTGGCTTCTCGCGCGTCCGCCAACTTGTCGCGGTCCTCGATTGTGCGCCGCAGGCTCGTACTCGTGATGGAGAACCGGCGTCCGTGACCGCCGCTCCATCGCCATCGTTCGGAAGGCGCCTGCTTGGGCTCGTGCTCTGGCTTGCCGTCGTCCTGCTCCTGGCCGAGGGTGCCGTACGCGCGGCGGGTCTGGTGCTCCGGCGCGACCAGGACTTTGGCGCAGCACGGTCCGCGGCCAACGTCGTCTACTGCGTTGGGGACTCGTTCACGTACGGGCAGGGCGTCGAGCCCGCCGAGGCGTGGCCGCGTGTGCTTGCGTCGCTGCTGCGCGCCGAGGACGAGGCGTCCGCTCCCGCCGTGCGGATCCTCGCCGAGCCGGGGCGCAGCAGCTCGCTCGCCATCCTCGACGTGGCGCGCGCCTTGAAGGCAGGCGACGCGCGCTTGCTGCTGATCATGACGGGCTGGAACGCCAACGATGGTGACTTTGCCGCCTACGCTGCCCAGCAGGATCGTGGCCTGGCCTGGACGGCGCGCGTCAACATCTGGCTGGCGCACTCGCGTCTCTACCGGGTGGTGAAACACGCCATCACGTATCGCGGTCGGACGCTCGTCCTCGACGACGTCGAGATCATTCCGCAGACGATCGAGATGCAACTCTACGATTTTCGCGCCTATCAGGAGATTGCGCGCCAGAACCTTCGCCGCATCGCCCGGATGTGTCACGCCGCTGGCGTGCCCTGCGCGTTTGTGACCTATCCGCACCAGGAGTTGCCGCCGAATCCCTACACCAGGACCGAGTACTACCATGCGCTCTTCGGTCGCACGCCTCTCTCCGAGGCCGACTATCTCGTGCAGGAGCGCCGGCCCGGTGAGATAGCCCTCGATGCGGTGATCCGTCGGGTCAGCGAGAGGGAGGACATCCCGCTGATCGACACGCAGCGCGTGTTCGCAGCGGCAGGCGAGGGCCTCTTCCTGGCCGACTGGCATCATCCCACGGCCGCCGGGCACGATCTCATCGCCCGTACCGTTTTCTCAGCGATTTCAGGTACCGCGCCGCCGTAACCTGGTGCGCTCAGGATCGTATTCCCCTCAGTAGCGTGATCCGCCGATCATCCAGGCGGATCCAAGGAGGGGATCGATGGCTAGAGCGAAGCGCGACATTGGCAAGGTGCTCCTCGAGGGGGTTCGCCGGGTCAAGCGCGGCAATCGTGGTCGGATCGGTAGAGTTCCCGCCGTGTCCAAGATCCGAAAGACTACGGGGCTCTCGCAGTCGCGATTCGCCGTCCTGCTCGGGGTGTCCCTGCGCACGCTCCAGGACTGGGAGCAGGGCCGCCGGGCACCCTCCGGCGCGGCCCGCATGCTGCTGTTGATCGCGCACAAGAATCCCGGCGTCCTCCTCGAAGTAGCGTAGCGGAAGCATGTCGCGCGCCGCGCCTGCGGGCGCGCTGTACGCCCACGTGCTCCCTCGATCCCAGTCCTCCGCGTGTGTTCGAGGCGGACTATGGGGTCGGCAATACGTACGGCGTGAGGATACCGTTCAGGGTCGTATCGCCGGTCGTGATGTAGAGGTGGCGATCGGTGACGGCCAATTCGAACACCATTCGGCGCTCGAGCAGCGCGGCGAGTGCCGCTAACAGGGCGCGATCGACGGCGTAGATCTCGATCGCGTCGGCGCGGTGAATCCGGGCGTTCGAGAGTTGCCCTACGAGAACCGCGGCGTCCTTGTGTGTGTAGATGACCACACGCGGCGACGCCTTGCTCGCTTTGTGGACGCGCTCGGCATCGGGCGTGCCGATCTCGATCCAGGTCTGCAGAGCCCCGGTGAGATCGCGGATCGCGAGTGGCGGTTCGCCCGGTTCGGCGAGCCCGCGTGAGAAGGCGATGCCTTCGCCGTACTCGAGGCAGTACGCCAGGGTGCGTGTCAGGAGGTACTCCGCCGTCTCCGAGGGTTGCCGCGCCGCCCGGATCGCCAGCGATTCGTAGACGTTGCGATCAACGTCGGAGAGCTGGATCTCGAAGTTGTAGATGGTTGCGGAGAGGGCCACGGAGGTCCGCGATAGCTGAGCGGGACCGATTTATCGAGCGGGCCGCGATGATCTTCGGGGCCGGATCGGGCGGAGCGGTGAGGAAGGGGGCTCGTGGAACCCTGTGGGCCCTGGCCAGCGGCAGGTCCACCGGCGCTCCTGGTAACTTGGCCCCGAGTGGTGTTGACTACCGCCCGCATGGGTCGCGGGACGGATCGCGCCCGGACGTTACGAAGGGGGAAACATTCTGGCTGCTGACAAGCAAGACGAAGCCCGGGCTGGGGTGCAGGACGTGCTCGTGCCCGAACGGGTCGTGGACAACAAGCCCACGCTCTACGGGTTCCAGACCTGCCCGTTCTGCTGGAAGGTGCGGAGCCTGCTCAACTGGAAGGGTGTGGAGTACAGTTCGGTGGAGGTCGATCCAGTGACCAAGGCCGAGATCCGCTGGGCCAACTGGAAATCGGTCCCGGTGTTCGTCGACGCTGACGGCACGCAGGTCAACGATTCCAACTCCATCCTGCACTATGTCGACGAAAAGCTGGGTGGCGCGGCGCGTTTCGCCCGCAACGGCAAGAACGAAGCGCAGGACCGCTGGCTGTCGTTCAGCGATCAGACGCTGGCCAAGTCCATCGTGCCCGTCGTGTACGGCGACTTCCGGTCGAGTTTGGCGGCCATGGCGTACGTGACCAGCGTCGAGCGTTTCTCCGGCTGGCAGGCGTTCAAAGCCAAATGGCTGGGAGCGGTCGTCATGCGGCTCGTCGGACGCAGCCGGGCGAAGTTGTTCGACCTGCCCCCCGAGGAGAACCTGTCGGCGCAGCTCGACCTGTTGTCCGGAGCGTTCAGCCCGGACTTCCTCGGTGGGAGCGCGCCCGACGGTGCCGACTTCGCCAACTACGGGATCCTGCGCTCGACGCAGGGACTGCGTGGTTTCGACATCGTCGAGGGACACCCAACGGCGGGTCCGTGGTACCGCCGGATGCAGGAGCTGTCGGCAACCTGAAGACGCGGAACGATGTCCACTGCGTGCCTTGTCACGTGTGCCGATTACTCGCCGGCGGCGGCCACGGTGGCGACTGGTTCGGGTGGGCGGTGGGGCGCCAGCCAACGGCGCAGCATCGCGTCGAGTTCCTCGGGAGCGAGTGGCTTGGCGACGTAGTCGTCCATGCCAGCGGCGAGGCATTGCTCGCGATCGCCGGGCATGGCGTCGGCGGTGAGCGCCACGACGAGCGTATGCGTACCAGGGGCCTCTCGCTTCCGGAACTCGCGCGTTGCGGTGCGGCCGTCCATCACGGGCATCTGGCAATCCATCAAGACCAGATCGAAGTGTGCTTGCTCGAGCCGCGTGAGCGCCTCGCGTCCGTTGCAGGCGATCTCGGTCTCGCATCCCCGGACGGCGAGCATCCGGGTGACCACCCGGAGATTGACCTCGTTGTCCTCGACCACGAGCACGCGTGCCGAGAACGGCCCGGGGGCAACCATCGGTGTTTCGAGAGGCGGATCGGGCGTCGTTTCTTCGGGCGTGTGTGAGATCGAGGTCAGTACGGTTTCGAGCGTGTCGGTGCACACGGGTTTCGCCAGAAACAGTCCGAAACCAGCCGCACGGCATTCCGTCCTCGTGCGCTGATCGCGCCGTCGTGACAATGCGATCAGGGGGAGCGTCGCGAGCGCGGGATCATCGTGAATCAGCTGGACGATGTCTCTGAGGCCGGCGGTGGCGTCGTCGACATCGACAATGATCGCGTCATAGCTCGGCGTGGTGTGGCTGCCCGCCGCGAGTGCTTTTCGTGCCTCTGAGACGTTCGCAAGGACGTCATTCGGCAGCTCCCACCCGTTCAAGGTCTCGTGGAGGACCTGACGGATCTGCGGATGCGCGCTGACGGCGAAGACGCGGAGCCCACGCAGTGCAGGCGGCGGGCTCCCCTCCACCTGCCGGTCGCCGAATGTCAGGGGGACGGTGACCGTGAATACCGATCCCCGGTCCGGCTCGCTCGACACTGCGAGATCGCCCTGCATCAGATCGACGAGCTCCCGGGTGATGGCCAGCCCCAGGCCAGTCCCGCCGAACCGGCGCGTGCTCGACGCGTCTCCTTGCGCAAAGACGTCGAAGATCCTCCCCAGTTCTTCCTCGGAGATGCCGATGCCGGTGTCCTCCACCCGCAAGACGACGCGCGGCGGGCCGTCGGCCGGGGAACTCGCTCCGACCTCGATCAGTACGTGGCCTGTCGAGGTGAATTTCACCGCGTTGCCGACGAGATTGGTCAGTACTTGTCGGATACGCAGGGGGTCGCCGACGAAGCTGCTCGGAACGCTCGGGGGATATCGGACGACCAATTCGATACCCTTCTCGTACGCACGGGGTGCGAGGATGACCGCGACCTCCTGCACGACGTTGCGGAGGTCGAACGGTACGTCCTCGAGTTCCATCCGGCCAGCCTCGATCTTGGAGAAGTCGAGGATGTCGTTCAGAATGCCGAGCAGCGCCATCGCAGAGCGCTGGACCGTGTCGGCGAACTCGCGCTGTTCTGTATCGAGGTCGGTCTCCAACAGGATCGCGTTCATCCCGAGCACGCCGTTCATGGGTGTGCGGATCTCGTGGCTCATGTTGGCGAGGAACTCGGACTTCGTGCGGGCCGCGGCGTATGCTTGCTCTTCGGCCTGCTTGCGGACCGTCACTTCCTGGCAGAGCGCCGCGTTGGCTCCCTCGAGCTCGGCTTCCGCACGCTTCTGCGCGACGAGGAACGCGGTCGCCAGGGCGGCGAGACCGAGAATGTTCGAGAGTACGTTGGCGAGGCTCTGCCTGGCATGTTGCTCGGGAGGAATGAGATCGGGAACCTCGATGCCGAGTTCCGCGCAGGTCCAGAACGCGAAGGCCACCGCGAGGATGACGCCCGTCCACACCCAGCCACTACGAATTCCTCCGATGAGGAACGCCATCACCGGCACGACGTAGAGCCAGGCGAAGTTCGGATCGTAGAAGCCCCCGGAGCTGAGATTCGAGTTGAGAAGCAGGCTCGCCATGAGGCCGGTCGCAACGTTGCCGCAGAGGGTCGGGTTCCGAGTTCGACGCAGGAGGAGCATGTTGCCGACGGCGCCGAGAATGGTGCACGTGACGGCGAGGGACATCCAGGGGACGCCGAGCGTCCAGTACTGAACGACGAACGGGACGCCGAGGAAGACCATCAAGATCGACCCGATACTGATGATGCGGATGCGGCGAAGCAGCCCGCCGCTCAGCGTATCGGGTGGAAGACCCACCCGGAGGAGGCCTTCGAGCCCGTTCCGGAGAGACACAGTGTGTCGCAAGTTGCAGGATATGTGCCACCATCCGGCTCTGAGCGCACGGGAAGCCGCAATGCATGCGCTCCCACACGCCGGCGGGCGTTACGGAACGGACGACGGGCGACCGTTCGGTGACGCCTGGTCCGTCCGGTCGAGACGCCCCTTCCAGGGAGCCTGGCGGCCTCTGTCCCGCGCCTGGGGGCGGGCAGGAGGCCCCCGGTGCAACGTCGCTGGAAGTCGTAGAACAGCTGCGGTAGTACCGCCCGACTCATGCGAACCGAACGTACACCGGTCGATGGTCTTGGGGATTCCGGCAGTGGGCGGAGGCTGCGTCGCCTTGCGATGGTGGTCGTCAGCCTGTCTGCGAGCGCGTGTGTCGCAACCGGAGGCGACGGCAGCGTCCTCGGCCCGGCGCACCCCGCGCCGCGCTCATCCCCGTTGGCGGCCGCCGAGTATCGGACTCCTGCGGAGCCGATCGTCGATCTTCTGACGGCGGAGCGTCCACCGGAGTCGCTGCTGCATGCGAGCGCCAGTCGTATCGCCCTGCTGACACGCGAGCCGCTCATTCCCCTCGCCCGCCTGGAACGGCCGTTTCTCGGGCTTGCCGGCTATCGCTTCGATCCGGTGTCGGGTACCTCGAACCGCGATCCGTTGGTGTCGCGGATCGAGATCGTGACGCTCGATCACGACGGGGAGCAGACGCATGTGCTCTGGCAGCCAGCGCCCGGGGTTCTGCTCGATCACGTGCAGTTCTCCCCCGATGGCCGCTACCTGTTGGCGACGGCGATCACCGGTGAGCCTGCGCGCCTGGTCGTGTTCGACATCGTCGAGGGCCGGGAGTTCTTCGTGCCGGCGCCGATCAACGCGGCCTGGGGCACTCCGTGCTGGTGGACCGGTTCGACGGGCCTGCTCTGCCGCGTCGCCCCGGAGCATCGGGGTGCGCCACCGGAACTCGTTTCCGGGCCGCGGATCATCGAGCATCCGGGTGGGCGATTGCCGACGCGCACGTACACCAATCTCATCGAGAACGCGCGTGACGAGGCGCTCTTCAGCCACTTCTTCACCTCCGAGCTGGCGCTCGTTGGTCTCGATGGTGCGGTGCGGCGCCTGTCGGGCTCGGAAGGGTTGGTCGCCAGGGTGCGGGTCGCGCCGGATGGCTCGTTTGCGGTGGCCAGTCGCCTCGAGCGCCCGTTTCCCCGGGTCGTGCCGGCGCGGCGTTTCCCGCACGTCGATGAGGTGTGGGATCTGGCGGCTGGCACGAAGGTGCACCGGCTGCCGCGCGATGCGACGACGCCCGTGGGATTCCCCGTGGAGCCACGGAAGCTCCGGTGGAAGCCGGGTACCCCGGCGGTGCTCGGCTGGATCGACAAGAACGTTGGCCCAGAGAGGAACCGCACGTCGGTGTGGCGGGTGGTCGAGGCCCCGTTTGCGGCGCCCGCGCGTGATCTCGTCCGGACGACGAGTTCGATCGATCGGTTTGGGTGGACGACCGCGGGCACCCCGTTCTTCATCTCCGAGTCGAAGCGCAGGATGCACGTGGACGCGTACGTCGTGCTCGATGGGACGACGCACGCGATCTGGAGCGGATCGAGCCAGGATCTCTACGACAATCCAGGACGGGCGCTGCGTACCCGCGGCGCAACGGGTCAGATCTACGAGGCGGATGGCCGGATCTTTCTCGCGGGTGACGGGCTCGGTCCGTCGGGTCCCGAACCGTTCCTCGACAGCTTCGAACTCGGGACGCTCGAGACGCGACGGCTCTTCACGAGTACCGCGGGTGGCTACGAGCCGGTGCTCGGCCTCCTCGATACGGGGTGGCTGATCACCTCGCGCGAGAGCGAGACGAGTCCGCCGACGCTGTATGCCCGTCGTGGTGCCGTCGACCAGCCCCTGCGCCCGGTCGTGGATCCGTTTCCCCAGCTGGCACCCATCACGCGTCGTCTGGTCGAGTATCATCGCAAGGATGGTCTCCGGTTGGAGGCGACGCTGTATCTTCCTCCGGAAGCGGCAGACGGGCCGCTGCCGACACTGGTCTGGATCTATCCTTACGAGTTTGTCGATCGCACCTTTGCCGAGCAGAGCGGGGTGCGACGATTCCGCTTTCACAACGTCAAGGGGCCATCACCGCTCGCCGTCACACTTGCGGGGTACGCGCTGCTGCTCAGCCCCACGATGCCCATCATCGGAGAACCAGGAGAGGCCAACGATCAATACCTGACGCAGCTCGCCGCCAACGCGGACGCCGCAGTCCAGTACGTGGTCGATCAAGGCATCACGGATCCCGATCGTGTGGCGATCGCGGGGCGGAGCTACGGAGCATTCTCGACGGCGAATCTGCTGGCGCACACCGACTTGTTTCGCACGGGTATCGCGATCAGCGGCGCCTACAATCGTACGTTGACCCCATTCGGTTTTCAGCGCGAGTATCGCTCCTTCTGGAAGGAGTCGACGCTGTACGCGCGTATCTCGCCGTTCTTCGAGGCCGACCATATCGATGAGCCGTTGCTGCTCATCCACGGTGCCGCCGATCAGAATGCCGGGACGCGGCCATCGCAGGCCCGTCGCTTCTTCCATGCCCTCGTCGGCAACGGCGTACCCGTCCGCTACCTCGAGCTCCCCTACGAAGGGCATCACTATTGGGGGCGTGAAAGCGTCCTGCACATCACCGCCGAGATACTCGACTGGCTGCAACGCACACTCGGTCCGGCGTCTGCCCAGGAGGATTGATGATCAGCATTCGAGCCATGTTCGTACTGGTGCTCGTGTTCGCGTGTGTCGCACCGGCGGCCGCGGATACTGTGCATCTGACCAACGGCGACATCGTCACCGGGGAGATTCTCGAACTGGACGGTGACGAGATCGTGCTGGATGCTGCGCTCCTCGACGTCGTTCGGATCGAGGTCGAGGACATCCGCCATCTCGAGACGAGCCGTCCGTTCACGATCCAGTACCACGACGGCAGCGATGCGAGTGGCTACATCGTCCTGGAGGACGGACAGATGGTCCTCCGCGCCGAGCCTGCAGATTCCGCAGAGCCTGATGCTTCGAAGGGGGCTGAGGCCCCGGACGCCGACGACACCGCCGAGGCGGAGGTGGCCGCGGTCGGTGGCGAAGATGTCGAGGCGGAGGTTGCTGCGGCCGAGGCGACGAGTGACGATGTCGAGGCGGAGGTTGCTGCGGCCGAGGCGACGAGTGACGATGTCGAGGCGGAGATGCCTGAGGCCGCAGTCGTCGGGGTCGAGACTGCGGGCACGGAGGTCGAGGCCGACCTGGCCGCGATGCCCGATGCCGAGGCGGTTGCTGCTACCGTCGGTGACGAGACGAGCGCGGCGACACCCGACGATGAACTCACCAAGCACGAGGCTGAGGTGGCTGCCAATGTTGCGGCGTCAGATGGACGGGTCGTGACCCTGGACGAGATCTTCAACCTCGAGGTGGTCGAGACCTACTATCGCTACGAAGCCGAGATCGACGTTGGCATCAACGTGTCGAAGGGCAATACGGATCAGTCGAGCTTCAACGTGAGTGGCATGATCGCGCCTTCGTTTGGCAAGAATACGGTCCGGCTCGGTGGTCAGTTGAATCGCACGGAGGCCGATGGCGAGACGACGGCCTCGAACTGGCGGATCGATGCGTCCTACGAGCGCGAGTTTACCCGACGGTGGCGCGCCATCGCTTTGAACCGGTACGAGAACGACAAATTCCAGGATCTCGACCTGCGCGTGACCGCGTCAGCCGGTCCCGGATATTCGATCCTGCTCGACAACCCGAGCCTCGAGGTCTTCCTCGCCCCTGCCTATGTGCACCAGACCTTCAAAGAGGACCCGAGCCGTGACTTTGCGGCGCTCCTCTGGCGGCTCGATTTCGAATACGAGATTCCCAAGCCCGATTCCACATTCTACCACAATCACAGCCTCACCGTGGGTGTGACCGAGAGCCAGACGGTGGCGCAGACGACGACAGGGTTCAAATGGGAACTGATCGGTGATCTCGATCTCAAGCTTGAGTATCAGCTCGATTGGAACAGCAAACCCGCCGACAATGCAGACGAGTTCGATCAGCGCTACATGCTCAAGATCAGCTACGACTTCGAGGGCGACGAGCGCGACTGGTTTCATTGAGATCCGCGGCGCTGCGACGTTCCACTAGTGCAGGTGCGCCGCGACGAAGCTCGCGATGCGGTTGGCAGCGAGGGTTTCGCCTGCCCAGTTCAAGTGCTCGTCGTGTTCGAGGTAGAGTTCTTCGCCCTCCGAGAGGAACTCCGGAAGGAGATCGAGGTGTGGTACGTCGTGTGCGGTGTACCAATGCTCGAGGAGGCGCTGCGGAGCCCGGGCAGTGCTGATGCGATCGTCCCACGCAAAGCCAAGCTGCTCGTAGAAGGGTCGCTTGGCATCGTTCACCTGTAGCGTGTGGGGGAAGGTGACGGCGAGCAGTGTGGCGCCGCGCTGTCGAGTCGTGTTCAGGATGGCCTCGAGGACATCCTCTGTGCGGGCCCAGGCGGACCGCGCGCATGCGTCCTCGGCGAGCAGCGTCTGTAGAAGGAAGTCCGGGTTCTCGCGCCGCATCTTCAGAAGCCACGGGTTGACCTCGAGGCGCTTCGCTGCGGTGATCAACGTCGGGTCGACGCCCTGTTCGGGGAGGTCCGAGAAGTCCATCGTCCGCGCGCGCCAGTAGCCCCATCGACGGCGAACGAAATCGTAGAGGTACGCGCGTGCGGCGAGGCGCTGGGGAACGGGACGATGGTCTTCGAGCACCGGTGCCTCGTTGCAGCCCACGTCGGTGAGGTCGTTCCCAACGTAGTAGCAGAGCAGCACCACGTCGGGGCGAAAGCGCGATCCGGCCATGTGCAGGGCGTCGAGGTACTGGCGCGGCCCGTCGCCGGCGCGCGCGGTGTTCACCATCCCGACCTGTTCTCGGCCCAGCTGATTCAAGAGATTATCGTGCAGGTCGATACTGTGCTTGTTGGCCATGAACGAATCGCCGAGCACCAGGATTCTGTGCGGGACATTCCGGCCGCCACCGTCGGGCGAAAGGCGGGCCTGGCGCTCGTTTGCGACGATCCCCAGGCGCAAGGCGGCCTCCAGCGCACCAGCGGTCAGGAGGACGGAGACGCCGAGGAGGGCGATACCACCGAGGGCGCTGCGGACGCTCACCTGTAGTCCTGCCTATGACGGTTGGCCATCCACGTTCCCTCGACGCAGCAGTCCCGCAGAGGATACATTGCGTCGTTCCGGGATGAAAAGGCGCACATCCCGCTAGGAAACGGCCATGCAGCCCTGGGAACGTATCGCTGAAACGACGGCGTCGGATGGAACATCGATCGCGCTCCGTCGTCGCGGGCAGGAGTATCTGATCGTCGCGGGCGGCCGCGACCTCATGTCGAGCGAGGATGAGGACTCGGCGCGTGCCCTGGGAGTGCTCGGTCGTGCTGCGCTCCGCACGGGGAGCCGTGCGGCCCGTATCCTGATTGGCGGCCTCGGCATGGGATATACCGCACGCGCCGCGCTCGACGCGAGTACGGCGCGCGATCGTATCGACGTCGTCGAGCTGGTGCCCGCGGTCGTCGAATGGAACGAGACGGTCCTCGCCGACCTCGCAGGCTCCCCGCTGAGCGATGCGCGTACGACGGTCGTCGTTGCGGATGTCCGCGCGCATATTCGCGCCGCGCCGAACGCCTACGATGCTGTTCTGCTCGATGTCGACAACGGACCCAGTGCACTTGCGCATCCCGCGAACAATGCTCTCTACGGTACGCGAGGGCTTGCGGAGGCGTGGGCGGCGCTGCGGCCGGGGGGTGTGCTCGGCGTCTGGTCGTTTGGAGACGACCCCCGGTTCACGGCACGCCTCCGGCGCCAGCGGTACGCCGTCGAGGTGCATCGGGTCGCGGGTTCCCGGCGAGGGCGCGGGAAACATCACCGCGTCTGGATCGCGCGTCGCGGGGCGTGAGTGCGCTGTGGGGCGTTGAGCAGAATTCGGCTCGGGTCACCCTACGCCGCGGGCACGATATTGGCCGTCCCGGTCGCACCATCGAAGACGATACGCACATCGCCGCGCTCGAGCTGGCGCATGATATCGGCGATCTTGCGGTCGAATGAGGCCTCCTGGGCGCCGTAGTCGGTGCCCGAGCGGGTGACGAACTCCTCGATGAGGGCCCGGAGCGTGTCGGCACCGAGCGCCGTGTACGGAATCTCGACGACATCGTCGCCGTCGGATGTGCTCATGAGGATGCCCTCTCGCCGCGTGGCATGGCGCGTACGTAGCACGGTCGGCTAGCCCTTGTCTTTCGGGACCGGCTCGGGGTAGTCGTCTGCGGATGCCGGCCAAGAAGAGCCCGCGCCGTAGCACGGAAGTGCACCGAAGAGGCGCGGTGCGGACGGGGCGTGACCGAGCGCTTCCGATCGCGGGTGTGACGAGTCGGCGCCTCCAGGAGATTCTCGACAACACGACGGCGGTCATCTACGTGAAGGACCGTGACGGCCGCTACGCGCTGATCAATCGTCGCTACGAGGAGATTTTCCACGTTGATCGGACGTGGATGTGCGGGCGGACGGACCGCGATCTGTTTCCCGCGGCGACGGCCCGGGCATTTCGCGTGCACGACGAACAGGTCCTGGCCTCGAACGCGCCGATCGAGGTCGAAGAGCGGGTGCCGCAGGACGATGGCGAGCATCTCTACATCTCGCTCAAGTTCCCGTTGCTGGACGAGCAGGGGCGGCCCGATGCGGTGTGCGGGATCTCGACCGACATCACCGAACGGCGGCACGCCGAGGCGCAGGTGCAACGCCTCGCGCAGTCGCTCGTGCAGGCACGGGACGAGGAGCGTGAGCAGATCGGGTCCAAGTTGCACGACAGCGCGTGCCAGGAACTGGTTGCGGTCGGCCTCTCGCTGGAACTCGTGCGTCGATCGCTGGCCGATGTCGCAGAGGCGGACAAGCTCGGGCGCGCATGTGCCCACCTGAATCGTACCGTCGATCAGCTCCGCGACCTGGCCCGCGAGTTGCGGCCGGCGTTGCTGCATGATCTCGGTCTGGCCGAGGGCTTGCGGACGTTGGCATCAGGCTTTGCCACGGTGGGCCTCACGGTCGATGTGCGCGTGCCGACGCGCCGACTCGAGATGGCCGCGGACGTCGAGGTGGCGGTCTACCGCATCGCGCAGGAGGCGCTGCAGAATACGCAGCGGCACGCGCACGCGACGCAGGTCCGCCTGCGGCTGGTGAAGAAGGGCGCTCATCTCACGCTGACCGTGCAGGACAATGGGCGCGGCTTCGATCTTCGCTCGACGTTGACCGCGGGTCTGGGGATCACGGGCATGCAGCAGCGCGCCTTGGCCGTCGGGGGCCGTCTGGCGATTGATCCGACACGGAGCTCCGGCACGACCGTGACCTTCAACTGTCGCACCCACGGTATCAGCACGTAGTGCGTGCGAGGAGTGTGCAGCCGCGTCGTAGGGCGGAGGCGTCCGATCCGAACAGCTTTGCATCAGGAGGGGGCCCATCGTAGTGGGTGAGAACACCGGACGCGTGGTGCGATTCCGGCGTGGCGGAGGCATCCGATGAACGACTTTCGTGGCTCTGGGTACACCGTACGAGACGACATCGTCGCGTCGCAGGACCGCGCCTGGCAAGCGCTGGCGCGTCCGGGCACATGGTGGACCGGCGCGGAGCGCGTCGCCATTGCGCGGGAAGCGCGCGCGGCACGCGCATGCACCTTCTGCGCCGAGCGGAAGCAGGCGCTGTCCCCCTACGCCGTGACTGGCACGCACCAGCCTGTCGGTGACATTTCGCCGGCGGTCACTGAGGCCGTGCATCGTATCGTCACCGATCCGGGCCGTCTCAGTCGCCGTTGGTACGACGATGGGGTCGAGGGGGGGCTCGACGACGCACGTTTCGTCGAGTTGCTGAGTATCGTGTGCACCGTCGAGATCGTCGATAGTTTTGCGCGCACGATTGGGGGCACCGCCCCGGCCTTTCCCGAACCGCAGCCCGGCGAACCGTCGCGCGAGCGTGCGGCGGCCGCGTGTGATGAGGGCGCATGGGTTCCGACCATCCCCACCGCGGTGGGGCAGCGTCCGGAGATCGGGCTCTATGAGCCCGATGCGTTCATGCCGAACGTGGGACGCGGGCTCAGCCTCGTGCCGGATGAGACGCGTCGGGCGCAAGACCTCATGCTGGCGCACTACATGCCGTACCATACGGTCATCACGAACTTTCTCCCTGCCGGGCGTGCTCTCGATCGGATGCAGATCGAGCTCGTTGCCGGGCGGGTGTCCGCGAAGAACGACTGCTTCTACTGAACGACGTCCCACGCGATGATGCTCCGTGCGAGCAGTCAAGAGAAACAGACCAACGTGGATATCGGTGTCCTCACGCACGCGACCGAGGGCGACGGAGGTATTCTGCATGGGCGGCTCATCATCGAGCTCGTCGATGCGGTGCTCGATCACGCCGCGGATCCGGGGCCGGCGCGCCAGCGCCTCGAGGCCGCTGCGGGGCGGGAGACGGTGATCGAGACGGGCGGTGTGATCGCGATGTTCCATCTGAACGATCGGATCGCCGACGCCACCGGCACCCCCCTCGACGAGTTCGGCCTGGATATGCGGTTGGCCATCGGCGACGAGCTCGGTGTCAGCCAGACTTCCTGAGCGGGCCGCGTGACGCTTCCTGAAGCCGCCGTGCTCACGCCGCTCCTGCATGGGGCCGCCATGCTGCTTTTCCCGGTGACGATGGGATTGTCCACCGCGCTCTGCCTCGCTCGGGCTCCGAGCCCGTTCACGATGGTCGCCGTGCACGAGTACCTCACGCTCACACGCGTACTGGACCGGCTCTGGCTCGTCGGTGCGAGCGCCTGGATCGCCTACGCGTTCATGCAGGCCTCGACGGTTTCGGTGCTCGGCGCGCTGGCCGCCGCCGTGGTTCTGGGCATGATCGTTGCCCACTTCTGGACCCATGTGACGCTCGTCCCCGAGCTTGGCGCGTCCGTCGAGCGCATCCACGCGGCGGGTGCCGTCACCACGATGGCGGACGATGGCGTCCTCGTTGCGGAGCGGCGCGAGCCGGACGCCCAGCTGGCGCTACCGGCGGCCACCCGGGGTGTGCCGATCTACGTCGTCGGAGGCGCCGCAACGTTCGCGCTCTTCCTGGCCGTCGCATCCGGGCTCGGCGCCGCATCGTCGGCCGCCCGCGGCGTGCACTGTCTCCTGATTGCAGGTTTCTACGTGTCGCTGGGGGTCTTCTTCATCGACCTGATCCTCGACGTATGGCCGGGGTTTACCACTCGTGCTCGGCTCGAGCGCGCTTCGCGATACTACGTCCAGATCTTCGAGCAGTGGGTCAATTGGGGAGTGCTCGTGGCGTTCCTGACGGTCATGATCGTTCCCGTCGTGGGCTATGCGCGGGGGTGGGTCCCGGTCGCCGCGATCGCGTTCCCCGTCTGGATCGGCGGATGCATCTGCTTCGCGACCTTCTTCAATCAGGTGCTGCATCGGCGCGGCGTGGTTCCGAGTCGACTTCCACTGCCGGTCTGGGTGAACGAGTACAGTGTCTCGTCACCGCTCTGGGCGCACTTCTTCACCATCATTCACGTCGTGATGGCTGTGGCGCTCGGGGCTGGCCTGCTTGCGGTTGCGCCTCTGATTTCCTAGCCCCGGAGCCCCGCATCGGCCCGTACGGCCCAGATCAGTTCGCTCCTTGTGGTTTCGGCGTGTTGACGGTGAGTTCGTTGCTGATGTTCCCGCCGCTGTCGCCGAGACTGACGGTGACGGAAACGCTGGTTTCGTTCCCGAAGCGGTAGCATTGGCCGAGTTGGAGCCTGCCCGCGGAGCTGTCGCCGCTGAGCACGTCGATCGGGGTCGTGCCGGAGTCTTCCACGCCGCTCGGCGAGAATCGGAAGCGGAGGTTGATGACGCTCCCCATGGGTGTGACGTCGCCGTCGGGGTCGGTGAAGTCGAACTCGGCGGCGAAGATGCTGCCGAGCAGACCCTGGTCGATCTCGCACGCGTTCAGGTCGCGCAGCGACTGCGTGAGGTTCGAGATCGTGGGGCCGAGCTTTCCAAAGCCGCACTGCGCGAGCGCGTCCCCGCAGCAGTCCTGCGCCTGCACGCAGAACTCGTCACAGAAGCAGGGTGCGGCCTCCGCGGTGCAGTTGTCGTCGCGACCCGGGCAGCAGCGGCCAGCACAGGAGGTCGCGGCGACGCAGCGCGTGCAGTCGTTGCTGCACAGGTTACCGGTTGCGCACTGGGACTGTGCCGCGGGCGGGTCGCAGGCTTCGCCACCATCCACGGTTCCGTTGCCGCAGGAGGGCGAGGACGACATTTGCTGGAAGCCGAAGTACTCGCCGATGACGCCGTCACTGATGGTCGTGATACAGAGCACGAAGTTGTCACCGGTCAGATTCTCGGAGAAGGAGAGGGAGAGGGAGATCTGACTGGACGGGCCGAAGAGCGGAATCTCATAGAAACCGCTGACGAAGCTGCCGGGAGTGCAGGTTTCGTCGGCGATGGCGACGATCAGGTACGATCCGACACTGATGGCGGTGACGGCCGCCGATGAGGCACCGTTCAGCGAGACGGTGACGTTGCTCATCCCGCCCGGGCTGACGTTCGTGTTGCCCGACACGCCGCCGATCGGTGTCGGCGGGTTCGGTCCCGGAATCGGGGCGGCGCCGACGCGCAGCATGCCCTGGGTGCCGGCGCCGGTCTCCACTTCGGAGATGAAATCCTCGGTCGTCGTGAGCCGGAAGAAGTCGTCCGGGAGCGTCACGTTGGCGATGAAGGTGAACTGTTCGGTGCACGGCTCCGGTACCTCGAAGAAGGTCCCGGGGAGCGTTACGTTGTCGATGAACGAAAATTGATCCGTGCAGGGCTCGACGGTGCATCCGTCGGCTCCCGAGCAGGCAAAGTCGTTCTCGCCTGCGAGCGGCGTGCACACGATGAAAGCGGGACTTCCGTCGGCTTGAAAGACGTTGCCGATCACGGTCTGGTCATCGTTGTTCAGCGCGATGGCCCAGCGATCCGCGCCGACGTCCTTGTTGACCAGGACGCGCTTGCCGTCCGGAGTGCGTTGGATGCCGCGCTGCGTGCCGCCCTCGCTGCATGGGTCGGCGCCGAAGCAGGCGAAGCTGTGTTCCTGCGGTAGCGGGTTGCACGCGACGAATGCCGGCAAGCTGCCATCCCCGCGAAACACGTTGCCGGTGACGGTGCCGTCGGCGTCGTGCAGGGTGATCGCCCAGCGATCGGTGCCGACGTCTTTGTTTGCGAGTACCTGATCGCCTGATGGTGTGAACTGAATGCCGCGATCAGCGGCCCATCCTGAGGTCGTGCTGGTGATCGCCGCGACCGCGATCAGGGTGTGCAGGAGGCTTCGTCTGTTCATGACGGAAATCCTTTCCAGTGAGCGTGATGCATTCCCATCAGGATGATGCGAGAGGCGCGCCATGGCAAGTCGGTTGTCCCATCCACGAGACGTGAATTCATTCGCAACCCTCCAGCGACGCGATCCAGCTCCCCACGCGGTCGAGCGCGGTATCGTCGGCGATCAGTGACGCCAGTGGCGGCATGCGGTATTCCCCGCGATCGAGCATGCGATGCCAGATCGCGGAACGTTCGGGCTCGCCCGGGGCGAGGCGCAGCAGATCGTCGATGCCGAGCTCGCCGCGATCCGAGATGACGTTGCAGACACCCATCTCGTTGAGGGCGCGGGCCGCACGGAAGTCGACCACCATGGCTGTCGGGCCGCCGGGCCGATGGCAGAACGAACAGTTGGTATGGAGGTAGCCGCGTGCGGCCGCCTCCGTGTCGACGAAGGTCATGGGCGTCCTCCGCCAGTCGAAGAACGGCGGCGTCTCGGCGAAGTCGGCGACGCGGTCACCGGAGACGACCCCACGCGCGACCAGCCAGGAGAGCTGGTCCATCCCTGCGACATCGGGTTGCTCTTCGATGATGCGATCGAGCTGCGCGATCTCGGGACCGAGGGCTCGGCCAGCAGCCCCGGTATGACAGCGTAGGCACTGTTGCCGACCCGGGTAGATCCAGTCCTGTCCGGCGCTCTCGATCAAGCGCCGGTCGCCGAACGGCGGGACGAGGACGGCCTCGGTCTGCTCCGGGTTCCACGCATACGAATAGCCCTGCCAACCGCCATCGGCGTGATGCATGAACAGGCGCGTCTCGACGCGCTGGTCCCCGAGTCTGAACTCCTTCATCAGCACGGTTCCGATCGGGAAGGTCCAATCGCCGTCGTCGCCGATCGAGGCTTCCGCCCCGTTTGGCAGAGACATCCAGCGTCGCTTGTCGGCCGTATCCGACCAGAAGAGTATGTTCAGCTCGTAGGGCACGAGTTCGGGAATCGGCTGCGTCGGGTCCGTGGCGAGGGTACAGCCCGTCTCCGACAGCCGGGTTGGGAAATCGTCGCGATCCGCACGCTGAAAGCTCGCCAACCGGTAGAGCGCCCCGACATGGTCGATGACGTAGAGTTCCCCCTGCGCGTCCTCGGCAAAAGACGAGACCTGAAACTCGGCGAACGCGAGCAAGCCTACCGAGCCGTCGGGAAAGCGACCCCAGATCTGTCCCGAGCACCAGTCGGCGTAGATGTAGACGCCTCGTAGCTCTTCGTGCAGCGTCCCGCGGTACACGTAGCCGCCGGTGACGGCGCAGCCATCACCGTGGGGATACATGATCGAGGGCGCCACGAAGTCCTCGACTGTGCAGGGTTCGGTCACGCACGACTCGCCCTCGACGATCGGCCAGCCGTAGTGTCCGCCGGGGGTGATCTGCCCGGGGGCGATCTGGTTGATCTCCTCCCAGCGACGCTCGCCGACGTCACCCACCCAGAGGTCGCCGGTCAGCCGATCGAAGCTCCACTTCCACGGATTGCGAAAGCCATGTGCGATCGTCTCGGCCGGTACGTTGACGCCGGGGAGGGTCTGTACGGGGACTCCCTCGGTTGCGGTGTCGACGTCGAGACGGAGCAGCGTGCCTTCGACCTGGCCGGGGTCTCCCGCGCTCGGGCGGCGGTTCAGGTCGCCGATGCCGATGACGAGGCTGCCGTCGCTCGGGTCGAAATGCAGGGTGCCGCCGTGATGGATCGTGATCGGAGTGCCATCCTCGCGAATGCGGCAGTTCGAGCGTGCTTCGAGAATTCGCCGAACGGGCTCAGGGTCGAAGCGGCCCGGCGCCGTGCGCTGCAACTCTTCCAGCACGACCAGGGCGCACACCTCGCCAGGCTCGGGTTCGAGCGTGGCGTATACGAATACGCGACCGTTCTGTTGGTAGTCGGGATGAAAGGCGAGTCCGAGGAGGCCCGCCTCGTAATTGTGTGTCGCTTCGCGATCGATGACCCGGTCGCGCCAGTCGAGCGCGACATCGACGTCCGCGGTGCCCCGGTCGATGCTGAGGATCCGGCCCTTCTGCTCGACGACGTACCACCGTGCATCTGATTCGGGCTCCTCGACCATGGCGACCGGGAGGGAGAGCGTCACCTCGGGGAAGATCCGTTCGAGGCGGAGGTGCTCGCCGAGCGCAGGCTCGGCCGGTGCGACGCAGGTGTTCGGCGAAACGCCACCACCGTTGTCGGGAGGGTCTGAGCCGCCGGATCCACCACCGCAGGCAGCGAGCACGCCCAGCGCGATCGCGAGTACCCGCACCCGTCGAGACCCGTGGACATGGTTCCAGAAAGGTCTGCGGCGTGGGCAGGGGCGGTCGACCCGATCCGTGACCCCGTCCATTGGTGTCGCAAAGTATCTGAACGCCGATCGTCCCGCCACTAGTGCTGGACGGCGTTCAGGGCGCCAGCCGCGTTGGTGGCGCCTGCAGCGTCGGCGTGAGCCGATCCACGTGATCGTGCCCGTACTCGAAGGTGCCCTTGCGGAGATTCACCCACACCAGCTCGGGGAGGCTGAAGGCGATACCCGCCATACCGGCACGCAACGTGGCGCCACGGTCGAATGGCGCACGGAGGGTGCCCCACAGCGCCTGACCGGTGCCGGCGGCAACGTTGGCGAGTCCGTAGAGGGGGCGCATCGGGACGCTGTCGTCGGTGAAGAAGAGAAAAAACGCATCGGCGTCGTTGGCGCGGTACACGGTCGACGTCAGGCGGCTCGATTCGCGGAAGTACACAGCGGCGTCGGGTTCGTCGTCGTACATGGCATCGACCCGGGTGCGCCGGTACGACGGAATCTCACCGACGGCGGTCACGTTCCACGTCGCGAGTACGGCGCGATGGGCCAGCGCGGGGACGAAGTGGAACTCCGATGTCGGCGCGAGGTGTCCGCCGAGAGGATGCGGTGTCCCGGTGGGCTCGAGGGTGGTTGCGATCAGCGCGAAGATCTCGGTGGCGCAGTTGGCCCTGAGCAGGTGATAGCCGAACGTCGTGCGGAGCGCGCGACGATAGGCGTCGTCGGCGAGGTCCGCGTCCGCGACGTCGCGGCGAAGTTCGCTCTTCGTACGGTCGAGCGCGGGCAGCCTCGGGACGTGCGCACGTCGTGCGGGAAGCAACGGATCTGACGACATCCGCACCGGGTCGCCGTGGTGCGCGCCCCGCCACAACTCGAGCCGGCGGGTGGCGGTCGCTTCGAGCAGGGCGAAGTCCCGCTCGGTGACGGGATCGGCGGCGAGCAGCCGTGTCCGAGCGCTGATGAATCTGGCGTCCGCTTCGTCTGCGAGTTCCTGGAGATAGGGCCGGCGACGCGCGACCGCGGCCCGGTCGATCGTGCGCGCATCATCGGGGAAGCCGTCGAGCACCATGAGGCGACCGGCCGCTTGCGAGGCATAGATCGCCTCGAGGCGTGCCATGCCCAGCAGGAAGGCGAATCCCCAGTCGGGACCGTCCGATCCCGCCAGGGTGACGAGGCGGTCTTCCGTTCGTTCGGCAAAGTGCTGCAGTTGACGACGGAGTGCGGCCGAGAGAGCCATGTCGGGGACCGCGCCCGGACCCTGACCCGGGTCGAGGAGGACGCCGGGCGCGAGCGATCGTGGCCGGCGCAGGATGTCGAGCGCCAGGATCTGCAATCCGAGCGCCTGGTAGCGTTCGGAGATATGGAGTGCCGGCGTCGGGTAGACGTCTTTCGACAGTCGGGGCGGGGTGCCAGTCGTCGTTGGTGCCAGGTGGCGCAGTTGCGCGTGCAACGCGGCGAGGCGCTCCGCGATGAACGTCGCACCGTAGCGGGCAGAGACGCGCGCGCGGAGAGTCGCGAGAGCGCGGGGCGGGCCCGTGTCGATCGTGTCTGGGGTTTCGCTGAAGAGCCCAGCGCCGCGGAGGGGAAACTCGACGCCGGTCGGCTCTCGGGTGGCGATCAGAGCATCGAGCAACTCACGGTCGCGGGTGTGGGCCCGGAGAAGACGGGTGTGTGCGTCATGGAGAAGAAATCGGCGGTTGAAGGCATCGCGGAGTCGATCGTAGGTGTCGGCGGCGGCCTCGACGCGCGCGACGTGGATGGTCCTGTTCTGCAGGACCGCGTAGGTCCAGCGGAAGTGGCGATTGGGCGTGCGCCGGAGGTGCAGGAGTCCTCCGGCATCGTTCTGGAAGTGGTAGACCTGATCGGCGAAGCGAATGGCCGAATGCCCGCCGGCCGACTCGCCGACGTTTGCCTTGATGTACAGGAGGTCGAAGACCGCTGCGGCGACCGGCGCGGCGCTCTGCAGCAAGATGACCGCTGCGAGCGCTGCGCCGAGCGCACGGCTCACTTCGGCCGGGTGACGTGGTAGGCGCCGAGAACCCAGCGCGTGCGTGTCGGATCGGCACGGACGAGTGCCGTCGTGAGCACGTCGGCCTCGGACGCGTCGAGGCCCGAGCCAGCCAGACCTCGCCCGACCGCGATGTGGGTCGTCCGGTCGTCTTCCCAGTCGCTGATGCCGTAGCCTGCGGCGATATCGGTCAGATCCTGTTGGAAGCGCGCGAGGTCGTGGGTCGAGGTCGCATGCGCGACCGTGTAGTCGCGTACGTCGCGTTCGTACGCCGATTCTTCTTCGTCCTCGGAAGGCGAGCACGAGCTGACCGAGGAGCTCGAATTCGAGGAGCTCTCCGAACTTGCCTGCGAGGTCGAGCTCTTGAAGCAACCAGAAGCGGCGATCGCAGCCATCGCAACGAGCGCCATGAGACGTACCGATGTTCGCATCATTCCCTTGTCCCCCTCATCGACCGTTGGTCCACGAGGACCCTACCATTCCAGGATGGACGTGCAACGGAGCGCGCGCCAGGCACGGAGCGTACTCGTACCCGCGTACGGGGTTTCGGCGTGCGCTACGGTCACGGTGTGGGCCGGGTTGGGGGATCGTGTGGCTGACCAGGATCCGTCCGCTGTCGCCTCGCTGCTGCGGGCGCGGGTCGGTGCGGCGCTCCGAGGCCAGCCGTCGCGGCTCAACGGACGACAGGATCCACAGCGCGAGGCGGGGTGCGAGGTCCGCGCTGATCTCCGGATCGAGTCGTCGCGTACGGGCGGGGCCGTGGGTGTCGATGCTGCGCGCATCGCTGCCGCGTTGTCGGTGGCCGCACCGGGCCTACCTCTGATGCTCCAGCTCCGAGCCCGCGCGTTCGACGACGCGGTGGCGATGGCGCCAGATCGCGGCGTGCGCCTGCTCGTATCGATCGGCAACGGATTCGACGATCGTCCTGACGGCGTGGGCTTCCCGCATGGGCGTGCGCGGTGGGAAGTCGACTACCCCCTGATCCTGTCGGCGAAGAGTGCATGCGTCACCGTAGAGCGCGTGGCCGCGAGGGATCTCGACGCCGATGCCTGGTCGGCGCTGCGCGCGCGCGGCGCTCCGCTCGCCAGTGAACGCACGCTCTTCGTCGTCCACAATGCGGCGCTGTGGTCGTCGCGGCGTCCTCTCTTGCAGTTGCTCCCGCGTTTCGCGGCGGAGGCTGCCGCGGGAAGCGAGATCCTGCTGAACATTCCAGATGATGAGGAAGCCGGGCGTCGGGCGCTCGGCGCGGTGGCGCCGGAGTCCGCGCCAGGGGGTACCGCGGCCCTCGTGGAGCTGCATCATCGAATCGAGGCGTTCGATCTCGAGACCCTGGCGGCGTGGGATACGGGGGACCTGCAGCGGTGGTATCTCGGCAGGAACGATCTCCTGGTGCGCGAGTTCTTCGTGTGGATTCGGACGCACGGTTGCCAGCGCAGGGTTCCTACGACCGTCGTGCACGGTTCTGGGCCCGTTTCGGGAGGGGTGGCAGACGTGGCGTCCGGGCGTCGGAAAAGTCGTAGACGAATCGGCGGCGGTCCGTCGGCGTCGATGCATGCGCTGCTCGGGCATAGGTTTTCCCCGGGTAGCGCTTCCGCTGTTCGGCAGGGCTCCGTAGAGGCGGCGACGTCCCGTGGATCGAGGGGCGGTACGGTCGTTGTCGAGCGCCCACCCATCCGGGTCGTTGTCGAGCGCCCACCCATCCGGGTCGTTGTCGAGCGCCCACCCATCCGGGTGGTTGCGAGAAGAGTCCGTATGGCGTGGGCGCACGAGGTGGCGGCCGATGCCGCGACCCTTCTTCGCCGTATCGCAACGCTTCTGGGTCAGTCCCGGATACCGGTGACGCTACTCGATGTCTCGACGACGGACGCCCATCGGCCCGAGGCCTGCGGCGACTCGGCCGAGTCGACCGGCAGATTGTCAGTGGTACGGATTCCCGAGCCTCTGTACACACGCCAGATCCTGACGCATGAGCTCACCCATGTGATCGCCCGTTCTGGCTCCGCCTGGCTTTCGGAAGGGCTGGCCGTGTGGACGCAGCGGCGGATCGCGCCAGGGCCCTGCTTCCCCGACGACGCCGTGCCGGCTGCCGTCGGCGACGACTGCCAATCCGCCCCAAGTCTGACCTTGAGCGAGTGGTTGCGTCGCCCCGCGGATCTGTCGATTCCGCTTCGTCCCGTAGCGCGGCGTCCGGGGCGGCGCGAGTATCGACGGGCGGCGAGCTTCGTCGAATTCTTCATGCGATCGTTCGGGTGCGCGCACTTCTTCCGGCTGTTCGCTGCGTGCGGCCGACCGGGGTTCCACGACGCGACGGCTGAGGTGTGCCGTAGCGTGGGTTGTCACTCGCTCGGGGAGATCGAAGCGCGATGGGAGGCGTCGACGAAGGGCCGTTCAGCGTGACGTGTCGTGCAGGACGGTCCGGAGTACGCTCTGGAGGGTGCCGACCGGATCATCGACGCCATCGACGGCCCGCCAGGCGATGTGTTGGTCGGGGCGTATCAGAAGCGCACCGGCGGATCCGATGCCCGCGATCGCGAGCCACGCGGGGAGGGTGGGGACGTCCTCGGGGCGCAGTCGCCTCCCCACGATGGCAACGCCTTCGATCTGCGCCGCGGCATCGACCCAGGCCTCGCCGTCTGGCCCCGCAAGCAGCAGGAAGCGGTCGAGGGGAACCCAGTCGAGCAGCGAGCCCCGAGCCGTGGCGTCCTGCGTCCACGCGTGCGGCAGACGGGCCCCGGGTCGTCCGGACGGTATGAACGTCCGCGGGTCGTTCGCAGGGGCCTCTCCGGTGTCAGGGATGATCGCGCCGGCAGCATAGGCGAAGCCCAGTTGCAGGCCCGGCATGTCGAAGTGCACGGCCTGGCGCTCGATGGCGGCGGCAACGCGGGTACGACCTTCGGCGTCGGCGAGCGTGGCGTGCATGCGTGCCCGGGAAGCCTCGGTATTGTCCGTGACGCCGAGCGCGGCGCCGACTTCGATGAGCTGGAGGGCGTTGTGCAGGCTCTGGTCGGCGTTGTGCTGCGCCACCGGTCTCCGCTCGATCTCGAAGGTATCGAGGAGTGCCGGCGGCGCCGACTCGTGGATGACGGCCGCGAGCTTCCAGGCCAGATTGTGGACGTCCTGGACGCCCGTATTCAGACCGAGTCCCCCCGTTGGCGGAAATCGGTGCGCAGCATCACCGACGAGAAAGACCCGCTGCTCACGATAGCGTTCCGCGACCTGCGCCGTCATCGTCCAGGTTCCGAAGGCCTCGACCGCGAGCGCAAGGCTCGGGTCGGCCAGCGAGTCACGCACGATCTGCTCGCAGCGTGCGATCGAGTAGTCGTCGACGGACTCCTGGTCCGGGTCGAACGCGTGCATGTAGACCGCTTCCCGGTCGAGGTCGTGGATCACGAACACCCCTCCGCCGTGGATCGGATCGCAGATGAAGTGCAGCACCCCCGGGGGATCGCCGACGATCCGCCGGAGATCGGCGCGGAAGTGGATCATCAGAAAACTTTGCAGGTGCGCGGGGCCGATCATGTCGATGGCAAGCGATTTCCGGATGCGGCTCCCGGCCCCGTCGGCGGCGATGACGTAGCGGCTCCGCACTTGCCGTACGGCGTCGGTGTCGAGGTCGCGAACGACGGACGTGACCCCATCCGCGTCTTGCACGGCGGATTCCCATTGGTGGCGCCACTGGGGAGTCGCACCTCCCGCCTCTTCGAGGGCGCGCACCAGGATGGGCTCGAAGCGATGCTGGGAGATGTTGCGGAGTGGTGTCGGCGTGACCGCGTCCTGCTCGTCGGTCTGGTTCTCGAAGGGTAGGCCACCAATCGGCGGCGCGCCGAGCTTTGGGACCCAGTACACCCGGCCACCGTCAGCCGGGGACACAGCCACCTCGCCGAGTGCGTGCATGTCGACGCCGGCCGCGCGGCAGATCTCGAGCGTGCGAGCATTGACGACGTGGGCGGCAGGCGCGCGCTGGACGGTCGGCCGGCGCTCGATGATGGCGACCGGGACCCCGAGTCGCTCGAGCAGGAGCGCCGCCATCAGTCCCGAGGGGCCGGCGCCGACGATCAGGACGGTCGGATCAAGGTTGGGCATGCGGAGGCGCGGTCGAGAGGCGCGTGCGGAGGACGTACAACACACCTCCGACTACGATCGAGAGGATGCTGAAGACGAATACGTTCTCGTCGAATCCGAAGATGTGAACGTGCACGCCCGGGACGGTGATCAGTCCGTCATAGACGGGCGTGAGGACATAGGCCACCCAGAACCCCCCGAGGTTGCAACACTGCCAGGCGGTGGAGAGCCAGAGGTCGCGGATGTCGTGGGGGCGCCGGAACCAGATCAGGTACAGGTTGGCGACTCCGGAGAAGAACATGAAGCCGAGGAGCCACACCAGATGGACGCGCGCGTGGCCGACCCATTCCGGATTGAGGGCGTGGCTGGCGCTGAAGTCACGTACGATCGGCCCGAAGAACTCGAGGACGGTGATCGTCAGGGCTACCTTCACCGCGAGAACCGTTCGCGCATGCTCTGTCATTGGCAGCATCCTTCCATGCGGTCCGTCTCTGGTTGGTGACCGCGTGTTCCCGAGGGAGATTGCAGGAAACGGTTGCGATGTCGACTGCCCACTGCATCCGCGAGTGGCGCTAGAGTAGTCGGTGGGCGGCGCGAAGGTACTCCGCGATCGCCCGTTCGGACCACGAGCTTCCCGCGAGTGGGCGGTCGAAAAACCCGCAATGACTGCCGTAGCGTGTGACGGCGAGCGTCATGCGGGGAAGGGTCTGCATGGCGTCGAGATGCCGGTGGACGTTGGCCTCGACGCATACGGGATCGTCAATGGCGTTGATGACGAGGATGGGATGCGTGATGTCGAGCGCTACGGCCATGGGATCGGAGCCTCGATAGTACGCCGCGAGGCTGTCGTAGCCCGCGAGGGGGAAGACCTGCCGATGGAACTCGAGAATCGACGACGCCCGGAGACCCTCGTCGAAGCCAGCGACCGCCCCGAGCATGCTGCGATGTGGCTCGAGAAAGAACGCGATCAGCTTGCGGGTCAGGTAGGCATCATAGTGCGGATGCACGAACGCGAACGCATCCGGCACGTCGTACGCGGGGCAGAGCGCGACCCCGGCCCGGAGCCGGGCCCGGTCGCGTTCCTCACCGAGATAGCGCACGAGCAGGCCCGAGCCGGCCGATACCCCGATGCCGTACAGCGCTGCGTCGGGGCGGCGAGCTACGATCGCGTCGAGCTGAACGCGAAAGTCGGCGGTCGATCCCATCGTATTGATCTGGGGAGCGGTCAAGGGAAGGCCGGCATGCCCGCGCCGGTTGCACGCAGCGACGACCCAGCCGAGGCGGCGGTGCAACGACGTGACGAGGCGCCGAAGCGCATCGCCACTGCCGCAGATGGTGTGCAAGACGACCACGACCGGTGTGTCGGGTGGTGCGGCGAGTCCGAGCCATTGGATCGAGACCGTGCCGCCGTCGGCCATTACGAGGCGTTCATCGAGATCCCAAGGCGGAATCGATGCCAGTCCGTCGTGGGTCACGGTCAGCAGGTTCTGGACGTGGGCGTTGCGTGCCCACGTCGCCGGCCTGCACCCGGTGCGGAGCGACGAGCACGACGCCAGGATGGCCTCGTTCCAGCCCTCGTCGCGGCCGCCGTAGCAGCTCACGCTATCGTTCGCCAGGAGCTTCACGCCGCGTCGGTGTCGTGCGTAGGGTTCGGCATGGAGCGCTCGTGGCTGCGGTTCTCTAGCCGGGGCGCACGCAGAGCACCCGTCGGACGAGTCGCGGGCGAATCAGGGGCGCAAGCTGGGTGCCGAACTTGAAGTCGATGTAGAAGCGCCGGCCTCCGCTGCGCGAGGTGCCGCTCCATACGTAGGGGTCGGTGAGCGTGATGGCGCGATCGAGGTGACAGGTGCGTTCGCCGCACGCGTTGTCGTGGGCTTCGTCGTAGATGGCGTCGAGCTCCTCGATTTCTGGGAGCCGCCAGTCTGCTCGCTCGTCGAGGCGGAGATCCTTGCAGTGCGCCTCGGCCTCCGGCCAGGGGAAGTTCTGTTCGTTGTCGTGGGTGGTCCAGACGAGGTTCGTCGTCGTGTCGCGGGCCGTCCCGGTGCTGACCGAAACGAAACGGGCCTCGAGGGAGCCGGTTTCCGAGACGGGTGCTGGGGTCGTATCGCGCGTGCAGGCACAGCTGCACATCGCGAGAGACAGCATCGCTATGATCCACCGCATGGCGTGGTTATAGCAGTCCGGTTCCGGCGCGCCATGGACGCCCGAGGTGGCTGTCGGTGGGCTCGCACGGACCAGCTGCGCCCGCTCCTTCCGCGTGCCCGCGCGGAGCTTTGCTAGGCCGCACGCTGCCCTGTGGCGGTCGCGTGCTCGGCTTCGTGCTCGAGGCCGACCGACGCGAACAGCTCCCGAGCTCGTTGCAGGCAGGCCTCGGCGCTGAGACCGTTCATCTGGCGTGAGCCGAGGAGTTTTCCGGCGGTGGCGTAGGTGCGTGCGACCTCTGGCGTTTGGCCGAGGCGTTCGCCTTCGGCGACGCTGCGCGTCCACCAGCGAACCGCGCGTTTCTGGTGGCCGAGTATCGACGCCAGTCGTCCCGCCAGGTGGTACGCTTCCGTGCGCTCCCACGATACCTTGGCGGCGCACGAAAGCTCGGCGCGCAGGCTGCGCTTGGCGCATCGGCGCGCCGTCCGCAGCGCGCTCCGATCGCCCGCGGCCTGCGCCTGCTCGACGCGTGTGATGTCGTGCATGAGCTGACTCATCAGCGTGTAGGTCAGATAGTACGGGGCGACGACACCCGGTCGGATGAGTTCACGTGCTTTGGCGAGGGTCGCTCCAGCGGCCTCGTGGTCGCCCTGGAGAACCTGGATCTTCGCGCGCGTGCCGAGCGCGAGCAGGTTCAGGAGTTCCTCGTCGCGGCTGTGGTAGTAGCGGTCGAGAGCGTCGAGGGCCGGGGCGAGCTCGCGCCGTTGCAGAAGCATCCACATGTCGAGCGCATACTGATTGGAGCGTGCCCAATCGAGACCATACCCATCGGCGATGTCGCCGAGCTTGTCGCGGATGGCTCCCGCTGCGTCGAGCTTGCCCTGATGGATGCGCTGTTCGCCGAGCATGCCGAGGTAGGTCTGCACGTCCCAGAGCTGTCCGTGGCGAATGTTCTGCTCGACCAGTTCGTCTTCGATGGTGTGCTGGTCGCTCCAGTCGCCGGCGATGTGATGGTGGATCCAGGAGTAGTGTTGGTACACGAACTCGTCGCGAGGATTGCCGTCGCGAACGAGGTGACGCCCGATGCCGAGGATCTTCCGCGCGATCGCAAACGAGACCCCCGAGTACGAAAACAGGATCGCAGTGCCGGCGTACATGCCCGAGGCGTCGTCGATGCCCGAGGGGTCGAGTTGGTTCATGCGCCGGAGCGTTCCGATGGTGTCGAAGAAGAATCGCTGCGGATCACTGGTCGTTTGTGCGCGGGCGCGGTTGTAGCGCACCGCGAGCACTTCGCGATCGAGCTCACGCGCGATCCGGCGGCCAGGACGGCCGCCGCGCGCGTACAGATGCAGCAGCACCGAGGCGATGTCCTTTGCGAAGCCGAGTTGCACGGTGAGGCTACGTTGAGGGACGGGCTCGCCCAGGTGCCGGAGCGCTTCGTCGAGATGCTCGACGGACTCGGGGAGCCGACCTCGGGCGATCAGGGCGACCCCGATGTTCTTTTCGAGGAGCGCCTTCTTGCGTGGATCACCGCCGTCGCCGTGCAGGAGCTGGTAGAGGCGGGCGGCCTCACGGAAGAAGTTCAGCGCCTCGTTCGACGCGGCGGAGCGTGCCGCCTCGTCGCCGGCTTTGAACAGGTACTCCTCGGCTTTCTCGAGGTGCTCGGCGCGGCCGAAGTGGTACGCGAGCATGCCGTAGAAATCGACGAGACGATTGGCGAAGACGCGCTCGATCGATTCGGCGGCTCGCAGATGGAGTTCGCGGCGCGTGCGTTGGAGGATCGAGCCATAGACCGTCTCCTGTACCAGTGCGTGCGTGAACACGTGCTCGCGCTCGGTCTGCAGCAGCAGGCGCTTGGTCGAGCCGGTTCGCCGGCTGCTGTGCTCACGAATGAGTTGGCGCTCGGCGAGCTGCTGGAGCTCTCCTGGGCAATCGACGGTCGTGCCGAGAATGTCGAGCACGTTCCGATCGTAGAAGTTGCGCCCCAGGACCGCCGCGAGCTGGAGAACCTGTCGGCTCGTTTCCGGAAGCCGGTCGACACGGGCCATGACGACTTCCTGCACGGTTCCGGGAATCCGCGAGGCATCGATCTCGGCGGTGAGCTCGAGCCGATCGCCCACCTGCTGGACGATGCCCTGCTCGATCAGCGAGCGGACTACCTCCTCGATGTAGAACGGATTGCCCTCTGCTCGTCGGGAGATGAGGGCGCGCGTCGAGAAGGGCAGATTGTCGATGCGAAGCAGATTCCCGACGAGTTCGTCGCAGGCCTTGTTGTCGAGCGGTTCGAGGTGCAGCTCGAGGTGTTGCTCGCCGAGCTCCTGCTGTACCAACGCGAGCATACGCTCGCTGGTGTCGGCGTGGCCGGGGCGAAACGCGTGCACGAATACGATGGGATGCTGGGTCACCAGACGGAGGAGGGATTCGAGGAGCTTGATCGACGATAGATCGGCCCAATGCAGATCCTCGAAGACGAGCACGAGGGGCCCCTGTGCTGCGAGTCGTTGCAGGAGCTCGCGCACGGCGTGAAAAATCAGCTTCTCGAGCGCCTCACCCTCGATATCTGCGACGCTCGACAGGTGCACCCCCATGAGCGCGGCGAGGAACGGCGCGATCTCTTCGACCTGATCCGGGGCGACGGCGCGGACCGCATCCTCGAGTTTGTGAACGGCGCTCTCGTCGCCCTCCTCCTCGGGGGCGTTCGCCCAGCCCCGGAACAGATCCACGAAGGGGTGAAAGCTCAGGCTCTGTCCGAGCGAGACACATCGTCCTTCGAGGAACGTCACGTCTGCCAGTTGGGTCAGGGCCGAGATCTCGGCCATGAGCCGCGACTTTCCAAGGCCCGCGTCTGCGGCAATGCTGATGATGCCGCCGGTGCCGTTGCGGACTTGCGCGATCCGGGCCTCGATGGCCGCGAGCTCGCGATCACGTCCGATCAGCGGCGAGAAGATTTGTTGATCCGAGCCCGCGAGCCGGTGCCGATGCAGGCTGCGTTCGGCCGAGCGTAGCTCGTAGGCGGAGACCGCGAGCGCCTTGCCTTTGAGCGTGAGTGAGCGCGGCGGCTCGAAGTCGAAGTCCTCGCGGGTGAAACGGTACGTTTCGGGTCCCACCAGGATGACATGATCAGCGGCGGCGTCCTTCAGTCGTGAGGCGAGATTCACCGTATCGCCCATGACGGTGAAGTCACGCTTGGCTTCCCCACCCACCATCCCAGCCAACACCAGACCACTGTTCACGCCGGCGTGCATCACGAGTGCGCGGCCGTGGTCGCGGTTGAAGGCCTCGAGGCGTTGGCGCATCGCAATGGCAGCATTCAGGGCTTGTCTCGGTGCGCCCTCGATGGCGACCGGAGCGCCGAAGAGTGCCATGACGATGCCGCCAAGGAACTTGTCGATGGTGCCGCCGTGCGCGCGGACCGCCTCTTCCATCGCGGCAAAGCAGCGATTCACGAGCGCTAGCTCTTCGGCGCTGGGATCGCCCGTCGTCGCGAGGCCCGCGATCTCCGCGAACACGACCGTGGCTCGTCGGCGATCGCTGTCGCGATCGCTTGCGACCGTGGCGATATCGGCGGTCTCCGTGCCTGCACTCGTCGGCGCGTCGGTCTGGACGTCGTAGGCGGTGACGGAGCGACCGTGAAATTCGGTTGTCTGGCGTGGGCCATAGGCGAACGTCTCGTGCGTGCGCGCGAACGTGTCCTCGCCGACGTACACCGTGCCGTTCGGGGCGACATCCTTCAGGATATCGGCGACCTCGACGACCTCGCCGACGACCGTCAGCTCTCGCTTCACTTCTCCGCCGACGTGGCCGGCCAGTACGGTGCCCGAGTTGACGCCAATGTGCGTTCGGAGCGGAACCGGGAGCTCACGGGCACGGTTGAAGTCTTCGAGCGAGGCTCGCATTGCCAGCGAGGCGTTGACAGCTCGGACGGGATGATCGTCGGCGGGGAGTGGCACACCGAAGGACGCCATGATGCAGTCGCCGATGTACTTGTCGACGGTGCCTCCGTAGGCGTGGATCGTCGCCTCCATCAGGGCGAAGCACCCGTTCATGATTTCGGTGACGTCTTCGGGATCGAGCTTCTCCGACATGGAAGTGAATCCCGAGATGTCGGCGAAGACGACCGTGGCATCGTGGCGGTCGCCGCCGGTGCCGGATCCAGTCAGGAGGGAAGGGGGGCCAGTTGCGGGTGGCGGCTCGCTCAATCCGATCGCGCCCGGAACCGCTCCGGTCCCTGCATTCTGAATGGGGCCGAGTAGACGGCTTCCCAGCACAGCCCGCTCGAGTTGGCGAGTTGCACGGTGACGGGCGAGGCGAGGGCGGCCAGGTTCGGCATGCTGAACAGCGGGCCTCGTCCTCGGAGGTCGATCTTGGCGCGGCCGTCCTGACCTTCGGTCATGACCAGCGTGCGTACCCCTGCGGGCGTCAGGTCGACGTCGCGATACGTGAAGCTTCGGCGCTTCTCGTGCCAGCAGGCGTCCGGCCGCCGCGTGTTGCAGACATCGCCGGGCGGCGCCGTGGTCTCGGCGACCAGGCCCCCGTTGTCGTAGAGGCAGAGCTGGTACCCGTCGGTGACGAACGGGTCGCCGAATTCGGCTTTGGTCGTCGCTTGTCCCTTGCTCCAGCGCCACCGTATCCGGTCGCGTCTGTCGTCGGCGCGGTCGTCGATCGTGAGGGACGATCGGCCCGAAACCACGGGAGTACGACACCCGACGGCCGGCGCTGCCGGGCATCCCGAGCCCGTGCAATTCGCCGGACAGGTGTCGCCGTCGTCGGTGTTGCCATCGTCGCAGGTTTCGCCGGGCTCCGTGGTGCCGTTGCCGCACGTCTGCCCGTCGCAGACGTCGCCGACATCGTCTTCGTCGCCATCCTCCTGAAACGTGTTGGGTGTCGTCGGGCAGTTGTCCCGCTCATCCGGTACCCCATCGTCGTCGAGATCCGTCGTGCTGGTCACGACGCTGATGATGGTGGCTTCGCAGGTGGTGTCGGTCGGACAGTCGTCGTCACTGAGGCAGGCGGCGGGCTCGCGGAGCACGCATTGTGGACAGGGGGTGTCGTCCGTGCAGCCAATGGCCTGGTGGACGACGCAGTGGCCCGCGTCCAGGTCGCAGGTGTCGGCCTCGCAGAACGCACCCGGGCCACAGAGATCCGTCGACGGGTCGCATCCGATGTTCAAGTGGCAGCGGCCCGCCGGGCTCGCGAACGGCCCGCTCTCCTCGATGATGATGAGCGGATCGGAGAGGGGATCGTCGGCGACCGGGCCGATGACGGTGACCGTGTCCGTGCAGAAGTCGTAGACCTGGATGATCAGCTGGTTCATCGTGCCGTCGCCGTTCAGGTCTTGACCGCCCTGTTCCGCCTCGAGAGTGAGGAACGTCACCTTCGCGCCATCGACGCGGTAGGGCGTGCGTGAGTCGCACTCGGGGATACGGCAGGGGGTGACCGCTTGGCCCGGGTTCCGGAGTTCGTCGCTGACCGCGTCGTAGACGTGGAGGACATCGTCGAGGGTATCGGTATCACCCGTGGGCAGTCCGCCGCTCATGGCGTTCAGATTGGTATTGCGCTCGGCTTTTTCCGGGGTACGGGCAGCGACCAGTTGCACGGGCCCGCACGGGGTATCGGGGGAGAAGTCGCCCAGGACGAACTCCTCGGCAGCAACACCGACGTTCGTGCGTGACGCGGTGTCGGCATCGTAGACTTGGAGCACACGGTCTGCCGTATCGTCGTCGTCGTTCTCGGTGTTGAGACTGGTGCCGTCTGGTCCTTGGGCGAACTCCGGGGTGATGAACGCTACGAGCGTGTTGGCGATGGCGATCACGTCGGCGGCCTGGCCGACGTTCACCCAGGTTCCTGCCGGTGCGCTCACGGCGTGGACCTGGACGACCTGATCTTCCATGTCGGTGTCGCCGCTGGCGCCGTTGTAGTTGACGCCGTCTTGCGGCTCCGAGACGAGCGCCGCGAGCCAGTCGGGTGCGAGCGCGACGGCGGTGCCGCCGCGTCCGAGGCTCGGGACCGGAAAGAGGCCCTTCCAGAGATGGATGACGGTGTCGTCGATCAGGCCATCGCCGTTCAGCGCCCCGGGAGGGCAGTCCTCGTCGAACACTTTGCCCCTGAATCCTTCGAACAAGGCATCGGCCTCCGGGCGGAGGAAGGCGGCGTGGCCAGCGGCGACCGAGGTATCGCCGGCGGGACAGAGGGTCGTGACCTCGAGGTCGTCGATATCGAAGACCTGCAGGACGACGTCGTCGAGCTCGTCGTCGGGGAAGAGATCCGCGCCGAAGGAGAGGTAGTCGTTTGGATCGGCCGGTCCGTTGGTGCGCAGGTAGACGTGGCGCACTCCCGTGAAGGGCGCGAGGATGTCCGAGGCGGCGCTGTCGAATGCCACGGTGCGCGCGTGGGACGACACCGCCGGTCGCGCGGCCTTGCCCTCGGTGTCGTCGCCATAGGGCGTCACGCTGATGCGCTCGGTGATGCTCGTCAGACGGTCGTGGAGATAGACGTCGTCGAGTTCGTTGAAGTCATCGGCGCGTACTTCATCGGCGTCGGTGACGAAGGCCACGTAGCGCCCATCGGGAGAGATCGCGGCGGCAAAGGAGTCCTGGTCGATCTCGTCGCCCGCACTCGTCATGCTGACGCGCTCGGTCCGATCGTCGAGACGATCACGAACGAAGACGTCGTCGTCGCCGTTGGTGTCGTTCTCGACCAGATCGTCGCCGTCACTCGAGAAAGCAACGAAGCGCCCGTTCGACGAGATCGACGGTCCAAACGCATCCTCGCCTTCGGTGCCGAAGAAGCCGCCGCCCGTCGGGACGCTCGCGGTTTCGGTATCGCGTTCCCCGGTGTCGGTGTCGTCGAAGTCGCCGTCCCCGTCGTAGTCGCGATCGTGGACGTACACGTTGCTGCCGGGGCCGCCTTCGCCAGATTCGAGGAACGAGTGCGTGGCGAAGGCTACGAATCGGCCATCGTACGACAATGCCGGTCGGCCAAGGGCGTCGAAACTTCCGGGTACGCCCGCATCGGTGATGCTCACGACGACGGTGTGGCTCGTCGCGAGATCGTGAACGAAGATCTGTGCCGCGTCGTTCGTGTCTTCGTCAACCAGCGCGGTGGCCGAACTGCGGAACGCCACCTGGCGCCCATCGCCCGAGATGGCCGGGTCGAAGCAATCGGCGTCGGCCTGGTCCTCTTCCTGATCCAGATCAATGTCGGGTACGCTCACGAGTACGGTAGAGGGCAGGCATTGCGGAACCGCGATGCCGTGGGAGACGCAGCGGTCGTGGACGAAGATGTCGCTCAGGAGATTCGAGTCGCCCGACACCAGGTCCGTCGCATCACTCGCGAACGCGACGAAGCGCGCATCGGCCGAGAGTGCGGGGGTGCGGGAGTCGCCGTCACCGCCACTGCTCATACCGTTGCGCAAGCTCACGCGCTCGGTGTCTCCACCGAGGACGTCGTGCAGGAAGATGTCGTCGTGGCCTTCGGTGTCGCCTGGCACGAGATCCCCGGCGCTGCTTGCGTAGGCGAGGAAGCGGCCGTTCGGGGTGATGGCGGGCGACTGCGACGGTGAAGTGCTGGTTCCGCCTTCGAAAAAGAACGACTTCACGCTGCCGCGGATCGTGGTGCGCTCGCCCTGCATCCACTCGGCGCTGCGGAAGAAGACTTGGCCGTCCGAGAGCGCGATGCTGCGGCCGTCGATGCGCGGATCGGCGTCGACGGCGAGGTCGAAACCGCCGGTCAATTCGGCGAGGACGCCACGGCTGCTCCCACCTTGGGCCTCTGCACTCACGCCGAGCTCGAACACCCGCACGATGCCGTCGAAGCGGTCGTGGTCTCCGTTCTGCTCGCACGGCATGCCGGGTGGCGATGATCCGGGAACGTTCGTGGTGCCCTCGGACTCGAGAAACGCGAGATACGGTCCTTCGGTGGCGACGGCGGGGAACGTGAACGGGGGCTCGCTGACGCGGATGACCGCACGGCCTTCCGGCGTTCCCGAAATCATGCAGGCCCCGCTGGCTCCGAGGGGCTGGGAGAGGCCGGTCAGGCGATCACGGAAGGTCACGGCCGAGTCGCTGGCATCGCCGTCTCCGTTGCGATCGACCGCGTCGAGGTTCTCGCGTACGATGAACGTGCGGGCCTCGTCCGTGACCTGGAGTCCTTCGAGGGGGACGGGGTTCAGCGCCTCCATCTTATAGCGGACGCAGGGGCCGCTGGCGCAGGTGCCGACGGTGCAGACCAGGGCGACGTCCTCCTGGCAGATGCCGTCGCCGAACCGGGAGAGAATGACGGGGCCAGCGCCTCCGGCGATGAGCTCGGGCGAGAAATCAAACAGCGACGGGCCGCACTCTCCTCCCGGGCAGTCGATATCGGTCGTACAGGCGCCGGTATCGTTGGCGCCGCCATTGCACGTCGACGCGTCGCAGCTGCCGCTGGGACATTCGGAGTCGACGTTGCATGGCAGGTCGGCCGCGGCGCCTCCCACGCACGACGTCAACGCCGCGGCGCGACGCGCGAATCGCAGGATCGTGTACGGTGCATCGGCGGAGCCGAACAAGGAGGTAATCCCCGGTGGTACCGTCGGGTCGTTTTGTGGCTCGAAGATCGGAGCGAGCTCGCCACCTTCCGGCGTGAACGACGCCAGGAAGGAGGCGCCGGGTACCTCGAAGCCCAGTCCCAACGTGCCGCGCATGAGACGCGGAACCGGGACCGGGCCGTCGCGGATCAACGTGCCCTCCCAGTCGATGGGCAACAACACGTTGCCTTCGGAATCGAGCGCGAACCGAAGCTCGGTTTCGAGGTCGGTGCACGGGGGCATCTCATTGACGCAGTCCGCCTGGTAGTCGTTCGGCGGCGGCAGAGCCGTGAAGTGCGGGAAGATCGGGTTGACGTTGACCGTGCCGCAGCTGACATCGTTGGCGAAGAAGGTATCGACGCAGGCCAGGACGCCGGCCTGTCCGGTGCACGTGCCGGCGGCCAGACCGCACGGCAGCGGATCGCCCGCCGCCGTGACGGCGACGGTGGCCGGGCCGGCCAGCGTTCGGTTGTCCGCGCTCGCGTCGATCAGTGCATCGGTATCCGGAAAGCGGAACCCCAGGTGTGGCACTCCGCCGCGGTCGACGAGTTCGAGGTCGGCGTTCGCCGCGGGGATGCAGACGGCGTTGCTGCCAACTTCCACGGCGCACTCGGTGGTATCGATGGCGGCGCAGGTCGCATCCCCCGTCAGCACGATCAGCGTGGGCTCGGCGCCATTCGGCGGCTCGAAGAGTACAGAGACGACATGATCGGCGGCCGTCGTGCCAAAGCCGGCGGCGCTATCGCAGGGCCGCATCTTCAACTCGAGGCGTTCGCCACCCGCGGCGTACGGGCGCGTCGCGGCGCCATGGGCACCATTGAACGTCTTGCTCGCGCCTGGAATCAGATTGCAGGCGGCGTGCGTCCAGGCGGGAACGATCAGCAGGACGCTGATGACGAGCGTCGCGACGCGTGCGTGACGCGTCGCCCGACGCCCGCGGCGCGGGTGTGCGGCTCGAGGGGCCCGAGTGCGAGCAAGGAGGAAGAGCTGAGGTGTGTTCACGACGATACCGGAGCCGTGCTGGTGGCGCGGATGACTGCGGGGCGCTCCCTCATTGGATAGTCGAGATCGATGGCCCGTACAACCACGCGTTTGCCTGCTTATGCGTTCGGCGTTGCGAGGTGGAGGTCCCGGCCCAAGCGCTCGTCGCGGCTGATCTTCCAGATCTTTTGGTCCAGATACTGATGGTTGAAGACGATCCCCACCCAGATGGCGAAGACCAGGTCGGAGACCTTCAGCGCCCCTCCGAGCGAGAGGTGGGCCCAGTGGAAGCGGCCGAAAGAGAAGGGAACCCACTGCCCCTCGAAGTACCAGCGAGCGTAGAAGGTCACAGCACTGAACACCGCTCCGAGGAGCGCGAAGCGGGCCACATTCTTGTTGGCGGCCCTGGCCCATCCGAACGCGCCCACCGCCGGGTCTCCCCTATAGCGGTTGCGATTGTGGAACCAGACGATCGCCAGGTACTGCAGATTGTGGGGCAGGGTGATGACGGCATTGAACAGCAGGATGTCGTACCGCCCAGCGATCGTCGGATGCAGGAGCAGGAGGAGGTGGAGGGGGACGTACGCAAGCAGTACCAGGATCTTTGGAAGGTTGAGTGTCCCGTGCCGCCGGAACCGGGAGACCTCCTTGAACACGTACAGAGCCAGCGCGGCAACTACGAGCGGGCCTGTCGTCGATACGATGACCTGCTCGATCGGCGACGGGCTGGATCCGAGCCGAAGGATCTCACGAAGCTCCGGGTAACGGATGAACCAGGCGAGGACGGGTCCGAACATGAGGATGTGGAAGATCCAGTAGTCGCTTGGATGCGTAGGCCCGGTCGGCTCGTCGTTCAGTTTTTGATAGAGCGCTACGAACCCCCAATGCTGCCGGGAGACATGGAAGTACGCCCACAGCACCTGGAAGAACCAGAAGGCGAGAAACGGAAGCATGCTGCCGGTGGCGACTGTGAGCCCGATGGCGGTCGGGCCGACGAGGAACCATGCGAGGCCGCGCCGCAGAACGGGGGCGCGTGTGCGCCACTCGTCTCGATCGAGATAGGTGCGTGAGATCGTCGCCCAGAAGTGCGGGCCGTTCAGGAAGAGGTTCCAGAACCACCAGATGAGGAACGAGGACACACCGAGTCCCACGTGGATGTAGATGCAGAGGTAGCCCGCGAGCGCAGGCAGGATGAACCAGGCGATGTCGGTCCCGGGGCCGACGAGCCAGCGAGTCGGAGCCCGATCCGTCATCCCGCTTCGAGCTAGGCCGCGCTTTGTGGGTTGGCGACGGTAATCGGACATTCGAGCCGCAGCGATGTGCCCTCGCCGAGCGTGGAGATCGTCTGCAGCGTTCCTCCGAGTCCCGTCGCGCGTTCCTCCATTGTAATGAGCCCGAGCGACTCCGAACGCTTGCGCGTGTAGTCGAAGCCGCATCCGTCGTCGCGCACTTCGAGAGAGAGGACTCCCTCGCGGACCGCCAGGGTGAGCGTGATCGTCTTGGCGTCCGCATGGCGAACCGCATTCATCAGCGCTTCCTGTGCGATGCGATACACGGCCACCTCCGTGTCCTCGCCCAGCCGTGGGATCCCGGTCGGGAAGCTCACGTCGACTCCGATGGCGTCATCCGAGATGCCGGTGGCCAGGGCACGGAGGCTATCGGCGAGGCCGAGATCCGGGAGTTGCAGAGGTCGGATATCGCGCGCGAGCTTGCGCAGGTGCTCTCCCACTTGCGTGAGATACGTCTGGGCGCGCCCGAGGCCGACGCGGCCGGGCCCGGCTGACATCTGTTGTCGTGCCGACTCGATGAGAATGTTGATGCCGACGAGTTCCTGGCAGACGCCGTCGTGGAGATCGAAGCCGAGGCGTTTGCGTTCCTCCTCGCGAATGGCGACCTGCCGGAGCGCCATCAAGCGCAATTGCTCTTCGTGCTGGCGGAGTTCCCCGAGCGAGCGTTGCAGGGCCTCGTCTGCGGCACGCTGTTCGGTGACGTCGCGCCCGACTCCTTGGAGCTCGCCAACGGCGCCGCTCTCGTCGGTGATGGCCGACACCTCCCACTCGATCCAGCGCCAGCCTTCCGCCGTGCGGCCGCGGCTCTGACGGAGGAAGCGTGTGCCAGCTTCGATGCTGCGCAGCGCGGCCAACGCGTGCGGCGCGTCGTCCGGATGCACGAAGTGCAGATAATTGAGCGACTCGATCCGGGCATTCTCGACGCCATACTTCCGTTGGCCCGCTTCATTCAGAAAGCGCAAATCGCCGTCGAGGTCGCAACGAAAGATCAGAGCTTCCTGCGAGGCGATGATGCCGCGATACCGGGCCTCGCTTTCGCGCAGGCGGTCCTCGGCTTCGACGCGTTTGGTGACGTCCCGACTGATACCGCGAAACCCGAGGACCTCCCCATCGTCTCCCATGATGACGTTGGTGATCATCTCGAACCACTGTGGACCGTTGGGCGTCGTCCATTGCATGAGCATTGGTTGCCGAAGTTCCTCCGCTACGGGCATGGCGCGGATGGCGGCGAGACTCGGGTTGCGTGGATGGTCGGTGACGAGGTGGTCGATGTTCGTGCCGATGAGTGCCGCCGGCGCGTAGCCAAGTATGCGCGCGCCCGCCTCGTTGATGTACACCACGATGCCCTCGCGATCGGCTTCCCAGATGGAGTCACGCGCGCTTTCGGTGATGTCGCGGAAGGCGTCGCGCGACGTCGCGAGCGTCCGCATGGCGCCGTCCGCATCCCGTTGTCGATCGAAGGCGAGGCGAAAGCTCCGCGCACTCCCCTCGGCGATGGCGACCGCGACCGCGGTGCCGATGACGATCGCGGCGTCGAGTTCGAGGCTGCTCACCGAAAAATCGAGCCGCGAGCGCGCGAGCCCAAAGGGGATCAGCATCACCGCGAACATGGCCAGTTCGAACCGCCATCCCCAGGCGAAGACGAGCCCCGCGACGAGACAGAGCGTGAACAAGGTGAAGGACAGGAGCTCACCGGGCGCCTCGACCCACGCGAAGAGTGCAATCGACGAGACGCCGATCACGATGCAGGTGGCGAACGCGGTCTCCTGTGGTCGTGTCGCGCCGGGCGTGCCGCGACTGACGCGCCAGAGGACCCCGAGCATCAGGAGATGTACGAGCATGGTGAGCAGTGCCGGCCCGAATGCTGCGGTGGAGCCCAGGGTCAACACGACGACCCAGGTCAGCATCATGGCGAGCCAGCTGGCGGTGAAGAGTCCGAGTCGTGCGCCGACGAGACGACGCTGCGCCTCGTCGGCGGTGTGCGCTGCGCGATCGCCGCTCGTCGTGTCAGCCCTCATCGTCCGGAGGCGATTCTAGCGCGGACCGCGTGGGAGAGGTCAATCCGCCGTCTCGAGCTGCTCAGGCGCGAAAGGCGAGCATCATCTGCTGGCGTGGGTGGTGCCAATCTCCGATGTACTCGACCGAGATCTGCGCCTTGCGCGCCAGGTTCTCGAACATGAGAAAGGGATAGTGGGTTCCGCGGCGCTCCTGATCTCGCCAGCGATGGGGCTTTCCGGGATCGATGGTGCCATCCTCGCTCTCCTGGAAGGTCGCGTAGAACGTGCCCCCGGGAGCCAGCCGGGCCATGACCTTCGGGATGCACAGATCGATCATCTCGGGCGTCAGGTGGGTGAAGAGGGATTGGGCGAGCGCGAATTCGAACGTGCGATCGGGGGGCACGGCGGAGAGGTCGAAGGCGTCGCTTCGGAAGAGTTGGGGATCCTTGTGTTCGAGGTGGGCGCCAGCGAGCTCGACCTCGCGGCCGGCGTCCAGCAGGGCTTGCTCGTGGTCGATCCCGAAGTAGTGCCCCGCGTCGAGGTAGCGGACGAAGTGGAGTCCGCCCCGAAGAGAGCCGCATCCGACGTCGAGAAGGTAGTGGTGTGGCTGCAGGCCTCGGCTCTCCAGGAACGCGAACTGGAGGCGCCCGATGGTGTCCCAGTGACCGCCGACCGCGGCGCGGTGCCAGGTTGGACCTGAGGGCTCTTTGCCTCGTATCCGTCGCCGGATCCAGCGAAAAAGCTTGGGCGGTTTCATTGGGTGCCGTGACGCCGCGGTGACCAGTCCGCGCACGTTTCCGTGGTGACTAGAGCGGACCGTCGGAGAGATCAAGGGCCGGGGTACGGACTGATGGGGTGTGCGCCACCGTTCGGGATACCGACCGGCAAGGCGCGCGTCACTGCCCGGAAGCGAGCGGCGACGCGCGCGCGCCGATCAGTACGCGGCTGTGAGCCGGAAGAACATCCGGCCGGTTCGCCGGTTGTTGGCGGGTAGGGCGGTGGTCCCCACTCCGAGGAGTACGGCGCTCGGGAAGACCGAAGGCGAGGCCTTCGCCTCGACCCAGCCTACGAAGGGCAGGGCGCTCGCGTCGACGAACTGCGAGACGAAGACGTACTTCAGACCGCGGGCCGGTACGGCCAGCTCGTGCTGGCCGACCTGCGTCCCGTCGTAGTTGTAGGCCACCATCTTCACCCGGGCTGGGGCGTTCTTCGGATTGGTGAAGATGAGCGCGGTATTGACGCTCGGCACCGTCGGCTTGGCGTCGACGATGTTCAGCGCGCCGGCGATATCGGCGTCCAGCTGCGCCTGCGCCGGGGCGACGAACAGCAGTCCAGCGACGAGCACGGCAACGGCGGTGTGTACGATTCTCATGGTTTCCTCCCACGGGTTGATTTAGAAATGGGAAATATTCCCATGCACGAAATCTAACCCCGGGCCAGGGCGTAGATCAAGCCCCCTTCGCAGAAATCGTGCGGGGGCGTGCGGAGGGCACCCCTGCCTTGTGCCGGGATGGCGGGGGCCATTCGAACCCGCATGGTCCTCGACCATCGGGCTGCGGCGGAGGTGGGCTCTCCGGGGCGGATCAGGTGGTGCGGACTAGCGACCCGGAGAAACGAGCCTGCGCGGTGGTGCTACTCCGCGCACACCATGGGGCACGTATGGTGCTTCGAGGCGGGCGATCTCCTCGTCGGAGAGGGTGAGGTCGACCGCTGCGATGGCGGCTTCGAGGTGCCCGAGTTTGGTTGCACCGATGATCGGGGCGGCCACCGGTCGCTGGCTGAGGAGCCAGGCCAGTGCGACCTGTGCGGGCTGAACTTCCCGCTCGCCCGCGACCTCCCGGACCGCGCCCACCACGTTCCAGTCGGCAGGGTGATCGTAGAGATGATCGGTGAGCTGGTCGGTGCCGGCACGCAGAGTTGTGTCCTTGTCGTCCAGGGAGGTTCGCGTGCCCGCCAGCAGGCCCCGTGCCAGCGGTGACCACGGCATGACCGCGATGTCCTCGGCGGCGCAGAGCGGCAACATCTCGCGCTCTTCCTCGCGGTAGACCAGGTTGTAGTGGTTCTGCATCGTCGCGAAGCGCGTCCATCCGCGGTGGTCGGCCGCGGCGAGCGCCTGCGCGAATTGCCATGCGTACATCGAGCTGGCGCCGAGGTACCGGACCTTGCCCTGACGTACGAGTTGATCGAGTGCCGTCAGCATCTCGTCGAGCGGGACGTGCGGATCGAGGCGGTGGATCTGGTACAGATCGATACAGTCGACGCCCAACCGGCGGAGGCTCGCCTCGCACGCCTGCTGGATGTGTTTGCGGGACAGACCACCCATATTGGGCCGGTCGCTCATCGGAAAGTAGACTTTGGTTGCGATTACGACCTCGTCGAGAGACGTGAACTCGCGCAACAGCTTGCCGGTGATGCGCTCGCTCTCGCCGATCGAGTACATGTCGGCGGTATCGAAGAAGTTGATGCCTGCCTCGATCGCCCGGCGGAAGAAGGGGCGCGCCGTCGCCTCGTCGAGGACCCACGGCCGCCACTCCGGTGTGCCGTAGCTCATGCAGCCGAGACAGAGGCGCGACACGCGCACGCCGGTGCGCCCGAGTGAGGTCATCCGCATGGCGGCAGAGGTTAGCAAGCGCCCGAAGAGGACGCGAGGGTGCGGCGACGGAGTGGAGCCTGCACGGCGCGGCGCGGGGCCCCAGGATTCGGCTCGAGTGGATCGCCTCGGGACTACAGCACCTGAAAGACTTCGTAGCGGGCTTTGCCGCCGCCAAACGCTGCCATGCGCCCGACGGCGACGATGTCGTTCATCCAGGCGTACCGTTCGGAGGTAGTTTCGAAATAGGGCGTGCTGCGAAAGTACATGTCGTTGCCGTCGATACTCTCGCCCGCGGCGATGCGTTCGGCCAGCCCCTCGTCCATGCGGAGGATGCCTGTGTAGTTGCAATACACGTGCTGGGCGTCATCGGTGCGGATTGTGAAGCGCACGTCGAGCTTCCAGTTGCCGTTCGGCATGATCCGAATCCAATCCCCCATGGGTGGGACGATCGTTCCGCGGATTCTCGGACCTTCGATGCTGGCACGCCCGACTTCGAAGATCAGCAGGTTCTCGTTCCCTTGTATGGGGGCGCTGATCTCGCCTTCCAGGACGAAGAGAAATGCGGTCTCGAGTTTCGGTGTTGCTGCCATATCCTTCTCCTCCCCGTGATGAGCGGTCACGACTGGAAGCGCACCGGAAGTTTTCCGTAGACCCGGAAGAACGAGTCAGACCACTGCACGTCGCCGTAGTCGATCGCTAGCGCGGGCGCCCGACGGACGAGCTCGCCGAGCGCGATCCGCGCCTCCATCTTGGCGAGTTGGTGGCCGAGGCAGAAGTGACTGCCACCACCAAATGAGTGGTACGACACGTTCGTACGCGTGATGTCGAAACGATCGGGATCTGGATTCACCCTGGGGTCCCGGTTGCCCGCTGCGAGCATGGGCCAGACCACCGCGTCGGCGGGTAGTGTGATGCCTCCGATGGTGTGGGGTTTCGTGAGCACGCGCCAGATCATCAAGATGGGGTTGTCGTAGCGCAGGCACTCCTCGACGGCCGCATCGATCAGCGATGGGTCGTCGAGTAGCTTCTCCCTCTCGGCGGGATGCTCGATCAAAGCGCGGGCACCGTTGCCGATGAGGCCGATCGTGGTCTCGAAGCCGGCTACGAGGAGTCCGACGACCTGTGGGATCATCTCAGCTACGGTCAGCGTTTCGCCATCCTCCTCCACGCGGATCAGCTCGCTCAGGAGATCCTCTCCGAGGGATTTTCGACGCTCGGCAATCAGGTCGTCGAAGTAGGCTGCGAGAGCCTCGCCCGCGTCGCGTGTCGCCTGGCGTGTTTCGGGTGGCAACATGGCGGCGAAGAACGCGTTCGTGCGTGCTTGGGTCCACTGGGTGAATTGATCCCGGTCCTCCTCGGGCACGCCGAGGACCTTGCAGATCATCGATGCCGGCACGGGCAGCGCCAGGTCTGCAATGACGTCGAGACCTCCGTCGCGGAGCGCTTGGGTCATCGCGCGGTCGACGGTCTCCTCGACCTGCGCTTGCATGGCCTCGACCGCGCGTCGAGTGAACGCTTTGAAGACGAGCTTCCGAAGGCGTGTGTGCGGGTCGCCATCGCGGTTGAGCATGAAATCGACGAAGCTTCCCGGGCTGCGATCGTCGGGATCGAACATCGGATTGATGCCGGCGGCGTTCGTCTGTCGGACGGGACCGTTGCGAAGCAGGTCGTCGATATCCGCATGCCGTGACACCCGCCACGTACCGAGCGGCGTCTGGTCGACCGGGTGCGTCTCGCGCAGGTGATGCAGTGACGGGTACGGGTCGTCGCGGAAGCTCTCCGACAGTGGGTTGCAGCCATGCCAATCGTCGGCGGTAGCTGGGTCGGCGGTCGTTCGATGATCGGCCAATTCGATGCCCTCAGCGTGCCGTCCAGCCGCCATCGACGGTGATCGTGGTCCCGGTGAGGAAGTCCGGCGCGTGCAGTAGCAGCCACGTGGCGGTTTCTGCCACGTCACGGGGCTCTCCCAGTCGCCCGATCGGATGCAGGGCCCGCAGGTCCGCCTCGCTGACCCCGCCTGCAGCGAGAAGATCGAGCATCGGGGTTCGGACTGCCCCCGGGCAGATCGCGTTGATGCGGAGCCCGTGGGCGCCGTATTCGAGCGCCGCGGTCTTCGAGAGGCCGATGACTCCGTGCTTGGTCGCGGCGTAGGCGGACTCGCCGGCGAAACCTACCTGGCCCGCGATGGATGCGGCATTCAAGATCACGCCGCCCCCGCCTTCGATGAGACGCGGGATCTGGTGCCGCATGCACGAGAACACGCCGCGGAGGTTGGTCGCGATGACCTGATCGAAATTCTCGAGAGCGATCTCGGCCAGTGGCGCGACCGGCAGCCCAATGCCGGCGTTGTTGAAGGCCGCAGTCAGCGTGCCGAGCGTCTCCGTGCTCTTCGCGACGGCCGCGGCCACGGCCGCGTCGTCGCGCACGTCGACCGCCACGGGGAGCGCCCTGCCGCCCGCGTCGGTGATGTCCGCGGCGGTGCCGTGCGCGTGAGCCTCATCGAGATCCCATGCCGCGACGGCGCATCCGTCC
>Ga0315338_1000327_pt1 | contig 131059 bp, 95 predicted proteins | sample ASW8metaG_FD_204518 | JGI IMG/M metagenome (GOLD analysis project Ga0315338, IMG submission 204518) | Ammonia-oxidizing marine archaeal communities from Monterey Bay, California, United States - ASW #8 | ecosystem: Environmental > Aquatic > Marine > Coastal | place: USA: California | collected... | reverse complement strand
CGAGCTTTTGGTTGGGAAGGCTGACGACGAGCTGCGAGTCCGCGGTCTTGACGGGCCCTGCGAGCAAGGCTTCGAGGGTGACGTCCGTTGCAGGCTGCGCGACCGGGCCGCCCTCCGAGCCGACGGTAGCGGTGGCCGTGGTGGTGGCGCCGTCGATATAGGTCCAGGTATAGCTTGCGATGGTGCCTCCCCCGGCATCGGTGGAGCGCTTCGCGTCGAGGATGAAGCCGTCGCCGAAAGACAAGAGGTTGTTGGGGACGAGCTGTCCGTTCTCGTCTCGTAGGTCGAGTACCGCGGTGGGTCGTTGGGTGTCGGCGACGATGACGGAGATGATGACAGCGGCGGATTCGTTCCCGCTGTCGTCCTCGACGACGAGCTGGAACGTATGGCGTCCGACGGCGAGCTTCTGGTTGGGAAGGCTGACGACGAGCTGTGAGTCCGCGGTCTTGAGTGGAGACGCAATGAGCTCCTCCAGTGTTACCGAGGTGGCGGGTTGCGCGATGGGGTCAGCGCTCGAGCCGTCGCCGGCAATGGCCGTGGTGGTGGCGCCGTCGATGTAGGCCCAGTGGTAGCTTGCGATGGTGCCGCCCCCGGCATCGGTGGAGCGCTTCGCGTCGAGGATGAAGCCGTCGCCGAAAGACAAGAGGTTGTTGGGGACGAGCTGTCCGTTCTCGTCTCGTAGGTCGAGTACCGCGGTGGGGCGTTCGGTGTCCACAGCGGTGACGCGGACGCTATCCGAGTGCTCACTGTCCTCGGTGCCATCGTTGACGGTGAGCTCTGCGATGTAGAGCCCGGGTAGATCGGCCGTAAATGATGGTGTCTCGCTTACTGCGTTGGACAAAACGGCCCCGCTGCCAGCGGGTTTGGATGTGAGAGACCAGAGAAACGTGAGTCGATCGTTGTCGGCGTCGGACGACTGGCGTCCGTCCAGAGTGACCTCGTCGCCGGACCGGACGTCTTGATCCGGCCCTGCATCGGCTACCGGAGCGGCGTTCCGGGCCAGCTCGCGATTGCCGAAATCGATGTCCTCTATCGTCTGTGCCGAGTCCAGCATCACCGTGTGAGCGCCCGTCGGCGGGAAGCTCTGCTCGTAGGCGTCGGGGACCACTTCGCGTACGAGATACTCGCCCGGCTCGATCTTGGTCAACCAGTAGCGTCCAGACTCGTCGAAGCCGGTCCGCGGGTCGTCTCTCATGGTCACCGCAGTTGGCTCGTCCGAGTCGAGAACCCCGTCTTTGTTCAGGTCCAAGTAGACGTTGACCCCGGCCAGTCCCGGCTCGCTCGGGTCCCTTTTGCCGTCGCCGTTGTCGTCACGCCATTTCACTCCGTGAATGGATCCGGGGCGCACGGGCTGATTACCGAAGTCCACACCCTCTAGCGCTTGACCGGATCGGATGGCTACGTCATGAAAACGTTCGACGGGGAAGCTCTGCTCGAAGCCGTCGGGGACCACCTCTCGGAGCTCGTAGTCGCCCGGGTCGATTTCGGTAATCCAGTACTCGCCAGCCTCGTCGATGGCGGTTGTTGGATCGTCGCGCTTGGTTATGGCCGCCGGTTCGTCTCGGTCGAAGGCACCGTCACGGTTCAAGTCGAGGTAGATCGTTACTCCGGGTAGGCCCGGCTCGCCGGCATCTCGTTCACCGTCACCGTCGTCGTCTTGCCACTTGGCTCCATGGATCGAACCCGGACGCATCGGCTGATTGCCGAAGTCGACTCCGCTCACGGCTTGCCCGGATCGGAGTGAGACGGCGTGGACCGTCGTTCGCGGAAAGCTCTGCATGAAGCCGTCGGGTACGACTTCACGCACCTCGACGTCTCCGGGCTCGATCTCCGTAATCCAATACTGGCCGGACTCGTCGAGTGTCGTGAGCGGATCGTCCAGCATCGTCGTCGTCTTGGGCTCGTTCGGGTCAGGGGCTCGGTTCGAGTTCAGGTCGACATAGATGGTCACGCCGGGCAGGCCGGGCTCGCTCGCGTCTCGTTCGCCGTCGCCATTGTCGTCTTGCCACTTGAAGCCGTGGATAGAAGCGGATCGAAGCGGTTCGTTCCCGAAGTCGATGCCCTCGACAACGTCACCCGACGCGACGACCACGGTGTGGCCCTCGGTGCGCGGGAAGGATCGCAAAAAACCGTCGGGCACGACTTCGCGCACTACGTAGTCGCCAGCCTCAATGTCAGTGAGCCAGTACAGACCCGTCTCATCGAACGGCGTGCTGGGGTCGTCACCCATGGTCACGGCTCGTGGCTCGTTTGCGGATAGGCTAGAGTCGACGTTCAGATCCACATAGATTGTGACGCCTGCCAAGCCCGGCTCACCCCGGTCCCGAATGCCGTCACCGTTGTCGTCTTGCCACTTCGCGCCGTGGATCGAGCCGGGAGATAACGGCTGATTGCCGAAAGCGATACCCTCGATCGTTTGGCCCGCATCGAGGATCACCGTGTGCAGGCCTGATGGCGGAAACGTTTGAAAGAAGTCCGCCGGGACCACTTCACGTATGAGGTAGTCGCCGGGATCGAGATTCGAGAGCCAGTAGGAACCGGCTTCGTTCGTGCTCGTGAGAGGGTTGTCCGCCATCGAGACAGCGTGCGGTTCGTTGGCGGAGAGCGCACCGTCCATATTCAGATCGAGGTAGATCGTGACTCCCGCCAGACCGGGCTCGTTCGTGTCGCGCATGCCATCGCCGTCCGTGTCCTGCCATTTGACGCCGTGGATGGATCCCGGGAAGCGAAAAATCAGGTCGTTCGAGTCGAACGGGACGCGCCGATCTTGCCGCAGCGTAAATGTATCCACACTTCGGGCGATCGCCCCGGCCGCGACAGTCCCGAACGTCAGCTCTCCATCGAGGATGACGGTATTCGGGGAGGTGCTCGACACGACAGCCTTCAAGTTCGACAGTGCGGTAGTGGAGCCCTGGATTTCGACGACGTAAGTGAAGTCGTAAAAGAAGCGCCCGGCGCGGTTGGTTTCCGTGAGAATGCGACTCGTGACGACGGGCTGCGCCGATGCGGTCGTCGTAGCGACAAGCATGCAAAGGGCCGCGCACTTTGCACGGGTGGCAATGGTCGTCCTCATGGCTGTCCTCGCTGTGACTCTCGAGAGCACCGTCGACGCGACGGTGTTGGATCCGGCCTAGTGCCGCGCTATGCGGCTGCGGCGCCTACGCGTTCGGGCGTTGTAGACGGCGCCGTCGGGTCGCGGTGACAGCCGCCCATCCCAAAGACACGAGCGCAATCGTTCCGGGCTCCGGAGCCGTCGCGACTCTTGGCGTCGTCGATCCGCTATCGACGGTGTTGAAGTTTGCGTCGATCACCTCGAAGGCTTGAGCGCCGGGAGTCCCGGGCCCGAGAAAATCGAAGAGTACGGAGAATCCCCCGAGAGTGCCTCCGGGAGCGATGCCGGAAACGAGGGCCAGGGCATCGAGAATTCCGTCTGCTGGGAGCCCGGCGTCGGGCTGCAAGACGACAACGTCCCAGTCTATCGGCGCAGACGACACGCTTAGGTTCGAGAACAACGAAACGTCGAAGTAGACGACGAAGTTCTCGAGCGCGACCCCGAGTGAGTCATTGTCTACTTCGTAGCTGTATTCCCAGGTGGTCCCCGCCACGTTGGCGACGTCGAAGTGAATGACCGTCGCGGCAGCCGGGCGTCCGACGAATAGGGCTGCCCCGATTGTCATTGGGAGGATGAGAAATCTCCACTGCTGACGGCGCGGACGCTCGGTGTGACTGGCCACTGGAACAGGCGTGACACGAGAGTCGTGCGGTATTCGGCTCATCAAGCACCTCCGTTTGCCGTCGCCGACGGTCGGCCTCGACCGTCCGCTAAGCTCGTGTATGGGGATCGACGCAAGCCGTGTGCCATCCGCGGCAAATGATAGTCACCGTTGTAGTTGCGATGATCGCGGCGTTCGACGGAACGTGGCGTTTTCGTAAACTCTTCCGACACTATCGCCGTCCCTCAATTGGTGCGTCCCGGTTATTCGTAACGGTGTCAATCGTTTGGACGCCTATTTCAAAGCGTCGCGCGAGTGTAACCGATCCCGACGTTCCGAAGAGCTCACGATCCCCCGTCCGCCGGCCCGTCCTGAGCGGCTACGGCGTGTACCAGATCGGCGAAGTGTACGCGCGCTCCTGACTGCTCATGGAAACTGTTTCAGGCATCGTGACTCCGTAGAACTTCGCGTCGTAGGCCTGCCACGTCGGTGTCGGGATCTCCAGAACGCGCGCGTAGTAAAAAGCTTGATGCGCGGGATTGAAGTCCGGATCCGTCCAGACCGCTCTGAGCTCTGCGTCGCCAATGTTGTTCAGGTAACTCGCGTCCGCGACGTCGACGGTGTTACCGACAGGCGTGCGGCAGCGGCCGTCGGCTCCGATCGTCCGTCCGTCGGAGACGGCCACGTCGTAGACTCTTTCCTGGCGCTCGCCCGTGTCGTCGATCCAGCCCTTGACGATCTGAATGCGGTCGAGGTTGCCCGACCAAGTGTCCTTGAGAGCGCCCACCATGAAAACCGGAGCTTTTTCGCCCGCCGGCCGCTCGACCAGATCGCCTCCCATCGGGACGCCCTTCCGGTAGCCGATCGATACGGCATCGGGCTTGAAGACTTCCTCCTCCGCGTAGTCCCAGCCCCCGAAGAAGCGCACGACGATACGCGTTCCGGTGGTCGCGTAGGCCTCTTTCTTCTGCATCGCGTCGAACAGTCCTTCGCGCGTGTTCTCTCGGGCCCACACCGCAGCGAGGCCGGCACCGATCGATTCGTAGGAATAGCTCGACAACTTGGGGTCGCCGGACAAGGACCCGATGATGACGTGCTCCCAGCGGTTTGCCTCCGGCTCTAAGTGGGCCGCTTTTCCCCAGAAATTCTCTTCGCGGGTCGTGGCGAGAGACGTATGGGCGTCGGTGCTCCCGACCATGCCGAACTTGTAAGGATTGACGCCGAGCGACTGCTCTAGCTTCATGCCGAGCTGCAATGCCGAGCGCGCGTACTCGTATTGAAGCATCCAGTCCTCTTTGGGCTTGAAACCCGCGATGTCGGCCTTGTCCCAAGTGCCGTAGTCGGCGAACTCATCATCGGTCGACAGGAACGGGTGTGCTTCACCGTCACCTTTGATCTGGGTGACCTCGTAGAGAGGCTCGAAACGCGCTCGCATCTCCGCGTACTCCCGGCCCACAGGTTGGCCGTTCAGTCGCTCGATCGGAAACATGAGTCCGTTGGACAGGTTGCCGTTGTGGGCGATGGCCAGCACGCTTCCGCCCGTCGTCTGCTCGTAGTTCGCCATGTAGTCCCAGAGATCCTCCGGGTCGTGCGAGTCGAACGTGCTGAACGGCAGAACCTGGCTCACTCTGTCGGCGCCATCCTTGAAGATGACGACCCGGTGGAGGTTGCCGGGCCGCTGTGCGGTGTTGATGGACGTCCATTCGAAGCCAATGAGGGAAGTGAATCGACCGGGCTCGTTGAATTGGTCGGCGAACTCGATCTCGCGGTCCCATGCGGTGCGGGACATTCTCGGATTCTTAATAGGATCCTCGTTCGCGGAAACGGATGTGATCCACGTCTGGAACGCTTCCCGGGAGTTCCCCGATTTCACCATGTCGTGAACACGGCGACCCCACTCGCTCTTGAGAAGCTCGGGATTCGACTCTGCGATGAAAGGCGCAAGCCCCAGATTCTCGGCGTGGTCCGACACGACGAGGAAGTCGAGCGGGCGGATCAGGCGAACGCGTTGTCCATGGGGCGTCAATACTTCTTCTCCCCGCGCGAAGCGAAACGCATCATCCGGTCCGAGCGTGTTGCCGAACATACCGGCGTCGGTCGAGTAGGACGTATGCAGATGGGTATCGCCCCAGTAGACTCCCTCGGCGAAATTCGCGTCGGAGGCAACGCGCTCGACATAGGGTGAGTAGTTCTTGGGCGGCTCGGGCATGTCCTCCGGCCGGCCGGCGCCCGTCTGCGCCTGGGCGAAGCTTACTGGCACGAGCACGAGGAGGAGAGGGAGAACCCGCTGAAATCTCATGAACAATCCTTTCCACGATGGAGCCGGACGCATCGGGGCGTTGGCATCTCCGGGCAATCTTATACCGGGAGACGTCCGTGAGCGTGGCATTCGGTTACGAGGATGTCGTCGCCGTTTATCATTGCTTTGACGGAAATATTTATATAGTGTGATATCGATATATTCGAGTATTCAGATGCCAGCACGCGTTGTCGTCGCCCGAGAGCTCGCGGAGATCTTCCGTGCTCTTGGTCACGAATGTCGGATCCGTATCATCGAGGAGCTCGCCCACGGCGACCATGGGGAGCGCGACGTGCACAGCCTGGTGGAGATCCTCGACGTTCCCCAGCCAACGGTCTCTCAGCACCTCGGCGTTCTCCGGAGAGCAAAGCTGGTAAAGCAGCGACGTGAGGGCCGGAGCGTGCACTATTCGCTCACCAATCGCGGGCTGGCCAGTTGGCTTCTCAAGGCACTGCGATTCTTGGACTCACGCTCGCATGATGCCGAAGAGCTGAGTCGCGCGGTCGAAGACGTGCGACGCGTCTGGCGGTGATCTTAGCCATCCACGAACCGGGCCACTAGAGGAGATTGCGATGCGCAACCTGATCCAGAACGACGGGCAGCCAAGCGACGATGTCTCGGGCTTTGCGAGGGGGCTCGCATGAGCGAGAAAACGTCCGAGACTCCGCGAGGAACGCTCGAAGGTCTGAAAAAGAACTGGAAAGCCGACGTCGTGTCGGGATTTCTCGTTTTTCTGATCGCGCTCCCGCTATGCCTTGCGATCTCGCTGGCGTGCGGCTATCCGGCCATCGCCGGCATCTTTACCGCGATCGTCGGCGGCATTCTGTCCGCGTTCTTCAGCAATTCCGAGCTCACCATCAAGGGGCCGGCGGCCGGGCTCATCGTCATCGCTATCGGTTGCGTGACGGAGTTCGGTTATACGAGCGGAGCGGATCCGACGGCGGATTTTCAAGCATATCGGCTAGCGCTCGGTGTCGGCGTCGTCGCGGGCGTTATCCAGATCGTGCTCGGCCTGTTTCGCTCCGGTATCCTCGGGGAGTTCTTCCCGACGGCCGCGGTGCACGGGTTACTCGCCTCCATCGGCGTGATCGTGATCGCGACGCAGTTTCCGATCACTCTCGGGGTGACGGGTTCCGGCGGTCCGCTTTCAAGGCTCGCGAGCTTTCCGGAATACATCGCGAACATGAACCCGGCGGTGGCCCTCATTGGGCTCGTGAGCCTCGCGATCATGTTCGGCTACAGCTTCATCAAGAACCCCAAGCTCAAGATCGTACCGGCCCCGATGCTGGTGCTGTTGGTATCGGTTCCGATGGCCATGTTCTTCGACTTTGACGAAGAGCATTCTTACGTCTACGAAGGGCGACAGTACACGCTTGGTCTGCGGTACCTCGTGGACGTCCCCAACGACATGTTTAGCGCAATCACGTTTCCGGATTTCTCCGGAGTGGCGACGGCGACCGGCTTGAAATACATCATGATGTTCGCCTTGATCGGGAGCCTCGAGTCGATCCTGAGCGCCAAAGCGGTGGATCAGATCGACCCGTGGCGACGGAAGACGAACCTGGACCGCGACCTCCTGGCCGTTGGGATCGGAAACACCATCGCCGCCTTCATCGGTGGGCTCCCGATGATTTCCGAGATCGTACGTAGCCGCGCCAACATCGACAACGGCGCCCGTACGCGTTTTGCGAACATGTTTCACGGTCTGTTCCTTCTCGTCTTCGTCGCATTGGTTCCGTCGCTCATCGACCGTATTCCTCTTGCCGCGCTCGCCGCGATGCTGGTCTTCACCGGATTCCGTCTCGCGTCGCCGTCGGAGTTCGTCCATATGTACAAAGTGGGCCGTGAGCAGCTCGTCATCTTCGTCGCGACGATCATCGGCGTACTGGCGACCGACCTGCTCGTCGGGATCGGAATCGGGATCGCGGTGAAAGCCATCATTCACGTGGTCAACGGGGCGCCCGTAGGCTCCTTGTTCAAGTCGAGACTGCACGTCACCGAGGGCGACAAGAACGAAGCTTCGGTGGTCGTCGAGAGGTCCGCCGTGTTCAGCACTTGGATTGGCCTTAAGAAGCGCATCGAGGGGTTGAAGGATGCGCGTCAGGTCAGCGTCGATCTCTCCGGCACCACACTGGTGGATCACACGGTGATGTCCAACCTGTTCGAGCTCGGAAGAGAGTTCGAGGACAACGATCGGAAGCTCGCGGTCGAAGGCCTCGACAACCATCGTCCACTGTCGGATCATCCGCAAGCGGCGCGAAAGAGATCGAGCTGACGATGGCGGACACCAGCACGCTTCACGAGCAGATCGAAGAGGCCGCGGAGCCGGTCTCGCAGTTCTGGCCGATGAAGGGCTTCGTGCATCACAACCCGATCCACGGCCTCGAACATTTACCCTTCGACGAGGCGATTCGGGACGCCAAGCATCTGTTCGGTGCCGACGGTTACTTGCCGAATGACGAGTACCGAGGTCTCCATCGATCCGGTCGGATCCGTGAGAAGAGCGTCGAGCGGGCGCTTGTGCGCGTCGGGCCTAACAACGACGACTCCTTGGCGATCGCGTCCCATACGATCACGGCTGCCGCCGTCCATAAGGCGCATCTTCTTCACGGAATCGATGCCCTCGAGCCGGCACTTTTCGAGTGGCAGTTTTCGAGCGAGGGAGCGCTGTTGCGCCCTCGTCCCGGCGCCTCCGTGGACGTCGATCTCGCCGAACTGTGGAAGCACGTGCTATCGCTGCTCGAGCTCGTAGACCCTCGAAGTGACGATGACCACAGTGACAAGGAGGACGGCGGCTCCGTCAAACACGAGCTTCCGTTCCGGCGTGCGTTGAGTGATTGGGTCGACGAGCTATCCGGATCGTCGATCGTTGCGACCGTCGATGAGCACATGATCAAGTGGGTCTCGTCGTTCGTTGATGAGGGGATGGCCGGTTGGGAAATGCCGGGTAAGCGTTCCGGCTTTTACTCCTCGTGGCGCGAGCTCGCGGCGCACGACGTCAGTGCGCGGCTCCTTGGGGTCGATCGCTACGCGGAGAAAGTCGCCGCCCTCCCGGCCGACGCAGAGGGTGCGATTCGACAGTCGCTCCAGACGCTCGGGGTGCCCGACGCGCGGTGGTCGGACTATTTGACGCGCGTACTCTCGCAGCTCTCCGGCTGGACGGGCCTGGTGCGATGGCGAGGCCTGAACCCTGAAGAGCCGATCCAGAAAGAGAGCCCGATCGACATCGTCCAGTATCTCGGGGTCCGGTTGTTCTACGAGGCCCAGCTCACGCACGTCGAGGCACGCCGTCGGCTCGGAGTCGACGGCACGGTTCCCGCGATCACGGGTTATCTGGATCAGCGCGGTGATGACCGTGGCTCCTCGGTGAGCATCAACACGAGAGTGGTGTGCCGCGACGCGTGGCGCCTGTTCCACTTGATCCAGCTTCTCCCGGTTCCCGCCGATGTCGTTCGTGGAATGTCGAAGGAGAATGCGGCGACGCTCCTCGGCTGGCTCGACAGGTTTCCTGCCGAGAGCCACAGCCCGGTGTGGCTCGAAGCCTATGAAGACTCTTATCGCGATGACGTGCTCGGAAAGCTCGTCGCGCATCGCGGCACCGTCCCCGAAACGGGCGAGCGTCCGTTGGCTCAAGCCGCGTTCTGCATCGACGTGCGCTCGGAGCCTTTCCGCCGGCACTTCGAGCAAGCAGGACCGTTCGAGACCATAGGCTTCGCCGGCTTTTTCGGTATCCCCATGAGCCACCGCGTGTTCGATACGGATGAGTCCGTCGCGCTTTGTCCCGTGCTTCTCACGCCGGCGAATGCGTTGTTCGAGCTGCCGCGTGGCGAGCAGGGAGACGCGCTCTCGAGCTACGCATCCGGCTCACGCTGGAAGCGGCTCGGCGCGCAGCTCTTTCACGACCTCAAGCACAGCCCTGTCGCGTCCTTTCTGCTCGTAGATGCGATCGGGCTCTTCTTCAGTGCGCGGCTCGTCGGAAAGACATTGGTCCGTCGTCCGTATCATGCTCTCACCAATGCTGCGCGGCGGTGGTTCGTCCATCCTGTCGCGACCAAGATCGAAGTCGGCTCCGATACCGGCGATCCGCCGGCGGTCGCGGGCCGGGCGACGGAGCTGACCCGAGGGTTCACCCTCGAAGAGCAAGCCACGTTCATCGAGAACGGCCTCCGCACGATGGGCCTCACGCAAAATTTGGGTCGCTTCGTCGTGTTATGTGGTCATGGCGGAAACGCGGACAACAACCCGTACTTTGCGGCACTCCATTGCGGCGCGTGCGGAGGGCGGCCCGGCGATCCGAACGCACGCACGTTCGCCGCAATGGGAAACAAGCCCGAAGTCCGGGCCGAGCTCGCGACGCGCGGCCTTACGATTCCGGGTGATACCTGGTTTCTCGCGGGGAAGCACGACACGAACACGGACCGCGTCGAGCTCTACGATGTCGAAGACGTTCCCGAAAGCCATCGTGACGACCTGAGAGCGCTCCGCCGGGGATTCGAAGAAGGCGGCAAGCAGCAAGCGCTCGACCGCTGTGCTCGAATCCCGGGGGCCCCGCACGGAATGACGGCCGCTCAGGCGTACGCACATGTCGACGCGCGGAGCTTCGACTGGGCCAGTCCGCGGCCCGAATGGGGCCTGGCCGGAAATGCCGGGTTCATCATCGGCCGTAGAACGCTAACGAAAGGGCTGGACCTGAAAGGCCGCATATTCTTGAACTCCTACGACCCGGTTCCCGATCCCGAGGGTGCGATCCTGGAGAAGATCATGACGGCGCCTCTGGTCGTGGGTGAGTGGATCAACATGGAACATTACTTCTCCGCGACCGACCCCTGGAGCTACGGAAGCGGCAGCAAAGTGATCCATAACGTCGTCTCGGGTGTCGGACTCATGCTCGGCGCGCAGAGTGATTTAGCCACGGGCCTCCCGCTTCAGACCGTCAACAACGGCGCGATCCATCATCACGAGCCGATGCGCTTGTTGGCCATCATCGAGGCAAAGCCTGCGGTCATCGGCGCCATCGTTGCCAGGCACGACGTTTTGCAGCAGTACTTTCACAACGAGTGGGTGAACCTCGTGGCGCTCGATCCGGAGACGTTCGAGTTCCACCGATACAGGCCGGACGCGACGTGGGAGACCGTGGCGGTCCCGTCTGCCGACGGCGGTACGACCAAGGAGCCGCTGGCATGATCGCGAGGGCTCCCATCGTCGTTGCTCTGTTCTTGATCTGGCTCATCCTGGCTGCGTCCTACGATCTCGCGCACGTGGTACTGGGCGGTATCGTTGCCGTGGGCGTCATGTGGTTGAATCCCCCTTCACCCGTATCTCCGTTCCGAAACGTCTCGTGGTGGGGCCTCGTGGGCTATCTTCCGTGGCTCTTCGTTCGCGTCCTCAAAAGCGGCCTTCATTTGTCGCGGCTCATCTTGGATCCGGCACTGCCGATTGCGCCAAGGCTGATTCAGCATCAGAGCGCTCTCGAATCCGACGGCGAGGTCGTGATCCTTGGCAACTCCATCACTCTGACCCCGGGCACTATCACTGTGGAAGTCAGCTCCGGCGAGCTCGTCGTCCACACGATCGACGACTTGTCCAGTCGAGATCTGACCGACGGAACGTTCGAGCGGAAGATCAGTCGGATGTTTCGGCGAGGACGGGCGACGCGATGAACTCTTTCTTTCTGTTCGTCTTGACTACGCTCAGCGCGCTGATCCTCGTCTATCTGTACCGAGTCGTGAGTGGTCCGAGCGTGTTCGACCGAGTGCTGGGGCTCAATGGCATCTCCACCAAGGCAATCATTCTGCTCGTCGTCATCGGCACTCTTTTCGAGCGTGTCGACATGTTCGTCGACATCTCGACGGGCTATGCGCTGTTGAATCTCGTAGGCGCTCTGGCGACGGCGAAATTTCTCGAAGAACGAGGATCCGCCTAGATGGTCTGGCTAGCAATCACTCTCATCGTCGCCGGTTTGTTCTTTCTCGTCGTCGCCTCGATCGGCATGCTCCGTTTGCCTGACGTGTTCTCCCGGGCGCACGCGCTCTCACTCACCGACTCGCTGGGTGCGTTTCTGGTGCTCGTCGGACTCGCCCTTTATCAGGGGGCTAGCGTGAACCTGCTGAGAATCCTGATCGTGCTCGTCCTCATCTATATGCTGAACCCCGTGATCGCTCATGCGACCGTTCGCGCGGCCCTGAGGGCGGGGATGCGGCCCGGGGGTAAAGACGCATCATGACCTTCGAGATTCCCTTACTCGTGGTACTCGTCATGACGGCTGCGGGCGCTATTCTCGTCAAAGATCTGGTGTCCGCGGTCTTCATCCTCGGCTCCTACAGCTTCTCGCTGGCGCTCGTTTGGTCGCTTCTCGGCGCGGTCGACGTCGCATTCGTCGAGGCCGTCGTGGGGGCCGGGCTCGCGACCGTGTTCTTCTTGTTGATGTTGTTCGGTATCTCGCCGAAGGACACCCGGATCCGTCGTCCTCCGGTGCCGCGGGCCGCTTACGTCGGTCTACCGTTGCTCGCAGTGCTGCTTCTCTACGGGGCGCACGATCTTCCGAGATTCGGCGACCCGGACTCTCCGCCGAGCACCCATGTATCGGCGGTTTACCTGGAGAGAAGCCTCGAGGACACACATACGCCGAACGTCGTGACATCGGTGCTCATGGACTATCGCTCCTTCGATACGCTGATCGAGACCGTCGTGATCTTCACGTCGGGCATCGCGTGCGCGCTCCTGCTTCGCAGAGGCACGACATGATTCATCCACATGACAGCATCATCGTGATCGCGCTCGGCCGAGTCGTGATCCCGCTGACTCAGCTATTCGGTCTCTACGTCATCTTTTTCGGTCAGCACGGCCCCGGAGGAGGCTTCGTTGGCGGCGTCATTCTCGCCACGAGCATGATCTTGTCGATCTTGATCTTCGGGATGGACGCACCCGAGAGCAAACTAGTCCACAAGGTACTGCACGGGGACGGCGTCGGCCTTTTGATCTTCGCCGGAGTCGGCGGTCTCTGCCTCATCGCCGGCGGTCAGTTCTTGAACTATGCGTCATTCGACGTCGCGGGCCTCGAGCCGGCGGCACGAAGGTATCTTGGAATACAGCTCACACAGATAGGTGTTGCGGCGGACGTCGCCGTCACCGGGATCTCGATCGCGCTCAGTCTGTCGTCGAAAAACGGGGAAAACGTGGAGAAGGGGAACGAGGTGTCCGGTGGCTGATCTCCTCGAAGCGCTTCTCCACCGGCCGAATTTCGTCGTGTTCGTGACGCTCTTCGTATGGGGCGTCTACATCATGTTGATCCACCCGAATTTCGTCAAGAAGCTCATCGGTCTCTATATCGTGCAGACGAGTGTCATCTTCTTTCTCGTGGCATTCAGTGCGAAGTCCGATGCGACGGTTCCGATCCTGCCGCCCGAGACCACCTCGGTCGAGGTGGCGCGCTACGCGAATCCGCTGCCCCATGTGTTGACGCTCACGGCGATCGTGGTCCAGGTCGCGACCCTCGGGGTCTCTCTCGCCTTGGTATCCGCGATCTACCGGAAGTACGGGAGCCTCGAAGAGGACGAAGTTCTAAAGAGGATCGAGTGATCGAGCAGCTTCCTGTCCTCTTGTTCCTCGTCCCTTTCGTGACGGCGGTTTCGTTGCCCATCGTTGGCTCGAAGTACGTCTCGTGGTGTCGGCCGCTGACGATCGGCTCCGTGTCGCTCATGAGCATTCTCGCGATCGTCAACCTCGTGACCGTCTTGGCACGTGGTGAGATCCGCTACGTCTTCGGAGGATGGGCGGTCCCTCTCGGCATCGAATGGGTGGACGACGGTCTCGCGGCGGTCGTGATCCTGACCGTGAGCCTGTTAGCGGTGATCTCGTTGACTTATGGGGAAGGCGACCCCGGCGCAGCGCGTCAGCGGAGCCCCGCGCTCTACTTCACGTTGATCCTGCTTCTGATATCGGCACTCACGGGCATCGTGTTGGCGGCGGATCTCTTCAACGTCTTCGTCTTTCTCGAGGTCGCCGCGCTCACGAGCTACGCGCTCGTAGGGGCGGCCGGAGGGCGGGCGCTCGTGTCCGCGTTTCGCTATCTCATCTTGGGTTCTTTCGGGGCCACGCTCTACCTTTTGGGCGTCAGCTACCTGTACGTGGCCACGGGAACGCTCAACATGGCCGACATGGCGACCCGGCTTCCCGCGCTCATGACGTCGTCGTCGGTCGTAAGCGGGCTCATCTTTTTGTTTCTCGGGCTCTCCATCAAGATGGCGCTCATCCCGCTCCACGGGTGGCTTCCCGACGCTTATAGCGATGCGCCGAGCGCCATCTCACCGATCCTCGCTTCCTCCGTCACGAAGGTGGCCTTGGTTGCGTGGCTGCGCATCATGTTCTCGGTCGTCGGACCGAGCGCGGAGGTGGGCCATGTCCCGGTCATCGTGCTACTGGATGTGCTCGGTATCACGGCTGCTGTCGCCGGGGGCGTCCTCGCGCTGGCCCAGGTCGAGATCAAACGTATGTTCGCGTATGGAGGCATTTCTCACATCGGATTGGTGCTCATCGGCGTGAGCATGGGAAACGCGACGGGCTTCGCTGGCGGGCTCTTCTACCTTATCAACGACGCGGTCATGCAGGCGGCGCTCTTCATTCTCGCCGGTGCGTCCCTCCATTACTATGGGGCCCGCACTCTCGACGACTTGAAGGCTGTTCGCGAGCGCTCGCCGTGGATGACGGGCGCCCTCGTCGTCGCCGCGATGTCGATGATCGGGCTCCCGCCTACCGGCGGGTTCTTCGGAAAGTGGAATATCGTTCTCGGGGCGCTCCAAGCAGAAAGCTACGGCGCCGTCATTGCGGTCTTGCTTTCGACTCTGCTGACGCTCGCCTACTTCGTCAAGCTCCTGGGCAGCTTGTTTTGGCGCGCGCCTTCGCCAACGGATAGGAGATTGGAGATTCCGAAAACCTTGTCCGTGAGCCTGGGTGCCCTGGCAGCCGCGATGATCGGGCTCGGGCTCATGTCCGATCCCATCGTCGGCTTCTTTCGCGACTTTGCCCAACGAGGGGGACTGTAGCGGTCCGCTCGTCCTACGTAATCCCATGTCGATCTACACACTGATCCCAGCGCTCCCGCTAGCCGCCTCCGTCGTCCTCGCGCTCTTTGGTCGACGCCTCGAGGGCCGAGGGCACCGGATCGTCGTTCCCGCCGTCGCGGGTTCTTTCGTGCTCGCAATCCTCGCGTTCGTCGAAGTCGCGACGAATGGCGCGATCGAGGTGCCTCTCTACCGTCTCCTCGAGTCCGGCAACCTCGTCGTCGACATGGCGCTTTTCATCGATCCGCTGACGGTCCTCTTGCTCGTCCTCGTCACCGGGGTGAGCGCCGTCGTACAGGTCTACTCGTCCCGCTACATGATTGGCGATGCGCGCCATAGCCGTTTCTTTGCGGTGACCGCGCTGTTCACGTCAGCGATGATCCTGCTGGTGATGAGCCGAAACCTGTTCATGACATATATGTTCTGGGAGGTCATGGGGATTTGCTCCTATCTCCTGATCTCCCACTACGCAGGGAGACGACAGGCGCACCGGGCCGCCACGAAGGTCTTTCTCGTCAACTCGATCGCCGACGTCGGTCTCGGCTTCGGGGTCATTCTCACGTTCCAGACGTTCCAGACGCTCGATATTCCGCAGATTCTGGCGAGCGCGGACAGCGCGGACCCGGCGCGACTCACTTTGATATCGCTTCTCCTGTTCATGGGTGCGGTCGGGAAGTCGGCCCAGATGCCCTTGCACGTGTGGCTTCCGCTCGCGATGGAGGCACCGACACCGGTCTCCGCGCTCATCCACGCGGCGACGATGGTCAACGCGGGGCCGTTCCTGTTGGTTCGCTTGAGCCCTCTGTTCGTACTCTCGCCGACGGCGATGACCGTGATCGCGATCGTGGGAGGCGCGACGGCGTTGTTCGCCGCGCTCGTCTCGACCACCCAGACCGACGTCAAGAGAATCTTGGCCTACTCGACGATCAGTCAGCTGGGCTTCATGACGATGCTGTGCGGTGTGGGCGCATTCGTCGCGGCGATCTTCCACTTGATCGCTCACGGCTTTTTCAAGGGTTTTCTCTTCCTCTCCACGGGCAACGTGCTCGCGTCGACGCACCGATTTCACGCCACGTCGCGGACGGACGAAGAGCCGGGGAGGTCGCGAGGCCTCGTCGTGGGAGCGCTGGCTCTCTCGGCGATCCCGCCTCTCGTCATCTTCTCGAAGCCGTATGAACAGCTCTGGCTTTCGCCGGGCTTTACCCAAGCGAGCGTCGCTTACTGGGTGGTCGGACTCGGGACGGTCTTCTTCACGTCGGTCTACCTCTTTCGCGGGATCACCACGCTGTTCCGACAGGGTCCCCCGAATGCGCGGGGCGCGGCTGCGGCCGAAGTCCTGCCGACGTTTTTCTCGCCGCTTCACGTCACCGGCGTCTTGGTGGCGGTATCCGCTGCCTGGCTCTCGATGATGGCCGTATGGAGCTGGTTCTCCGCGTTTCTGTCGCCTGCGGTCGCGGGGGCGGCCGGCGCGGCTGTGGGCTCCGGAGCGGGTCTAACGCTGAGGCTTGTCGTGCCTTTGACCGTGGCACTCGCGGGCTTCGTCTTCGCGTACTCTCGCTATCGGAGCGGCGCACCGTCCCTCGTCGAGAGGGCGGCTTGGGCCAAGCCCGCTTACGTATTCTTTCTGAACAAAGGATATTTCGACGAAGTCTACGATGCGTTCGTCGTCCGCCCGACGATCGGACTCGCGGGCTGGCTCTGGCGCACCGTGGACACGAGAGGGATCGATCGACGCGTGGTGGCTGCCGGCGCGGGGACGGAAAGCACCGCCCGCTGGCTCTGGCGCACCGTGGATACGAAAGGTATCGATCGACTCGTGCTGGGCGTGGGGACGGTCACGGTGAGTGTCGCCCGGTGGCTCTTCCGATTCCTGGATATGGGCGGCCTCGACCGAACCGGAGAGCGACTGGCACAAGGAGTCGACTCGACCGGCGAAGCGATGCAAGGCTTCGAGCCACGAACGCTGCAGCAGAATTTGCTGGTGATGATTTACTGGCTGGTCGCGGCGTTGGGTTTCTTCTATTGGATTGCCTGAGGTACGTTATCAGCGTTTCTAGCGCCGCGAGGCCTCTATGACCCAATTGTTCGAGAACCATTTGCTCAGCTGTATGGTCGCGGTCCCGTTCGTTACGATGCCGGTGCTCGCCTTCGTTCGAAGCCGCGCCTGGGTGCTTCGTGTCGTGTTGGGCGCGACGCTCCTCAACGTCGGCCTGATGGCGCGACTGTGGTCCGGCTTCGACCCCTCTGTCTCGGGCATGCAGTTCGTCGAGCGTATGGAGTGGATGCCAACGTTCGGCATCCAGTATGCCGTCGGCGTGGACGGCATCAGCATTCTCTTGGTGCTCCTCACGACACTCCTTCCACCTTTATGTGTGCTTTGCTCGTGGAATTCCATTACCACGAACCTCAAGGCCTTCCTGATGTTGGTCTTGTTGGTCGAGGGCGCGATGCTCGTCGTGTTCCTGGCGATGGATCTGTTCCTCTTCTTCATGCTCTGGGAAGTCACGATGATTCCCATGTATTTCATGATCGTGCTGTGGGGCGGGCCCGGACGCGTCGCCGCCGGCCTCAAATTCGTGCTTTACAGCCTCACCGGCAGCTTGCTGCTGCTGGTCGGAATTCTGGGCCTGCATATCGAGGGCGGACGTACTTTCGATATGGTCGTCCTCACCCAGCAAACCTATCCCGTCGAGTCCCAGACTTGGATCTTCGTTGCCTTGTTCCTAGGCTTCGCGATCAAGCTGCCGATGCTTCCGTTTCACACGTGGCTGCCCGACGCACATTCCGAGGCGCCGACGGCCGGCAGCGTTCTCCTTGCGGGAGTCCTGCTCAAGATGGGGGGATACGGCTTCTTGCGCCTGTGCGTGCCCATTTTCCCGGACGTGGCCGCACGCTACTCCAATTTCATCCTTTGGCTCTCCGTCGTCGCGATCTTGTACGGAGGCTACATGGCGTTGGCGCAGTCCGACTTGAAGAAGTTGGTGGCCTATTCCTCCGTGTCTCACATGGGCTTCGTGACGCTCGGTATCTTCGTGTTCAACGCTGAGGGGATCCAGGGCGCCATTCTTCAGATGTTCACACACGGTGTGACGACGGGCGCGCTCTTTCTCGTTGTCGGCCAGATCTACGACCGCACCCATAGTCGCGCGATCGGTGACTATGGTGGCCTCTACAAGCTGATGCCCCGCTTCGTGGCCTTTTTGAGCTTGTTCTCGGTGGCCTCGTTCGCGCTTCCCGGGACCGGCAACTTCATCGGGGAGTTCCTGGTCCTCACGGGCGTCTCCTATCGAAGCATCGTTATGGTCGTGCTCGCGATGGGCGGGATCGTGCTGGCGGCGGCCTATATGCTGTGGATGCTGCAGCGCGTCGCGCTCGGCGAACCGCATACCGAAGCGGCCGGACGACTCTCCGATATCAACTCGAGAGAGACCGCCACTCTCGTACCGCTTGCGATCATGGTCTTCGTGATCGGGCTCTATCCGCGGCCGCTACTCAACGCCATGGACACTACGGTCACGGCGCTCGTCGAGAGAATCGATACGCGGGTTAGCGCCGCCGCTCCGGTCGCGGAAGAGCTCACCGCGAACGCTCAGCGGTAGCTCCCGACCACGCCGGCACTACCGACGGATGGGCACGGACGAGAAGAAGCCGACTTGAAGAATGTGTCGCTTCGTCACGGAGCCTCCCGAGCCCCGCTGGTTTAGCTGAAGCAGGTAGCCGAGCTCTACGTTCCCGACGCCGCCTAAAGATCGTCCGAGGGCGATGTAGGCGCGATTCTGGTCGAAAATGCTATTCGTGACGCTCGTTCCGAAGTTCAACATCAGCTCGTTATAGGCACCGATGTAATAGTCGTCGAGCCCGATCGGGATCGTCGCCTTCAGAAAATAGCGGAACCGATTCCGGTACCCATAGCCGTCGAGCTCGCCCTGGCCGACGTCGTCCGGAATTTTTCTGCCGACCAGTCGCTGTTCCACGCGGTAGCGGTGCATGAGCCCGACGGATCCGACGCGCTGCCTGAGAATGAGCTGCTCCCAGAATCGATGTTCGGGAACGTCGAATCCCTTGTCGGCGGCGTCGCGAATGAACGCGTAGCCCCCGCTCAGCTGCAGCGTGTCGGTGGCGTCGAAATTGATTCCCGGCCGGAGGAGGAGTTGTTCGTTCCCGGAGCCGAACTGGTTGACGCGATACTGACCGTCGAAGTGAAAACCCCACTTACTGTCGGCATCGAATCGATGGTCACCGAAATACATGAGCCACGCACGAAACGGGTCCTCCGATTCGGTTTGCGAAAACGTCGACGACGACAGTGCGCAGCAGCCGATGACCATCAAGGCTCGAGCGAATCTCAAGTCGGTTCTCCTTTCCAGACGGTGGATGACAAAAGTATAGAGGATAGCCCGCGGCGTCGGCTAGCCATCAAGACGTAGCTTGTTCCATTTGAAAAGATAGTCGAATTCCACTAGGGTCGCGACGTCGTTGGCCGGTTATCAGCCCGTTAGACCTGTCCTCCAGCGCCGACGCATCGGAGGTTTCAGATGAAGAAAGTCTTAGTGCTCCTGGTTGGAGCGTGCCTGTTGGCGGCGCCGGCTATCGCTCAGTTTCAGCAGGTCGTCGAGGTCCGGGTACGGGCGGGCCACGAGGTCCAGTTCGAGAACTTCATCAAGCGGGTGAGGGACGCTGCTGACAAAGCCGGCGCTCCGCAGAGCTGGGCGGCGTTCCAGGTGACGGTAGGAAAAGCGGGGCCGCTCTACAGGATTGCGCTCCCTTTCGAGAAATGGAGCGAGCGCGACCAATGGGGTGACCCGCGCGGATTGCTCGTCGAGGCCCACGGGGCGGAAGAGGGAATGAAGCTCTACACCGAGGGCACGAGCGCTGTCATGCGCACGACGGTGCGCGTTTGGGCGATGGTCGGGGACACACCGGCGCCGTCGGTCGCGAGTCTTGCGCCGCATTACGACGTTTGGATCCGGACCGTGAAACGCGACCAGCTCGCCGAGTACCAAGGTCTCTTGAGGCGATTCGAGTCCGCATACGCATCGATGGACGAGAATCCGAACGTGACCCGATGGACCCTCGTTTATGGCGAGGGCAACGGCAACACGTTTCGCCGGACGCAACCGATCGCGAACTTTGCGCAAAATGACGCGTTCGACGCGCGAGCGGTGATCGGGAAGCAGTTCGGCCCGGATGCGCCGCTCCTGTTCGACCGGCTCAACTCCATGGTCGTCGAATCGGAGCGATTCATCTCGACCCATCGCCCGGACCTCAGCCGGCCGGCCGGAGGCGCGAGCTCCAATCAGTAGAGGTCTTTACGCCGACCGGATGTGGGCGCCGACTGCCCTCGCCCACCAGAACGGGCGAGGGCACTTCGGCCACCGTCGCGGCGGCTCATACGTGGTCGGTTGGGGTTCCCTCCGACCACTATTGGATCCGCGCGACAGTCGCCACCCCGAAGCCAAGGGAATGTCTTCGCTACGTGTCAGACGCTGAGTCGAGCTGCGTCCAAGTCGGCAGGATCGTCTCGATGCGCATGATCACCCCGTTGCAGTAGTTTCCGACCTGCCGGTCGTCGTTGGACGCGAAGGGTCGCTGCGCACGACGATGGTCGACGCGGAAGCGGCAATCGTCGCCGTCGCCAATCGCGTGGATGTCATCTCCAATCAACGAAACCCACTCTCGGGGTACATCGACGATGTAGCTGCGGTCGTCGACATCAACGATACCCATGCGGTCGACGAACGTGGGCTCGGCGATGGGTGTGTTGCTGTAGATGAAAGGCCGCTCCAGCATATCCAGCTCGTACGACGCGCGCGCCTGGTCGTCGCGCCACCACCCTTGCGTCGAAACGAATCGATGAAGGAGCTCGCTGAAGGCTTCGCGCTCGGAGTGTCCGACGATGTGGAACACTCTCGGGTAGTTGAAGATGTCGTAATAATCGGCGTTTGCGATCGATGTCTCGCAAAACCGCGAGAATAGATTCTCCGGGTTGTCACGACAAAAGGCGATGAACCCGGTGTATAGGTCGGCGAAGGTCATCAACCCGGTCGCGTGGAGGTAGGCGCTCGTGCGCGGTAGCGTACGGTTGTTGTAGAGCGCCAGCACGCCGTAGAAGAACCACATGCCCGCTTCGAACTCGGCGTTGGTCACGTCGGTCGTCTCTACGACGATCTCGGCTTCGGCGACTCCGTCGTGCACGGATCGCGTGACGAAGCCATGTTCTTGCCTGTTGTCTCGGAGAGGGGTGTTGTGCAGCAACAGATGGGGATACGCAACGATGTAGGCGGCGCGTCGCTCGCATAGTGATTGGATGCCATCTTTGAACGAGTCGAGCGTTTCACCCGGTAGCGGCCAAATGAGCTCGATGAAGGAGCTCATCTTCTGCTCGTTCAGGCCCGACTGAAGCGCTTCGTACGCGCTGAGCTTGATGTTCGTTCGGTCGACCCGGTCGAGGCTTACCGCGCTCAAGGACTGCATCGAGATCGGCTGAGCGTTGAGGAGGTCGACGCTCTTGAAGATCTTCGTGATCTCGGTGACCCGTCGCGGAGAGTTTTTGGCCGCGGAGAAATAGACGAAGACGGGATTCCGGTGGTTCTTCTTGCACTTCGCGATGTGCTCGGAGATTCCGATGTCTCGTTTGAGCATGCCCCAGTTCGCGTCGGCGAGATAGAGAAACGGGATCTGCTTACGGGATATCCAGCTGATGTCGGCGAGAATGCGGTCCGCGCTGAACTTGACGACTTTGTCATTGGTGGCGGCACCCCAAAAACAAAAGCCGCACCGAAAGGGGCAGCCTCGGTTCGTCTCGATGACGCCGATATGGTAAATGTCGTCGAACAGGCCCAGCTGGTAAGGGGACGGGATTTCGTCGAGCTCGTGGGTGCGATCTTCGCGCTCTGTCGTCACGAGGGTTCCGTCGCGATAGAAGCTCAGGCCGCGCACGCCGGCATAGTCGGGACGAGCCTCGGTCGAAGCTCGTAAGAAGTTCGCGAACGTGCGTTCGCCCTCTCCGTTACACACGAACATCCTCTCGCTCGGTGGAGACAGAACGTCCGATGCGTGGTCCATGACCTGGGGTCCTCCGAGAAGGAACCGCGCTTCGGGGCGAGCCTCCATCAGCAACCGTAGGAGCGTCTTGACGAGCCCGATATTCCACAGATAGCAGCTAAAGGCGTAGATGTCGGCGCTGTGTCCCGCCAGAGCTTTCGCGATATCAGCTGAGGAGGTATCCCTCGTGGTGGTGTACTTGTCGAACAGGAATTCCTTCTGGAGTGCCGTATCTGCACAGGCATATGCCTGCAGGTACCCGGAAACGAGGGGCACCATCCTGTCGTAGACGTTGACTTCCACGAGCGTTACGCGCTTCGGCATGATCTCGATCTGGGGAGTCTCGAATACTGCATCGTTAGTGTCGAGGTCGCGTAGTGCCACCGGAAACCAAGCCGGAGCGGTTGGTGCTTAGACGTGCGCTCCCAAAACCCCCCTCGGAAAAGGATAGCACCGACCACGCGATGCGTCTCGAGGTCATTGCGGACTTCGACACCCGCCTTCTCGCCGGCGTTTGTGGCCGTTATAATGAGGTGACTCCTCTCTTACATCGGTTAACCACCGCCCGGCCGAGCAACGACCCTCCCGTGAACGGAGCCGATGAAAGAACCAGCTATGACTGACGACGCGAAGCGACGTAGAGAGCGGCTCTCGGACGCGCAACGCGCGCTCCTCGACGCGCGCCTACGCGGCGAGGGAGGGCACTCCACGTCATCCATCCCGCCGCGATCGGCGGGCGATGAAGTCGCGATGTCGTTTGGCCAGGAACGACTTTGGTTCTTGCATCACCTCTATCCCGAGAGCACGGCGTACAACATGCACGGCCACTACGCACTCGACGGTGCGCTGAATCCTGCGCTCTTGAAGGCGAGCGTCAACAAGGTGGTCGCGCGCCACGACGTGCTGCGGACGTCCTTTGCCGCTCTTGGTGGCCGACCGGCACCGGTCGTTCTGCAGAGCCTATCGGTGGACGTTCCGTTTCACGACCTTCAGATGGTGCCGGTGAGCGCGCGCCGAGAACGAGCGAACCAGATCGCGCGGGGTCAAGCGACGGAGCCGTTTGATCTAGCAGCACCACCGCTCATCCGCGTCGCTATCGTCCGTTTCGAAGATCGCGAGCACGAGATGTCGCTCACGCTGCACCACATCGTCGCCGACGAATGGTCTCTCGAAGTGTTTTGGCGCGAGCTGGCAGATGCGTATTGCTCTCTTTCCGGTGAAGGCGAATCCCGGCTCGGCCCGCTTCCGATTCAATATCCAGACTTCGCTGCATGGCAACGTGAGCGTATGGGAGAGTTGCGCGAGTCGATCGATTATTGGGAACGCAAGCTCGACACGCCTCCGCCGGGTCTCGAACTACCGAGCAACAGCATGACGCCGGCACCCCGCGCCCCGACCGGGAAGTTCCGTGCGGAGAGGCTCCCCCGGGAGCTGAGTAACTCCATCCGGGAACGAGCGAGGCGAGGCGGTACCTCGCTGTTCGTCTTTCTCCTCACGGCGTTCCAAACGCTCCTTTCGCGCTACACCGGCGAGTCCGACATCACTGTGGGTACGCCCGTTTCGCAGCGCGACCGAATCGAAACGCAATCTCTCATTGGCTTCTTCGTCAATACCGTTCTCATGCGCGTCGACCTCTCTGGCGACCCGACGTTCGCAGGCGCCCTCAAACGAGTCCACGATAGTGCGCTCGAAGCGTTTGCACATCAGGACGTGCCCTTCGAAGAGCTCGTTCGCAGAGCCGGGGCGCGAGGCCCGCTCCATGAGAACCCCCTGTTTCGTGTGATGTTCGTGCTGCAGCAAGAGTCGGGTGAGGTCGAGCTGGCGAAGGAGCTTGTGGTCCGGTCGCTGCCGCCCATCGACCTGGGAGTGTCCAAGTTCGATTGGACCGTGTTCGTCTCCGAGGTCGACGGTGTTTTCGAAACGCGGATGGAGCACGACACTGCGGTGCTCGATTCAGAGACGGTCGACAGGGCCTTTGGGCATTGGCGGATTCTTCTCGAAGCGATCGCGGAGGATCCGGAACGCCGCATCTCGAAGCTTCCCCTTTTGACGCAGGTCGAGCGGGCTCAGCTCCTCGATGGACGCACCGATTCCTACGCGTCTGCCTGCACCCATGAATTGTTCGAGGAATTCGCTCGAACGAATCCCGGAGTGACGGCGGTTGTTGATGCGAGCCGTTCGTGGTCCTATGCCGAGCTTGATGCACAGGCGGAGCGTGTGTCGCAGCGCTTGCGCTCTGTTGGAATCGAGCTCGAGGAGCGTGTCGCCATTTTCACGGAGCGCTCGGTCGAAATGCTCTCGGGAATCCTCGGTGTTCACAAAGCCGGGGGAGCCTACGTTCCCTTGGATCCGGACACCCCTTCGGAGCGCGTGCGTTTCATGCTCGACGACGCCGATGTGCGCGTGGTTCTGACCCAGGCAGAGCTCGAGAACCGTCTGCCCAAGGCCGAGCGTGAGGTCATTGTTCTCGACGAAGACGCAAGCGACGGGTTTCGCGAGCGCGCCGTCCCATCGAAGGCCCGGCTCTCACAGCTCGCCTACGTGATCTATACGTCCGGCTCGACGGGCACGCCGAAGGGAGTGATGATCACCCACGAGAGCTTGGCGCACTCCTCCCTCGCGCGCACCCGCTACTACGGAGAAAGTCCAGGCCGGTTTCTACTCTTGTCGTCCGTTGCGTTCGATAGCTCCGTCGCCGGCATCTTCTGGACACTTGCCCAGGGTGGGACGCTCATTGTTCCACCCGCAGGAGCTGAGAGGGACGCGCTTCGGATCGCGTCTCTGGTCGCGGACGAACGAGTCACGCACCTTCTTTGTCTCCCGTCCATCTACGCCATTCTCCTGGAACATCATCCGGAGCGCCTCGACACCCTTCAGGCGGTGATGGTCGCCGGGGAAGTGTGCCCTCGCGATCTCGTCGAAGCGCACCACGACCGATTGCCGTCGACACGCCTCTACAACGAGTATGGGCCCACGGAGGCCACGGTGTGGAGCACCGTGCATCACGCGTCGCAGGCGGACGAGACCGGCCCCGTTCCCATCGGCCGACCCATTCCCGGAGCGGAAGTCTTCGTGCTCGACGACAACAAGAATCCCGTCCCGGTTGGAGTGTGCGGGGAGCTCTACATCGGTGGCCCCGGTCTCGCTCGAGGCTACCTGAACCAGCCCGAGCTTACGTCCGCGGGATTCCTTCCTCATCCGTTCCGCGATACACCTGGTGCGCGTCTTTATCGAAGCGGAGACCTCGCCCGCTTCCGCTCCGACGGAGAGCTCATCTTCATGGGGCGACGCGACCGGCAAGTCAAGATTCGCGGCCACCGCATCGAGCTCGAAGAGATAGAGGATGTTGTGGCTCGGCACGCCGCCGTTGCCGAGGTTGCCGTCGACGCCGTCGAGGACGCCGTTGTTGCCGAGAGTGCTGCCGATAGATTCGAGCGTCGCTTGCGATCCCTCGGAGCACCCACGGCGGAGCGTCTCCTCAGCGGAATAGAGTCGCTCTCCGACGATGACGTTGCTCGATTGCTCGAAGAAACGGACTAGCAGGCTGATGAAAAACGTTAGAAATAGGGGGACACAAACCCTATTACGGGGTTCTTGAGCATGGTTTGCGGCGAGAACAGAGTAATAGGTATTGTGTCCCCCTATTTCGCTGCTTTTTCAGCAGCCTTCTAGTGCTCGTCAGAGTCGGACGTCTCGTCGAGTAGCTGAGACACTCGATCAAGCTCCTCTTGATCAAACCCGGCTAGTGGAAACTCTTCAGGGGTGAAGCGATCCTCGCTGGCGCGCTCCGGAACCTCGTCCGCCTCTTTTCCGGCCGTGTGGACCTCGACCCGCTCGGCTGCGATAGCCTGCCCGGCTACCGTCGGACTCTCGAAGAACTGTTCGGGAGTCAGGGCGAGTCCGCGTTCGCGTGCGCGCGCCAAGACGCGAATGCTGAGCAAAGAATCGCCGCCTGCTTCGAAAAAGTTCTCGTGTACGCCGATCGCTTCTTGCTCGAGAATCTCGCACCAGACCTCCAACAAGATCCGCTCCTGCTCGTTCCGAGGCGAGTCCGTCGCCTCGCTTTCCTTGGTGCCGACTTCTGCCTCGACGTCGACCTCGTGCGCGATCAGTGCTCCGCGATCCAGCTTGCCGCTGTGCGTCCGCGGCAACCGATCGAGAAATCGGAACCCGGACGGCACCATGCTAGAAGGAAGTCGGCGCTCCACATGGCGTCGCAGCACGTCCGTATCCGGGCGTTCGCCCCGATGCGGAACGACGTAGGCGATGAGCCGCAAAGGCCCCTTCTCCCGTTCGCCCCGAGCGGTCGGAAGAGCCCCTGCCTTCTCGAGCTGCTCGACGCGTCGAGTCAAGAGCGCGTGACGTTCGCGGCTTAGGGCCGCGATACGCTCGTCGAGCCGCGTAGGGGCGCGAACGCCGCGCTTTACCACTCGTTCACCGTTGTACGATCCACGAAGCTAGTGTGCGTAACCGCACGGCCGTCCGTCAACTCGGAGCCTCGGGGAGGATGATGCGATGAAGCTCCAGCTCACGGATCACCGAAAGCTTCGTTTCGTCATACAGGTAAGTGAACTCCTTGACGATGATCTCCCGTATCTTCTCTTCGCCGGCAAACGCGTCGGGTCCGGGAAACGACCAAAAATGCCGGAGCGGAGTCAGGGTTGTGGGCACGGGTCGCGGACCCTCACGCGCGTTCCAGTTCGTGACATATCGAGTCACGAAACGGTAGAAGCGCCTCGCCGAGTCTTGATGGTAGCGTTGTCGCCCGACCTCTGCCTCCAGGGCGAAAATGTCGGCCGCAGTTCGCGCGTCCATGAGACGGTCGGCGCGAACGCGATCCGCCGATCCGTATGGCGACGTGAGCACGCCATGCTGGCTCACGAGATAGGAGAAATTCGACATCGTGAAGATATCGTCATACGGCGAGAAGAAACTCGGGGGTACGTCATATCGCTTCCCGCTCTCTCCGATCGCCTCCAAACGGTAGACGTAGTTCAGCCTCACGTCGAACCACGCGAGGGCCGGGGGGCGGGCCCAGTAGCTCGCTCCGACGATCAAGAGGATCGAAGCCGCGAAATGAGTCTTCGTGAAAATTTGAATGCTTCGGCTCCTCCGATCTCGAGCCAGGACGAGGAATAGACCCACGTTCAGAATCATCCAGGTCCACAGGAGGTAGCCGTAGAGCGCGAACGTTGCGATGTGAAACATCGTTGCCGCTGCGATCAACGCTAGCGCCCAACTCCGGCGCGACAAGAAGAGAAGCGAGCCCACCTCGACGACCATCACGAAGATTCGCATCGGCCAATCGAACCACGACAACATTTGGGCGAAGCGAACCACCGTTGTTGGCTCGAGAAACGAAAGCCAGCCATGTCCGTACGCGGCTATCGGCATCCGGTAGACATGTCCGTGCCCTAGCCACCCGATCTGAACTTTTCCGATGCCGGGTATCCAGTAGCCACTGGCCACGAGACAACCGGTGAGAAACCAAAACGCATCCGCGCGCCGGCTGCCGGTAATGCTGTGGATGGCGAACGTCGCGACGAAGAGGTTCAAAACGCGTAGTAGGTGAACCTTCAAGGGAAAAATCGCGCCGCTCGAAAGCGAAGGCTCTCCGAGCTGCCACATCAAGGTGTAGGCCAACAAGACGAACGGCGCGACGAAAACGGGCCGCCACCAGATCAGCGGAACGAGCAGTAATATCAGTGACCGCTCTAGCAGGTGGCTTTGAGCGAAGAAGTAGTTGAATCCATATAAGGCGAACGGCCATGCAAGCACGAGCGCCAGGACGAACACGAAGCGGCGAACGGTCCCGCCGCCGTAGAACGAGTCCCAGCCATCGAAGAGCTGGCCGTAACGCGCCAAGATGTAGGTCGAGAGAGCGAGTACGAAAGAAATCGGGATGCCGATGCGGTTCCAAAGCCCTGGAAGAACCGAAGGTGCCGCGTAGCTCGCTTCCGGCAAATCTCCGGCTCGATTCATGAAGTGGTCGATGGCCACGAACGCGACCAGCACGAAGGAGACATGGAGTACCGATGCGAGCTGCGGCCATCGCTCGAGCGTCTGCGTCACGACGCGAGGAAGTCGACGCGCGAGCCATGCCGTCGCGGCGGGTAGCTGCTTAGGGCTCGGGCTCATCGACTAAAGACGCCACCCTACTCGGAGAGAGACGACGCCAAGCAGCTGATGAGTGTCTCGACTTCTGATTCGATCCTCTGAGCGAACGGTCCGACGTTGTTCCGAGACAGCGCGTCTCCGGTATCTTTGCCCGGAATCTCGAAGACCGGACTATTGCTCGGCAATAGGCGAACGGCGTCGCGGCGGATCTCGGTCCCGAGATCGCTCTCGCGCTCGCTCGTAAATAGGAGCGTCGTCCGGCCTCGGTAGGGCGTGGGTCGATACCGCTCTGCGGCCTCGGAGTGCGCATCCAAGACACGGTTTTCGACCATCTCTCGTTGCAGCTCTGCGCTTGGCCGATTGAGGAGCGCCGAGGATACGTTTTGGGCCTTCTCCTTGAGAAACGGTAGCCGTTCGCCTCGCTCTTGCGCTCGGAGCTCCCGTACGTAGAGACGCGCGCGCTCGAGGGCGAGACCCAAAAGTGTTGCTGGGGGGTGAGCGGATTCTGTCGGAATGGCCGAATCGCTCATTGACGGGTCGACCAAAATCAGCAGCTCCGGCGTCGACCCCGACTGCGTCAGCTGATGCGCCATCTCGAACACAACGGTTGCGCCCCAACAAATGCCCAGGAGCACGATGGGGTCGCTGCTCACGGGTGCCATTTGTTTCAAGAACAAAGAAGCGATGTCTTCGATGCGTCTCATCGGCTGGCCGGCGCCGTCGATCCCCGGGCTCTCGAGGCCGAAGACGGGCTGGTCCCGCCCGAGACTGCGTGCAAGATCTCGGAGTCCGATCGTATGACCGCCAATACCGCTAACGGCGAAAATACGCGGCCGGTTTCCGTGGGATTGGATCTCGACGAGCGCCGATCTCGGTGGTTGCTCCTTGCCTGCGGCGCGAAGAATGTCTCGAACGTTGGCGGATCGAAATAGAGTAGAAAGCGGCAGGTCGTAGCCGAGTCGATGGTTCATCTCTGTGAACAGTCTTGCCGCCTGGATCGAGGTCCCTCCGAGCGCGAAGAAGTCGTCATCCACGCCGATGCCGTCGATACCCAGCACCGCTTCCATGATCTGCGTGAGCTCGTCCGCCGGGCTCTCCGGGGACGGCAAGCCGCTCTCGGCGGTGGTCCGCGCCGCGTGGTCGAGGGTGACGCTAGAAGAAGGACGCGCGGGTGCGATGACCCTCGAGACCAGCTCTCCGACGGTCTTGTCGCCCGGCTCGCAAAGTGCTGACAGAATTTCACGAAGGTCAGAGTAGACCTTTCGCGCGAGCTCGTCAGAGACGAAACTTGGTTGGTACAGAGCGTTGAACTGCATCCGTCCCTTTACTTCTCCGATCGACAGGGTCATCGGATAGGCGGTCGGGCCCATGCTCTCCAGCTGCTCGACGACGAAACCCGGTCCCTGGCGGCGCTCGGCGGGAGGCGAGTGCAGTAGAGTCAGAAGATCGAAAAGGGGCTGATTGGGCCGAAGGGGGCTCCATCGTTGGATCTCTGACGGGGAAACGTGTTCGTATCGAAACCGTTGCGCTTGTGCTTGGTGTATGGACTGGAGCCAGTCGCGTGCTCGCATCACAGAGGGAAGAACGATGCGGGTCGGGACGTTGTTGATGAACGATCCCATTGCCGAATCCATTTTTGGCAGATCGGGAGGTCGCCCCGACACCGTCAAGCCGAACGCAACGTCGTTGTGACCGGTCCACGCCGATACGAGGATTCCGACCGCGCCCTGGACGAGGGCTGCGAAGCTGATATGTGTCTTCGCCGCGAAATCGATCAGCATCGCTCCGAGGTCGCCAGGAAGCTCAACCTCTAGGCTTTTTGCCACTTGGCGGACGCCGGTGCCGTTCCTGACGCCTGGGGGGAACATGAGGCTCGGCTCGGTAAATCCAGCGAGTGCCTTTCGCCAGTATTCCTCTGGGAGGCGAGCGTCTTGCTGTTGAAGCCAAGCGACATAGTCTTTGAACGTTCCGGGCACGCCGGAAACACTCTCGCCACGATACGCGGCAAAAAGCTCCTCGAAGAGGAGGTCCACGCACCACCGATCGAGGATGAGGTGATGACGATTCCAGAACATGTAGTGTTCACGGTCACCGAGACGCACGATGGTGACACGAAGTAGCGGCGCTCGTCTGACGTCAAAGCCACGGAGGAAGTCCTTCTCTTGAATCTCCGCGAGGCGGTGTCCTCGTGTCTCGTGGTCGAGGCCGCTCAAGTCCAGATGCTCGAACGGGACTTTGAGCTTGCGGTGGACCACTTGCACCGGGCGCTTGAGATCGTCCCACAGAAAAGATGTCCGCATCGCTGGGTGTCGGTCGACGCACCCTTGCCACGCATCTCGAAAGCGCTCGATGTCGAGCTCTCCTTCTATCCGATAGCGGAATTGATCGGCGAGGGTCGACGCTCGTGGAGAGCTCACCGTGCGCAGGAGCATGATCTCCTGTACCGGAGAGAGAGAGAATAAGTCTTCTACGTTCTCACGACCCATGGCGATTCGGACAAGCTAGAGGGAGGAGGTCCATTCTACCGAGAAATCAGAGAGGTGACGAGCACTGCAGGCCGGGTATAGACAAAGCTAATGCCGTCACCTAAGATAATATCTTCCCCCGATCAAAGCTCACGGGCGAACCGACTCGGTCGACCGGCGTTGTTCCGCTCGGTCTTCGTCCGCCCGTGACGACCAAGGCTGTAAACAAATGGAGGCAACAGCCACATGAAGCTCCTTCGCATGGGTCTTCCATTGTTCGCAATTGTGCTCGCGTTCGCGGGTGAGCTTTCTGCCCATGCGTTGGGCCAGAGCTATGTCTTCTTTCGAGTGGAAGACGAGCATGTTTCCGGTCGTTTCGAGATCACATTGGCGGACTTGAACACGGCGTTGGGCCTGGAACTGAAGGAAGACCACACCGCGACCATGGAAGAAGTCGAGCCCTATGTGGCCCAAATCCGCGACTACGTTGTTGGCCGGATCTCGATCACTTCCGCGGAGGGCCCGAGGGCGCTGGAATTCGCGCCGCCTCGCCTGTTCGCAACGGACTTCGCGCAATACTTCGTCCTTGACTTCGAGCTCGATTCTTTCGCGTCGCCGCCCGAGTTTCTCGATATGCGCTTTTCCGTCATGCACGACGTCGCGCCCAACCACCAGAACTTCGTCGTGATCGAGAACGAATGGCGTTCGGGCACTCTCGACGCCGAAGCCAACCTCGTCCTGGTCTTCGAAGCTGGCGATGGAGAGCAGAGGCTTCCCTTCGCGTCTTCGGTGTGGCGAGGCATCGGGCTCATGATCGGGCTTGGCGTGCATCACATCTGGATCGGCATCGACCACATTCTGTTCCTCGTCGCCCTCCTGCTCCCGGCCGTGCTACAACGGGTGCCGCCGTCGACACGGTGGGAGCCAGCGTCTGGCTTTCGGCCTGCCATAATGAACGTCGTCAAGGTCGTCACGCTGTTCACCATTGCACATTCGGTGACGTTGAGCCTCGCCGCGCTTGGACTCGTGAGCTTGTCGTCGCGTCTCGTGGAGTCAGTTATCGCATTCTCGATTGCGGTCGCGGCGCTCGATATCATCTACCCGGTCTTCCGAGGCCGCGTCTGGCTGGTCGTGTTCGGATTTGGGCTCTTCCATGGCTTTGGTTTCGCGAGCGTGCTGGGCGAGATGGCGATTCCGGGGAAGTTTCTGGCGCTCTCGCTCTTCGGGTTCAATGTCGGCGTCGAGCTCGGGCAGGTCGCGGTCATCGCACTCGTCTTTCCTGTGCTGTTTCTTGCCCGCCGGGGGAAAGGCTATGCGTTTCCAGTCGTGCAGTTAGCGGCGTTGGGCTTGATCGCCATTTCGCTCTATTGGTTCACCGAGCGCGCGTTCGAGGTAGACCTTCCGTTGGGAGCGATCGTTCAGGACACCCTCGGACTACGTTGACCGATTCCGAGTCGAACGAGCATCGCGAGCCCTGAGGAACAGGCCCACGAGGTACATATACGGAACGAATGCGAGCCATCGCACCCGCCGCCGCGACCACGCTTCACGGAGCACTTCGGCCGTGAAACGATTCCAGTTCGCCTTGTTCCACGATGTCGTAATCACGGTGAGGGAGACACAATGCATTCGCGTCGTGTGCCACCATCGATTGGGGACGTAAAGGGTCTCGCCCGCCGAGAGTGTGAACCGGATCGGTGTCGCGCGTCGAAATAACGGAAATCGCTCGGGGTCCGGTGCATCGAAATCGTCGAGGGCCGAGCGAAGAGGATCGTCGGCGCGGGGATAGAGATACGGGGTATCGTGGGGCGCGAAGACGAGGAACTCCTTCTCGCCGTAGATTTGCGAGATAAACGCGTCGAGACCGTAGTAGTCGTAGTGCAGATCCGGAAGGCGCGAGCCGCGACCCCCGTAGAACAGTGCCTCCATTTCGCTCGGAAACAACCAGTCCTTCGGCATGAGCCGGCTCGCCTTCCAGTCGGCCCCGGCGTAGCGGATCCGGGGAGTGACGTCGTCGAGTAGCTCCGGCAAGCTGCCACGGATGTCCACGTTCTCCACATACACGGCCGGGTTCTCCGGCAGCGATTTAGCGATGTTCTCGCTGAGAACGCGAAAGCTATCCTGGTGTTCGCTGTGGCCGCGAAACGGCACTCTCTTGTCGCCGATCCTTTCGAGAAGGTGTTCGGGGCTCCATTTGGATAGGGCCTTCCAGTCGGAGACGGCGTCGGTGAGGATGACAGGCCTTCTGGGCAACAAATACTCGCGCTCAAATTGTTCAAGCGGAAGCTCGCTTCTGACGTCGATTGCATCGTCGTGTCCTCGGGAAGAACAACTCTGTGCTCGCATCGTCGTTGGCTTCGTTGCATCGCCATTGTAGCCGAGTGCGCCGTCGCCCCGGAGCCGCCGCCGTGGGGTTTGTTATCCTGAAACGACGCGCAGAATCTGATGATGTCGATGACGCATGAAAGTGCATCGAGCCGGCCGACGGTTCCTGAGGGCTCCAACGTTCGTGTGGGCGGCTATAGGCTAGGACTCCGGTTCATCGATCTCACCAACAAGATCGCTCGACTCGTCGAGATCTTCGCCGAAGCGGTGAGCCTTGGATTCTTGCGCTCCGATGACGTCGAGCGAATCGTGTTCGAATCCTATGCCGGAGAGCCCGAGTTCTACGACCCGGAGCACTACCATCCTCCGTTCGAGGGCGAAGAATTGGCCTTGAGCGCCGAGCTGCGAACCCACGCCCCTGGCCTCCGGCTTTTGGACGCGTTCTGCGGTCAGGGGCGAGAAGCCCGGACGCTGGCCAAGCAAGGCTTCGACGTTACCGGCATTGATCGTTTGCCGGTGATGGTCGAGCGCGCGGCAGAGTACGCTGCCCGCGAGGGATTCCGCGCGCGTTTTCTCGTTGCCGACTTCGAATCCTTTTCAGACGAGCTCGGCTACGACGTCGTCTACACGTCTGCGTGGATGTACTCGACGTTTCAAGGCCGCGCCCGGCGAGTGAGATTTTTGCGACACTGCCGATCACTTTGTTCGCCTGATGGGCTCATCGCGATCTCGTACCGGGCCCGCTCTCTCGCGCAGCGATTCCAGTACCGCGTGCGGCACGCCGTCGCGCGCTGCACGGCGCTCCTCACATTTGGCAATCGCGAGCTGCAGCTTGGAGACCGACTCTATTTCGGGCTGTTCTGGCACCATTTCGACGAAGACGACCTCGTCTCGGAGCTCGAGGAGGCCGGGTTGGAAACCGTGAACCGCCGCGACTTGAAGGACGGGCAGCTCGTCTCGCGCGTCCTGCGCCGGGCGCGCCTTTCACCGGGCTCGTAGGGAGGAGACGGTGGCCCGCTCGGATGGAGCACGGTCGAAACAAGGGCGCTCGACGACCCTCAACGCAAGCCAGGAGCTGATCTGGTTGCGGCAACGGCTAGCCTCTGGCGAGCCGTTGTTCGATTCGCCGTGCACGTTCGACATCCACGGCGAGCTGGACGAAGCGGCGTTCGTCCGCGCGTTCGCGCGCCTGGTCGAGCTCACCGACGCGATGCGTTTCGTCATGCGGGCTCGAGGAGGCGAGCCGGACGCGGTGGTATTGGATGAAGGCCCACGCGGATGCGAGCTCGTCGATTTGTCGGAGCAGCCCGATAAGCTCGAGGAGTGGGTCCGAGATCGGATGCAGCATGCTCCCGACCCGGAGCACTGCCTCTATGATGCGGCGCTCGTAAAGCTCGCGTCGGTTCGGTACTGCTGGTTCCTGAGTACGCACCATTTGATTACGGATGGCTGGAACTTGATGCTGCTCTTTCGCCGGCAAGAAGCATGCTATCGAGCGGAGCTCGATCACGGCACGGTGGGGCCCTTCCCGCAACTACTCGACTCCATCGAGAGTGAGCACGACTACCGTCGGTCGCCGGCGTTCACGAAACACGCCCTTTGGTGGAAAGCACGTGCCGCGCGGGTCCATGCTGGATCCAAGTTCTACGAAGCGCGGATGTCCGATCCCAGCCCGCATCAAGTGCGCGTCCCCGTTTCTCTCGGCCGTGAGCGCACGCACAAGCTCCGCAACGTCGCCGGAGCCCCACCCTTTCAGGGACTGAACGCCGATCTAGGACTATTCCACGCATTTGTCGTCGCGTTGCTCGCTTGGCAGTGGCGATTGTCCCGTCACGACACGCTAGCGATCGGTGTTACTAGCCACGGACGCGCCAAGTCGGTACAGCGGGAGACGGCTGGGCTCTTCATGCAGCAACTGCCGTTTCAGGTCGAGGTGACGGCGAACGATGACTTTGCCGCCCTCGCACGGCGGGTTGCAAGGTCGGCGCTCGAGTTTTTCGCGCACGCGGTTCCGGGTAGCGCGTCGCCGGAGGCGCAAAAGAGTTTCGACGTCACCTTCAACTACATCCACGGTTCGTTCGGACGATTCGATTCGCACCCATGCGAAATGGAGTGGAGACATAACGGGTTCGGCGACCCAGAACGACGGCTCGGAGTGACCGTGCACGACTTCAACGCGACCGGTGTTTTGGAGCTCCTGCTTGATTTCAATGAAGCCGCATTCGGTCCGAGCGCTCGCGCTCGGACGATCCGGCACCTCCTTGCGACACTGGACGCGATGGTCACGGATCCGGGCACTCCGCTTACGAACTATCCTCTCCTTGGTGACGGCGAGCGCGAAGCGATCCTTCACCGACTCGACTCCGGCGAAAGTCCGCGACAGTCCCACGACAGTTTGTGGTCGGCCTTTCTGGCGGTGTCGGCACGTGTCCCGGAGCGGCATGCGGTGGAGGGGCTGAACGCGTCGCTGAGCTATTCGGAGCTTGCTCGAGAAGCGACCGATGCCGCCGGCCTGCTTCGAGAAAGAGGCGTTGGCGACGGCGACGTCGTAGCGCTCGTGTCGTCCCGCCGTGTCGAGGCGATCCCTGCTCTGCTCGGGATTCTCGCGGCAGGTGCCGCGTTTATGCCGCTCGACCCAGCGCTGCCGGAAGAGCGCCGCCGGTGGCTCTTGCGCGATTCGGACGCGAAAGTGTCCGTCGAGGTCACGGACCATGGGGTGCGGATCGACGCGGTCGCAGGGGGCGGCTCGGCGGCGTATGGCGATGGCGCCACCCCCGCCTATTTGTTGTACACATCGGGCTCGACTGGAACCCCCAACGGCGTCCTCGTTGGCCACGCGTCGGTCATCAACCTCCTCGAAGCTTGCGAGTCGCTACGGTCCATGCCTCCCGATGGACGCTGCAGCTGGTGGACGAACGTCGGCTTCGACGTTGCCGTCTACGAGATATTCTCGGCGCTCCTCTATGGCCGCACCCTCGTGGTACCGGACGAGAGAACGCGGTTGAGCCCTGAAGCGCTGTTTGAATGGTTGGCGTCGGAGAAGATTACGGGTGCCTACTTGCCGCCGTTCTACTTGCCGAATCTCGATCGATGGCTCGATGACAACGCTGGTCCGCCGCTCAGCCGGCTTTTGGTCGGGGTCGAATCGATCCCGCAGAGACGGTTGGCGTCCATAGGAAGCAAGCTCGGTGGGCTCGCGATCATCAACGGTTACGGTCCCACAGAGGCCACGGTTTGTCCGACACTTCACCTCGTCGATCTCGACGATCAAGGCCCTGGTCCGACGCCCATTGGCAAGCCAGTCCCCGGAACGCGTTGTTACCTGCTCGACCGCAACGGCAAACCGACTCCGGAAGGTGTTGTGTCGGAGCTCTACATCGGAGGTTCGGCTCTTGCTATCGGCTACCATCGTCGCGAAGCGCTGACTCGGGAACGCTTTGCGGTCGACCCTCTCGGTCTTTCGGAAGACAAGTTCTTCCGTACCGGTGACGGCGTCCGGCTACGCGACGACGGCGCGCTTCAGTTCTGCGGACGACTCGACCAACAGCTGAAGCTTCAAGGCGAACGGATCGAGCCGGCCGAGGTCAGACACGTGGTCCTCGACTATCCGGGGATCGTAGAGTGTCATGTCACGGCCACCGACTCCGGCCGCGTCGCGGGCGATGAGCGACTTGCGGCCTACTACGTGCCGGAGAACGGCGTAGACGAACGAGCTCTCAAGGCGCATGCCAGACGGCGACTCCCGATAGCCATGGTCCCCGCCGCTTTTTGCGCGCTCGGCTCGATACCGCGTAACGCCAACGGCAAGCCGGACGAGTCGGCTCTGCCCAGCCCCCAATGGGGTCCGGAGCCTGGGGCCGAGACGTCCGGGCCTCGCTCCGACGCAGAAGCGCGAATCTCTGCGATCTGGCGTGAGGAGCTGGCGGTCGAGCGCATTGATGTTCATGACATGTTTATCGATGTCGGAGGGAACTCCCTGCTGGCCGCGAGGATTGTGGCGCGGGTCAACGAGGCGTTCGGAGTTCAGCTCGCGTTCGCTGACGTGTTCGAGACCGAGAGTGTGGCGGAACTCGCTAAGCTGGTGGAAGAGACGTTGCTCGAGGAGATTGAGCGCATGGATGACATGCGGCAACCGAGCGCACCGCCCAAGCACGATTAAAAGCTATTCGAATTGCTGGCGGACGTAGCTCGAGACTGTCTGTTCCGGGCCCTCCGGCTTTCCGCAGGCGAGCCAGAGCAAGAGCGCGACCGCCCCATAGGCAATGACCCCGGTGGCGACGCTCGACGCGAGAATGATGAACGACGACGCGTCTGTGCTACGAAGGAGGTTTTGAATCGCGACGACGGCTGTGGCCATCATCGCGGTAGACAGCACGGTGCGCCACCCGTCCTTGATGAGGGGGTAGGCGCTGAGCTCGAGTGCCCGAAGCGTCATACCGATTGTAATGAGCAGTAGGATGGCGTTGACAATCCCGACGGTGAGAGCGGCCCCAAACACACCGTGTCGCGTGAACGCCCACGTGAATGGGGGCACCAGCAGCAAGAACCCAACACCATTAACGACTGCAATGAGACGGGTACGGCCCAACGCGATGAGTACGGGTCCCACATTTGCCGAGCCGACCGACGCCATTCCGTAGATGGCGAGTGCCTGCAGAATCGGTATCGACTCGAGCCACTGCTCGCCGAGCGCGACCCGGACCAGAGGATCGGCCACGACGCCAAGGCCGGCAGCCGCGGGCAGTCCGACCAGCAAGATGATGGAGAATCCGTCGACGAACCCGCGCTTCAACGCCTTCCGATCGCCTAGCAGTTTGGAGTAGCCGGGGAGGAGCACGCGTCGGATCGGCATTACTAGCTCGGTGGAGGCGAGGCTCGCGATCTCATGAGCGACGGTATAGATGCCGAGCGTGCTCGCAGAGCCGAGCTTGCCGAGGATGAAATCGTCGGCGCGAGAGTACAAGAAGAGCCACCCGTCCCCGACCAGTAGCCATTTCGAGAAATCGAAAGCTTCGCGCCAATGTGCCATGGACCATCGCGGTCGGTACGGGTGCATCAGGTAGCTCAGCACCAGGCTCGCTACCGCGCCCGTGATCAAGCCAGCCACGAGCGCTCGATAGTCGCGCCACCAGAATGCGAGCGCCACGGTAACGACGAACGCAGCGAGTCGAGCTCCGAACCTGAGCCCGAAGTCCTTGTCGAAGTCGAGGTGTTTCTGGAAGTCCACGGCGCCGACGTTGGTGGCTCCCTGGAGAAGGCTCACCAGGGCGAGCAGGGTCATGACATGTACCAGCCGGCCTTCGTCGAAGAACGCCGCCGCAGGATGAGCCAAAAGGCAAAGTGCGAGGCCGGTGATAGCGGAGCGGAGTAGAGACAGTGTCCACACGGTGTCGTAGTGAGGACGGCCTGGTGACGGATGGCGGACGAGCCAGAGTCGGAAATTCATCACGCTGAGCAGATGGATGGCACTCGAAATCAACGCGGCCAACGCGACCAGACCGAAATCCTCGGGCATGAGCAGTCGCGCGAGAATCATCGTGCTGACGATCCCGAGCAGTCGCATCACGAGCTGCGATGCGACGGTCCAGAAGACGCCTTTGAGTATGCGCTGTCCCAGAGAGCGCTCGTGACCCTGCGGGTCCAAGGGAGCCGATGTCATTGCTTGGGGTTCAGCGGACAACTCCGTTCTGAGCCCAGGTGCTGCAAGTTGGCATCACTCAGAGTAGCGTAGATAAAAGGGCACATGAACCCTGTATACTGGTGAGAGGAACCCGCCTCTCAACCAACTAGGTCACGGCTGAACTTGTCTCGTCACGGAGTTTGGAGATCCTTTCGCGAGCGGTTGAGCCCCTCACACGACGACTCATGATGTTCTTGCTGCCTCACGCGGTGGAGCGGATGGCCCAGCGCGTGCTCGAGCTCTCCGACAAGACGTCGTCTCGTCGCTCGACTCCGGGTGGGGCCGAGGACCTGTTCCACTGCACCGGGGATCTCGTTCAGACGTTGTCCGATGGGAATCTCCGATTCGTTGGACGAAAGGATCGGTGGGCAAAGGTCCGAGGCCATCGAGTGGAGCTCGACGAGACTGAAAGCGCGCTCGGCTCCCACGAGCAAGTAGCGGAGGCCGCCGTCTATCCGGCCGACGCATTTCCACGGACCTCGACGGGCAAGATCGATCGTCTCGAGCTTGGCAAGCGCGAGCAGTTATTGAGGGGGGCGGTGTGAAGGACGCTCTCCGCGAGTACATCACGCAGGAGTTGATCGACGGTAGGGTTTACTCGAATCTCAGCGATGATGACGACTTGCTTACCTCGGGATTGGTCGACTCGCTGGGAATCATGAGCCTCGTTGCGTTTATCGACGAGCGATTCGGTATTTCTGTGCCACCGGAAGACGTCACCTTGGAGTCGTTCAGCACGATCGCGACCATGGCCAACTATCTCGAGAGTCGTCGCGGCGACGACGTACACACGTGAGGCAGGCGACGGAGTGACCAGGTGATGCGCCGCTTCAAACGACTCAAGGAGTTCGAGCTCTCGCTTCAGATCAAGGATCCCGAGTTCATCGCCCCGCCGCGAGAATCTCAACGCAACTGGCTCGTTAATCGTGTCCTCGGAGAGCTCGTCTCCGAGCTTCGAGCTCTCGATCGGGCCGCCCGGCGATTCGTGGCCGGCTCCGAGTGGAAGCATCTCGACGACCGTTCCCAGAAACGTTTGACCGACGAAGAGATCATGGAGGACTGGCAACGGCCTCTCATGAAAGCGATGGCCCGGATCGTCGCCGCTGAGCATGGCGACGTCCTGGAGGTAGGTTTCGGCCGAGGCGTTTCCTCGACGTTCCTCCAGGAATTAGGAGTGCGGTCGCACACGATTCTCGAATGCAATGACTCCGTCATCGAGCGATGCCATGGCTGGCGCGATAGCTATCCCCGAGCGGATATAAGGCTCGTCCCCGGTTTGTGGCAAGACACGATCGATGGACTCGGTACCTTTGATGCCATCTTCTTTCATACGTACCCATTGAACGAGGATGATGTCGCCGACAACGTCGCCGCGACGAGCACCTTCGCGGAACACTTCTTCCCCCAGGCGTCCTCGCACTTGGTCCCTGGTGGCGTGTTCACCTACATGACGAACGAGATAGACTCCTTGAGTCGAGCGCATCAAAGAGCGCTGCTCGCGCACTTCAGCTCGATCAACCTCGAAAAGCTGGAAGGACTCGATGTTCCCGAGAACACCCGCGACGCGTGGTGGTCGGACACCATGATCGTCGTCAGTGCTTTCAAATGACGGGTGACGGACTCGAGCCCTCGACGACGGTCGAATCAGCGGAGATCGCGAGCTAGTCGCGCCGCACGTTCGCGAGGGGCACGTAGTCGACCTTGCGGATGAGGCCTGACTCATCGACGTCGTATCCATCGGGCGACCCATCACTCCATGTGAGCGTTGGCATCATGGCAAGGAGCGTTTGTCTAAGCTCTTGCTTCGTCTCTTGGCTCTCCGCCCGATAAGCAACGTTCGTCCATTCCTTGGGGTCGGTTCGGTGATCGTAGAGCTCTTCGAGGTTGATCTCCGGATAGTAGATATAGCGGTGGTTGAGGCTTCTGACGGCGTGGCCGACGGTGGGCTCTCGCGTCCAGGTAAACATGTAGCTGGTAACGACCGGGTCGGTCGCGAGCTCGGGGTTGGCGATCTGAGGAACCAGACTATGGCCATCCAGATGCTCCGGCGCATCGAATCCTGCGAGCTCGACGAGGGTGGGGTACAGGTCCATCAGGCTCACGGGTTGATCACAGGTCGAGCCCGGCTCGGTTACGCCCGGAGCTGAAACGATCAGCGGAACCTTGGTCGATCGCTCCCAGAGCGTGAACTTCTCGATGTTCTCCTTCTCCCCCATATGCATCCCGTGGTCGGACCAGAGCACGACGATGGTGTTGTCCGCGTAGGCCGAGCTCTCCAGGGTATCGAGCAGCCGGCCGACCATGGCGTCCGCGAAGCTGATCGACGCGGCATAGGATTGGACTACTTTTTCCCACTGGTGATTGTCGTTCACCCATTTTTGAATCCATCGGCGGCCGTGGTCGAAGGCATCTTCCAAATCGTTCTCCATGACCTCGGGTAGAACGATCGACTCGAGCGGATACATATCGAAATACTTCTGAGGGACTTCCCACGGATCGTGCGGCTTCCACGTTCCTGCTGCCAGGAAGAAAGGACGGTCGTGTCGTTGGCCTAGCTGATATCGGGCCCAGTCGATGACGTGATAGTCCGCCATCTTCTCGTCCGGCGCCTGAATCGGGCCCCATGTCCAAAAGCCGTCGCCGCCACCGGGTCTGGACTCGTTGTCGACGTCCGCCGGGTAGATGACTTCCGCGGGAGGTCGCATCTGAAACGGGTGGGAAATGTAGGGACTCGGGTAGTAGAAATCCCAGTTCGCGGGTTCGACCTGACTCGTCGGGGCCCAGGGGGGTGCCTGGCTGTGGTAGATCTTCCCGGCGCCGAGGGTTTTGTACCCCTGACTCTTGAAGAATTGCTCCAAGGTCACGACGTCCTTCAGCGCTTCGAAGTCGCGCCACCGGGGGCCATCGCCCCAGTAGACATTCTCGACACCGGAGCGCGCATGGTGCACTCCCGTCAGGATCGCGGCGCGGGTGGGGGCGCAAGCCGGAGCCGGGGTATGCGCATTGGTGAAGCTCATCGAGCGTCTCGCGAGCCGGTCCAGGTTGGGAGTGTGGATCTGCATGCCGGGGTGACCGTTCATGAAGCCCGCCCAGTCATTGAGATCGTCGACCGCGATAAACAGAATGTTGGGTCGCTCGTTCGTCTCGGACGGTGGACTCGCGCACCGATTGGAGAGAAGTGCTACGGCGCTCAGCAGGAGCAGAGATTTGGAACGGATCATGTTTCCCGCTTCACCGCCAGGGGTAGAGAAGATACAAGTGGGACATCCGGCCCGACTCGCCGATGAATATCGTCCCGTCCGGCGCGACGAGCATCGAGTCGACTTCGGATGCCAGCCACGCGTAGTAGGGAGAGCGGTTCACATCGAGCAGGCCCAGATTCTCGTAGCCTCCGGAATCGCCGCGATACACGAACAAGCGCGCCGTGCCGCCACGCTCTCCGCCGACGCCATAGAGGTCACCTTCCGGGCTGAAGGCGAGTCCTCGGATTCGGTATTGCCAGATCGGCTTTCCGAGATTCAAGATCTTGAGCGACTCCGGGTCGAACCGGAACACGAACCCATCCGACGTGCCTCCGTAGAGGCTCCCATCCGGTGCCAAGACCAATGCGTCGAGAATCGTCTTGAACTCCCGGCCGAGCTCGCTTGGAAGCCTCAGCTCCGGATGATGTGTGAGCGTGTCCGTCTCCGGGTCGTAGTGGAACAGCTCTCCGTAGTCCCCGGCTCCCCAAACCCGCCCGCTGCCATCGATGGCCATGGCGCGAGGAACGCTTCGAAACGGCTCTTCGCTTACGGCCGGTCCGCAGATCGGTCCTTTGTCGTCGGTCTCGCCCGTGTCGAGGTCGGTGACGAAGAAGCGCCCGTCGGGGAACGTGACACCGTAGAGCTTTCGTTCCGACGTGAGAAGGTGGACGATGCCCTGCCCCGGGATCGGAATGCCGAGATCTTCATAATGTCGGAGAGGCTCCGTGGGCTGCGGATGCTGCATCCGGACTCGGGCCTCGCGCTCTGCCGCCGGGTCGAAACGGTAGAGGTGGCCGCCGCCATAGTTTTCATAGCGCTCGAGCACGTCCTGCCCGCGGAGCTCAATGGCTCCCACGGTGGCGAGAGAGGTCCCGATGTAGATCCCTCCGTCATCAGTGGCTGCGATCGAGTGGTAGATGCTCTCTTCACCGGGAAGAAAGCCGAGTGGGTAGACCTTTCCCCACTTTGGGTCGAGTTGAAACAGATGGGCGCGCGCTCCGGTCGTGCCTCCGTACAAGAAGCCGTCGCTTCCGATAGCGAGCGAGGTGATGGCACTCTCACCCGGAGGGATGACGTCGACGGGAGGGTGGCCGAGGGGGCGGAGATCCAATCGGAGCGGGTTCGCGGTTACCGTGCTCGTTTGCTGACCTACTGCCACGCTCGTACCGACGACGGGGAGCGCGAGCCAGATCGCGAGGAGCGTACGCAGGCGACATTGCATCACGATCCTGCCTCCACGATCGGTCGATGGATCAGCAGTCGCATCGTGTATCGTTGTCGATAGAGCTGTTTCTTGTGCTCCGGCTCTTGTTCCAGCACCAAATCGGCGGGAAGGTTGGATAGCTCGCGACCGCGACCTTCGGGCTCTAGCACGTGGCCCACGAAGTAGATCGTGCCGTCCGGCGCCGCCGCGGCGGAGTTGGGATGGACGAGCACGCGGTCGTCGTCGGTGCGGATGAGACCGTGGTCTTTTCGCACTCCGGTGTTCAAGTCGTAGGTGACGAGACCGGCGGACATCCCGCCTCCCCAATAGGGATTGCCCTCCTCGTCGGAAATCGCTGCGTTCGTGGCGTAGTAAATAATGTTGTCCGCTCCTAGCGTGAACGACAACATTGCGTACGGAACCGCGCGTTCATCGAGATAGCGGTCGGCGCTGAGCTGCGCCAAGCGTCGCATCTCACCCTCGGGTCCCTTATGTGGATCATATTCCACCAGGTAGGAGGTTCCGGTTTCGAGGAAGTAGATCTTCTTGCGGTCCGGCGAGTGCGCGACCGCTGTGAAAGTCTGTTCTGTCTCCCAATAGGCACGGTGGACGGGGACGCCTACTTCTCGCTGGGGCAATTGCACGAGAAGGTTCTCGACGTCGTCCGTCGCGGGGTCGTAACGCCACAAGCGTCCTTGCCCCCACGGCCCGAAGACGCGCCCGCGGTCGTCGAGAGCCAGCGTGCGTCCAATCGCGTCCCAGTTCTGGACCTGGCCGAGGTCCCTCGTTCTACCCGACGCGATGTCGTAGTAAAGAAGATGTGCCTGTGGGTAGGTGACGCCATAGAGACGCCCGCGCTCGGCGTCGATGGTCATCGTCAGAAAGCCGTTGCCTTTGCGACCGATGCCGAGATCGGTGACTCGATCCGTTGCCGGGTCGTAGACCATCCAGTGACCGCCCGGATAGGCCTCTCCGCTCGTGAACTTGGCGAATCCGTAGAAGGCTGACAGGTGGGTGCCGAAGTAAATCTTGCCGTCGACGCCTTCGCCGATCTGCGCATGCACTTTGGCCTGCGGCTCGACCCACACATTCGTTTGACCCACCAGTCGGTTCATGTCGCCGAGGGTGCTCATGCTGTCGGACGCCGGGTCGTAGACCGCGACCGTCCCGCCGGCTCCGTGGTGATTGAGGCCGACATAGACCCGGGAATCCGACGCGACGAAACACGCCGTGTAGTTCGAGTCCCAAACGAGCGGGTCGGGGAAGGTTCGTGAGGCCATCCGCACGATGGGCTCCTCGGCGAGGCCGGCGGATGCCCACGTCAAAATGCAGAAGGTGAATATCGCTCGCGTCTTCATCAGTGTGGTGCTCCCTTCGACCGAGTGTCTCGCGCGGGTCGTAGGCCCCGCATCATATCGATGGGAAAATCGGCAAGCAATGCTTGGCCGGCAGGAACGGCGAGGGACTATTCGGGCGACGAGATCGTTTGGTCGCTGAACGTCAGGGCTTCGACGTTCCGGAGCGAGTCAGTGCCGTCGCGACCTTCCACGCGATCGCGCACCTTCAGAGTGTCTCCGTCCCGTTCGATCTCGTAGTCGTTCGTCGGGCCCGTGAAAATGACGGTGTCCTCACCGCCGCGGCCGTCGATGAGGTTGTCTCCGCTGTTGCCAGCCAGAACGTTGTCGTAGGCGTTTCCTGTCAGGTTCGAGTCGTTCGTGCCGGTGAGTCTCGCGTTTACGAGGTAGCGGGTTTTGTGGGTGTAGGGTGCATCCGGATCGAACGTCATCGAGAACGCACCGTCGAAGTCGGCCGGCAGCTCTGGCGTATAGGTGAGAGATGGCGCGAAGAATTTCTCGAGGAGGGCGTAGCCGGAGGGGTCGAGCTCCTTCAATGCGGCGCGGCTGTTCGCGAAGTAGCGGCCGAAGTGAGAGTGTCCCGAGGGGATCTCGCCGGACTCGATCGGCCGCGCTTCATACTTCGTCGGAGGCACGGCCCATAGGTCGAGGTAGTTATCGATGAGGACGCCCGTATACTCGTTGGGGTGCTCATGCGGCTCGTCGTCCGGCCATGCGCGCCAACCGTTCGCCGCCGCGGCGTCGTTGGCTCGCCTCATCTCCGCAATCATTTCCGGGCGTGTCGGCTTGATGCCGTAGTCGTGCACCAGGTGCCAGATCTCCTCGTAGGCCGCGTCACGAGTGACGTGGTCCATATAGTCCGCGTCGCCCACGGCCGGGCTTTCGTTGGCGCGAAGATCCTGCATGCTCAAATCGGTGCCGTTTTCGAGCCCGCCCTTCATCGCCTCCTCGAGCGCCGCCTCGGTATTGAAAAACACCATCGTCGCCTTTCGATCCGAAAGAGCGTTTGCGATGTCCGACTTGTCGTCGCCGTAAGCCGAGCCCGGGTGGTCCGCGAGGATGTATTCCAGGACGTTCCGGCCGTGCTTGATCTGATCGCGGGTCCAGCCGTCTTGCGCGAGGATCCGGATCGGCTTGCCGTTGGGCGCGAGCACGTGCGTGTAGCTGACGAAGTGCTCCTTGAACAAGGACGGCACGTCATCGGGGAGCGAGACGATGCCATCGGGGGAGCTGGATATCTCGATCAGCGGAAGCGTGACCTGCTCTCGCGTCTGACAGGAGGCCGACAAGAATAGACAGCAGACGATCCCGAACTTTGCTCTCAACTGCGTTGCTCCTGGAAGAACGCCGGCCCGTGGGCTCGCGTCGCGAGCGCGAAAGACGAGCCCATGCGTGCTCACTACTATACCGTCCGCGGTTTGACATCACGACCGCAGAGAAGATACGTTCTGAAGTCGCCGCCGGAAAATCTACGGAGGTGATTTGTGTCTCAACGACTCGCTCTCGCACTGTCCTGTGTAGTCTCCCTCGCTTTCCTGGTCAGTGATGCGTTCGCGCAAGGGCGCCAGCACCGGCGGACGATCATCGTCAACCCGGTTGCGGGAAACCCTGTCCGAAGTGGACAGAGGCTTCTGCGCTCTCTCTCGCGGGCTGGTGGCGCGTCGGCGACGAGCCCGTGGCTCGTCAAAGTCGAAGCCGGAATCTACGACGTCGAGAACACTTCAGTTCTAATGATTCCTTTCGTCGACCTTGCGGGTTCAGGTCAAGGGGTAACCCGCATCACGGGGAGTCCTAGCGGCGCCGCGGTCGTGATGGGTGCGTCCGACTCCGAGCTGCGCGACCTGACGGTCGAGCACCGCGGGGGCGGATCTGCGGGGACGGCGCTTCGCAATGACGAGGATGGGTTCTCGGTGCACCGCGTTACCGCCGTCGCGTTCGACGGCGCGAATACCGGGTTCGCGAACAACGGGCACGACACGAGGGTGTCGGAGCTGACGGCCCGGGTCACCGGCGTCCCGGGCGGAGGGTCCGGTGTGGTCAACTTCGGTGATCGAGCGGAATGGAAGGGCGTTCGAGCATTCATCCAGGGCTCCGGCATCGTCTATGCCTTCTTCAACTACACGGATTCCAATTTCACCGACATCATTGCGGAAGCAGAAAGCTCAGACGCGTTCGCCGGAGCTATCCGCAACGAGGGCGGAAGTCCGGTGATGCGCGATGTGCGCGCCTTCGCCAAAGGAACGATCGGGCAAGCGATCACGAATGGCGCCAGCTCGAACGCGCAGCTCTACGATGTCTTCGCTCGAGCGATCGCGACCACAGAGCGCGCACACGGCATCAACAACGAGTTCGGCAGGCCGTTCCTGAAGAACGTCGATGTGCGCGCGGATGGCGCGACCAGCGCTTTCGGGGTCGCCAATTTGTTCGGCGCGACGGTTACCATGCAGGAAGTCAACGCTGTAGCCATCGGCGGCGGCACCGGTGCCGGTCTGTTGACGGACGGCTCTCACTCGATCGCGCAGAACTCGACGTTCCGGGGAGATGGGTTCAGCGTTGATAACCGGTTCGACCCGGCGGCCCTATCTCAGCTCGGAGCGAGTCAGCTCGACGGAGCCGTGAATGCGGGCGCGGGCGCCGTGGTGTGCGTGTCTTCGTATGACGGCTCGTTCAACCCGTTGACGGCGACCTGTACACCCTGACTGGGGGGTCGTCTGGGACCATGTCCTCGTGACCGCATAGGTGACGGGTCGTTAGTGCTTCCGGTCGAGGATAAATGCGGGGAGCGCCGGCTCCTCGTAGAGCGTTTCCGGTAGGGTGAGCCCCTCATCCGTCTTCCGCGTCCCGTAGCCTCGGCTGAAGCTCCAGCGGTGGAACCAGGACATGCCCACCGGGCCCGCGAAGTGGTCCGGCATTTCGTAGGCTTCGTCTGTCAGCGCGGCGGCGAGGTTGACGAACCCGTAGCCTCGAGCCTCGAGCTTGGTCAGCATCTCGTCCAGCGTTTCCGCGTTGAGCGGGTTCGCGTGGATCTGGAAGACCTGCGCGATCTGTCGGTCGAACATTCGCTCGGAAAGTCCCTCGAAGAACTCGAACGCGACGTCGAGATGGTCGAGGTAGGCGCTACGCACCTTCTCGGCGAGCGCCGTGTCTCCTGATGCCATCGCTTCGACGTAGACGGCATTGAACGCGGTGTCGCGAAGCTCGATCGTGAACGGCGCGAGCCGCTGCCGCCGGGTCCTCAAGAAGAGCCGCAGACCTTGTTTGAGTGCGGTCGTTGGGCCGATGTGGTTGTACGGAGCGCGAAAGTATCGAAGCCGGTGTCCGCGAGGGCGCTGCACGTGTCGAATGAGAAGCTCGGCCTGAAGGAGGTCGATCTGGTACTCCGCTAACGACATCTCGTTCAAGGATTCGTGAGCGTAGGACTGGTTGCCCAGTGTCATTCCTCCGTCGATCCAGCGCCCGAGCAGCGCGAGTCGGTCGTCGATCTGCCCGGTCACCATCACCGAGCTTCCCGCGACAAAGCCGATGGCTTCGGCATCGTGGCTATTCAACGCCTCGAGGATGGCCTCGGTCATGGCTCGCGCCTCGACCGCACTCGACGAGGGGTCCGCGGGCAAGCTGTTGATGGTGATGGCCACGGTCCGTTCGCTGGCAAAGGACGCGGTCGCCACGAAAAGAGATGCCAGTAGGGCGCTAAGAGAAGCTCGTCGTCTCATCCTGTTGGGTCTATCTTAACGGCCGATGGCGCGAGACAGGATCCTCTTTCCGTCGTGACTTTCGAGGAAGACCGGGCCCGCTGGAATTGCGAAGGAGAGACGGGTTGTGTTGATCTACGGGCGTGACGGTCTCTAGGAAACGGCTCTGCGCCCTTCGTGTGTGTTTGCTCGTTCTCGTCCCGGGGCTCTCAGGGGTTGGAATAGCGGCTGCCCAGCCGCCGCTACCGAAGCTCCGGGTATTGACTTACAACATCCATCACGGCGAGGCGATGGACGGGAAGTTCGACTACGAGCGCTTGGCCAAGGTGATCAACGACTTGAACCCGGACGTCGTCGCGCTCCAAGAGGTCGACCGGGGGACCCTTCGGGCGAGCGGTATCGACCAGCCGGCGTTGCTCGAAGAGCTTACCGGTATGAAAGCCGTGTTCAGCCACGCGCTCATCTACGAAGGGGGTGAGTATGGCGAGGCACTGCTGTCGCGGTGGCCGTTCGATCAGGTGCGGCCGTACCATCTTCCCTTCGAGCCGCATCAAGAGCCGAGAACCGCCCTCGCTGCCCGTATCCAACCCGACAACGGTTTGCCGGAGTTCATCCTCGTCGGCACGCATCTGGACCACACGAACGAAGAGACGCGGCGCGAGCAGACCGAGCGTTTGAATCGAGTCTTGCCCGCGGAGGACGGCCCGCCGATCCTCTTGGCGGGCGATCTCAACGCGCTTCCCGATAGCCCTCCGATGCGGGAGCTGCTCGACGAGCGTTGGGTGGATGTGATCGCGCCTCAGTCGCGTATCGACTACGTGCTCGCACGGACGGGTGACCCATGGCGAGTCGAAGACGTCATCATCGTCGATGAGCAGGTCGTCTCGGATCACCTACCCGTACTCGCTATTCTCGAGTGGACAGGTGAGGTCGACGCGAAACGGAGCACCAGGCCGGCCGCGCGTGGGCCGGTCGCGTCGTTCGAGCTCGATGGCGACGCCGGCAATGCAGCTGGGTCCGGTGCGCGCGGATCGACCCAGGGCCCCGTCTCGTTCGTCGAGGGCCTCGAGGGTCAGGCGCTCCGTCTCCGTTCGAGCGACACGGCGGCGACCCTGACACTGCAGAGCGACGATCTTCCGATCCGTTCGGGCGAGGACTTCTCGGTGCAGCTTTGGGTGAGGACGACGGCCGATCCTTCGTCGCGCATGGTCCTGCTGTCGCAGAAGGTCTTCGAGGACAACAGCCTCTCGTCGCAAAAGAGCGCGGGTTGGCTCTTCTACATGTCCGACGGCACCTGGGCGTGGAACATGGGCTCCGGGGAGCGGCGGATTACCTATGAGCGCGACAACGGGGAGCTCATGCCGTTGAACGACGGTCGGTGGCATCAGCTCACGATGACCTATGACAGCGTTCGCGCCGAAGTGCGGCTGTTCTACGACGGTGACAACAAGGCCGTCTACAACGTCGAGGACGCCACGGGTTTCGACTTCAACTCGGCTCAGCCGTTGGTGGCCGGTTGGCCGGTGAGCGAGACGAGGCCGCGTCGGGAGATCGTCCCCGCGATAGAAGAAGGCGCACGGAAGCTCCAGGAGCTCGTCGATGCGTTCGGCGCGCTGGACGTGGGCGACGTTGCGCCCGAAGAGCTCGTGAACCTGGTCGTCGAGCCCGAGCGATTCTTCGACGAGAAAGTGAGTGCGCGAGCACAAGAGCTGGGAGCGGACGGGGCCGCGTTCATCGCGTCGATGCGGGACGTCGACTTCGAGCCAGTCTCGCGGATCGAGTCCGAACTGATGCACAACCCCTATACCATCCACCAGGCGTTCAGCTTCATGGAGGCGGCGCCGCTGTTGAAGGTCTTCTCGCTCGTCGATGGGGAAGTGGTGATCGACGAGGATGCCGCTCGAGCGTTCACGGAGCGGGAGAGGCTGTACCCTGCTGATTTCGACGTAGATAAGTTAGCGATCTGGGGCCGCGTCCTCTCGGCAGAAGAAGTTATGGATTCCTATACGGCTCACTTCGTCCCCGCCGTCGCCTTGCTCGACGACGAGGTCTCCTCGATCACGGCCGGCGTGTGGAACATCTTTCACGGCGGCAAGCACTTCACGGTAGAGGAGCACGGCTGGGACTCGAGACGAGCGATAGCGCAGATCCTCGCTCGCGAGAACATCGACGTCGTGATGATGCAGGAGACCTACTCCTCGGGCGATTTCATCGCGGCGGAGCTCGGCTACTACTTCGCGACCACCGTCGACCGGGACTACTTGAACCAGGGCGCCAATATCTCGGTACTCAGCCGCTACCCCATCAAAGAGCTACACGTCCAAGAAGACTCCGCTTTCATGAATGTCGGTGCCAAGATCGCCATCAGCGAGACGCAGGATCTGTGGGTCATGTCGAACTGGTACGGAATGGCTCAGTTCCCTGACGTCTTCTCGTTTCACGAGAGCCGGTTCGAGGCCTCAGCTACGACGCCCGTTATTTTCGCCGGCGATTTCAACGCCGTCCCTCATCCGGACGGAGGTGACAGCGTTGCTTCGCGTGCGCTGCTCGATGCGGGCTTCACGGACGCCTATCGCAGCCACTTCCCGGATGTTGAGCGGTTCCCCGGACATAGCCACCGAAGCGCGGTTCGTATCGACCAGCTCTACTACAAAGGCACCGGCTTACGGAACACGTCGACGAGACTCGTCAGTACATGGCCGGTCGGTTTTCCTTCGGACCACTACTTGATTCGAGCAGAGTTCCAGCTCGAGACGAATGATGCAAGACGGCGACGATCTCGAGACGATCGAGATCGCTAGAACGCGAGCTCGAACAGGAACCTGAGGTCCCACACCGTGCCTTTCGATGGGCGCACGACGTTTCGGAAGATCTGGGCGCCCAGGTTCATTCCGACCGAGCCGACCTCGAAGCTCCGCTGCGCGCCGCCGCCGAGAGGGAAGTAGACCTTTTCTCCCGCCGTCTTGTTCCAGTAGACGGAGACGCCGTACGGCACGTAGGTTAGATCCCACTTATCCGTGAGCGAGTAGTACACGAACGGTTTGACCATCAGCATCGAGACGTCCTTGCGCTCTTCGTCGCCGCCGACGGACCACACCTGGAGCGCGATCGCGCCTGCGAAGAGCCGGCCGTTCTCGTACTCGTAGTCGACGCTCGGCCCTATCGACCACTTGCCGGCACCCAGGGTCGAGTCGGCCGCCGTGGGGAACTGAAACGCGATACCGGGCGCCACGTGATGGCCCTCGTGGTGCGGCTCTGCCTTGGAGAACCAGAACGCCGAAAGCAAGTCATTGATCCCGTTTGCGGGCTCGTTCCCCGGGCTCACGTTACCGGGGGGCTGTCCCGGGATCGCGCGCGGGAATTGATTGACCTCGAAGTAGGAGATGTTCTTGACCTTCAGGCCTCCCAGCGTCAGATAGCTCTCGAACTCGAAGCCGAGTGTACTGGCGTCGTCACCTTCGTCGACGAGAAAGCTGAGGAACGGCCACAGTCGCATCGAGCCGAGCCGGACGCTATTGGCGGAGGCTTCATGTGTCCCTGCCTCTTGCGCCTGCGCCTGGGAAGGCACGCCTGTCCCCAAGGCGAGCATCAGCGCGACTAGCCATCGTCCGTGCATCAACGGATGATACAGGCAGGATCCGCGCCAAGCGGCGTGCTTTTGCTATCCGGCTGTCACCAAAAGGCTTAACGGCCTCGCGCCGAGCACCCCAACCGGAGGCGAAACCACTGGATTTGGTGGCGCCACGATATGTTGTGGCCCAAGCGCGGGCTGGGAGGCTATGTCGACGTCGATGCCTTGGGGCGTTGCAGTCCGAGCTTCCGCATCCGGAAACGAAGGGTGTTCGGGTGCAAGCCCAAGAGCTCGGCCGCCCCTTTTTCACCTTCGATCCGCCAGCTCGTGAGCTCGAGAACGCTCCTGACGTAGGCGCGGTCGACCTCGTCCAGGGTTCCTCTATACCCGTTCGAGCCCGCCTCCTCCGCAGTAGAAGACGAGGGCAGAAGCCGTGCCGCGAGCTTCAACTTGCGGCCTCGGCTCGTAATCACGGCGCGCTGGATGACATTCTCGAGCTCACGGACGTTGCCAGGCCAGTCGTAGCTCACGAGCTCGTCGATGACCGGCTGGCCGATCTCCGCGGGCTGCGCCTTCTGCTCGTGCGAGTACCGCTTCACCAGGGCCGACACCAGGAGTGGGATGTCGGACTTCCGCTTCCGAAGCGGCGGAACCGTAATCGGGTAGACGTGGAGCCGGTAGAAGAGGTCTTCGCGAAAAGCTCCAGCTTCGACTTCCTGTTTGAGATTGCGATTGGTCGCCGCGATGACGCGCACGTCCACCGAGAGCGTGCGGTCGCCGCCAACGCGCTCGAACTCACCCTCTTGCAGCACGCGAAGGAGCTTTCCTTGTAATTCGAGGGGGAGCTCTCCAATCTCGTCCAGAAACAGCGTGCCGCCGTCGGCGAGCTCGAAACGCCCGCGGCGCAAGCGGGCGGCGCCGGTAAAAGCCCCCTTCTCGTGACCAAAGAGCTCGGACTCGATAAGGTTCGGCGGGAGCGATGCGCAGTTGACCTTGATCAACGGGCGGTGGCCTCGTGACCCATGGGAGTGGATCGCGCGTGCGAACAGCTCTTTGCCGACGCCGGTCTCTCCCTCGACGAGGACGGTCGTGTTCAGCGGGGCGACTTCCTCGACCTTTCGGAGCACGTAGCGGAGCGCGTCGTGCTCACCCACGATCTCATCGAAGCCGCCGGTCGTCTTGACCTCGTCCTTCAAATAGACGACCTCTTCCTCGAGACGTTGTTGGAGCGCCTCGATCTCTCGCAGCGCCTTCTCCGTGTTGCGCGTCGCCTGGTCACGGGCAGCTTCGGCGCGCCTCTGCTCGGTGACGTCGGAGCCGATGCTCAGGACCCCGGCGTTTTCGTGCGCCACACGCGACCAAACGATGCGTAGCTCGCCGCCGTTCTTTTTTTGAAGGCTCTGCTCGTCGGCCTCCGGATCGCTCGAGACGAGCGCTGCCACGGGCTTGCCGACGATATCGCGCGAGGCGAACCCGGTAAGTCGTGTGAAGTAAGGATTCGCATAGTCCACGTGTCCGGACGCGTCGACACCCAGTACGAGAAGCTGCACCTCCTCGAGAAGGGTGCGCCATCGTTTCTCGTTCGCTGCCACTTCGTCGGAAAGCTCGGCCGCCCGGGCCGCGTCGAATGTGAGCTCCACGCCCATAGCGAGCACCACGCCCAAGAATGCGAGACTGATGAGGTACGGGCTTTCGATCACATCCAGATCGACCAGCGGAGAGTGCAGACCGGCGATGCTGATGAAGAGCCCGGCGCCGCCTCCGACGAGGACCGCGCGCCGGCGAAGTCCGCGCTGCCACGCGAAGATGCTTGCGTCCGCGATGAGAAACAGCAGCAGCGGTGAGAACAGATCCGGAAGCCATCTCAGGGGGTGTGGTACGCCGTCGGCAACGGTTACGCTCTCACCCCATGAGAAAACGAGTGGCTCGATACGCGGAAGCTCGAGGAAGACGATGCCGTAAGGCGACGCGAGGTTGAGTGCGAGCACGAGGAGCCAGCCCGCCGACAGGAGCCAGGCGAGCCACCAACGGCGGGTTCCCAGATAGTCGACGATGAACCAAAAGAGCGAGACCAATAGGAGAGCGAGGGGGATGATACCGAGCTTGCTCGCCGCGGCGAAGGCCTCTGCGCTCGCGGCGTTCATCATCGAAAGCTCGCTTAACGCGACGCCGCCGGCACCGGCAGCGGTGAGTGAGAAGAGCAGGTTCGCTCGGCGATCGCGCCGGGCGAGCCAAAGGATCAGGTTGGGCAGCGCGAGCATGAAGCAAGCTCCCGCGGCCATGGCCCAAATCGTCGACATCCAGTGCATGCGCGCCTGAATTATCCTCATCCGTTCCGCTCTCACCAAACGTCGATGTGGATCGGGCGCCCCAAATTTCACGGGCGCTGCAAATGTACAGCGGCACGCGTTACGATCCTCTCGCTACTTCACGTGGGAGAGAGGTCATGAGATTCCCGACGATCGCGCAAGCGGTCTCGCCTCCAAGGATTCCGACCAGCACGGACCACGGTGGCGTTGATGACCTCGACCCGGAGCTTGAAATCGAAGACGGTGGCACCATCAAAAAACCCTGAAGGGCTGACCACTGAGCGCTGCCGGGCGCTCTAGAACTCCGAGAGCCGAACGACGAGCTCGACCCGCGTCCAAGGGGTTGGGCCGTCGGGCAGCGTCAGCTCGATCATTCCGTCTACGAGTCGTCCGAGAGAGACGGATTCGACGGGACGGATAGAGTCGACGATCAGGCCGTAGCCCTCGCCGGTGCGGCCTTCGAGCCGTACCGTCACCGTGTCTTCGCTCCGCGTCGTCTCCAGTACGCGGAGCCGCGAAGAGCTGTCTCCTTCCCGGAGCGGGCTCGTGACGGGGCGCACCCGGAAGTCCGCTCCCGTGGGCATCTCGACAACGGGACCGTCGGGCTCGAGCTTCGGGCGACCGGTACGCGTCCACGAGAAGTCGTGGACGTCGTCCTTCCATCTGAGGTTGCGTACGTGAAGGAAGTCCCAACCGGCGGGGATGCGCGGACGAATCCCATCGGAGGTGCGACCGACGAGTCCGTTGAGGAGCGTCGTCACGAAGCCCGCGCTTGCGAACAGCTGATGGGGTACCGCGGCGTCGACCGCGCTCAGTCGATCCCCGGACAGAAGCTCGGGGATGTATCCGCGGTCCCCGAGAAAAGTGACTTCCTTGAGTCCATCCAGATAGGCGAACCCCGCCTCATCGCGCCCGTGCTCATACAGTGCCATCGCGGCGAAGCCGGTCACGAAGGGCCACACGGCCCCGTTGTTGTAGCTTTCGTGGCTGTAGAGGGCGCTCTCGCGCGAGAGCATGCGCGCGCCCCAATCGGTGCCGACTTCGCTCGACGCCAGGCGGTCGAGCGCCCCCGCGACGCCGTCTCGTCCCGCATCGAACCCGCCGTGCCAAAGGCCGAGGGCTGGCCAGACCGTCACCTCTCCCTGTGCGCTGCCGTCGCTCATGAGGGCGAATTGAATGCGGGACAGCTCGTCCGCAACGAAAATCGAGTTGAGCGATTCGCGCGCGCGCCTGTGGTCGGAGGCAGCCGCGGCGCCGCGTTCGCTCTCCCCGAGCATGTTCGCGATGTCGGCATACGCGTCGGTGGCCGCGGTCCAAGCGGACGCGAGATAGACGTCGGTCAGAAGCTCGCTCGAGCGCAACGCACCGGTCTCGACGGCGGCCAAGCCGGCGGCCGTGTTGTCCATGAGGCCGTCGCCGTTGTCATCCGCGGAGAGACAGTAGTCGTAGGCCAGCGAGAGCGACGGCCACAGCTCTCGAACGAACGCGTCACGTCCGCTCGCCGCCAGGTAGTCACGAACGGCAACGAGATAGAGCGGTGTCGTATCGGCGTGGTAATAGCCATACGGAAAATCTTCGAACCAAGAGAGAGTCGCTGCCGACTGCGACAGCTCGTGCATCATTTTGCCGTCGTCTCTTTGGCGCTCCACGAGAAAACGAAGGCTCTGCTCGACGGTTTCGTAGTCGCCATAGGCGGTCATCGCCCACATGTTCATGAAGGCGTCACCGCCGAAGAACCAGCCAAAGCCCGGGCGCGCGGACGAGCCCGACGGACCCCATCCCGCGACGAGCCCACAGCCGAGCTGTGGGTTGCACGTGAAGCCTTTGTCGAGCGCGATCTTGCCCCACTCGAGTGCCAGGTCGAGCGCGTCGTCGGGACTGTCGATGGAAACGCGCTCTTCTCTCAGCGCGCGGTAGTGTTCCTCGGCCTCACGATAGTCCGCCTCTGTCTGGCTCTGGAGGCGCTCATATGTCGATAGCGCCGGCTCGAGCCCGTCGACGCTTGCGGCGATCACGACCGGTACGAGACCTGATCGTGCCGTGTCGACGCTAATCGGGATCTGGAAGCTCGTTACGGCATCCGGGAGATTATGGGCTGGCTGACCCGCCGGCTCGCTCGCGAATGGCGAGCCCACGATGGCCGCATAGCTTCGCGTGCTCTCGGTGACCACATATCCGTTGTGTGCACCCTCCCAATAGCTGTACTGACCGCCCAAACCTCCAGGCCACATGAGCTCGAGATCGGTTCGAAACCGGACGTGCACCGTGACGTCCTCGGACGACTCGACGTCGAGCAGTACGACGCCTCCGGCTTCGTCGAGCGGCACGAACCAGACCGCGTCGACTGTAAAGGAGTCGTGCGTGTATCGGATCGTGACGGACTCGGGACGAATGTCGACGCTCGTAGCGAGGCTTCGGCCTTCGATAGGAGACGCGTAGCGAGCGATCTCGAACGCCAGCTCGAAGTCGTGCAGGATCTTCAGCGGATGGATCCACGCCTCGAACGACCCGTCCTCGCGCCCGAGAAATGCCGCGCGTCGCCCCGACGCCTCGACGAAGGCGTGGGGCCGTGCCGGACCTCTCAGCGCGATGGGGTTGTCGTCCATTGCGAACCGGGGGACTACCGTCGCCGCGGCGATCACCAGCGCCAGCAATCCGCTCATGGTGTCCTCGACCCGCTGAGGTCGATGAGCACGCGTGCCAGGATACTGTCCCAGATGTAGTTCATCGGCGAGGCGAGCTTTACCTCATCGGGACTGTAAGACTCCCAGAAGCGATGGTTGCGCTCGAGCTGCGTCCGCGCAGCCGCGATCATCCGATCGCCGAGCTCCGCCGCGACATCGTCGTGGCCATAGCGGCGAAGGCCGTCGAAGACGAGGTAGTTCCACTCGAGCCAGACCGCGCCGTTCCACTGGCAGCAACGGGTGATGGCCGGTTGATAGCCAGGGTCGTTGGCCGCGAGCGTCGGCACGCCGAAGCGTCGCCAGAAGCTCTTCGGATCGGTGAGCTTGGACACGAGCACGTCCGCCCGCTCGGGTGATGAGACCTCGGCCCACAGCGGCAAGAAGCCGATGATCTCCATGCGACGCAGATCATGCCCTTCCGGTGTCACGAAATCGTTCGAGTCTCGATGGACGTTGTAGTAGAAACCGGTAGCCTCGTCCCACATCGTCTCCTCGATGAGCCTCGATAGCACGTCCGCTCTCGAGCTCCATGGGTCGGGCTCGCCGAGCTCGTTCGCCATGAGAGCCAGCGAGCGCATTTCGCGCACCACCATCGCGTTCAAGTCCAGCGCTTCGACGAGTGAGGGCGCTTTGGGATCGTCCTTGCCGAGCAGATCCCAGATCGGAACGAGCGAGTCCCTCACCGACTCCAGTACCGCGTGGCCACCCCACTCGAGAAGCCCGTCGCCGTCCTCGTCTCGTTCACGAAGCAGAAATTCGGTGAACCGTGAGCCGGACTCGAAAGCCTCGGCGAGGAACTCCCGCGATTGAGCCACGCGGTAGACCTCCCAGTTCGTCCACGAGTAAAAAGGCGCCGAAGTCGTACGCTCGCCGTCCACGGGAAATGTCCTCACGACATAGGGCCCCATGCGGTACGGAATGTACCCGTCGGGTTCTTGCGCTTCGATAAAAACGCGCTGCGAGTCCATCGCGCTTTCGGGATCGAGATAGACGTAGGCGAGCATCGAGAGGCTCTCGTGAAAGACCTGACCGTCATGACCCCAGCTCCACGTGGGCTCACGCGAGAACACATAGTAGTTGTGACGCGTGCGCCCCTCTGCAGGGAGCATCGACTGCCGCACGAGCGCGAGCGCTCCGCGGTAGATCAGCTCCTCGTCCGGGCTGAGGTCGAGACGAGGCGCTTGCGCGAGGAGATCCACGGATGCGCGCTCCAATGCGGTCGTGTCCACGCCTAGCAGTTCCTGCGCGCCGTCGAGCATCGACGCCGACCCTTCGGAGCGAGGTGCCACTGCCCGCACGACGCGAAACGAACGCTGCTCTCCCGGCTCAAGGACGAGGGTTCGTTGCAGGATCATCGTTTCCGGAGGCCCGGTGAGATCGCCGCTGAGGAGACCACGACCGAGCTCATGGAGCATCGCCGAAAGCCCGTTCGGGTAGGCACCGTACGCCGCCGCCGGCTCGTCGAGCAGTAACAGGTCACGAAAGCGCTCCTCGTACTCGGGTGGTGGTGACTCCGAGAGCGATTCCGCCGGCTCCCGATGTCCGAAGATGAGACCACGCCGGTCGGGTGTCAGAGCCGCGGACTCGAAGCCCGTGCCGGACGCGTTTGCGTAGGCGTAGACATTCAACTCTTTGGTGCGGTCGCTTCGATTCTCGACGGCGAGGGAGAGCAACGCTTGGCGCGACGAGTACGTCGTGAACGTCGCTTCGACGTGGACTTCGTGAAATGGCTCGAAGTCGAAACGGGCGAGACTCGCGAACGACTGGCGGATGACCGGCTCCCGAGCGTAGTCGCCCAGCGCGTGAACGAGCACACCGTCGAGCTGGAACCCGATACCCCATTCTCCTGCGCTGTCCGACGTCAAAGCGAGCGCCCGCCCCTCGTCGTAGAATCGGAGATGGTAGCCCTCGTCGACGAGATATTCCGAGCGCGAGAGCGGCGCCGCATAGGTCGTAAAAACCGGTGTGTGCTTGTCCGCGGCGACCGGCTCGACCCGGCTGTTCTCTCCGCCCGTTTGGGCGAATAGAAGGAGCGAGATGGTCGAGAGCCAGAGCGGCATTCCGCTTTATAACAGAACGGATGAGTCTCCGGTGGCGCTCTTATGTTATTAATGATGACTCTTCCGTTGTGCGAGGGTACCTCCCGGTACGAGTTCGCCCTAGAACCCATGTCATCCGACGCGCTCCTAATGGGCGGCATCGCTTTCGTCACGTCGACGCTGACCGGCGTCGTCGGACTCGGAGGCGGGCTGCTCCTTCTCGCCATGCTCCCGGGCTTTCTGCCTTTGTCCGCCCTCATTCCGGTGCATGGCGTCGTTCAGATGGCCAGCAACACGAGCCGAGCGCTCTTCGCCATCCGTGCGATCGAGTGGCGTATCTGCGCGGTCTTTGCTGTGGGCGCATGCGCCGGTGCCCTCGGAGGCTCTCGTCTGGTCCTCGACTTTCCGACGGAGCGGCTCCCTTTGCTACTGGGCGTCTTCATGTTGATCGTGACGTGGGTGCCGATTCCGAAGACGGTGCGGACCCTGCCGGGGCGGTTCTTGACTCTCGGGGCCGCGCTAACGTTCTTGTCGCTCTTCGTTGGCGCCACGGGCCCCGTGAGCGCCCCGGTTCTGTTGAAGGAGGGGCTGCCGCGGGATCACTTCGTTGCGACTCATGCCGTGATGTTGACGACCGTGCACGTGGCCAAGTTGCTCACGTTCGGGCTTCTCGGCTTCGCCTTCGGACCGTTTCTCGGGATGATGGCGACGATGGCGGCAGGCGCGATCGCAGGCTCATGGGTCGGCACGCGTCTGCGCCACCTCGTGCCGGAAACCGGGTTCCGCCGGCTCGTGAAGCTCCTCATCACGGTGCTTGCGTTGCGCATGTTGGTCATGGGCTCGCTCTGACACCGTTCGGTGGCTTCGTGTTTGTGAGCGGGGCCGAACAGCCGACTAGGGTCTTTGTTCCCTCCGATGCCTTCGGGGATTCGGCTTGCTCCAAGAGGACGTGCGGGCGCACGTCCGGTGCTCGAACACGCACGAAAGCGCTCATCTTCGAGATCCCTGCAGCCGCGTTTGACGCGTCCTGATCGTCCTTCCGTACGAGGGAGACCCACTGAGATCAACCGAATCTCACCGATCTCGGACCGGGCCTACTACGATCCACCACGAGCGGAGGAGGCAGAGTGGCTGTGACACAGTCGCGTTAGCGCCAGAAGAACGAGGGGGCGTCCGTCTAAGAGACGACGCCGCCACATGCGGCGCCATACTCGCGGAGTTGGAGGTGACCATGCTTTCGCGACTCAAGGTCATGGCGACACCGACCTTTTTGTACCCACTGGCGACGGTCGTCGTCCTCGCCGTCGGCTTTCTCATTTATTTCGAGACGATGACGGCGCGGGCGGAAGCGGTGTTGAACGAGCAGTCGTTTCGTGCTTTGAATCGCGTCTCAGCGCAGTTTCGCGCGCGCGCGGAGAACGTAGCGCACGCTTTCAAGAATTCGTGGCGTATCGCGGAGCAGGATACGCTGGCCATGCTCGAAGAGGCCCGGGAGAGCGGCGACGGGCTGACGCGAGAGCAATACGACCAGCACCTCTACGACCAGGCGCGCTATATCGCCGACCAACTGCCGGCGTTGAGGGTTCCGATACGGTGCGAACAGCGACCTGGCGCGATACGCGCAGATACCGAGAACTTTCCCGGCAAAGTGGCTGTCCGGGCGACCTACGCACGTTCGAGCCTCGAGATCCACAGCCGCGGAGCATGCGCCGCCCTCGACTTCGCGTCTATGCTCTCGCCCTACCTCGACGACGACACTCTCAAGGGATTCAGCGACATCCTGCTGACCTCCGATCGAGGCGAGGTCCTTTACCAATCGGCGCACGCGGGTGTGCGGGTTCAAGACGCTCGCGCCCTCCTACATCGAGCCATGCCGACGGAAGCAACGCGGAGTTCGAGCGAGCCTTCACCACCGGATGGCGCAGTCGAGCTTGACGACGACGCACCCATCCCATGGATGAGCGGAAGCGGAAAGTACCGGATCAAGCTCGGTGGGTCGACACAAATCATGTTCGTCGTGCCCGTGCGGTTGGCGGTGGTCTCGGACGCTTTGGAGAGAGCCAAGGACGAGCACGTCCGGCTTGCTTCCTTCGCCGTGATCGGGCTCGTCGACGAGGGCCGTTTCCGAAATGAGTCGCGGTCTATCCCGGGCTCGATGCTGCTGACATCTGTTCTTTTTCTCTCGATCGTCATCGCCGCGAGCTGGCCTTTGCTGAAGTTCACTACGATCCGTTCGACGGAGTCGATTCAGAGACGTTCGGGGCTCCTATACCTGTGGACGAGCATCCTTACTGGTAGCCTGGTGGTCCTTCTCGCGATCCAGCTCTTCTATGGTGACGGGCGTGTCCGCGAAGAGCTCGCGCAGCTGGCAGACGCAATCGACCGTAACGTTGCCGTCGAGGTCAGCAGAGCCCTCGATACGCTGGACACGCTCTCAGCCAGCCTGATCACGGATGAGAGGTGGAAGGAGCCTGACGGGGACTGTCGACCCGATAGCGCGAGTATCAGCGAAGTCAAAGTTCCCCGCGGGAATCTCCTGAAGGACCCCCCACGGCGCGACGCCGACTATCCGTACTACGAGATGGCGTTCTGGGGGGACTGTCGCGGGAACCAGCACGCCAAATGGTCGGTGCGCAATCAAGTAACGGCACCAGTGGCTCTTTCGACAATGGCTTTCTTTCGCGAGCTCCTGCGCGGCAATCTCTGGAGCATTGCGAACGGTGAGGTTCCGCGGCGCGATCAGTTCCGCGTCGACCCGCTGTTCTCGCCCAACGATGCTGGTTACTACGCCGTCGTGTCGTCCACGCGCTCGCTCCCGCACGCGGGTCTCAAAACGGCGTCGCTCGTTACGGGTGCGCTCAGCCTCGTCAACACCGTCCTTCCCGCCGATTACGGTTTCGCTTTGATTTCTCTCGATGGGAGCGTGCTGTTCCATTCCGACTCCCGCCGCAACGGGATCGAGAACTTCTTTCAAGAGTGCGGCCTCGACGAAGCTCTCCTCGGCGCTGTCGCCGCCCAGTATCCGGAATACGTGCACGCAAAGTACGAGGGGGATCACCACCTGCTCTTCGTGACCCCGATGGATCGGATCCAAGGAAGTTCGTGGACGCTGATCGTCTTTCGGAACCTGACCGTCCGAGACGCCGAGAAAGTGAACGCGCTCACGCTGGCCCTCGTACTCGTGCTGATTTACACGTTTCTTCTCGGCCTCTTTATCGCGATCGTACCCTTGGACGAGTACCCCGCGACGATCTATTGGCCGGAGCGCAAGCGTCACAGCCTCTACTCCCACATTCTGTTGACGAACGTCGTCGTCGTCATTCTCGCTTTCTTTCTCGTGTTCGAGCTGCCAGCACTCCTGTTGGTTTTCTTCGCGCTCGTGCTACTGCCCTTGAGCGCGGTCACCGTGGTGAGTGCCAAGCTGAAAGGCGCGGGAAGCGGCATCTTCGCCGGAGCCGTTGTTGCGTGGCTGTTGTGGCTCACCCTGTTCTTCTCGCGACAGCTCACACCGCCGGCGTTCGCTCTCGGGAGCGCGATCTGCATCGCATACGCCACACTCGGGTTCTCGGAGATCACTGATTTTTTCAGACGATTCACGGCGCCTCACTTCGGCTCCAAGTTCGCTCTCGTCGGCTTGTCCGTCATCGCATTCGGAAGCGTTGTGCCGACGTGCGCGCTCTATCGGCTCGCGCACAACTACTACGAGCTCGTCTTCGCGAAGCACTCCCAGAGCCATCACAAAGAGGCCCTGGTGGCTCGCGAGGCGCGCGTAGAGGAGTACTACCGCCAAGTGACACTAGGCGACGAGTCTGCGGTCGCCGACCTGGACAGGCGTCTCTTTCTACGTCGTCGACTCGCGACCGACGCACTCGATCGGTACGACGTGGCGTCGGCGGCGAGCGAGCCGACCCGGTTCGGCCGGTGTGCCGATTGTCTGATTTGGGCAGAACGCCAGCGGTGGATCGCCCACGCCGTGGGCTGGCTCGCCTCCTTGCTCCCTACAAGCGGGCCGGCGCTTCCCGCCGTGGTGATCGCCCCCTCCCGAGCTCCCGGACGGAGCCGTCACTACGCACCCCGCTGGGAATGGCGCACCGAGGGTGCCGACAGGCTTCGCTATACGCAGCTGCCCGCCGGTCCGAACGATGACGGCGGCGCCGTCCGTCCCGCGCAGCCACCCGTGATCGGTGCTCTTACGTGGTTGCACGCCCCGAGCGATCACTTCGATTCGCTCGATATGGTGAACGTGTTGTCACCGCTGCGGCCCCAAGATCTCATCGCGGAGCTGTGGTTCGCGGGTCTCGGTGCGCTCGCGCTTGGGTTTCTCGTCTCGCGTGCGGACGTGAAGGCCATTTTCGGACTAGACGTGGGATTGGAAGGCCCGCCCGCGTGGAAGGTGATCGAAGCGATCAATGATCCCGTGGACGAGAACACGGTCGTCGTCGGCGCTCCCGGCTCCGGCAAGACGGAGCTTGCCTCGACATGGTCGAGCTGCCGGCGGATCGACCTCGCTTCGCAATGGGGCCCCTGTGACGGCGCGGAGGACAAGACACTCGTTGTGCTCGACCATTTCGAGTATCAGATCGACGACGCCGCGCAAACCTTGAAGAAGATCGAACTCATCGAATCTCTAATCTATCGTAGCGATTCACGACGCGTCGTCGTGCTGTCGACGATCGATCCGTTGTTCTACATCCGCGCGGAGCTTCGTCCGCGCGAGGATTTGTCGGTCGACGAGAACGCCGTCCGAGCCGAGCTTTTGCGCCGCGCCGCGATCCTGAGCGGCTTCGCGACGAGGTACTACGAAGGCGAGAGACGGCTCGCCAAGAAACGGCTCGGCGCGACGTTGTGGGGCACGTGCACGACGCTCGAGAAGTCGGCTCTCTTGCAAATCGCTTTGAACGGGTGGCCGAACTACAAAAACCACGAAGCGCTCGCGCATCTGAAAGATCGGCGCATTCTGGTAGATTCCCCCGGTCTGAGGATCGCGGACGAGCCGTTACAACACTATGTGCGCAACTTGACCGAAGCAGAGTCGCACTCACTCACCCCCCACAACGTGCAGAGCGTGTGGTCCGCTGTACGACTCGCGATGACGATCTTCTTTCTCGCGGCGTTGGGTGTGTTGCTCTACCTGAGTCAGAACGAAGTGCTTGGTGCCTTCGTCTCGTTGTTCGGCCTGGTCGCGCCCATGGCGCGTTTCCTCACCGGCTCCTCGATGGTGCGTGCGGCTCTTGGGGGATCGGACACAGTGGAGGTTTGAAGATGAAGCTGTGGCTGCTCCCGGATAGAGGCGGTGATGACCCACTTGATCGGCCGTGGGTTGGTGCCTGTGCGGTCGCTTTCGTGAGCGTCGCGACCTCGCTGCTGGTCTTGCTAGAGGGAAGCCCCGTGCTTCGGGTTGCGGTACCCAACAATGTGGAAGGGCACGCGCTCAAAGCGGTGGCGCGGTCGTTCGGCGAGCACTATCGCGGGACGGTCGAAGTCTTCGACATGCCGGAAACGAGTTCGCTGGACTTCGCGGTAGGAGCCGACGTCGTTCTCATGGACGACGTGTGGTTGCCGATGTGGAAGAGCCGTCTCCAATCCCTCGAGCAGGTGCGACCCGAGAGCGCCATCGTCGAACCGGCGAGAGCTCTTTGCGAGACTGCTGACGGTTCTCCGGAGGCGGGCAAGCCCGATGTCCGCTGCTTCCCATTCGCGGTGGACGCGCAGGTGCTCTTGGCTGCCGGGAGTGCGCATGGATTGGGGAACGACGAGACGACGCACTGGATTCCGATCGGGTCGAAACGACTGATGCTCGACGGCTTTCTGAGGTTCCTCTTCACGCGATACGAAGCCGCTGCGGACTCGGGCGCGACGACGACGTCCGAGCCCATCGCCAAAGCATTCCTGTCGTTCCGAGCCGCCGGCCGGAAGGTGCGTGCGACGAGCGAGTTCGAGTTCACAGCGCGTTTTCTCTCCGACAAGGGCGCGGGCCGCACGGCCTGGGTTTGGTCGCGCTGGATCATGGCGGCGGGAAGGCTCGGCTTCGAAGCCGGCGTGCCTAGCCCTTCGAGCAGCGACGAGAATTCGCGCGCTCAAGCGGTACTGAGAGCCCATGTGTTGGCCATCCCTGCTGGCGCGTCGAATGGCAGGGTCGCACGCAGTTTCATCGAGTTTGCTCTCTCGGAAGACAGCCAGAGGCTTGCCGCCGAGCTCGGTAGCCCGCCCGCGCTCTCGACCGCCTACGATGACCCTGGCCTAAACGCGCGCTACCCGTGGTTCGAACATCAGAGAGAATATCTAGGCCGCGCGATCCCCCGGCCTCGTCTCGAGAGGTGGAGCGAGTTCGAAACGCGCGTCAGCGAGGGTCTGTCCGATCTGATGGCGATTCGGCGTGCACGCGACGCCGAATCGCGGGCCGCCCGCGCGGCGGACGAGGTACTCGAGCTCTTGCACCCGCGTCCGAGCCCTGGCGATCGCTCGAAGTAAGTATCGGCAACGTACGGCTAGTCTCAGAGAGACCGCATCTCCAGTTCGATGGTTGCTGCGGGTGAGTTCATCTCGAAACGCGCATCGTCGAAGCTCGGATGGTCTTCCGTCGCGACGATGTCATTCGAGAACGCGTATCCGGCGGACATCATTTCGACGATGTTGTGATCCTGATCCTTATTCGCTTTGTCCGCGTTGTTCACGACGGCGATAGCGACATTCGCCATGGGCACCCCGACGAAGCGGACCGTCGTCGTACCGTTCACCGCTCGGATGAATCGCGTGTCGCGCGCCTCACGCTGCAGCGGAAATCCGGCGCTTTTGTCGTGTAGCGAGACCCTCAAATATCCACCATGATCGCGTACCCCATGCAATACGACTTGGAGCACGCCCCGCGAGACGGTTGGGGCCAGCGTTGTAAACGTTAGATTCGCAGTCTGGGTTGCCATGGTACCTCCACCGGCAACTATTGCAAGGATCGAGCCAGCGTAAGTCGTTGAAAACAAGTGGCGATGTAACAGGCCGGCCGACTGTAACCGTTCCACCGCCCCGATTCGATACACTCTGGCGCCACTCGAACAAAATGCTGGCACCCGTGATAGGTTTCCCTCGCCTTCGAGAGAGGATCGTTTTGAATCCCGTGACTACCGATGCTAACTCGCACCGCCGATGAACCCTGACCTCAGACGCTGGGCCGCTCAACGACTCGTGTTCGTGTTCCCGGTCCTGTGCTTCGTCGCGAGCCTCGGCTATTTCGCCGAGAGTCTGCTATTCCAGCTAGAGGCCGAGAAAACGGAAGGCGTGGTGGTGCGTGTCTACGAATGGGACAACGACAGCTCCATCTTCGGAGGCGCGAAGGTCTACGGCCCGGTCTTTCGATATCAATGGAGCGACGGCAATCCCACCGAGGCCAGCACCGGCCAGTCCTTCACGCATCGCTTCCAGGAAGGCGAACGCTACCCGATTCTGTTCGATCCGACGGCCAAGGGCGACGTACGCTTGACCTGGTTCGAGCAACTCTTCGCTTTGCCTGCGGCACTCCTGGCCATCGCGCTCGCCACGCTTCTGCCTGCGTGGCTTCTGTGGGTGTTCGTCATCCGCCCCCGCATCAAGCGGGAGCAAGAGCGCATCCTGTTTGCCGCGCCCGTGAACACTTCCGGTTGAGCGGTACGCGCGTCAGTCCATTAATAATGACGGGAGAAACGTCGATAGCGCCGGGACGTAAGCGAGGATGAGAAGAAACACGAGCATCGCGCACAGGTACGGGACCATCTCCCGGGTCAACCGGTGCATGCTCACGCCCGCGATGTCGGCGGCGATGTAGCTGCATATCCCGACCGGCGGTGTGATGACCGCGATCATGATGCACATCGTGAAGACGACCGCGAAATGCACCGGGTCGAGCCCGAGCGCGGCGACCAACGGTACGAGGATTGGCGATAGCAGAATGATCATGGACGTCGCTTCGACGAATAGACCCAGCATCAGCAGCAGCGCGAGCACGACGAGAAGCGCCTGCCATTGGGGAAGCGGTAGCGCCGCGACGAGCTCGAGCAAACGATTCGCCGCGCCGGCCTGGATCAGAAGCCACCCGAAGGACGCGGCCGCGCCGACGACGACCATGATGACTCCGACGGTCTCCGCCGTATCGCAGAAGATCTCGACGAGATCCCGAAGCGTGACGTCACGATATAGGACACCGCTCAACACGAGCGCATAGACGACCGCGACCGCACCGGCCTCCGTCGGGGTGAAGACACCGCCGACGATGCCGCCGACCAGCAGCACCGGTGTCAACAGCGCCAACGCGCTCCTCCGAAAAGCGCTTCCAAGCTCTCGCCATGAGGGCGGGCGCTCGCGCACCCGCGACTCCAGGATGCGGCCGCTCGAGGCTTGCCATGCGACGACACCCATGAGTGTTGCGCTCAGAAGGACCCCGGGGATGGCTCCTGCGAGGAACAGCTTTCCGATGGATGTCCCGGTGAGAGCTCCGTAGAGAATGAGTGGCACGCTCGGTGGCACGAGAGGACCGATGCAGGCCGAGACCGCTGTGAGGGTCGCGGCCGTTTCCGCCCGGTAGCCGGCGCGCTTCATCATCGGGATCTCGATGCGTCCGAGGCCGGCGACGTCCGACGATGTCGTTCCGGAGATGCCGGAGAAGATCAAGCTGACGACGATATTGACTTGCGCCAATCCGGCTCGCATGTGGCCCACGAATACGAGCGCGAGATCGAGGAGTCGCTGGGTGATGCTCCCACCACTCATGATATTGCCGACGAGCACGAAGAGGGGGATGGAGAGCATGACGAACGAATCGAGGCCCATCACGAACGTGCGCGGGACCACCGCGAGGGAGACGAACGGGTCGCGGGCCACGACGAAGAAGGACAGACTCAGGAAGACGAACGCGATGGGAAGCCCGGACAACAACAGCGCGAGTGCGACGAGCCCTGCTACGACCACGATCATCACCCGTCCGCTCCCGTCCGGGGCGCGAGTGCGTGCCTCGCCATGAAGAGCGCTCCGAGAAGAGCGAAGATGGCCAGCGGCGCTTGCAGCCACCCTCGAGAGAGTCCGGTTCCGGGCATGATCGAATGGCGGACGAGCTGCAACGACGACTCGAGCGAAACGAGGAGGAGCACGAGCACGAGCGCCGTGAGTCCGGAGACTATCCGTTCTAACTGGATGCGCCGCGCAGGGCTCGCGCGCTCCGCAATTACGTTCAACGCGAAGTGAGCCCGCCGATTGAGACCGGAGGCCGCCCCGAAAGCGACCATCCACACGAAGGTCAGCCGCGCGATCTCGTCAGCCCATGGCAGCGATAACGCTAGGTAACGCCCGAGCACGAGGGCCACGAGGAGCACGAGCAACAGCGCGAGCGCGCCGCCCGCGGCGAAGCGACACAGTCGGCCGCAGGCATCGAGGCATCGCCCAAAAGCCGTCACTCGAGCGCTTCGATCCTCTCGAGCAGGGTTCGGTGCTCCCGACCGTGCTCGAGCACCACCGGTGCGACCAAGCGAGCGAACGCCTCGACGTCGGGTTTTATGACCGTGACGCCGCGCTCTTGGAACTTTCGAAAGATGAGCGTCTCCTCATCGAGCCGCAGGCGCCGGTTGAGGAGCGCCGCCTCGCGAGCAGCGGTGACGACAGCCGCTTGGACGGCTTCCGGCCACCGGCGGTAGCTACGCTCGGAGATGAGCCACACGTGAAAGTAGATGAGGTGGTCCGTGCGCACGAGATAGTCCGCGACTTCGTAGTGCTTCTGGTCGAAGGACGGCCCTGGCGCCGTCTCGATGCCGTCCACGACGCCTTGCGACAATGCTAGGTAGACTTCCGGCCACGCGACGGTCGTTGAGGTCGCGCCCCAGGCCTCCACGGTCTCGGCGTAGATCGGATTCGCGGGAACTCTGAGCTTCATCCCGCGGACGCCGTCCGGGCTTCGCACGGAGTCGTTGCGGAACATGAGCTGGCGCGATCCCGCGTAGGCCCAACCCACGACCCGGAGGCCGCGCTCGAGCAACAGGAGATCGAGCTCGGCGCCGATCGGGCCGTCGAGAACTCGCCACGCGTGGTCCGGACTCGTCAGTCCGAACGGGAGGTCGAGAACGTGGAGCTCGGGCACGAGGTTCGCGAGCACGACATTGCTCAAGGCGACGACATCGATCTCTCCCGCGAGTGCCGCCTCCATCGCTTCGGTCTCCGAGCCAAGCGTCCCACGCGGAAAGACCCTCACGTTCACGCCGGATAGCTCTCCGCTCAAGCGTTCCCGGAACCCTTCGGCCGCAACACCGGTGGGGTCGTCGAGCGCCATCCCGACCGCGACTCGGATCGGAATCGTCCCATCGTCCGGACCCGCGCACGCGTACGCGATCGAAACGATCACCAGCAACAGCCACCTATGCACGCCCATCGTTCCGCACGAAGTGTTCTGGAGCCAGCGCGCGTTGTCAATGTAACGGTCGACCTGATATACGAGTGTGCACGAAAACATGAACTTGCATCCCCAGGCCAAGCTCGCGATCGAACGCGCCGGTGAGCTTCCGAGCGACCTGTCGCCTCCGGAGCTGCGGCGTCACTATGACCGCGTTCGCATGCCGCTCCAGCCGCCGCGGCCGACCATCGAGCGAGTCCGAAGTGTTGCAATCACGACTCGTGCCGGCTCGATCGGCGGCCGCTTGTATCAAAGCGAGTCGTCCGACCCATCGCCTCGCCCGCTCCTCGTGTATTTCCACGGCGGCGGCTGGGTGCTCGGAAGCCTGGAGGGGTACGACACACTCTGCCGCCACCTCGCCATCGCGTCGGGCTGGCACGTGTTGTCGGTCGATTATCGACTCGCACCGGAGCATAGATTTCCCGCCGCGGTGGAGGACGCTCACGATGCCGTCCTCTGGTCGGCGGAGCACGCTGCCGAGCTCGGTATCGACCGCGAACGGATCGCCGTCGGCGGCGATAGCGCGGGCGCCAACCTGTCAGCGGTGACGGCGCAGGCGTGTTCGCAAGGTGAGGGGCCGCGACTCGCCGCGCAGATCTTGATCTACGGCTCCTATGACATGAGCCGCGAGTGGCCCTCGTATGAGCGCTTGGCGACCGGCTGCATGCTGACCCGCGCCGCGCTCCGCTGGTTCTACTCACAATATCTGGAAACGCCCGACCAGGCGACCGACTGGCGAGCGTCGCCGCTCCTCGCGGCAGACGTCTCCGGGATGCCGCCCTCACTGTTCGTGGTCGCTGAGTATGACCCGCTCGTCGACGAGAACGTCGCCTACGCGAAGCGGTTGCGGGACGCGGGCGTACGGGTCGACTACCTCGAGTTCGAACGGATGATCCATCCGTTCTTGAGCATGGGCGGCGTTATCGACGAGGCCGAGCGCGCCGTGCGCGCGATAGGTGACTACCTCGCTAGCGGCGGCTAGAAAGGCTCGACCCTCACGACGAAAAGATCCCAGTCCTCCGCGCTACCGCCGCTCGTGTGGCCGGTGAGAAGGGCTCCGGATCCCGACGTCCCACGTGCTGTGTAGCCGAAGCTGACTCCGCTCGCGGTGGGAAAGAACTCTCGTGTGGACAAGAGCTGCCCCGCCGAGTCCGTTTCGAGCAACACGGCGGCGCGACGCCCACTCTGGGCGTCGAAGGCGAAGCCCCCGAGGACGATTCGACCGTCGGGCAAACTCTCTCCCGTCAACGTTCTAGTCGCGCGCTCGACTGGCAGTGTCCGCCGCCAGCGCTCATCGCCGTCCGCGCTGAGAAGCGTGAGCTGAGGCGATTCCCGTTGCGGGCCTTCGAACGTGTAGCCGGTGACGAGGAACTCGCCGTCCGCCAGCTTCGATACGGAATGAGCGACGTCGCGAGCCGGACCGCCGTAGGTCTTCGTCCACAGCTCGCGGCCGACCCCGTCGGTCCGGACGATATACGCGTCGCGCTCGCCGGCGCTGTCGCTATACGTCTGGCCCGCGATGAGAAACCCTCCGCCATCGACGTGGACGAGCGAAAAGCATCGATCCCCGGCAACGCCACCGAAGGTCTCGCTCCAGAGCTCGGCTCCGTTCGAATCGATCCGCACGAGCCAGCAGTCCTCCTCGCCCGCGCCGGAGCTTTCCGTCTCACCCGCGAGGGCGAAGCCGCCGTCCGCGCTGTGCGCGATGCTCCAGCATCGATCGCTGCGCGCTCCACCGAAGGTCTTCGACCACGTCTCCTCGCCCGAAGCGTCGACACCGACAACGTAGCAATCGAAGTCGCCGGCGCCGCGGCTGTCCGTGAAGCCGGCGATAACGTATCCATCCGCGGACTCGACGACCGCCCAGCCGTTGTCGGAGCCCGGACCGCCGAGGCGGGAGTGCCACTCGGTCGAGCCGTCCCGTCCGACCTTGACGAGGAGAACGTCCTCGCCTCCGTGTCCCTGGTCGTCGTCCGCCACGCCGACGGCGACGAGGCCTCCGTCCCGGGTCTCACTGACGTGGACCCCTCGCTGCATGCCGGGGCCGCCTACGCGGATTTGCAGGTCTTGCGCGCTCGAAACGCTCGCGAGCGAAATGGGCCCACAGATGAGGCACGTGCTCAGCGTCGAAACAATCGAGGTCTTCACGGAAAGGCTCACGATGAACTACCCCGCGCAGGCGTCAAAAGTTCCGTGCACACGAAATAGCGAGCATCAGAGGACGACCTCAGGCCCGTGACGCGCGAATCGCTCTCAGTGTTGCCGGGGAAAGGGCGAACGCCACCGCCGGCCCGATGATTCGGGAAGGCACGACGCGCACATCGGTTCGTGCCCGAAAATAAAACACCTGCTCGCAGAAATCAGGCTCGAGCTCGACGCGACAACATGACGAAGCTTGCAGATAGCACGTGAACGGAAACAAGATCGCAAGGAACCGACCCGTGTCCGCCGGGTCGTCGAAACCCGCGCGTGCCCAGAGCTCGGCCCGTCGAACGTCGATACCCGCTTCGAGCCTTCGGAGAAGCCGTACAACACCGGGAAGGAAACCTTCGCTTCGCACGATGCTATGGGTCCTCGAGAGCGAGCGGCCGCCGCTGCTCTTGACCTTGGGTGGCGACGTCTCCGTCAGCGCTGGCCGCGACTCGTGGCGGCCGCGGTGGAACTCTTTGCTCACGAGGCCGTGGAGCCAAGAGACCCGCAATTGAAGCCGGAGCTCGGGTTCGCGCCCGGCGGCAAGGCTCAGATCGATGGGCGTCCACAGTATCGCGGCAACGATGACCGCGAGCACCGCGAAGGCCGCGACCAGCATGGTGTCAGGCTGTCTCCTCTCCTTGTGTCTTCTCGAATGCTTTCCCAATCGCGCCGCCAACGGCTTCGAGGGCATTCGCTGCTCCACCGAGGATAGGCTCGAGGCGCACGCCGTCCTTGTTCACGACGATGATGGCGACAGGCTTTACGCCTCCACCACCGCCGGTGCCGGACCCGGCTCCCTCCGCGGCTTCCGTCTTGGGTGCCTTTCCGGAGCCACCGCCCGCGCCAAAACCGAAGCCGATACTACTCAGCGGGATCAGCGTGTTGCCGTCGACTTCTATCGGCTCGCCAACGACGCTCCGGGTGCTCAAGACCTTTTCGAGCTCTTCGAGCGTCGACTTCAACAGATCTTTGACTTCATCCATGGCTTACTCCTCTTAACTCACGCTGCGTGAGATGTGCTTCTACTGATTGCATGAGCCATGCCAGCAGGATGTCGACGTCCTGAGCCGCTGCATCCGCACGCGAGCGACAACGCCGCTCGCGCTCTGAGCCAAAAGACCCATCGGATTCGTACAGAGAACCGGAGCGTTGCAGCCTCGTGCCGCCGCGCTCAGCAGGTCACGGATTCAATCGACGCTCTCTCGCTTCCTCGTGTCCCGCACATCAATTGCGAGGCCGGCTTCGACCGCCGCGCGGTGGCAAATTTCTGCTCTTTCCTTTCCCGGTACCCCTGCTCTCTCGCCCGAAGCGTAGACGACTTCGTAGTACTGGTACTGGTCGCGACCCCCGGACTCGGGATGGGCGGGATCCGACGTGCGCGTGCCGTAGCGTTCGACGCGATCTCGGATGCCGAGGAGCTGCCGTCGGGCCATGACGCTGTCGATGAACCTGAAGAGGGAGAGTGTGACGATCGGGATACCGCCGGTCGCGTCGCCCGACATGCGTATGACCAGCCGTGAGCGTTTGCCGTCCCCGGTCAATCGAATATCCACGACCAGTCGCGCCAGACTGCCGAGAAACGGAGCGTCGTCCACCCACCACGTGAGCTCGGAGCCGGGCCGAATGCGACGAAGGTAGCCGATCGGTGTGGCATCGCCGGTGTCGGGTGGCGGTATCCAGGCCACGATGTGGTTGGCCGACCTCCTGGCCCCGTTGTCCAGTAGGTCGTAGCTGTACCACCCCGCGCCACGACCGAGTTGCGCGAGCCAGGGCCACACGGTTTCGGGTGGCGCGTGGATGGTGATGGCGCGCGTCATCACGACGGAGCGGCGAGCGGGTCCCGAAAAGTAGGCGTCTCCCGGCATCGGCCTCGAGCGCTCTTCGGCCGTCGCGCCCCAGTGGACGGTCCGGAGCGTGAAGACGAGAGCGGCAATGACGAGCACGACCACCAGAATCGCGGCGACGATCGGGAATGGCACGGCGACGGCACCTAGCTCCAAAGTCCTGCGATCAGTACTGCCACGGCCGCGATGGCAGCACCGAGCCACCACACTCCGCTCCAATCGAGCGGCAGCTCGGCACAACCGTCCGGCATGGATTCTTCGGACGGGTCGACAGACTTGTACAGGCGATCCATCGCCGGGGTGGGGACCGACGTTGCCGCCGCGAGCGCACGGAGCTCGTCGGCGATGGTCTTCATTTCCGCGCGTGCCCCGAGCGCGTGGCCGATCTTGATGCCGATCGTTTCGCTCGCGACCATCTTTCTCATCATCACGAGCAGCAGCGGCTCTGGAATCCACTGGAAAACCTTATGGTTGCTCGGCGTGATGGGAATGCCGTTCGCGGAGAGGACTCGGTAGGCCTCGCGGATCGCCCGGATCATGAGCACGAGTGCGTCCGGCGTGCGCGCTAGTCGACGAGCGTCGACTCCCGCCATGTACAAGGCGTTGGCGGTGGGACTGATTTTCGCAACGTGGGTCTTCAGCCAAGCGTCCATGTTCGAGCAGATCGCGACCGAGAACCCGGCTGCCTCGAGCGCGTCCGCAATCGCCTCGATCCGCGGAGACCGGATGCCGTCGATCTCGCCGATGGTCGTCGGCTGTTCCAGCGCCGAGGTAATAAGGTAGCGGAGGACCTGATCCTGGGCTATGGCGGCCGCACCCGGAAACCCGAGGAGTACTCGGTCGCGGCCGAGGGCGTCGATCATTTCCCGCGGGCCGGAAGCGTTGTTGCCGAAGAACATCACGTTGGACGCTGGCCGGCTTTCGGCCAGCGTCGGCAGCGCTTCCGAAACGTGGTGTCGGGGGAGGGCGACGAGAATGAGGTCGTAGTCGTCCTCGGGTTCGAGTCGTTCGACTGCGTTGACTGGCGAGGAGATTCGTTTTCCGGTGACGGCGTTCTCGAGGTGAATGCCGCGCTCACGAATCTCCGCTAGACGCCTCCCTCGCGCCAGGATCGAGACGTCCTGTCCGGACTCTGCCAAGAGGGCTGCGTAGAGGCATCCCATATTGCCGGCGCCGTAAACCAGGATCTTCATCGGGCTACTGACCCGATGTACAAGAACCATGCCGGGCTGAAGGAGTTGAAAAGGAAGGACGAGCGATCAGTGTTGCGTGAAAAGCCCCACCTTACTGAGCGGAATCACAACGAACGTTCGCTATCGGTACGGACTCACATCTCGTGGGTCAACTGGATGTTCATTTCCGCGAAGCCCCGGTCACGTAACGGGACGAGAGCGGCGTAGTCCTCGGATCCGAACATCGTGGTGATCGCGTCCGCCGAATCGAAGTCCATCACCAGAACCATCCCGCTGGGCTTTCCGTGGATCGGCTTGTTCAATTTCAAACGCTTGACCAGCTTGCCTCCGGCTCCCTTTAGCAGAGGCAACACTCCGTGTAGGTATTCCTGCACTGACTCCATTTCCTTGGGATTCGGGACTGCCGTGACCACCAGGGTTGTCTTCTCTTCCATCGTTTGTCTCCTTGGTTGTTGATTTCTAACTGATTGGTTAGTTATAATACGAAGCAGGGGAGACGTCAACTCGAAACTGCCAATGGGCCGCAACAAGAACTACGATCGCGACGTGTTAGTGGGAAAGGCCATGGAGATCTTTCGAGACCACGGCTTCGCCGGCACGTCGACGCAAATGCTCGTCGACGGCCTCGAGGTCAATCGTTACAGCGTGTACGCCGAATTCGGGAGTAAGCAGGCTCTCTTTGACGCCGCACTCAAGCGCTACGACGAAGAGGTCGTCGAGCGAAACTTCGGCCCACTCGAAGCTTCGAGTGCGGGCATCACCGAGGTGCGTGCGCTATTGGACTTCTTTGGAACCGCGGGCGAGGGGCCGGCTTCGGGTCGTGGATGCCTCCTGTGCAACACGGCGGTCGAGCTCGGCCCCGATGATCCGAGCGGCACCGGGTTCGTGCAGCGCTACTTCGAGCGCCTGTCCAAAGCGTTCGAGAGGGCATTGGAGAACGCGCACGGGCAGGGCGAGTTGCGCCGTTCCGTGGATCCATGTGAGGAGGCAAGCTTCTTCACCGCTTCCGTCCTCGGGTTGTTCGTCATGCTGCGGGCGAAGGCGCCAGCAAACGTCATCGCGAGCGCAGCCCGAATCGCGACCGAGCATCTCGAGGCTCTTGCCGAGGCGCCCGAGTAGCGCACGCGAAGAAATCCCTGACGCGGAGCGCCGGGGTGAGTTTTGTCGGGGTTCCCCGACAGGCGGCGGTGGCATCGATCGCTAGTCGCCTGGGATAACATGCGGCGGCATGAAGCTCCCACACGTCCTTCTCGCCGTCGCCGTGCTCTATGTCCCCACCTTATCGGCTAACGAAGTCTCGGAGGCCCGTCCGGAGGACTATGAAGAGTTCGTCGTCGCACGGGATGTGATGGTCCCGATGCGCGACGGGGTCCGGCTCGCGACCGACATCTATCGTCCCTCACGAAACGGCGTTCCGGTGTCGGAGCCTCTCCCGACGCTTCTGTCTCGCTCTCCGTACGGAAAGGAAGGCGCCGAGAAAGGTGCGTCCTTTCTCGCCAAGCGCGGCTACGCCGTTGTCGTTCAAGATGTCCGGGGCCGATTCGATTCGGAAGGCACGTTCTACATTTACGTCAACGAGGGTCGCGATGGCTTCGACGCCGTTGCCTGGGTCGCGTCTCAAAGCTGGAGTACGGGTGACGTCGCCACGTTTGGCGGCTCTTACCTCGCCGCGACCCAGCACGCGCTCGCCGCCGAGAGTCCGCCCGCGCTTCGGGGTATGTTCGTGCAGGTCAGCACGTCCAACTACTGGGAGGACGGCGCAGGTGCCGGTGGAGCGTTCGCGCTTCTTCACAATCTGGTTTACGCGCTGAACCTCGCGAGCACGAGCAAGGAAGCGACCGAGGAGCCCGAGCTCGCCACCGCCCTTCGAAAGGCCGTGCAGGGCGAGGCGCTCGAGAGCTGGCTCCGCGCCTACCCTTATCGGCCGAACGCGTCACCGATCGTCGTGCCGACCTATCAGAAGTGGTTTCAAGACTGGGTCGACCACTCGAGCTTCGGAGAGTACTGGTCGCAAAACGGATATCTCTTCGAGCTCTACTACGAAAGCTATCCCGACGTCCCCGTCTACCATGTCGGGGGTTGGTACGACATCTTCCTACGCGGCACTCTCAACAACCACGCGGGTCTCGATGCGGAGAACGAGAGCCCGGCCCGCCTCACGATCGGTCCGTGGGAGCACGGCGTCGGCCCACGCGCGACGGGCGATGTCGACTTCGGGCCCACCGCCGAGGTCGACTTCGAGCACGTGCGGCTCGAGTTCTTCGACCACATCTTTCATAACACGGCGGTCGCCGCTACGGAAGGTCCTCCGGTGCGGCTCTTCGTCATGGGCGGTGGCGACGGAACCAAGAGCCCGGACGGATATCTCAACCACGGAGGCGAATGGCTCTTCGTTGATGAGTGGCCGCCCGCGAGCGCGTCGCCCCAGAAGTATTTCTTGAACGCCGGGGGTGTGCTGAGTACTTCGCCCGAGGGCGGTGCTTCCGAGCCGAGTCAATATCGCTACGACCCGAACGACCCGGTCCCGAGCATCGGCGGCAAGATCAATTCGGGTGACGAGCTCGTGCCGTCGGGCCCGTTCAATCAACGCTGCATCGAAGGTCGCGTTACCGGATGCCGAAACAATCTACCCTTGTCGTCGCGACGCGATGTGCTGACGTTTCAAACCGCGCCCCTCGAAGAAGACGTCGTCATCGCGGGCGAGCTTTCGGTGACCCTCTGGGTCGCGTCGAGCGCGAAAGACACGGACTTCACGGCGAAGCTCGTCGATATCTACCCACCGAGTGAAGACTACCCAGAGGGGTACGACCTCCTCATCGCGGATCGCATCCAGCGCGCGCGCTACCGAAACGGTCTAGACAAGGAAGAGCTTCTCGTTCCCGGAGAGATCCATGAGCTCACGATCGATCTGCTCGGCGTCGCCAACCGATTCCAGAAAGGGCATCGCATTCGACTCGATATCGCGAGCAGCAACTTCCCGTTCTTCGATGTGAATCCGAACACCGGCGAGCGGCTCGGACACCATACGCATACCGTGATTGCGACGAACTCGATCTACCACGATGCCGACCATCCGTCTCACATCGTGCTACCGCTCTTCTCGATGGAGGCGTCGACGGACGGGCCACAGTGATCGGGGACGAATGCTTTCCTCGCTCTACGAAGCAGCGTCGCCTAGGCGAATAGCATCGAAAGTCCCAAGACCGTGCATCCGAGGCAGAACGCGAGGTACAGCGCCGCAATGAGGAAGAACATGACCGGCTCCTGGCGGCGTTTGTAAACGTAGGTGCTGCCCGTGTTCGACGATACCAGCGAGATGCGGCCCACTTGCACAGCGAAGAACGTCCACGCCAGGCCTGCCAGGCCACCCATGAGGAATATCGGCGAGATGATGAACTGAGAGAAGACCCAGTCCTGGCCTGGGAGGAGTCCGACACCCATGAGCGCGAGAACGACTCCGAAATACCATGGCAGAAATCGGCTCAGCGGGTTCTTCGTGCGTTTGCTCGGTTTGGGTGCGGAAGGCATCAGGTTCGCGTCCAGTATATCGGGGTGGTCGTTGGCCCCGAGTCAAGAGCTTGTCGAGAATACGGTGACAGGGAGCCCCGTCCCGCACCTTCGCACCGCTTTCGGGGACCGCAACTCGCGACCTTGCGAAAGGAACCAGATCGGGCGACAATACCTCCCTTCAGAGGGAAGCCTCGAACACCCTCATCGCGTGGCGGGGTAGCTCAGGTGGTTAGAGCGAAGGACTCATAACCCTTAGGTCGGCGGTTCAAGTCCGCCCCCCGCTACCATTTTTGACTTCCGAAATTGCGCAGGCACCGTCCCTTTTCGCGGGATGCGCATGTGCTGTACCATGCCCCCGGAGGTGACCATGCGTAAATTCTCTTGGGCGTTGCTGTTGCTCGCCTTGTTCGCGATGGCGTGCGGTGGCGGCGGCAGTGAAGCCGAGCCCGAGGCATCATCGGATACGGAGCCGGTCGAAACAGCCGAAGCCGTGAAGGAGGCCCCGCAGCTCGAAGGCGAGGAGCTCGCGGCGGCGCTTGCCGACGCAGACGTCTTTTTGCTCGACGTTCGCAATCCGGAAGAGCTCGAAGAGATCGGGACGGTCGAGGGCTACGTGAACATTCCGATCGACCAGCTGGCTGATCGACTCGATGAGCTTCCGAGGGACAGACCGATCCTCACCGCTTGAAACAAGGGTGGAAGAGCCGCGCGTGCCGCGGCCTTGTTGCAAGAGAACGGTTTCGAAGTGGTGGGTATCTGTGGCTTCGCAGACTACGAAGGGGAAAAGATTTACCCTAAAGCGGAGTCCTGAGGACGCCGAACACAAAGAAAGGTGGCCGGCTTTTCAGCGAGCCGGCCACCACGGCCACTGACAGGAGGGAACCTGATCATTGGTCTAGTTAGGTAGACGGACCTGTTCTCGAGTTTTCGGTGCGTCAACGAATCAAAAAGCTATGGTCCTCTACGTCGCTATCGGGCTATGCGCTTTGTTGGCGGCGCTTCTCGTCTACCGCTACGACCTCTACGAGCGTGAACCTTGGTATACCCTCGTCCTCGCGGCGCTCATCGGAGCGTTGGGGATGCGCGTCGCCGGAGCCATCGAGCTCGCCTCGATGGCGAACGTGCAGTCGTCACCGGCGATCGCCGCGCTCGCGGCTTTGCACGAAGAGCTGGCGCGGCTCATCATCGTCTCCGGGCTCGCTTTGCTGCTCCGCCGAAACTTCAACGACCCGATGGACGGGATCGTCTATGGCTCGATCGTGGGGCTCGGGATGGCCGTCGAGGAGTCGTATTACGTGCTGGGACTCTTACAAGACCCCCCGGCCTATCTTCTTCCGGTCGAGACCGTGCGATTGACGGGCCACCTCATCATGGGCGGCATCGTCGGCTTCGCGATCGGCCTCGCGAGGACCGGCACGGGGGCGTGGAAGTCGAAGCTCGTCCTGTGTTTTTCCGTCTCGTTCGCGTTGCACTTTCTGTGGGACGTGTTGGCGCTCGCGACCGACGTGCGGCCTGACTTCTCCGAGGCTCAGACGACAGCCGCGATCGCGCTGATCCTGTTCGGGATGTTGTTTTACGGTAGCTTGGTCTTGGAGGGATCGCGGTTGTCGAAATCGATGTTCGCGCCCACGAGCGAGGAGTCGTTGTGGGGATGGCCGTTCTCGGTGTGGCTCGGTAAAAGGAAGGACACATGAGCGCAGCAGATGGATTGCGAGATCTACTGGATCGTCCGGAAATCTTGTCGTTTCCGTGTTGCTACGATGCCCTTTCGGCGCGACTCATCGAGCGGGCCGGGTTCGAGCTGTCGTTCATGAGCGGCTTCGCCGTATCTGCCGTGAGACTGGGGCTTCCGGACACGGGACTTATCTCGTACGGCGAGATGCTGGATCAAGGGCGCTCGATCTGCCAGGCGACGTCCGTCCCGATTATCGGGGACGGGGATACGGGCTATGGAAATGCGGTCAACGTCAAGCGCACGGTCAGGGGTTACGCGAATGCCGGCTTCGCGGCCGTGATGATCGAAGATCAGCAATGGCCGAAACGCTGCGGTCACACCGAGGGCAAGTCGGTGGTATCTCGCGCAGAGGCGGTCTCCAGGATCCGTGCGGCGGTGGATGCGAGTACGGAAGGCGTCGATATTCTCGTACTCGCGCGGACGGATGCTCTCGCGATGCACGGGTTGGACGAAGCCCTGTGGCGTGCCGAAGCGTTCTCGGACGCGGGCGCCGACATGCTCTTCGTCGAAGCACCCCAATCGGAAGCTCAGATGGAGACCATTTGTCGGCGCGTCCCCGGAAATCACCTGGCCAACATGCTCGAAGACGGCGCCTCACCATCGTTGACCGACGAGCAGCTCGAGTCACTTGGCTTCAAGCTCGTCGCGCACCCGTTCGCGGTTTTCGGGGCGAGCATCCGCGCGATGAAGGAAACCCTCGCCGTGTTGAAGGAGCGCGGAACCGTTCCGCCGTCTCTCTCGTTTAACGAACTGAAGGAAGACGTCGGTTTCGGAGAGTATTACGAAGAGGAGCGAAGGTACGGCCTGAGCGAGGAAGAATAATGCACGCACTATTGTTGAGTCTCGCGATGGCCGCGGCGACACAGTTGCCGACGGATGGGCGTCTAGACGACGTCGACGCTTTCATGGAGAAAGTTCTCGAGCAGCGCGACGTCAACTGGAACGATTTCTATAACTTTTTCTGCACGGAGACTGCGGAGCTTCGGATCGACGGCTCCATCGAGGGCGCCCCGATGCAGGGTTTCCGACGGCAGTTCTTGTGGTTCGTCCGCGACGGCTATCTCGTACGGAGCCCCGTCTCGGTGGACGGCGTCCAAGTCTCAGCCGAGGACAAGAAGAAATCGGAAGACGAGTGGATCGAGCGCCTCGAGAAACGGGAGCGCGAACGAGGCCCCGATCGCGAGACGTTCTTCGGCTTCAAGTTCGAGCCGGGCAACTATCTGTTCGCTGGACAAACGAACTTTGAAGGCCGCGACGTCGTCGTCGTCGAGTACTACCCCGAGGAGCTGTTCGAGGACGACGAGGAAGAGCAGGCCAAAGCCAAAGAGGAGAATCGAAAGGAAGTTCGCATAGGCGGCGACGGGGATGAGATCGAAGAGGCGTTGAGCAAAGTATTTCTCGTGACGCTACTCATCGATCCCAACGAGTACCAGATCGTTCACATGACGCTCGACAATTACGGGTTCGAATTCTTGCCGATGAGCTGGCTCGTGCAGCTCGACACCGTCGAAGCCTCCTTGGCCATGAGCAAGCCGTTCGAAGCCGTTTGGCTCCCGCGCGATATCGCGGTCTACGGCAAAGTGACGACCGCGGTGGGATCATTGTCGGTCCGCTATGAGTCCACCTTCAGCGACTACGCGAAAGCCGAGACGGGTGCGACGTTCCGGTTTCCGCCGCGAGGGCTCAGCGAGGAAAAGAAGAAGAAACAGCGATGACGGCCCTCGTCACGCTGAAGCTCGCTCTCGCCTTCATCAGCGTGCTTCCCCAGGAAGAGGCGCGGATCGCTCAGGTCCGGATTCACGGGAATCACACGATCCCCGACGACGAGGTCCTGACCATCGCCGGGGTCGCGGTCGGAGATTTGCTACGCTCAGGCTTCGATGACGAGATCGCTGAGCGTTTGCGCGAGAGCGGGCGCTTCGAGACGGCTGAGGTCAGGGTGCGACGACGCGGCTTCGCGCCCGGTAGCGACGCCGTCCTCGTCCTGTTGGTTCGTGAGAAGCGCTCGGTATCGAGCCGGTTCATGGTCGGCCCTATCTTCGACGTCTCGGACGAGTACGGAGTCACGTTGGGCGCGCGATTCGCCGTTGTCGGACTCGGCGAGCACGGCCAGCTGGGTTTTCCGGCGAGCTTCGGCGGCAAACGCCAACTGGCTGTGGAAGGCCGTTTCGCGGGGCTTGCGATCGACCTCTCGCGAGAGCGTCAGATAAATCCGCACTTCGATCTCCCGGACAATCGCCTGACGACGGGCGCCGGCTACCACGCCCGCTTCGGAAAATTCGGATTCGACGTGTCCGGGCGCTGGACCGATGTCGACTTCGATACGACGGACGAGCAATTCGGGTCGTTTGGCGGCAAGCTGCTCTTCGATACGCGGATCGATCCGACGATCCCCGGAAATGCCGGCTATGCCGCGGTGACGTGGCGACGACTCGTGTTCTCGGAATCCAGCGCAAGCGAGGACGTCAACCAGTACACGTTCGACGTTAGAGGCTACAAGAGGCTCTGGGGCCAGGCACTACTCGCGAGCCAGTTCCTCTGGGACGTCGCGTCCGGCCCCGTTCCATCCTACGAGCAACCGTTTCTTGGCGGCGGCATGACGCTTCGCGGAACGAAGCCGGGTGCGTTCATCGGGGACAATCGCGCCATAGGGACGGTCGAGCTTCGCCTCCCGGTGACGTCACCGCTTTCTTTCGGCCGTGCGGGCGTGCATCTCTTCTATGACGGCGGCGCTGCCTACGACTACGGGGAGAGCCTCGAGCAGGCGACGTGGCATCACGGAGTAGGTGGTGGGTTCTTTTTCAGAGTCGCGATGATTGGACTGCGCGTCGATGTGGGATTCGATCTCGAAGGCGGCACGCGCTTTCACATCGGGAGCAACTTCAAATTCTAGGGTTAAGATAGCCCTCGATGTCGAGCGTCTCCGATAGTCGTCGTCGCAAGGAAGGCCCCGCCAAGCTCACCGGCGTCGCGAAATATATCGATGACTATGCCATCGATAACTGTCTGTACGCGACGACCCTCCGCACGACGATCGCGCGAGGCCTGATCAAGGCGGTGCGATTCGATCCCGACTTCGATTGGGACGGCTTCGCGTTTGCACGAGTGTCGGACATCCCCGGCGACAATGCCGTGCTCCTCATCGACAATGACCAGCCGCTCTTGACGGAAGGGGAAGTCCGACACGCGCTCGAGCCGATACTCGTCGTGGGGCACGAGGAGCGCGCGAAAGCCTACGAAGCGCTCGACCATATCGAAGTCGACTATGACGAGCACGAGCCGGTGTTGTCCATGGACGCGGCGGACGCCTCAGGCGACCTGTTCAAACGGTTCGAGATCACGAAGGGCGATCTCGACGCCGGCTTCGCGGAAGCCTACCGTGTCATCGACGAAGAGTATCGGGTGCCGCATCAAGAGCAGGCCTATATCGAGAACAACGGTATGGCCGCGTGGGAGGACGAGGATGGGGCGCTCGTCATCATGGGCTCCATGCAGTGTCCGTTCTACGTGCACAAAGCCATGGTTCCGATCTTCAATCGGCCGCCCGACAAGATCCGCATCGTCCAGGCGACGACCGGCGGCGGCTTCGGAGGCAAGGAGGAGTACCCCAATCTCATCGCCGGCCATGCCGCCCTGCTCGCCCTCGTCTCGAAACGTCCGGTCAAGATGATCTATGACCGGCACGAGGACATGCTCGCGACGACCAAGAGGCACCCGGCTCGGATACGTCACCGAACCGGCGTCAAGCGCGACGGCACCTTGGTGGCCCAGGATATCGACGTGCTGATGGACGGCGGTGCCTATGTAACGCTCTCGCCGGTCGTCTTGTCGCGGGGCATTCTTCACGCGAGCGGCCCATACGAATGCCCGAACGTGCGAATCGTCGGCCGCGTCGTTGCGACCCATACGCCTCCGAACGGAGCGTTTCGAGGGTTTGGCGCTCCGCAGACTTTGTTTGCGGCGGAGCTACAGATGGAGAAAGTCGCGGCCGCGCTCTCCATGGACTCGGTGTCGCTCCGCGAGAAGAATCTATTCCAGCGTGGATCGATCACGGCGACGGGACAAACGCTCGACGAGAGCATCGGCGCCCGGGCGGTTCTCGACGACGCGCTCGAGAAAAGCGCGTTCCGAGAGAAGAAGAAAGGCCACGCGCGTTGGAACCGGGTAAGGAAGCACCCGACGTGGCGCGGCATCGGACTCGCCACGGTGTTCCACGGCGACGGCTTCACCGGAAGCGGTGAGGTCTTTCTCGCCAGCCGCGCGGCGGTGTCACTGTCACGTTCCGGCGAGATCTCGGTAGACGCGGCGTCGACGGAGATCGGGCAGGGTACGAGCAGCATCCTCGCCCAGATCGTCTCGGAGACGCTCGAGCTTCCCTACGATTGGATCCGGGTGGAGACGCCGGACACGAGCAAAGTTCCGAACTCCGGGCCCACGGTCGCGAGCCGGACGTGCATGATCGTCGGCGGACTCGTGCAGAGGGCGGCGCGGCGCCTCAAGGACGCCCTCATCGGTATCAGTGCCGGAGCGCCCTGGCCTCCGACGCGCACGGCGCTGTCTCGCGCCGCTGCGAAGCTCGCAGGAGGCCGCGACGTCGTGAGGTTCGTCGAGGAGTTCCAAAAGCCGGACAACATCGCGTGGGACGACGAGACTTATCGAGGCGATGCGTACGGCGTCTTTAGCTACGCCGCCATGGTCGTCGATCTCGAGATCGACAAAGCGACCTACGAGATCCGCGTCCGCGACGTCTTTACCGCGCAGGATGTCGGCAAGGCGGTCAACCCGCTGCTCGTCGAGGGGCAAATTATCGGCGGTACCGTTCAGGCGTTAGGCTACGCGCTCCTCGAGAATCCGGTTTTCGATCGCGGCGTCATGCAAAACGCCGCTTTCACGAATTACATTATCCCGACGACCTTGGACACGCCGCCGATGCACGTCACCATCGTGGAGGTGCCGTACTCGAAAGGCCCCTTTGGAGCGAAAGGTGTGGGAGAGCTTCCCATGGACGTCCCGGCCCCTGCCGTCGCGGCGGCGGTCCTCGATGCGACGGGCTCCCTGATGACGGAGCTTCCGATCCTGCCCGAGCGGCTGTACGAGGCTCTCGCGAAGGAGCGTCCGTGATCCGTTTGACCGTCAACGGCAAGTCCCGGCGATTCTCGGGCGCACCGTTTACGCGACTCATCGATGTGCTTCGTGAGAGCTTCGGCCTCACGGGGACGAAAGAGGGGTGTGGGGAAGGGGAGTGCGGCGCGTGCTCGGTGTTCGTTGACCGAGAGCTCGTCAACGCGTGCTTGATCCCCGTGTGCCAGGTGGACGGTGCGCGGATTGAAACGGTGGAGGCGCTCGGAACGCTCGAACGCCTCGATCCGCTCCAGTCGGCGTTTCTCACCGAGGGCGGCGCGCAATGCGGCATCTGCACACCGGGCATGTTGATGAGCGGGTGGGCCTATTTGCGAGACGGCGGTCGTGACGATACGGACGCCATCCGGACCGCACTCGCCGGGAACTTGTGCCGCTGCACCGGCTACCAGCACATCGTCAACTCGGTCGCGAAGGTGCTCGCCGACGCTCCTCGAGCCCGACGGAGAAAGAAGTGAGGGGCGATCCGTCGACCATGCGGGTGGTGCGACCGCGTACGGTTTCGGAAGCCGTCGCTCTCTTCGCGCGACATCCGGACGCGGTCCCTCTCGCGGGCGGGACGGACTTCATGGTTGGCTGGAATCTGGGCGGCGCGAACGGTCGTCTCGTCCTCGACCTGAGCGCCCTCTCATCGTGGCGACGTATCCGTCCGTCGGAATCCGGTCTCACATTGGGCTCGCTAGCGACACACTGGCAGCTTCAGAACCACGAGGACGTCATCAAGCAGCTCCCGCTTCTGGTGGCGTCCTGCCGGACGATCGGGGGCCGCCAGATCCAAACTCGCGGAACCCTCGGAGGCAACATCGCGAACGCATCACCCGCCGGTGATACGTTTCCGGCGCTCGCGGTATACGACGCGGTGGTGCGCCTGCGCTCGAGCTCGGGTACGAGGCACGTTCCGTTTCTGGACGTGTTCCGAGGTGTCAAGCAGACGACGCTTGCGGAAGGCGAGCTGATTGCGGCTATCGATGTACCGGCCGCAGGCCGCCCCTCGCGCATGATGTTTCGCAAGGTGGGCACGCGCCAGGCGTCGGCGATCTCCAAAACCGTCGCCGCCGGGCTCTTGTGGCTTCGTCGAGACGGCACGGTGCGTGAGCTGCGCTTTGCTCTCGGGAGCATGGCGCAGACAGTGCGCCGCCTATCTTCGGTCGAAAATTTCGTCGTCGGGCGAAGGCCTAGCCCGGCTGTCGTCGCGAAGGCGACGTCATTGCTGGAGGCGGATGTCGATCCGATCGACGATCTGCGTTCGAGCCGTGCCTATCGGCTGCAAGTGTCGAAGAACTTGCTGCGGGGCTTTCTTACGGGCGGAAGCTAGAACCGAAAGACGACGGCGCCGACGAAGTGGCTCTGCCAGAAGGTGGAAGCCCTCGTGAAGGACACACATCCGAAAACGCCGCAGTTGATGTCTTCCTGGCGATCTCCCGCGCGCGTGCCGAACGCCCGCGCTTCCGCGCGGATCGCGATGCGTTCGTTGATGTTCGCGATGAGACCGGTTCCGATGGTGAAAGAGAATTTGCTGAAGCTGTCGCCGCCATCCGGGCTGAACGTCGCGACGCCCACCCCTGCGGCTACGAACGGGTCGTATTTCTCGTTGCCTCCGCTGTAGCGGATTCCCCCGTGAAGGTAGTTGATGCTCATGTCGAAGAGATCTTCGTCCGGGACGACGCTGCCGTCGAGCGTGGCCGTTTCCTGGACGACTTTCGAGCCCTGGTAGGTCCAGAGCGCTTCCGCGGCAATGTTGTTCGTGAAGTTGTAGTCGAAAAACGCCCCGAAAGTAGGAGCACTACTCATGCGGTACGTGATGAACTCGAGATCAGGCGAGGGCTCGTCCGTCTCCGGCCGAAAGCTCCCGGCCGTACGCAGTCCGAAAAAGGGCGAGATCTCGAATTTCGACTCAGTTTCTTCTTGTTGGGGCTCGGGAGCGGCCGGCTCCTGAGCGGAGGCATCGGTGGCCGACAGGCCCGAGAACATGAGCGGTAAGAGCAATAACGCGAACGCGCGCCACATCAACGAAGAACCTCCTGGAAACTGAACGGGTATACGGTGCTCGTGGGCAAATTGTTCGCTATTCGCCCGGCAATGCTGAGTTTATCTCAATTCGTCGGAGGGAGCGGCCGCGCGACGATGATTCCGCGCCCGTTGGGGCGCCTGAGAAGGTAATCCGAGACGTCTTCGACGGTAATGACGACTCTTTGGTGGTAGCTCGATGCATGGAGCAGGCGCGGTGTGCCGTCGGCCCAGTAAACGAATCCGGCGTGGTGCACCATGAGCCCCGGTCGGTCCCGCACGAACGCGACGACGTCACCGTCCTCGAGGCTGCCCATCGCTTCCGGCGCGTGGTCACGGTCTAGCACCGAATGGCTCGCACGACTCAGCTCCGTCTCCGCGGCCGCAAGGCCAGTCGTCAGCGTTGCCCGTTGCTCCTCACCGAGCGGGGCGGGGTCGAGAACGCGGCGCGTAATATAGAAAAAGTCTTTTTGGACCGGGGCTCCTCCCAATGACGGGGTCAGGTTCTCGAGACGCCCGCGGCCCTCGTTGTCACCAATCCAGTCGACGAAATAGTGAAGGCGGCTGGAATAGTCGCCCATCGAGCCGTCTCGATAACGGGCCAGCGTAAGCTCTCGCGTGAAACAGGCGGGCGTTTGGTCCGCGTTCCAGGCACAGCGCGCCACCGCCAGTGCGGATTCAATGAACGAGACGCACTCGAAGGCGTCGAGCTTGACCCGGAGGAACTCGTCTCCCGGCGGAGGGATCGAGTTGTCGTACGAAATGCCCTGCTGGATCCGGGCACTGCGGGCGACGAACGCCCCGAAGCCCTCGCTGGGTTCGGGGGAGCCGAGCTCGCGGAACCACTCGTCCAGCGCGGGCAGGTGCTTGTCGTCGCCGGAGGACGTCCGTCCCTGAGCTGCGGCGAGCGATACGAAGCTCGATACGAGCAGTGTCAGGAGTACGATTCTCGAGGTGCGCATGTGTTTCGATTCAAGCGTAGCTGGCGGCCGCTCCCAAGGGCAAGTTGCTTCCAGCGAGTTGGGCGAGTACCATTTTTGATTGGGTCTCGTTTCCGCGCCGGGGGACGTGTCTTTCGGACCGTCACCCTCGTTCGCGCTACGAGCACCGATTCTGTTGCGAAAGGAGGTCGGTCTTGTCGGATGACTATCTAGGACACCTGCGCGAGTTTCGACGCGTCCTCCAGAATCTAGGCGGCGGCGCGAGCCAACCCGTAACGCGCGGCACGTTGTCTTCGTTGACGCATAAATTGGAGAGCGACGAGACCAAGATCAACGCCGACCAGATTGAGCGCTCGCTTCGACAGACCGTCGAAGACAAACGCACGATTCAAGAGCTTTCGAACTACGAGCAGGACGTGATGTCGGTCTTCCAGGAGGTTACTTCGAGGAAACGTCACGAGCTCGAGCGTGAACGCTTTCGCAAGTTGCTCGACCAATCGAGCGAATCGATCCTCGTTGTAGAGCCCTATACCGGTCGGCTCCTGGACATGAACGATACGGCGACGCGTATGCTCGGATATTCGCGCGAGGAGCTCCTGGAGCTGTGTCTCAACAATATCGAGGTGGGGCTTCCGCTGGTGTCGTCCAACCAATGGCACGACTGGGTCGAAGGCCTGCGCAAGACGCCGGAGACGACGGTGCTTTTGGGCACGCACCGAAAGCGCGACGGTACCGATTTACCGGTCGAGGCCTCGGTGGGTTTCGCGACCGTCGACAACGAGGAGCTACTACTCGTCATCACCCGAGATGCGACGGAGCGTCGAAAGAGCGAGAAGCGGATACGGCGACAGTGGGGCTTTTTCAGCCGCGTCGCGCAGGAGAGTCTCGACGGCGTGTGGGCGTTCGATCGCGCGCTCAACATCACCTATTGGAATCCGGCGATGGAGCGCATGCTTGGCGTTGCGCGAGACGACGTTATCGGAAAGAACGCGCTCCACGCACTGCAACAGCTCAAAGATCAGGGTGAGGATCGTTTTTTCAACGATGCTCTTCAGGGTAAGACGTGCACCTCTCGAAATCGCTTCTATAAGAATGACGACAACGGCCAGCAGATTTATTTCGAAGGCTACTACACACCGCTCACCGAGGATGGTGGGGAGGTCACGGGCGCGATCGCGATGTTGCGTGACGTCACCGCGAAAGTTGAGAACAAGTCGCGTCACGCGCGCGAGTCCAAAAAACGTGTCGAACAGCATCGCGGCGCAGAGATCGCGATGCAGAAGCGCTATCAGCGTGAGATTGACTCACTCAAGAAAACGAATAGCCGCCTCCTCGTAGATGTGGCCGCGGCGGGCGAGAGCGTGGATAACGACGCTCCGCTATCGACTTTTGCGGGCGGCGTCGCGAACGCGGTCGAGCCTCTGATGGCCGACATTTTGAGCCAGACCGGTGCCGCGCTTTCACAGCTCGCTCCGGACTCTCCCGTCCGCAGGAGCGTCGAGGAGATCGAGGCTGCGGCGCTCCATACGAATGCCCTCGCTCTCACGCTCGGCTCGTTCTCCGGAAACGGAAAGGTCCGCGGGCCGCAAGTCCAGCTCGACACGCTCATCAAGGACCTCGAACATTCACTCTGCACCGTTGCCGGCCGCGACGTCCAGGTCTCCCGGGCAACGGAAGACGCACTCCCCGGTGTGTGTGCCGACGAGAGACTGATCCGAGAGCTGTTGCGAGAGCTCGTCACGAATGCCTCCGAAGCCATGGACGGTGAAGAAGGCGTCGTGCGCGTCGAGACCGGAACGACGGAAGTGGACAAGGCCACCCTGGCGAAAGCACATCTTGGCAACGAGCTCGTACCCGGGCACTACGTCTATATCCAGATCTCGGATGCGGGTAGCGGAATGGACCAGGAGACGCTCTCGAAGAGCTTCGTTCCGTTCTTCAGTACCAAAGAGGAGCATCGAGGCCTTGGCCTCGCGACCGTGCTCGGCGTTATGCGGGCGCATCGTGGTGCGGTCACCATCGTCAGCGAGCGCGACCAAGGCTCGTCCGTCCGCGCGCTCTTTCCAATGGGCTAGCACCACTCGTTCGACGCGCCGCCGGATACCGAAGCCCCAAAAATAGGATTTGCTGAGGCGGGCAAGTGCCGCTTTCGCTACAATAGCGAGAACATGGCAGACCCCAACCTGCTGGCGGTGCTGCGACGAAGCGTTGAGGCCTGGAACGCCCGGGACGAGCGCTCCGACGGAGAAGCTGCCGACTTGTCGTTCGGTGACCTCTCCGGTCTGGACCTCCGCGACGCCGATTTGGCGGGGGCGAATCTCGCCGGCGCCAACCTTCGCGAAACGAACCTGCAAGGGGCCCGGCTCGCCGCGAGCCGCATGCAGCAAGTCGACGCCCGCGGCGCCCGTTTCGATGGCGCGGACTTGCACCAAGCGCGGCTCACCGAAGGCCAATTCTCGATGGCGAGCTTCGACGGTGCTCAGCTAACCGGTGCCGACCTCACCCGCGCGAACTTGGTGGGCGCACGGTTCCCAAACGCCAACCTGTCGAGCGCGAAGCTGTCGATGGCTAACGCGTCGCGAGCCGTGCTCGACTTCGCGCAGCTGCCGGTCGCGAATTTGAAGGGTGCGGTGTTGTCGGCGGTGAGCCTCGTCGGTGCCAAGCTACCCGGCGCCAATCTCGAAGGCGCACGCCTCCCGATGGCCAATTTGCGCGAAGCGGATTTAACGCGTGTCGAAGCGTCGCGGGCGCATCTGCGCGGCGCGGTACTCATCGAATCCAACTTGACGGGTGCGAGCTTCGAGGGCGCGGAGCTCATCGAAGCCGATCTGAGCGGGGCGACGATGCCTCTCGCGAACTTCGAACAGTCCCGTCTCGCCCGCAGCCGCATGGTGGATTCGGACTTGAGCCTGGTGAGTCTCAAAGGCGCCAATCTCGAAGACACGGATTGCTCTCGCGCTGATCTCACCGGAGCGAGTCTCGTCGAGAGCCTCCTCGTGCGGACGAACCTCGAGGGCGCGAAGCTCGAGCGGTGTCATTTGTCCCGCGCTCTCATGCTGGAATGTCGACTCGACGGGGCGACGATCGAAGAGTGCCGATTCGATTCCGTGACGCTCTCGGGGGGGCAGCATAAGCGCGCGCGGACCTCGGACCTTTCGCTCACCGCGCCGGAGGAAGCGGCGATCCTCGTCGACGATCTGCAGATGGTCCAGCTCATGGAAACGCTCCTGACGGACGATCGCTGGAGAGAGCTCTTCGCGCCCCGCGCCACTCGCATCGTGATGTTGATGGGATGTTTTCCGGAGGCACGCAAAGAACACCTCGAAGCGATCCGAGGCGAGTTGAGGAGTCGAAACTATGCGCCCGTTGTCGTCGATCTCGAAGAGCCCGTAGGCGAGAGGTCTCGGACGGCAATGCGGAATCTTGCTTTCCTTGCGAGGTTCGTGCTCGTAGATCTCGCCGAGAGTCGCGAGCTATCCGCGGTGCTGCAGCCGTTCCGAGACGTGCTCGACAACGCGCCCCTCAAGACGATGCTCCCGGAGGGCGAAGAGGCGTCCGAGCTCGTGAAGTTGACGGGTCAAAGCCCGTTTCGCTATCGCGACACCGGACATCTGGTGGAAGCCTTCGAGACATATGTGATCCGGCCGCTCGAGACCAAGATCGCGATCGTGTCGTGATTTATCAATCGGTCGACACGCCGCTCGGGGAGTTCGTCGTCGCCGGCGACGGAACCTGCTTGAAATGGGGAGCCTTCCGGCGCCGGTCACGCGCCGGCCGCTTGCCACGGGATTGGACCCTCGACCGCAAAGATCCAGTTTTGCGTGAGACGACACGCCAGTTGGAGCGTTACTTCGCGAAGAAGCTTACCCGCTTCGATCTGCCTCTCGACCCGGATGGGACTGCCTTTCAGCAGCGCGTCTGGAAAAAGTTGTGCGCGATACCGTTCGGCACGAAAAAGACCTATGGCGATATCGCGCGCGCGTTACGAAAGCCCGCCGCGTTCCGCGCGGTGGGTGCCGCGAATGGCCAGAACCCGATCTCCATCATCGTCCCGTGCCACCGGCTCGTCGGCCACAGCGGCGGCCTGACGGGCTACGGGGGAGGATTGGACCGCAAACGAGCTCTCCTCGTTCACGAAGGAGCCCTTCCTTCTTGAAATCGAAAACGCGTCGGTGGCTCATCGTGCTTCCGCTGCTCGTCGTGACCATCGCCTGCGACCTGACCTCGAAACGCATCGCGGTCGAAATGCTCGAAGGCTTGGGCGCCTTCTCCTATCTTGGCGGAACGGTCGTGCTCCTCTATTCGGAGAACACGGGAGCTTTTCTCGGCCTGGGATCCGGACTCGACCCGAACACGCGCTTCTGGCTCTTCACCGTAGGGGTCTCAGCGCTCCTTCTCGTTTTCGGGTACAAGCTGTTGCGCGCCTCACACGGCATCGAGCTTGCCGGTTGGTCTCTGATCATCGGCGGAGGGCTCGGCAACCTCGTGGACCGTGTGTTGAACGACGGCCATGTGATTGACTTCATGCGCGTCGGCCTCGGACGTCTCCGGACCGGGATTTTCAACGTGGCCGATGCCGCGATCGTCGTCGGCCTCGTAGCGCTACTCTTCGCCTCTTTTGTGCAGGACCGTCCAGCGGAATCGCGTTAGACTAGAAACAGGGCGTTGCAGCCGTCCGCGCGAGCGGACGATTCGAAGGCGGAGGACTGTGCTGCACCGGCTTTTTGCGTTTGCGTTGATACTCGGACTCGCTCCGGGAACGCACCAGAGCCTGCTCTCCTCAGTTCTTTTCGGCCACGCTTGCGATCACGCTTGTTGTCGCGGGCAAGACTTTTGCTCCCACGGCGGGAGTCACGATCGTCCGTCCACCGGCTCGACGGACCATCAAGCACATCACCCTGCGGCGGGCGACCCCGAAACGGCTTCGCTACGCGCGGCAGATGTGTCGTGCCCCGAAGCTTGCGCGAGCCTTTGCGATTCACGCGTCGACGGAGCGCCTAGAACACGACGCTCACTCCATCAAGCGGACGCGAACCCGGCGGCTTCTTCTGGCTCGAGACCCCGAGCGAGACTCCACCGCTTCAGGTCCGCTTCAGGTCCGCGCGCTCCTCCCCGAAGAACGACCCTCCCGACAATCTAGATTTCTGCGCGGCGAAGCTTCGCTTTCGCGCAGTCAGAGTTCACTCGTTCTCTCGGAGGAGTTTCGTTCATGAAGTCCATCGTTTTCACTCTCTTGATTTGTCTCTCCCTGACCGCTCCCGTCGCGGCTCAGCCCGACCCGCTCGTGATTCGAGTCGTCGATGCCTCCGGCCTCGCGATTGCGGGCTCGACCGTTACCGTTCGCTCCGATGTCGCGGCCGACCGCCTGAGCGCGGTGACGGATGACGGAGGCGAAGCGCGCATCGACCTCGGCGCCGGCACACATACGTTGACGGCGGTCGCTCCCGGCTTTTCCCGGAAGGACGTGTCGGTCACACTACCGACCGATGCCTCGGTGACGGTCACGTTGGCGATTGCGGGTCTCGTCCAGGAAGTTACCGTACGAGCCTCGATGCCGGAGCTCGCACTCTCGCAAGAGATCGAGGGCACCCGTATCGAGGAGCGTGTATCGCAGGACTCCGGGGAGTTCTTGCGCAGCCAACCGGAGATGTTCTCGGCCCGACGTGGCCCCATCAACATGGACCCTACGCTCCGAGGTTTGCAGGAAACGGAAGTCGGCATGTTCGTCGATGGAACCCGCACGTTCTCGGCCGGCCCGGCGCGAATGGACTCGGAGCTCAGTCATGTCAGCCCGCATGCCGTCCAATCCGTCCGCGTTGTGAAAGGACCCTACGCTCTCACGTGGGGCGCCGGTGCGATGAGCGCCATTCAGCTCGAGACGATCCGTCCCGAGTTCGGGCAAAGCAGCTTCGATTTTTCGGGGCGCGCCGGCTACAACTTCGGCGCCAACGGGAAGACCTCGGACGGCTATGTCACGACGTGGGGTAGCGACGACAAGATACGGTTCATGGCCTCGCACAACACGCGCGTCGGCAACGATTACGAAGACGGTGAGGGGAACGAGGTCGCTGCCAGCTACAAGTCGTACGACACCCGGTGGGATTTCGGGGTCTTAGCGAGCGAGAACGCGACGATCGAGTATTCCGGCGGCTACCAGGAGCAGAGGGATATCGACTTCCCGGGACGCATCCTGGATGCGACTTTCTTCAAAACACAATCGCATACCGTTGAGCTCGATTGGAACCGCACGGACTCCTCTCAGATTTATGTCCAGTTCTTCGCAAATCTCAAAGAGCATCGGATGAACAACGATGAGAAGCCGACCGCCATGGCTATGCCTGGCCGAAAGCCTCCGTTTGGATTGGACATCGACCTTCCCGCGACGTCCGACACCGTCGGCGCTCGGGCGTTCATGGCGGGCGGTTCCGGCGATCTCAGCTGGAAAGGCGGATTCGATTTCTACGATCTCAATCAAAACGCCGAACGGACGGTCTCGAGGCGTAGCAATGGGATGACTCTTTTTCATGACATCGTGTGGCCGGACGCTACGATCCGCGACCTCGGTGGATACGGACAGCTGATCTATTCACGAGGCCGCGGGCAGATCGGCGGCACGGTTCGGGTCGATGGCGTCGATGCTTCGGCCGGGGAGGTCTCGACGTTCTTTAGCGAGAACACGACCGGAGATCTCGACCAGACGGAGACGAATGTGAGCGCGGCCGTAAACGCGACCTTTCGGGCTTCTAATCGCGTGGTCTTATCCGCGGGACTGGGTCGCGTGGTGCGGACGGCTGGTACGTTGGAGCGCTACTCGGATCGGTTTCCGGCGGTCAAGTTCCAGAATGCGGCGGAGTTTATGGGCAACCCCGAGCTCGCGCCCGAGCAAAGTCTCGAGTGGAACGTGGGTGCGAGCATCGTGAGCGGGAGATCGCAGTTTGGGCTCGACGCGTTTGGCCGCAACATGAATGATTACATCACCGTGATGCTCGACCCGGATCTTCCGAAACGCCTTCCGCTGAGTCCTGACACCGTCTATCGCTACGTCAACGGCCAGGCGCAGTTCTACGGATACGAAGCCTTCGGGAGCACCTCCGTCGGGTCGAACTTCGATCTGCGTGGGTCACTCAGCTACGTGTGGGCACAAGACGAGACGTTCGACGAGCCCGCCTTTGGTATCGCGCCGTTGAAATTCATCGTTACCGGAAGAGTGAAGACCGGTGATGAGCGCTACTGGGGTGAGCTGGAATTGACGACGGCGGCCGAGCAAAACCGCGTCGCGGCGGCGCGACTGGAGAAACCGACCGACGGCTGGGCCCGTCTCGATCTAAGGGCCGGCTTCTCTCTGGGGCACGGGATCGGGATCCGCGCGGGTTTTCTCAACGTGACGAACGCGCAGTACGCGACGCACTTGAACGCGTTGAACCCGTTTACCCGGACGCGCGTAGCGGAGCCGGGACGCAGCATCTACGTCGGTGTCGCCTGTGGATTCTGACGTTGTTTTCAGCGGGAAAGCTGCGGTCTCGGCGCCTCGCCGGCTATTGCGGGATCGCGTAAGATGAATCATGGCCAGTACGACTCAGACGATTCAAACATCGTGCGTCCTCGATTGCCCGGACACGTGCTCTCTCGAGGTCACGGTGCGAGACGGCAAAATCGACACGATCGGGCCGGCCCAAGGTAACCCGATCACGGGCGGTTTCATTTGCTCGAAGGTCCGCCGTTTCGACCGGCGTGTCTATCACGAAGACCGCTTGCTGCACCCGTTGCGACGCACCGGCACGAAAGGTGACGGCGTCTTCGAGCGCATCAGCTGGGACGAGGCGATCTCCGAGATCGCCGAGCGTTTCACCAAGATCCGTGAAGTGCATGGTGGGGAGTCCATCCTGCCGTACAACTACGGTGGCTCGAACGGTTTCGTTACCGATGAGCTCATCGATCACGTTTTCTTCGCGCGTCTCGGCGCGTCTCGGCTCGCGAAAACGATCTGCGCGGCGCCGACGACCGCCGTCGCGGGCGGCATGTACGGGAAGATGGCCGGCGTTGCCTTTTCGGACTATCCACTCGCCGAGGCGATTCTCATCTGGGGCGCGAACCCCAAAGCATCGAACATCCACTTGCTCCCTTTCCTGAAAGAGGCCAAGAAGCGTGGCGCGTTCATCGCCGCCGTGGACCCGATGAAGAATCTTTCGAGTGATCTCGTCGACGTGCACTTGCCGGTCTTCCCCGGAGCGGACCTGCCCTTGGCGCTCGGGATGATCCGGCACTGGGTCGACGACGGTAAGCTCGATCGCGAATTCCTCGGGCGTCACGCGCGAGGCCTCGATCCTCTGTTGAGTGCAGCCGCGGAGTGGCCTCTCGACAAGGCAGCGGAAGCAGCGCATGTCGATCCGCGCGCGGTGCGTGAAGTGTGCGATCGTTTCGCGACAGCCACGCCTGCCCTTCTTCGCTGCGGCTGGGGACTCGAGCGCAACAAGAACGGTGGTCAAGCAGTCGCGGCCGTGTTGGCGATGCCGGCACTCCTCGGAAAATTCGGACGGCGGGGTGGGGGCTACACGTTGAGCAATAGCGGAGCCGGCGGGATCGATATGGATCGTATCTGGGATGCCGCTTCTTGGAAGACGCGTGTCATCAACATGACGGAGCTCGCCTCCGTGATCGGAGAGGAAGGCCCTGCCGAAGGTCCGCCTATCCACGGCCTGTTCGTCTACAACTGCAACCCTGTCGCGACCGTGCCCGATCAGAACAAGATGATGCGCGGGCTTGGTCGCGAGGATCTGTTCACCGTGGTATCGGAACAGGTCATGACCGACACGGCACGGTTCGCGGATATCGTGCTGCCTGCAACGACCTTTCTCGAGCATCGCGAGATCAAGCGCTCTTACGGCAACTATGTCGTCGCCGCGACGCAGCCCGTCATCGAGCCCGAAGGCGAAGCCCGAGCCAACCCGGTGATGTTCCAGGCTCTCGGTCGAGCGTGTGGATTCGAAGACGACCTCTTTCGAGAGACCGAAGACGAGCTCATCGATCGCGTGATCGGCGCGATCCGTCTCAACGGCAAGCCCGTTGCCGCAGAGCCGCTCAAAAAGGGCTCGTTCGAGGGTTACGACTTTGGTGCGCCGACCCCGATCCAGTTCGACACCGTCCATCCGACGACGGAGGACGGAAAAATTCAGCTGACACCGCCCTGCCTCGGTACCGCGCCTTTCGCTTACGACCCGGTCCAGTCGGACACCTACCCGCTCGCGTTGATTACACCGGCGACTTCGAAGACGGTGACGAGCACGCTCGGCGAGTTCAATTTGAAGAGCCTCGAGGTCACGCTACACCCCGAGGATGCGAGAACGAGAAGCATCACGTCCGGGGACCGCGTGCGGGTGTTCAACGCGCTAGGCGAGGTCTTATGTGTCGCTCGCGTGGATCCGCGCGTCGCGAAAGGTGTCGCGCATATGCCGAAAGGCGCGTGGATGAAGTCTTCGTTGAACGCCAGAGTCTCGACCGCATTGACGCCGAGCCATGTGAATGTCGTTGCGGGCGGAGCGTGTTTCAACGACGCGCGCGTCGAGGTCGAAGCGAGGAGCTAGAACGCGTAGCCGAAGCTGAAGTGGAACCGCGTCGTCTCGTCTTCCGGATGTGCGTTCAGCACTTCCGCCCAGTCGAAGCGAATAGCCCCGAACGGAAGCACGAACCGAAGTCCGGCTCCAACGCTGTGCCGCAGGTCGGCGAAACGAAAATCCTTCGCGCGCGCGAACACGTTGCCCGCATCCCAATAGGCACCTGCGTGGAGCGCCTTGTAGATGGGAAACCGAACCTCCTGGTTGAACACGGACACCGCTTGGCCGCCGACATAGATGCGCTCGCGGGCCTCCGCGATGACGATCGAGGGACCGAGGGTGTTTTGCCGGAAGCCGCGGACCGAGTTGGCGCCGCCGGACTGGAAGCGGTCTTCCATCAGGATGAGCTCATCCGTCCCCTTGGCAACGCCTAAGCGCATACCGGACGCCCAGACGATCGATCGCGTAATGGGGTAGTAGTAGAAGAACTGCCCGTAGACGCGCACGTAGCCGACATCGGAGGACCAGGCTTCGGGCACGCCTTGAAATGTGATGTTCCAGAAACGCCCGTGCGATGGGTTGGCGAAGCTGTCCCGCCGATCTTCGATGATGGAGAACCCGAGCCGCGGTCGAGTCGCGTTCACCTCGCTTAACGTTTTGTCGTTCGTGAATCGTTGTCCGCGGAATCGACCCCAGCGGAAGTTCCACTGCAGCGCGAACTTCTCGTAGATGTTGTCGGTGAGCTTCTTCGTCTGCTGGAACGTGAAGCTCTCGCCTCGGGTCTCGAAACTAGTGACGGAGAGCTCTTCCAGATCTCGCTCCGTCTCGGCCGAAAACTCCGTGATGATGCGTTGACGGAAAAAGGTCGGCATCCGTAGCGTCGTTCGAAAGAGGTGGAACTTGGCCTGGTAGAAGGCCGACACTCCGATATTGGTGCCGCGGCCGAACTGATTGACGAAATTGACGCGGGCGACGGCTTCGAGTCCTTCCGAGCGCGGCTCTGTCTCGAGGTTGACGGATTGCTCGTTGCCGATGAAGTTGTAGCGCAGGCCGTAGTTCACGTCGAGGTCCGACCGTTCGACAACTCTGATGACGACGTCTTGCACGGGACGGCCTCGGTGCTCCGGGTCCACCCGAACGTCTGCCGACCGGAAGATCGCGAGGTCATAGAGCCTTCGCTGTGTTTCCTGGAAATCGATATGGCGAACCATCGCGCCGGTATCGAACGTCAACTCGTTCCGCACGACGACCGGATGCGTGCGGTTGTTGCCGACGATCCGAACCTCACCGATGCGGGCGTGAGGTCCCTCGTCGATACGGATGGTGACGTCGAGCCCGGCAACGGTGCGCCGCATCGCGGTCTTGACCTTCGCGTCGGGAAAGCCTTGGTTTCGGTAGTGGTCCCGTATACGCGCGGCTCCACGCCGAATCTCCGGAAAGAGGATGGGCGTGCCGAGCTCGACGGCGAACTCGCTCAAGAGCCGCTCTACGTCGAGCGTCTCCGCCCCTTCGAGCTCAACCGTTGCGACGGGTGTGACCGCGCCTTCGTCTACCGGGATCAAGATATCGAAGAGTCCGGTCGCTACGTTGAAACGGGTCTGGGGCTCGCCGACCTTTACATCGAGAAATCCGCTCGCGGCGTAGCGCAAGCGGATGCCGCGCTCGAGGTCCTTGGGCCGCTCGAGAACGAGAAACATCTCAGGGCTGTCCGCAGGAGGGAGTGCCTCTGCCAGATCCGCGGTGTCGATCGAGTCGTTGCCCTCGAACTGGATCGCGAAGTCGGAGCCCTGTGGACCCCTCACGATCTCGAATCGCACCTGGCGCTTTCCATCGATCTCGGCGACGCTCCCGCTCGCCTGAGCGAGGTAGTAGCGCTCGGAGCGGAGCGTTGCTTGCATCTCGGCCGTGAGATCGGCCAGGAGAAAGCTCTCCGGAATCCGTCCGTCCCACGAGCTCTCGACGATCTGCCGAAGGGCATCGCCCGGCTCGTCGCCGAGCCAAACGAATTCGATGCGTTCACCGGCGTTGATGTCGAAACTAAGATCGAGGCTTCCGGTCTCGTTGGGCGTGACATTGACGTCGACGACGGCGCTCTTGAAGCCATCCGCGATCAACGCATTCCTCAAGGCGAGTCCAGCGTCCTGGGCATTCCAGTAGTCGTAGTTATCTCCGGACTTGATGTCGACCTCGAGAGCTTTCGATGCGGGTGCGCCGGCGATGCTCACCCCGGCGACCGTTTCGCGTTGGAACGACGACGCGCGGGTCGTCGGCCGTTTACGCCAGTCGAACTGGAAGCGTTGCGACACTCCGATCGCATAGTCGTCCGAGTTTTCCTGGATCCCGCGCACCCAGAAGTTACGTGCGATCCGGTAATCGAGAATCCACATGCGCCGCTCACTGCTGTCGAGCGCGATCGAGTAGGTGACGGAGAGGCGGTCCGTGACCGGGACGCCGACGGTGAGGCGGGAGGTCGGGTCCGCCTCCTCGGAGAGAATCAAGGGGCCTGCACCCGGCGGCGGCCCGAAAGAAATCAGATCGCCGAGGCCGTCGTGCATGAGATTCGCCATGGAGGACATCATCCACGTCGACGCCATTTGCGCGCCGCCTTCGCCGGCGTTCTCGAGCGTGCGACCGGTGACGAGGAGCGACGCGAGGTCGCCTTCGGTAAGATCCGGAGACTCCGGCGCGGTCAATCGAGTCCTCAGATCATCGGTGTCGCCCTCGATGTCGATGTTGATCGCGGTCGCGCCGACGCGCGTGACGGCGTTCATCCGTACTGATGGAAGGGAAAGAGGAAAGCCGTCCAGGTCGATCCGGCCTTGCACGATCTGGAAGCGGTTGCGCCCGACGTTGAATTGGCCATCAGGCATGAGCGCGACGGAGCCTCCGGCCTCCGGTGCCGCCAGCGTCCCTTGAATCAACAGGTTTCCGGACATCTCCATCTGGGCGATGCTGTTCTCTACTCGAATGTTTCGAGCGGTCGTGATGGCGACGTCCAGGGCGAGCGCGTCGAGTGCGCTCGGCTCCAAAGTGGGGTCCGCCAAGGAAATCTGCTGAGTGGAGAAGCTGGAATCATCGTCATCCAGCTCCCGGGTGAGAAGTGCGTTGTCGATCGTAAGTGCGCCTTCCAGCCGCTCTTCGCCGTCGGACGTCGCGAGTCGAACGTCTCCTGACACTTCCATCCGGAGACCCGTCATGAGCTGAAGCGGCACTCCCGCTCCCTTTGCGCGAAGATCCCAGATCGGTGCTGCCAAATCGCTGAAATCGATCGAGCCGTAGGCTTCGAGCTCGCCCGTCCCCACGCGGGCCGACAGGTCGGTCAACGCAGCGGTCCGTCCGTCCAGCGAGAATCTCGTATTGACGTCGGACATGGAGAAATTCGGGTCGAAGATCACGAGGTCGCCATTCTCGAGTGCTCCGCCGCCGGTGAACCCGATGGTGCCGTCACGGGCCGACGCGGCCACATCCAGCTCGATCTGACCGTTGACGACCGCGCCGGTACCTTCGAGTAGCGAGTTCGCGATACCGAGGTCGAAACGTCCCGCGAGGCTCCCGTCGACGGTAACGGTGTCATCGAGACCACCGATGTCGAGTCCCAGGGCGACTCGGCTGCCGCCGCCCACGAGCGCAACCTGCGGTAGCGAGATGGCGGCTGCTTCCATCTCCCATCCCGAGGTTTGTTCGAGGCTCATCTCCCACTCTCCGGAGCTCCATCGGAGGTTCTCGACGGTTCCTCGGCCCCGGAGGGCGCCAACCGTGAGCTCCGGGATCTCGACGCTTCCGAGGACGGTGGTCGTCACCGACACGTAGTCCTGGTCGAGAAGAAGGTCGACGTCCTCGATCCGAAAGTCGACCCGTCCCGCCTGCTCGACCTCGCTGGAGATCGGCATGTTCCCTTCGAGCGCAATCCGGCCGCCCAACGCGTTGGCGGTCAACGAGATGTCCCGAAGCCAATCCTCGCTTGCGACGGCGTCGAGCTCGAGCTCGCTCCACGCAATGGAGCGAAACGTACCCGAAGCTTCGGCGACACGAACCGCGCCGATGATCTGCGGGTTGTCGCGCGGACCACTGACGCTGCCATCGAAAACGGCGGTACCCTCGGCTTTGAGGTCCTCGTTGAGCAGTTGCAACATCTCGAGCTCGACGAAAGCGTCCGCCGTGAGATCGAATTCCGCCGTCGGGGACAGGGGCAGGACTCCGCTCATGACGAGCCGGTTCTTTATCCCGTGGAACGCGAGGTTCGATACCCGTACGCGGTCGAGATCACCCTCGATCGTGAAGGGGGCGGCGCTGGCCGTGACAGCACCGTCGAGACCCGCTTCGAGCGACACGACGTCGACCCGATAGGACAAGTCGTCCGGCGTTTGCAGCGGTACGTCGACGATCGCCGTCCCGCCGATGGACCACGTGAGATCGTCGCGGTCCCGAAAGAAGGGGATGGTCTCGGCCAGTTGCTCGAGCGGGAGCTCGTCGAGCTGCAGCTCGGCATGGAGCGGGAAATCCTCTGAGAGTCGGAGCAGTCCGCTGGCCAAGGACGTCCCGTCATCTCGCGAGCCCTCGAGCGCCACGGCGTCGTCCTCGAGCTCCAGGGCGACGCGGAATCCGGGGAGAGCTGTGTCCCGGAAGACCAAGTCTTCGACGCTGACGTCGACGCGGCCGCGTGGCGCATCGACGGGCCCCCCGCCGTCGGCGCGAAGCGCGACGCGGCCATTCGCTCCAGGAAGTACGTCTGCGAGCGACACCGATGCGTTCGTCGTCCAATCCGGGCTCGCCGCCGAGCCGCGGATCGTTGCCGTCGCGTGGGCGTTTCCTTCTAGAGAGACGTCGAGCTCCCAGCTCCCGGCTTCGCTGAAAGGAACCGCTCCGTCGAGACGCACCGCTCCACGCTCTCCCGAGAGCGATGCGCCGTCGAGGTGGAACTGCTCCGCCGACGTGCGGAACGCGCCTGAGAGCTCGTAAGGCTCCCCTTCCACGAGGAGTGCTCGGCTGCCGAGCTCACCCGTCACCCGGGGGGCCCGAACGTTGCCCTCGACGCGGCTCTCGGTGAGGACGGTTCCGTCGAGTTCGAGGCGTGTCTCCCATTGACTGAGATCGTTGACCGCGCCGTCGACGGTTAGGTCTAGCTCACCGTCGAGCGTTGTGGTCCCATCGATCTCGAGTGTCGCTTGAAACTCCGGGACGCGGATGTTCTCGCTGTGGAGGGTGACCAGCCCGTCGGCGAGCGAGGTCTCGATTGCTCCGACGACGTCCGAGCCTGGCTCGAGCTCGAGCCGGGCCGTGGCGCGGGCACTCGAAATATCGAGGTCCGATAGTGCGATGTGAGCGGAACCCCCGATGCGTCCCTTGACTGGAAGGGTCTCACCACTGAGGACTCGTGTGGCTTCCACGGCGTTGATGCCGCTCCACGTGATATCGACCGCATGCTCCTCGCTGGCGAGTGAGAACGCGCCCTCGAGGGCCACACTTCCGCCAAATCCGCTGGCTTCGAAGCGCCGTACGTCGATCGAGTCAGGATCGACGCTCACCTCCGATGCTAGGTTCTCCACGAGCACACCGTTCCACGTCAACGCGTCCGAGCGAAGCTCCGTGTCCACGTTCGTAGTGTCCGAGAGTCGCAGCGCGGTTCGGCCTTCGATGACTCCATCGACCTCGAGCGACGCGTCGAGGAGCTTGGCGAGTGCTCCGTCCAGTGCGAAGTCGATGTCGATATCCCCGCGAGCGCCGTCCGAGAGATCGAGGGCTCCGGAAGCGCGAGCGAACGAATCGTCCTTGAAGAGGGAAACCGACCGTAGCTCGACGGCTCCGGGAGGGAGCACGATGTCGGCGTCGAGTAGGTTGAAGGGCACTTGGTTCGCGTGCCCTCCGGCCGCGTGCACGTTCACACGGTGGCCGTTGTCGACTCGATTCATGGTCACATCGAGCTGTGTCGCCGCGAGCCATTCGTTCAGCTCGCCCGACTCATCGTGGTCCTGGAAACGGATCGTGCCGTTCGTGACCAGCGCCTGCCGGATCTTCGCGAGCACGGCACCGTAGTCGGTCACCGGTGTGTCGAAGAAGTTGATGAGGGTGAGCTCGGGCTCGTCGAGCTCGAAGGTGACCGATGACGGAAAGCTAACGCGGGTGAGGACCCGATCGGCGGCGAGCTCGAACGGAACCGCATTCAGTTCCGGCGGAACGACGATAGCGATGTCTGACAGCTCGACCTCGCCGAGCCACAATCGATAGTCGAGTCTTCCAATCGAAACGGTTCCGTTGACGAGCGCGGTGGCTTGAGCGCTCACGGCGCGACGCAGCATTTGTTTGACTGCGTTCGTGTGCACTGCAGCGAAAGCGAGACCTATGGCTCCGAAAAGGAGCAACAGTCGTCTCAAGAACCTCCGTCGCACGATCATTCCGGCCTATTTTCAATGGTTTGCGGCCGGAAGGCCAGTCCGAAACGTGGCGCTCGGGCTACTTGAAGGTGCCGGCCGGGTCGACGCGGGCCGCCCGTCGGGCCGGACCGGTCGCCGCCACGAGTGTCACCGCGCCGAGAATCGCGATCGTCAACGCGAGAACGACCGGATCATACGGTGCGACTTCGAAAAGAAAAGTTCGCAACGTCTGCGCGAGAGCTATCGCGGCGACCGTGCCGATAACGACACCTACGCTCAGGAGCTTTGCCGTTTGTAGCAGCACGCGGCGGACGAGTTGGGACCCTTCCGCCCCGAGCGCGATGCGGATACCGTACTCGCGCTGCCTCTCGCTAACGGTAATGACGACGACAGCGTAGATACCCATTGCGGCGAGAACGAGCGCGACGGCAGCGAGCGCGAACAAGACGAAGCCGACGATGCGCCGGCTCGCGATCGTCGCCGCGAAGCGCTCCGACAGAGTCTCGATCGCGTATACCGGCTGGTCGGGGTCGACCCGACTGAGTGCAGCTCGGACGCCTCCGAGCATGGCCATCGGCTCACGCTCGGTACGGACGAGGAGAAAAATCTGGTTGGCCCACTCGCCATGTTGCAAGTAAGAGAGGTACACCTCGGGCGTCGGCCTGCGATCCGCTCCCTGGTTCTGCGTGTTGGCCGCGATGCCTACGATCGTGGCCCAGGACCCCTCCTCCGCGTCGTCGCCGCCGGCTCGAAGGCGCTGTCCGATAGGGTCGATGTCCGGGAAGTACCGCTCCGCCATCGATTGGTTGATGACGGCGACTTCGGGCTGGCCTCTCGTGTCCTTCGCGGTGAAGCTCCGCCCTTGGAGGAGCGGGATGCCCAGTGTTTCGAGAATTGCTGGGCTCACGATGGAGACCGCGGCGGTGGGAAGTACTTCGGCCGTGCCGTCGGCAATCCCGTCGATGCGGAGTGGTTGCTCGCGGTAGACCATCGGTGGGAACTGCGTGGCGAGTCCGACGGAGCGGATGCCGGGAACCTGTCCGACTTCATCGACCAGGCGGGTATAAAATGGCTCGAGCTTGCCTTCGTAGCGTTCCCACGCGAGCGTGAGTCTCATCGTGAGAACGTTGTCGATGTTCATGCCCGGATCGACGTCCGAGAGTTTCGAAAAGCTCTTGATCACGAGTCCGGCGCCCGTCAACAGAACGAGGCTCAACGCCACCTGACCCAGGACGAACAAGCGCCGGAGTGCGAGGGTGGAAGCACTCCCGGAGCTGTTCCCGCCTTCGGTGATGAGGCTCGAGCGCACGTCGACGAGCGAGCTCTGGATCGCGGGAGCCAGGCCGAAGACGAGGCCGCACAGCACGGAGACGCCTAACGTGTAAGCGAGCACAGTGCTGTTGACGGCGATCTCGATCCCCCCGAGCGGAAGCGAGCTAGGTAGAAAGCCCAAGGTGAGCTGGATGCCGATATGGGCGAGGGCGATGCCGAGAATGCCGCCGGCCCCGGCCAAGAGAAACGCTTCGGTCAGGAGTTGCTGGATGAGCCGACCGCGTCCTGCGCCCACGGCCGTACGCACCGCCATCTCATGGCGCCGGGAAGCGGCGCGTGCGAGGAGAAGCCCGCCGATATTGGCACAGACGATGAGAAGGACGAAGCCGACCGCGCCCAATAGCAGGCTGCCGGTAGGGCCGACGAAGCCGGCCCAGACGTCGACGAACGGCGTTGCGGTGAGACGAAAGTCTTCATATTCCGGATTCTCGGAGGCCAGATCTTGACTGATGCGACCCGCGAACGTCGAGAGCTCACTTTGAGCGGTCTCGATCGAGACGTCGTCCTTGACCCGCGCAAGCACCGTGAGCACTCGGCGCGACCGGGGGAGCTCTACTCCGGCGTACCACATGGGAAGCCAGAGGTCGCTGTCGAGAAGAAGGAGTCGCGGCGGCATGACGCCGATGAGTGTTCGCGGCTTGCCGTTGACGATGATGGGCCCGCCAATGGCGTCCGGGCTACCGCCGAAGTGCTGCTGCCAGACACGGTGGCTTACGATCGCGACCGGTTCGCCCTTCGCGACCTCCTCCGCGGTGAAGCTCCGTCCGAGCGCCGGCTCCATGCCGAGCGTTGCGAAAGGGTCGCCCCAGAAGGCCGCGGTGAACAGTCGTTGCGGCTCGTCGATACCGCCCAGATCTCGATTGCCGAGGTCGAACGCGAGAAAGCTCGACAACGTCTCGCTCTGGCTCGCAAGCACGTCGTAGTCCGGCACCGAGAGCGCTTCGATGAACTTCTCCTCGGGCGAATATTGAGGGAACGTCGCGCCCAAGGCCACGAGCCGGTCGACGTCGCGATAGGGAAACGGGTGCAGGAGCACGCCGTCGACGATGCTGAAGATGTAAGTGTTCGCACCGATTCCGAGTGCCAGCGTGACCACGGCGACGAGCGCGAAGGCGGGGCGTCCGAACCAGCTACGGAGGCCGAAAACGAGGTCTTGATACACGAGAGAAATCCTCCATTCGCGCTGTCGAAGCCACAGCGCGTGTGAGTAAGCGCCGAGGCTTCTTTGCAACAAGTCGAGCCGTTGCTTGCGGCCGAGCTCTCCCACGGCCTCGAGTGCCTTCGCGCGATGCCACAGCTCGCTTCTCCACGTTTCGCCGAACTCGCTCCGCGCGCGGGCGGGGACGAGCCATTTCGCATGCTCGATCAGCCAGTACGAGAGTCGAAGCATCAGCGCTTTTGTACGACGAGCTTCGCCTGGAAGTCTTCGAGAGATGCGCGCGCGTCCGCGAGCTCTTTCGCGCCCGCCTCCGTGATCTCGTAGTAGCGACGACGGGGACGGCCCTCGGACATGGCGACGCGTGCGGCTTCCCACTTCGAGCGCGTGAGGCCGAGCTCTTCGAGTCGTCCGAGCGCACGATAGACGGTGCCGCTCTTCTGGCCGGTCTGGTCCATGACATCGAAGCCGTACTTGCAGCCGCGAGCGAGAGCGGCCAGCACGAGCACGGCCGCGTTTCCGAGAGGTCTTTTCCTGATTTGTGATTTCATGACTACCGCCTGTACCTATGTACGTGTAGTAGTTATAGACGGTTCCGTTCGGAAGATCAAATTGTTCCGCGAGTCCGTTCGACGCCTCCGACGAGACCGTCGAAACGGATGCTATAAACGAACATGGTCCGCGTATCGAGATCACGCTCCGGTCGTCGAGGCTGTGGTTTGAAGAAAGCATGAACGATCCCGCCCGCCCATCCGTTCGTGCTCGTCTAGGCCTAGACGGCCCGCCTCATACGTGGCGGTTGCCGGCTATCGAGACCTACCCGGCCTGCATCGCCTTCGTCCAGAAGCCCTACGGGAAGCTAGTGCTCTATGCGTTGTTCGCGCTCGTGCTCAAGACGCTCGTGTTGTTGTCCCTGGAGATGACGGTCGGTGCGGCCCTCGTGGCCATGGCCGGACGGCGTCGGTTCCAGGTCGCCTGCTTCGTTACCGGCGCGATGCTCGTGATCGAGCCCTACTGGACCAATTCCGCGGAGCTCGACCAGGCGATTCTCGCGCAGCTGGGACTTCGACAGAGTATCGACTACCGACTTCTGCGCGTCGTGACGTTGATCCTTGCCGTCCCGCTAGCAGCGTGTGCGCTCATTCTGGTGAAGCGGTTCAGAAACCACCCCCTCGGGCGTCGGCCCGTCCTCCTGCAGCACGTTGTCTGTTTCTCGCTCATAGGGATTGCGTCGTCTCACGTGTTCTATGGGCTTGCGCAGGCATTCCTCTGGAGCTTCGTTCTCCTGCTCGCGGCCTATTTCTGGTACTTCGCATACGCACTCGCCGGGCAGCGGAAGAAACACCCTCCCGATCTGGTCGCTCACTTCGCGACGTTCCATCCGTTCTTTGCGCCTCACACGATGATTCCGTTCGGAAAAGGAGCCTCGGATCTTAAGCGGGTCGAGGCGACGGAGGCGGCAGAGCTCGCGGTGACGCAGCTCAAAGGGCTCAAGCTCCTCATGTGGGCCTTCGTCCTGCGGACGGTCCAATGGGGGTTCAACTGGGCCGTCTTCGTTCGGGGAGGGGTGCCGACGCTTCCGACGGCGTTCCGGGAGTTTCTCGCGTCCGGCCAAGTTTTGGAGCACTCATTCCTCAGCGTCCTCGCGAACTTCCCGGAGCACCTCTTGACGCTCGCGGTGATGGGGCATGCGATGGTCGCGACGGCGCGACTGGCGGGCTTTCGCATCCTTCGGAACACCTATCGGCCGCTCCGGTCGCGTACGATCGCGGAGTTCTGGAACCGATACACGTTCTACTTCAAGGAGCTCCTCGTACAGTTCTACTTCTACCCGACCTACATTCGCTGCTTCAAGAACTACCCGCGGCTGAGGCTGGCCTTCGCCACGTTCATGGCCGCTGGCGTCGGGAACTTCATCTTTCACCTCCTTCTCGAGGATGACACCATCGTCGTTCGAGGCGTTTGGGCAACAGCGGTCAGCCTGCAGGCCTATGCTTTCTACTGCGTCGTCTTGACCGGGGGTATTGTCGTCTCCCAGCTCCGTACCCGGCGCGCGGAACCTCACGCGAGCTGGTGGCGACGGCAGTTCCTCCCCTCGCTGGGGGTGATGGCCTTTTATTGTTTCCTGACGCTCTTCGACGGTACTCGTCTCTTCGTGGGGCTCGGGCTGCACTTCGAGTTTCTCTTCCGCGTGTTGGGCCTCGGCCCGTGGCTTTGAAGACCTGAACCAGCACTTGAAGCCGGCGCCGTCGGCAGTCCGAGCGACGCGCCTGCGCCAGCGTATCTCGCAGAAATCGCTCGGTGCACGCGTTGCTTGGCGCAACTAGCGGAGGCCGTCGGTCCAGTCGACGATGACGTTCAGGTGAGGTGGCTCGGGAAGGGGAACGTTGACGAGGATGCGGCCGTCGGGAGCGACGTCGTAGCTGACGGCGCCATTCAGGTCGAAGAGCGCTACGGGCTCGCCGGAGCTGAAGCTCTCCCCGGTGTCGACCGGTGTCGCGTAGAGAAAACCATCGGCCCCGATGAAGAAGAGCTCGGTGCCGTCCGCGCTCCAGCGTGGGCGGATGCCACCTTCTCTCGAAACCACCCGTCGGCGTCCGGGCTCGGGGAACGAGGTGACGTAGATCTCGTCGCGCCCGCTTTCTCTCGCCCAGTAGGCGATCCACTTGTGGTTCGGTGAGACGAGCGAGATCCATTGGGTCACGCTCGTGTTGTCGGCCAGCACTTGGTACTCCGTGGCGTCGTCGAGATTGTAGACCCGCAACTCACTAAGGCCGGCGAGTACGAGTCTCTCCGACTCCAATACGTCCATCACGGTGTTTCTGGTGGGGAAGACACGTTCTGGCTCGCTGCTACCGAACACCGGGATCCGATAGAGCGCGCCGGAGCCGGCGCGCGCCGATGTGAAGAACAGCTCTTCCCCGTCGTCGCTCCAGATTCCGCTGACGTCGTTCGCGAGCGACGAAGTCAGCTGCACGGGGACGGTCCCGGCCACGTCGACGAGCCACAAATTCGCCGGGTCCGTGCCGCTGAGCGTCACGACAACCTGCGAGCCGTCCGGAGAAATCCGGAACGTGTAGTGCTGCCCGGGCGGGCCCAGCGGGCCGATTGGACGTCCGTCGCGACTGTACCAGGTGAGCTGCTGCCGGAGACCTCCCGACGAGTAGACCATCTTGCCATCCTCGGAGACGCTCGCGTTGAGTTGATTGAACCGAGTGGCTTCGATCTTGTACGGGAGTGAGACGACGTCGTCGGAGAGCGACTGGGTTCGCGCGTCGAAACGCTGTGCTCGCAGGCCTCCGTCACGTTGAAAAATCAAATAGCCGGGCTCGGCGTAGATAGCGCTCGATTCCGAGGGAAACAGGAAACGATGCGACGTCTCGCCGAGCGACCCCAAATACACGCCTCGCGCACCCTCCTTCACGGATCGCACGTAGAAGAGAAAGTGATCGCTGTCCGGCAGAAAGTGTGGAAAGAATTGCCCTGATTCGCCCTCCTCGAAGTCGGTGGCTGGCCGCGGCCCGTCGTTCGTCGCGTCGATGTGGTGGATCGCGACGCTCCCTCTGGCTGTGAGAAGGCTCCCGTCGGCGTTCCATGATCCTCCGCGCGGCTGCCCTGGAAGGTCCTTAACTGTCTCCGCTTGTCCGTCGTCGGCTCGGACGCGCTTCACCTTTCGGTCGGCGAAGAAACCTACATAATCTCCGGATGGAGCCCAGAAAGGAAAAAGCGGTGCCTCGGAGCCGTCCACCCGTCGCATCGATGAAGTACGGAGGTCACGAATCCAGAGCCAAGTCTCGCCGTCCGACTCGTCCTTCGCGACGAAGGCGAGACGCGTCCCGTCGGGAGAGATCGCGAACGACTTTCTTTCGAACGCTCTGCTCTCGAAGTTGTGCCCCGGAGGGGGCATAACGGCGAACTCTCGAAGCTTGGGTCCGGCGTCGGGGCCCAGCAGGACGCTTGCCGCGAGCGCCAACCCGAGTGCGCCTGCGAAGGAAGGCCATAGCCAGCTCCGCGGTTCACGCTCGACCGCGCGCTGCTCACCGTGGACCCACTCGAAAGCGAGCCCGACGTCTCTTGCGGACTGAAAGCGCGCATCCGGGTCCTTTCGTAGGCAGGTCTCGACGATGCTTCCGAAGACTGGCGGAACCGAGCCGCGCAGCGAGGGCGGCTCGTGCTCCAAGATCGCGGCCACGACGCCCGCGGTTGAGTCCGCGTCGAACGCTTTTTTCGCCGTCACCATCTCGTACAGGATGACCCCGAGAGCAAAGATGTCCGTTCGCGCGTCGACGGGCTTGCCTCGAAGTTGCTCGGGCGCCATGTATCTCGGCGTTCCCGCGACGACGCCCTCTTTCGTGATCGAGTTGGCTCTCGTCTCGGCCTCGGAGTCCGTATCGCCATCCTCCGAGAAAGGCTTCGCGAGACCGAAGTCGAGAAGCTTCGCGCCCGTCCGCGTGAGCATGATGTTCGCCGGCTTCAGATCGCGATGCACGATGCCGGCTCGATGCGCCTCCGCGAGGCCGTCGGCTATCTGTGCGCCGTACGCGATCGTCTGCTCGATGTTCAAAGCACCCTTGGTCAACTGCTGCTCGAGCGTCTCACCGTTGACGCGCTCCATGACGAGGTAGTCGATGCCTTCGTGCTCGCCGACGTCGTGGAGCGTGCAGATGTTCGGATGGCTCAGCTGGGAGATGGCTTTCGCTTCGCGCTCGAAGCGTGCTCTTCGCTCGGGATTCGCCGCGAGGTCTTCGGGTAGGACTTTGATGGCGACGGTTCGCTCGAGCCGGGTGTCCTTCGCCTCGTAGACTTCACCCATACCGCCGGCGCCGATCGGCGCGACGATCTCGTACGGCCCGAGGCGGGTTCCGCTAGCGAGCGTCATCGTCGCGGCCATCTTTGCATAGGCGAGGCAAGACCTAAAGTAGTACTTGAAGCGACTCTGCCATGGCAGAGTTGGTAGTCGAATCGGGCTCTCTTTTTTTCTCTCCGCGACGGAGGCTTCGCCAACGAAATATCGTCCTACAAGAAGTATGAAGCTCGATGAAAACAGAATCCGTTTGCTCTCTGATGATGTGTTGCTTGGTCGACTGAGCTCTATTGTTCGAAGCTCTCGCCATGTCGACTCCGTGCTCGTTCTGCATATCGGGGAAGTCGATCACCGGCGTCTCTACGCTCGGGAGGGCTGCTCGTCGATGTTTGCTTACTGCACCGATGTGCTGCGTTTGTCGGAGTCCGCGGCCTATCTCCGTATCGCGGTCGCCCGCGCGGTACGCTCGTTTCCGCGCCTCCTCGATGTGCTCGTTGCCGGGAGACTTCCTCTTCGCAACGTAGCGATGATTGCGCCCCACTTGACGAAGGACAACTGCAGCTTCGTGCTAGAGCGAGCGACACATGCATCGCGACGAGGGATCGAAGAGCTTATCGCGGAGCTAGCACCGAAACCCGACGTTCCGGCGCGGATTCGCAAGCTTCCCCAGAAAAGACCTCGTCCGGCCGCCTCTCCTACTTCCACGGTGCTTGTGAACCCGACACCACCGCCGCGCCGTAGGCCGGAGCCTCTTGCTCCGGAACGCTACAAAGTCCAGTTCACAGCGAGTGCTGGTCTCCGAGACAAGATAGAGAAGCTGGCGGCGCTCATGCGCGCGTCGGTGCCTGATGCGGATCTTGCCGAGGTCATCGATGCTGCTGTTTCGGAAAAGCTGGAGCGGCTCGAGGCGAGACGCGCTGCGAAGACGGGCCAACCCAGAAAGAGCCTCGCGAACACCGACACATCGCCGTCGTCACGCTACGTCCCCGCAGCAGTGAGGCGCGCGGTTTATCAACGGGACGACGAGAGGTGCGCGTTCGTCAACGAGGCGGGTAGGCGGTGCAACGAGCGTCATCGCCTCGAGCTGCACCACGTCGTGCCCTTTGCGAGGGGCGGACGGCACGACCCTTCGAACATCCGTCTGCTATGCCGCGCGCATAACGTGTATCGCGCAGAATGTGACTTCGGGAGAGATCTCATCGAGCACTATCGGCGACCCGCAAGTTCCGCGCGCGCTCCACCGCCGAGTCATCCGTCAGTCTCGTGAGTTGGTAATCAAACGAGCGCGCCGGTTGCGGGAGAAATAGCTGAACGCCCATTGGATGAACACGATCAGTCGATTTTCGAAAGCGACGAGGTACATCAGATGTACGAATAGCCAGAGGAGCCACGCGGGGTAGCCCCAGAAACGAAACTTGCCCAGGAGGGCGACGGCTTTGGCGCGTCCGATCACGGCGAGATTACCCTTGTCCCGATAGCGAAAGGGCTCGGGCGCATCTCCACGGAGCCGCGCCTGGATCGCGCGCGCGACGTAGCGGCCTTGCTGCATCGCGACCGGTGCCGTGCCCGGAAGCTCGCACGCGGCGAGGTCGCCGATGACGGAGATCTCGGAGTGGCCGGCGACGGTGAGGTCCGGCTCCACGCGGACCCTTCCGGCGCGGTCGCGCTCCGCCGGAACGCTGGCGCCGAGTGGCGACGCTTTCACACCCGCCGCCCAGATGACCGCGGCGGCTTCGATGGTCGACGCGCCTTCGCTCGTCTCGATGCGGATCTGCTCGCCGGAGATGGAGGTCACTTTCGCGCCGGTGCGTACTTCCACGCCGAGCGTCGTCAAGGCGTCAGCTGCGCGACGCGAGAGGTCCTCGGGGTATGCGAGGAGGAGGCGGTCGGCCGCCTCGAGGAGCAGCACGCGTGCGTTCGTCGGGTGCGCCTCGCGGAAATCGTCAGGCAGCGTGTGATGGGCGAGCTCTCCCAGCGCGCCGGCCAGCTCCACGCCGGTGGGTCCGCCTCCGACGATCGCGAAGACGAGCCCCGAGTCGTCGCGCTCCCGCTCCGCGCGCTCGAAGGCGCGTAGCAGAGCGGCACGGATGGCGGTCGCGTCTTCGACGGTCTTGAGCCCAGGGGCGTGAGGCGCCCAGGCGTCGTTTCCGAAATAATGATGGGTCGCGCCGGTGGCGAGCACGAGGTGGTCGTATCCGATGCGGTCGCCTTCGATGACGACTTCCTTGGCGTCGACGTCGATGCTCTCGACGGAGGCCTGCAGCACGCGGACGTTTTTCTGGCGCTTCAAGATCGCTCGCAACGGCGACGCGATATCCGCCGGCGAGAGCCCGCCGGTCGCGACCTGGTAGAGAAGTGGCTGGAAAAGGTGAAAATTGCGGCGGTCGATCAGGGTGATGCGGACGGATGCGCGCGCTAGCGCCTTCGCGGCGTAAAGGCCTCCGAAGCCGCCTCCGACGATGACGACGCGCGGGGCCAGGGCTCAGCTTCCGCTGTCGAACGTCTCGAACGCGATCGCTTCGTCCTCGAGCATGATCGGGATCTGATCGCGGATCGGGTAGAGGTATTTGCGGTCCTCCCGCAGTAGACCCGCGTCGATGGGGTCGTCCACCGACTTGCCCCCGCGGTTGTTGACGCTACCGCTCTTGATCTGCGCGTTGACCCGCTCGATCGCGTCGCCCTCGACGAGCACGACGGGCTGCTTGGTTTCAGGACAGCAGAGGATCTCGAGAAGCTCCGAATCAATCATGACAAACGCTACGCTAGCACAAACCTCCACGTCGATGGTGGCCTCGAAAGCCGGCTAGCGCTTCTGTGTGCCGAGATAGCCGAGACTGCGGAGAATTCGCTCTTGCTCGGGGTCCATCTCCTGCTGACCTCCGCGGTGGAGGATGTCCGACAGCCGCTGCCGCTCGTCGCGAAAGCTTTCGGCGGACTCACGAAGCGGGGCTGGTGCGGGGGCCTGGTCATCGGAGAGCAGGTCCGACGCTTCCCACGGATCGTCGGCGACGTTGAAGGCGGTACGTGCGACCCGTCGACGCCAAATCCACTTATACGGCCAGCGATAGGATGCCATCGACGTGAGACGGCGCGAGTCATGACTCAGACCGAAAGCCCACCATGGCTCGACCGAGGGACAGGTGGAGCCGTCCCAGCACCCCACCAGCGATTGACCTTCGTGGTCGCGCTCCGGAAGCCCCAACACCTCGCGTAGGGTCGGGACGAAATCCATGAGTAGAGCCGGACGCTCGCTGACGACAGTGCCGGCCGGGATCCCGGACCCACGCATCATCCACAACGCACGCGTCTGGTGCTCGTAGGTATAGGCGGCGTGGCCCAGGATGTCGTGGGTGTAGAGGCCCTCGCCGTGGTCGGAGACGATCACGACCAGGGCATCCTCGCGGAGGCCGAGCGAATCGAGCAGGCCGTCGAGCTTTTCGAGGTGCTCGTCGACATAGGCGATGCTCGCGTCGTAGTTTGGAAAGACTTCGGACGGCGGTGGCTGCTGGACACGGCCGGTGAATACGACCTCTTTGGATACGGGCGACGTCGTCTGGTTCGAGATAGCCACCCTCGCTCTCGGCATCACCGGCAGGTAGTCGTTGGGTGCGCTCGCCTCGCCGTCGACGAGGGCGCCGGCGTTCAATAACAGCACTTCGAGAGCCGTCGTCTCCAGGTCGTCGTCTCTGGCCTCGCGGCGCGAAACCCACCGAAGCTCGTGCTGCCCGGGCGGGATCTCGATCGGCACGCGGTAGCGCTCGGCGCTCGTGAGGTTGTAAGTGCCCAGCTCGACGTCGTCGAGCCAAAGCTCGGCGTCGGGCGGGGGATCCAGTGGCACGTAGGGCTCGTGCGGGTCTGAGAAGTGCAGCCACGCGAAGAACGGAGCCTCGTGATGCTTTTGGATCCATGCGCTCGCCTGGTCCCAGACCTCATCGGCCCGCTGGTAGGAACGACCCGCCGACGGCCCGGCGAACGGGTCTCCGAAATCGTCGAATCCCTGTGCGGTCCCGAACGCGGGCCGCAATACGCCCAGGGAAATGAACGCCGCCGTTTGGTATCCCTCCGCGCGTAGCGTCTCGGCGAGCATCTCGGCCTCTTCCGGAACGCGGTCCCCGTTGGCCATGACTCCGAGTGCTTGGGGCGACATCCCCGTCATGAGGCTCGCGTGGGACGGAAGCGTGATCGCCGTATGCGTGTAGGTACGGTCGAACCGCACGCCGTCGTCCGCGAAACTCTTCAGGAACGGCGTGAAATCGACGTCCGGGTTGTAGACCCCCGTTCGATCCACGTGCAGAGTATCGATCGACACGAGAACGATCGGACGGGTGACGGGCGTTCCGCTCGACGAACAGGTGTGCAGCGACAAGACCGCACTCGCCGCGATGGACACGAGCGCGAGCGGCCGCCACGGGATGGGAGAGCGCATCGACATCGTTCGCCGCTATCTTATTGCACTGCGGCGGCCTCGAAAGCGTCGGGGCGCTACCACCAGAGAACGCGGTCCGGATTCTTCCAGCTCTCTTGCGAGAATTGCTCGCCGCGCGAGCCTCGGTAGTACTTGCCTTCCTCGCGTCGGCTTTCGCGCAGTCCGGCTATCAGCTCGCGGATCTGCTGGAGCTCGGAATCGCTCATGCGAGGCGGGGGCTCGGCCCCATCGCCACCGCCACCGCTAGGCGGCGGCTCGCGACCCGGCGGCGGAGGCGGGCTCTGTTCGTCGTCGTCTTCTTCGTCACTTTCATCCTGCTCACCCGGGTCCGGTTCGTCGGAGCCGCCACTGGAGCCTTCGTCCGGCGGCGGTGGTGGCGGGGGCGTGCACTCGGGTGGTGGATTGTCGCGGTAGCTCTCGAGCTCTGACACGCTGGCTCTCACGAAATCGAGGTTTGCTGTCGCCAAGCTCCGGGTCTCATCATCGACGCTCAGCTCGGAGGCGCCCTCGAACCTGACGATGGCCTGGGACCACAGCTCTATCGTGCGATCGACTTCGCAGTAGCGCGGGTCGAGCACCGATGCGCCCCATTCGTGGAGAGCGACGCCGTCGTTGAAGTGTGCTTCGAAAAGCTCGGGTGCTAACAGCATCGCTTGCTCGAGATGCTGATGCGCCTCCGCGAAGGACCCTTCGAGTGTCTTGGACCGCCCGAGATTGACCATCGGGACTTCCGGCCGCACGTTGAACCCGATAGATCTCAAGTAGTGAGGCTCTGCCTCGGCGTGCTGGGTCAGGGCGTCGCGAGCGATGCCTTTTTCGTTCTCGACATGAGCGCGAAACCGAGATCCGCTGCAACCGCACAGAACGACGAGAAAGAGCAGCGGGAGCAGCGCTCCCTTGGCCCGAGGCAGGGAGGTGCCCTGCTCGCCGAGCGCGTAGATACGAAAAGAAGTCTCGGCTTTACGGGCGCGGCCGAAAACGAGAGCGTCCCAGATAAAGAGCGCCGTGAAGAACACGAACAGGGATGGCGCCAGCTCGAGGGTGGCGCTGTCTGCGGCCGGCACTCGAACCGGTGTCCGCTTTATCTCCTCAGCGAGCGTGGACGCGATATTCGGGGTGGCCCAAGAAAACCATCCGCCGGTGGCGTCCGCGATCGCTTCGAAGTGCGTGTCGACCCGGGTTGTGGTGTACTCGCGGAGAACCTCTTTCTCTTCCTTCTCGTCGACGACGTCCTGGAAATTGTAGATGAGACGCGTCTGCCCGCGGAGACTCCCGAATGTGATGCCGTGCACCGGGATATCCCGCGCTGCAACCGCGTCCAACGCGTCGTCGTACTCTTCGGGCTGGGGAAGCTCGCCATCACCGAGGAGCACGACCTGGAATCCCACCGTGTCTTCGTCGATGAACCGGAGCACAGTGTCGAGCACGCGGGTGAGGCTAGACCCCGATGCGCGGTAAATGTTGTGGCGCTCGACGAAGTGAAGCGCATCGTCGATCAGCAGCCGGTCGGCAGTCATCGGCAAATGCAGACTTGGCTCGCCGCTGTAGCTGACGAGGCCGAACTCGTAGCCCGGAAGAGCGGCGACGAGCTGTCGAGCCAGGCCCTTCGCGCGTGCGAATCGGTTCTCCGCGGGAGGCGTCTCGCCGTCGAAAGGCTCGATATCGTCCGCGTACATGCTGGCCGATGCGTCCAGGAAGAGCAGCACTCTCCCTCCGCCGTCAGCGAGGGCATCCGCGGTCTGCATGCGAGGGTCGGACATCGCCAAGACGAGCGACAAGCCCATGAGCGTGATGGCCGCGATATGTGCACCGAGGGATCGGGCCCGGTAAATGGTCAGCTTCGCGCGGAATCGTTCCGCGACGTTCGCGTCGATCCACGACACGCTGCGACGCTGGAGCACATAGAACCAAACACAGCCTAGGATCCACGGAAACGCGAGAGTGAGCGCGAGCGGCTGTCCGAACGAGGTCACCGGAACGGCCTCCGGAGCCAAACGCCGCCGAAGAGCAAATAGGCCACGAATAGGGGCAGTGCGAGCCACGCGAGCGGAGACGAGGCTCCGCGGCGGATCTCGACCTGACGCGCTTCGAGAGGTGCCGCTTCCAGGCGCGCTAAATGTGAGAAGACTTCCTCCAGTGCATCGCGCTCCGAGGCTCGGACGTATTCGCCGTCGGCTGCCTCCGCGATCGCCATGAGCTGCGCGTCATCGAGGACCGCGAGATAGGGGTCCTCGCCGTCCCCGACGGGATTACCCTCGTAGAAGACTTGAACCGGTTCGGTGCCTCCGACGCCAATCAAGTAGCTGCGCACGCCGAGCTCGCGTAGGTAGCGAGCGGCGAAGGTCGGGTCGGGCCCACGATTACTTTCGCCGTCCGTGATCAGGATGACGGCCTGGTCGCGGCCTTCGATCTTCGACCGCTCGAGCACTTCCGCCGCGGCCAACAAGGCGGTGCCGATGGCGGTGCCGCCACTGAGGTTCTGATTCAGCGCGTGGACCCTCACTCCGTCGAGGAGCGACTTGAGGATATTCTGGTTCGTCGTGAGCGGGCTCTGAGTGAAGGCGTCCGCGGCGAACGCGATCACCCCGACCCGGTGCGAGCCGGCACGGCTCACGAAATCGGCGGCGATCGCGCGTAGCGCGTCGATGCGAGTCGGCGGGAAGTCTTCCGCCAGCATGCTGAGCGAGATATCGAGTACCAGCACGACGTCGATGCCTTCGCTGGTCGTGAGGGTCAGGTCTCGTCGGGTGTAGGGCTCCGCAAGCGCGATGCACAGCACGGTCATGAGAGCGAGCTCCGCAGGGAAACGGAGCCACTCGAGCCAAGACCGCGTCGGCGTCGCGTGATACTGGAGCGGCGGATAGGCGATACGGTCACGTTTCAGAGCACGAGCGCGGGCGATGCCGAAGCCGATGACGATGAACGGCAGAGCCCAAAGGATCCATGGCCGTGCGAAGCCCAGTGCGTCCCCCACTACGGTTTACCCTTCGTGCTCTCGCGGGCGAGATCGCATACGCCATCGAAATCATCGTGTTGCGGTGGGCGGCGCCGATATTGAAGGTCCGCGATGAGCTCGAAGAGCGAGCCTATCGCCATGTCGGACAACCGTGGCCCGATCTCCTTCGCCGTCAGCGGCAAGAGGCGACGGCCCCGCTTGCGCGTGAAATGATCCCGTAGCAGCAGCGCGAGCGCGTGGCAACCGGACCGGTAGTCTCCCGTCTCGGCGAAGCGCGCTCTGAGGGCTTCGATCTCGGCCTTCAGTCCGCCGGCGGAGGCCGCTCGCCCCCTCCCGGACCCGCTTGCGTCTTCAGGTTGCGCGGCCTGTCGGGTGCGGCGCAAGAACCACCAGAGAGCGAACGCGCTCGCGAGCGCCAGAAGGATCGCTATCGGTAGGAGAAGCCACGCGGGGCTTTGGTAGTGGAGGGGCTCCGTCAGCCCATGAGGTAGCGACTGGGCTCCCATCGAGAGCTACCGCCGTGCGAGCTGCCGACGCTTGCGATGAAAGAGCGTATCGAGCGCGACTCGAACGGGCTCGTGCGTGCCGACGGATGTGTGGTCGATGCGAAAGCGCGCGGCTTCTTGCTGGAGCCAGCGCTCCTTGTGCTCGAGTGACGCTCCGTTGCCGGAAGTCCGTGTCGCTGGTGCAGCCGTGCCCTCCGGTGCAAAGCCGGTGAAGGCAATGGGCGGCGAGGACACGAACTCGAAAGGGTCGTAGACGTGGATCAGAGTGGTGTCGTGTTGCGGGCCGACATAGCGCAGATCGTCGGGAATATCGTGGTCGATGAAATCGGACACGAGAAAAACGACGAAGCGTCCGCGCCGGTGCTTCGCGATGGCGTGGAGCGCGACGCGCGGGTCGGTCTCCGCGATCGGCTCGTCCCGTGGCGCGGTCCAGAGAAGAAAGTCCGACAGCGCGCGATGAAGCTGCTTCCGGCCTTCGCGCGGCCGGCTCTCCGCGAGCACGCGATCGGCGAAGATCACATAACCGAGGCGGTCGCCCCCTTCGATGGCCGTGACCGCGAGGCTGGCGGCGAGCTCTACCGCGAACTCGAGCTTCGTCTTGCGCTGGAAGCCGCAATGCATCGACGGGCTGACATCCAAGAGCACCATGATGTCTCGTTGCCGCTCGTCGTGGTGGACTTTCACATAAGGCTCGCCGAGCCGTGCGGTGATGTTCCAGTCGATGCGCTTCGCGGATTCCCCGGAGACATATTTTCGCGCTTCGTGGAAGACGAGCCCGCCGCCCTTGATGGACGTGCGGTAGTCACCCGTGAGCCAGCTCACCGCGTTCTTACGTGCGGTGAGCTCGAGTAGATGGACGAGTCGCATGAGCTCGGACACTCGAGCGAGAGCGACGGTCACGGGACTTGAACGCTCTCCAGTATCTCGTCGATGACGCGGTCGACCGGAATGCCCTCGGCGTCCGCGTAGTAGGTCAAGAGGATGCGGTGTCGCAGCACGTCGTGAGCGACTTTCTTGACGTCATCGGGAGTGGCCGCGTCTCTTCCCTCGATGAGGGCGCTCGCCGCCGCGGCCTTCGCGAGTGCGATGGAGGCGCGCGGAGAGGCTCCGAACGAGATGTACGGAGCCAAAGTGAGTCCCGACTCTGCCGGTTTGCGTGACGCCTGCACGAGATCCGTGGCATAGCGCAGGAGCTTGTCTTCGAGAAAGACCGCCCGTGCGGCTTGCTGGAGCTCCAAGACGTCGGCGGTCTCGAGCGCCTCCTTGGGTTCGGGAAGTGAGGATTCCTCGAGCACGAGGCGCACGATGGCGGGCTCGAGCTCGGGCGTGGGATAGGGCACGACGAGCTTGACGAGAAAGCGATCGAGCTGCGCTTCCGGAAGGGGATAGGTCCCCTCCTGCTCGATCGGATTCTGGGTCGCGAAGACAAGGAACGGAAGCTCGAGCTTCATCGTCTCTTTTCCGATCGTGACCTGCTTCTCCTGCATCACCTCGAGGAGCGCCGACTGCACTTTCGCGGGCGCGCGGTTGATCTCGTCGACGAGAACGAAACGCGCGAAGACCGGGCCGCGAACGACTTCGAAGGCGCTGTCCTGCTGATTGTAGATCCGCGTGCCGATGACGTCCGCGGGCAGCAGGTCCGGCGTAAATTGAAGCCTCTTGAACGACATGCGACAGATGCGTGCGAGGAGGTTGACGGCGCGGGTCTTCGCGAGACCGGGTACGCCTTCGATGAGGACGTGGCCGTCGGCAATCAGTCCGATGAGAAGTCCTCGGATCAAAGCGTCCTGCCCGAGCACGCCCCGGCCGAGCTCCTGCTCGAGGGTGTGGATGTTCTTCTGGGTAGCCGCTAGCTCGCTTCGATTCATCTGGCGCCCATACTATCGAAATAGGATTCCTTCGGTCCGGTACCGCCGTCCGACGACCGCGAGCAAAGCTACGCCTGCGCCGAACGTGACGAGAGAGCTCAGGATGAGATAAGTGACCGTCACGGCTTCGCCGCGCAGGATCTGATTGATGAAGAGCTGCTGGCCGACGGTCGGAAGAAGAACGAGCCAAAGGGATTCGTCCACCGGTAGCACGGCCATGATGAGCGCCGGTATCGCCGGCACGAGGAGCATCAGCGAAATGTAGTTCTGCGCTTCCTTGAAGCTCTTCGTATAGCTCGCGATCATGAGCTGAACCGCCACGATGAACACCATGAGCGGTATACAGATCAGCAAGATCGCCAAAAGCGACGAAGGCGGGAGCGTCATCCGGACGCCGATATACCGCTCGAGAGGAAAGTAGTTCAGGACGAGCGAGAGGCCGACGAGCGTCTCGACGAGCGCGACCGTCGTGAAGAGAAGAACCGCGCCGGCTTTTCCGATGACGAGCTCGGAGCGCGCGACCGGATTGATGAGCAGCGGCTCGAGTGATCCTCGCTCGCGTTCGCCGGCGGTGGAGTCGATCGCCAGGTACATACCGCCCACGAACAGGGAGACGAGGATCAGATACGGCGCCATGCTGAGGATCCGCGCCGCGCGACTCTGAGGCGTCGATACGTCGCGTCTCGCCACGTCGACCGGGTTTGCGATGGACGGGTCGACGCCTCTCAACTTAAGGCGATTGTCCCCGATCTGGCGGCCATAGGCGTAGAGCAGGAGCTCAGCGCGGGATACCGTCTGGCGGGCTTCGTTCCGAGAGTCGTCCACGACGAGCTCGACCGTCGCGGGCTTTCCCGACGTGAAAGAGTCTCCGAAACCTTCGGGAATGACGAGCACGACGTCCGCGTCGCGAGCCGCGACGGCGGCTTCGGGGTCTGCCGGTGCCTCTTCGATCGTGACGTTGTTCTGCTCTAGAAAAGCAATGAGGTTTTCGGCGTGCTCGCGTCCGCTCACCGGAAGCTCTAGGGGGCCTTCCGACTCCTTCGAGATCTGGCTGACGGCGTAGATCATGAAGAGAATCATGGCGGGGCCCAAGAGTGGGTAGAAGAGTGCGGCTGCGAGCGTCCGGCGATCGCGCACGTTGTCGACGACCTCTTTCGCGAACACCGTCCGGGTTCGCGGCGAGAGCACGCTCATGCTCACGACAAACCCTCCTCGGAGCCGACAGCGGCGACGAACGCGTCCTCGAGGCTCGACTTTCCCGTCTGCTCGAGCAACTCGTTCGGCGTGCCGCTCGCGACCACGCGTCCCTCGGCCATCACGATGATCTCGTCGCAGAGCGCCGCGACCTCTTGCATGATGTGGCTCGAGAACACGACCGATGCGCCGTTCTCGCGGAGCCTGCGGATGAACTCACGCATGGCCCGTGTCGAGGGCACGTCGAGTCCACTGGTGGGCTCGTCCAAGAGCACGTTGGTCGGCCGTTGCACGAGCGCGCGGGCGATCGCGACCTTCACCCGTTGACCGGTGGAGAATCCCTCCGTACGGCGCTCGGCAATGTCTTCCATGCTGAGTAGTGTGACCAGCTCGTCGATATTCGCTTCGAGCTTGGCGCCGGAGAGCCCGTGAAGCCGTCCGAAATAGCGGATGTTCTCTCGGGACGTGAGGCGAGGGTAGAGTCCGTGCGCGTCGGGAAGCGCCCCGATCCGTTTTTGTACCTCCTGTCGCTCGCGTCTCGTGTCGAAACCGTCGACGGTCGCGGCGCCGGCGTCTTGCTCGAGAACGGTATAGAGGATTCGCAGGGCGGTCGTCTTTCCCGCACCGTTCGGGCCTAGGAGCCCGGTGATCTTTCCGTCCTCCGCGCGAAAGCTCACATCGTCGAGCGCGACGACGTCACCGAAGGCTTTGCGAATGGAATCGAACGCGATCATGGCGGCGGGCCGGCGAAGTTGACGAAGAACGGCTGCGCGGCGATGTCGTCGACGCACGTTGCGTCGAGTCCGTCGAGCTCGCCCGCCTCGACGAAGTCGGAGGCGAGGCGGGTGATACAGCCGCGGTGGATCACCATGTGGCCCTGTCCGGGGGCGACGATGTGTACGCTCTCCGGAAGCGCTTGTGCGACGATGTCACCGTTCTCCGGCGGGGTCACCGGGTCGACTTCGCCCGACAAGATCAGCACGGGGACATCGACGTCGACGGGTTCCTTGAAATCATCGGGGATCGGCGCCGTCGGCCAGAGCGGGCAGAGTACGTTCAAGTTGTCCGTCTGCGTCTCTCCGAGATAGGTGCCCTCGTTCATGACCTCGGCGATGGCGGGATCCAGAAAGGGGTAGTCTTCACTGCAGATCACGGAGAACCCCATCCCGTCAGCGATGCTCTCGTCGAGATAGGTCAACGTGAGCAAGTACTGGCTCGCGAGGGGATCGAGATCTCCGGAAGCGGCAGTGCGGAGCAGCAGCGGCACGATGGCGGCGTTCTCCTGCGAGTACGTCAGAAGCCGTATCGCGAAGGCCGCCATCGAGCGATGGAACGGAAGCGTCGTTTCTTCTCCGCTGCTCGGGTGGCGCATGGCGATGGCGGTCGGCTCCTCTAGCGTGCGCATGACCGTGTCGAGGTCGCCTGCGACGTCGGGGAACGCGTCGGCGCAGATCGGGTCTTGGTCGCACCGGGTGACGAGATGGTCGAGAGCCCGCTGCGCATCTCTCGCGACGTCGACACCTAGAGTCTCCGTGGGAGGCGCGACGCCGTCGATGATCACACTTCGCACGCGTGCGGGGAAACGGCGCAAGTAAGAAAGGGCTGCCCGCGTCCCATAGGAGATGCCGTAGATGTTGATGCGCTCATAGCCAAGTGCTGCGCGCACGTCGTCGAGATCGAGCGTTGCATGGGACGTGGTGTAGAAGCGTGGGTCGGCGTCGAAGCTCCCGAGGCAATCTTCGATCCACGGCCGTAGGGTCTCCTCGTCGATCAACCACAGGTTGGCGTCGTCCTCGAGCTTGGGGCATCTCAGTGGTTGGGATTGCCCCGTGCCGCGTTGGTCGACGAGAACGATATCTCGCTCGCGGCGGATGCGCCGAAAGGCATTGCGCAGCTGCACGTAGCTCTCGGTCGCCGCTTGCCCCGGCCCGCCGGTCAGGAACACGAGCGGATCCGGCTCGGGGTCGCGGCTTACGGCCGGTACGACCGCGACACGAAGCTCGATGCGGCGGCCGTTTTCGTCGTTTCGGTCTTCGAGAACTTCGAGCCAACCGCACTCCGCATCGACGCGCGCCGTGAGCCCCGGTGTTTCTAGCTGGCATGGGGAGAGAGGCAGAGCCTGGGAGCCTTCATCCTGCTCGACCGCGCAGGCAGCGACGAGGATGAGCGAGACGCTAGCGGTCCGGAGCATCGAGTTTGTTCGCGATGAGGAGCGTATAGATCTCGGTGGCGCGCTCGAGCTCGTCGATCGGGAGCCACTCGTTGGCCGCGTGTGCGAGCGCGACGTCGCCGGGCCCGTACAAGACGGCAGGCATCCCGCCATGTCGGGTGAACAGACGCAGGTCACTGCCGTAGGAGACGCCGTGCACGGCAGGCGCGCCGCCTTGGATCGCCTCGTGGCATTCGGCGAGATCTCGAAGGAGCGGATCTTCCGGGGCGGTCTCACCCGGCTCGAACTGGCCTTCGAACCACTCGACCTCGACCGGATTGTCGGCGAGCCATGCGTCATCTCGAGCGCACGCTCGCACGGAGCTCTCGAACGCGCGTCGGGCCTCGGCCACGTCTTCGCCGGGAAAGACACCATATCGTCCGGACGCGACGAGCTCATCCGGAACCGTCGAAGGCCAGTTGCCCGCCTCGACCGTGCCGATGCTGATGGGCGCGACCAAAGACCCCTCCTCGTAGAACGGGTGGCGGAAGCTCTCGTGGCGTTCGTGCTCGAAGCCGCTCAAGCCTTTCAGGATCGGGACGAACTTCTCGATCGCGGAGACACCCCAGTCGCGCATGGCGCCGTGCGCCGCCTTGCCTTTGACGTGGAGCCGGAACGAGAGCGCGCCCGCCTGGACGGGGCACATGTCGAGGCTCGTCGGCTCGGCGATGACGACGCCGTCCGCGCGGTAGCCGCGCTCGATCGAAGCGAGAGTCCCGAGTCCTCCGGTCTCTTCTCCGATGACGCTCTGAATGAGGATCGGTCGTTTCGGTGTAATTCCGAGAGACATCGCAACCTTGACGGCGACACAGCACGCGGCGAGCCCGCCCTTCATGTCGCACGCGCCTCGGCCCGAGAGAGCGCCGTCGTGGATGCGGGCTCCGAACGGGTCGTTTGACCACAGCGATGGATCGCCCGAGGGCACGACGTCGATGTGGCCGTTCAAGATCAACGCGGCCGTCTCCTCGGCCGCGCCCCAGCGCGCCACGAGGTTCTTGCGCTCGACGGGTAGGCCGTCATCGCAATAGGCCTCGTGCGCGGTGATGCCCGGATCGATCGTCCAGAGGTCGACGTCGAGCCCCCACTGACGCAGTCTCTCCGCTAGCAAGTCCTGGGCGTCGTTCTCGCTGCCCGTTACGCTCGGAGTACTGACGAGGTCGAGGGCGAGCTGATACAGCTCGTCTCTGTGGGAGCTTACGGCGTCTCGGACGTGTTCAGGCTTCACGATTCGGGCCGGTGGATTTGGAGCTGTGGATAGGGGATGCCGATCCCTGCCTGGTCGAGTGCCTGCTTGACCGCACGGATCGTTGCTTGCTTGACGGCGCCCATGTCTTGCGACTTGGCCCAGACCCGGACCTCCCAGTCGACCGCCGAATCGCCGAGCGCGAGCAACAGCACCTGTGCCGGCGGGTCGTCGAGGGCTTCCGGTATCGCGGCTGCGGCACTCTCCAGCACTTCTCGAGTGCGGTCGATGTCCGCGTCGTAGTCGACTCCGACCGCGACCTCCACCCGGCGCTGCGGGTGATAGCTCAGGTTCTCGATCTTCGTGCCGAAGACCGCGCTGTTGGGAATGACGATGCGACGCTTGTCGAAGGTATCGATGCGCGTGCTGAACAGTGCGACTTCGTCGACGGATCCGAGCTCGCCCGCGATCCGAACGGTATCGCCGACCTTGAACGGTCTCAACACCAGCAACATGAGGCCGCAGGCGAAGTTGTTGAGAGTGCCTTGAAACGCGAGTCCGACCGCGACACCACCCGCGGCGATGACCGCGGCGTAGCTCGTCGTTTCGATGCCGACGAGGTTGAGACACGTCAAGATCGCGAATACGAGGACCACCCAGCGGCTCGCGCTCGCGAAGAACTTCGTCAGAGTCGCATCGACTCGGGTGGGCGTAAGCGCGCGAACGACGATGCGTTTGAGCCAGAAAGACGCGCCCCACGCGAAGATGAGAAAGACGACGATACCCACGTAGCGAGCGCCGGTATTCTGGAGCCACTCGCTGAGCGATGTGAAGAATTCCGCCATGGCTTACTGCACGTATCCCAGGCTTCTCAAACGTTCGAGCTCCTCGGCATCGAGTCCCTCGAGGGCTTCTCCATCGCTTGGGAGGGCGTTGGCTTGCGCCCATTTGTGCCAGCCGTCGAGCTGCGCCTTGAGGCGCTCGACGACGTCCGGATGGTCGGCGGCGATGTCGTTTTGATCGAGCGGATCCTCGCGATGGTTGTACAGCTCGTATTCCGGAACGCCCTCGGGCCGCTCGAAATTATGGATGAGCTTGTACTCGCCTTCGATGAGGCTGAAAGCGTCGACGATGTCTTGATCCCGTTGGTCGGTGCGCCGGTTCCACTCCGACACCGCGGGGCGGGGCGCCCAGAGCTCCGGGCTCGTCATCAAGGAAACGAGGCTCTCGCCTTGCATGCGCTCCGGCTTGTCGATCCCGGCGAGCTCTAGGAGAGTTGGGCCGAGGTCGAGCATTTGTACCGTTTGGTCGATGGTATGTCCTTCCGGGACGTTGCCGGGCCACCGCATGATGAGCGGCACATTGATCATTTCTCCGTAGACGTTCTCCTCGTGAAAATGGCCGTCGTGATCGAGGAACTCCTCTCCATGGTCGCTGAAAAAAACAACGAGGGTGTCCTTCTCGAGCCCGAGCTGTTGCAACCGCTCGAGCACCCGTCCAACCTCGGCATCCGCTCCTCGGATCGATCCGTCGTACCAGTCGAGCTCGTGCTCCACGAAGACTTCAGGGTCGACGCCCGCTTCTTCGAGCTCGTCCCGCATGGGAAGGCCCATGGGTTTCATGAAATTGCTCTTTATGAAGGGCCGGACTTTCTCGACGCGGTCTTCGTGGGCCGTCTTTCCGTCGGGCGCGCCCCACATCGTGTCGTAGGGGCGATAGGGCTCGTACGGCGAGTGCGGATCGAGAGTGTGGAAGAACACGAAGAACGGCACTTCGCGATGGTCGTCGAGCCAGGGGAGAAGGCGATCCGCGATCACTCTTGCCGACTTGCCCCGAGCTTGTCCTTCCGGCGGCCGGAGAGAGCCGTTCTCGTGGAAGACCTCGAGCCCTTGGTGCAGGTTGGTGCTGCGTCCGGAGAACCCGTTGGCCGAGGCCGCCCATGTCGCGTAGCCCGCGGCGCGGAAGGACTCGGCGATCGTATCCGCCGATGCGGGTATCTTGTGGAAGAACTCGTAGATCCCGTTGCTCGTCGGGTAGGTCGAGGACAGCATCGACGGAACCGAAACTTTCGTCCATGCGCCTTGGGCGATGGCGTCGCTAAAGAGTGTGCCTCCGGCGGCGAGCCGGCTTACGTTGGGCGCGGTGTCGCGTTCATAGCCATAGGCGTCGAGGTGATCGCGCCTAAGCGTATCGAGCAAGACCAACACGACCCCTCGTGGCCGTCCTTCAGGTAGAGCGGCGCGGCTGCGCAGTGCGGGCGCTCCCCAAAAACCGATGGCTCCTTCTTTCTCGGAGTGCAGACTCAACGTCAAGGAGGCGTCTTGCCCGGAGAGCGACTCGAGGGCGATCGGAATGGATTCCCAGCGGTCGGGGCTCGTAACGGTGCGCTCGAGGATCACGTCGTCGTTGGCCGTGACGCGAAACGTGACCGGCACATCCTCGACCGTTCCCACGGCGAGGTCGAAGAAGGGCTCGTCGGGAAACGTGAGCGAGAAGGTTGCCTCCTCGGGGGCTCTCGTGACGATGGTCTCGCGGTACACCTCGGAGAGCCCTTGCCATCCCACGCCTGCCGGGATGCTCGCGAGGTGCTCTTTTCGGAAGACGAGTCGCACGGACTCGATCTCGAAGGTGGCTCCATCGGCGTCGGTCGGCCGGATCAACACGTGCCTTGTATTGGCCGCAGGAAAGGAGGCGGTCGCAGCTGAGGCAGCACGGATCGTATAGGTCTGTAGCTCATCTCCCGCGACGAGCGGTGTCGACAGCGGCCATGGAAAGATTCCCGCTCGTTCGACGATTCGCTCGATGTTCGGCTCTTCACTTCCGCTGAACACCACGTGCAGATTCGTCCCCGCAGAGACGCGCGCCCGGATCGAGACTTCGTGCAAGACGTCATTGGCGTCGAAGCCTTCCGGCCGCTCGACATGAATGACGGGCGTAGCGGTGCTCGCGGTGCCGGTCAACAGTCCATCCGCGACACGGAGTCCCGAAACGCCGGGGCCGGCGACGAAACCGGCCGCGTCTTCTTCGAACCGCCACTCTGTTGGCTCGGGCACGGAAGTCGCCGGCGCGGTGCCGCTTACGGTAGCTTCGCCGAAGACGTCGACGAGACGTATGGCAACGGGAGCGTTGGTGTCGGTGCCGCTGCACGCGATGCCGAATAGAAGTGCGCCGGTGACGATTCTACCAAGTGGTGACATGGGTCTCCTCTTCGAGAGCGAAGGACAATCCTAGTGGCGGTTCTGGGTGAGCGCAACGCTTTGTCGGTGCTGCTCGATGGCGTCGACGCAACGAGCGGCATCTCGGCTCCACGCGGAGAGCGGCAGCGGGAACAACGTGAGACCCGCCCGAGCGAGCATGCGGGTTCTCTCCACCGCTACGGCGCCGCCGACCCCGCCGGACAGTCCAATCACATCGATCCCAAATGTGGCGCCGTCCTTCGAGACCACGAGGTCTATCTCCGTCCCGGCCACCGGGTAGTGCGTCCATACGTCGAAGCCGGCGAAGCGCAGCTTGTGGGCCACCGCCGCCACGAACGCGTCCTGCGCCTCTGTAGACGTCGTCGCGAGCGGCGATCCGGCTCGTTCGAGCTGCCGTAGATAGCGCCCGAGCACCGAGTCACCTAGCTCCATCCCGTCCGGGAGCGTCGTGAACACGATCTGAGAGTCCCGGGCCCGCGTAACGCTCACGTTGAAAACGTCTTCTTGATTGAGATAGCGGAAGGACATCGGGTGGCTGCCTTCGTCGACGGTGAGCGAGAGCAACATGAGATCGCGCTCCTGCCCCTGGAATCCGTACGCGGTCGCGATCAGAATATCGTGGCGCTCGATCGCCTCCACGTCGAGGCGTGCCATCACCATCTCTCGGAGATGCTCCACCTGGTCGCGAAACGGGGACAGAATCCCGATGGAGCGACTCGGGACACCAGCCGGAACCCTCGCGTCGCCGAGTTGTCGCTCCAGCTCATCCACCACCGCGGTGGCTTCCTTTCGGTTGACCCCTCGAGCATCACGCGAGCCCTCGAGGCGTCGAAGCTCGACCGCCCGCTCGTGCTCGATGTCAGGTCGCTCCGTCATGACGTGAAGCGCCCCGCCGTAGAACTCGCGATTGCTGAACGCGATGATGGACGGCTTGCTGCGAAAGTGCTCGTTCAGAAAGCCGACTTGCTCCTGGGAGCCGAGCGCGTCGTCGACGAGATCGAGCAAGCTCTTCTCCCGAAAATCGAGCTTGGCAGCGAGCGCGTCATCGAGCCCATGAGCTTCCGCGAAACGTTGCTGGTGTCTTCTGGAGAGAAAGGAAACGTGACGCAGCTGGCGGGGGTCGCCGGTGACGACCGCCCGACGCGCGCGCTGGAAGGCCGGGAGCGGGCTCGCCATGTCACTTTGCGTGGCCTCGTCGACGATCACGAGGTCGAAGAGCTCACGCGTGAACGGCGCGAGCCGGTAGAGATCGCGAAAGGTCGACATCCAGATCGGAAAAGCCGAGAGAATGGGCGCCATCTCCGTGCGTTCGAACATCCGCTCCTGCCGGGACGAGGTCCGCGCTCGGAGCGCGGCTACGAAGCTCTTCAGATCGGAGCGGTGCTCGTCGAGCACGCGCCGGAGCTGCGCCTTGCGTGCGCGGTGAAGCGCGTCCGAGGTGAGTCGGATCCGCTCGGTCTGTTCTCGTACGAGCTGTCGTTGGTGCTCCCAGTGGGGCGGCGCGTTTCGTACTCGCCAATCGAGCCACGCGTGCTTCATTCTCCCGATCACTCCGAGCTGGTCTCGTTTCCCGTCGAGCTCGCAGAAGCGATGCTCGAGGTCGGTGCGACTCGTGAGCTGGCGCTCCGTTTCGGCCACCGCGCGTTGGCTCTTTCGTAGCTTCGATTCGAGTGGGCCGTTCTCGTCCTCGAGGCTCGTGTCGAGCCTTCCGCTGAGGAGGCCCTCGAGATAGGACTTGAGCTCGCGGCGGGTGTCGCGTGAGCCGCCTCTTAGGACGGCGGTATCGTCGCCGAGCATCGTCTCGAGCTTCTCTTCGATGACATCGAGCGCTCCGTCCGTGCGACAGCAGATGAGCACGGACTCCCCACGAGCCACGTGGTCGATCGCGACCGCGGCGGCGGTGAAGGACTTGCCCGTGCCCGGAGGTCCCACGACGAGCGTGAGCGGGTGATGCCGTGCGGAGTGCACGATCTTCTGCTGCGCGTGGCTGAGCTCCGCCGGGACGGCCGGCGCTGCCTCATCGTGCCCCGGTCGGGGTGACGTCGTCTGCCCGAAAACGGTGGCCACGGGTGCCGAGAAATTCTCGCACATCTCTTCCTGGGCGAGCTCGAACACGGCGCCGCGCGCTGCGGGCGGGTTCGGGATGAGCGCCATCGCGGCGGCCGGTATGCAAGCGAGCCCGTGTGGCACGCGCTTGACGGCCCGTTCATCGACGAGCTCCGGGAAACCGTAGAGTGCGTCGACGTTCACGTCGGGAATGAAATCCTGAAAGATCGACATGAGCTCGGATATGGCCAGCGCATCGAACGGTGGCTCCGGAATCCGACGGAGAAGTTTCTCGACGACTTCGGAGCTTCCATCCTGGTCGCCGATGAGCTCGGCGAAGAGAGAGAAGTTCGCGCGCTGCTCTTGCGGGTCGGTCTCCAGATAGAAGAGCTCGCCGTCTCGTCGGAGCTTGGCGGGGAAGAGCACGACCGGTGCGCATAGTTTGCGAGTGGCGCCGTTCGAAGCCGTCGTCGTTCCGGTGACGAAGAACGCGCCGTA